>Ga0197142_1000007_pt1 | contig 184761 bp, 155 predicted proteins | sample GBS60_MetaG_FD_148614 | JGI IMG/M metagenome (GOLD analysis project Ga0197142, IMG submission 148614) | Sediment microbial communities from Great Boiling Springs, Gerlach, Nevada, United States - GBS 60_MetaG | ecosystem: Environmental > Aquatic > Thermal springs > Hot (42-90C) > Sediment... | reverse complement strand
TCGCCGAATGATTGACATTGTTGGCGGCACCTTTATGCCCCCCGACAATTTGCTCAAACCCAGCGCACTCGATTACCTCATTGAGATAGTCTCCGCTGATATGTTCGGCAAGCCGCTTTACCCCGAGCTTTGGGATAAAGCAGGCGTGTATTGTTTCAACATCATCGCCAATCACATTTTTCATGACGGCAACAAACGCACTGGCTTAGAATCCGCTTTGCTTTTTCTTGAGCTCAATGGCTTCACACTGAACGCCAGCGACGATGACCTCATTGCCTTTGCGACCGATGTGGCCTCTGGCAAATTCACGCTTGCTGACACACAACAGTGGTTCAAAGAACGTCTCACACCGCTACCGTAAATCGCTACAAGCTTTGCCAACGCACGCCCACAAACACAATCCGCCCCGGCAAAAACGGCGTGTAGCGGATGTCGGTCTGATTGAACACATTGTCAATGCCGGCTTGCAGCGCAAAGCCTGCCCACAGTTTTTGGTTCAGCGTAATGTCCCAAATCGCATAGCCGGGCGCGTATTCGTTATCGTTATCCAAAATCAAATTGCCGTTGAGGTCAGCAAAGCCGTAGCGCGAGCGAATCACACCGCGCACAAACCCGCTGAACCCCACCGCCTCATTTTCATAGAGCACCTTCACATTCAAAAGATGACGCGAGCGACCAAACAAGCCGCCATACTCCGATTCGCGAATCGGCACAAAGACAGGATTCAACACCGTGCCTTCGGTGCGACCAATTCGCCCTTCACGAATTTTTTCCAGCACACCTTCATCTTTTGCATCGACCAACTGATAGCCTGCCGAAAATGTCAGTCCTGACAAGGGTTTTAAGGCAACCTCTGCTTCAATGCCTTGCGTGAAGACACGGTTCAAGTTGAAGTAAGTGAAGATGTTGCCGTCGCCGCTTCTGACGGCAATCGGTTGCGTATCAATCAAATCGCGCACATTGTTGCGAAAGAAATTGACTTTCAGCGTGAAGACTTGACTTGGCGTGAAGTCTGCACCGATGTTGAACGCCACAGAACTTTCCGCCCGAATGGGTTGCAACTGGTTTGGGTCAAGCAAGATGCTTTGCACAAGTCCGCTTTGTTGCAGGCGTGCCATTGATTCGCGCACATTCGTTGAGCCAAAAACGCTGTAACCTGCCTGTGCATTGGTGAAATCCAAATAGAGTTGTTGGAATGTCGGTGCTTTGAATCCGCTACCAATGGAGGCGCGAAGCGCGAGCCAAGCCATTGGTTTCAGCAGCAAGGCAATTCGCGGCGAGAGTTGCGAGCCAAAATCGCTATTGCGGTCGAAGCGAAAACTTGCCGTTAGGTTGAGCCAAGCGAGCGGAATAAATTCATTTTGCGCATAGATGAATGCGGTGTTCATTGCGCGTGTGCCACCGTAGATTCTATCTGCGGTTACGCGCTCATCAATGTAGCCTGCGCCGAGTGTCAGCGTGTTTTCGTTGCTCATGAACCAATCGGTTTGCACTTCTGCTTTATTCATGCGTTGGTCAAACGCGCCTGCAAAGAAGAGACTTCCATCGTCTCGGTAGGTATCTGTGAAATTGTTTTCATAGCGTGAGCCGTAGAGTCGCAGACTGGTTTTGACAAATGGCGAAAAGCGATGCGTCAAATTGCCTGACACATTCCAATCGAGCAGAGATTGTTTTGAGTCGATGAGGCGTGTGCCAGTTTGCGCAATGCCTTGTTGCGATTCCGTGAGCCAGCGTGCTGAAAGTGCCAGCGTGGTCGCATCACTGAATTTGTAGCATAGTTTCGGGTTGATGGTGTAGTTGTAAAATTCCGGTGTTGTGCGGCTTTCGGTTTCGGGTGTGAGGTCGTAGCCGTTGGAGCTATTTCGGTTGAGAATGAGCGATGCTGAAAAGTTGCCGACTTTTCCTTCCACAGTGGCACTGATGTCAGCGGTGTTAAAACTTCCGTATCGTGTGTTGATGCCGAGTTTGAGCGGCTCTTCGGCTTGCTTGGTGATGATGTTGATGACACCGCCTAAGGCTTCACTTCCGAAGAGCGATGACGATGGACCTTTAACGATTTCAATGCGCTCAATATTCGCGACGGTGAAGCGTGTCAGTTCCAGCGTGCCTGCGGTTCTGCCGATAACGGGTTCGCCATCAATGAGAATGAGCGTGTAGGCAGGCGCAAAGCCTTGCATTTGAACGCCCGTGCCATGGTTGTGCATGATGGCAAGTCCGGTTTGTTCTTCGAGCACTTCGTTTAGGCGCATTGCGCCTTGTTGCTCAATTCGCTTTTTGGAAATCACGCTGACGGGTATTGCCACATTTTCCAGTTCTTGTTCGGTGCGTGTGGCAGTGACCACGATTTCATGGCTTTCTACAGTCTTCACAGAATCTTTGATTGCCTCGGGCTTCTCACTTGCCGCTACCCTAAACGAATCGTCTCTAACTTGACCAACCATCATTTGAGTGTCTATAATTAGACAAATTCCAAATAAGAGATTAAAAAATTTTCTGCTCATCATTTCACCATTGAGTTTTCTTTGTAGTGCTTTAAGAGTTCATCAATCACAAGACAGGCGAGTTCGACATTGCTTTTCATCAATTGCAAGAATTTTTCGCGCGGCACAAGTAAAATCTCAGTGGGCAACATGGTTTTTACATCATCACTAATTTTCTCTCCTTCCAAGAGTTCAACGAGGTAAATCGGACTTGTCGTGACAGGCGGCGCGATTTCGCCTGACAGCACGAACATCGCCGCACGTTGCGCTTCTCCCTTTCTCAACACGATTTTTCCTTGCTCGTATCGACGCACACGCCCCAGCGTGAAGAGTTTGTTCCGAACAATTCGACTTGCCTTGTCTATCATCTTTATTTAGAATTAGTCTAAACTAACTTTTTTTAACCTCTCTTCCAAATCTTAAAAACAAAAAAGGCGAGTCTTGCTCGCCATGCACATTCTCTGGTTTACGATTGATTAAGGGAGAAGAATGCCACATGCGATGACGGATGTCCACAAGCCGTTCTTGCCTTCGGCAGATTGCGTGATGTTGAAGGTTTTGACAATTTTGCCACTCATTTTATAGATGCCTTCTCTCTCGTCCCAAGCCGTGTTGGGGTCAAATTCAATTCCGAGTGTCGTTGCAAGCATGGTGGCGGCGAGGTCTTCGGCATATTCGCCAGCGACTTTTTCAGTCTCACCATAAGGATGATGTTCGGAGAGATAACCATATTGCGTGCTTGTGTCTGCTGGCAGTGCAACGCCAATTGACGCAGCAATTAAACGATTGTGCTCATTCGTGGCTTGGCGCGCCATGACACAAAAAGTTACTTGACCCGGTTGCAAGAGCTTGAGTCCTTCCTCTAAGCTGATGCGCTTACAACCTGCTGGAAAAATACTTGAAACCGTGACCAGATTGCACTTCTCAATTTTTGCATCTCGCAAAGCCAGTTCAAACGAAGATAAGTATTCTCTATGACGGCCAACGCCCTTTGTAAAGAAGATTTTAGTAGGAACGAATGACAAGGCTATCTCCGCTTGGTTTAGTTTATGAATTTATGCTGTTCGAAATGTGGCGCAAAAATACAAAAAAATGAAATGTGCAACGGTTACTTTCGTTTCAGTCTGAAAAATTTCCGCTTGCCAACCTTCAACACTTTCTCTCCTGAATCCAGCTGTAGCACGAGCTTTGGGTTGGTCAGTTTCTCATTGCTCATTGTTACGCCGCCTTGCTCAATGAGCCGCCGAGCTTCGCTTTTTGTGCTTGCCACTTTAGCTTTCAGCAAGGCGTCTAGTAGCCCGATTGTGTTCTCTTCGACAATTACTTCTTCAATTTCATCAGGCACGCCTCCTTGCGAAATTTTCTCTGAAGCTTCCCACTCTTTCTGCGCTACTTCTTCTCCGTAAAAAAACCTGACTATGCTGAACGCTAATTTACGCACAGCCTCGCGTGGATTTTCTTTGAGCAGTTGTCGCAAGTCGCTCAAGGCGTCTTCGTTCATTACTCCTGTTAGTCGAGCATATTTTTCCACGAGTGCGTCGGGCGTTTTGAGCGTGGCTTGGAACATCTCACGCGGCGAGTGATTAAAGCCGATGTAATTATCGAGCGACTTGGACATTTTCTGCACGCCATCCGTGCCTTCCAAGAGCGGAAGCGTGATGCAGACTTGTGGCTCTGCGATGCCGTATTCGCGCTGAATATCGCGTGCAACAAGTAAGTTGAATTTTTGGTCAGTGCCGCCAAGCTCAACATCATTTTTGAGCTCAACCGAATCCATTGCTTGCGCCAGCGGATAGAGGAGTTCGTGAATCGAGATGGGCTCGCCCGATTTGTAACGCTTCTCAAAATCATCACGCTCAAGCATACGCGCCACCGTGTAGCGACTTGCCAAGCGAATCACATCAGCAAATGACATCTTGCCGAGCCATTCCGAGTTGTAGCGAATCGTGGTTTTGGATTTATCGAGAATTTTGGTGGCTTGTTCAAAATACGTTTCGCCATTCTTGCGCGTCTCTTCAAGCGAGAGTTGTGGGCGGGTTTTGTTCTTGCCGCTGGGGTCGCCAATCATGGCGGTAAAATCGCCAATAATCAAAATCGCTTCGTGTCCTAAATCTTGGAAGTCTCGCAGTTTGCGAAGCACAACGGCGTGTCCGAGATGTAAGTCAGGTCTTGATGGGTCTGCGCCGAGTTTGATTTTGAGCGGTGTTTTGGTTTTGAGGCTCTGCTCAAGTTTTCGCGCAAGGTCATCTTCGGAAATGATTTCAACCGTGTTGCGCTTGATGAGGTCGAGTTGTTCGTTGAGCGTTGGAAAGTTCATTTTAGTTTTTTTGCGCCAAATCTCTGAAAGGCGATTGAATTTAACAACGTCTTTTGATACTGTGAGTTAAGTTGTTGGAGATGTGAGTTCAAACCATTCTGAAACCTGCTTCACGCGATTGGCAAGCCAGTGCATAAACGCGGGCGAATCATTCAAGCAAGAAACATAATGCACCTTGAAGCCTGCCGCTTTGGCTTCTTCAACACCTTCTAAATCGGCTTCGCTATTGTCGGCGAAAAACCCAAACGGGAACATCACGATTTCATCAATTCCTTCTGCCTTAAACTCTTCCAACGCTTTTCCGAGTGTTTCAGGCATCCACTCGCCGCCGAATTTGTGATTCATCGCGCCAAGTTTGATGGACGAGAACACATTGCGTTTATCGCGCTCAATCGCGGATTTGAGTTTCTCAAAAAACATCAGCGTTTTCTCATAGCCCGTGTTGATTTTCGGGGTTTCGCCATTAGTGTCTTTGACGAGCGTGCCGTGTGCAGTAAGCGCAAGTCCCAATTTCGTTGGCAAGTTCTTGGGGAGATTTTGAAATATGTGATTGACGCAAATTTCAAAGAGACGCTCATCGTTCCACAAGTGTTTGAGAATGCGAGTTTTATGGAGTGCAAGGTCTTGAAACTCATTGAACTTAATGTAGCACGCAATTCCGCAGGCAAATTCGGATTCAACGGGAATCATCGGCACAGTGATAATCGCATCAAACTCTTGAACACTTCTGACCACCTCTTCAAAATACGGCGGCGTGAAGTAGTAGGCATCATGCACCACGTAAGTTGTGTTGTTAGACTGCTGATTCAAGATTGTTTGCAATGCTTTGGCTTGATTGCGCGTGATTTCGTTGAGTTTGGAGCGATAGCCTAATTTTCGCCAATACGACTTGCGTTTCAGGCTTCGCATTGTTGCAATAAAGATTTGAAGCGGTTTCGGGAGATTGGCAATCCGCGAGGTGATGTAATAAAGAATGCGCGAGGAATTCGGATACAACTTTTTGAAACTCACTTCTTCTACTTCGCCGTAGGTAGCAAGAAGCACAGCAATTTTTTTGGGCATGAGACTTCACGATTAAATTTGCGACCAACAACGAGGCGCGTTCCGATTTCATTCCCACCTTCACTCATAAAAAAAGCGCAACCCGAATGAATTGCGCTTCAATGATTCTTTGTGCCTTTGCTCACGCGGCTTTTTGCGCCAAGACTTTCGTCTTCACAAGGTAATCTGCGCCGAAGAGAAATGCTGTGAAGAAGACATCGCCCAGCACTTGATTGCGGTAAAATGGAACTGCGGCAATGTAGCACGCGCTTAATCCTTCAAGCGTGTAGCCATACCAGCCGCTCAGCCAAACGCCGAAGTTCGTTACCACAAAGAAAACGAGCGATGCGACCAGCGTTCCGAGCGCAAGACGCGGAAGGCTGAACGAGCGGCGAATCCAAAATCCAACAAGGCCAATTAACAAGAACGCACCATACACATACCACATTCCGCTGTGAAAGCCGGGAAATGGATTTACGCCTGTGCGGTAAAGCACTTCAAACACTGCGTCTGAAAGAAGCATTGCACCAAGCGGAATCAGAATCGCTTGCTTTTTATCTTTCATTTTCACTGCGCCAAATAAGGCAACGGCGGCGATTGCGGTGAAGTTCGCGGGGTGCGGAACGAGACGCGAGAGCGCGCCAATGAAAACTAAAATTATTTCGGTCATTTTAAGTGTTGAACGGTTAACTTTGCGCTGAAAATTACAAAAGTTTCGGATTACTTGATTTCTTGAAGTTTATGTTCGGTCAAGCCGAGTTGCATCGCACAGCCAATCACTTCGCCTGCGAGTTTGAACGGGTCTTTGGAAAGAATGTCTTTGTCGACATTGGCGTAGCACGTTAAGCCTGCATCTTTGCTAATGATGAAGCCGGTGAGTTTTTCTTTTTCTTCGGCAAAGAAGATGACTTCGCCGAGTTCTTCGCTGGTAATGAAATTCGTGCAGTGGTGAAGTTGATTAAGTCCAACGGGCGAAAAGACTTGAATCAAATTGCCTTTGCGATTTCCGAGTTCAAGTTCGGGGAAAATTTCAAGCGTGATTTTTCTTCCGCTGATGAAGTTGATTACAACAAAGCGAAAGAGATTGCCTTCCTTTTTCGGCTCTTCAATAGACAAGGTTTTTGCGATTTTGGCGATGTCTTTTTTTGTGAAGTGATGGCTCATTACAGGACGAATTTCAAGTTCAAAGTTAAAATGGCGACTCAGCAATGGAATTGATGGCAATGATGATGCCTGTAATAACGGCACACATCGCGCCTAAAATGGTAAAGTTTCTTGTGGTTGCAAAAGGCTCTTCTTTGAGAACGGCTTTGGTGGTGTCGATGGGTTGATGTTGTTTCAGCGCATTCGCAGTGGGTGGTTGCACTTGTTGCTGTTCAGTTTGTTGTTTGAATTTCTCGCAGTCGGCATTGAGTTTGTTCAGCGTTTTTCGCTCCGACTCCGTGAGGCTTGCTTTTGGAAGTGCCTTCAAACGCAAGAACTCCGCGTCGTTGCACGGGTCTTTGGGTTGCGCCAACGCAATTTTGGCGATAGCGATAAAAGTGATAAAGAGTGGTATTTTCACTGTTGCCAACATTTGTTTTAATATACTAAACCTCGCCCAATTTGTTTTTTACATTTAACCTGTTTGTTCCTTAGATGCGTATTTTTTTCACGCTTTTTTCTCAGATTGGGTCATTTTTTTTCAGGGTCAAGCGTTATACAGAACCTCACTTTATCGCCAAGCAAATTGAGTCGGGCAAGATTAAGAAAATTTTGCTGATTCATTTGCAACAGCTTGGTGATACGCTGGTCTATACGCCTTGCGCCAAAGCCTTGTTAGAACGCTACGGTAAGCAAGTGGAGATTGACGTGCTTTGCAATAGCGTCAGTTATGAAGTCTGCAAGAATATGCCGCACATTCGGCGATTCTATGTCGATAAGTTCTGGTTCTGGGGAAAAGGCGAAAAGAAGTTATCTCTTTTGTTCAAGTTGCTAAAGGAAATTCGGCGCGAGCGCTACGATTTAGCCATTCTTGACGCCGAAGAAACGGCTCTCAAATATCCTATCATTGCGTTTCTCACAGGTGCGACTTACCGGCTGGGCTACGATGTCGATTCAAGAGGGTTTTTGAACAATGTTGTTCCCACGCTTTCTCCTTCGCTCAGCTATGTTGCTCGCAACAAAGAACTGCTTGAATTTGCAGGCATTCCTGTTCCTTCAACGCATCTTTGGCTACCGACAACAGAGCGAGACAAAGCACAGGCACAAGCCCTTTTGCGCATGCATTGCTCTTCCTCATCGATTCCGATTATGATTCATCAAGGAAGTAATTTCTCGTCAAAACATTGGTTCAAGGAAAATTGGGTTGCGCTTTCCAGACGATTGCTTGAAAATCCGAATGTCACGCTGTTTTTCAGCGGGGCGGAACGAGAACGCCATCAAGTTGATGCGATTCTTTCGGAACTCAATTCTCCTCGTGCGATTTCGCTTGTCGGGAAAACTAGCATTCACACGCTTAAAGAACTCATTGAACTCTGCCAACTCTTCATCACCGTTGATACGGGCGTGATGCATATTGGCAATTGCACCACAACGCCGATGGTTGTGCTGATGAGCGCACGCGATTACGAAAACCTTTGGATTGAACCTTCGGAGCGTGTTTCAGTTTTGCGAAAAGAGGTTGACTGCAAATACTGCCTTGGGATTGATTGTCCAACCGGCACAAAAGAGTGCATGAAGTTGATTGAAGTTGAGGAGGTCTATCAAGAAGCCTTGCGTTTTTTGCCTGTGTTGGCATATGGTTAATTTAGCCACGTATTTTTGAAGCAATGCACGTCTTGTTCGTCCACTTGCTTTCCTTTCACTTCCTTGAAACCAAAGGAAGCCAGCGTATCTAAAATTTTTTGATTTTTGGCGTGGTCGTTGCCGTGAATTTCCATGATTAAAAAGCGCACTTGCTTTAAGGCGTTGTGATGCGGGAGCGCGAAAATTTCGTGTTCAGCTCCCTCAATATCCATTTTGCACAAGTCAATTTGCTCACCGTTGAAATACTCGTTGTAGAGGTCATCTACCGTAACGCCTTGAATTTCAACCTCTTTGCCGTTCTTTCCGACAATCGGGTTGTAGATACTATCTGATGTTCCTCCTTTTCCGACTCTTATGCGCAACATTTTTCTCTCGCCACACACTGCGGCGTTCAGTCCAATGACGGTTGCGTCCAAATTCCGTTCCAAGTTGAATCGCATTCTTGCGCAAGTGTTGGGATTAAATTCCACTGCGACAATTTTTTTGATAGGAATACGATTTACTTTTAGCATAAGCCCAAACCCGCCACCATTTCCTCCTAAATCCAAGACATTGATTGGCGATGTGAATTTCATCTCCGGCAAAAATTGCTGATACATTTGAGACACTAACACGTCTCTTGTTCCGCTTTCGTCCCCCGAATCGTGGTCGATTAAAATTTGCATTCCGTTCAAGTGGTAAATGTTTAGTCCATTTGTGCGGAACAGTAAGCGCGAGAGTAGTAATTGATACCGATTATCAAATTTCCACAGTGCTTTTAAGCCGTTGAGTTTATTGGCAAGCCACATGTTCGTTTAGGTTTTATTCTTTCACACTTCCGAGCGTTAAGCCGCTGACAAGATAACGCGAGAGCGCAACAAATAAAATCACCACAGGAATGCTCACGACGATAGCACCTGCGGAGTAAAGTCCCCACGCCACTTCAAGGTCGCTTTGAAATGCCTTTAAGCCCATTGGGAGCGTGAAGAGTGCGGGGTCTTGAATCAAGACGGCGGCGACAAGATACTCGCTCCACGCCGACATAAACGAGAAGAGCGCGGTAATCACGAGTGCGGGTTGCGCCAGCGGAAAAATCACTTTCCAGAAGGTTTGAACTTCGGTGCAACCATCAATGCGCGCCGCTTCTTCCAAACTGCGCGGAATTGTGTCGTAAAAGCCTTTCATCTGCCAAATGCAAAACGGCAATGCCGTTGCCGAATACGCCACAATCAATCCCGAATATGAATCATAAATCCCAAGTTGAATCAGCATAATGAAGAGCGGCAAAAGCAGCATGGTAACGGGAAACATTTGCGTGGCGATGAGGATAATCATGCCTGAATCGCGTCCCCAGAACTTATATCGGCTGAACGCATAGCCGGCGGTTGAAGCGAGCGCAACACTGACGAGCGTAACTGTGAGCGAAACAAGCAAACTGTTTAGCATCCATTTTGCAAACGGGTGGTCGCGGAAAATGGCGATGTAGCTGTTGAAGGTTGCGCCGTCGGGAATAATTTCCAGCGAGGTTGAAAGGAGTTTATCGCCCGGTCGCAAGGAAATCGTAAAGACTTGCACGATTGGGAACAAAGCAAAGAGACTAAACAGCGTCAGCACAATGTAGATGCCGACTTTGCCTGCGGGTGAAACGTCGCGTGGATTCTTAGATTTCATAATGAGTAATGAGTAATGAGTAGTGAAGAATGATTTTTATGATGTTTGGCTTTTTTGAACTCGCGTTTTATTGAGGATTGCGCGAAGAATTTTCTAAAATTTCTTCACAATCTTTCATAATTGATTCACATTCTTTTTGATTCAAAAATCCTGTTGCACTTAAAAGACGAATCCAGTAGTGTGTTTCTCGTGCTTCCTTGTAAGCAATAGAGATTTTGTTTGAAAACTCTGCCTTTGAAATCGCGCCCTCTGCTTCTTCAACATTTGCACCGATTGATGTTCCGCTCCTCAAAATTTGCTTCGATAACACAAACTCCTTTTTCTTCTCGCTCAAATGCTGATAGAGTTTGACAATTCTAACTGCGAAGTTAAACGACTTTTCCGCAATAACATTTGATTTCTTCTCATTACTCATTGCTCACTTCTCGTTAATCATTAGTAGACGCTTTGCGTTGCCTTTGTTCTGCGGATGAAGTTCCAGCCGAATGCGAAAAGAATGGTGAAGATGATGAGCGAGAATGCCGCCGCATAGCCAATGCGGAAATAATTGAGACCGACTTTATAGACCCAACTGACGAGAATATGCGTTTGGTCGGAAGGTTCGCCACCGTTGCTGACAAGCCAGACGACATTGAAGTTGTTAAATGTCCAAATCGTGCCGAGTGTGATGGCTGGTACCATCACGGGTTTTAGCAGTGGGATGGTGATGTTCGTGAGTTTATCGTACCAATTTGCACCGTCGATTTCTGCCGCTTCATAGAGCGAATCAGGAATGGATTGCAAGCCGCCAAGTGCGACAACCATCATGAAAGGAAATCCCAGCCAGATGTTTGTGATGAGCGCGGCAGAAAATGCGCCCCACTCTGTATTGAGCCACTGAATTGGCTCTACACCGAATTTCGCCACGATGAGATTCACTGCGCCATATTCATAGTTGAACAAGCCTCGCCAGTTGAGCGCTGTGATGTATTGCGGCACTGCCCAAGGTAAAATCAAAATCACACGAAACCACTCTTTGCCCTTGATGTTTTTATTAAGCAAAATTGCAAGAAAAACACCAATGGTGACGTGAAAGAACAAGTTAAGCACAGTCCAGATGACCGTTTTACCAAGAAAAATCCAAAACTTCGGGTCGGTTAGGACATTTATGTAGTTTCCGAAGCCTTTGAAACTCCAATCGCGGAAGTGCTCGAGGTTCATGTTGCTGAAACTTACCAGCACATTGTAGATGAAGGGATAGAGCACAATGGCCGCCATCACGAGAAGCGACGGTGCGGCGTAGATGTAAGGAATCCAGTTGATTTTTTCCTTTTTCTCTTCGAGCGTGGTTGGCGCAAGTGGCGAAGGCAACTTCTCCGTTGTGGCTGGCGTTGATAGTGTCGTTTGCATGGCTGTGGTTGTTGAATTAGTTACTCTTTCATTTCGCAAATCAGTTTCACGGCAAGGTCTTGCATTTCTTTGGCAGCTTGTTCAGGTGTTTTACTTCCGTTCAAGATGGCTTGATAAGCGGGACGCATGGAATCCCAAATCACGCGCATTTCGCTGACCACGGGCATGGGTTTTCCAACCATAATTTGCTCCATTGAGCCTTTAAGATTTTCATCGGCGATTTCGGACAGTTTGGCGAAGGCTTCACGGCGCGAGGGAATCGTGCCAATGGCTTTCGTGAATTCCAATTCCACTTCAGGACTACATAGAAATTTGAGCAAGTCAACGGTGACTTGTAACTTTTCGCCACGTGTGTTGATGTTGATGCTGTATCCTCTTGGCGACACCATGGGTGCGGGATAGAGTCCGGTTTCATCGTTGAGTGGAATACGCGCCACGCCAAAGTTCATGCCGGCATTTTTGTAAGTCGCCCACGACCAAGGTCCGTTGATAATCATTGCCGCTCGGCCCTCTTTGAACAAGGCGTTTGCGGTTTGGTAGTCGCAATCGCGTGGAATGATTTTGTGCTTATCGCGCAAATCAATGATGAGTTGTGCGGCTTTAATGACGGCTTCTGTGTTCAGTGTTGGCTCAGCATTTTCGTTCATCACGCTACCCCCATATGCGGCAACAAATGGAATAAAGAAATATGGCTCGGTGTAGTTCCAAACTAATCCGTAGTTGCCGTCCTTGGTGAAGCGTTTTCCGATTTCAATCATTTCGGAAATCGTTTTGGGCGGTGTTGGGATTAGGTCTCTGTTATAGACGAGGCACAAGTGATTGCCGATTTGGTCAGCAATTTGATACAGGTGTCCGTTCAGGTAAGTGTTTGCGGGAAAGGGTTCGGTGATAAAACTGTCTAAAAAGGCTTGTTCTAACTTCACGCCGTCAGGCAATGAATCCAGCGCATGAATGACTTGAAGTTTCGTAAAAGGTCCGACCATATCTGACGGTCCGTAGACGAGTTCCGCGCCGCTTCCGCCCAGTGCCGCAATCATAAAGTTTGTGCGAATCATTTCGGTTTCATAGAAGAGCTCTCTGAACACATAGCCTTTTGCTGCCCATGCTTTTCCAATGGAATCTTCCTGAACAAATTTCTCGAGAGCGGCGTCCAAGACCTTGCGCTCGCCGGGTTGCATTTGTGTCCAGATGGTTATGATTTTTTCGCGGCGGTCGCCGCATCCGGCTAACATCGTTAGCGCTACGCAAATACAGGCTGTAAAGCAGAGGTTTGACATTGGTTCACAATGTTAAAAAATCCGAAAGTCCGAATGTGCATCGGATAGAGCATGTCCTTCCGCGACATTCGGACTTCGAGTTCAATTCTTTCAATCAAAGGGTCACGATTACTTGACCAGCATCATCTTCATTGTCTTGGTAAAGTCGCCAGCTTGTAAGCGATAGAAATAGACGCCACTGGCAAGGTTTGCTGCGTTGAAGACGTGTGTGTAGATGCCGGGTGCCAAGCGTTGATTGACGAGCGTTGCCACTTTCTGACCCAAGACATTGAAGACTTCCAGCTTGACATCGCTTTGGGTCGGCACCGAGAAGCGAATCGTGGTTGTCGGGTTAAATGGGTTCGGATAGTTTTGTTCTAACTCGAACGATTTTGCCACTGTGGTTTCTCGGGTTGGAGCGGCCAGATTGTCAGTTGCAGTTGCATTTTCAATCACGCCGAAGGTGGCATTGATGATAAAGTTTGTTGGTCCTGTAATTGTCGGGAAGTCAACGGTATGGTCTTGACCAAACCCGGCTTCGTTGTCGGTATTGACAGGTGGACCTGGCATTCCGACGTAGGCAACACCGAACTTAAAGGCTTGGCGTTGCGAAAAGACTGTTCCCGCTGGTTCGGTTCGAGTAACAGTCCAGATGGTATCGGTCTGGCGATTGCCGTTTAGGGGCGACATTCTCACGAGGTTTGCATTGGTGGTATCCCAACCCCCTTGGAATGAGCCGATATGCGGGTTGCTACCAAACACTACGACAAAGAGTAAGCCATTAGCAGCACGAATAGAGTCAAGGCTTTTGCCATCCACCAGTCTTCGACCTTTGATGTTGACACGATAGGTGATGTTCACATCGGCAACCAGCGGGGCTTGAATGACAAGGCGTGGCGTAACGAAATCTGCCATTGTGAAGATGGTATCGTTTTGTACATTCCAAGTGTAGTTTCCGCCTGCGCCGTCGTTAGCGGCAACCGAAGTGACCCCCGTTTGAGTCGGCAGTGGAATTTGTCGGTCGCCACCGAGCTCGTAAGCACTGTTACTAAATTTGCTGAACGGCAACCCACGGAATTTCCAAGTGATAACATTACCGGCGAGTGCGCGGATAAATATCTCGCCCGCGTAGTTGTTTGTATTTAGGCCCTGACGGAACATTCGGACTGCGTAGGTTTGGCCGCCAACACCCGTTAAGATTTGACTGTTCGGTCCGCCAGTGGTAAACACAGAGTCAAAGCCTGTAAAGAGTGCGACGAATAAGGTATCGTTCGCATGGCTAAATCCGCCAAGCCCCGCAACACTGGCGCGGAAGGTTACGCGGTAGGTTCTGACCGTTCCCACATTAGACGCATCGTTGTTCCAGTAACGCGCTGGAAGCAGTTTAATGCCTGCGACTGCCGTGTCGACGCGGTTTCCGAAGTTGCCCGGTCCGACTGACCCTTCATATTGATCGTTGCGTCGGATCCAGAATTTGTATTGAAATGGACCTGTATAGTTTCCAACATTGACGAAGGCAGTGTAGAGGCTATCGGCGAGGCTAACATTAGGCGGGGCAACGGCAATCAAGTTGGCCGCCACCGGTTGGTCAAGTCCGGGAATGCCCGGCGTGTCGAAGATACGCACGTGGAGTGAATCGCCGGGGCGCCAGTTATTTTCTTGGAACAAGCGGCGAACATTCACCGTGAAGCGCACCAAGTTTCCGGGCGTGGAAAGCGGCAAGCCGCGCACGACGGTTGAGTCATCGCTCCAATAGCGTGTTCGTCCAATCGTCAGTCCTGGTCCGACAGGATACTGGCGGTCTGGTCCATCTTCATATTGATTGCCTGCGAATTGTTGCACGCCGCGAAGTGGAAAATTGCGATAAATGAACTTGCATAGGAGCGTATCTGGACGATCAATAGGCAAGCCAATCGTTTTAAAGAGCACTGTATCAGGTATGTTTCCATTTTGCGGTATGGCAAACACAAGGTTGTTAGCATTCGTGTTCTGACCATAGTTCGGGTCAAATTGGCCTGTTCCGTTGCCAAGGTTTCCATCGCCAGAATTGAAAATGAGGAAACTGATTGTGTCTCCTGGCACTAATGTTCCTGTCTCTAACAGTCGTCGGATGTTGATGCCGACACGGATGGAATCTTGTGCCCAAAGTGGCACATGACTTGCTATCACGAATAGCAGCAGAAGAAGCCAGCGTTGTTTAAGATGTGGTTTCATAAGTCTTCTTCGTTTTAGGTTAAAGAAATTGATTTGCAAAGAAAGAACAATTAGAAATCCAGTCCGATGGTAAACCATTGTGGGTCGTTGAGTCGTCCAAAGCGTTGATAGGTGTAATCGAACTTGATAATTGCAAACCCTAAGCCATATTTAATGCCGCCTCCAATCGTCCATGCTTTTTCGGCTTCTTTTTCGAAGATAGCATTATACCCACCGCGAATGAAGATGGTGTTTTTCCATTCGTATTCTGCGCCCAGATTGACATACTGGGTGTTGTCGTTAGGGTTAACGGCGTCAAAGGCCACTGTGAAGCGTCCTTCTGGCGAGCGCAAGATGTCGTAAGATAGTCCCAAGCGATAGGTTAATGGGATACTATATTCGTTGGTGAGGTATCGGACTGGGATGTTTTGTGGCACACCGTTTTCATTGGGCGACAGTGCGATGTTGGTTGTCAATCCTTGACCGTCTAGGCGCATTGGCGTGCCGAAGTTTGAGATGCTTGCACCGATTTTGATGCCATTTTTTAACAGCCCTGTATTGAAGAGAAATCCGACATCCAACGCAAAGCCTGTGGATGAGGTGGTATAGATGGATTGGTTGATGAGTTTCGCCGTCAGTCCAACTGAGAACCGATCGGTTAGGTTTTTGGCCCAGGTGATTTGGGCCGCTAAATCTTGGGCTGTGAAGGTTTCGCCGGTGCCGTCTTCCTGTGCGAGGGTTGTTACTTCCATTGTGCCGTAGCTTAGAACAGTAACTGCGACGCCAAACGAGCCGAAACTGCCTGCGGGAATAATTGCGCCTGCCCAGTTGATTCGCGTGCCAACAAGCCACTCTGTATGCGTGAAGCCTGTTTGGATGCGTGTTCCTTGCGAGACCCCCGCAGGATTCCAGTAGAGGGCGTAGATGTCATCAGAAACTGCGGTGTAGGCGCCCCCCATTGCGACTGCTCGCGCGCCCATGCCGATTCCCAGAAATGGTGCGGCTGTTGTGCCGACCTTCGTTTGCGCCATGCTCATTGCCGTCGTGCCAACCGCAATGAACCCAAGGGCAAGAAACTTCACTATGCTTGTTCTCATTTTCATATGAAAAGTTTGGCTACTTAATCACGGCGAATTTGCCGGTCTTGGTTCCAATCCCTGGGGCGTCAATGTGATAGAGATAGACGCCATATGCGACGTCTAAATTTTCTGAAGTCTTTAAGTTCCACTCCACTTGTGAAGTTGGATAGGCGAATGTGCCCGCTGTTCCTCTATCTTTCGTATTCCATGCTTGTCCAGTGCTTGAAGCGCCGTCTGGCGTATCGGCTTTCAGTGTTCTAATCAGCTCGCCGCGGATTGTGTAAATTCTGATGGTCGAGTTGAGCGGCACATTTTTGAAGAAAATTTTTCGTTCGCCGCGTCCCCTTGCCCCTGCTGGCAGGTCGCTTTCGGCTGCGTTGGCAACGATGTAGGGATTTGGAAACACTTTCACATTAGCGAGTGCATCCTTGACGCGGTCGTCATCTTGTATTGCAGGCTTGACTGAAAATCCGAACGCATCGCCACCAAGAATCGGCTTTTGAAAGCGTATGAACAGCGTATCTCCTACCCTCGGTCGATAGCGCGGCGAATACCCTACACTGATAAACCATGAAAAGAGTGAATCGGATACATTCGGGTCAAACGTATTTTGAACTAACAAATAAATTTCCGTGCGTTTTACAGGCGTTTGTGCAAGATATGGGGTGGTTGGACTTCCGCCGCTTGTAATGGGAATGGTGTCAGATGTTGGGTCGATGAAATATCGCATTTTTCGATTGCGCGTTAGATTCCAAATCTCAAAATTTGTGGGTATGCCCGGCACAATAGCAGGACCACCTACAACGAAATTCAATCGCGTGCTGTCGCTTCTTGCGCTATCAATTGGCTTAATAATGATTGCATAATCGTCAGGAATACGGCTCAAGCCTTTGGCGAAAATATCCAGTCCTGCAACAGAAATCACGCCGTTCCTATCAATGATGGGGCGAATGATGAAGTCTGGCAGGCTGTCGCGTCTGAGATTCATGTTCCACTGTGAAGCAATTGTATCGGGTAGGGTTCTTACGCCGTTGTTGCGGATAGTGAGGAAGACACCAGTTTCATCAATGAGACGAGTTTCTTCGGTGGCTTCATAGACACGGTCGCCGTTGGCGGTCAGTCGATAGACCCCTTCATCGCCCAAGAAGCGAACAAAGGTGCCTTGAACCAATCCGCTTTGCTTAATGATGGTGTCAGGTCTTGTAGCGTCTGTCGTGTCAATGACGCGAAAGTAGGAGGTGACTTCTTCCAGTTGCTCGCGAAAGTCATCGACCACATCATCGCCATTGTTGTCCAAGCCGTCATTTGCGGTGCTGACAAATTCGACTTTCAATTTGCGTTCGCTTGTTACCCGCCGCGGGTTGACCACATTGTAGAACACTTTGCCTTGTGAGCGATTTGTGGGGTAAGGCTTCGATTCACTAATTCCGTCTTGTTGAATTAGACCGGCTTGCGTTGCGCGCGGCACGACCACTGCAACATTTTGCGAGAGAATTAGGCGTCCACGGCTATCTGGCGATGCGCCAAAACTGTTTTCACTTGGGAAAATACTCCCTTCGGGATTGACTGGGTCAATGTAACCTTTGGAATAGGCTACCACTGCATAGTAATATGTGCGTCCGTTTTGCACATCAGTGTCTGTCCATACATGTTGCAAGCCTGTTTCGTCGCCCAAGTAGAAACTCACGCCACGCGATTGTTGCAGTAGGCTTTGGCTGTTCATGGGGAAATAGCCGAAGACGCTGTCGATTTTATCAAACTGTGCGACTGGCTTTCGGCGCAAGTTTTGTTCGCCTTGTCCGCCTGTAATCACCAATGGGTCTAGGAAGTTCGGGTCTGTGCTCTTATAGATTTTGTAGCCTTCAAAGGTTTTAGCCAAAGGACTACGGAATGCTCCTCCGGTGATCTTGCGGTTGATGAAGGTGTCGAAGTATTCTTCGGCATCGTTTGTCCAGTAGAGCGTAACCTTTCGGTCGCCAGGTATTGCCGTCAAGGTCGGTTCAGGCTTTGGTGGACCAGCAAAGTTGTAGTTATTGTCATAGATTTGCTGGACAATATCTCTGTTGGTCAGGATGGCGCGTGCATTTTCGCCCATGACGACTGCAACTGAGAACCGTTCGGTCTGGTTGCGTCCCAGCGGGAAGTAGCCTGTGCCGTAGGTGTAGTCGTAGTCTTGTGGCGGCTGAAGTGTATCGAAGAGCCCAGGTTGTGTAACTCGCCACAAGTCTGCCGAGTTGTTCATGAAGGGACGCGATGATAGGTCAAGCTTGAAACTGGTCAGCCCAATTTGGTCAGATTCATTAACATCTGTTGCATCAAATCCACTCTCTCCTGCCGTTGGTCGGCCATCTCGCTCACCAAAATCCCCTGAATTTACTCTACCGTCTCGGCCAACATCGTCAGTGAATGAAACCCAGTTACGATTGTTGTCCAAACCGTCATCGCGTCGCTCGTCAATCATCGGGAACAATCGGAAGTCATTCATTGCCGCAACGCCTTGTCTTGCCAGCGTGAAATAATTCTTAAAGTGCAAAATACTATCAACCTCGTAGCTGACTGCGTCGTTGTTGTTAATGTCAACTTTGGTTTTGATTCGGCGTGCATGCAGGAAGTAATCTTCATCAATTAGTCCGTTGTAGTTATCGTCTAATAGGTTGTTTGAGATTTCGCGGAGTGTATCGCCTACGTTGATGGTTCTTGTTCTGCCCAGCGATGTGATTTGCAGGCTTCCTGACTGCGGCATGACGACAAAGTCTCGTCGGTAGTATGTGATTCGGTCTCTGACGGAGTTATAGCCAGCTGCGGCCATTGCTGTGGTGAAAGTATCGGCGCGTGTGATTCTGATGAGCGTATCGCCGGGTTGAATAATGCGCATTGCGTTTCCACCCCGTCGAATGCCTCTATCGGGAATGTATTCCGTTTCGTAAAAGTCATATCCAGTTCGCGATACCACACTTAGGCTATCCCCTTGGATGATACGGAATTTGCCCAGCCCGCCAGCTTCTGTGAGTACTGGGGTGCCCAAAGCATCGCCAGGAGCATCTCCGCTCCCAAACTTGTTGTAATCATTGTCGTTATCAATTCCATCAAACGGATTGCCCGGACTTTCCAAAAATGCCAAGCCTGCATAGCCGACAGGATACTGGCGGTTCCAAAGCGCATCCACTTCACCATTCGGATTGTAAGTGTAGGTAATCGATTTGCTCTGGTCAAAAACAGATTTATTGGCTTGGAACACTCGTCCAACCGCCGTTCCAACAATAGAACCGAAGACCACCTTTTCGTAATCAAATTCGCTAATGTTCTTAATGTCATAAATCCAAAAGATGTTATCTTGGGCGAGAAAGTTTGACCATTGTAGGCCGCGTTGTTTGATTTGAAACCCCACGCCCGCACGAGTTGGGTCAGTTGTTGGGTTTGGACGAAAATCAAACTCATTCAGCCAGCGTCGGTCGGTTGCATCATCATAAACCACGTAGCTTTCTTGGTCAGCATTAAAGATACCTCGTCCAAAGTAGCCATTCCATTGTGCTCGGCCATTTGCATCGAGCCAAGTCGGTTGGTCCGGCCAGAACGATGGCCATGAACTGGGAATATGGCTCATGGCTGGGTACTCCTGATTCGGATTATAGAATCCTTCCACAGGTTGCAAACCCTCGAAGACCCCGTTGATGATGCGATACGGAGAGTTTCTCGGACCTTGGTGCACGGTCACATATCGAGCGGTAATGGTCGCCTCGACGGCTGGGTCAGGTTGTCCATCGCCATCGAAGTCAAACTCAATTCGTCTTAGGCTTACAGCGTTTAGAAACGGCGAGTTGCTGGGTTGCGGAATGGGTTGGTTAGTCCGTCGTTCTGGCGTGCGGTCGCCGCGCAAGCGCGTGCCAAGCGTCGAGTTTGTGTCACGATTGTTGTAAACAAATGTGTCTACAAAGGTGCGTTCAACGCCCACAATGATGTTTAGGTCATAGATATACTCGTTGTCATTAACCGGCCATGCGTAGGTTGGGAGCGTCGGGGCAATGTAAGTTTTTGAGCCGCTCAAGCCATCGTTTTGGAACTTGGTTTTGATTCGGTTGCCATTGTGCAACCCCACACGCCGATTCGCGATGTTGCTCTTTAAGTTAAGTGGAATGTTGCCATCTTGTGCCTGCACCTCCATCCACGCTGGCACAAGCATGCTGAACAGTAACAATAAGACAATTTTGTTATTTCCTTCGAGGCTGAATTGCATTTTTTGATGCTTCTGATTCAGTCGCATTATGTTCAAGGTTTTGCTTAGGTTTAGAAAAAGAGCGAAATACCCGATAAAACTTGACGTGGCGGCGCAAAGTTTTGCGGTTGCCTTAAAAATTCGCTCGGTGAATTGACACTGGAAGCGACAAAGGTATTCCGCAACACTAAATCTGGGGTCAGTTGTGCGAATGGATACAGACCGCTTTGGTTCTTGGCGTCAAAGAGATTGTAGACTTGGACGAAAAAGCCAAGGTTGTATTTATCAATTTTGAAGATTTTTTGTGCGCGCAGATCCACGGTGAAGGTTTCTGGCAAAAGCCGTGAGTTCGTTACAATTTCGCCACGACTGCCGCGCGTGAGTATTGGAAACGGCGCATTTAAATCAGGCGTATAAGGAAACCCGCTTCCATAACGCATGATGCTTGAAATCTCCCAACCTTCAATCGTGTAGGCCGCTGTGATATTGACCGTGTGGCGCTGGTCCCAATCGAGTGGAATCAGTTGCGTAGGCAAAATGGGATTGTCAGGATTGGCTCGAATAGCAAACGCCGCCGCCTGTGGGTCAGAGGCATTTCCTTGAGCCACTTGGAAGGTGTAATCTATTCCGAAGTTGAATCCACTCGTAAATCGCTTGTTGACAGAGATCGTTAAGCCACGCACCAACGCATAGTCTGTGTTAACAAACTTTGTGTAGACACGTCCATCAAAAAATTGCTGAATGAACGCTGTGCCATTGAGGTTACGAATGTCATTGAAGTAAAGCGCCACATCAATAGAAATGTCGTTTCCGAACTGCTGTTGCAGTCCGAGTTCGCCTTTGATGGTTTTTTGCGGCTTGAGATCTGCGTTCCCGAACGGTCCGCTCACACCTGCAGCACTTTGACGAAAGTAGGGGTTGCGGTAGAGAAACTCAAAGTTCGGAATTTGGAAAACTTGCCCGTAGAAAAGACGCAAGATGCCTTTTTCGGTAACTGGAAACGCCATGCCCAAGCGTGGCGAGAGTTGCCACTTGATTGATGCTCTGCTGTAGTTCCTGCGCAAAAGCCGCTCGCCATTTTCACGATAGGCTCGCAGCACATCAGGGTTACCTGGTCGGAACTCAATGAAATTTCCGTTCGCATCACGCGGTCGATTCTCATCCTTGATAGGATTGTAAAGACTGGGGTCGCTGGGGTCTTTGGGCACAAGACCATCAGGCTCAAACAGATCAAGCCGCAGGCCGATATTGACGATGAAGTTATTGACTTCAAACTTGTCTTGAATGTAGGCGGCAAATTCAATCGGGCGACGGTCATAGTACTCGTAGCCTTCTTCGGCAAGCTGGGCTCGGCGTATTCCTGGTCTCAAATTTCCTGCTTCGTCTGTGTAAAATGGAATGCTGTTGGCAAGTGCGCGCTCATCCGCCAATAAAGCCTGATTTTCAAATTGCAACCGATGAAACTTGATATCAATCCCTGACTTAATCAAGTTGTATTTGTCAATTTGAGAAGTAATATCTGCTTTTAGGTTGATAGTTCGTGTTGAGCGCTCGAAAAAGTTTGTCGACAAGCCTGTAACGAGAAACTCAAACCCGTTTTGCGCTTGGCCTGGAGCGAAAAATCCGCCTGGCGTTTGACCGTTGAAGCCCGTTGCCATGTAGCGCGGGTCGAGCAAGTCTTCGTAAAGATAGCTGGCTTCCCTTGCACGCAGGAGCGACGCGCCAAACGTGTAGAACGTCGTGTTCGATAAGGTGTGCGTCGCATTGAGAATTATCGTGTAAGAATTTCTGTAGTTTGTCGGTTGCGAAAAGGGGATGTATGAGGCACTAAAGTTGAAGTTTTTGAACTCCTCATCGGAGTATAAAAATTGCCCGCTGATTTTGAATGTGCCAGTTGGACGAAATGTCAGTTTTCCCATGCCCGAAATTTTCCGGTATGGATTCATAGGCACAAACGCGCGGTCTCCGAAAGCAAATCGGCTGTAGTCGTCATCAGTTCGTAATGCTCTATAGATGCGCGTTGAGTTCTGAAGCAGGAGCCCAGTGTTCGGGTCGACAGGGTATTCAAAGAGGCTTTGTCTGAAATCTTGCCTTGACAGCGTTGGATTGAGTTGGCGTTCACGTTGGTAGAAGTTCTCAAAGTCAGGTCCGTTCAGAAAGGCCTCTAAGCTTGGGGCGGTTGTTAGGAATCCGCCAAATTGATTGCCTGTGAAATCGCTTGCCGCTAGCACATCACCAGGGCGATAGACATTTCGACCGTAGAAGCGCCCTTCATCTCTGAAGTATCGAGCATTGATGAAAAATGTCATGGTTTCGCCCATGCCAGGCACAGGCCCACTGAACGAGCCTTGAATATCGCGTGAGGCAATCGGGCTAACAGAGTTAATGTTCGGAAACAGCATCGTGCGCCCACTCACATAATCTCCGAAGAATGTTTGCAACGAGCCTTCATAGTTCGAGCCACCATCTTTGGTTACGATATTGACAATGCCTGACATGGCTTGACCGTATTCAGCATTATAGCCACCTGTGAGCAGTTCCAGTTCTTGAATCGCCTGTGATTCTACGCCCATGTTGTTGATGCCACGACTTTGGTTGCCGTCATAGACGTCATTGACCATGAAGCCATCTATGATATAAGCCACTTCGCCGCGTCTGCCACCGCGCACTGTCCCGCCAACCACACCGCCTTGAATGTCCAGCACTTGCGAAGGGTTCTGGATTGGTAATGCTCGAATTTCTTCCGAGCTGACGGCTGCACGTGTGGCAGTCATATCTTTGATTACCATCGGACGCTCTGCTGTAACGACCACTTCCGCCGCTTGAATTTCTTCCGTGCTCATTTTGAAATCGGCTCGCGTTGTCAAATCCACGCTCACCTTGATTCCCTTCAAGACTTTGGGCTGGTAGCCTACATAGGTGGCTCGCACTTCATAGACACCGGGCGGCACATTCAAAATCACATAGTTCCCGCCAACGTCTGTCTTTGCGCCCAACTTTGTTCCAACCACAATCACTGTCGCCCCAATGAGCGGCTCACCTGTGTTCGCATCGGTAACCGTTCCTGCAATTTTTCCCGTTGTGCCTGCAACCAGTTGCACACTTGCAACTTGCATCAAAATCGCCACCAAGATGAGGCACATGAGTGCCTTACGAAAGACTCTGTTTTTTATTGCGTTCATCATAGAAAGTGGCAGAATCTTGCACATGCTCCGTTCAGCATGGCAATGGTTTGAGTTTTGGATGTCAGGATAATTGATGAGACTTGGCGTGGTAGATACGCACTGCTGATATGTGTGAAATCCTGAAAAGTACTTAGGGCAAATTTGGTTGAACTTGCAACTCATTGTCATAATAAAAAAACAACAAGTGTTCAGGTAACGATTTTCGGTTTTTGCTTTTAGCATACCGAACACCTGCATTTTACATCTTCTCTTTGAAAAAAAAAAGCGAAAACACAGCACTTTTTACTAAATCGTTTAACTTGCGTCCGGTGAGTTATTCTTTCCTGTTGCGATAACACTTTCCACGCTGAATGTTCCAGAGCCCAAGAAAGACAAGGCAAGTGCAAGCGCTGCTCCTGCGGCCAGCGCCGCCATCATGCTCCGCATCGGCATTCCCAACTGCTCCAAATACATCACGAACCTTGCACGGTTCGCAAAGATTTCGACATTGTTGAAAAGCTTTTGATGCGTTATGAGGTATATTTGAAACGGTTTGTTATACTTGCGCAAATATCACTCGTTATGATGCTTCCTGTTGAGCATGTTCAAGTATTTGACTATGAGAAATGGACTTCTTTACTGCCTGTGCTTCGCGCGCAATATTTTTCAGCCCGTCCATTCCCGCACATTGTGTTAGATAACTTCATCAATCCTGACCTTGCCAAAGCGGCCTGTGACCACTTTCCGAAGCCTGATTCAGGCGTATGGATTCAATACAAGCACGTAAATGAGAAAAAACTTGGCAAGCGAGATCGCCATTCTATTCCCGATATTCATCTTGTCATCATAGATGAGCTAAACAGCCGACGCTTCGTCGAGTGGCTTTCAGAACTGACCGGCATTGAATACCTCATTGCTGACCATAGCCTTGAAGGCGGCGGCTTGCACCAAATCGAGCGCGGCGGGTTTTTGAACATTCACGCCGACTTCACCGCACATCAACACCAAAAACACTGGGCGCGGCGCGTTAATGTGCTTCTTTATCTCAACGATAGCTGGAAGGAAGAATACGGCGGACACTTGGAACTTTGGGCACGAGACATGTCGCGGTGCGAAAAGAAAATACTCCCTGTATTGAATCGATGCGTGATTTTTAACACCGACCTCGATTCCTACCATGGACACCCACACCCACTCAACACGCCCGAAGGCGTTACCAGAAAATCCATCGCGCTGTATTACTTCACCGAAGAACGCACCATACCGAAAGCACGCGCCACCGATTATCGCCCTCTGCCAACCGATTCCATAGGCAAGCGATTTGCGATTTTCTTTGATAACCTTGCCCTACGCACTTACGACTTTCTCAAACGTCGATTAGGCTTCGATGACAAATTCATCAGCAAAATTTTGAAATTGTTTTCAAAATAAGCGCAAGATTTTGACGGCATTCAGCACTGTGCCGCCACTTTTTCTTACACACTCCTTGAAAGAAGCTCGAAGAGCGAATTATCAATCGCGCCTGCAAAGTTTCCACCTGTAATTACACCTTTAAGCACAATAAAATGCGCCACTTCAATTGGAAAAGTGTTTGCAAAAAACTTTTGAATCTTCGCTTCGGAGACGCGAGAGTTTAGCCACTCGAAGTACTTCTCGCCTGCTTCATATTCCAAAATCATTGCCAAGCGAAGCACATCGGTTTGCGTGGAATTAGGTCCGAGTGTGCCGACGCGTGGGTCGGGCTGAGCGGCATCGAGGTTCACTTCGGCTTGTCCGAACTCGCGCAAGAGCCGATTGAGGTCGGTCAGGTGTCCTTGATGATGTCCTGCAAAACTTACCGCGGCGTTCAAAATGCCTTGGTCGGTAATCAAGCCAGAGGCGGCGGCGGCTTGATAAGATTTAATCGCAACGGCTTCCAACTGCGCACCTTGTCTGACAAACGAAAGGTCGTTTTCGAGATTGCCGACACTTTCGGTCGGAGAGGTGTCGCACGCGCTGATGAGCGTTGCGCTGATGGCTGTGGCTGAAAGACCAACAAGCGAGGTTGATTTCAAAAAATCTCGACGGTTCATTGTAAAAGACGTTTTGAGTTAAAAGAGAACGATGAGCAAGGTTCGGAATGTCCAATCGTCAGGGTCTAAACGGCGGTTGCCGTCGGTGCGTTGGTCGGAGTAGGTGGTGCGCAGAAGCACATTGCGCGAGAGTTTGTAGCCTGCGGCAACCGAAAGCCGCGTTACGCCTTTATCCCAATATGTGCGCGCTCTCGTGATGGGGTCGTTGAATGGCTCAAAGGCAATACGCTCGGCACGGAAGGCAAGATAACTGCCCGTTAAAAACGGCGGCTCAAACTTGAAATCCACATAGCCACCCAAATTCGTGAGGGTGTATTCTTGTAGTTTTGAACTTCCCGGATTGATGCGAACGAATTGTCCATCGGCGAACTTGGGCACATTCCAGCGCGAATACATCACTTCGCCCGAAAGTTCAAACCACAAATAAGCGAAAATGAAATCTGTTCCGAGCAAGAGTTGTCGGTATCGCTCGAGCGGGTTGTTTTGGCGTGCGCGTTCATTGAGCGTGTCAAGGTTCATGAAACTGCCGTAGGAGACGGAGAAGCCTTGTTGCCACCACATCGCCGGCTGAACGCCGATACGCGCCACGACTCCCGCATTGGCAAGGTTTGTGTTCGGAAGGGTTGAAGCCAGTGCGGCATTTGTGATTGCCACTTCAACATTTAATCGATTCGGAACAAGAATCCAATTAAACGATGCGCCCGTTACATATGCGCCGAAATAGGCTGTTGTTACGCCCACATCGGAACTGCCGTCTTCATAAACACCGGTGTTGCCTGCAATCGGCCAGAACCCACGCCGCTCGGAGATGTTGATGAAGTAGCCATACATCAGTGGCGCGGCGGCAAAGAGATTTTGGCTAATGAGTTGCCTGCGCGCATACAAGCCAAACGGCGAAATCATGCGCCCTGCTGAAAGGCTGAAACGTTCGTTTGGCTCGTAGGTTACGGCGGCAAGCGTAATACGCGGCTGATTCAATCGTCCTGTTCCCCAAATGTCCAACTGCACGCGGCTGTTGAACGACCACTTTTCCGCTAACTCCGAAAAGAAGAAGAGGTTGAATTGATTGATGACCGCGTGCGGATAGCGGAACTCGTTGGGAATTTCATTGGTGATGAAGTTGGATTCTCTGCCGCCCATTCGGAACTCGAAGTCCAACTCTCCGCTCACTTGCGCCGTTTGGGCAAATAAGCCTGTGCTGAGAAGGAGCGTCAGTAATATGAGTATGGTTTGCTTCATTAGTTTTTCAGGTTTTGTTGTTGGCTGTGATTTCAGCGATTTCGAGCGCAGTGGAAAAGCCTTTGAAGTTCATGGGTTTGACTTGTGAGATGTGGAATTTGTCGTGAAGATTAAACTTATCAATCAAATCTTTTCGGACGAGAATTTTTCCGGGTTCGGCACTTGAACAGAGTCTCGCCCCCAAGTTAACTGCCGCACCGATGACGGTGTAGTCGCGTCGGTCTTCCGCGCCCATGTTTCCAAGCACCATTGTGCCGTAGTTAATCCCAATGCCGATATAGACAGGCGCAGGGTCACGCTTTTGCTCTTCATCGGCACGCTTTTGAATGGCAATCGCACACTGGATTGCGCGCTCCAACGCATCTTTGCCTGCAAACAAGGCGACCATTTCATCGCCGACGAACTTATCAACCGAGCCGCCATACTCATGGACTAACTTTGCTTGAAAGCCGAGATAACGATTGAGCATATCAATGACGGCCTCGGGCGGACGCTTTTCGCTGAACGAGGTAAAGCCACGAATATCGCTGAACAAGACCGCCAGTTCTTGCCGTGTGCCGCCAAGCATGGACTCTGCGCCGCTTTCCGACACTTTGCGCACCATTTCAAGCGTATGGCTTCCGACGTATTTAGAGAGCTCGAATCGCTCGCGAAGTCCGACAATCATTTCGTTGAAATTTTCCGCCAACTGTCCGATTTCATCTTTTGTTTTCGGCTCAACCGAGACGCTCAAATTTCCCTTCTGCACTTCTTTCATTGCTTCGGCAAGTTCAAGCACGGGCTTTGAAAAGAATCGCCCAGCCAAAACAGCAAGCACAATCGTGATAAGCAAACTTGCCACCGCAAAGAGCAAGATGTTGCGTTGCAGAATCCCAATGATGCGCAGTTCGGTAGATTTTGGCACAAGCACTAAGAGCCACGCAGGCTCATGTTTTCCAAGCGGCGTGATGTAGGCAAAAACTTCGGTCTTGCCAATCGTTGCTTCGAAGACATTGCTTTCCTTTCCCGTTGAAATCACCGTTTCAATGTCTTTTTCTCTTTCGCTGACAAATTTTTCTAATCCTTCTCCGACCACTGTTGAGTCGGTGCAAAGAATCAACTTTTTACCCAAAAAGATGTGAAACTCTGTTGAGGCATTTCCTTTCAACTCGAGCGCGTCAACAACGGTGAATTTCGTGCCAAGCGTAACCGTGCCAATCAGCACGCTTTGGTTGACCAAAATCGGCGCGGAAGCAACTTGATAAATTTCGTCGTTAATCGCCCACAATTCAGGCAAATCAGTTATCTCTGTTTCTTTTCCTTCAAGCACTTGCTTAATGCTTGGACGGGCGGAAAGGTCGTTGCCGTAGTTTTTTGGATTAGCGAAATCGGCGAGCAAAATTCCCTTGCGATTCGTGACGATAAAAAGGTCAACCGGTGCCAGGCTGGCAAACTCACGCACGGATTGAAGAACGGTTTGATGCGTGATGTCGGAAACGGAATCTCTGGCTAAATCCACATTTGCTTTGAAGGCGGGGTCTTGTCCGATAATCGTTGCTACATCGACCAATCGCTCATAGCGCAAGCGTCTTTCTTTTTGTAATACTTTTTGTGTTTGATTGAAATCGGAAATGATTTTCTGCTTGATGGTTTCGGTAACGGTCAGGCTCACCGCATAAAGAACTGCAGTCAAGACCAGCGTGGTGAATCCTGAAAGAAGCAAAAAGAGTTTGGCTTGGATATTGAGGCGCATGAATTAGTTCGAGAGTGTAAAGTCTTTTTCGACTTTTCCTTTGATTTCAAATCGTTCTATAATGGGCTTGAGGTCGGGGTGATAGACGCGCACTTCGTAGTGTCCTTCGGGCAAATCTTTCAGCACATAGTTTCCGTCCGCATCAGGCTTGGTGAAGTAGGGCGTATCGAGGCTCAAAATGACGGCGTTCATTTGCGTGTGAATGTCGCAGAAGAGTTTGATTTCGCCGAGACCTTCAATTTTGCGCTCGCCGATTTTCTTTTGTACGACTTCGCCGCGCATTCTCCGTCCAATGTTAAACTCATTACCTGGGGTCAAACTAAATACATTGTGATAGAATGGGTCGTTGTTGACAAAAAATACGGTTGTTCCTTGCGTAACGGGCAACACGCGCGGAATGAAGGTTGCATCGCGTTGGTCCATCGTGCGGTTTTTGGTGAGCGGTTGCACTTTTGGTTTGAAGGAAATCGGGTGCGCACTGATGACGACATCGGAATAGGCAGAGCCCGACATTATCTTGGCTTCGGGCGGCTTTTCAGGCGCGAGCCGATTTCGGTAGGCTTGTCCGCGTGCCGTGCGTTGTATCGTCTTTGAGATGGATAAAGTAATCTTGCCGCTTAACTCTGCCGTCTGTGCCGACATCGCCCCTGCTCCAAATGAGAAAAGTAGCGTTAGGATGAAATGCAGTCTCAAAAAGTTTAGATTCATTTCTTACGTTTGCGTTTTGTTGAGCGTTGTGCTGAACCGTAAATCTAACAGAAAATTTATTATTCAATTATTAACTAACCAATGCCTGAAATCACAGCTTTTCACGGAATTACTTACAACCCTGCCTTCATTTCCCGATTTGATGATGTGCTTTGTCCGCCTTACGATGTGATTCCTCCCGACATGCAAGACAATTTGTATGCCAAATCCGAGTTCAACGCCGTGCGTTTGGAACTACCAAAGGAAGAAAACAAGTATGATGCCGCCGCAGAACGGCTCAACACTTGGCTTTCCACTGGCGTGCTTCAACAAGATTCACAAGCGGCGATTTATCCCTATCACCAAACTTTCACCACGAAAGACGGCAAAACCTACACGCGCAAAGGTTTCATCGCTCGCTGTCGCTTGTATGAATTTGACAAAGGCGTGGTGCTTCCGCATGAAAAAACGCTCTCTGGTCCGAAGAAAGACCGCCTGCAACTTTTCATCAAAACAGGTGCAAACATTAGCCCGATTTTCGGACTCTACGCCGATAAAGAAAAACTTGCTGATCAAATCCTTGATGATTTCACCAGTGCCCATGCTCCGTTTATTGATGTAATAGATTATCAAGATGTCCGAAACTGCGTTTGGCGCTGTACTGATGCCGCCGTCATTGAGCAAGTAACCGCTGCTTTGCGCGATAAACAAATTTTTATTGCCGATGGGCACCACCGCTACGAAACTGCCCTCAACTACCGCAACCTTCGCATGGCTGAAAACCCAAACCACACGGGCAACGAGCCATATAACTTCATCATGATGTTCATCACGAATATGTTTGATGAAGGGTTGGTTGTCTTTCCAACGCATCGGCTTGTGCATGGGCTTGCAAATTTTGACCTCCATGATTTGCTCGAGCATCTTAGTTCATACTTCAACATTCAAGAACTCACAGAGAAAGAGCAGTTACAGCAGTTTCTTGTGCTTCATCCGCATAGCGCATTTGGACTTGTAGCGAAAGATAAAGTGTTCGGCATTCATCTTGCCTCTGACCTCGATAAAGCCATTCCCGAACCGATGCCCAAGGAACTCAAATCGCTCGATGTAGTTCTGCTTCATCATCTCATTATTGGCAAGATGCTTGGTATTTCGCCTGACGCACAGTCCTTGCAAACCAATCTGAACTATTCTAAAGATGTGGACGAGGTTTTTGAGAAAGTTCAATGTGGCGAGGCGCAACTTGGTTTTGTCATGAATCCGACAAGCATTCAGGAAGTTGAAGCTGTCTCAAAAATCGGTGAAGTGTTGCCGCAAAAGTCGACCTTCTTTTATCCGAAAGTTCTAACGGGCGTGGTTATTAATCGAATTCTTTGATTTGATGCGCCGTTTGGGTTCGTTGAAAGTGCATTGGGACAAACTCGGTCGAACGGATTTTGCACCGATTCAAAAATTTTCATTGCGTCTTATGGCACGCAAAGAGAAGAATTCAAAACCGTTGAAGTATGTCAGCGCCCGGATTCACTTTCTTCACTAACTTGCATGTGCTTTTGCGATGGCTTGCGCATTTTGTTGTTGCGCTTGCTTTTGTTGGAGGTATTGAAGCGGCGCTTTCTTGCCAGTCAAGATGCTGTTGAGTTGGTCTTTCAAATTTCGCTTAAAGATGAGACTTGTAACCAGATTGATGAGCTTATTGGGGTTCAGCAGCACACGCTTGATGATGGTTCGCCATTTGTAGAAGCCTAAGAAATGTTTCATGTATTGGATTTGGTATTCCAGCGGGTCATATTTATCGCAACGGATGACGAGGTTGTGTGCGGTGTATTTGTCCCAATCTTCATCGACAATTAAGCCTTTTTGTTTGTAGTCTTTATACATCACGGTGCCAGGATAGGGCGTGAGAATTGAATAAATGGGCATCATCAAGAGATTCTTGTCGACAAATTTCTCAACGGCTTTCATGTCTTCGTAGGTGTCGATGGCGGGATTTGCCAAAAAGTTGCCTTGAATGTTGAGCCCCATCTTTCGGCACTTTTTGATGATTTGAGTGTATTTGGCGACGTTGTTCATCTTCCACTTGTCGTAATGGTCAACGGTTTGTTGATTAACAGATTCAAAGCCGACGAGTGCCATTACGCATCCTGCTTTCACGAGTTTGCGCACGGTTTCTTCATCTTCTAGAAAGTTAATGCTGATAAACGAACTGAAGTTAATGTTGCATTCGGCAAGAATTTCTAAAATCTCATGCATTTTCGTTTTATTGACCCCCAAGTTCTCGTCAGTAAACATAAACCAGGGTTTCTTGCCGTATTTAGATTCTTTGAACCAAACGCGTTTAGCGGTTTCGATTTGTTCTTTAATGGTGCTTGGGGATTGAATGCGGTAGAGCCGTCCGGTGAAGTTTGGTGTTACGCAAAAGGTGCATGTGTAGGGGCATCCACGCGTCATGTAAATCGGGATGGATTTTCGGGCATCGACCTTACCGCGTTTGCTAGCGTTGAAGATTCGTTCATAGTCGATAGCCGGCACTTCTTTGACGGGTGGGAAGTCTTTGGCGTCGTAGCGCGGTCTTAATTGCCCCGTGGCGACGTCTTGCAACAAAAACGCCCACAGGTTTTCGGCTTCGCCACACACGACGGCATCGGCATGTTGTTTGGCTTCGTCGTAATTAAATGACACATGAACACCCCCCAGCACTACAGTCTTGCCACGCCGCCGAAACTCATCAGCAATTTCATATGCACGCGTTACATTCATGGTTCGTGCTGTAATGCCTATCAAATCGTAATCCCTATCAAAGTTAATCGTGTCGCCAAAGAGCTCATCGACCAGCTCAATGTGGTGCTGTTTTGGCGTAATGCTGACCAGCACCCCAATCGCCATGGAAAATAAGGGCTTTTGGCTCGAGTCTTCTTCTTTTTTGCCTTTTGGCGTGATGAATAAGATTTTGAGTGGGCGGATGGATTCAGGCGGAAGCAAGTCGGTTCGGTAGGGCGTCTTTGATGGCGCAATAGTGAAGGTTTTAGCCGCTGGGTTTTCAACGTGCGCCGCGCTCTCGTGCACAACGGCTTGAAACGCATCCTCGGAAAAGCTTTTCAGCCTTTCCACTCCCTTTGTTTCGTTCATAAGTCTATTCTCCCTTTTCGATGTTTGCCTACTTTGCTTGAAAAATAGCCTTTTGGCAAAAAGAAATCAACAAAAAATGGCAGGTAGAACCCTGCCATTTTGCCCTTTATTCAACTACTTGAGTAGTATCATCTTCTTTGTTTGCACGAAGTTCCCCGCTTGCAAGCGATAGAAATAAATTCCTGTGGCGAGGTTGTTAGCGTTGAGCACGACGTTGTAGTAGCCTGCGGCTTGGCGTGCGTTGACAAGCGTTGCGACTTTGCGTCCGAGCACATCGAAGAGTTCCAAGCGCACATCGCTTGCCGTTGGAAGTTGGTAAGCAATGACCGTGCTGGGGTTAAACGGGTTCGGATAGTTTTGAGCGAGTGCAAATTCTTTCGGTAATGTGCTATGCTCTTCGGTCATGGGTGTTGGCGTGCTGAGCATCGTAAAGTTCAGCGTAATCGGCACTGTGAAGACGGAGTTCAGCGTGTCGGAACTCGTGATACGAATCGCGGCGGTGTAGGTATCGGTTTCATCAAGCCCGGCGGTATTAACGTGCACAAGGTGGTCGTTGGATTCGCCCGCCATCAGCGTATCGCCTTGAAGATTCGAGACGGAAATAAATCGACCACTTGTCGTGGAAAGAATCATGTGGTAAGGAAGAGAGGATGTAACAGGCGTGAGCGAATCAGGCATAGTTGCATTGTTGAGCAGAACGCCCGAACTGAAACTTCCAAAAGATAAATTGCCCGCACCTGGTCCTTGATAGTGTGTGGTCAAACTATCCCAAGCCGCACCGATGATGTAGAATTTACCAGATTGCAAAGTCAGGTTCATCGGACCGGAACGCACAAAGCCATCAAACGGTGGATCCATCACCACATCGTTGCTCTCGAAGATTTTTGCATAGCGTCCTGTTGCTGTGTTGTTTTCATAAACATAAAATTTGAATTTTGTTGAAGGGCGATAGAGGTAGTGGTAAGATTGAATTTCTTTAAGTTTTGTCGTTTGAGTTATGCGGAAAAGATTTCCTCGGAAGCGATTTGCGCCTAAGAGCGTGTTCGTCTTTGAGCCGAAGACGTCGTTCTTCAATCCACCAAATCCGCCTTGCAGTTCTAAGCGATAGACCAGTTCACTGAATGGCAAGCCTATGTTCGCAACTGTGAATCGACTCACGGCACTATCTAATCCTGTGAGGTTAAAAGTCATGCCGTCATTGGGGCTAACGCTCAATGTGGGATTGGGCTTACGTTGCAAGAGAATTGTGATGGTGTAAATCGTGGAGTCTTCGGGTGCGTAGAGCGTATCTATGCGGGAGATATAGCCTGTGGGGCTGTTTGGATTGAGCGAAGTTGCAAAGAGATATGTTCCTGTATCTGGCAATGCGAAACTGAACCTGCCATTGGTGGCAATGACTTCGACATTGGTGTTCAAGTTTTTGACTCGGGCATTGCGAAGCGTGTCGCCAGTTTGTGCATCAATCACATAGCCATCGACACGGAAAATCATAGTGGAGGAGATGTATTGATAGGCCGCCCAGACATCAATCAAGCCGTTGCCGAAGGTGTTGTCTGGACCTGCTGGGCCTAAGTCGGTGGCGGTTTCGTAGAGGATATTTCGGATTTGAACGGCTGTCAGGGAAGGATTCACTTCTTTGAGCAATGCGATTGCGCCAGCCACGTGTGGGCATGCCATAGAAGTGCCGCTCATGGTGCCGTAGCCTGTGGCCGAATTGGCTGAACGGATATTGACTCCAGGGGCCACCACTTCGGGTTTGATGATTGCTGCGTTGCAACTTGACGGACCGCGACTGCTGAAATTTGCGATGTTTCCTGTTTGCGCATCGATTGCACCGACAGTAAAGAGGTTGGGATTGTTCTTTGGTGGCGTTAGCGTTTGCGGATTTGGACCTGAATTACCTGCCGAGAAAACCACTGCTGTGCCCATAGTTTCAAGGGCTTGAATGACGGTCCAGTAACCCCCTGCGGTTGCGTTGCATTGTTGAGCGGCTACATTTGGGTCTTGGTAGGAATTTGAAATCACATCGGGCACGTCGCCGTTGTCAATGCCGTTGCTATCGGGGTCTGCCGCCCATTGGAAGGCGCGCAGTGTGTAACTCGTATGCGGATTGAATCCCACATCAATTGTCGGTGCCGCAATCCATTTTGCGCCGAAGGCAACGCCAATCGTGTCGTTGGTGCTGGCTTGCAAGCCGACCATGGTGCCCATTGTATGGGTGCCGTGCTTGGTTGAGCCGTAATCGGTTGGCATTTGCGATGGGTTTGAGCGTTGGTCATACCATGCATGATACCACATCACGCCAGGCTCTGCGCCGCGCCATTTGCCTGCAAGCGCTGGGTGCGTGCCAAAGACACCTGTATCAATGTTCATCACCAGTGAGCCTGCTCCTGTGTAGCCTAATTCCCACAAGCGATGAGCATTGATGCGCCGAAGCCCTGGTTCTGAACCATTTGGTACTGACGGCGCTTGAGTCTGTGCAACAGGAGCATCCAGCTCGAGCAAGCCATCTTCGTAAATCATGCCAACATCCGAGTGCTGTGCAAGGTCGAGAATGGTCTGCTTAGAGAGGTATCCTAAAATCATGTTCGCCAGCCACATTTGCTCAATTTGTTCGGCTTCACCGCGCTGGGCGCGTTCGGACAGTTCGTTGAGAATGCTGCGTTGCGACCGTTCGGCAAGCGCACGCAAACGCGAAACGGTCTCATAGTGCCGCACGGCCTTAGTTGCTTTTCGAGCGCTAAACTCGCGCTCGAGTGCGTTCAGGTCAAGCTGCTCTGCCATGTAGATAATCACGCGGATTTTTTCTTCTGGGCGCATTGATGCCAGTTTTTCGCGCAACCGCTCTTCAATGCGCTCTTGCCCAAAGAGCGAGAACGCACCGAAAACCCAAACCAGTGATAAACAAAAATTTTTCATTGCTTTTTTGGAAATTATTGATGACACGAAAGTAAAAATTTTCTCTACGCTTGTTCAAGTCGACACCTGAAATCTTATTTGCCAAAGGGTTTTGCTATCTTTCGCTTATTCAAAACAAACTGAAAGCACATTTATGAACGCACAACTTTCGCCGCGCTGGGCTCGCCTCGTAAAAATTGAAGAGATTGAGACGCCGAAGTACTTTATTGATTGTTATGTTTGTCCTCTTGACTCGGATGAACTTCGCAGACATCACCTTGATGAACCGCCTGTCTTATATGCCTTCGCTATTTTCGACCACAACAATCAATACTTGCTCTCTTATGCGCTCGAGATGCGCAAAGCCCTGCGCCTCAACGAAGATGAAAGCGAAGAAGAATACATCGGGTATTTTTTAGAGACTTATTGCGAGCATCAGCGCTTTAGTTGTAAAAACTTCAAAGAGGTTCAGCCTAACTTTGAAGATGTCAGAAATTTCGTTGTTCAGCTTGTCGTTGAGTATGATGCTGTTGAGAAAATGCTCGAGTATGACTCTGAAAAAGCCCAGGAGCGTCAGGAAAAGTCCTAACGTGAGATTTGCTCTATCTTGCGCGAAAGGCTCGTAGCGGCAATCATTTCTTTCAAGAAAATTTTATCGTGCCGGTGTTCGAAGGCGTTGCCGACCACGATGAAATTTGCACCTGCTTGCACTTTGCGATGCACTTCATCTGGCGTGCGAATTCCGCCGCCGACAATCAACGGCACTGAAATTGTTCTTGACACTAAGGCAATCATTTCTTCGGGCACGCTGTAATCGGCTCCACTTCCTGCTTCAAGATAGACCAGTTTCATGCCAAGATACTCTGCTGCTAAGGCGTGTGCAGCGGCAATTTCAGGCTTGTGGCGCGGAATTGGCGTAGAGTTCGACATAAACTCTACCGCAGTTCTTCTTCCTGACTCAATCAGCAAATAAGCCGTCGGAATCGGTTCCAATTCAAGTTGTTGAATCAGTGGCGCCGCAATCACATGATGCCCAATCAGGTATTCAGGATTCCGCCCACTTACCAGCGAGAGATATAAAATCGCGTCCGCTTCACGCGAGACCTGCACCACACTCCCAGGAAAGATAATCACTGGTAGAGGCGACACCGACTTGATGTGCCGAATGTAGTTGTCAAGCCGATTCGAAACCATCATGCTCCCACCGATGAGAATTGCTGTCGCCCCCAATGTGGTGATGTCTTCAACCAGTTTGAGAAGCGTTAGCTCGTCATACTTATCGGGGTCAACAAGGAGTAAAAAGCCTGCACGTTTTTCCAACTGCTGGTCGAGCAAAGCGGCAAGCAGTTTATTGAGTGTTTTTTGGACAGGCATCGGCAGAAAAAAGTTTTTAGGAAGATACGAAATCAGGTTTAGTCATAACAAAATTTGGTGGCGTGTAGGAAGTTGGAAATTGCTTAGCGAAAAAGTCGTAAGCCGCTTTTGCAGACTGGTCATGCTCAAAAATTCCGAACACGGCCGAGCCACTTCCTGACATCATGGCCTTGATTGCTCCGTGCTCCATCAATTTTTCTTTCAGCGAAGTGATAATCGGAAAGGCTGATTCCACCAGCGGTTCAAAATCGTTCTTGAACGTTTTCAAGAGGGACTTATCGCCTGTCGATATCAGATTTTTCAAGGCTTCTTGGCAGTTTGGGGCTTGGCGCGGAAAGGCAATTTTTAGGTTTTGATACGCCCATGCCGTATGCACCACTATGTTTGGAAACACCACAACGAGCGCATATGGAAAAGTGCAGTTCAGATCGGTCAGTTTTTCGCCGATTCCTTCGGCAAACGCAAGTGATTTCATTAACAGGAAGTACGGCACATCAGCCCCCAGTTGGCTTGCCAGTTCTGCCAGTTCCGCCAATGGCACATCTAATTTCCAATAGCGATTCAAGTAAGCCAGCACGGTGGCCGCATCGCTTGAGCCGCCCCCCAACCCCGCTCCGAAGGGAATACGTTTTTCAAGATGAATCCGAACTCCATTTTGCACTCGATAGGTCTCTTGAAGCAGTTTTGCAGCCCTGAAGCACAGATTGGTCGAATCAGTCGGCAATGCCGCATCAGAGCAAGTGAGTTCAATCGTTGCAGATGGCCAGAACCAGAGTGTATCGTGCCACGCAATTGGCGCAAAAATCGTCTCTATCATGTGATAGCCATTAGGCAGTCTATCCGTGATGTAAAGCGCAAGGTTGATTTTGCCAAAGGCATTGCGATGCTCAAGCATAGTTTGAAGATTGTAGCAAAAATTAGCAACAAGGCAAGGACTAACAAGCGGTTGTTAGGCGCTCAAGGACACTGGCGGGCTTGTGCCACTCTTTCGTTTCTGATTCCTTGTTACCTTCGTATATTTCGGCAGTCAACTTAAACAACACTTTTTCGTGAGCGATTTTGTGTTTTCATCTTACCGCGCTTTGCGCGAAAAACTTCTCTCAACATCTATCTCGGTCGAGTCAGTTGTTTCCGCATACCTTTCACGCATTGAAGCAAAGGCGCACCTCAATGCCTATCTTGCTGTGTTCAAAGAATCGGCGCTTTCACGTGCAAAAGCATTAGACGAAAAATTGGCTTCGGGTCAGCCTCTTGGGAAATTGTTCGGATTGCCGATGGCTATCAAGGATAACATTGCTCTCAAGGGCGAGAAACTTACCTGCGCCTCGCGAATTTTGGAGAACTTCATCAGTATTTACACAGCCACTGCTGTTGAGCGACTTTTAGCCGAAGATGTCGTGATTCTGGGCAAAACGAATCTCGATGAATTTGCAATGGGCAGTTCGAATGAAAACTCGGCATTTGGTGCGGTCAAGAATCCCATCAATGAAGACTATGTTCCGGGCGGCAGTTCGGGCGGCTCGGCGGCAGCTGTCGGCGGCGATTTAGCCCTTGTTGCGCTGGGTTCTGACACGGGCGGCTCGGTGCGACAACCTGCCTCGTTCTGCAATGTCGTCGGACTTAAACCCACCTACGGGCGCGTGTCGCGCTACGGATTGGTTGCCTTCGGCTCTTCGTTTGACCAAATCGGCGTGCTTGCCAAAACTGCCGAAGATGCCGCTCTCGTGCTTGAAGTGATTGCAGGCGAAGATGCCATGGACTCGACTTCTTCAAACAAGCCTGTTGAAGCCTACGCACAAGCTACTGTCAATCCGAAGGACTTACGCATTGGCGTTCCGAAGGAATTTTTCACCGATGCGCTCGACCCTGAAATCAACACCATGATTCAAGGCGTGCTAAAAAAACTCGAATCGCAAGGCGCAAGGCTGATTGAACTGTCGCTTCCACATTCTGAATATGCGCTCGCCACTTATTACATTCTCGCCACCGCCGAAGCCTCATCGAACCTTGCTCGCTACGACGGCGCACGCTACGGCTATCGCGCAAAGGGTATCAAGGATTTGAACGATATGTATGTTAAATCGCGCTCGGAAGGCTTCGGCAAAGAAGTCAAACGCCGCATTATGCTTGGCACATATGTGCTGTCAGCAGGCTATTATGATGCTTATTACCGCAAAGCGCAAAAAGTTCGCCGATTGATTCGCAACGATTATCTCAACGCCTTTCAGCAAGTTGATGTGATTGTCTCGCCTACGTCGCCTGTGCCGCCGTTCAAGTTCGGCGAAAAAATGACCGACCCGCTTACAATGTATCTTGCCGATATTTACACCGTTCCGATGAACCTTGCCGGCGTGCCTGCGATTAGCGTGCCGATTGGCTTCAATGCGCAAGGCTTGCCGATTGGCTTACAACTCATCGGAAACTTGTTTGCAGAATCAACCTTAATTGGCGCATCAAAACTTGTAGAGGCATTGCGATGAAAAAGCGACAAATTGAACTCATGATTCAAGTCTTCAACTCGTTTGAAGAAGCCGACTTAGAGTATTACGCTAATCTCTCGTCAGAAGAGCGACTAAAACACCTACAAAAAATGCGCGACCTTTGCTATGGATACACCACCGCTATCGGACAACTTCAAAGAGTTATTGAAGTTGCTGAACGAACATCGTGTTGAGACACGGTGATTGGCGGTTACGCGGTCGGTTTTCACGGTTATGTGCGCATCACAGGCGACATTCGACATTTGGGTAAGAGCCTCTGAGGCAAGAAACCTTTATGAAGCACTTGTTCAGTTTGGTTTTCCTCAATCTTCATTTCAAAAGAACTTACTTTGACCGAAAAAACGCTGATTCGCTTTGGGGTTTGTCCCATGCCGGTTGAAATTCTAACCACGATACTGGGGGCGAGTTTGACGCTTGCTACCAGAGAAAATCTCAACTCATCATTGATGGCATTCCAATCAATTTTATCAATCTTGACGATTTGAAGGCAAGTAACTCGGCGACGGGAAGGCTGAAAGACCTGACCGATATTTGATATGCTTGAAAAAGTGAACCGCAGAAAAAGGAGTTCGTAATTAAAAACCACTTTTCTAACCACAAAGCAATTCAGAATGAGCATTTTAGTTGGAAAAGAAACGCGCCTTGTTGTGCAAGGCATTACAGGGAGCGAAGGCACTTTCCATGCCGCTCAAATGCTGGAATATGGCAAGCAGTTCGGCGTGGATTACCTTGTTGCGGGCGTTACGCCGGGCAAAGGCGGCATGATGTATGAAGGCAATGAGAAAGATAGGTTCAATCGACCAATTCCGATTTTCAACACGGTTGCTGAAACGGTGCGCGATAAGAAAATCAGAGCGAACACATCTATTATTTATGTGCCTGCACCCTTTGCGGCAGATGCCATCATGGAAGCGGCCGATGCGGGCATTAAAGTCATCGTGTGCATTACCGAAGGCATACCGATTGCTGACATGATAAAGGCTTACGCTTTTGTGCAAGAAAAGGGTGCTATTTTAATCGGGCCGAATTGTCCTGGCGTGATTACGCCCGAAGAAGCCAAAGTGGGCATCATGCCTGGCTTTATTTTCAAAAAAGGCAACATTGGCTTGATTTCACGAAGCGGCACGCTTACCTACGAAGCCGTGAGCCAACTGACAAAGGTCGGGCTTGGGCAAAGCACATGTGTGGGCATTGGTGGCGACCCCATCATCGGCACGAAATTTATTGATGCGATTAAAATGTTTGCAAAGGATAAAGACACCGAAGCTCTTGTGATGATTGGCGAAATCGGCGGCAGTGCCGAAGAAGAAGCGGCGGCGTATATCAAAAAGAATTTCAAAAAGCCTGTGGTTGGATTTATTGCTGGTAGCACAGCTCCGCCCGGTCGCCGCATGGGACATGCAGGCGCAATCGTTTCCGGCGGCAAAGGCACGGCACAAGAAAAATTCGCCGCGATGAAAAAAGCAGGTATTCACGTCGTCGAAAACCCTGCTTACATCGGCGAAAAAATGCTTGAAGTCTTAGGACGATAATTCTTCAAAAAATGATGACCAAACCTTTTGACAGCATCGAATCTGCAATTGAAGATATCAAAAACGGCAAGCTGGTTATTGTTGTCGATGATGAAGACCGCGAAAATGAAGGTGATTTTCTCACTGCGGCACAGAACGTTACGCCTGACATGGTCAATTTCATGACAAAGGTCGGGCGTGGGTTAATTTGCGTGCCCATGACGCGTGAGCGCGCTCGGCAGTTAGAACTTGATATGATGGTTTCGCAAAATACATCCCTGCACGAAACTGCCTTCACCATTTCTGTCGATTCGCGCTTGCCTGGCACTTCGACTGGCATTTCTGCCTTCGACCGTGCCATCACGATTCAACAACTGGCCGATGACCGAACCAAGCCGTCTGACCTGGCTCGTCCAGGACATGTTTTCCCACTGCAGGCTATGGACGGCGGTGTATTGCGACGCGTCGGGCATACCGAAGCCGCCGTTGATTTAGCGCGGCTGGCTGGCTTCAAACCCGTTGGCGTTATCTGCGAAATTCTTGCTGAAGATGGCTCTATGGCGCGCCTGCCTGAACTCATCAAAATCAAAGAAAAATACGGACTGAAACTGATTACGATTAAAGACCTCGTGGCATACCGAATGCAAAAGGAAAAACTGGTGCGCCGCGCTGTCGAAGTTCGCCTACCCACGCATTTCGGCGAGTTCAAACTCATTGCCTACGAAACCGTTATTGACGACAAAAATCATCTTGCACTTGTCAAAGGAAATGTCGCTGATGGTGAGCCTGTTTTGCTTCGCGTGCACTCGAGTTGTGTAACTGGCGACCTTTTCGGCTCTATGCGCTGCGATTGCGGCGAACAACTCGCCACCGCCATGATGATGATTGAACGCGAAGGACGCGGCGCACTTATCTACATGATGCAAGAAGGTCGCGGCATCGGGCTCATCAATAAACTCAAAGCCTACAATCTTCAAGACCAAGGGCTTGATACCGTCGAAGCCAACGAAAAACTCGGCTTCAAAGCCGACCTGCGCGATTACGGCATTGGCGCACAAATCATCTGCGATTTAGGCATCAGAAAAATGCGCCTCATGACCAATAATCCAAAAAAGGTTGTCGGCCTTGAAGGCTACGGCTTGGAAGTCGTCGAGCGCGTCCCTCTGGTCATCAACCCTAACGACATCAACAAAAGTTACCTCGAAACCAAAAAGAACAAGATGGGACATCTGTTCAGCGGTGGCAATGGACATGACGTGCTCATTTTTAGCAAACTCTTTGGCAGATAATTTTTCCAACAAGAACTTTAACCATCAGAAGTTGCATGACCAATGCGCCGAGCTACAATACCCCCGATTCACGCGGACACTTCGGCATCTACGGCGGCAAGTTTGTTCCCGAAACCCTTATCAAAAATGCTGACGACTTGGAACGCGAATACCTTGCCGCTAAAAACGACCCGTTGTTTTGGCAAGAGTTCAACGACCTTTTGCATCACTTTGTTGGGCGCCCTACACCGCTCTACTTTGCTCAACGGCTTACCGAAACACTTGGCGGCGCAAGAATTTATTTGAAGCGCGAAGACCTCTGCCACACGGGCGCACACAAAATCAACAATGCCATCGGGCAAATCTTGCTTGCCAAACGCATGGGCAAACGCCGCATCATTGCAGAAACTGGAGCGGGTCAGCACGGCGTTGCCACCGCAACCGTCTGCGCACTCTTTGGCTTGGAGTGCATCATTTACATGGGCGAAGAAGATATTGCCAGACAATCCCCCAACGTGGCTCGAATGAAATTGCTTGGCGCAACCGTTGTGCCTGTTTCATCCGGAAGCAAAACGCTCAAAGACGCCACCAGTGAAGCCATTCGCGATTGGGTTACAAATCCTGACGACACTTTCTACATCATTGGTTCTGTGGTTGGCATGCATCCCTACCCGATGATGGTGCGCGATTTTCAGAGCGTCATTGGCAAAGAAACCCGCACGCAAATCCTTGAACGTGAAGGCAAACTGCCCACACTCATTACGGCGTGTGTTGGTGGCGGCTCCAACGCAATGGGTATGTTTTATCCTTTTCTCAACGACGCACCTTATGTTCAACTTGTCGGCGTCGAAGCCGCCGGCGAAGGCTTGAACAGACGGCATGCGGCCACGCTCACCAAGGGCAAGCCCGGCGTTCTGCACGGCGCCATGATGTATCTCCTGCAAGATGATGATGGTCAAATTCTGCCCGCTCATTCCATTTCTGCCGGCTTGGATTACCCTGGCGTCGGACCCGAACACAGTTACTTGAAAGATTTAGGGCTAGTTCAATATGAATCAGCAACCGACGATGAAGCCATGCATGCTCTTTATACTCTTGCACGCACCGAAGGCATCATCTGCGCAATTGAAAGCGCACATTGCGTTCACTACGCCCTTCAAACTGCACCGAACATGAACCGTAACGATGTTCTGGTCGTTTGTCTCTCTGGCCGTGGCGATAAAGACCTCAACACGATTATGCAGTATTTCCAGATATCTTGACAAGCCTTTTTCAAACAGTGTTATTCAAAGCAAAGCCAGAATTAAATAGTTGAGAGTTAAGAGTGAATCGTTAGGAGCCGTAGGATATGCTCGCACAATCTAACTCTCAACTCTCAATTCTTCATTCTCAACTATCAACTCAATACGCCAAATGACCTCAGCACATAAATTCACCAACCGCCTCATCAACGAGAAAAGCCCATATCTTTTGCAACATGCGCACAATCCTGTTGATTGGTATCCGTGGGGCGAAGAAGCCTTTGAAAAAGCGCGACATGAAGACAAGCCGATTTTCCTTTCCATCGGTTACTCCACTTGCCACTGGTGTCATGTGATGGAGCGCGAATCGTTTGAGAACGAAGACGTTGCCAAATTGCTCAATGAACATTTTGTCCCGATTAAAGTCGACCGTGAAGAACGCCCGGATATTGATAAGGTCTATATGACCTACGTGCAAGCCTCGACAGGAAGCGGCGGCTGGCCGATGTCGGTTTGGCTCACGCCCGATTTGAAGCCCTTTCTTGGTGGCACTTATTTCCCACTTGAAGACCGCTACGGACGCACCGGCTTCAAAACAGTTTTAGAACGGATTGCCGAAAAGTGGAAAACAGAACGCGATGCGATTGTGAATCTATCCGAGAATGTTATGGCGCAACTGAAATCCTACACCTCGCAACTTGATAAGGCTGAAAAAGTAACGCTGACACCGAAAGTCTTTGACAAAGCCGCGTCTCAATTTGCCAATCAGTTTGATGCGGAATGGGGCGGATTTGGTGGTGCACCCAAGTTCCCTCGCGCCGTGATTCTCAACTTTCTGCACAACTATCATGCACGCACTGGCAATCAGCATGTTCTTGACATGTCGCTCTTCACGCTTCGCAAAATGGCCATGGGCGGCATTCACGACCACATCAGCGTTGAAGGCAAAGGCGGCGGCGGCTTTGCTCGATACTCCACCGACAAGTTCTGGCATGTCCCGCACTTCGAGAAAATGCTCTACGACAATGCGCAACTCGCCATCGCTTACCTCGAAGCCTTTCAACTGTCAGGCAATAGTTTCTTCGCCGACATCGCCCGCGACATCTTCAATTACATTCTCTGCGATATGACCGATAAAACAGGCGGATTCTACTCTGCCGAAGATGCTGACAGCCTCCCAACCCCCGACAGCACTCACAAAGCCGAAGGCGCATTCTACGTGTGGGAACAGAAGGAAATTGATGAGATTTTAGGCGAAAAAGACAGCGCAATTTTTTCTTACCTCTTCAACGTCAAGCCCAGTGGTAACGCACCAAACGACCCCCATGGGGAGTTCATCAACAAAAACATCTTGATTCAACTTTTCACCTTCGAAGAGGCTTCAGCAAAATTTGGTCTCTCTGTTGATGAGATTAAAACGATAGTCCGCACTGCAAAAGCCAAACTCTTTGATGCACGCCTGAAACGCCCTCGTCCGCACTTGGATGATAAAGTGCTTGTCGCTTGGAACGGCTTAATGATTTCCGCTTTCGCCAAAGGCTATCAAGTTCTTGGCGATGAAGCATATCTCAACGCCGCTACAAACGCCGCCGAGTTTATCTTGAATACACTCTACAACCCCAATACTCACCGCTTACTACGCCGCTACCGACAAGGTGAAGCTGGCATCGAGGCTAAACTCGATGATTATGCTTTCTTTGTTCAAGCCCTGTTAGACCTCTATGAATCCTCGCTCAATCCACGATACTTCACAACGGCAATTCGCCTGACGGAAACAATGCAAATGCTCTTTGAAGACAAATTGAACGGCGGATTTTTCAATTCACCAGAAGGCGACCCTTCTGTGATTTTGCGCATGAAAGAAGACCATGACGGCGCAGAGCCTTCGCCGAATTCCATTGCCGCGCTCAACTTGCTTCGCCTTGCACAAATGACCGACCGAGAAGATTTCCGCACTTCCGCCGAAAAGACCCTTCTTTATTTCAGCCAACTGCTCGAAAAAGCCCCAAGTTACTTGCCCCAAATGCTTGTTGCGCTTTCGTTCTATCTTCAAAAGCCGAAGCAAATTATTTTGGCAGGCTCACTCGAGACGCCTGAAATGAAGCGCCTTCGCAAAGTGATTTACGAGAAATACTTGCCGAATAAAGTCTTGCTTCATGCCTCACCCGAAGCAGCCACGCACTTGGACTTTTTGAACACGCTGACCGTCGACAAACCCACAGCTTTCGTTTGTATTGATTATGCATGCCAACTTCCAACAAGCGATGTTCACGTGCTTCAAGCACAACTCAATCAGTAGTTGCTTTTGCAATAATGTGTGCAATCAGCATTGAAAATTCCTTTTGTGCGCGTTGAGCGACAAGTTGCACATCATCATGCGAAAGCACCTCATCGGCAAGCCCTGCCGCTTTGTTGGTCACGAGTGAAATTCCCAACACCTTCATTCCTAATTGCTTTGCCGTGATGGCTTCCAGCACGGTTGACATTCCCACCAAATCGGCGTGCAAGGTTTGAAGCATTCGGATTTCGGCGCGTGTTTCGTAGGAAGGTCCCAGCACACCTGCATAGACACCTTCTCGCAACAAGATGCCACATGCGCGTGCAGAATCTTTTGCAACCTGCTGTAACTCCTTGTCAAATATGGGCTCATGGATAAGCGCCGGTGTCAAAGCGTTAGGGTTTGGCGTGAATGTAAGGTTAAGCACATCCACAATCAGACACAGTTCGCCTGCGTCAAAGAGCGGATTTACGCCACCTGCTGCATTGGTCAGGATGAGCGTCTTGATTCCCAATGCGTGAAGTAGATGAACATAAAATGTAACTTCCTCAACACTTCGCCCTTCATAGAGATGAACACGCCCTTTTAGAAGTACCACGGGCTTTGACTTTACTGTTCCGAAAATCAGTTTGCCGTGATGCCCTGCCACACTTGGCGTCGGAAAGTGTGGAATTTCTTTGGTATCAATCGCTATCGGATTTTCCACGCGCTCAGCGAAGTTACCTAACCCTGACCCCAGCGTCAAGGCGATTGCATGTTCTTGAATGGCGATGCGCGATAGCATCCATGCTCTTGCCTCATGGAGTTTCTCTTGCAGTCTTTTCATGGCAAAGTTTTGAAAATTTGCCAGTTATAGGGGCAGGTTTGCGGCCTACCCTTTCACCCTGTTTCGGCGTTGCCGAAGACAAGAGACAGTCAATTCGTGTTCTCTGGAAATAGCACACGGTTTATGCGGATTGAACGGATAGGTATAGGCACAAAAAACCATTGCGCTCGATTTTTCGTTGTATATTTGCGGTCTTTCAAACTTATCAAAAGGCTCTCTCCGACATGCACACACGAGGACGCTTGACAACACCAATCGTCAAAACACTGCAGCCGAGCAATGTCGTGCAACCAAACCATGTAGAAAAGACCGTTTTGCCTAATGGGCTGACGGTCATTACGGAATATGTGCCGACTGTGCGCTCTGTGGCAATTGGCTTGTGGGCAGCCACGGGCTCGCGCGATGAGACCCAAGAAACGGCTGGCATCTCACACTTCATTGAGCATCTTGTCTTCAAAGGCACAAAAAAGCGTGACTATATTGAAATCTCAAAAAGTTTAGAGCGTGTGGGCGGTTATCTGAACGCTTTCACAACAAAAGAAAAAACATGCTTTTATGCACGCGTGCTGGATGAATACTGTGAGGTTGCGGTCGATGTGCTGACCGATTTAGTCTTCAATCCAACCTTCCCGCCAAAAGAGCTCGAGAAAGAAAAAGATGTCATCATTGAAGAAATCAAAAGCATTGATGATACGCCCGACGATGCAATTTTTGAGGACTTCGACAAGTTTGTCTACCACGACCATCCATTTGCATTTCCGATTACAGGCACAGAGAAGACCGTGCGTTCCTTTACGCGTCGGCAAGTGCTGAATCACCTTCGAACTTACTACACCACTGATAAAATGGTGCTGGCGGCAGCAGGGCATCTTGAGCACCGTGCCCTGGTCAAACTGGCTGAAAAATATGTTCCAAAATCACGCTCGACGGCTACATACACAAGAAAGCGATACGACATACGCACGTATAAAGCGTTTGAAAAGGAGATTGCCAAACCGATTTCACAAGCACATGTCGTTACAGGATTTCCGTTTGAACGCAACGATGAACATTTCTATGCGGTGCTCCTGCTAAACATGATTTTAGGCGGCGGCATGAGTTCCCGACTCAATTTAGAACTACGCGAAAAACATGGATTGGCGTATAACGTGTTTTCAAACTTTAACTCTGGAGATGAGGTCAACTTGTTTAGCATCTACATCGGCACAGATGCTCACAAGGTGCACAAAGCGCTGACGCTCATCCGTCAAGAACTTGAAAAAATTGCAAATAAGCTTGTGCCTGAAAAGGAACTCGAGCTCAATAAAGCCCAACTTAAAGGGGGCATTCTAATGAGCCAAGAAAATATGTCGGCGCGCATGAACCACTTAGCTCGAGACTTGTATTACTTCGGGCGATTCCGCTCCGATACAGAAGTGCTTGAAGCTATCAATGCCGTTTCGCCCAAACAAATTCGTGCAGTTGCCGAGTCGCTCTTTGGGTCACATGCGTTTTCAACGCTCGTGTATGTCCCCAAAAAAGCCAGACGAAATGTTTGACATCATCAACCTCAACCCTAAATCTGACACAAATGAACGACTTCATATTTGAGACCATCAAAGGTGAAACCAAGCGTTTTTCTGACTACAAAGGCAGAGCCTTGCTCGTGGTGAATGTAGCCTCAAAGTGCGGCTACACGCCGCAGTATCGGGGGCTTGAAGCCTTGCACGAAGCCTATTACGACAAAGGGCTCAGCGTAATTGGATTTCCGTGCAATCAATTTGGCAGACAGGAGCCGGGCACCAACGAAGAGATTGAAAAATTCTGCACCACACAATACGGCGTCAAGTTCGATATGATGGCGAAAATTGATGTCAACGGCGAAAGCGCACATCCGTTCTACAAGTGGCTCAAAGAAAACGCCCCACAAAAAGGCGATGTAAAGTGGAACTTCGAGAAGTTCGTGCTCGATCGAAACGGCAAAGTCATCGCACGCTTTGAAAGTAGCGTTGCGCCTGAATCAGCGCCGCTCAAGCAAGCCATTGAAACAGCCCTTGCGTCCTGACACGCTACACGAAGAACTTTCACAAAATAGGCTGGCTGAACATGCGCTCATGAATCACTTTGTCAAAATATCCAGCAAAGCTTTCTCGAGACTTTCAGCTGGGTATTCTACAATTCGCCCGATTTCTTTTCCGCCTTTTAAGACAATAAGCGTTGGCACGCGTCGAATGGAATAGCGCTCGGCGACACCAGTGGGTTCTTTTTTCTTGCGCGAAACACCATAGAGCGAAATTGAAGATTGCGGAAAGTTTAACGCGGAGAAGAGTTTGAAGTATTTTGGAAACTCGGCTTTGGTGTCGCCGCACCAACTTCCGCCGAAAATAAGGAGCGAAAGGTCTGCTTGCTTGAAAAGCGGCATCAGACGCGCCAGAACTTCGGGGTCAGGTGTATAATCGGGCGCATCGTAGCTTGACCAAGCGGCATGTTGTTTCCATTCGTTCCAAGTGCAAGTGCCAATAATCATTTTCTCTTGAGTTTCGCTGTCTTCGAGCACGAATTGTGGTGAGGCGCACCTTGAAAGCGCAATCCAGCTCACAAACAAGATGGCGTATAGGCGCATGGCAGTGGGCATAGCACAGCGTCAAGGTTGAAATTTTGGAAAGAGATACTTACGAACAACTTGTCGCAACACATCAGGCGCAACAGGCTTGGTTAGCACTTCGGCAACACCAATGCTAAGAGCGTTGCGTGTGAATGACGCATCATGTATGGAGGTTAAAATAACAATAGTGGGAAGATAAAGCGCATGGTCAAGAGCATATTTAAGAAAATCGCCCCCAGAACCATTCGGCATTAAGACATCCAGAAAAATCAAGTCATAGCGGGTCCTATGAATTTCAGCGATAGCGCTTTCGCCGTCGAATAGGTCTGTGTATTCAATAGGAAAATCGTTGAGAGCCGCTTTCAAAAGAAGATGCATGCTCTCTTCATCATCAACGATAAGAACTTTGCGAGGTGAAACTGACGGAGAGCTCTCTTGCATCATTGAAAGCGTATCAAACTTTGCCTTATGGCGGCGGAATTGCTTCGCTTTGAACAAATTTGGCTTGCAGAAACTTCGCACTCTTGGCGGCTTCGAGGGCCTCGAGGCCTGTCAGCCCAGCAAAAGTGACATAGCGAAGTTTGCCTTCATCATAGTGCAGTTCGCCTTTGTTACGACCATCCTCAATGAGCAACTTGCCAGTAAGTTTCTGCATCGTGATTTCGCCCATGTAACTGGAAAGTGGGCGTTGTTCAATCGGCTTGCCACTTTCGTCCAAGTGTAGAATGCCATAGACCGTCTTGCGGATGCGCGTCGGGTCTGCAGGCTTTAAGATGTAATCCGAAATGCCCACATTGAGGCATTTCATAATCAGGTTAGTGTCGGAAATGGAGCTCAGCACCACAATAGGCGGAACGGTGAACTTGGATTGGAGAATTGCCTTAATGAGGTTCAAGCCGTTCATTTCAGGCATTGAAAGGTCGGTGATAATCAAATCGTAACTCATAGTTTGAAATTCCTCGAGGGCTTGCTTGCCCGTGTAGACAGATTTAATCGAGAGCCACGAGGATTGAAGCACCGACTGAATATAAAGGTGAATATCTTGGTCGTCGTCAGCCAGCAAAATTTTTCGCATCATACTATTCTGAGAGTTGGAGAGTTGTGCCGCACAGAAATTTGTAGAAACAAACGTGGCGACAATGAAAAATGTTTTACTAATTTACCAGCGAATATAACAAAATTGTCTTTGAGAATCACAAAAAGGAAGTTCCATGACTGGCACAATACAGCGCGAGACTATGGAGATGGATGTGCTCTTTGTCGGTGCAGGTGTGGCAAATCTTTCGGCGGCCATCCATCTTTCGAACTTAATTGCAGACCATAATTCAAAGCACCCTGATAAGCCATTGGCGCCACAGATGGCAATACTTGAAAAAGGCCGAAGCGTTGGGGCGCATTTGCTTTCAGGTGCTGTCCTAGACCCGATTGCGCTTAGGGAATTGATGCCTGATTTCAAAGAGAAAGGTTGCCCGATTGAGTCAGAAGTAACCAGCGAAACGGTGATGTTGTTGACGGAGAGGTTCAAAATTCCGTTTCCAATCACGCCGCCGCCGCTGAAAAATCGTGGCAATTACATCATCTCGCTTAATAAGTTTGGCGCTTGGCTTGGCAAAATCGCCGAAGAAAAGGGGGTCAATATCTTCACAGGGTTTGCAGGCGCAGAGATGCTCTTGGAAAACGGAAAAGTGATTGGCGTTCGAACTGATGATAAAGGGCTGGACAAACACGGTCATCCAAAACCAAACTTTGAGCCCGGCATAGATATTCGTGCCAAGGTTACCGTGTTGGGCGAAGGCCCCAGAGGTTCATTGACTAAACAAATCGTCTCACAGCTTCATCTTGACAAGGGGAAAAACCCGCAAACCTACGAGACCGGCGTTAAAGAGATTTGGGAAATCCCGCCAGGCCGAATTCGAAAAGGCACGGTGTATCATACCGTAGGCTATCCGTTGCCGCCTGAAGTCTACGGAGGCAGTTGGATTTATGCGATGAGCGAGACTATGCTTTCGGTTGGATTTGTAACTGCGCTTGATGCCAGTTCGCCGGCTAACGACCCGCATTTCAACTTGCAAAAGTTTAAGACCCATCCCTTTGTGCGCTCGCTCTTGGAAGGCGGAAAGATGATTGGCTACGGCGCCAAGACCATTTCAGGTGGAGGCTATTTCTCAATGCCAAAACTTTATCACGATGGCTTACTGCTTGTGGGCGAATCAGGCGGGTTCATGAACATGATGCGTCTGAAAGGCATTCACCTTGCCATGAAATCGGGAATGCTGGCGGCAGAGACCATCTTCGAGGCCTTGCTCAAAGACGATTTCTCCCAAGAAACCCTGAAAGGCTACCATGTGCGCTTTGAACACTCGTGGGCGAAAAAGGAAATGTATAAGGTGCGCAACTTCCGTCAGGCTTTCAATGTGGGCTTATATTGGGGCATGGCCCGCGTAGGGTTGCAGATGCTACTTGGCGGAAGAATTCTCAAAGAACGATTGCCCTTAGAACCCGACCACACTCACATGCAACGGCTTTCAAGCCTGACACGCAAACACGTGATAGAAAAACGTGAATTCAAGTTCGACGGCAAACTGACCTTTGATAAACTCACCGATGTCTATGAAAGTGGCACCACTCACGAAGAAGACCAGCCCTGCCACCTCTTTATTCAGCCGCATTTAATTACCGACATTTGCAACACACGATGCACCGTCGAATACGGAAACCCATGTCAGCACTTCTGTCCAGCAAATGTTTATGAAATGGAAGTGGTCAACGAGCAGACTGGCGCCAAGAAGCTAAAAATCAATGCCTCGAACTGCGTGCACTGCAAGACGTGCGATATTGCTGACCCGTATCAAATCATCACATGGAAAGTGCCCGAAGGCGGTGGCGGACCGGTTTATACGAATGGATAAGCGTGCACAGACACTCTGACGACTAAACCGACCAAGACACCTACAGTAAGGCTCACCAAAGCCAGTGGCAACAGCATTGTGTGGAACAACCGACAACAAAGTGAAATGATTTTAGATGTTCTTTTCGTTTTTAACCAGACCCTTTTCAACTTGAACTTAAAATTCATACAACTATGCTAGAACATTTACCGGTCTCCGAAGAGTTGAAAAACTTTGGGAGGCTTTTATCACAGATTGACTCACCTGACGACTTAAAACGACTTCCGATTGAAGCCTTGCCTGAACTGACAAGGGAGTGCCGAGACTTTGTCATTGAAGTGGTCTCGCGATATGGCGGGCATTTTGGCGCAAGTTTAGGTGCCGCAGATATTGCCGTGGCGTTGCATTATGTCTACAACACGCCCAAAGACCAACTTATCTGGGATGTCGGTCATCAAGCCTATGTGCACAAAATTTTAACAGGGCGAAAGGCGCACTTCCACACGAACCGTCAATACAAGGGCATTTCAGGATTTCCCAAGCGAAGCGAGAGCATCTATGACACATTTGGCGTTGGGCATGCATCCACTTCTATCTCAGCTGCTGCAGGTATTGCCGTAGCACGCGATTTGAAAAAAGAAGATTTCAAAGTGGTGGCAGTTATCGGCGATGGCGCTATGACCGGTGGCATGGCGTTTGAAGGTTTGAACCACATTGGACACCTCAAAACCGATGTGCTGGTTGTGCTGAACGATAACTGCATGTCTATTGACCCAAATGTCGGTGGCTTGAAGGAGTATCTTACTGCTATTACCACCAACTCGACTTATAACAAAATTCGAAACGACTTTGCTGACTTTCTTAACCGGATTGCTAATAACGAATTTGGCGAAAAAGCGCGCAAGTTTGTGCTCAACATAGAGCAAGGGTTGAAGGCGGCCCTCACGCCAGGGGCGTTCTTCGAGGCACTGGGATTCCGATACTTTGGTCCGATTGATGGGCATGATGTCATCAATCTGGTCAAAGTGTTAAGAGAACTACGAGAACTGCCACACCCGAAACTGCTACACATTGTTACAGTCAAAGGCAAGGGATTCAAACCCGCCGAAGAAGACCAGCTCAAGTGGCATGCGCAAAGCTCGGCATTTGATAAAATCACGGGCAAATCGCTGGCACCCCCGCCCACCACACCGCCACCACCGCTCTACCAAGATGTGTTCGGACATGCCATTACTGAACTGGCGCAAGCAGATAAGCGCATCATTGGCATTACCGCGGCCATGCCCTCGGGAACATCGCTCAAAATTTTAGGTAAAGCCTTGCCCGAACAGTTCTACGACGTCGGCATTGCCGAACAGCATGCCGTCACCTTCGCCGCAGGCTTGGCAACACAAGGCATGAAACCTGTTTGCGCCATCTATTCCACCTTCTTGCAACGCGCTTTTGACCAAATCATCCACGACGTTGCGCTCCAGAACCTCAACGTCGTCTTTGCCATGGACCGAGGCGGATTGGCCGGCGCAGATGGACCCACACATCACGGAGCATTTGACCTCTCATACCTGCGCCTCATTCCCAACATGGTCATCATGGCACCGATGAACGAGCAAGAACTGCGCGATATGCTCTACACAGCCATCAAGTATGATAACGGACCGATTGCATTGCGCTACCCGCGCGGCAACGCCACCGGCATCCCCATGCGCAAAGAGTTCAGACAACTTGAAATCGGAAAAGGTGAAGTGATTCAAGAGGGTTCAGACATAGCGCTGCTCGGCATCGGGGTCATGACCAACCATGCACTCAAAGCCGCTAAACTCCTAGAAGAACAAGGTATCTCGGCATTGGTAGCCAACATGCGGTTCGTTAAACCATTAGACACGAACTTAATTGACTCCATCGCCAATCGCTTCGAGCGCATCGTCACCATTGAAGAAAACACTGTGAGAGGAGGATTTGGCTCGGCAGTGATAGAATACTTGCAAGAAAAAGGTTACAGCAACAAGGTGTGCGTGATTGGCTTGCCCGACCGATTCATTGACCATGGCACACCAGCTGAACTGCACAAAGAAGTTGGCTTAGACCCTGAAAGCATTGCTAAACGCGTACTGGCTTTTGCCGGCACCGAAGAAATGATTGCCAAGTAAGTCCAAGAAAACAAAGGGAAGCCCAAAGGCTTCCCTTCTGCATCGCTTTTACCGACCGAAGAGCAGTTTTACATAAAACGACGGTTTGCTTAATTCTTTGCGAAGTTCCAAATCATCGAACATACAGGAAATCATTTCAGAAAGCGTAGCGCTGCGTCGGGCGCGATTCACAACGAAGTTGAACAGCATCGGAAAGTTGGATAAACGTTGCAACGTGTGGCTCAGCCAAAGTTCGCTACCGAGTTTTTGATAAAGCCGCTCATCGTATTGTCTCAAAAAGTTCTGCGAAAAATCTTGTTGGAGAAAACTTTCATAGGCAACTTCCGCCGCAAGTTTGCCTGACTTCATGGCATTGCCAATGCCTTCGCCTGAAAACGGGTCAATGAGCGAGGCGGCATCACCTGTAAGCATGAAACGCTCGCCCGAAAGCACGCGACGCTTCGAACCCAAGGGCAAGCCGTAGCCCTTAATGTCATCGACCTGCTCGGCATATTTGAAGCGCGGGGCAATCATCGGGTGTGTTTTGATAAGTTGCAAAAGCAATCGTTTCAAATCTAAACGCTTCTTTTTGATAACCTTCGAGAGCATGCCCAGCCCGACATTGGCATATCCATTCGGAAGCGGAAAAATCCAGAAGTAGCCCGGAAGCAGTTCAGGCAAGAAGTAGAGTTCAATAAAATTTTGTGCGTGCATGCCGGATACATGCCTGTAATAGACGCGAAGCCCTGCACAAAAATGCGCCGCTTCTGGCTTAAACGAGGCCAAAGTTTTCGTGGTAATGCCATTTGCGCCATCTGCACCGATTAAAAGCGATGCTGAAAAGCTCATCCGAGGCGTCTTAACCAGCACCCTATCAGGCATGAGTTCTATGGCAAGCGCCGCCGTTTCTTCATACAACACCACATTCGGTAGCGACTTGACCTGCGAGACTAAAAAGTTATCGAAGTCAAGGCGCTTTGAAATAAAGCCCGGCGGCTCGCTCACTTCAACTTTTGGAGACTTGAACGGAACATCAAGAAAATTGCCATTAGGCGCAATAAAGCGAATACCGAATGAGCCAATTTTATCAGGGAACGCCTTGAACCGTTCATACAGCGCTGGCGAGAGCGATTTGAGCGTTGAAATCACATTGCCACTTAAAGCATCGCCGCAGATTTTATCGCGTGGAAACTTGGCTTTGTCCAAAATCCCAACACGAAGCTTTGGATATTTGGAGAGTGAAAGTGCCGCGCTTGCCCCTGCCGGCCCAGCCCCAATAATCAGCACATCAAAGTGGTGTTCAGGCATGTGGAAAAGTTAATCTGAAAAAATGCATCGCGTAAAAAACTTGCGCCCAGTGCAGGATTCAAGATGCCAACACACGCCAAGATTATGTTGCGTTTTGGTTCGGCGCAGCCAATCGAGCACGAAGCCCATGCTGAAATGCGCCAAAGGATAAAGCCAGCGTGGAGAAAAACCACAAGAACATCCCAACGCCTAAGCGAATAAATAAATCCCAACCTAAAAGAATTTCAACAGTCGATTCCGCAGGGTTCTTTGGATTCACATACACCGTAACAGGACTCCCAGGCTTGAATGTGGAGAGAATGCTTTCCGAAGTTTCTTTGCGCAAAAGTTTGCCGCCCCACTGCGGCGAATAAAGTTCCGTTTCAGCCGTGTAGGTTTGTCCGCTATGTTCATACTCGTATCGCACGAAAGGAATGTAAGCTCTTTTGCCGCGCATTTCCGAAGCCAGAATTTTCCCCGTGGTCTTTGTCCATTGCTTCTTCTCATTGGCCGCTTGCAGTGCGCAAGATTCTTTCACGATAAGGATAACACCAAGCAGTGCACCGACACCCAAACCTGACCATACCCACCAAGTCCAACGCGCCGCCGAGAGCGACTTCCGTTTCAGCCAATACACAATAGCTCCTACCAGCACACCAGCACCGCCAACCGTAACAAGCAAAATAAGCGAAAGGTCAAACAACCCCTTAGACTGCATATGAGTTAAACCTGAATCAAAGTTGAGAACCAAATAAAGTCGCCCCCAACCAATCGGAATGCAACTTTTTCACTTAAACTCAAAGATAATTTTTCCTTCCTTGTTAATATAGACTTGCTTTTCGCCAAGGTTGACAAGCGCAAGTCCGTTCTGAAAGTTGCTAGCGCCTGTCAGCACGAGCTCAATAGCCATCTGACCCGTGCGGTCAATATAGAAATACTTGCCATCTTTGGAAACCCATGCCAGCCCTTCGCTAAAATCTCCCGCGGCATCAAAGATGGTGGGAATAACTACTGTGCCGTTTTTATTGATAAACCCGAACTTTTCGCCGATGCGAACGCGCGCTAAACCTTCATTAAAATCGCCCGCCGCCTCAAATTGCTCGGCAATAACCAAGTGACCATTTTTGTTGATGAATCCCCAGGTTGCTTCTGAACGCACACGTGCCAAGCCTTCAGAAAAGCCCCCCGCATAGCGATACTTTGGCGCAATCGCAAAGGTCTGCACAGAGTCGTTGAACCTATCCGTCAGCCGAATGAAGCCAAACTTGTCGTTGAATTGCACAGCAGCCAACCCTTCTGAAAACTGAGAGGCTCTATCTAAGACAGGTTGAACCACCATTTTTCCTGTTGTGTCTATAAATCCACATCGATAGCGCAGAAGTAGGCCGCTGCGGTCAGCGACTTTCACCCACGCCACGCCTTCAGAAAAATTTCCAGCATCTATGAAAGTTTGGTCTGTGAGCCTATCACCATTGGCACGAATAAACTGTGCTTGCAAGCCCGTGATGAAGTGTTGGGTTCGAACCACGGCAAAGCCCTGCGAGAATGATTCAGCGTTGAAAAACTGGGCGTCAATCACCCACTTGCCAGTGCTATCAATAAAGCCCCAAGCGCCATTCAGTTTCACAGCGGCTTTTCCTTCAGAAAATTTCTTAACATCATCGAACTGGGGCGGAATGACAAAGACCCCGTTTGAATTGATATACCCCCATTTGCCGCCTTGCTTTGCTGGAAAGAATTGCGCACGAAGATCTATAGGCACAAGCCCAATGATGAGATGAAGAACAACACAGAGGAACTTCATGGATTCTCGTTGAATTTCAAGTAAATTGGAAAAATATCTAAAAGAATGGTCAGAAACGAAAGCCTAGAACGAACAAAGAACATTAACGACGCGCAGTTTGAGGAAACCATTCGTCCTGCACGTTTTGAGGATTTTACAGGACAGGCGAAGATTGTTGAGAATTTGCGCGTGTTTATTCGAGCCGCACGCAGTCGTGGTGAGGCGTTAGACCACGTGTTGCTCTCGGGTCCGCCCGGGCTTGGCAAGACAACGCTCGCCTACATCATTGCCAATGAAATGGGCACAACCATCAGAGCCACGTCAGGACCAGTTTTGGATAAGCCTGGCGATTTAGCCGGATTGCTCACCAGTCTCGAAAGAGGGGATGTGCTGTTTATTGATGAAATTCATCGCCTCAATCCAGTGGTTGAGGAATACCTTTACTCAGCAATGGAAGATTTTAAGATTGATATCATGATTGATTCAGGCCCGTCGGCGCGGAGCGTTCAGATTGCGATTCCACAATTTACATTAGTTGGAGCCACAACGCGTGCTGGATTGCTGACGGCACCGCTGCGGGCGCGCTTTGGCATTTCCGCACGGTTGGATTACTACACGGCAGAATTGCTCGAGAAAATCATCGCCCGCTCGGCCCGCATCTTGGGTGTCGAAATTGACCCCGAAGGCGCATTTGAAATTGCCCGACGGGCTCGTGGCACGCCCCGCATTGCGAACCGCTTGCTCCGACGCGCCCGCGACTTTGCCCAAGTCAATGGCTCAAATCGCATTACACTCGATATTGCACGCACCACACTCGACGCCCTAGAAATCGATATCTACGGATTAGACGAAATGGATAAACGTATCTTGCTTGCACTCATGGAAAAATTCGGCGGCCATCCAGTCGGATTGTCATCCTTGGCCGTAGCCGTCGGCGAAGAACCCGACACCATTGAAGAAGTCTATGAACCTTATTTAATCCAAGAAGGCTACTTAATGCGAACCCCAAGAGGACGCGTCGCAACCGACCTTGCCTACGAGCGCTTCAAACTTCAAAAGCCGAAACACATACCAGGGCTATTCGATCATGCTTAACCTTACAAAGGCATTCCAACATTCACCGCAATTTGTCGTCGAAACAGTATGAGCATGCTGGACCGTCGCATTGCACCCATCAATTTAGAACCCATTCGCGCTTCATTCCCCGAGACAGTTGAACACACGCTCTCAAACGGCTTGAAAGCGATGATTTATGAACAGCATCATGTGCCTATTGTGCATCTACGCTTATTTATTCGAGCTGGCTCGGTCTTAGACGGCAAAACGCCAAAAGCCTCATCGTTTGTCTTTGCACTGCTCCAACAAGGCACACATACCCGCACTGCCAAAGACATCGCTAATGAAATTGAGCGCATAGGCGCAGACCTGACAACCTCAAGCTCTGTGGATTTCGGAAATATCTCGCTCACTCTAATGAGCAAGCATGTCGAGAAAGGGTTAGAGATACTTTCGGACATGGTGCTGAACCCAGCGTTTGCCGAAGATGAAATTGAATTTGTGCGCCAACAAAGTCTGAATCGGTTGCAGTTTTCAAAAGCCGATGCCACACGCCTATCCGCCGAAGCCTTTAATCGGTTAATCTATGCACCGCATCCCTACGGCAATCCGTCCCTAGGCACAGTAGAATCATTGAAAGCACTGACGCGTGAGCACATTAGAACTTTTTACTCGACGCATTTTCTTGCCAATCGTTCATTCATCACCATTGCGGGTGATGTAACAACTGATTCAATGCTTTCGCTTTTGGACCAGTATTTTGGGACATGGAGCGCACACGAATTTGAAGAGCCATCATTTGCGTTGCCTGCACAACGATTGGCGCCACAGGTGCGAATTGTGCAAAAGGATAGTGCCGCACAATCGGTTTTGAACATTGGGCATCTTTCAATTGCGCGCAACCATGAGGATTTCATTCCGCTTCAGGTGGCGAACATGATTTTGGGCGGTTATTTTGGCTCACGGCTCAACATGAATTTGCGCGAAACGCACGGCTTTACTTATGGCGTTCGTAGCGCTTTCAATGCACTGCGCCTTGCAGGCGATTTTAGCATTACAACCCAAGTGCGAAACGAAACTACAGGCGAAGCCATAGCACAAATTCTGCTCGAGGTTGAGCGTTTCTTGCACGACGGCGTAAGCGAAAAAGAACTTAACGCCGCAAAGCGATTCATGACGGGCAATTTTGTCATTCAAAACGAATCCGCATCGTCAATTGCCGCACGCTTGGCAAATATTGAGATCTATGAGTTGCCAAAATCCTACTACAACACTTACATTGATGCTATCAATGCCGTTGAGCGGTCAGAGTTGCTTCGCACTGTTCAGAAGCACCTGCACCCGCAGTCGTTTCTGTTTGTCATTGCAGGCAATCTAAACACTCTGCGCCCACAAGTAGAACGCTTCGGAACGCTCTCCGTTGAAGATGCAGACGGAAACCTTATTGCTGAATCATATGTCAGTCACAACCTCAACTGAAATACAACTGGCCGAGCAACTGGCCGAAGACTTCAAGTCGCTGAAAGCCGAGATGCATAAAGTGATTATCGGGCAAGACGAAATTATCGAGCAGTTGGTCATGACCATTTTGGCTCGTGGTCATTGTCTAATGGTCGGTGTCCCCGGTTTAGCCAAAACGTTGCTGGTTTCAACGCTGGCCAAGGTCTTGGACTTGAAGTTCAGCCGAATTCAATTCACGCCCGACCTTATGCCTTCTGACATCACCGGCACGGAAATTTTAGAGGAAGACTATGACACCAAGCGCAAATTTTTCAAGTTTATTGAAGGTGCCATTTTTGCCAACGTGGTGCTTGCCGATGAAATCAACCGAACGCCACCGAAAACTCAAGCGGCTTTGCTGGAAGCCATGCAGGAGCATCAAGTCACTTCGGGCGGAAAACGCTACCAACTTCCAGAACCGTTCTTTGTACTGGCTACACAAAACCCCGTCGAGCAAGAAGGCACCTATCCTTTGCCCGAAGCACAGCTTGACCGCTTCATGTTCAACTTGTGGATTGATTATCCGACAATTGAAGAAGAAATCGCTATTGTCAAAGCCACCACATCAGCCTACAAGCCTGAACTCAAACAAGTCATGAACGCAGAAAAAATTTTAGCCTATCAAAAGCTGGTGCGACAGGTGCCTGTGGCCGACAATGTGATTGAATACGCTGTGCGACTCATTGATAAGACGCGTCCGAGCCGCTCGCAACATCCCGACGTCAAGCAGTTTGTCAGCTGGGGGGCCGGGCCAAGAGCCTCACAATATCTGATTCTGGCTTCAAAAGTGCGGTGCCTGTTGCAAGGACGCTACACGCCTGAAATTTCTGACGTGCAAAGCGTTGCCTTGCCCGTTCTTAGACATCGAATTCTAACCAATTTCAGTGCCGAAGCCGACGGCATCAAGCCAGAAACTATCATCCGGAAATTGATTGGTTCGTGACTCTACAACAAGAGCGTAATCCGATTGCGCTCAAGTTTAACCATGCCATCAAGTTCCAACTGTTTGAGGAGTCGAGAGACAACGACACGCGCCGTACCTAACTCGTTAGCCAGCTGTTCATGCGTTATAGCAATCGTATTGCTGTGCAAGAGTTCCGATTTCGTGTTCAGCAGCATTAGCAAGCGTTCATCGAGCTTCTTGAACGCAATCGCATGGATTACCTCTAATAGCTCTTCAAATCGCTGGTAATAGAGTTTGAAAATGTAATCGAGCCATTCAGGGTGCTCGCGCAAAAGCCATGTGGCCCTTTCAATGGGGAGAAAGAGAACCTCTGCATCTTCCTCGACTTCAGCTCTGACCTTGCTGGGTTTGTTATGCAAGCCGCCCAAGAATGACATAATGCATGATTCGCCAGCTTTGATGTAGTAAAGCAGCAATTCACGACCGTCTTTTTCCGTGCGCATCACACGAATCAGCCCGCGATTAACAATCGGAATCGAGCGAGTGGGGATGTGCTCATGCAAAATCACATCGCCAGCGCAATAGGTCTTGACAATGCTGTATCCGAACAACTTGGCTTTTAGTTCTTTTGAGATTCGAAGTTCAAGTGCATTTTGAGCCGTGTTCATTGGCAGGCGTAAGCAGTTTTCTGAATGAAAAATTCAATAGTTCGGCGCAACCCTTCGGCACGGTCAACCTTAGGCTCCCAGCCTAAAAGTTCCTTTGCGCGTGTGATGTCGGGTCGGCGTTGTTTGGGGTCGTCGGCTGGTAGAGGTTTGTAGATAATGCCCACTTCTTTCCCGGTCAAATCCTTCACAATTTTTTGCACTTCCTTGGCAAAATCTAAAATCGTGATTTCGCTGGGGTTACCAATGTTGATGGGCTCGTGTATCGGCGTGTGTAGCAAGCGCCAAACACCTTCAACTAAATCAGAGACATAACAAAACGACCGCGTTTGTGAACCGTCGCCAAAGACGGTCATAGGTTCGCCCCGCAAGGCTGAGCCCACAAACGACGGCAAGGCGCGCCCATCATCCAGCCGCATACGCTCGCCATAGGTGTTGAAGATGCGCAAAATCCGCGTGTCTAACCCATGATAGCGGTGGTAAGCCATCGTCATAGCCTCGGCAAAGCGTTTGGCCTCATCGTAACAGCCACGTAAGCCAACTGGATTGACATTCCCCCAGTAGGTTTCTTTCTGTGGATGTTCGTGTGGATCGCCATAAACTTCGGAAGTTGAAGCAATCATGAAGCGTGCCTTCTTGGCACGTGCAAAACCCAACGCCTTATGTGTGCCAAGAGAACCCACTTTCAAGGTCTGAATAGGATACTTCATGTAATCCACGGGTGAAGCCGGCGAGGCAAAATGCAGCACATTATGCACCTCCCCCTCAACATAAATGAACTCTGTAACATCATGCTGAATAAACTTGAAGTTCGGATTGCCGAAAAGATGCGCAATGTTGTCAGCAGAACCCGTAATTAGGTTATCAATTGCGATAACCCGATGCCCCTCGGCAAGAAACCGGTCGCAGAGATGTGAACCCAAAAAGCCCGCACCCCCTGTGATGACAGTCGTTGGTCTTGACATACCAAAGAAAAAAGAATTTGAGCCGCAAATATACACTCGTTTCGTGAGCAAAGGAATAAAAAAGCCTGTCGGCAAGACAGGCTTTCTTGAAGAACACTCTTCAGACTTGCGAATGAAAGAACAGCAAAGAACATTCTCTCAAGAATACACACCCAAACATAACATCGCAGAGCACATCAGGGCTGTGATAGGTATCACACAAGGCCTTTAAAGGCTTTGCGCACGCTCAAAAGCCCACTCCGCTAAAAGGTCAATGATTCTATCTTGTATCTTTTCAATGTCAAACCGCGACTGCGTGAAGTTCATTGCCATGATTGAGAAGACAATCCATTCGCCATCTTCGCCGTAAAAATATCCTGAAAGCGTGCGCACCCCGCCTACAAATCCAGTCTTCGCAAACGTCACATGGCTGGCTTTACTTTCGCGCAAGCGATTTTGGAGTGTGCCATCTTTGCCAGCAATTGCAAGCGATTGATAATAGGTCTCAAACGAATCAGCCTCGTATTGTTTTTTCAGCAGTCTAGCAATCGCCACTGGTGCAATCCGATTTTTGCGCGATAAGCCACACCCATCAATCATGTAAAAATGCTTTTCCGTAATCCCAATAGAGTTCAAATAGGCAGTTACGGCATCCAACCCTGCATCCAGTGAACCTTCTTTGCGATACGCATAGCCAATCCGACGAAGCAATTGTTCAGCAAAAAAATTGTTGCTGGCTTTGTTGGTTTCAGCAAGAATTGAAGACAAAGGCGGAGAGAATTGTAAGGCAAGCACTGGGAGCGTGTCGGTCAAATAAACATCCGTTTCAGATTTTCGGCGCAATTTCCCTGTAACCTGAATGCCTTTTTCTTCAAGGGCTTTTTTGAGTGCAGTCAGAAAATACAGTGAGGGTTGCTCGACCGCGATGCGCTCACGAAATCCACGCCACTCCATCGGAATAGACCCTGAAACGAGAATGGTGTTCGTGCCGAAGCGACGCACAACCTCAAGCGTGCGCTTGCTATGTGCAAAACCCGTAACGGCACGGTTCTCAATCTTAAAAAACCCCACATCAGGCGAGATGAAAACCAGTGGCGCTTTACCAACACTATCCGCAGGATAAACCGTTACGGTTGCACAGTTTTCGTTGAAGGCCAGCGCTGATGCAGGAGCAGCTAATCCGTAAAAAAGGTCATCCCATGCCCAGTCCAGTGCGTAGTCGCCATCGCCGCCGCTTATGGCCTGCGAATAAAGAGAAGCACAGACATACCGGTCATCTGCAACCAAATCGCCATTGATGAGCGTGATGTTTCGTGCAAGAAGACTATCAGCAAGCTGGTAAAAGAAAAATCCACCTGTTGAATCCACAAACCGCTCGGCGTGATAGGGGTTACCATCGCTGAGCACAATCAAATCGCCGTCGAGCCGCCTCGCCCCATGTTCTGCGGGGCTCACTTTGCCCCAAGTGTGTGCCGACGTCCGAAATCGAAACGACTCGCCCAAGTAATGAAGCGCCGCCGCCGTAACGAGCAACTTTTGGTTCGAAGCAGGCACAAAGTTCTTCTCGCTGTTCAACGCATACAACACCCCCAGCTTCGGGTCCAGCGACTCAATATGAACACCCCAAAACGTGTTGTTCTGTGCATCTTCCGAAAGCAGTCTATCTAACTCACTACGCAGTTCTTGAAGCAAACGCTCATCGCGCTTCGAGAGCTTCTTACGGAGAAGATTTGGAGACTTTTTCGTTTGCGCATCAAGGCTATCCGTTACAAAACTGACCACTAAAAGCCCAGTAACAAAAAGTCTCAACAGCATCTGCAGTAGTGTTGATGAACTGTTCACGTCAAAAATAAGACTTCACATGCAGTTTTGACTTGCGCATAAGCCAACCTGCTTGCCGCAGGAAATAAAAAAGCCTTAAAACTTGAAAGCCGACACACAAGTTTTAAGGCCAAAAGTCAATAAAGAACATGTCTTGCCAGGAAGAAGTATTCAAAGCTAAAGATAAAATAAAGATAAAACTTCAATTTCGTCAGTCTAAGACCAAAATTTGACCATGTTTTTAAATGTCCGCATTGAACAAACCAGTCTCGACAGTATCACGATTTGCCTACAAGAGTAGTTGTAAGTGTTCTTTTGCCGCTTCGTAGGCGCTTTTTTGGTCAGGGTGCAAAATGGCAGAAATGTCCTCATCAAGTTTCTTCAAGCGCAAGTTCGAGAGTCGAAAGAGCAAGAGCTTATCACCCTTCGCCGTTTCACGCTCCGCCTGAAATTCCAACCGATGCCTCATCAGGATTTCCCTGATTTTTTCTTTTTGAGCAGGTTTAAGCCGAACCTGACGTTCAAGGTTTGTGAGCACTTGCTCCACATGAGCATGCTCATGAGAGAGCACTTGTGCGGATGCCATTGGCAAATTCCAAAGCAGCAGAACCATCAACGAATACATTAAGCGGCTATTCATGGTGAACCTTGTTGTGTTTTGTAGCATTAGATGATGAAGTTTTCAAAAAATACACGCTCAAATGTGTTATCTTTGCTAAAAAAATAAGCAGTATGCATGTCGAACTCAACCACTACCTTTGGCTATCGGCATTTATGTTTACGGCTGGCGTGATTGGCGTCTTGGTGCGCCGCAACGCCATTGTGATTTTCATGTGCATTGAACTGATGCTCAACGCTGTCAATCTTTCGCTTGTGGCGTTCTCGCATTTTCTTGCTGACATTCAAGGGCAAATGATGGTCTTTTTTGTCATGACAGTAGCCGCCGCTGAAGCCGCAGTTGGACTGGCCATCGTGATTTCGCTCTTTCGCAATCGACAAACTGTCAACATTGATGAGATTAATCTACTAAAAGGTTGATTCATTGCCATGAATCTCATCTCTATTGCTGTGCTTTTGCCGCTTGCAGGATTTCTCCTGTCGTCGCTGTTCAGCCTCACAAAGTTCATCGGTCATCACGAGTCGGGAAAAGAAAAACTGGTAGGATTTCTCTCGACGTTGATGATTGCGATTCCCTTTGGACTTTTTGCGACGCTCTTGGTCTCGTTCAACGGAGAGGTGCAAACAGCAACGCTTTACGAATGGTTTTCGGCAGGCGCACTATCCATCACAGTTTCCTATCAACTCGATTCGCTCTCGCTCTTGATGGCGATGATTGTAACGGGCGTTGGCAGTTTGATTCATCTATACTCGATTGGCTATATGCACGGCGACGAAGGCTTTGCGCGGTTTTTCGCCTACCTCAACCTCTTCATCTTTGCTATGTTGAACCTGATTCTTGCCGACAACATGGTGCTGATGTTTCTGGGTTGGGAAGGGGTTGGACTTTGCTCATACTTGCTGATTGGGTTTTGGCATGACCGAAAGTTTGAAGGGGTTGGCATTCAAACGACAACGGATGCGGCAAACAAAGCCTTCATTATGAACCGCATTGGCGACTGTGCCATGCTTGCCGCTATGTTTCTTATCTTTCAAAAAATTTCTGCACTCGATTACCACACGATTCTTTCACAAAAGGAAGCCTTTGATTCAACGCATGCCTTTTGGATTGCTGTGCTGATTTTCATCGGTTGCACAGGTAAATCGGCTCAAATTCCGCTCTACACTTGGCTTCCAGATGCAATGGCTGGCCCGACGCCTGTCTCTGCGCTCATTCATGCAGCAACCATGGTAACCAGCGGCATTTATTTGATTGCCCGCCTGTCGCCGCTCTTCGTGATGTCGCCTGACGCCATGCACTTCATTGCAATTGTAGGAACTGCAACGGCTTTCGTTGCGGCAACAATTGCGCTTGCGCAGAACGACATTAAAAAAGTCTTAGCCTATTCAACCGTTTCGCAACTGGGCTATATGTTTCTTGCACTCGGTGTCGGCGCGTTCAGTTCAGCCATGTTTCATGTCACCACACACGCATTCTTCAAAGCCTGTCTCTTTCTTGGAAGTGGCTCGGTTATTCACGCCTTGCACGAAGAGCAGGATATTCGCAGAATGGGTGGACTTGCCAAAGTGTTGCCACACACCAACTTAACATTCCTCCTTGCATCATTAGCACTTGCAGGATGTCCTTTAACGGCGGGCTTTTTCAGCAAAGATGATATTCTCGCCAAAACATTTGAGAGCGGCAATTATGGGCTTTGGGGACTCGGACTGGCGACAGCGTTCCTTACAGCCTTCTACACGATGCGCCTTTACACGCTGACCTTTCTGGGCGAGGCGCGCTATGAGCCCAACCAGCGTCCGCACGAATCTCCAGCGCTGATGACCGTGCCCATGTGGATTTTAGCGGCGCTCTCGCTCTTTGGCGGTGCGTTGGGCTTGCCCGCAGTCATTCAAAAAGCAAACTGGATTCAAGCGTTCTTATCCACCAGCCTTGCAAGCCTTCCAGCAAATCATCTCGAGCACACAACCGAATGGACTTTGCTGGCGGTCTCCAGCCTTGTGGCGATTCTCGGACTTGCGGTATCGTTCAGCATTTATAGCAAAGCAAAAGTGCCCGGCGAACCCGAAGGCATCTGGACGGTGCTGTATCGCAAATACTACCTCGATGAGCTCTACGATGCACTGGTTGCCAAACCGTTTCAAGCTATTTCGGCACGGCTATTGACCCCGATTGATCATCGCGTGCTGGATGGCTTGATTAACGGCATTGGAAGCTCGATTCTTGGGCTCGGCGGCGCACTCAAACATTGGCAGACTGGCGTGGCACAAAACTACGCACTGGTCATCACCATTGGCCTAATTCTGCTTGTCGGTTATATTGTGCTGGCTTGAACAAAACTTTCCGTTTGATCTAGTTGAACCTTAGACCAAACGGGCACATGTGCAACGCAAAACGCAAGGATGGTTTCTCATGCAAGACATGCCGCCGCGCCCGATAAGCACCGAGACAAAGGATTTTCAGCCAGATGCTCGACACACAAGCCCTTCGTTTGAAGGACTCTTGAACCGCATCTTATCGCTTGCCTTACGTCTTCAAAACATAGAAACGCTTTCGGGAAAAGCTAACTTATTCTGCAATGAGTTAGCGCGCCTGCTGGCTCGTCGCACGCTGGCCTTTCTCGCCTTTGATGAGCAGTATGGGCTACTGGCTTCATCACTGTTCTCCCAAAACGAAAAAGATTATTTGGCCTTTGAGCGTCATTTAGCGGATGCACCTGCATCCAAAGCCAAATTTTACACTCACCTTGCAACGCTTTGTTGTGAGTCGCCTCATAGCCTTGCACTTGTTGAGAACCACGATCTCTTCGAACTGCTCAAGATACGCGGCATTGATGTGCATGCACCAATTGAAGTCCGCCGCAAAGAGCTCGGACTTACCTACTCGCCGAGTACGATTGCACATCATCTCTTCGAGACGCCAACGCTCAAAGAGAATTTGGGGGCTTATGTGGTCGTGCGGTCGAAACAAGCAAAAGTCAACGCCGTGCTGTATTTAGGCGGAGGCATCGAAAAAATTTGCAACAGTAAGTCGGAAACCGAGGCGCTCTTGCACACGCTTGTGTTCATAGCCAAACAAACTGCAACGCTCCTCGAGAACGATGAAGCCAGACGCAAAGCCTTCCAAGAAGCCGATACGCTACGCCACATCAACCAACTGATCTTTAAGCTTGTCGCAAACAGTCGCGCCATCAAAGGCGAAAAAGACATTAGAAAAAAATTAGCGTTACTGTGCCAAAACATTGCCAAGCCAGAATTCTTTGATGCCGCTGTAGCTATCTTGCTTGACCGCCACGGCAACATCAGCCAAATAGGTGCCGCAGGCGCATTCTTGCAAGCACCATCAGAAGTCGATAAAGCCCTAACACCGCTAAACGCTGTTGGCAAACTCCCAGCAAACTACTGGCAGAAACTCACTCAATTTGCAGAGAAAGTTTCTGACACATTCGTCATGCTCAATGCCGTTATCAAGGATGAAGACTCGCCGCTGAGTTTTCCAGCACTCTGCAACGCTTTCACCCTTTTAGGGCATAGACAAAACGAAATGAGCGTAACCTTCTTCACGCCGTTTGTCAATCAGGATGGAGAGATTTTTGGATTCACGGCCTACTCCGCTCATGCAATTCCAACAATGGTTGAGGAGTGGGTATCGGCAGTGGAGATGCTGATAAAGGCTATTGAAAACGACCTTGAGACACAGTTCAGAACCACATTGCTTTCAGAGCTCGAGAGGCAATATGAGCTTGCCAAGCAAAAACTTCGCGACAGTTTGAACTTCTCAAAGTCTTTAAGCGGCGGTGCCACGCAACGAGAACGAATTGAGACAACGCTGAAAGCGATTTCCCAAATCACTAATGGCAAAAAGGTTTCCGCTTTCCTCTTCGATGAGCATGGCGACTATGCGCATGGCTTTGAGTGTGAGGCGCTATCCGTCGTAGAAATTCCAAAACCAGACCTCTCAAAAAAGACGATTACAGCGCTTCTTCCCGACCGCTTTGCTCTCGAGACCATACTCTCATGCAAAGGGTTTGAACTCAACGGAAATTTTTGCTTTACGCCCAGTCAGGTAGAACGCGTCATGGAAGGTATCCTCACTGGTGGGAGCATCCCTGAAGCGTTTCTATCGCCTAAGCTTCTGGAAGAAAACCTACAACAGTTTGCAACCGCCTCGAGCGCCCTGCTGCTGACGCCAATCTGCTACGACAACCAAGTGTTTGGATACCTAGCCTATGAGCCGTTTCGGACTGCAAGCCAAGCCACCCATTTGACCGATTGCTACAGCGAATCGTTCTCATTGATGGCGTTCTTCGCTCGCGAACTCGGCCATGAACTTTCTATCGAAACGCTCAAAGAAACTTATCGCCAGAGCGTTCAACAACTTGAGCTCACCAGAGATTTAACCGATGCTCTTTTAGAGAGCGCAAAGCAATTTCAAACTTCACTCAGCGTTGAAGAAAAAGCGCATTCTATTGCCGAAGCCCTGACCGAAAAATTTGGCTTTCAGTTTGCCAGCATCGTCTTTTATGAAGATGGTAACACGATTTCAATTTCAGCCTATCGAGCCCATTCGCAAGCTGTAATTCCAAACCTCGAGAAGCGATTCAGCCAGCGCTTTCAGAAAGGAAGGCGCGTTCCAAGCAATATCCTTGACGCTATCTTCCGAGATGAGTTCAAAGTAGGGTTGTTCTATGTTTATCGCATCAGCGATGTCAGAAGAGTCTATCGCGCAAGACAGTCAGGACAGCCCCTGCCAGACAATTTCGGACCCAACCTGTTGAAAGATTACGCATCGGGCGATGAGCAAGTAACCATTCTCATTCCACTCTTCGACACCCATCGGAAGCGAATTGGGCACGTGGCGCTGGGTCAAGTGATGCTGTCGAATCTGGGAGCAGACTTGCTCTCGCTCCCTGAACGCATGAAGTTTGTCTTGGTGCTTGTGGAACACCTGGCACTTGCTATGCGCAGTTATCTGACCACACGCGAGAAAGAGATTGCCAATGAGAACCTGCGCCGTTCCGAAGCACGCTATCGCAACCTCGTTGAGAATGTCAGTTACGGCTGTATCATTTTCGATGCCGAAGGCAACATCCAGTTCGTCAACACAGCCCTGAAAGGCATGTTGGGATACACCATGGAAGCCATGAGAAATAAAAAACTGGAACAGTTTGCCGCAGCACGGTCGCTTGCTCACGCAAAAGCTATGCATGAGCAAGTCTACTCTCGTCAGATGCAAGCCGATGCTGAACTCTTTCTCGTGGCGAATACCGGCGATGAAATTCCGTTTCAAGTCTTCTCTATGCCGCAGCTAATTGTGGGCAAAACAGGCGAACTCGAACTGGAAGGCGCATTTGCCGTGCTGACAGACTTGCGACCACAATATGAAATCGAAAAGAAAAAACGACAACTGGAAACCATCAAAAACAACTTCTACGCCATGGTTGTCCACGACATGAAAGTGCCGCTGGCCGCTATTTACGGATACAGCGAAATGATGAAAGACGCTATACCCTCACAAATGAACCCCGCCCATTTTCAAGATATCATGACGCAAATTCATCGCTCCTCAATTAACATCACTAACCTCATCCAAGAAATTTTAGAGTTCTCCAAATATGAATCGCATGCTGTAACATTAGACCTTCACCTGAACGACCTGGCAATATGTGCAGAAATGGTGATTGAGCAAAGCCAATTCGGGTTGAACGAAAAAGAACTGCAAGTGATTACAGAGTTCGAGCCCGTAGAAAAGTTCTACTTTGACTTTACAAGAATTGCGCGCGTGATTTCAAACCTGATGAGCAATGCAATTAAGTTCTCGCGCCGCCAGTCGCAAATTATCGTATCAATCAAGAAAGTCACGCAACATAGCAAAGCCTTAGCTCAATGCTCGGTGAAAGATTTTGGAGAAGGAATCCCGCCAAGCGAACTTGAAAACATCTTTGACGCCTATCGGCAGGCACAATCCAAACACGGTAGTCGCGGCACAGGGCTGGGACTTTCAATTGCCAAGCAAATCGTTGAACTGCATGGCGGAACCATCTGGGCAGAAAGCACACTCGGCGAAGGCGCAACGCTGACCTTTACCCTGCCAATTCGCACTACACTTGACCGAAATCCTCAATCAGCCTGAACTGAAACGCTTCCACTCTGGCGAACCCGCAATCACTCGAGTATGCCTTTTGTTGAGGCAACACATTCGGATGTGATGCTAACCGCTTGACGCAATGCCACAGCAAACGCCTTGAACAAGCTCTCAATTTTATGATGCGTATTCTTCCCGTACAGAATTTCAAGGTGAATGTTGGCTTTGAGATGTTCGGCAAGCGAAAAGAAAAAATGCTCGACCATCTCGGTAGCCATGTCGCTAATTTGGGCGCGTGCAAATTCAGCCTTGAAGACTAGGTAACTGCGCCCGCTTAAATCCACAACTGCGCGTGCCAGCGTCTCGTCCATTGGCACATAGGCATAACCGTAGCGTGCAATGCCTTGCTTCTCGCCAAGCGCCTCGCGAAGGGCCCGACCTAGTGCAATCGCAACATCTTCAACCGTATGGTGATCATCCACGTGCAAATCACCCCTGCAGGATAGGCAAATGTCAATCTGAGAGTGCTTGGAAAGCAGTTCCAGCATGTGGTTAAGAAAGCCAATGCCCGTTTGAATATCGTAGGCGCCATCGCCATCAAGATGAACAGTAACATGAACGTCGGTTTCCTTAGTTCGGCGGGCAATAGTAGCCGTGCGTGATGGTTGTTTCATTCCGAGAGCTTCCGAAAGAGATAAAACAAAAGACTCAACGCAATTGAGAGCAAAATCGATGTGCCAAGTGGGAAATAAAACTTGAAGTTCTCACGCTCCACCTTGAAATCAAGCGGCAGGTTGCCAAACCACGAAAACGCGTCAGTACGACTGAACATAATCAGCAATGCCCCAAAGGCAACAAACAATATCCCAATGAAGACAAGGAGTTTCCCAAACGATTCTGAAAGCATAACAATTTTTACCCCTTGCTAATTTAAGAAAACTTTACTAAATTTTCTATCTCGAAAATTAAACTTGCTTCAAATGCTACACACTCTTGTTGTTACGCTGACTTGCATTGTCGCTATTTTGCTGATTATTGTTGTGCTGATGCAGAGTAGCAGAGGCGGCGGACTTGCAGGGGCATTTGGTTCAGCCGGCGCTGTGCAACTGCTGGGAGTGCGCCGCACAGCCGATTTTCTTAGCAAAGCCACAACGGTTCTTGCAACGCTCTTTATGCTCTTGTGCATTGTTGCAGAATTGACCACAGGCTCGAGTTCGGCAACAGAATCAAGAGAGAGTGTGATTCAGAAGAATATACCCGCACAAGCGCCAGTATCACCTGTTTTGCCGAACGCTGCACCAGAACAAAAATAACTTCAAGTTGCATCTGTAGCTCAGTTGGTAGAGCAGCTGACTCTTAATCAGTTGGTCCTAGGTTCGAATCCTAGCAGATGCACTGTCCTTACCCCCGACTCTCGCTAAATCACATCACCTTTACGAGAAAGTAAAAAGCCCCTCCGCAAGCGTAGAGGGGCTGAATGCATCGGTGAATGATACGGGCGAAAATTATATCTTCAGCACAACTCGTCCTTCAATTTTGCCCGCTTTCATTTCTGCGAAGACCTCGTTGATTTTTTCAATAGGTTCGACACGCACTTTGGCATGCACTTTGCCTGCACCAGCAAAGGCGATGGCTTCACGCAAATCGGTGCGCGTGCCGACAATTGAGCCGCGTAAGCTAATGCCTCTGAGCACCACATCGAAGATGGAGACAGGAAATTCTCCCGGAGGCAGACCGTTGAAGGCAATCGTGCCACCGCGTCGCACCATGCTCAGGCTTTGCTCGAAGGCTTTGCGCGAGACCGCTGTAACCAGCACGCCATGAGCGCCGCCGATTTGCCGCTGAATGCATTCACCAGGGTCTTCTTTAGCCGCATTGACCGTTAGGTCTGCACCCAACTGACGAGCCAGCTGGAGTTTCTCATCAGCAATATCGACGGCCGCCACATACATGCCCATCGCTTTGGCATATTGAACCGCCATGTGCCCAAGTCCACCGATACCTGAAATCACAATCCACTCGCCAGGGCGCACACCTGTGGTTTTAATGCCTTTGTAGACGGTAACCCCTGCGCAGAGCACAGGCGCCATCTCCACAAAATCTACATTACTCGGCAAGTGTCCAACATAGTTCGGGTCGGCTAACACATATTCGGCATAGCCACCATCGACCGAGTATCCTGTGTTGTGTTGGTTCACGCAGAGTGTTTCGCGTCCGTCTAAGCAATACTCGCACTGACCACATGCATCATGAAGCCACGGCACGCCAACGCGGTCGCCCTCTTTGACGACCTTCACACCACTGCCCACGGCGGCTACATAGCCAACTGCTTCATGCCCAGGGATGAGCGGAAGCTTGGGCTTCACAGGCCAATCGCCATCTGCCGCATGCAGGTCGGTATGACAGACCCCCGATGCTTCAACTTTGACTAAAATCTGACCCGGCCCCGGCTCTGGCACAGGAACTTCTTCAATCACAAGTGGCTGATGAAAGGCACGCACGACCGCCGCCTTCATAGTTTTAGCCATAAAACTGCCTCCTTTCAAAAGATTGGATTGAACTACTGGAACTACTGATTAAGCATCAAGCGATGACAAAAATCATGCTTGATGAGGTGAAGATATGGATATGGAGTGAAGCATCAAAAAAAAATGGCAAGGTTTTTGCTGCAAATGAGTTGCAACAACAGAGAAAGACTCAGCAGTGAGCGGAACGTGTCGCCTGTGAATCCGTTAGCAAGCCGAACTTTTCGCAAATAAAAAGCCCTTCCTCGCCGGGAAGGGCATTTGCGAATTTGCAAAGCAAATTCAAGAGGCGTGAGCCTGTCGAGATTTGCCTCTTGTTGTGGAAAGAGAGCAAATCTGAGTTTGTTACATTAGCTCAAATTTAAGAAATTCTCCTAAAATTTCCAAATAACTCTCTGTCTCCAATCACTCAAATTTTCTCTGACCATGAGCTACACACTTGGCTTAGACATCGGAGCTGCTTCTATCGGCTGGGCGATGATAAACGATAGCGAAATACTCCACATCGGCACACGTGTCTTTCCTGAAGGATTGGATGCACAATCGCGAGAACCGAACAATCGCAAACGCCGAGAAAAACGCTTGCTACGCCGACAAATCGCTCGCAAAGCCATGCGCCGCAACGCCACGCTACAAGCCTTTCAAATTCTCGGCTGGCTTCCGACCAACCCCGCCGAACTTGAAGCAATCTGGCACGAAAACCCTTACGCCCTGCGCAAAAAAGCCTTAGACGAACCGCTCACCAAAAGCGAACTTGCTCGCATCTTCTTCCACCTCTCAAAACGACGCGGCTTCAAAAGCAATCGCAAAACCGATACCGATGAAGAACTGATGGTTGAAGCGGCACCTGAAACAGAAAACAAATCCAAAAAGTCAAAGAATCTCCTGCGAGATGGCGACGATGAAAAGCATGGCTACGGCGAATTTGAACAACTGCTCAAAAGTGGCAAAGTGCGCACCCTCGGCGAATACCTTGCCTCGCTTAATCCTCACGAGGTTCGTATCCGTGCGCGTTACGCACTCCGCAAGCACTACGAAGATGAATTCGAAAAAATCTGCGACAAACAAAGCGCATTTCATCCCGAACTCAATTGGCCTGTGCCTGAAGAATTGCTCACGAAACTGTGCTCACGCAAACAGCAAGCGGCGTGGAAAAAGAAATCTGATACATCGCTACGCGCCTTCATCAAATCGTATCTCATTTTCTTTCAGCGTCCGCTTAAATCGCAAAAACACTTGGTCGGCAAATGTTCACTTGAGCCAAGCGCACGCCGCGCGCCCATCTCCTCGCTTGTGTTCCAAACCTATCGCATTTGGGACCAACTGGCTACGATTAAACTCCTCGCACCTGAACACCGCTTTCTGACGCCCGAAGAAAAAGCCCGCGCCGCCGAAATCCTTGAAAAAACAAAGGACATCGAAATCGGAAAACTGCTTGAACAAATTGGATTGCCAAAATCAACAATTTGCAACTACGACCCCAAGAAAAAAATCAAAGGCAATGAAACCGCCGTGCAACTGATGACCATGTTCAGAGAAACAGACGGCAGACTGACCAAAAAAGAGCAAGAAGCCATAGAAGCCAAATGGAACAAACTCTCCGAAGCAGAAAAAGAACACCGCTGGAAAATCATCTACGACGCAACCGATAACGAGTGGTTAGAGCAATACGGCAAAGAAAAATGGGGACTTTCTGACGCAGGCGCAAGAGCCTTGACCAAAATTCATTTCAAACAAGGCTACGGCAACCTGAGCCAGCGCGCCATGAAAAAACTCATTCCCTTTTTCAAACAAGGTTACAACTACGCCGAAGCATGCCAGCAAGCCGGCTATCACCACAGCGATAAACGCCCGACAGTCCTTCAGGATAAACTCGGCGACCCCCCAAACCTACGCAACCCCGTCGTGCAACAAGGCTTGTTTGAACTGCGCCGCCTTGTCAATGCCATCATCAAAGAATACGGCAAGCCTGATGCTATCCACATCGAATTTGCCCGCGAACTGAAATTGCCCAAACAGAAACGCGAGGAACTCACGAAAGAAAATGAAGCGCGGCGCAAACAGAATGAACACGCCGCCGATGAAATCCGAAAACTCGGTATCCCAAACCCATCCAGCACCGACATCATCAAGTATAAACTCTGGCTCGAATGTAAGGGCATCTGTCCCTACACCGGCAAACAAATCTCTGCCGAAATGCTCTTCCGAAACAACGAGATTGACATTGAACACATCTTACCATACTCGCGCACCCAAGACGATTCCTTCAACAACCTCACGCTTTGCTTTGCGGACTTCAATCGTGAAAGAAAGCAAAACCTTTCGCCCTACGAGATGAAAGCGCGTGGCATTATCAGCGAAGCCGAATATGAACAAATGATTGCGCGCGTCAAGGAGTTTCAAAACAAAGCCAAACTCCAACGCTTTACGCAAAAGGAAATCAACACCGAAGACTTTATTGCGCGCCAACTCAACGACACCGCCTACCTTGCTCGCGAAGCCAAAGCCTACCTTGAAACCATTTGCCCAAACATCGTGGTCAGCAACGGACAAGCCACCGCAAAACTCCGAAACCTCTGGGGACTCAATTCGCTTTTGCACCCACTTGAAAAAAATCGAAATGAACTCTCGCTCAAGGAGTTAGAAGAACTTGCCGAAAAGAACCGCAAAGACAACCGACACCACGCGCTCGATGCCGCCGTCATTGCCGCTACCACACGAGGTTTCGTGCAAAAGCTCAGCACCTACAGCAAATACAAGCGCATCGCAACCGCCGAAAAATTCCCGCTTCCCTTTCCCACATTCCGCGAGCAACTCAAAGAAGAACTTGACGAACTGCTTGTCTCACGCTACCAAAAAAACCGCGTGCAAGGCGCATTGCACGAAGATACCTTCTACGGTGCCGTGCGCGAGCACGACGGCTCACATCGCAAAGAGGGCAACTATAACATCTACACCGTTCGCAAACCAGTCTCCAAGCTGACCGAAAGCATGGTAAGCGACATCGCTAACCCCTATATCCGAACAGCGTTCCAAACGATTATTGAGAAACTCAAAGCGCAAGGGGTCAAATTCAAAGAGCCATACAAAGAATTGCCGAAAGAATTTTATGCGGCGGCAAAGCAAGTGAAAATGCCCATTAAACGCGTAACCATTAAAGGCAATCGTGTCAGTGCAAAAACCCTCACGCCACGCGACATTCCAAACATTGAGCCGTATTTCATTCGCGCCTTCTTTGAAAAACGCTTGCAAGATTTTCCCAACCTTGTGCCTGACCAGCCCCTGCCCGAGGCTTTCTTCGAAAACTTCGGTGTGCCGATAAAATGCGTGCGCATTCATCAAAAATCGCAAACGCGGCGCGAACTGCGCCCCGGTGTCTTTATTGAACCCGACAACAATCACCACATCGAGATTTTCCGCAAACTGAACTCCAACACCGAATACACAGGGCGCATCGTTACACTCCTTGATGCCGCTACGCGCAAACGACTCAAGCAGCCCGTCATTGACAAAACAATGGAAGGACACGAGTTCGTCATGAGCCTCATGATTGATGAAATGTTCCTCATGAGCGAAGACGGCGAAGACGGCTTCGATGTCACAAAGATTGATTGGGCAAAGCCTGACTACAAAACCATTTCAAAACACCTTTACCGCGTTCAAAAAATGACAGGCAATCAAGTCTTCTTCTGTCATCACTTGGATAGTACGCTTGACACCTCGTTTGGAAAATCGGTCAATAAATTGCGTGGAATAAAAGTCAAAGTAGATGTGTTGGGAAGGATTAAACCTGTGTCGGAGCCGATGGTATGATAAAACGCACGCTTTTATTCACAACGCCGGCTTATCTCTCGACGCGCTACGAGCAACTCGTGGTCAAGCCAAAAGAAAGCGATGAGGTTACAGTGCCGATAGAAGACATCGGCGTGTTGGTGTTGGAGAACACGGAAATCACGCTTTCGCAATCGGCACTTTCGAAACTGCTTGCTTACAATGTTGCCGTTGTGGTGTGCGATGCGCAACATTTGCCGTCGGGATTGCTCTTGCCGCTCGATGGCAATTCGCTTCAAACGGAGCGATTCGCGGCGCAACTCCATGCCAAACTGCCGCTCAAAAAACAGCTTTGGCAACAAACGGTTGCGGCAAAAATCCTCAACCAAGCCTTGCACTTGGAGCATCACGGCAAACCCGCTGAGACCTTACGGCGGCTCTCGAAGCAAGTTCAAAGCGGCGATAAAGGCAACCGTGAAGCCCAAGCCGCTAAACTTTACTGGAAGTCGCTCTTTGAGGGAGAGGATTTTTCAAGAGACCGCTTCGGCGCGCCGCCCAACAACTTGCTCAACTACGGCTATGCGATTCTGCGCGCCGCCGTCGCTCGTGCCCTCGTCAGTTCAGGGCTTCTGCCAACGCTCGGCATTCATCACGCCAACCGATACAACGCCTTCTGCCTTGCTGACGATGTGATGGAGCCGTATCGACCATTTGTCGATGTTATCGTGTTTAACATTTGGCAAGCGCGTGATAAAACCACCGACTTTTTTGAACTCACAAAAGAGCATAAGCGCGCTCTCTTGCAAGTGCTGACTGCACCAACTGATATGCTGGGTGAGCGAAGTCCCTTGCTCGTTGCGCTCTCGCAAACCACTGCCTCAATGGTGCGATGCTTTGAAGGCACCGCAAAAGAAATCATTTATCCGCGCTTCATGGTGCCAAAACCTGATGAACTCAAAGAAGAAACATGAACAAACAACGTGAAGACTTCCGACGCAACTTTAGTGGATACCGTTCTATGTGGCTCATTGTCACCTTCGATCTGCCAACCGAGACGCCCGCACAAAAAAAGGCATACGCAACCTTTCGGAAATTTCTGCTTTCCGACGGCTTCTCGATGCACCAATACTCGGTCTATGTGCGCCATTGTGCCAGCCTCGAAAACACCGATGTGCACGAACAACGCATCAGAAAAAATATGCCCGACGAAGGCTCGGTCAGCATTATTCGTATCACCGATAAGCAATTCGGCAACATCGTGAACCTTTATGGCAAAAAGGAAAAGAAAATGCCTAAGGCAGGCGACCAGTTGGAGATTAGACTTACTACATTGAAAACAGTTCAAAAAAAGCAAAAGGAGAGAATGTAACCTCACCCTGTCGCTCTGCGACGTCCCTCTCCTTTCGCAAGGAGAGGGACGTTTTGGCGAACGCCAAAACAGGGTGAGGTCAAAGGATAAGGCTTTGCGGTCAATGTTACCTTAATTAAGCGTTTTTGTGATGTAGTAAGTCTATTTTTTAGCGATGAACTGCACAAGAACAGGCATAAAAAGCAAAAGCCGCCTCGAAAATTTTGCTTATTTCAAGGCGACTTTACTGCTTTTTGCTACATTTTTTTTCGCAGTGGATTCGGCTATCTCTTATTCCCAAGCCCACTTATGCAAGGGAGAATGTAACAAACTCAGATTTGCAGTCAATCCACAACGTTGTTGTTATGCCCTGCACTTCAAGGCGGAATGTAACAAACTCAGATTTGCAGTCAATCCACAACAATTCAGCAGCCGCTCAATCTCGGGCGGCAAATGTAACAAACTCAGATTTGCAGTCAATCCACAACCGTCAGTTCATTCATTTCGTTCCTCATTTAATGTAACAAACTCAGATTTGCAGTCAATCCACAACGTTTGTTATGCCCTGCACTTCAATCGGCGAATGTAACAAACTCAGATTTGCAGTCAATCCACAACCTCTTTTGTTGATATTTTTGATGACCGAAGAATGTAACAAACTCAGATTTGCAGTCAATCCACAACTGAATCAGGCACGAGTGTCAAGGTCGGGGAATGTAACAAACTCAGATTTGCAGTCAATCCACAACAAGGTGTCATGTCTTTCTCGGGAAAAAACTAATGTAACAAACTCAGATTTGCAGTCAATCCACAACTCGGCGGCAGGACTTCGCCGTGAGTTTGGAATGTAACAAACTCAGATTTGCAGTCAATCCACAACTAATCGTCGGAAAAAGTCTTTCGTAAGCAAATGTAACAAACTCAGATTTGCAGTCAATCCACAACAACCCAGAAAAGAATTCGTACACATCGAGAATGTAACAAACTCAGATTTGCAGTCAATCCACAACAGGATGACGGCAAAGAGTTCGCTCTTGTTAATGTAACAAACTCAGATTTGCAGTCAATCCACAACAGCATGACGGCAAAGAGTTCGCTCTTGTTAATGTAACAAACTCAGATTTGCAGTCAATCCACAACAGCAAGGGTATGCAACTCGCTCAATGTATAATGTAACAAACTCAGATTTGCAGTCAATCCACAACTCCGTCGTTACATTCATCGCCCCCTCCTTAATGTAACAAACTCAGATTTGCAGTCAATCCACAACGCTGCTTGGCTCGGCTGCTCGGCTGCTTGCAATGTAACAAACTCAGAGTTGCAGTCAATCCACAAGCGACTCACAACGGCCATCGCTGAAACAGTTTTCCTGCAAGTTGTCGCACGACGCCTTTCATTTCGAGTTCAAAGAGCAGAATCAACACGTCGGAGACGTCGAGTCCGCTGTGTTCGGCGAGGGTGTCGATGTGAGTGGGTTCGTGCGAAAGCAGGGCGTAGATTTTTTGTTCGTCGGCGGAAAGGTTGGGCGGTGGGTTGAGTGGTTCAAGAAGCGATTGGGGTTCGGGGCGATGGTGCGGGTATTCGGCGATGATGTCGTTGGGCGAGAGTGCGAGTTTGGCTTGGCTATCGCGAATGAGCGCGTTGGTGCCGTTGGATTTTGGGGAGAAGATGTTGCCGGGAATGGCGAAGATGTCGCGGTTTTGTTCGAGGGCGTATTTGGCGGTAATCATGGCGCCGCCTTTGAGGTCGGATTCGACGATGACGACGCCGAGCGAGAGTCCGGAGATGATGCGGTTGCGTTTGGGGAAGTTTTCGGCGGTTGGGGGTGTGCCGAGCCACTCTTCCGAAATAATAGCGCCGTGTTCTAGGATGCGCGGATAGAGTGCGCCTTTTGGGTCGGTGTAGATGGTATCGACGCCGTTGCCGAGCACGGCGATGGTGCGTCCGCCTGCGTCCAATGCGGTCCGGTGAGCTAGGCTATCGATTCCACTTGCCAAGCCGCTAATGACCGTGAAGCCGTTTTGTGCGAAAGCGGTCGCAAATTTTTTCGTGACGTTTTTGCCGTAGTCGGTTGGGTGTCGCGTGCCGATGAGGGCAAGGCTTCGCACATCTTGCGAGGTGAGTGAGCCGCGCACGAAGAGATAAATCGGGGCGTCATAAAGTTCTTTGAGGCGCGTGGGGTAGTTGTCGTCTAAAATCGTGATCAGCGAGGCGTTGAGTTTTTCGAGGTGTTCAAACTGTCGTTCGATGTCGGCTTCGACTTTCAATCGGTCGGGGCTGTGAAGGAATTTAGAGATGTTTTCGGCAGTGGTGGTGCCGATGTTTGGCGTGCGGGCCAGTTCGCTGATGGAGGCGTTGAAGATGTGGTCAATGCTATGGAATCGGGTGAGCAAGGCGCGCAAGCGTGTAACGCCCACGCCCGGAATGCGTGAGAGTAGCAACAAGCCTTTTTGTGTTTGGAGGTTCATGGCACGGTCGGGTTAGGGTTTGGGGTTGGGCGCCGCTGTTTTAGCGTGCGCTTCGAGAAGTTCTTTGGTTTTCTTCTGACGGAAAGCGAACATTTTTTCAATTTCACGCTCTACATACCAGCCTGCAAAAATACCGCTCACGGCATCTATTGGAAGTTCATAGTCGACCCTATCGGTGAGGCGCGTTTGCGTGTCGGAGAGTTTTTCGAAGAGGCGGGTTTGTTTCCAGCTGTGAAACGGGCTTTTATGCAGCACATCTACCATTTTGAACGGTGGTTCATAGACCGTGATTTCGGCTTCCCATCTTGATGTGATGAATCCGAACTGTGTTACCTCAATCACAACGCGTTGGCCTTTGCCGGCTGGGGTTGCCGCAATCAACTTGACCTTGAGATGGGGCGGAGAAATTTTCAGGAGATTTTGCGGGTCGTCATGAAAATGGAAAACCATATCAATGGGTGCTTCAATCAGGATGGAGCGTTCAAAGGTGTGCATGGTATGAGCACGGTTTCATTTTATCGTTTAACGAATAGGGCGTTAAAGCGTTCCAGGGGGATTGAGAGCCAGGTGTCGTCGTCGTAGTGGAGCCAGATTTCTTCTTTCAGGATGTCGATTTTTTCGACGCGGGCGAGTCCTTTTTCGGTTCGGACGAGGCTATTGAGGGCGGGGAATTTTTGGAGTTGGGACATGTAGGTGTGGAGCTCGTAGTTGAGGCAGCATTTCAGTCGGCCGCATTGTCCGTTCAGGCGAGAGGTGTTGAGGGGGAGGTTTTGGTATTTAGCGGCGTCGGCGTTGACGGGTTCGAGGTCGGGTAGCCAGGTTGAGCAGCAGAGGGTTCGGCCGCAGGTGCCGATGCCGCCGAGGCGTCGAGCTTTTTCGCGGAAGGGGATTTGGGTGAGTTGGATGCGCGTTTTGAATTGAGCGGCCAGCAGGCGGACGAGTTCGCGGAAATCGACGCGTTGTTCGGCTGTGAAGTAGATGGTCAGGCGCTGTTCATCGAGTCGGATTTCGGCATCGACGTAGGTCATATCGAGGCCGAGTTCTTCAATTTTGGCGAGCGTGAAGCGTTTGATTTCTGGCCGTTGCTCTTGGTGCTGGCGATGGCGCTCGAGGTCGTCGGGGGTTGGGCGGCGCAAGACCGATAAGATGTCAGGGGATTCCGGCGAGAGGTATTTGCGTTCGAATTTGAATTTAGCGGTTTTGCCGAGCGATTTGACCGTGCCGATGTCGTAGCCGCCGTCAGCGGTTTGAACAATAACGGGCTCGCCCTTGCGCAGTTCAAGACTGGGAAGGTTGCGGAAGAAATCGGTGTGGTGCGCGGCAGATTCCACTTCAAGAATGGGAAAGTCGAAGACAGTCTCATTAGTGGCGCTCATCTCGTCGCCAGATGCTTTGGCTAAGAATTCGGCCAGCGAAACCCCTGTTTTACAGCCACGATTTTGGCAAGAGCACCCAATGCACCCCATAAAATATGTTGGTTAAGTTGATGCTTAAAAGTAGAAAGTTAGAAGCATAGCGGGAAATACAAAAATGTTCTTAAAATTTTCTTCAAGCGATGCACGCTTTGGACTGTGCGGTGCTGGGGGTTGCGTGCGCCCTGTTGGGGCCTTTGTTGCGCGAGGCTGATGGCAGTTCACACAAGCCCAGCTGAGTGCTAGGCACACCCGTTGCGGCGACTCAAGGCTCAACAGCATGCAAAAGCTTTGGGCACTGTAGATTTCGCGTAAGAGCGTGAACTTGTGAACATCTTCTCCCAGAGAAGCCCAAGTTTCTTGTATAAAAAATGCATAAGGCGTAAATTGGCGTAGTGAGTTTTGAAAGTTGTGAGAAGCAGTATGGACATTGTTGAATTAGAACGGCGCGCGCATGAGGGGTCGTCCTCGGTCGCAGTGGCTCATGCTTCTGGCGATAAGGGCATTCGGATCAGGTCTTTGCAACTGTGGATTTCGGCGTTGTATGCGCTTGCATTTTGGTGGCTCTCCACGGGCGTCATTATTTATCTGAATTTTCAGTCGCAGTTTTATGGGGTGGTGTTCTGGTCGGCACTGGTATTGGCGTTAGTTTCAGGTGGGGTGCTGTTTTGGTTCAGAGAGGCGGAGACTGTTCAGGGCGTATATTTGAGTTTTACGGCAGCCTCGATGGTGTGGGCATTCGTGGAGATTAGTTTTTACACGGGCTACATTGTTGGTCCTGCTGTGCGTCCGATTTTTAGTGTTGGTCCGTCGTGGATGAGTTTTTTCAAGGCGGTGCATCGGAGCGTCTATCACGAAGGGCTTGTGCTGGGCATTGTGCTTGTGATGAGTCTGGTGTTCTGGCGAGCAAGAAACAAGTTTGGTTTCTACACGTTTCTGCTTTTTTGGCTGATGCATCAATCGGCGAAACTGAACATTTTTCTTGGCGTCATGAACACAGGTCGAGAGTTTGTGCCGGATTCTGTCTCTGATATGACCCACTACATGACGGTTGCCCATATCAATTGGCTTTTTCCGATTTCCATTACCCTTTGCACGATTCTTTCTTATCGTTTGCTTCAATTAGCCTGTTCGGAAGCGGCGCTTTGGAAGAAGGTAGGCTATGTGCTCACGGGCGTGATGGCTATTTTAGCGTGGCTTGAGCATTGGCTCTTGGTTCTGCCGCTTAATCAATCCTTGTGGGATGTGATGATTAAGCGTATGCATTAGCCTGTGCTTGTTGGTGTAGGAGTTGGGCTTTGAGGGCGGCGAATTTTGGCTTGATGATGTTGTAAATGATGTCAACGCGCTCGCTATAGGTGATGAACGCACTCTTCATGGCGTTAATGGAGAGGCGTTCTAAATCATCGATTGAAAGTCCGAAGATTTCGTGAGCGATTTTGTATTCTTGTGTCATGGAAGTGTTGCTCATCAAGCGGTTGTCGGTGTTGAGCGTTACGCGGAATTTGTTTTTGTAGAAGATACCGAAGGGGTGTTCGGCGAAAGATTTTGCGGCGCCGGTGTGAATGTTGGAGGAGAGGCAAACTTCGAGAGGGATTCGTTTATCGAGCACATATTGCGAGAGGGGGTTCATTTTGATGACTTCGCCGTTGAGCACGGCCATGTCGTCAATGAGTCGTGTCGCATGTCCGATGCGATGTGCGCCACACCATTGAATGGCTTGCCAGATAGACTCTTTGCCGAAGGCTTCGCCGGCGTGGATGGTAATGTTGAAGTTGGCACGTTGACAGAAGTGAAAGGCTTCAATGTGTTTTTTGGGCGGATAGCCGCCTTCTTCGCCAGCTAGGTCAAAGCCGACCACACCCCGGTCTCGAAAATCGACAGCCAGGTTAGCCATGTCTTCTGAATGTTGTCCATCCAAGTGTCGCATAGCGCAGATGATGAGCCGTGCTTTGACACCGAAATCTCTTTCGCCACGTTCCAAGCCGCGCAACACACTTTTGACAATTTCTTCCCAGTGCAAGCCCTTTTGGGTGTGAAAGACCGGTGCAAAGCGCACTTCCACGTAACAGACGCCATCGTGTTTCATATCCTCGACCATTTCGTAAGCCACGCGTTCTAATGCATCAGGCGTCTGCATCACCGCACATGTGTGCTTGAACCCTTCAAGATATTCGGTCAGCGAACCTCGATGCGCCCCTCTAAAAAACCATTGCGCCAAATCGTGCGGGTCGGTTGTGGGCAACCCAGTGTAGCCTTGCTCTTTGGCAAGTTCTATGATAGTGGCGGGTCTTAGACCACCATCCAAATGCTCATGCAAGAGCACTTTCGGCATTAAGCGCAGATGTTCTTCGGATAATTTGAGCATGTCGAGTTGTTTGAGACGTGATTAGAAACTGCCATGCCATTCAGCCCTTTGTAGCTTGGTTGCAACCGTGATGAGCGCTTGCTACTTTGAAGATAAGAAAGATTGTGCAAAGTTTAAGAGAGTTTTATCTTTTCGGAATTACCATTTACTGAAACTTAACTACCTTTTCATATGAACTGTGTGTTGAAACTTTTGATTCTTGGCCTGCTATTCGCTACGCCGAGTCTTCTTGCACAAAGCAAGCTGGTGGAGGCGAACATTTCCGATGTTGCCAATGGCGTTGTGCAGCTATCGATTTACGAGGGTGGCGAACCACCTTTTAAAGCGCTGACGGGGTTGGTGCTCACTAAGGATGGCGTCATTGCAACCAGCGCCAGCGCTATTGAAAAAGCCACTTGGATTGGCGTAACGATTGATGGCAAAGAATACTCCGCCACCGATGTAGCACTGGTTGATACCACCAACGACATTGCACTAATCCGCATCAACGCCAGCGGATTGACACCCGTGAATCTCAAAAAAGTTGGCACGGTCGTTAAAGGCAAAACGGTCTATGAGCTCACTTACACTGGCAAAGAGATTGCCTACTCCGAAGGCGAAGCGGGCAAGCCTGAAAAAGTGGGCAAGGCGCGTGTCTTGACGGCATCGTTCAAATGGGCGTTCAATCAAAATGGCGGGGCATTGCTCAACGCACAGGGCAAACTGGCTGGCATAATTAGCACCAAACTTGGCGGCGCCACCCCAATTACACACATCAACGCCCTAATCAAAAAGCTCAAAAAAATTGTTACGCCGCTCAAAACTCTTGCACAAACCAAGCCCGTGCTCGGCCCCGAGGTCAGAAAAACTTTCCACCCCAACGGCGTCATTCAATCGGAACGCACATATGTTCGCAATCAACTTGAAGGCCCCTCAAAATTTTATGATGAACTCGGACGCTTAAAGCGCGAAGAGTTCTACAAAGACAACCTGTTGGATAGCCTCGCCCGCGATTTTTATCCAGATGGCAAAGTCAAAACCGAAGTGTTCTACAAAGCCGGTAAAAAACACGGGATTGCTAAAACCTACAATGAACTCGGCTGGCTCGAGAGCGAAGCCACTTTCGAGAACGATAATCTGATAGGCTTAATCAAAGGCTACGAGTATTACCCAGGCGGCGAATTAAAAGCTACCTACACCACCACGATTGATGGCGTGCTGACCGGACAAAAACGCATTTACTATCCTGACGGCATGCTTGCCGCTGAAGAAAACTATGTTGTTGGAAAATTAGACGGTCTCCGCCGCACCTACTACGACAACGGCCTCTTGGAAAAAGCACAAACTTGGCGCAACGGGTTCCAAGTCGGTGTAGAAAGAATCTTCTTCCCTAGCGGCAAGCTCAAAGAAGAAAATAAGTTCAACGATGCGGGCATTATGATTGAAAGCAAAATCTATGATGAACGCGGCAGAAAAATCGAGGATTTAGACGCGGGCGAAATTGCTGAGCGAAACCGCAAGCGCGAGCAGAGTGGGGATTGAACCTGCGCGCACCGAAAACGTCGGCACCATCCTTCAGTTCCCTTACTTAAACGCATGCCGCAAGCGGGAAGCGGCATACACGGTGCTCGGCGTGCCCAGCCATACTGCGCATCTGCCATGTGCAAAAAATCAGTGCCGTGCAAGAGCGCACCAAGAAGCAAAGGATTGACACGCTTCGGACAGCGTTAAGACTTAATGCTGGCAACTTGATTCAACGCCGCTTTCAGCATCTCTTCGCCTTCGAACACCTCGAAGGCGATTTCTAAATAGAAGCAAGCCGTATTTTTCAGGCGATTAAAGAGGGTTTCATTGGCTCTTAGGCGGAAGTAATCTTTTTCGGTCGTCACGACAATGTTGATGCCATGCCGCATGGTTTCAGTGAGGATAAACTCAATATCGGATTCTGTGTAGATGTGGTGGTCGGGGAAGTGTTTTTGGTGCTCCACAATCAGCCCAGCATATTGGAGCGTTTCAATGAAGGTTTGGCTATCGCCGATGCCTGAAAATGCAAATGCCCAAGTCCAGAGAAAGGCTTGTGTGCCAAGCGGAACCAGTTCGCCTGAAAAGAAACTGCGGAGTCCCACGATTTGGATGCGCGATTTAACGATGGGTTTTGCAAACGGCGCGAGCGTTTTTTCGAGCGAGGCGAGGTCGGTGTAGCGTGTAACTTTTGAGAGCAGAACCATGTCAGCTCGGCGGATGCTATCGAGCGGTTCTCGCAAACGTCCAAGTGGCAGCAGTGCGTCGGCGGCAGGGTTGTGTTGAGCATGCATGACAAGCAAATTCAACTGTCGAGCAAGGGCACGGTGCTGAAAGCCATCATCGAGTAAAATCACGTCGGGAAGTCGAGACGAGAATTTCTCCAAGAGGAACCGCACGCCGTCGACACGCTTTTCGGCAACAATCACAATCGCATGTGGATTGCGCCAAGCCAGCATCAGGGGTTCATCGCCGGCTTCGTTTGCACTCACGCGCACCAAGGCGCCATCACAGACAAGCATCACGCCTCGGGTTCGGCGACCGTATCCGCGCGAGATAATTGCGACGCGCTTGCCTTCACGATGATAATGCTTGACAATCCAATCCACAAACGGCGTTTTGCCAGCGCCACCGACCGTCAGGTTGCCGACCGAGACCACGGGAATCGGGGAATGAAACGATTTCAAAACGCCCTTGTCAAAGAGCCAGTTGCGAAGCGCAACCGCACCGCCATAAAGCCAAGAAGCAAGGTAGAGATGTAAGTTCAAGCGCGTTGAAAGGTTTGAGTCAGTGAATCGGTGAAGGCTTTCAGCTCATCTTCCGTTTCAAATTTCGGCACCTGAATGCAATTGAGATGAATCTGCACTCGTGAAAAGGGTTTTGGAATTTCAAACTTATCCCAACTGTTTTCCAATCGCCATGCCTTTTCACAGGTAATATCAACGAAAAGCATAGGGGTTGCGGTTTCAGAGGCCATGCGTATGGAGCCATATTTGAAGACGTGGCGCGCCCCGCGTGGACCATCTGGCGTAATGGCCACGGCGTGGCCTGCTTGCAAGCAGGCCTTCATTTCGGCTTTGACCATTTCCTTGCCACGCGAACTGGACCCGCGAATCAATCCGAAGCGCATCATTTCAAGCGCATTGGCTAGCAAAGTTCCATCTTTGGAAAGGCTCACGACAGCATAGCACTTTTTCGGACGAACCAACGATTTTGCAAAGAGCCATCCAACCAGCATTTTGCCATGCCAGAACGCTACAATTAAATTTTTTTGTTTCGGCACTTCTCCATGAAGCTGTTTGCGAAGCGTCAGATACAAAAGCCAAATGAAGAGCGGAAGAAGTGTCTTGCTTAACAGAATTTTCAAGACAGTCAAACGTTATGAAGTTGCCAAGTGTTACCTTGAGCTGTAAACATACGGCGGGCTTTAACCATTCTGTTAAGCCCATAGATGAGACACACATCTTGAAGCATGTTCGGTGAGTGTTGTAGTTCCCTCTGTGTCATCCCGGAAACACTGCCGAACGGAGATAACGGTTTCCCTGAAGGTCGATATGATGATTTCCGTAGCTTTCAGCAGTTGGCTGGTATTCCAGTCATCTGTGAATCCGAACTGTAATTTCAGCAGAATTGACTCACTCAATTCTTGTACATCAGGGTTTATCGCTTCTGAAACAGAGAGACTATACGCAGATGAAAAGAGAGACATTCTTTGAGACTGCACATTCAGGTTTGCTGGATGAGCTTGCCAAGACACTGCCGCAGGCGGCTTCGGGCGTAACGTGTTCGGATGCGCCAATTGAGCCACTACTGCCTGTCTTGCCACTTCGAAACACGGTCTTGTTCCCAGATATCGTGATGCCGGTGAGCATTGGACGGAAGAAATCGATTGCCTTGCTGAATGCACTTGGTGACCGAAAATTCATTGCTTTCGTTACACAAACCGACTCCAATGTGGATGAGCCGACCGAAGAAGACCTGTTCAGATTAGGAACGGTTGGCAGAGTGTTGAAGATTTTACGCATTCCTGATGGCAGCGCGAATTTGATTGTGCAGGGAGTCAAACGCGTGCGCGTGGAGAAGTTCACTCAAACCGAGCCGTTCTTCATGGCGCTCACCTCGATTATTTCAGACGAAGTGAAACCGTCGCAGCTCGAAGTCTACTCACGCTCCATTAAGCAATTGGCTGCAAAGGTTATTGAACTTTCGCCGAACATTCCCAACGAAGCCAGTTATGCGGTTCAAAACATTGACAATCCGACATTTTTGATTCACTTCATCTCGTCCAATCTCAATATCCCGGCGAATGAGAAACAAGCTTTGCTTGCGCTCGACTCCATCAACGCACGTGCTGAAAAACTCATTGAGCTTTTGACGAAAGAAATTCAAGTGCTGGAGCTTTCCAACCAGATTCAAACCAAAGTCAAAATGGATATGGACAAAGCCCAGCGCGAATTTTTCTTGCGCCAACAGCTCAAAACCATTCAGAACGAACTGGGCGAATATGACGGGCAAATGCAAGATGTCATGAAACTGCGAGAACTCTTGGCAAAAAAGCACATGCCTGATGAGTTGCGCGCGCAATTGGACAAGGAAATCGATAAACTTTCACGCATTCCGCAAATTTCGCCCGACTATAGCGTTACACGCAACTATTTAGACACTGTGCTGTCGCTACCTTGGGGCATTTACACCAACACCCAAATCAACCTGCGCGAAGCCGAGCGAATTTTAAATGCCGACCATTACGGGCTTGAAAAAGTTAAAAGACGCATTTTGGAATATCTTGCGGTCTTGAAGTTGAAGGCGAACATGAAAGCGCCAATTTTGTGTTTTGTTGGGCCGCCTGGCGTTGGCAAAACATCGCTCGGGAAATCCATCGCCAAAGCGCTGGGGCGAACCTTTGTCCGCATTTCGTTAGGCGGGGTGCGCGATGAGGCCGAAATTCGCGGTCATCGCCGAACCTATATCGGCGCCATGCCCGGCCGCATCATTCAAGGCTTGAAAAGAGCCGGCACCAGCGACCCCGTCTTTATGCTCGATGAGATTGATAAACTGGGTAACGACTATCGCGGTGACCCAAGTTCAGCCCTGCTCGAGGTGCTCGACCCTGCCCAAAATCATGCGTTCAGCGACCATTACCTTGAAATCCCATATGACCTTTCTCGCATCATGTTCATTGCCACCGCTAATACCCTCGACAGCATTCCGCATGCCTTGCTTGATCGCATGGAAGTGATTACCATCAACGGCTACACCGAATACGAAAAACTCCATATTGCGAAGCAGTATCTTATCCCTCGACAAATGGAAGAGCATGGCATTCCGCAGGGACAAGTTGTAATTGAAGACGATGCCATTCGCAAGGTGATTAACTCCTACACCCGCGAAGCAGGCGTGAGAAATTTGGATAGAGAACTAGCCAGCATATGCCGAAGCATCGCTATGGATATTGCCCTGCGCCTTGATGACGATGCCTCCCAACCCATGCAACCGCTCTGCGTGAGCGCCGACATGCTCAAAAAATATCTGGGGTTAGAAAAGTATTTCCCGGATGTCGACGAGCCAGTCTCAATGCCCGGTGTAGCGGTTGGTCTGGCTTGGACGCCCGCTGGGGGCGATATTCTTTTCATTGAGTCAATCGTTACCAAAGGCACAGGCCGCTTGATTCTCACTGGACAGCTCGGCGATGTGATGAAAGAATCCGCCCAAGCCGCACTTTCTTACCTGAAATCGTGCGCTGAATACTTTCGCATTCCTGATGAAGCGTTCCGATACTGGGACGTGCATCTGCACATTCCACAAGGCGCAATCCCAAAAGACGGACCTTCCGCAGGCGTTACGATTCTCACTTCGTTAGCCTCAATTTTCACCCAGCGACGCGTTAGGGGAAAAATCGCTATGACGGGCGAAATCACCTTGCGCGGACATGTGCTTCCTGTCGGCGGCATCAAAGAAAAAATCCTCGCCGCAAAGCGTGCCGGCATCAAAGAAGTCCTTCTGCCCGAGAAAAACCGTAACGATGTGCTAGATATCCTCGAGACAAACGCCGACGCTCTATCTGGTATGACATTCAGTTACTTTTCAGAAATGGACGACCTCATCGACCATGCTCTCGAGCCAATCTCTCCCGAAGAAGCCGAACGGCGTTATCGCGGATTGGAGCCCATCGAGACCCGACCAGTTGCGACCGAAGAAGACGAACAGGACGAGAAACAGCGTCAGCCACTTGCCGCCAAAAAAGGCGACATGATGATTAAGTTCATTTAAGCTATGCTCGCCAAACGCCTTATTCCTTGCCTTGATGTTAAAGATGGACGCGTCGTTAAAGGCGTTCGGTTTCAATCGCTTAAAGACGCGGGTTCGATTTTAGAACAAGCCCGCTTCTACAACGCCGAACTTGCCGATGAACTTGTCTTTCTCGACATTTCCGCCTCGATTGAATCGCGCCGAACACTGCTCGAGCAGGTCGAAAAGGTCTCCGAAGAGATTTTTATCCCGCTGACTGTGGGCGGCGGAATCCGCTCCGTAGAAGATGCGCGACAAGCCTTCCTACACGGTGCCGATAAAGTCTCAATCAACACTGCCGCCGTTCAAACCCCAACGCTCATCACTGAACTGGCAGAACGCTTCGGCTCGCAAGCCGTTGTGGTCGCTATTGACATTAAGCGCGTAAATCATCACTACGAAGTCTTCACCCATTCAGGCCAAATCCCAACAGGATTAGATGCGCTCGAATGGGCGCAAAAAGTTGTTGAACTTGGCGCCGGCGAAATTCTGCTCACCAGCATGGATAAAGACGGCACACAATCAGGCTACGACTTAGCAAGCCTCAAACTTATCTCCACCAGCGTTTCTGTGCCAGTTATCGCCTCAGGCGGCGCAGGAAACTTATCACACCTCAAAGATGCCTTCACACTGGGCTGTGCCGACGCTGCACTCGCCGCCTCCATCTTCCACTATCGCCAATATAGCATCATCGAAGCCAAACGCTACCTCGCCCATCACGGCATTGAAGTCAGATTGTAACAGAGTTGAAAGTTGAGAGTTAAGAGTTCAGAGTCGTGTATTCCTCTCATGCTGAATGAAGTGAAACATCTAAAAGAGTTTTGATAATGAAGTGTGAAGAGAAAATGGGTAACATCAACTTTCAACTTTAACTCTTAACTATTCACCCTCTTGGCATCGCTTGCGACTCCGCCAAACTTTTTGCATTATGCCCTCAGAACCTAAACGGAGTGCAAAATGAACACGACATCATCACAAAGCGATTTCTCAAATCTCTTCAACATTCTTCACGAACAAAGCAAGGGCGAAAAAGAAGAAGAAGTCAATCTTCATCCCCAAACGATGTGTCCGGCTTTTGGCGGATTGCGCGTCATTACACGCATCGACGGCGCGCAAGTCTGCATGGCAACCGATAAAGGCTGTATGTATGGCTTAACCTTCGTTACGCATTTTTACGCCGCAAAAAAATCTATCGTCTCGCCTGAACTGATGTCGGCACAACTTTCAAGCGGCACGATGATTGAAGACCTTCGCCACACGCTTGAAGAAATCGCAAAGGATAAATCCATTCGCTTGATTCCAGTGGTAAGTTTGTGCGTCGCGGAAACTGCTGGGATTGCCGAAGAACTTTTGCCGAAGAAAGTCGGAAATGCGGAAGTGGTGCTGGTGCGGATTCCTGCCTATCTTATCAAATCGCACCCCGAAGCCAAAGACATTGCCATTGAAGCCTTGCTCAAACGCTTTGCCGAAACACCTGCCGAGAAGCCGAAAAAATCCGTCGCGGTTATCGGGGAAATTTTCCCGCTTGATGCGATGATGATTGGACAAGTCTTGGAACGCATTGGTGTCGAATCGGTGCTCACACTTCCATCGCAAGCGTTAGAGGATTACAAAGAGGCAGGCAAAGTGAGTTTAGCTGTTGTGCTTCACCCGTTCTATGAGCGCGTGGCGCAATTTTATCGTGAGCGCGGCATACCTGTTGTCGGCGGCAATCCTGTCGGTGTGAATTCTACTTACCGATGGATTAAAGCCATCGGGACGGCTTTGGAACTTGACGAGAAGAAAGTTGAGCCAGTGGCGCAAGAAGAAAAAGCCAACATCAAAGCCGTGATTGATGCGAAGAAATCCACAGGGACGGTGCTGGTTGCGGGATATGAAGGCAATGAATTTCCGCTCGTGCGCTTGCTCTTGGAGGCAGGGTTTAATGTGCCTTACGCTTCAACCTCGATTGCGCATACCACACTCGGCGACGATGACCACAAACTGCTCACCATGCTTGGCACAGAACTGCGCTACCGCAAAACGCTCGAAGAAGACCTCCGCGCCGTCCTCAAATACAAGCCCGATTTAGTTGTCGGCACCACCTCGCTCGATAGTTACGTCAAAGAACTCGGCATTCCCGCCGTCTATTACACTAACATCATTTCATCGCGCCCGATTTACTTCGCACAAGGCGCAAACACGATGCTTGATTTGATTCAATCGCTCATCAAAAAGCGACCTGCATTTGAGAAAATGAAGCAGTTTTTTGAATCGTAGAGTCTGAATTGCCATGCAAACCAAAGCCAAAAGAGTTGTGAAAACCTCCAACCCTCAAGAGCATGCTTTGCTGTTTGAAGTGCTCAAGTGCTCGGAATGAAGGAACAAGCTTGGAGTATCAAGACATTGCCTTTTTTTGAAACCTCACAACCACATTAACAGGGCGATTAAAAAAGACGTTTGCCACTTTGTCAAAAAGTTTCCAAAGTCGAAACGGCAAGAATTGAAGGAAGAGATAAGTGCGCAGGAAGAGCAAGGCTTTGTTGTTAAACGCCCACCACTCAACTTTTTCTAAATCTGCGCCGCGATACAGTGCCGTTAAACGATGCTCATCAAACGAGTGCAGATGCGCGTTTACAGGCGTGAGTTGGTGGCAGTGAATACAGAGTTCGTAGCGGAGTTTTTCTTTGTAAGGCGTAGAGAGAATGAGCGCGCCGCCTTTCTTGACCACGCGAAAGAGCGAGTGGACAAAGGCTTCGGGGTCAGGCACATGCTCAACGACTTCGGAGGCAATCACGCAATCAAACGATTCATCATCAAATGGCAAGTTGAATCCGTCGCCAACCTTGCCAGTGTGATTGGGAAAAGGATAGCGCGCTAGGGCTTTTTCAACATTTCTTGGGGAAATATCTAATGAGCAAACGGAAATGCCTTTCGGACAAAGTTCGGCGGCAACCCACGCTCTTCCACAGCCAACATCTAACACGGATTTTGCATGGCGCGGCACAACGGAAAGAATCCACTCCGAGAGCCGCCGCTCACTGTGCGCCACAACGGGCGGACGCGCTTCAAAATAATCGAACTGCTCTGCGTCAAGAATGTAGTGCTTTTGATAGTCAAAGGTCATGGCTCGCTTGGCATTTCATCAAGCGCAAAGAGTTGGCGGAGCAAGGCGATTTTACCCTCGATACTTTCTTCGCTTGGCGTAGGCGATTTCAGGCTTTTGATGGGCAGATGTAAAAACTTGCCTATCAGGCGGTCAGCGAGTTGTTCGAGCAGTTTGTATTCGCTCTCGCTGACTTTGTTTTTCAAGCGTGCCAGTTCTTGCGATTTAATGGTGTTGAATTTTTCTTGCAACGCACGAATGGTTGGCGCAACTTGCAAACTGCTTTGCCACTGCTCAAATTCAATAATGCCTTGAATGATGATTTGCTCGACTTTCGGCAGTTCGGCTTTGCGCGCATCGAGATTTTTTTGAACAATCACTTGCAAGTCGTCAACATCTTTGAGAAAGACATTGTAAAGCGAAGTGGCTTTTTTATCGATGTTGCGCGGCACGCCCAAGTCGAGCAGAAGCATGGTTCGATGTCGGCGTTTTTGCATTGCCTCATTGAGTTCAGTCGCCGAAAGAATTTGACCTACCGAGCCGACAGCGGAAATCACAATATCAAATTCGTGCAAGCGTTCTTTGAAGTAATCGAAGGTGAGAATGTTGCTGGTGCCGAGTTCGCTGGCGAGGGCTTCGGCGTTGGCAAGCGTGCGATTGGTGATGGTGATTCGGCGTGCTTTCTTTTCAAGCAGGTGTTTGGCGGCAAGTTCGGCGGTTTCGCCTGCGCCAATCAGCAAGACATTTTTTTCGGAAAGGTCAGAGAAGATTTTCTTGGCTAATTCAACGGCGGCGTAACTGACCGAGATAGCCCCTTCGCAAAATTTCGTTTCAGTCTTGACGCGCTTTGCAACATTGAACGCCTGATGCGCCAATCGGTTCAGCACGGTTTTTGTTGCGCCAATTTCCGCCGCTATGCGATAAGCATCTTTGACTTGACCCAAAATCTGCGCTTCGCCCAAAATCATAGAATCCGCCGCAGAAGTCACCGTGAAGAAATGCTTAACCGCACCACACGCAAACGTGCGAAAGAAATGCTCACGGCGAACTTCTTTTGACATCGATCGGCGCGAGATGAGAAAGTCAATCAAATACTCCGCCGTTACTTCGGGCAATTTTGGCACGACATACAGTTCGGTACGGTTGCACGTGGAAAGCAGCATCGCTTCGGAAACTAAGCCGTCGCAAAGTTCTTCGAGCAAATGTTTCGTTTCTTGTTCGCTAAACGAAAATCGTTCGCGAATATCAAGCGGCGCGGTTTTATGCGTAATGCCAACGGCAATCAGGTGCAAAACGCTGTGCGGTGAATGGTTACTACGGTGCATAGTTTCTTTCTGTTGGAACACGGATTAAACAGATAAAACAGATTGATACGGATTTTTTATTAGACTTACTCCATCAAGAAGTGCTTGATTTATCTTAACCGCAACGCCTTATCCTTGACCTCACCCTGTTTCGGCATTGCCGAAACGTCCCTCTCCTTTTTTGCAAGGAGAGGGATGTCGCACAGCGACAGGGTGAGGTTACACTCCCGCTCCTTGTGCTTTTTTGAACTATTTTCAGTGTAATAAGTCTATTAGTTAAGCAAAGAAATTCACGCATAAAATCTGTGTGCCTATCCGCCGAATCTGTTAAATCCGTGTTCTTCTTCTATGAATGAAAACGAGACGAAAAAAAGTTCAGCACGGTCATGGAAAGAAACGCAAACAAAAATCCTGAAATGAGCATCACTGCCATGCGTTTGCCTTGAAGCGCAAGCCGTTTCTGAAATAACAGTCCAATGCCGTAGACTGCCCACACGATAATTGTGCCAATCAGTTTGAAATCAATCACCGAGACATTCGTTTTCGGAATCCAAATCGCGCCTGCAATAAAGGCAACAGTCAGGAAAAAGAAGCCGAACATCACCGCGTTGTAGCTCATCTTTTCAAAGAGTTCGAGATTCGGCAATCGCTCAAACAAAAGTCCAAAACGGTTTGATTGAATTTGTTTGAGGAGCAAGAGATAGAGCAAACTATAAATTCCCGCAATCGCAATCGCGCTGTAACCAAGCAATGCTGAAACAATGTGAAGCGAAAGAATCGGACTGCGGAGCGAATCGCTAACCGTGCCAACTTCTTCAATAAACCATGATGAAATCAGTTGAAAAAGGAATGCAACCGACAGCACGAAAAAACCTGTATCCACCACACTCGTTGAGAGTTCAATGAACAGGTAGGTGATAAGGAGCGTGAAGGCAATGACGCTCATCAGTTGAAACACTGACGCAATCGGCAAATAGCCGTTTTCAGCCACGAGCAAATTCAAATAAACAAGGTGAAAAATCGCCGTGAGGAAAAGAAGCGGACGCTTAATGACTTCTGCCCAACGAAACTTCCAAAAAAAGTCGGCGCAATAGGAAAAGGTCGCACCAGCGTAGGCGAGCGGAACGGCGATTGAAAAGATGTAAAGCGATACGTCCATTTTTTTACTACCAGACTGCTCGAAGTTAAGAAATCTTCACAAAACGCATAAAGCACGGCACACGGGACAACGCAGATTGAATTGATTTGATTTTGCACAGATTGACCTTTGCGACTTGGTGAATCTTGTGGGTTCATTGCTCCAAACATCGCACACATTTTCACAAACAACACGAGAACCCCGAGCATAGGCAAAGTCGAGAACACAGGTTGAGCCGATTTTGGCCATCGGCTGTGCGTGAAAGTAGAAAGTTCTTTCTGCACTACCCGTTGAACCTGTCTATCATTTATCCCTTCCTGAAAAAAGATTTTGCTAACTTTATCTCGCGTGGCGCGATTTCTCGGGTTTAATTTCACAACAGAACGGAGGTCAGTTTGTTCCAAAACAAAACAATCCGCAACTTGCTGATTCTTGTTGCTATTGTTGGTGCTTATTTGCTCATTCAATCACAAAAGAAGAACGACGAGACTTCGGCACCAATTGAGACCAAAGCACCAGCCACACAAAAGCAAGAATCAAAACCGTCACCAACGAAACTGCCAAAATCTTCTGCGGCAAAATCTTACTTCGACCTTCACGCACCACTTGGGATTCCGAAAGACAATGATGACAGCGACGACTACTTAATGGAAAAGCCGCAATATGTGCTTTCCTACAACAACGCACGCGGCGGCCCAAATTGGGTTGCTTGGAACTTGAACGAGAGTTGGTTCGGCACCGTTGAGCGCCGACAAGGTCAATTCATCACCGACATGAGTTTGCCCGAAGGTTTTCAACGCATCACGCACGAAGACTACACGGGAAGCGGTTACGACAGAGGACACATGGTTCGCTCCGAAGAACGCACCCGCACACGAGAAGATAACGATGCCACGTTTTTAATGACCAACATTCTCCCACAAACCCATGACCTTAACGCCGGTCCTTGGCTCTCGCTCGAGACTTATTGCGAAGTCTTAGCCAAAAAGAAAAACAAGGAGCTCTACCTTATTGCTGGCGGCATCTACGACAAAAATCCTGAATATCTGAAAGGCAAAGGCAACGGGCGCGTTGCCATTCCAAAATCCACTTGGAAAATTGTCGTTGTCTTGGAGCGCGGACAAGGCTTAGAAAGCGTCACGAAAGAGACTCGGGTCATTGCCGTCAATATGCCGAATGAACAAGGCAAAGAGTTCAAGAAATCAGGTTGGCGAAAATATCTCACCACCGTCGATGAACTCGAACGTCTCACAGGCTACGACTTCCTTTCCAATGTCCCGCCCGATATTCAAGCCGTGATAGAAAGTAAAACCGATTAACTGTGATGTCAGTGAACACGAACTCAACAGACTTTGCCGTCGACATTTCGCTCGTGATTCCGCTCTACAACGAAGCCGAATCATTACCCGAACTGACCGAACAAATTTATGATTCGATTCAAAAGAGCAACTTGCGCGACTTTTTCGGACACCCGCCCACATTTGAAATTCTTTTCATCAACGACGGCTCTACTGACGGCTCCGACACAGTCATTAAACAGTTGATTGAAAAATATCACGAGGTCAAATTGATTTCGTTTCGGCGCAACTACGGCAAATCTGCAGGACTTGACACAGGTTTCAGAGTGGCACAAGGCAAGTATGTGATTACGATGGACGCCGATTTGCAAGATAATCCCTACGAAATCGAGCCGCTCATTCGCAAACTCGAAGAAGGCTACGACCTCGTCAGCGGTTGGAAAAAGAAACGCTACGACCCAATCACGAAAACGCTACCCTCCAAACTCTTCAACTTTGTTACAGGCTTGCTCAGCGGTGTGCATATTCACGATTTCAACTGCGGCTTGAAAGCCTATCGCCACGAAGTCGTTAAAGCCGTGCAAATCTATGGCGAAATGCACCGCTACATTCCTGTGTTAGCAAAGTGGAACGGCTTTCGCGTCACAGAAATCGTCGTGCATCATCGCCCAAGAAAATATGGATACTCCAAATTTGGTGTCAGCCGTTTCTTCAACGGCTTTTTGGATTTGCTCACGGTGATGTTCATTACGAAGTATATGAAACGCCCCATGCACCTTTTCGGCATGCTTGGAATTGTCTGTTTTCTCTTGGGCTTTGTGATAGCGGCAGTGCTCACTTACGGAAAGTATGTTCACAATGAAAGCGTGAGCAATCGTCCGCTCTTGATGCTTGGCGTGTTGCTGATTATTCTTGGTGTGCAATTTTTCTTGGGCGGCTTGCTTGGCGAAATGATTACAAAGAGCTACTTGCAAAATGAAACCTACCTCATCAAGGAGACCGTGAATGTTGAACGGGAGAAACTTACCAGTGGCGTGTAAGAACGGCGGCGAAAAATCCATCGGTGTTATCACGGTGCGGAAAGAGTTTGAGATAGGTCTCGTCCTTCAATCGCTCACGGAGCCTTGTCAAATCAGCCTCTATGCGAATTTCCTTGACGACTTCCGAAACTGGCAGGAGCGAAAACTGTGGATTGCGTGAAAGGAACGCTTCGATTTGCCTTTCGTTTTCTTCGCGAAAAATGGAGCATGTGGCATAAACCAGCCGACCGCCTCTTTTCAGCAACGGGGCATAGGTGTCTAAAATTTTAGATTGCACGTCCTGGATGCGTTCAAGTGAATCGGGTGTGAGTCGTCGTTTGAGGTCGGGGTTGCGTCGAAGCGTGCCGCTGCCAGTGCATGGCACATCAAGCAAAATGTTATCAACTCTGCCACCAAACTTTTCACAAAAGCGTTGAAGCTTTTCATCGCTATCAAGCAGTTCGACATTGTGAAGCGCAGCGCGTTTCAATCGTTTGCGGATATTGCCAAAGCGTTTGGGATATTTTTCGTAGGCATAAACTTTCCCTTTGTTTTGCATCAGGGTTGCAAGATGAAGCGTTTTTCCGCCGCCGCCTGCGCAGGCATCAAGCGTAATGGTCTTCGGCTTCGGATTGAGAAGCAGTGAGATGAGTTGGCTTCCTTCGTCTTGAATTTCGCACAGCCCTTGTTTGAAGGCTTCTGTTTGGAAAATCGGTTGGCGTTTCTCGCAGAGCAGTGCATCGGGCGACAGCGTGCCAACGGTGGTTGTAATGTTTTCTCGAAGCAGTCTCTCTTGCAACTCGGTTCGTGAAATGAGAAGCCTATTTGTGCGAAGCGTAAGTGGCGCTTCGCAATTGAGCGCAGCATAAAGGCGTTCTAACTCGCAGTCAGAAAATTCCAAGCGCAATCTTTCCGTTACCCATTCAGGAAAAGAGAATCGTTCAGAGAGCGTTTGAGTTTGGCAATAGGAAAGAAAGCGTGATTGCAAGTCTGAAAGCGTCTCTTCGGGGAGTGCAATCAGTTCGCTTGTCAAAGAGACCCAGTTTCCCTGTGAGCGTTGAGCGAGCGAAAGAAAAATGAGGAGCGCATAAGTCAGTGGAGTGGCGAAATCCGGTCGTGCAGTGCGGATAAAGCGTTCAAGTGAGAGTTCTTGTCGGAGTGTGGCATAGACGGCTTCGCTGATGAACTTGCGGTCTTGTGAGCCAAGATACTTTCGAACGCGAAGGTAATCGGAGAGAACGGCATCGGCGGGGCGCGGGTCGGTGCGCACAGCAGTATAGGCTTCAATGCTGTGTGAAAGTAGTGACTTGAGCGTCATGGATCTCTGGCTGAACAGACTTCAAGAAGCAAAGATACAAATGAACATGCGGTTTCGTGAAGCCCTTCGAGACAAAAAAGGTCGCCACAACGCGACCTCTCTTGGCCTTCCAGCGCTTTTGTCAAAACTCCCACAAGCATACGCCTGTCCGTATGCTACTTCGACGGCGAAGCCCGCATGGCTTGGTCGCTCAAGGGTGTCAGTTGCTTGACATTTTGCGCTTGTAACCCTTTGCTGGTCGTAATCAGGTCAAACTCCACAGGTGCGCCTTGATCGAGCATTTTATACTTTCGATCTGACGCAATTGCAGAGTAATGAACGAAAATGTCTTCACCTCCATTTGGGTTAAGAATGAACCCATAGCCCTTCTTGCCGTCGAACCACTTCACTTGACTTCTGTGTGCCATTGATGGAAAACTCCTTTCGTTTAGAAAATTCTTGAAAGAATTGTTCGCAGCCGTAAGACTTTTGCACACTTCTACAGCAATCTTTTGGGCTACTTCTCACTGTCAATATAGATGCAGGCAAGTTCTATGCAAGACAAATTATGTGCTGGTCAAGGACGATACAGCCGTTTTGGGCGCAAGCCAATTAACTGTGCGGAAAAGTCAGGGTTAGAAGCGAAAGCTCGTGGTGAGCACAATGCTGTTGAGCGTCAGCGTTTCGGCAACTTGTGCAGAGCCCGTGTAGAGAGAGCCGAAGATACTTTGTGTGGTGCGTAGGTAAGCCACATTTATGCTCAGCGTTTGGCCAAGTAGCAGTGCCGCCCCAATGGTCACGGTTCTGCGTCCATCTTCAAAGCCAGTTCGTTGCGTGCGCCCTACATCGCGGAATTTCAAGGGCGACATTTGATAGTGGTATCCTGCACGAACACAGACTGGCAGAAAGATTGAACGCAGTTCCGCACCCACTGCATAATCAATCGTTTGCTGAAAATCAGTTTTGAAAATGCGATTGAGTTCAGCCAAACTCTCTCCGTCAGCACGGTATTGAAGTTGTGTCCAATCCGTAAAGCTAGCTTGTGCTGAAATCGTAAAGTTCGGCTCATCTAAACTGATGCCGCCCGAAAGGATAAACGGCGTGTATAAGCGATACTTGAACCTGTTCGAAGGCAGTCGGTCAGAAAAAGAAAGAGGCTGGTTAGGCGCAGGTGCACTCTTAAAACGCGACGACAGCGTTTGCGTGGAAAGCTCATCAAGATTCAAAGTCGTTGGCGTCTCCACGGCTAAGGCCAAACGAAGATGGTCGTTCAGCACATACATCAGCCCCGCTTTGACATTCCAGCCCGTCATGTCAGTTTCAATCGTTTCTTCAAGCTTGAGCGATTGAAACTTTTCATAGCGGCCTTGAACATCGCTTTCGCGATAAGTGCGATTGTAAGTGTAATTGCCACTAACGAAATTCACTGTGCCGCCAACAAACAAAGACGGCGCGACTTCTACAGAAACCGCAATCGCAAACAAATTTCGGCCACCATCCTCTAAAAGCTCCGACTGTTGTAACACATTCCCACGAATGGGATTCACATACATTCCTGCCGAATCATTAAGCAAAAATTGCTCCCACGCATATGCCGCAAGGTCTCTCAAAATAATGTTGTTGTTGAAGTCAAAACGCGGGCTCGAACTTGCCGCAAGCCCATCTAAAATGCTCTGCGACGAATTGAAAGCCGTAACATTCTGCACCCCTGTAAAGTTGGCTTGACGATTGTAGCCAAATGCCACAACAAAACTGCCTTGATAAGTTGGAAACGGCATCACAAACCCAAGCGACTGAATTGCCGTGCGGCTACTAACAGCAGGTTGCGTGGTGTTCAGGTAGGAAGCCTTACTGTTATATTGATAAAAGTCAAACCCGAGATTGAACTCCAAGCGCTTGATTTGACCAAGCCCAGCAGGATTGTAGAAGATTGCACTGTAATCATTGGCAATGCCAGTGTATGCGCCGCCCATGCCCAGCGCACGCGCGCCAACGCCAAGCCCAGGCTGGCTAAAACGAATGGCGTCAAGTTCGTTTTGTGCATACGCAGTGCTTGAGAGAGCATGGAGAAGCGTAAGCAGAAATAACCACTGGGGTTTCATGTCAGAAAAGATGTTTTCAGTCGTTACTTACATTAACGCATGCGCCCGCTTTCGCGTTTTTCTGTGGGTGCAGGTGTTGCTCGACCATCGCCTTCTCGTCCGATAGGTTCAGGTGTTGAAGGGTGCTCAGAAGTTCGGCGCTGGCTAGTGCCGTTGAGCTCAGTTGAATTCGTAACACGATTCGGGTTTGCAGTCGAAGTAGCTGGTGCACTTGGCGCAACTGGTGTTGCTGGCACCGTCACCGTAGCGGTTGGCGCCACTGGCGAAGAGAGTCGTAAGCGGCCTGAACTGCGCCGATAACTGTGCCTTCGCCGACCCTCTCCCGTGATTGCCGCTTCACTGTCATCTATCGGGATGCCTCCGAAGAAACCCAAGCTTAAAACATAATTATCATACCACCAGGGATAAAAATAGTAAAAACCCCAGTCACTTTCAGCGTAGTTGTCGTAGCCAGAGAGTTCTGCGCCCCGGAAGGCGTCAGAGCGAACAAACCCGAGCTTATCTAAACTCGTTTTGTTTTTAACGACTTTGCTATAGACTGCATACTTATCACTCAAACGCTCGTGGCAACTGCCACACTGGGAAACTACGGACACATATTGTATAACAAACTTTCTCGAGTCAGGGTCTAAAACCTCCACTTCGGGATGGGTCATTTTCGTAAATCCACAGCCTGCAAGAAGAAAAACCAGCCCAAAGATGAATGCATCTTTCATGGTGTTGTTCAGTTATCGTTGTCGACGTCCAGATGTGCCAGAAGGCGACACTCTGTAAGAACCCCCTTCACGTTGGTGAGAAGGTGAAACTGCTGGTGGCGCACTTCGTTGCGATGGTGCAGAATAGGATGGAATGCGGTGCTCACCACTTGCTTGCCTTCGAGAGGGTAGCGGGTAACTTTCCTTTGCACCGCTTGTTTGCCGTTCAGCGGCTCTGTCTATGTTACTGCGACGACTTGCATCAGTAGGCAGAGAAGTTGAACCCTCATGCTGCCGACGGTAAGACGACATTGCATCAGGCACTCCACTTGAAGTACCGTAGCGCATAGGTAATGGAGCAAACATATTTTCACTTCTACTCCAGAGGCGCATACGCCCAATCCCCGTTCGGCGCGTTCCAGTTGGCGCAACCACCGTTACACTGCCACTGCCCCAATACGGCAACACAGGCGAAACCCAGCCCCAACGATTCCAGCCCCAAACGCCCCAGCCATAATAGACAACGGCAGGCGTATACCACAGCGGATAATCCCAAAATGGGTCATACCACCCCCACCATACGCTCCCAAACCCATAAATCGTTGGACGCAAAAAACGAGTGTAGTAAACATCGTAATAATAATTGTTGATGGTAACATTCGCCCCACTGTCAACCAAGTCCCTGACATCAACTTCACTTGGAGTAGACTTGCGTTCGACCCAATCGCTAGTCGAAAATTGTGTGTAACAGCCCAGCAGCAGAGTTGAGAGCGCTAAAAGCGAAATCCCAAGAATGAAACCCAGAAAAAAATGCCGAACATACATCTTGACCGACCTCCATGCGGTTTAAGTCTTGAGACAACCATTTTGAAATAAACCCGATTTCATTCGCCTTCCTGCCATCCACATCATGGACCCACACGCCACCTTTCTTTAACGAGTCATCACAAGGGAAGTTTAATATACTTAACTTGAAATGACAATTTTTCCGCATCTTCTGACACAGCCAAGAAAAGCTTTCCTATTCAATCTGACACAAACCAGAATAAGTTTCTCAATGATGAAAGGATGAGAAATTGGCACAAGAGTTGAGTTAAGGAATAGACGAGAAGTTTCTCTTAAACAAATCTAAAACAAAAAAGGAGGACACAACTATGTTAGTCAAATTCACTCAAAACCCGTTTGCTGAAATCGATCGCATCTTTGACGATGTGTTTCGTGATGTCATGCCTTCAATCAACACTTCCTTTACGCCGAATGCTATGCGTGTAGATATTTCCGAAGATGAAAAGAACATCTATATTGATGCTGAAATGCCGGGCATCAAGAAAGAAGATGTGAAAGTAACGATTGAAGATGGTGTGCTGATGATTCGCGGTGAACGTAAGCAAGAAACCGAAGAAAAGAAGAAAAACTATCATCGAGTTGAACGCGTCTATGGCAGCTTCTTGCGTGCATTTACCTTGGGCGAAAATGTCGACAAAGACAACATTGAAGCCAAGTATGAAGATGGTGTGCTGCACCTGACGCTTCCTAAAATTGAACCTGTCAAGAATGTCAAGCAAATTGCCTTGAAGTAATTCTGCAGTGTTCGGCGAAGGTTATGCCCAGAAGCTCGGGCCCCGAGCCCGGGCTTCGTTTGTTGAAAGTTCTATAAGGTGGCTGGAAATCTGAATTTCGTGCCGCCATCTAAAAGACTTAAACTAAAATGATGAAGTTGGGAACAAAACAAGCGGCGAAAGCATTTGTAGGGTTAGTTCATAGTTATTCTCCTTTTTCAATGGCGCTTTCGCAGTTTTGTTCATTTTTCTGCGAGAGCGTCTTTTTTATTTGTTGCCGCATTTTCCGACCTTCTTGGATACCAGCATTTGTGCATACACAGCCAAGTATGCTGAGACCGATCAAGCGGTCGGCCAAGGGCTTGGAATCTCAAAACGGTTTGTAAGGTTTCACTAAAGTATTCAGTCACTAAAACCTATTACAACTATGGGGAAAATCATTGGAATCGATTTAGGCACAACGAACTCGTGCGTTGCCGTTATGCAAGGCAATGAGCCTGTCGTGATTGCGAACTCAGAAGGTTCGCGCACAACACCATCAGTGGTAGCGTTCACCAAAACAGGCGAACGCATAGTCGGACAACCCGCAAAGCGCCAGGCGATTACAAACCCGAAGAACACCATTTACTCCATCAAACGCTTCATGGGACGCAGTTACTCGGAAGTAACTGAGGAGATAAAACTTGTGCCATATGAAGTGCTTCCGTCAAACAACAGCGTCAAGGTTCGCGCAGGCGGCAAGGAATTTACTCCGCAAGAAATCTCGGCCTTCATTTTGCAAAAGATGAAGCAAACCGCGGAAGATTTTCTGGGCGAACCCGTAACTGAAGCGGTCATCACCGTGCCAGCTTATTTTAACGATGCGCAACGCCAAGCAACCAAAGACGCTGGTCGGATTGCCGGCTTAGAAGTTAAGCGTATCTTGAACGAGCCAACCGCAGCGGCACTCGCCTACGGGTTAGATAAGAAGAAGGCTAATGAGAAAGTTGCCGTTTTTGACTTGGGCGGTGGGACATTTGACATTTCAATCTTGGAACTTGGCGACGGGGTTTTCGAGGTGCGCTCGACCGATGGCGATACGCACTTAGGCGGCGACGACTTCGACCAACGGCTCATTGACTACTTGGCCGATGAGTTCAAAAAGCAAGAAGGTATTGATTTGCGCAAAGACCCTATGGCCCTTCAACGCCTCAAAGAAGCAGCGGAAAAGGCCAAGATTGAGCTGTCATCGCGCACCGATACCGAAGTCAACTTGCCCTTCATCACGGCAACTCAAGACGGCCCGAAACACCTCGTCATGAACATCACGCGGGCCAAGTTTGAGGCGCTTTGTGCCGACCTCTTTGACCGAATGCTTGAGCCATGCCGACGCGCTATGAAGAACGCGAAGATGGATATCAGCGACATTGATGAGGTCGTGCTCGTAGGTGGCTCTACGCGCATTCCAAAAGTGCAAGAAATCGTAAGACAATTCTTCGGAAAAGAACCCAACAAGAGCGTCAACCCCGACGAAGTGGTAGCCGTAGGTGCAGCCATTCAAGGTGCCGTGCTGAAAGGTGACATCACCGATGTACTCTTGCTCGACGTCACACCACTCTCGCTCGGCATTGAAACGCTCGGTGGCGTCATGACCAAACTCATCGAAGCCAATACCACTATTCCAACACGCAAGACCGAAATTTTCTCGACCGCTTCCGATAACCAAACTTCCGTCGAGATTCACGTCTTGCAAGGCGAACGTCCCATGGCGGTCGATAACAAGACCCTCGGACGCTTCAACCTCGATGGCATTCCGCCTGCACCGCGGGGCGTGCCACAAATCGAAGTCACCTTTGATATTGACGCCAATGGCATCTTGCACGTCTCCGCCCGAGATAAAGCCACAGGCAAAGAACAAAAAATTCGTATCGAAGCCAGTGGCAAACTCTCGGAAGCCGAAATCCAAAGAATGCGCGAAGATGCCAGACTGCACGCCGAAGAAGACCGCCGACGCAAAGAAGAAGTCGACATCAAAAACTCGGCAGATGCGCTCATCTTTACCACAGAACGCCAGCTCAAAGACTTGGGCGATAAACTTTCTGCCGAAGACAACCGCAAAATCAATGATGCTCTCAACAAACTTCGTGAAGCATATAGAAGCGGCACAGTGGCAACCATCAAGCCCGCTATGGAGGAACTCTCCAAAGTCTGGCAGGAAGTTTCAACCCGACTCTATCAACAAGCTGGCGCCAGTGGCGCAAACGGTAACCCTTCAAAGAAAGAAGGTGAAGTCAAAAACGCTGACTTCGAGGTCGTCGACGATAAGTAATCGAAAACAGCAGGCGCTTCCAACTATAGAGGAGGGGAACACCCTCCTCTATGTTTTTTTCTGCCGAAAAGGCTCCTTTGAAGCTTGCCCAGTGCCTTTCCTTTCGCTCCAAAATGCTTTTCTCTGAAATGCTCACAGGGAGCACAAATGCCTAATTGCCAAAGAGATTTTGCGATGGCTCATTTTGCTCAATGCGAATATCGCGCAGTTGCGGCGCCTTGACTTGAAGTGTAAAGAAGTAACTGCGAAACTGCCCAATAGGCGTCCACTGAAAACTCATTGTCCAGCAGTGTAGGTCGCGGTTGATGGAAATTTGTGGTGCAATAAATTGCTTTTGCCGAAAAAGGTAGGTGAAGCTCCCGCGTAATTGCCAATTCGGCGTAATGGAAATCCCACCGTTTACCGAAAGTTGGGCATCGTATTGCATCGGCAAGAGCGGATTCTGCCGATTGGCTTGAATGTTTAGGGCAAAACTTAAATCCCACGGAATATCAAAATCGACATTCTGACCCAATGAACGAAAGTCGGTCTGTGGCAGTCCGCTGATGTTGGGCTGACCTTGCGGTGGCGATTGCGCCACAAGCCGTGCCGAATCTTGTTGGATGAGCCGATTCGGATTTTGTCGGCGCTCGCCGCGAAACCCGGTCGAAAGTTGCAAATTGCCTGAAAGAAATCTCAAAATGCCCCGACCCTGCTTGCGATTCAAAACGGGAATAGTTGCCCCAGTGATACGGTCAAATCCATAAAATGTAAATGAAGCCCCTACATTGAGCGACAGGTTTGGAATCGTCGTACTGCTTGCTGAAACATTCACATTCGACCAATTAAATCCATCTCTTGCCGCAAAGTTATATGCTGTGCTGACACTTGCATTGAGAAATTGTACCTTCTTCTCTGTGCGTTCAGGGTCATCGATGGCTTTGGCTGTATCAAGTGTTTTGACCTTAGCTTCGAAGATATTGTTAAGGTTAAGGTTAAGTGATTGGCTCTCACTAGGCACGCTGCTAAACAGTGCCCCCTCGAATCGATTGTAACGTACACGCTCGCCATTCGGTCCAAGATAACTGCCAAAATAACCAAACTCTTCACGTGTAAAGTCTGGGTTGTAGTTTAGAGAGATAATTGGGTTCAGGGTATGGCGCACAGCTTTTAGACCAATAAAATTTTCCAAAAAACTTGTAAAAAGCGTGCCGTAAAGACGCGTTTGTACGCTCGCTGAAAATTGATACGTGTAATAGCGCGTAAGGCGGCGCTCCACTTCAGTTACCACTGTTGAATCAACTGGGTTAAAAAATTTTCTAATGCTCCGGTCATTGAAAAATTGATTATAAGTAAAGGCAAGACTTGTGTTAAAGTAGCGAAAAAGTGTGCCACTAAACGAAAGCGGCATTGTCAGCGAAGCGCCTGATAAATCTTCAACGCCTGTCCGAGAAATTTGCGACGCATTTAGCGCAAGACCCTGCGAAAGTAGATAGTTTGATTGAGGTGAGAATTGATAACTTATAACAGAATTAAATACACCATTCAACGTGCGTGAAAACGCTATATTGGTCTCGTTATAAGAACCACTAAAACTTAAGCTTGGTAAATCAATCGCAATACGTTGTAGCAAACCGTCAGTATTTTTGCGCGTCTTGAACGGAAAAAGCCTTGCTTGATAAAAACTTACCGTAACGCTCTGCGAAATATCAGTCGTGCGCAAGTTTTGATTTCGGCTATACCCAATCGTAACGCTTCGCTGGCCTTCGGCAAAAGTTTTTGTAAGCGTGAGAGTTGAGGCCGCTTGCTGTTGAAGCGCATCAATAGGGTTGAAAGAATTGAGACTATATTGCTTGCCACCTGCAAAGCGTAAATTTCCGCTGAGTTGTGTAGTAGGGTTAAACCGCTGTTGATGTTGGATGTCAATATACCAATTTTCATTTCGGAAGTAATCAGGGTCAGTAATTTCGCCGCGTACTAATCGCTCAAATTGCCCTTCAATACTGCCGTCAAGGTCGTAACGTTCTTTATAGCGGAAGCGTCCGCGCGTTGCCCAACTGCCAAAAGAACCCACATCACCTTCAAGCCTAAAATCATAATAATCTGAAGGTGCCCAATAGTAGCCGCCTTGTGCAAGAAAAAAACCGCGAAAATTATCTCGCCCGTAACGCGGCATAATAAACCCTGATTGCCGACCACTTCGTGTTAAAAAGAAAGCAAAAGGCAAATAAAATACGGGCACACCCTCCACATACATCACTACAGGGCGTGCAATAACTCTATCGCCAGGAATAATTTTCATATCTTTGCACTGAAACCAATAGTGCGGCGGATTGTGATTACACGTGTAGTAACGTCCATTTCTTACATTTAAAATACCATCTTCCATTCGTTTAATATTTTCCCCACTATAATAGCCATTATCAAGCTCGGTAGTTACTTCGCGAATCTTACCCCGCTTTGTCTTAAAGTTATAACTCATTTTTAAAGCCTTGTAAGTGCCGCTTGCATCGCTAAATCTCGGAATATCTATTGGCTTATTTGCGCTATCGCGGCGGCTTTCAGCATCAAGAATATTGACTCCCATGTCAATTACAACCTTTGGCGCATTGAGGCGAAATTCTTGGTAAGTAATTTTGGCATCGCCAAAGAGGGACACGGTCTTATTCGTCAAATCATAAACGACGGAATCTTTTGCCGTATAAATCAGAATAGTATCCAGTTCATCGCTTGTTGCAGGAGACAATGCATTTGACTTAGAAAGTGTAGTATCTAATTGAGAGGTAAAGATGGCATCAGTGAGCATTGGTGAGATCATGGAGTCAGTGGCAGTCTGGCGAAGCGAGTCAGCCACTTTCATCGCCTCAGCCAACTGTGGAATCTTGGGTGGAGGAGTGTTTGTGTAAGTCGGCGCTGAAGTCTGACAAGCCATTAACATTATGAACAATAATCCAACCGCCCAGTTGATATAACACTGTTTGCCCTGACTATCAAATCGAGAAGAATAATCAAAGTTTATGCTCACATCAAAACATTTTGCAAAATTTTATGTTTTAAATTTTTACTATAATTAAATCTTACAGAGAGTCTTAAAAACAAATTTTTCTACTTAAATTTTATTGTGATATTTAGTAAACCTTTAAGTTTCTTTATTTTACAAACTGTTATCATATAAAATTGTGTTTTTTATCCACATAATAATTTAATTTAAAGTTTGAGCAAAATAATTTAATTTTGAAATAAAATTATCCAATTTTGAAATAGAATCATCTTACTTGAGAGTAGAATTTTTTGCTCTAAAAATAGAAGGATTTAATTTTGAAATGAAATAATTACTTTTGAGTTAAAATAATTTGTTTTAGTTTTAAAATCATCTATATTTAACTTGAAATTATTAGCCTTTGAAATAAAATTGTCTTTTTTTAAGACAAAAGAATTTAGTTTTGAGATAAAAAGGTTTAGATTTGAGATAAAATCATTAAACTTTAAATTAGGAATATTTATTTTGATTCAGAGTTTTTAATTTGTGAATTGCGTTTTCGGTTTTGTCCAATGCTCTTGTAGCGAGTTGAAAGTTGTTCGAAGGCAGCTTTAAAGTTTGCATTGCGTTTTGCTGCGAGTTTGACTTGTGCGTAAACTTCAAGACTGCGGGACATTGCTTTGCTACCAACAGCAAGGGCTGTATCATCTAATTTAGCACATAGTTCTTGTAGTAAAAGCAAAGTGGAAAGCAATTTTTCGGCTAAATTAATATCACGTTCAAATTCTTGCACGCTGAATGTTGGAGGCATAAGATCTCGGTTATCTTTAACGATTTGTAAACACTGTTTCACAAAGGCAGCACTTTTTTCTCCCATCTTAACCAATTTTTGCCGTTCTTTGGGTGTCAGCGAAATAAGGAAAGGTAATTTGGATTCGATTGTTTGAATTGATGCACGCACGATTTGAATATCGGCATCAGAAAGTGTTGCAGAGATGTTAGAGTATGGCATGGTTAATGTCATTTAAGTTTATGAGAGTAACATTTAGCAAGTGGTTAAAAGTAGCAGGAATTTAAGACAATTGCAAATAGAAAAGTTTGCAATTGTTTGTAAAAGGCTTAAGCGTATTTAATTAGAAGTTTCACTTTTGAGACCGTTTGTAGGTTTGTTTTGATTAGGGCTTTTGTACTCTGGGTCAAAGAGTTGATTATTGGATAAATTTATGTCGGGCAATCTTTTATCAGGGTCTAACTCTACGCCAACGATTTTCTTTTCGGACCACACGGGGGCGACGAACTTATCACTTTGAAGCCATATTTCAGCGGGGAACTTTCGCCGTTCAGTTGAACCGTCTTCATAAGTGATTTGCATGTCGACTGGCATGACCATTTGTTCGCAGTTGCTAACGAAGATGCGGTTATAGTATTGTCCCAGCGAATCAAGAGTATGAATGGAATCGACGGATTGGTCGAGGAGTGCGGTGGTGTAGAACCAGCCTCGCCAGAACCAGGCTAAATCTTCACCAGCGGCATCTTCAATAGTTCTAAAAAAATCTTCGGGTGTGGGGTGCTTGTATTTCCACCGGTTGATATATTCTTTGAACGCCGTGTCGAAGCGTTCTTCGCCGAGAACAACTTCGCGCAATAGAACCAAGGCGGCGGCGGTTTTAGCATATGCATTTTGGCCGAGATTGAGAATGGCATGGGGGTGGGTCATTAAGGGTTGATGTTCAGGCGAAAGCATGTAGTGCACGATGTCGCGTCCTTCACCGCGACGCGCCTTGCGTTCAGGATATTTTTCTTTTTCACCGTAGTAGCAAATAAATGAATTTAAGCCTTCATCGAGCCATGCATAGCGGCGTTCATTATTTTGGACCATCATCGGAAACCAGGTGTGGCCAACTTCGTGGAGCGTAACGGCGAAGAGTCGAAAATCATTATAACGCTCTCGGCAAAAAATCATCATAGGGTATTCCATTCCGCCTGGCACTGCGCCGTTGACATTAATCATCGTGCTATATGGGTAAGGAAACCATTTCTCGGAGAAGGCTTTTAAGGCGAAACGGATATATTGGGTAGATTCTTTCCACATGAGTTGGGCTTCGGCGGGATAGAGCGATTGTGCTAAGATGCCGTTCCATTGTGCGGCGTCCCAGATAAATGCGGCAGAGGTTGCGAAGGCAAAATCGCGCACATTTTCGGCTTTATAGTGCCAAGTAAGTTCTCCTGTAAATTTGGGACGTGTGAATGGTGCGCCAATTTCTTCGGGCGAAATAATCATGATGGTTTCCTCACTTTTAGCGGCTTTGGATAGGCGCGCTTGCAAGGTTGGCGTGAGGACTTCGTGGGGATTTTGGAGTGTACCTGTGGCTAAACAGATGTGATTAGCGGGCACGGTAAGTTTTACATCGTAATTGCCAAATTCTGTGTAGAACTCGCCAGGGCCGAGATATTGGTCGGTATTCCAACCCGAGACATCATCATAGACACACATGCGCGGATACCACTGTGCGATTTGATAAACCCAACCTTGCCTACAGGCTTCGCGTCCTGTTCGTCCAGTCAGAGGAATTGGGAAAGACCATGCGATTTCAATTTGCACTATACCGCCTTTTGGCGCAAGGGGTTGAGGCAAATCAATGCGCATCATGGTATCGTTAATTTTGAATTTGGCTTTTGTTCTGATGCGCTTTGTTTGGGGCGTGGCACGCTTTCTCTTTTTAGTCGCATCTGGGAATAGGGTAATGACTTCAACATTTGTGATGTCTATTCCACCATCAAATTCAGGGGAGCGAAAAAGCGAAGGTTCGCTGGGGTCGTCAGCAGGTTTGATAAGGCGCGGGCGCATTTTCGGGTTAGAAAGGTTTTGGTCGAGTTGAACCCACACATAGCGAAGCGTATCGGGCGAGTTGTTGGTGTAGGTGATGGTTTCTAGACCTGAAAGCACATGTTCAACGGTGTCAAGTTTTGCCGAAATCACATAGTCGGCACGATTTTGCCAATACAGATGCGATGGCGCACCTGACGCTGTCCGATACGGCGAGAGTTGCCAGTCAAATCGGCGAAACATGGATTCGTTGTAGAGAGGCGGACGCTCGTCACCAATTCGAATAGGTTCAAGAATGGTGTCGGCAATTGAATGCACATCATCGTCTTCGAGTGCGGTGCGAGATGATAAACAAGCCGAAAGCGTAAAGAAGAAAAGCGTAATGAGAACTCTGATGATGCAGTGTGATGTTGTTTTCATTTAGAAAGCGAATCGTGAAAGATGTGATTGTTTAGGTAAAGTTATGAAAATTCGCTTTGATTTATTACATTGCTCTAAATCAGAGGCGATGTCGAGACCAGTTTATATTTTATCGCTGTTGGTAGTTTTTACACTTTACACGATTCCGCTTTGTCAGTGCGCGGTAATAGCAAGTGCACGGGAAAGTTCTGCGTGTTGTGCATCGTTAGGCAAACAAGTTGACTGCACTGATGAGTCAAGCTGCTGTGCCAGTGGCGCTCATGCAGAAAAGATGAATACGGAAAAATCGTTTGAGTCGGCGCTAGTGTGCCTGCTGATGCCCTCGCTTTTAGGTTTAATTGAATTTCCAGTCGTGTTGATGTCCCCTAAACACTGTGTTACTCCGCCACTCTCAATTCTTTCACCGCCAACTTGCGCCTTCCTGCAAGTCTTTCTGATTTAGGGATTTAAGTGATTTGCTGGCTGTGTTCAGATTTAGTTTGAAACTTGTTTCGGAAAACTTAAATCCCTATCATTAATTATGAAACCCATCATTCTGTTTTTGGCAATTTTCTTCTTGTTCAGTTTTGCGCCAAGAAAGGCAGAGGTTGCAGAAACAAAACCTTGCTGTGTGAAGGTATGTTGCACCACTTGCCTTTGCCATGATTGCGCAAGCTGCACAACCTGCACAACTTGTGAGACGTGTGTTTGTAACTAATCACTTATCTGGGAGAGCCTGTTTCCACGCTGGAAGCAGGCTTTCCTATATCCTTAAAACTGCCATGAGAAAACTTATCATCTCAAGTTCAATAATTTTGATTACCCTTTCGGCTTGTCAGAACAGTGAGTCGCCCAAGCCCGTGGCGAAACAGGCGTTTAATGCCGTATGTCCGATTTCGGGCGAGCCTGTCAGTCCGAAATCCCAAACAGTGGAGTATGAGGGTAAAGTCTACGGCTTTTGTTGCGACAGCTGCGAACCGAAGTTCAAAGCCGAGCCAGCAAAGTATTCGCTCAACGTGAGTGCTGACGGCAAACGGTTTCTAGGTGAGAAGGAACCCATGCACTAAACGCGTTAGCAATCGGCAGAAGTTATCACGCTTTATGCGATTCACAAAAGAGCTTTGGCCATGACTAACGCTTTGAATCAGATTCAGTCTGTAACTGAATTCGCTGTTAAGGGCATGCATTGTCAGGGCTGTGTTCGGGCGGTTGAGGCGGCACTTTCATCGGTGAAAGGCGTTGAATCGGTGAAGGTTTCGCTTGTTCCGCCGAAGGCCGTGCTGGTGCTGAAAGGCGATGTTGAACTTGAAACACTTAACCATGCTCTGAAATCGGTTGGTGATTACACCTTGTCGGAATGGAACGATGAGTTTCAGACGTCGCTATGCTCCGAGCTGCCGATTGTTGAGCAGAAGCCTGAACCGTTTTGGCTGGATGCCCCACGATGGAGACGAGCGGCATTCAACACGCTCAACTGCTTGATAGGCTGCTCGATTGGCGATTTTGGATTCCTTATTTATGCGCAGGGTGTGGGGTTGCGATGGTCTATGTGGGCGATTATGGGCGTTGCGATGGTGTGCGGATTAATGACTTCTATCCTGTTGGAGACGCTGATACTCAAAGTGCGCGAAAATTTTCCATGGTCTCTTGCCTTGAGAACAGCACTCTCAATGAGTTTTCTCTCTATGCTTGCTATGGAGATTTCGGAAAATGCAACTGACTATTTGCTTACAGGCGGAACGGTGATGCCGCATGAGCCTTTCTATTGGGTTGCGCTGGGGATTTCACTGACAGCTGGGTTTCTGGTGCCGCTGCCTTACAATTATTGGAAGCTCAAGAAGTTCAACAAGGCTTGTCATTGAGTTCAGATTAGTGCTTCTTCGGCTTTGCGTTTTCGGGCAAGCCCGAGCGGTAAGTATTTTTTGAAGCAGAACTTTTCTGCTGTCCAATTTGAGAGCAATCGCCTTGCAGTTGCAGAGTGCGTCTCGATAGCGTAATCTTCCAACAGGGCTTTAAGTTCTAATTCATCTTCGAGCGAAAGGTCAAGAGCGGTGATGTAGTTGCTATTGATGAAGTGGGATTTTTCGCCGTAGAGATAGAGTTTGCCGCCAGTCATGCCGGCGCCTAAGTTGTAGGAGACCTTGCCGAGAATCACAATAAGTCCATTGGTCATGTATTCGCACGCATGCAGTCCCACGCCTTCAACGACGGCAGTGGCGCCGCTATTGCGTATAGCGAATCGGTCTCCAGCCAGACCATTTACGTAGAGTGTGCCGCCGGTTGCGCCATAGAGCGCACAGTTGCCAATGATGGCGTTTTGTTCAGGTGCGAAGGTGGCTTTTGCGCTTGGCACAATGACAACCTTTCCGCCTGACATGCCCTTGCAGACTGAGTCGTTGGCCTCGCCCTCTAAACGCACTGAAATACCTTCAGTCAAGAACACGCCGAAACCTTGTCCAGCACTACCTTTGAAGGTGATGTCCAGATGCCCAGCGAATTTGGGTTGATATGTGCCGAAACCGTGTTTTGCACGGGCTTCATAGTTGATGGTGGCGATTTCGCCCGAAAGAGATGCTAACGCGGCGCGGTCAGTTGGCAAGATGGGATAAGCCAGTGAGCACGCAGTCGATTGCCCGTTGCGCGCTTGTTCCAAGACTGGACGTGCATCGGCAAGAATGGTTTGGTTGAGGGGACTAATTGCTTCGCGAAAGGTGCTGTGCGGGGCTGAGGGTTGCGACTCAAGCGTTAAGCCTGTGTGCTTGGTGAAGAAGCTCAAGTCCAAATTGCGTGCATTGATGAGTGGCAAATGCTTGGGATTGATTTTCAGCAGTTCCGTTCTGCCTATGACCTCACGGAGCGACTTTACGCCAAGCTTTGAGAGAAGGCGTTGCACATCTTCGGCAAGGAAATTTAGCAGTGCGACAATATGGTCCTTATGTCCTTTGTATTTAGCCTTGAACTTTGGGTCGTGTGTGGCGATACCGGTAGGGCAAGTGTTCTTTTCGCAGATTCTTGCCATGATGCATCCTTCGGCGACCAGCAAAAGTTTTCCGAATTCGAATTCTTCGGCGCCGAGTATGGCCGCTATCACAATGTCTTTGCCGCTTGAAAGTCCACCATCGACGCGCAGTGTAACGCATTGGCGCAAGTTATGTTGGAGCAGGGCAAGGTGTGTTTCAAGCAGGCCGATTTCCCACTGCAAGCCGGCGTGTTTCATGGAGGAAAGTGCGGCGGCGCCTGTGCCGCCATCGCCGCCAGAGATGTGAATGATGTCCGCACCCGCTTTTGCCACGCCAACCGCAATCGTGCCAATGCCTGCTCCCGAAACCAACTTGACACTGATTTTGGCATTGGGATTCGTCTGGCGCAGTTCGTAGATGAGTTCCTTCAAATCTTCAATACTGTAGATGTCGTGCATAGGCGGAGGCGAGATGAGGTCGATGCCAGTAAGCGAGTGGCGAGCGCGGGCAATTTCTTCATTGACTTTGACCGCCATGAGCTGTCCACCTTCGCCAGGCTTGGCCCCTTGTGCAATTTTGATTTGAATTTCTTTGCCGCTAATGAGGTATTCGGCGGTAACACCAAACCGTGCTGACGCAACTTGCTTGGTATGTGCGGTGATGCCGTTGGTGAAGTAATACGGATTTTCGCCGCCCTCACCTGAATTGGAACGACCGCCAATTTCTTGCATCGCTAGAAAAATATCGCGCTGTGCTTCTGCACTAATAGCGCCGAAACTCATGGCGCCCGACCCAAAGGTTTTCAAAATTTCTGATTTCGGCTGCACCGCCTCAATCGGCAAGGGATTCGGAGAGACTTCCAGTTCAAAAAGGTGTCGAATGCTAATGGGTTCAGCGTTTTCGCCTAAGCGCAAGTATTCTTCGTAGAGATTAGCGGCTGATTGCGGTGAGTGTGTCTCGCGTACCAGCTTATGAAGCAGTTTTGAGCGGGCACTGGTCATGGAGTGTTTCTCACCATACAAACCCGTGTTGTGCTCTTTGTATTGATAGGTGTGAATTGGCGTTTGAGCACGCTCGAACAAATCGGCTTGTCGCAGTAAGTTCTCGACCAAGTGTTCCAGTTCAATGCCGCCGATGGGGGAATAAAGGTCGCGGAAAAACTCTTCCGCCAGTTTCTTGCCGATACCTAACGCAGAAAACAGCTTTGCACCTTGATACGACTTCACCACCGAGATGCCCATTTTGCTCATCACTTTTAGGAGACCTTGCTCGAAGGCTTGAATGAGGTTGGCTTCGCGCTTATCGGGAGAAAGTGCCTCTAAGGGTGGGAGTTGAGCATATCGCGCTATTTCGAGTGCCAAATAAGGGCAGACGGCAGTTGCGCCAAATCCAATCAGGACGGAAACGTGATGTGTGGAGCGCACTTCGCCGGTGTGCACGACGATGGACGCCTCGAGCTGCACGCCATGATGGTTGAGTGTATTGACCACAGCGCGCAGTGCCAGCAGGCTTGGAATCGGCAAGTGCTCGAAATCGGCGCGCCTGTCGGAGAGGATTATGATGCTAACGCCGCGTTTGACGGCGTGGAGCACGTCTTTTTGGAGTTGATTCAACTTGGCACGCAAGCCGACCACGCCTTCAAGACGCTTGAAGGTTGTGTCGAACTCTTCGGCGATGATGCGCGCATCAGGTGATTCCGGATGTCCACGCTTAAACGATTCCACAAATGCCATTTGACCCAGCGAGAGTATGGGGCTTTTCAGCTCAATCGCCACAGGCGGTGGAATGAGTTCTTTTGTGGAAAAAATGTTCGGCTTTTTACCCAGTTCGGTGCTTAAATCGGTTACGGTGGTTTCGCGAAGGTAGTCAACAGGCGGGTTTGTAACTTGTGCGAAATTTTGGTAGAAATAATCGAAGAAGGGACGCGGTTCGTTAGAAAAAATTGCCGGGCGCGCCGTATCCCCCATTGAGCCAATGGGCTCTTTGCCGGTTTCAATCATCGGCACTAGGACTTTGTTCAGGTCTTCTTCGGTGTAGCCGAAAACGCTTGTCTTTTCGAGGGTTCTCGGTGGGGTGTTGACTTGGAGCGAGCACGCAGGCAAAAGATGAGCGTCGAACTTTGCGTCGAAGTATTCGGCTGATTCGCTCGAGTCTCGGAAATCAATCTCGCCAGTCTCTAAATCCACGCAAACGCCCGAGCCCGCCTGCAAAGTGCCTTTGGCACGAATAAGACCTTCATCAAGGTTAAATGAGCCGGCTTCGGAGCAGAGATAGAAATGTTCATCGGTCATGGCCCAACGACATGGGCGGAACCCGTTTCTATCCAGGCGCGCACCAACGGTTTGTCCGTCCGAGAAGGCTACGAATGCTGGACCATCCCACGGTTCCATCGCTCTACCCCAGAATTTGTAGAAGGGCTTGCCGCTGTTTGCAGGCGGGATGAGAATCGCCATCACATCGTCAATGAACGGAATTGAACTGCGGTAGAGCAAGGCTTCCACCATTTCGTTGAGCGAGCCCGTGTCGCTGATGTTGTGGTGTGTCAGCAATTCGCCTTCTTTCAGACCGAGCGATTTTTCACGCGAGAACGCCCATGTGCGATTGCCGGCAATCGTGTTAATCTCGCCGTTGTGTGCTATGAGGCGAAAGGGCTGGGCTTTGTCCCAAGAGGTGCGCGTGTTGGTGCTAAAGCGGCGGTGAAAGAGCGCAAAGCGCGTTTTGTAGTTGGGATTTTGCAAATCAAGGTAAAAGGCGTCGAGTTTATCGGCAGTGGTGAGCGCTTTGTAGACGATGGTGTTAGTGGAAAGCGATGGGAAATAAAATTCGTTCATGCCACGCTCGGCAGCACGGGCACGTGTGTATTGCTTGGCGATGTATAAGATGCGGTTAAACGATGAATCCGTGCGGCAGTGGTCTGGCCGGCGAATAATGACGTGCTTAATTGCTGGCATGGATTTTCTTGCCTCTGTGCCGAGCACATTCAAATTCATCGGCACCTCACGATAGGCTTCAATGCGCAAATCAAAAAACTCGAAGGTTTCCGTGAGCAATTTTAGCGCAAGGCGTTGCCCCTCCGAATCAAACGGAATGAACAACGTGGCAATCGCCACCGTGCCTTTTTCGTAGCCGAAGAGCTCAAAGGGAATATCGGTCATCAGACCAGCGCCGTCCGATGAGACACGGTCTGCGCCACAAGCGCCACGATGCTCTACGCACCGCAATGCATACAAAGCCTGTTTCAAGTGCGCATGGGTTGCCCGATTTCTTCGGCTGGCAAGAAAACCCACACCACACGCAGATTTTTCCTCGTGAAATAGCATTGGTTAAGCCGTTCCCAGATAAACTGCTTGCTTGTTCAAGCTCACTATGCAGGTGTTAATTGGAAATGTGCTGAAAGGAAAGTTGCCGTAATCGTCAAGGTCGTGCTTAATGTTCTTGGAGTGTTTTGAGCACAAAGAGCCGCCTGTGCAGAAGAGACGGCTCCATTGTTTGTGGGCTCTGAGGGAATCGAACCCCCGACCTACTGGGTGTAAACCAGTCGCTCTAACCAACTGAGCTAAAAGCCCCGCAACAGAACGCACGAATTTACGTTTTCAAGTGACCTTTGCAAAACTTTCCTTCTTTTTTCTTTACAAAGAAACTTTGCATATTTTCGCTGTGCCGCCTGCTGCGCAGTCGTGCTAACCAAAAGCAATTAGGATGACAGATTTTTACAACGAGAATTGTATTTTTTGTAAAATTGCGGCGGAGAAAGTCCCGTCAAAAAGAGTTTATAACGACGAGCACATTCTCGCTTTCCATGATATTGCGCCCGTTGCACCTGTTCATATCCTCATCATACCTAAACGACACATTGAAACACTTGACGATTTAACGAGTGATGATGCGCTACTTGTTGGCAAATTGATTGTAGCGGCAAAAGATATTGCGCGTACGCTCGGCATTGCCAGTTCAGGTTACCGCATCAATCTTAATTGTAGGCGAGATGGCGGGCAGACTGTTTTTCACATCCATGCCCATTTGATTGGTGGCAAACCGATGGGCTGGCCACCATTTCCAACAACATAGGACTATGAGTGCTTCGCCTGAAGAACACCGGATTGCGATTCTCAAAAGTTTCTTGCAGAAAGATCCCAGCGATGCGTTTTCACGCTATGCCTTGGCTTTGGATTACGTCAAATTAAATCGGCTAGACGAGGCGGTCCGAGAATTTGAGTATCTTCTTGAACATTCGCCCGATTACACGGCCACCTACTATCACTTGGGGAAAGTCTACGAGAGACTGGGCAGAACAGAGGACGCAAAGAAGGTTTACCAAATAGGTATTGAACGGACTGCACAGCGAGGCGAAACCCATGCCCAAAAAGAACTGCGCGAAGCCCTGTTTATGCTGACAGGGGGTGTTGACGACTAAACACCGTAATAACCAAAAACTTTCTATGGAAGAGGTCTCTATGAAGTGCTTGCTTACAACTGCTGCTGGAGTTCTGGTCGGGTTGCTGCTGGTCTCAGTTTCGGCTTTGGCACAAGTGCCTGTGGATAGGCAACTGCAAGTCAGATACGGCGAAGCCGTCGAGGGCAGACCGTTAGAAATTCGGATTGCATCGCCGATGGGCGCACAAATTGACCGCGCTGTGATTCGTTACAGGAACTTTGGCATCTCCGAGTATCGCTTCATTGAAGCACAACCGCAAGGCAACGACTTCGTTGGCACAATTCCAGCCAAGTATGTCATCGCACCTTCAATTGACTTTTATGTGGTCGCTATTTTGCGCGATAACACACAGCTCACATTTCCCTTCTTAACGCCGATTCAAACGCCAGCCAGCATCACCGTGCGCCCGCTTCCAGAAGACCCGAATCTGGTAGTGATTTCACCTTCGAAGGATGAAATCTTGCGCCCTGAAGATGTGGTCATTGCGTTCTCATATTACACGATTAGCGACAAAGTCAGCAAAGAGAAATCACAACTGTTGGTTGGCGGGAAAGATGTCACGAAGAAAGCCATTTTCAGCGAGAATCTGGTAACCTACATTCCTGATGAGCCGCCAGAGCCGGGACCGCTGCGTGCGGAACTGATTGTCCGCGATGCCCGAGGCATTGAGTTGGGGCGGGTGAGCACTTATTTTAGTGTTAGTGCCGCTCCAAAAACGATGCTCGATGAAACCCAGCGCACCATGCCATTCATCTATAGTGGGCAAAGTTGGGCAGAACTGCGCCAAGAAAATGTTGGCGATACGAGTGTGTTCTATGCGCGTGCAAGCCTGAACGCAGAAATGACCTACAACGAATGGCTTCGCATGGGAACAACCCTTTACATCACTAACGAAGAAAATCCGCGCCGTCAGCCTGCAAACCGATTTCTCTTTAAAGTTAATACCGACTACTTTGATGTTCAGGTTGGAGATGTGTTTCCTGAATACAACTTCTACCTTTCAAATGGTGTGCGTGTGCGAGGCTATGAATTGAGCGGAAAATTTGCAGGGATGCGCATTGCCACCACACAAGGCGAAGCGGCGCGTGAAATTGCCCCTGAGTTCGGCGAAACACGTGTCATCGATCTCAATGCTCCTAATGCGGATTCCCTCATTGTCAGTGCTGAACTGGCAGGATTTGTGCTGGTCGATTCAAACGCAACTACGAAAACCTTCAAGAAAATTGTCAGTCCAGGTGCATTCCGACGAAATTACTTCACGGCTGTTGGTGGCTTTTATGGCAAGGCTGTACGCTTTGAGTTTCAATACATTAAAGTCAAAGACCAAATTAGGGAAACAGGTTTTGATGTGCGCGGGGTGAACCCCGAAGAAAGCGTTGGGTTCGGAAGCAGTTTGAGAATCACGTTCGTTCCGAATGTCTTCGACTTTTACGGCGATATTGCCATTGGAGCATTCAATAGCGATATTACAGGCGGTTCTTTGAGCCCAGGGCAAGTGGCCCAACTCTTGGGTAGGAAAGGACAAGACAGCGTGAATTTTGTGAGGGATTTAGACCGCTTCCCCGGTGGCTATGAACGGTTGCGGAGCTTTATCACCATCAACCCCAACCTTGCCTTTCCAATACCCTTAGGAAGTTCAGCCGCTTGGCGCATCGGAACGACACTCAACAACAACTTTGGGTCATGGGGCAATTTTTTCAAGGCAGAATACGTGCGCCAAGGACCCAATTTCCGCTCGTTTGGACTGGCGTTCTACCAACCTGATATTTTCGGCATTCGCATCAACGACCGAGTGCGTATGCTGGAAGGCCGATTGCTGTTCTCTTTCGGCTACGAGAATTTAGGCGATAATCTCACTGGACAACGAGATATTAAAACGCAAGTAGGCGAAACCTTTGATGGCACCACCTCACGTCAATTGCTTTCGCTTGGCGTATTGGTTTTCCCTGGGCTTAACCTTCCAACTGTGCGAGTGGAATACCGTCGCCAAACCAATACCAATGAAGTGCCCGTTTCTTACCGCGATTCTATTCGGCTCAATAGTGTCACGCCGTTATTTATTGGTGAACGCAGTGCCTTGGGCGCACAAATTGACAACACCACTCATGCCTTCAATTTTGATGTGCAACAGACTTTTGATTTGAAAAAATCAAGAACACTGCAACTGGGCTTTAGCGTCGCCCTTTCCAATCGTAGTGAGAACCGCCAGTTAAGCATCCTAAACACGCCTTTCGACAGCACCCGCGACAACGCCATTCGATTGGGTAATGTATACATCTCACCCTTTGATTTGCAATCAATAACGTCCCAACAATTTTCCAGCCGCACCATTTCGCTCAACGGTACGCTGACTCTTGCCAGTTCGCTCCGCATCAACGGCGGAATTTCCAATCAGAGCAGTGAATTTGCATCCGGTGTGGTGCTCGATACAAACCGTGCATCTGGTACGCCAATCGTTACGCGCCGTGAGTTATTCATGGCACAGACCTTTAACTCGCTGGATGTAGGCATTGGCTACGGCTTTTTGAACAACACACTGCGTCCAACCGCTCGAATCTCACTAACTTTTGGCAACTTCAACCGAACCCTTATCGGGCTCAGCACGATTTATGACATCACACCTACACAAAACTTAACGGCGGATGTCAACTTCTTCATCGTTGGCAGGAAGGAGTTCAACAGACGTCTTATTCCAAGTTCAACCGACATCATCGCATCGGTGCGATACCAAATTCTCTTTGGAAACTAACATCGCCATGAACGGCGTTAGGCTTACAAATTAACGGTTAGGTAAATCGCCATGAACTACAATCCTAACAAGTTCACACTCCGTGCTCAAGAAGCCATTCAGGATGCTGCCGAACGAGCGGCAAGGTTACAACATCAGCAAATCGAACCCGAGCACTTACTCCTTGCTATGCTCTCCGACAGGGACAACATTGCTTACCAATTGTCAGAGAAGTTAGGACTGCAAACAGAACGGGTGATTACAATTTTAGAGCGCCAAATTGACCGTTTCCCAAAGGTTTTGGGGGCGTCGGTTTCAGGGCAATATCTTTCTCAAAACTTGGCTAAAATTTTTGACCTGGCTGCCGCACAAGCCGAAAAATTAAAGGATGAATATATCAGTTCGGAGCACCTCTTTATTGCCATGTTAGAATCGGGGCAAACCGTTGCTAAAATTTTGAAAGATGCTGGTGCTACAACTGAAGGCGTGCTTAAAGCGTTGGCCTCCATACGAGGCTCTCAACGCGTTACAGACCCAGCGGCTGAAGACCGATACAACGCACTGAAAAAATATGCTCGCGACTTGAACGACCTTGCTCGCAAGGGCAAACTTGACCCTGTAATCGGGCGTGATGAGGAAATTCGCCGTGTGTTACAAATTTTGTCAAGGCGCACGAAGAATAATCCCGTTCTGATTGGCGAGCCCGGTGTCGGCAAAACGGCAATTGCCGAAGGCATTGCACAGCGTATCATTAGCGGAGATGTGCCTGAAAATTTGAAATCGAAGCAAATCCATGCACTGGATATTGCGCAGTTAATTGCAGGTACAAAATTTAGAGGCGACTTCGAAGAACGCCTAAAAGCCATCGTGCGCGAAGTGCAAGATTCAAACGGTGAAATCATCTTGTTTATTGATGAAATCCATACGCTGGTTGGTGCCGGCAGTGCAGAGGGCGCTGTCGATGCCGCTAATATCTTAAAGCCAGCCTTGGCACGAGGCGAACTTCGCTGTATCGGCGCTACAACGCTTGATGAATACAGAAAGCATATCGAAAAAGACCCAGCTCTCGAGCGCCGTTTCCAAACTGTCTTCGTCGCTGAACCCAGCGTCGAAGATACGATTTCTATTTTGCGAGGCTTAAAAGAAAAATACGAAATTCATCACGGCGTTAGAATTACAGATAGTGCAATTATAGCGGCCGCAGAGCTTTCTCACCGTTATATTTCTGACCGATTTTTGCCCGATAAGGCAATTGATTTAATTGATGAAGCCTCTGCAAAATTGCGCCTAGAAATCGATAGTGTCCCCGAAGCGTTAGATAGAATCAATCGTGAAATCCGCCGCCTCGAAATCGAGCGAGAAGCCTTAAAACGAGAGTTAGAAGCGCAGAAATCCTTATAATTAGCTTGGCAAGTGTTGTGTGTTAGAACAACCTTACAAATTGCTCCATGGGTTTCCGACTTGCCTGCTTGTGTTGTTCTGGCCTATTTTTTGCACGGCACAAACACTTTCAAACACCTCCTTTGAACGCTTTCTAAACACCTACTTTTGGAAGGTTAATTTCCACTCCGCTCATCAATTCGGATTGTGGACAATCTCTGCAAATAATCAATTTCAGTCTGTCCTAATCTATCTCAGTGAACGTGCCTTACGCGACGAGAATGAGTTCAATCTAACCTTGCTTCGCCCAATCAATTCGTATTCAAAGCTTCGCTGTGAAGGCTTTAACTATTTTCTCTCTGATAATCGCAATCTGTTTCGCAACCGCGCTGTTTCAAGCCGTGCCTCAATTGCACTTTCTATACAGCCCTCATCTTGGTCTAATTTTGAAGCAATGGGCGGTTTCAAGAACGAAAAACAATTAACCCAACTCAATTCAGGATTTTTATATGCCCTGCGTGCCGAAGTCCTAGGCTATCAATTATCTAACCTTGCGATTTCTTCGCGCATAAACTTTTCGCAGGAATTTTTAGAGCCTCGTCAAAATGCAGAGAAGGGCATCGTTGTTTTTCTAAACCAACAATATACTCGCGGACAGTTGTTCTTATCAGGCGGATTAAGTGAAGAAAGGAGAGATTATTTCTCAAATGTGCTTTCACTCAAAGAGCCCGTAACCGTCATAGAGCGGCGCATAGAACGCAATCTTTTTACCACCGATAGCCTTTCCTACAACACTTTCCCTAACCTGACTACCAAAGCCAAAATCGAGCTTCGGCGGCGAGTGATTGTTCGCGAAAATAGTCAGCAATTTTCGGATTTGGCAAATGCAGTTTATGACAATGAAATCGATCAAATGCATCTCCTTACGAATGCAGGGTTTAGCCTTTCACTGGGGGCATTTCAAGCCTTCACGGGCATCTTGTTTCAGCAACAGTTTGAGACTTATAGACCAATCAACGCGCTTGCGGAGAATCCTATTGCAATTGCTCGAGAACAGTTTCGCAATAATACGTTTCAAGTTGCTACACTCTACTTCTCCTCCACTTGGCGGCAGTTCAATGCCTCACATGATACTGTGCATGCTTTTTTTGTCTCCGCACAAATGCGAGGTTTTCGCTATGACACACCTGACCCAACCAACACAGATGACCGTGATGAAGTTAGCTACGCACTTACACTTTCTGACAGCCTTCGTTTGAATAGATTTTCAGGCTTGCGTCTTCTGGCCACAGTGGCAATGACCAATAATGTGTTTATTTCACGCACGCGTAGCGCAAATAATGCAAAGAACTACATCTTGCGACTTTCACCCACAACAATATGGCGCATTCCCAAAAAGCTTGAGAGCATCAATGAATTCGGAGTTTTGGCAAACTATACCGTTTATGACTTTGAAATTGGCTCACAAACACGCAGTTTCTCGTTCCGACAATTCTCGTTTTTAGATTCCACACAATTTTTTCTCAGCGACATAATTACGCTCAAATTGCTCTACGAACAGCGCCTTTATGAACGTGCTGAACTTTATTGGAACGACTTTTCAGAACGCCCACTTAGCCGATTCAACGACCGACTCTTTGCGTTTGAGATCGAAGTGCGGCTTTCTTCTCTTATAAGTTCATTCGGACTTAAAGTCTTTGCGCGCACTCAATCAAACTTCCAAACTCGACTCAGATCTGCCGAAGTTGAAAGAAGCGAACTACTCTTGCCTAACTTGCTCTATATTGGTCCAACTGCACGCATTTTCTACAACCCTTCCAAAATGGTTTCAATCGAAACAAGCGGGTGGTATCAAGTTGAACGTTTAGGGAATCAAACGGTTCAGGTGTTTCCAAACTTTCACCTTTCAGTTAAGACCCTTTTTTGATTTGACATACTTTCGGCTACCCTATCCGTCAAAAGAACGCGCTTGATTTTTCTCAAATTTATTGGTCGTGTATTTTTGAAAAATGACACTTTTGAAGTTAGAAACCACATGCGAGTGGAAAAGATTGTGATGGCTGGAACGTTGCCCAATACATGCCTGTGCGAAATAGCTTAATGAACAAACATGCGTTGCGGCTCTGCAACTTTTTAAGATATGTAGCCCCGTAAAATGACCTTCCAGAAACTGCGTGGTGAAGAAATGAATCGTCTTTCCCCCGACGCTTTCCGTGCGGCAAAAAAATTCCCGATTTATGTGATGCTCCAAAACATTCGCTCCATGTGGAATGTTGGCTCAATTTTCCGCTCGTGCGACGCTGCCAGAGTGGAGAAAGTCATTATCACAGGCTATACGGCCACACCGCCACGAAAGGAAATTGATAAAACGGCCCTTGGTGCAACCGAGTGGGTTGCATGGGAATATGTCCAAAATCCACTCAATGCAATTTCACAACTTAAATCAAATGGGGTAACTATTGCTGGGCTTGAAATCACCACCAATTCCATCCGATACGATTCGCTTACACCACACCATTTTCCAATTTGCCTAATTGTGGGCAATGAAGTTTCGGGTATTGATGATGAAGTTTTGGCGGCGTGCGACCTTGTGCTTGAAATCCCGCAATATGGCGTTAAACATTCGCTCAATGTTGCGGTCTCGGTTGGCATTGCGCTCTTTGAACTCATCAAAGCCTCTCAAAGAATTGTGTGAGGTGAAAAAGAATCATTACGTTTGGAAAACTGACTGTCAACGCCGATGCCAATTCTCTGCAATTATTATCTCACTTACCGCTGCAATGCTACCTGTGGCTTCTGCGACATCTGGCAGAAACCCAGCCCATTTGCAAAAGTGGAAGACATTAAACAAAACCTTCATGACCTTAAACGACTGGGGGTCAAGTTCATTGATTTTACAGGTGGAGAGCCGCTCTTACATCGCGATTTGCCTGAGATTCTGGCGATTGCCAAACACATGGGTTTCGTAACGAGTGTGACGACCAACACATTGCTTTATCCGAAGTATGCCAAAGACCTTGCGGGCAAAATTGATTTGTTGCATTTCTCGTTAGATTCCGCCTATAAAGAACGGCACGACCGCTCTCGTGGGGTTAGGTGCTTCGATAAAGTACTCGAGAGCATTGAGGTTGCAAAATCGCTCGGGGAGTATCCCGACCTGATTTTCACTGTTCAAGCCAGCAATTATCAAGAAGTTCCTATCGTGTATGAAACCCTCTCACGCCCGAACAACTTCATACTCATTCTCAATCCAATTTTTCAATACGGCACGTTCTTCACGGCCGAGCAAACTGAAGCAATGTTTGAGTATGTGTTGCAGTTCTCAAAGAAGCGATTGGTGTATATGAATGCGGCGTTTATTACACTGCGTCGTGATGGCGGAAATCACCGCCGCAACCCCGTCTGCAAAGCTGTCTCGGAAGTTGTTGTTATCTCTCCATCAAACGAAATGATTCTGCCTTGCTACCACGCAGGCTACAAGAAACTTCCAATAGAGCATCGTTTATATGACCTGCGCCAGTCACCGTTCATTAAAGAAGAAATGAAGTTGGAAGGGCGACACAAGTTCTGCGAAGGATGCACAGTAAATTGTTACTTTGAGCCAAGTTTCGCCATGCATGTTTCCAAATACTTTTGGATTTCACTCCCCTCGAAGACAAAATACATCTACTACAAGCTCTTTCCACAGGGACTCTTATGGCGATATATCAAAGGCCGCTTTCGAACGTTGTTTCAACGAGAGCCGTATCGAAGGTCGCAGGCTCACTCGGCATCTGCGCCTATTTGAACAGGCTCTAATTGTGTGAGCTCCTCGTCTGTGAAGACCCTTGACTTTGTTAGAAATCGTACCCCGAGCGGAATCTCGAGCGAAAAACTTGCGCCGCGCCCTGGAACAACATCAATGATAAGTTGCGTGTGTTTCCAATACTCAAATTGCTCGCGTGCTATGTAAAATGGACAGCCAGCTATCTCGCCCAGCTTGACATCATTATCCCCAACGCGATAATCATTCACAGAAAAACACATCGGAGCAGAGCCATCGCAGCAACCGCCGCTTTGATGAAAAAGTAAATCCCCGTGCTCTGCCTTCAAGCGTTGAACAACTTTTTCAGCCTCTGGGGTAATTAAAACACGCTTAACCATTGTTATGCTCCAAAAAAATTGAGAGCGACGCCGCATGGCGCAGCGCCGCTCAAGAGACAAACCAACACAATTAGAAGAAACCGAGTTTGTTCTTGCTGTAAGAAATCAGGATGTTCTTGTTTTGGCGATAGTGATTGAGCATCATCAGATGCGTTTCACGACCGAAACCTGACTTCTTATAGCCTCCGAACGGTGCATGAGCCGGATAGGCATGATAGCAATTGACCCACACTCTACCTGCTTGAATGGCACGCGGTACAACATAAGCTTCATGCATATCGCGCGTCCAAACCCCTGCACCAAGACCGTAGATGGTGTCGTTGGCAATTTCAATCGCTTCCTCGACCGTCGTGAATGTGGTAATGGCAGTTACAGGACCGAAGATTTCTTCTTGGAAGACGCGCATTTTGTTGTTGCCGCGCAGAATCGTTGGTTCAATGTAGTAGCCTTTTTCCAAGCCGCCGTTAAGGTTAGCGCGCTTGCCACCCAGCAGGACTTCTGCGCCTTCCTTCTTTGCAATGTCGAAGTAGGAGAGAATCTTTTCCATTTGGTCGTTTGAGGCTTGTGCACCGACCATGGTTTCTTCATCAAGCGGGTTACCTTGTTTGATGGCTTTCGTGCGCGTAATGAAGCGTTCAATGAACCTTTCAGCGATACTTTCTTGAACCAAGACTCGCGACGGACAGGTGCAAACCTCACCTTGATTGAGCGCAAACATTGTTGCACCTTCCAAGCACTTATCAAGGAATTCATCATCGGCGTCCATGACGCTCTTGAAGTAAATGTTGGGCGATTTGCCACCCAGCTCCAAGGTTACTGGCACGATGTTGTCAGCTGTGTATTGCAGAATCAGGCGTCCTGTGGTGGTTTCACCTGTGAAGGCAACTTTTGCCACGCGCGGTGAGGAAGCCAGTGGCTTGCCTGCTTCTGGTCCGAAGCCATTGACCACATTCAAAACGCCTTCAGGCAAAATGTCTTGGATGAGCTCGAGCCAGACCATGATGCTCGTGGGCGTCTGTTCAGCAGGCTTGACAACCGTGCAACAGCCAGCGGCAAGTGCAGGTGCAATCTTCCATGCCGCCATGAGAAGCGGGAAGTTCCAAGGAATGATTTGTCCAACTACACCAATCGGCTCCTTGATGTTGAGCGAGAGTGTGTTGGCATCCAGTTCCGCTGCAGTGCCTTCTTCAGCACGAATGACCCCAGCAAAGTAACGGAAGTGATCGACCACAAGCGGCAAGTCAGCATTGAGCGTCTCACGAATCGGCTTGCCATTGTCGACCGTTTCGACTTCAGCAAGATAGACGAGATTTTTCTCGGTAATGTCAGCAATTTTCAAGAGCAAGTTACTACGCTCTGTAGCAGATGTGCGCGACCATTTCGGGAACGCTTTGTGTGCCGCATCAAGTGCCAGTTCGATATCTTCCTTGGTCGAGCGCGCTACTTCCGAAATAAACGAGCCATCAATCGGCGAGAAGTTCTCGAAGTATTGCCCTTTGACGGGCGGTGTCCATTTGCCTCCGATGAAATTGTCGTAGCGCGATTTGAACTGCGGGCGCGGGTGAATCTTGCTTGATTTAACCGCTTCTTCAACAAGCATTGTCATATTCTGCCTCCTTCAAAATGATTTAATTCGATTACGCAGATGAGTTAATTGGAACGAACTGCCAACAGGCATTGCGCAAAGCTCGATAACAGGACTCGAATCTTGTTGCACAATCGTCGCATCTTCTTGCACGATTGTCTCTTTTTTTCAACAAGATTTTCTCGTAAGTTTTAGCGTTTCACTTCCAATTAACTGCAACGCCGATTCCCTTGTCGCTATCGGCGCAACACAGAGAGGAGTATGAAGTATGATTTCCGCTTCACATTACCGTCAGCTTGAAAAGCGTCTGCAAAGCCTCATTGAAAATCGCACTGTCTATACGCTCTCGAACTCTGAGCTCAATCTCTTTGAAACCTATCAGCAAAGCTTTGGCGTCACGCTTCAATTCCGTGAACCGGTCGCCGTTACGATGATTCAAGGCAAAAAAGTCATGCACCTTGCCAATCAACGCGAGTTTGATTTCTTCCCGAATCAATCGCTGATTCTGCCTGCAAATCAACCCATGCAGATTGATTTTCCCGAAGCTTCCTTTGCGAACCCTACGCGCTGTTTAGCCTTAGCGATTTCTCCTGAACTGATTCGCGCTGTCGCTAACGAGCTCAACGAGCGATACCCCAAACTTGACGCTGCCGAATGGACGTTGGATTATCGGCAATTTTATCTCGGCAATGATCAACGCATCTGGCAAACTATTCATCAACTTGTTCAAATTTTTGTTGATAACGAACCTGCAAAAGAGGTTTTAGCTTCGCTCAAATTGCGCGAACTGCTCGTGCGCCTCATGCAAACCCAAGCCCGCTTGCTTCTTGTGCAAGAAAGCAAACGGTGGATTAATCAATACCGACTTGCCGCCGCCGTTGAATACATCAAAACACACTTGCATGAGCGAATTTCTATTGAAGACCTTTGCAAAAAGAGTTGCATGAGCCGACAACACTTCTTCCGCTGTTTCAAGCAAGAGTTGGGCATAACGCCGATTGAGTTCATCAATCAAGAAAGGGTCAAACGCGCTAAAGAATTGCTTGCCTATTCAAATCTCTCGATTTCAGAAGTGTGCTTCCAAGTCGGCTTCAGCAGTGTGGCGTATTTTGACCGTGTCTTCAAACACCTTGTTGGGAAATCCCCACGTCAGTTTCAGCAGGAAAGCAAAGTCAATCGCGTCTGAATGGCTATCGCTTGGCTTGTTTGTTGTGTTCAACTGGCGTTGCCGAACTTTGCGAAAACGCGCGCCGTAATTGAATCCTCGATTCAAAGCAAAGCCTTTCCTTCGGCAACGCTCTTAGTTTGGAAAGATGGCAAGGTATTGCTTCACGAAAGTTTTGGACACTTGACCTATGAACGTTCTTCACGCAAAACCGATACGCTTACGCTCTACGACCTCGCTTCACTCACGAAACCGCTTGCCGTTACACTCTCGCTGATGAAATTTCACAGTGAAGGCAAAATTCGACTTGACGATTCGCTCAAAACATTTTTGCCACAAACAGCCAACGGCGGAAAAGAAAATCTCACCCTGAAAGATTTGCTGTTGCATCAATCTGGCTTGATTGCCTTTCGGCGATATTACGACTGCTGTTCAACTGAAACCCAAGTGCTGTCAAGGATTTACAGCGACACGCTCATTCGGCGCATCGGCGACACCACGATTTACAGCGACCTCAATTTCGTTTTGCTTGGCAAAGTCGTTGAAGCCATTTCAGGCAAACGATTAGACCAGCATTTTGCCGAAACCTTCGCCACGCCGCTCGGCTTGAAAAACCTTATGTTCGTTCCGCCCGATTCGCTTTCCTATCGCATTGCGCCGACCGAAGTCGACACGCATTGGAAGTTTTCCTTTCCACGACCGAAAGTCCACGACCCAACCGCGGCTATGCTTGGTGGCATTTCAGGCAACGCCGGACTCTTTGGCAATGCAAGCGATATTTTACGCCTTTTGCTTCCACTCCTAAATGGCGGCACGCAGGATTCGCTTCGCTTCTTTACGCCTGAAACCATTCGTCTTTTTACCACGCGCGACCCGAAGCACAACCTTCGCACACTCGGCTGGGATATGCGCACCAATAGCGACAAAACTTCAACCGGCAAATACTTCTCCATGAACACCTTCGGACACACCGGCTTTACAGGCACAAGCGTTTGGATTGACCCTGAACGAAATCTCTGCGTCATTTTTCTCACAAACCGCGTCTATCCGACTTCTGCGAATCGCCAAATTCTCTCGGTGCGCCGCGCACTTCACGATGCAATTATCGAAGATTTAGAACAGCAGAAATAACCTATCTTCGCTCGATTTAACCCTTTGGCAATGACGACTTTAATTGAACCTACAATTCATTACGACCGTCGGAATCTTTCCGATGAAACCCTGCTCGAACTTTATCGCGCCATTCTCTTGCCACGATTGATTGAAGAGAAGAGCCTTAAACTTCTGCGTCAGAACAAACTCTCGAAGTGGTTTTCGGGCATTGGGCAAGAAGCGATTGCGGTTGGCGCAACGAAAGCCTTGCAAGAGCGCGATTACATTTTTCCGTTGCATCGCAATCTTGGCGTGTTCACATCGCGCAACCTTCCGCTTCAAAAACTCTTTTCGCAGTGGGAAGGCGGAAAAGCAGGCTACACAAAGGGACGCGACCGCTCGTTTCACTTCGGCGCGCCTGAACATCGCATCATCGGCATGATTTCTCACTTGGGTGCGATGCTTGGCGTTGCCGATGGCGTTGCGCTTGCACATCAACTCGATGGCGATGATGTGATTGCGCTTGCCTTTTCAGGCGAAGGCGGCACTTCCGAAGGCGATTTCCACGAAGCCTTGAATCTCGCCGCCGTGTGGGATTTGCCCGTGATTTTTCTTGTCGAGAATAATGGCTACGCACTTTCAACGCCTACGCACGAACAGTTCCGCTGTAAATCGCTTGCTGATAAAGCCATCGGCTATGGCATCACAGGTGTTCAAATCGACGGCAATAATCTCCTTGAAGTCTATCATACCATTTCAGAACTTGCCGATTCGATTCGCAAAAATCCGAAGCCCGTTTTAGTCGAAGCCCTCACCTTCCGAATGCGCGGACACGAAGAAGCCAGCGGCACAAAGTATGTTCCAAAACATCTCTTTGACGAATGGGAAAAGAAAGACCCCGTGCAAAATTATGAACACTTCTTGCTGAGCATCGGCTTGCTCAACGAAGAGATGATTTCAGCCATCAGAGATGATTTCAAGCAAAAGATTGATGAGGCTTGGGAAGCCGTCTTTAACGAGCCGAAACTTGTGCCAAACGCCGATGAAGAACTTGCCGATGTCTATGCTCCAACGCGCTACATACTCACGCCACCAAACTCCAACAAGCAAACTAAAAAGCGATTTGTGAACGCCATTTCTGATGGCTTACGCGAAGCCATGTTGCGCGATGCTTCAATCGTGATGATGGGACAAGATATTGCCGAATACGGCGGCGTGTTCAAAGTTACCGAAGGCTTCGTTCAAGAGTTTGGCAAAGCGCGGATTCGCAACACGCCAATTTTGGAATCGGGTGCAATCGCTTGTGCGCTTGGGCTCTCGATTGCGGGCAAACGCGCGATTGTCGAGATGCAATTTGCTGATTTCGTTTCGTGTGCATTTAGTCAAATCATCAATAACCTTGCGAAAACGCATTATCGATGGGGGCATGGCGTTAAGGTTCTTGTTCGATTGCCTACGGGCGCAGGCGTTGGCGCAGGTCCGTTTCACTCACAAAGTTTGGAGGCAATTTTCGCCCACATTCCGGGGCTGAAAATCGTGTATCCTTCAACACCCTTTGACGCAAAAGGCTTGCTCACCACATCACTGCTTGAAGAGAATCCGATTTTATTCTTTGAGCATAAAGCCTTGTATCGAAGCATTGAGGGTAATGTGCCTGATGGCTACTACAATGTGCCGCTTGGCGTTGCGAATGTGGTCGCGCAGGGTGAACGGGCGACGATTGTTACCTACGGCTTAGGCGTGCATTGGGCAAAGGAACTCTTGAACGATTTTCCCAATCAACTCGATATCATCGACTTGCGCACGCTCTTGCCATTTGATAAGGAAACGATTTTTGAATCGGTGAAAAAGACGAGCAAATGCCTTGTTTTGCACGAAGATACGCTCACGATGGGCATTGGTGCGGAACTTGCGGCATGGATTGGCGAAGCGTGTTTTCGTTATCTTGATGCGCCTGTCATGCGGCTTGGTTCGCTCGATACGCCTGTGCCGTTTTCTACTTTGCTCGAGAATGAGTTTCTTGCAAAACGCAGATTGAAAGAAAAGCTTCTTGAACTTCTTAACTTTTGACTATGTCCAAACTTCGCATTGGGATTGTCGTTTTTCCCGGCTCAAATTGCGACCACGATGCAGAAACTGTTGTCAATTCGCTTCCGAACACCGAAGCCGTTATGCTGTGGCACAAGGACCATTCGCTCAAAAATGTTGATGCAATTATTCTGCCCGGTGGGTTTTCTTTTGGCGATTACTTGCGCGCTGGCGCAATCGCTAAATTTTCTCCGATTATGACCGAAGTCATGGACTTTGCAGAAAAAGGAAATCCCGTTCTCGGCATTTGCAACGGCTTTCAAATCCTGACGGAGTGCGGATTGTTGGAAGGTGCCTTGCTTCGCAATATCAATCGCCGATTCATTTCAAAACACATCTTCATTCGCGTTGAAAACAACGAAACAATTTTCACCAATCAATACCAACTGGGCGATGTGCTTCGCATTCCGATTGCGCACGGCGAAGGCAATTACTACGCCGATGACGAGACGCTCAAAAAACTTCAAGCCAATCGCCAAATCATTTTCACCTATTGCGACAAAAGTGGCAACCCTACACCCGAAGCCAATCCAAACGGCTCGCTTCTCAACATTGCAGGCATTTGCAACGAAAAGAAAAATGTGCTCGGTTTAATGCCTCACCCCGAACGCGCCAGCGAAGCCTTGCTCGGCTCAATCGATGGACGCAAACTGTTTGAATCGCTTGTCAAAAGTTTCTTGGTTCAGACGGTTTAAGTGGGGTCAATTCTTTTTCAATCTATGCGCGTGTTTTTGCTTTTGCTGTTGCTCGGCATTGCGCCACTGCTTTTTGCACAATCTCCGAAGAAAAACAGCGACCTGCGTGTTCCGAAATTTTATCCCGCTCAAATTACTTTTGACTCGGTTGCGTTTCAATCGTTCAACGCCGCTTATCAAGCCTTTAAGCAAAAGTATCAATTCATTTATTTGAGAGAAATTTTAGATTCGGTTGGTTGCACCATTAGCCAACTTGCCTATGCGGCAAAGCCGATTACGCTGAACTACAAACCCTTTCTCAAAAACAAAGACACCACATCGGCAATGCTCATGGCGATTCGCCGGTTCATTGATGAAAACTCGTTTCTGTTTCACACCACCTCAACGCAAATTATCTTGAACTCTATCGTTGAAGAAAATGGTTACAGGAGCATCTTGTTTGAGCGTTCCGATTACCGAAACGGCTATCGTGCAGGCGGCAAGACAAAAGGCATGATTGAATTTGTGATGGGAAGGAACGGTGAAATTGCGGTGTTGGCATCAACCTCAATTCGCAAAGGAAATTTGCCGATAGATACGGTTCAAATTTCGGCTGACCAACTTACCAAGTCGCTTCTTTATCGGCGGTTTAATGTGGATTTAGGCGAGCAGTCTTTTTCCTATTTGGTGGATAGAATTGATGTTATCAAAGTCAAGCGTGTTTGCGTGTATGAAGTAAGAGATTATGATGATATTGAAAACGAACAGGGCGAACTGATTGAGCGACGCTTGCGCAAATCGAGCGTGCATTTAGCGTTTGAAGTTGAAATCGACATTGGCTATAAAAAGCCTATTGTGCGCCTGTATGTTGATGGCTTCACAGGCGAAGAACTTGCGATTGAGTATCCCTTTTTGGATTAGCATTAACATTGAGTCAATTAACATTTTCCAACACATGAACTTACCAGCAAAATCTGATGTCGTGATTATTGGCGGCGGCATTATTGGGCTTTCAATCGGATGGCAACTCTTGCGGCGACATGTTGAAGTAACCTTGATAGATAAAGGCGAAGCGGGAAAGGCGGCAAGTTGGCTTGCGGCGGGAATGCTTGCGCCGAATGCCGAAGTCGGCTTCGAGGAAATCGACTTTTTGAAGTTCGGCGAAAAAAGCCTTGCGCTTTATCCGCAGTTTCTTTCGGAACTCAAAGAAGATTCAGGGATTGATGTGCCCATAGACCGATGCGGCACGCTGATGGTGGCTTTGGATCGAGATGATAGCGAATATCTCAAACGACTTTATGACTTTCGCAAGTCGCTTCAATTGCCAGCGGAGTGGCTTTCGGCGACGAAGACCCGAGACCGAGAGCCGATGCTTTCGCCTAAGGTTGTCTCTGGGCTTTGGCTTCCGAATGATGCGCAAATTGATAATCGCTTGCTGATTTCTGCCATCAAACACGCCTTTGTAAAACGCGGCGGCACATTGGTTGAGCAATGCGAAGCGCGTTCCATCAATCCGCATGAGCGGCGCATTACGACGACCAAAGGCGATATTGAATTTTCGCGTGCCGTGTTATCGCAAGGGTGTTGGGGCAGGTTAATTGATGGGATTCCCGAAGCGTATCTTCCGCCTGTGCGCCCTGTGAAAGGACAAATTCTGACGCTTCGGATGAGTGAGACTTTGCGACTTTCGACAGTGGTGCGCTCGCCGCGTGTGTATCTTGCACCGAAGTACGATGGTCGTCTGGTCGTAGGCGCAACATCGGAAGAGAAAGGATTTGATGACAGCATCACCGCTGGCGGCGTGATGGACTTACTGCAAGAAGGCTACGAGGCTGTGCCGGCGATTTACGAAATGTCGCTTCAAGAAGTGCGCGTCGGATTGCGCCCGGGCTCACGCGATAACGCACCCATCATCGGCGAATCGCCCTTCCCGAACATTTTCTATGCAAACGGTTATTACCGACACGGCATTCTGCTCACGCCCGTTACTGCCGTTGAAATGACGGCGCGGATTTTGGGCGGTGTGTTCTCTGACCTTGCAAAACCTTTTGAGGCTTCTCGCTTTTTCAACATTCAACTTTCAGCGCAACGATGACGATTACAATTAACGGCAAACGCTTTGAACTCGCATCGCATCTTCCGCTTGCACAACTTTTGCGCCATCACGGCATTACGCCCGACCAAAAAGGCATTGCCGTTGCACTCAATGATGAAGTGGTGATGAAATCACAATGGGAAAAAATTGTGGTTCAGGAAGGTGATAGGCTTGAAATTGTTAGAGCCACACAGGGCGGATAAAACTGCACGCAACCTTCACGCTGGAAAAGATGCAACGGCTTAAAATCGGAATTACGTGTTACCCAACTTACGGCGGAAGCGGTGTCGTCGCTACTGAACTCGGCAAAGCCCTTGCTGAAAAAGGACACATCATTCACTTTATCAGTTACGCCTTGCCGTTTCGGCTCCGCACCTTTTCGGAAAACATTTTTTATCACGAGGTTGATGTGAATAGTTATCCGCTCTTTGAGTATCCGCCGTATTCAATTTCGCTGGCTTCCAAAATGGCGGAAGTCATGTGCTACGAAGAGTTGGATTTAGTGCATGTGCATTATGCGATTCCGCACGCAATTAGCGCTTTTTTAGCCAGAGAAATTCAGCGTGATAGAGCGTGCTCGACGACTCCATGCAAAGAAACTAAAATCGTTACAACACTTCATGGGACAGACATTACGCTGGTTGGAAGCGACCCCAGTTTGCATGGTGCGGTGCGTTTGGGCATCAATCAATCGGATATGGTTACAACGGTGTCGGATTATTTGAAGAAAAAAACGATTGAAGATTTTTCGCCGAAGCGCCCGATTTATGTCGTTAAAAATTTTGTCAATACAAAAGAATTTTCTCGGAAGGCTGATTCGGAGCGATTTCGTGCGGCATTTGCGACGAAAGATGAGCGTATCATTGTTCATCTCTCCAATTTTCGTCCGTTGAAGCGTGTAAAAGATGTTGTTCGAGTGTTTGAACGGGTGCATCGGGAAATTCCGTCTCGGTTGCTTTTTATTGGCGATGGCGTGGAGCGCGCTGAAGCCGAGCATCTTGTCCGAGAGTTAAGACTTTCCGACTGTGTGCGATTTCTTGGCAAACAGGAAGCAGTGGTTGAGTTGCTCTCGATTGCGGATGTGATGCTGATGCCGAGCGAATCGGAATCGTTTGGGTTAGCGGCATTGGAGGCGATGGCATGTGGTGTGCCGGTGGTCTGCACGAACATTGGCGGCTTGCCTGAACTGGTTACGCACGGCGTCAATGGCTTTATTGCTGATGTCGGCGCAATTGAGGCAATGGCTTCACACGTTCTGCACATCTTGGAGTCGCACGAGCGATGGAAATACTTTTCAGAAAACGCTCGCAAAACAGCCTTAGACTTCGACGCTGAAAAAATTGTCCCCGTTTATGAGCATCTCTATACGCAGGTTCTCAATCCGTAAGTTTGGCGCAATTTCCCTATCTTCTGACCGTTATTACACTTGTAGAATGATTTTTCGCGTGATGAATACAGAGCAACGCTTAACCGACCTTGAAACTGCGTTAGCGGAATACATCAGGTATAACACGCAGGCACAACAACGCTTTGAGGCTGAATCCAAGCAGTTCAGAGAGAGGATGCTTGCTTTCAAAGAAACACTCGAACGCGACACGCAAGCGTTCAAAGCCGCAATAGAGCGCGACACACAAGCGTTCAAAGAGGAAATCCGCCGTGATACACACGCCCTCAAAGAAGAAATGCGCGCTTTCAAAGATGAACTCCGCCGTGATACAGAGGCATTCAAAACGGCAATAGAGCGCGACACGCAAGCCTTCAAAGATGAACTCCGCCGTGATACAGAGGCATTCAAAACGGCAATAGAGCGCGACACGCAAGCCTTCAAAGAGGAAATCCGTCGTGATACAGAGGCATTCAAAACGGCAATAGAGCGCGACACGCAAGCCTTCAAAGAGGAAATCCGTCGTGATACAGAAGCCTTCAAAGCGGCAATGCAAGCATTGACAGAACGCTTGGAGAACGACCTCAAAGAAAGCAAGCGACAAATGGAGAACGAGCTCAAGGACAGCAAGCGGCAATGGAACAAGCAATGGGGCGAACTTTCCAACAAACTTGGAACGATTGTTGAGGATATTATTTTCCCAGCCTCTCGCCCTGTTATTGAATCGGTGTTTGGGGTTAAGGTGCAGCAAATTGCCATGCGCGTCTTTTGTCAGCAAGGGAATCTGCGTGCTGAATTTGATGTCGTAGCGGTTTCAGAACATCAAGTGTTTTTGATTGAAGTGAAATCTACACCGCGCTTTGATTATCTCACGGACTTTGTGGATAACAGAATCCCTGTATTCCGTCAGTTGTTTCCCGAATATGCGTCGCTCGATTTAGTGCCGATTTTTGCGTCGCTCTCAATTCCCGATGATATTGTGAAAGCCGCAACCAATCGCCGCGTGTTTGCAATGGCGTATCGTGAATGGGAGTATATGGATATTCTCAACGCAAAAGAACTCTTGCCAAACCTTTAAGTTTTCAGTTCAAGCCGATATGGACAAAATGTTTTCGCCTTGGCGGTCAAAATATATCGCTTCGTTCAAAGAGCCTGCATCAAAGAACGAGAAGAAATCCATTTTCGCGGACCTTCCGCCCGAAGAAGATGAAGCGCGTCTTGTAGTCTATCGCGGAAAAAAATGCTTCGTGATTATGAACCTTTACCCCTACAATGCCGGGCACTTGATGGTGATTCCGTATCAAGTTACACCCCATCTTTCCGACCTTGACGATGAAGCCAAACTCGAAATGATGAACCTAATTGACCTTTCCATGAAAGCCTTGCAGGAAGTCTGCAAGCCGCACGGCTTCAACATCGGTGCAAATATCGGTAACGTGGCAGGCGGAAGCGTTGACTCGCACTTGCATTTTCACATTGTTCCGCGCTGGAACGGCGACACGAACTTCATGCCCGTCATTGCTGAAACAAAGGTCATTAGCAACGATATGCAGGAAATTTATCACCAACTCAAAGCAACTTTCGCTCGCCTGACCGCTTAAATTTGTTAATCACTCCCCGTTTAACCGTTTCAACAGATTTTCTCTTTTCCTCCCACTGCCTTTTGGAGATAAAGCGATAACTTTGGGCTTAACTACCAACCATGTTTGCTATGCGAAAAGTGATTACTCGCTCATTTTTTCTGCTTGCTTTCCTTGCTGCCACACCTGTTTTCGCCCAAGTTGATTTTCGCGAAGAAACTATTTACTTTTTGCTCACAGCGCGTTTCAACGATGGCGACTCGACGAACAACCGACCAACCGAATGGTGCTCGTATCCACGACCGCAAATTACTGACCCGCGTGATGTAACTTGGCGCGGCGACTTCAAAGGCTTGATTGAAAAGCTTGATTACATCAAAGATTTGGGCTTCACTGCGATTTGGATTACGCCGGTTGTTCAAAACCGAAGTCCGCTTGACTATCACGGTTATCACGCTTGGGATTTCAACACCGTCGACCCGCGATTAGAATCACCCGGCTATACTTTTCAAACCTTGATTGACTCTGCGCACGCCAAAGGCATTAAAGTCATTTTAGATGTGGTGCTGAACCATGCAGGACGCTTTGGCATCAAGCATCGCGCCGAAATCAAATACAACACCGACCCGACAAAGCCTTGGGGACAAGACCGCTTCGGCAATCCGCTTCAACCCAATCCGAATTGGCAATACGACGGCATGACGCCGAACCCTGATGACAACAAAATCTGGTCTCGTGCTAACCTTGCTCCGATGCCGCCGCCCTATAATCAAAACCTTGCGCTCTACAATTTTCCAAGCAAAGAAAACTATGTCGATACCAGCGACCCGAATTGGTATCACCATTCAGGCAACGGCTTTGCACAAGGTTACGATGACACCATCAATCTTTACTACCGTGCTCTTGCAACTGATACGCCCGACCTCAACACCGAGAGCGACAGCGTGCGGCAGTATCTCGTCAACGCCTACAATCGCTTTATTGATATGGGCATTGATGGCATGCGACTTGATGCCGTCAAACACATGAGCAAAGGCAGTGTGATTTATTTCATTGACCAATTCAAAGCGCGTAATCCCAACCTCTTCATCTTCGGCGAAGTTGCGCAGAAGCGGCACGAATTACACCCTGTTCAAGAAATCAATCCGCATTGGTATACGTGGCGTGGTGCGGTTGGTGCCTCGCCTTCTTCGGGAATGTCCGTCATTGATTTTTATGCAATGTCGACCTTTCACCTTTTTGAGCGTGGCGAGCCCATGTCAGGCGTAACAGCGGCGGCGCGCTACGACCATCTTTACTACAATCCCTCCGAACTTATCACCTTTTTAGACAATCACGATTTTGGACCGAACAACGACTGGAACCGACGTTTTGGCGGCACGCCACAAAATCTTGCCGCGTGCATGAACTTTATGTTCACTTGGCGTGGAATCCCGTGTGTCTATTACGGAACGGAAATGCAGTTCAAACGTGGGGCTTACACTGACATTCATTCTCCAAGCGATATTGAACGCTCACTTGATAACACAGGCCGTGCTTACTACGGCGATGTGATGCACCAAGCACCGTCTCACCCTGTTTATCAGCATATCAAAAAACTAAACGCCATTCGTCGCGCTGTGCCTGCCTTGCAGAAAGGCTCGTGGCAATGGGGTGGAAACGGCGGGGTCAATGGTGTTGGCTTCATCCGACGATACGGCTCAAGTGAGGCTGTTGTAGGCCTAGCAAAAGATGCTTACGTAACCTTCAACTTTACTGGCGTTACGAATGGCATTTATCGCGATGCCGTAACGGGCGCGGAAGTTACCGTTACAAATGGCACGCTCTCGTTTACGGTTGCACCGAGTTCAGCAGGGATTTATGTGTTGAACGGACCGGGACTCATTGGCGCATTGGGCGCAGGCTATTTCCAAACATCAGCCAACCCTGGAAGTGGCGGCGGAAGCGGTTCGAGCATGGTTACGTTCAATCCCAATCCTGCACAAGCAGGCGCACCGCTCACGGTTACCTATCAAGGCTTTTTGAGTTCGCAGCCGCAGGTGAATCTCTATTGGGGCATTGATAATTGGCAGAACATCACTACTACGCCCATGACACGGCTGAACGACTCAACTTGGCGCGTTACCGTTACAGTGCCTTCCACAGCCCAACAGCGTTTCGTGTGCGTCTTCAACAACGGTCAAGGACTTTGGGACAATAACAACACGGCGGATTATCAGGTCAGTGTTACGGGCGGCTCTACGGGCGGAAGCGGAATTACGATTTATTTCAAACCGCCAACCTCTTGGAGCGGCACGCCACGACTGTATTTCTACGAAACTTCACCCAGCGTGCCTGAACCCACTTGGGACACCTCACCAACCATGACCATACACGGCAACGGGTGGTTCAGACACACCATTGCAGGCGTGAACAGCGCGCGCGTCATTTTCCGTGATAACGGAACCAATCAAATTCCTGCCGCCATGCAACCCGGCTTTTTGCGAACCAGCGACGGTTGGTTTGATGGCACAACACAAACTTGGTCGAACAATCCGCCGCTCTCTGCCGATGAGCCACAGCAGCCACGCGACTTTGCGCTGTTGCAGAATTATCCTAACCCATTTAATCCAACAACAGTTATCACTTACACACTGCCAACTGCCAGCACCGTTCGCCTGACGCTCTTTGATGTCTTGGGCAGAACCATCGCTACACTCGTTGATGAAAAACAATCCGCAGGCACTTACAGCCGCACACTCAACACATCAACGCTGAATTTGTCGAGCGGTGTTTATTTCTACCGATTGCAAGCTACTGGTGCAAATGGACAATCGTTTGTGGACACCAAGAAAATGGTGCTGACAAAGTAACCACCGTGCAACAAGACTTAGGGCAAGCAATCTTTGTAATGATTGAGCGAAGCATTTCCAGGAATTTTCTTTTTATATTCGCTTGACTTCAGCGACAAGATGAATGCTGTCGCCTGCTACATTTAACTCGAGTCTTATTTCAAAATTTAACTTCAAGGAGTATCCCATGTCAGAAGCCACCACCAACGGAAATGTCAAGGCGAACAAGCCAAAAGCAGGACTTGAAGATATTGTCGCCGCAACATCGGAAATTTGCTTTATTGATGGCAAACAAGGTCGGTTGGTTTATCGCGGTTACGATATCAACGACATTGTCGCCGGCGGTGCAACCTTTGAAGAAACCGTTTATCTTTTATGGTTTGGGAAGTTTCCGAACAAGCAAGAGCTTAGGGAGTTTCAGCGCGAGCTAGCACAGCATCGGCGTTTGCCGCGCGAGGTTGTGGCACATCTTTACAGCATTCCAACGTCTGCGCCGCCCATGGAAGCGCTACGCACAGCCGTCTCGGAGTTGGCTCTCTATCAAGAATCCGAGCAAATGTCGCGTGAAGCACATATCAGCCAAGCCATGCACTTGCTTTCGCAAGTTGCGACAATTGTAGCCTTTGACGACCGGATTCGCAAAGAAAAGGATTTAATTCAGCCCGACCCGAGTCTTTCTTTTGCGGCCAATTTTCTCTACATGCTCACGGGCAAAGTGCCCGATGATGAAATTGTGCGCATGTTTGATGTGTGCTTGATTCTTCATGCTGACCATGAACTCAATGCTTCAACTTTCACGGCGCGCGTGATTGCTGCCACGCTCTCCGATATGTATTCGGCTGTTACGGGTGCAATTGGCGCCCTCAAAGGACCGCTTCATGGTGGCGCAAATGAGCAAGTCATGCGCATGCTACAAGAAATCGGCGACCCTAGTCGCGTCGATGGTTATCTTGCCAAAGCCTTCGCCGAAAAGAAAAAAATCATGGGATTTGGACATCGCGTCTACAAAACTGAAGACCCACGCGCTACACACTTGCGCCAAATGTCAAAGCGAATGGGCGAACGCACTGGCATTATGAAGTGGTATGAAATGTCGCGCCGAATCGAAGAAATCGTTTTCCGAGAAAAGAAACTCTACCCGAATGTTGACTTCTACTCCGCTTCAACTTATCACTTGATGGGAATTTCTTCTGACCTCTTCACGCCAATTTTTGCCATCAGCAGAACCGCTGGCTGGACAGCACACATCTTGGAACAATACGCGAACAATCGCCTTATTCGCCCAACTGCTGACTACACTGGTCCGCTTGACTTGAAATATGTGCCGCTTGAAGAGCGCGTGTAAGGCGGCACGCATATGCTGCAAAGCCCTGACAACCCGTCAGGGCTTTTAACTTGCTACCACTTGGGCGGCATCAGTTCCGCTGTTCGTGCGGTGATACTTCGGTTGAGTTATGAGCTTTTAGGGTCAAAGGGTTGAATCGACCAGCAGGATTTGGATGTCCATGACATTGGTGTTCGTTGTGCCAGTGATGACAAGATCGCCGACGAACTTGAAGAAGTTGTATGAGTCATTGTTCTGCAAGTGTTCATTAGCGACCAGTCCGAGTGTTCTGGCGCGCAGGAGGGTTGCCCCGTCAGCGATTGCCCCAGCCGCATCGGTTTCGCCGTCAGTCCCGTCAGTACCAGCGCTGAGGAAGACGACATCCGGTGTTCCATCTAGGGCGATGGCGGCAGCAAGCGCCATTTCAGTATTCCGCCCGCCTTTGCCGTGCCCAACAACGGTAACGCTGGTCTCACCGCCCGCAATCAAACATGCTTTTGCTTTCGACTTAACTAATTCTTTAGCACGAGCAGCAAAGTTTTTTCCAACCGCACGCGCTTCGCCTTTGAGTTCATCAGTTAAAATACCAGCCTCGTAGCCGAGTTCTTTGGCACAGTCTTCAATTGCTTTTAGCGCAATTCGGTTTGAACCTATGATAATGTTGTCGGTTCGCTGGAAACATTCGTCGTCGGCTTTTGGTGTTTCTGCGATTTTGCCTTCAATGCCACGGCGCAAGCGCGCTAACACAGTATCGGGCAGCAATTTTTCTAATCGGTATTTTTCAATTACTCGATAAGCGTCGTCGAAGGTCGTGGGGTCAGGCGCAGTCATGCCTGATGCGATAGTGCTCAAATCGTCGCCAACAACATCGGATAGGATAAGCGTGAGCATGGTGGCAGGAAACGCCACTCGTGCCAGTTGTCCACCTTTAATTTTTGAAAGGTGTTTGCGCACTGTGTTGATTTCTTCAATTGTGGCGCCCGATTTGAGCAAGAGCGACGTCGTATAGCGCTTGTCTTCAAGCGTGATTTCGCCTGCAGGGAAAGATAAGAGCGACGACGCCCCCCCTGAAACCACATTGATGAACAAATCATCTTCTTGGGCTTCATTGCACAAGCGAAACATCTCACGCGCATGTTTGTAACTGTTCTCATCGGGAATTGGATGGCCTGATTGCACAACGCGCAAATCACTTGGCACATCTTGAGCATAATGATATTTCGTAACAATAAACGAAGAATGAACATGTTCTCCCAAAACTTCCTTTGCCGCTCTGGCCATTGAAACGCTCGCTTTTCCAACACCAATTAAGTGAATGCGCTTGAACCGCGATAGCTGAAGTTGTTTGAGTTTACCTTGCGCTACTATGGTCAGCACATCGCCATCAAGCCTCATCGCATCTTTGACAACTTTGTATCCATGGACGGCGTCAATGCCTTTTTTGAACAAAAGCAAGGCATCTGCCTTTAAGCGCGAGAGCCTGTCGAGATTGAGCGAAGCGGCTTTCATAACGAGACTTAATAATTGTGATAAAGGTTGGATTTGTCTTAAATTCTTAAAATTCTTCGACACAACGAAGGAGTGTAAATTTAGTGATATTTTTTGGCTCTTCTGAATTTTGCCGTTCAAAAAAGTAAGACTATGGCACAACCATCAACCACATCCAGCATCAATAAAGACCTGAACCAAGCCCGCACGACTGCCTTTGAACTTGCGGAGCCTGAACATCCTTATGCGCACATTACCCCGTCTCTGATTGACTATCTGCCTGCAGCGGGGTTCTTTCGTATTGGGCGACCAATTCAAGGTGCACTCACCATCGGTGTGATGCTGTTTTTTCTTGGAGTTATGGGTTCAAACCGTTTTCTCTTTTGGGGCGGCTTAAAATCCTTCTTCCTTTCGCTTTTGCTTCTGTTGGTCTCGTTCAAGGATTTGAAGGATATCTCTACAGTGGATATTCTCGAATTTTGGGTAGCATCGATTTATTGCTTGGTCGGCTTTTTCGGTGCGTGGTGGCTGTCGGTGCGCATTTATCGCAAGAACATTGCACTCGGTAAGCAAACAAGGGCCAGCATGAGCCTTTCGCAGATTGCTTGGCGTGAGTTCAAAAAACGCACGATTGCCGTTGTTGCAATGTGCATTGCCGCTGTGCTGTATTCTGTTGCGCTACTTGCGCCGATGCTTTCACCATATGACCCTAATGCACAACAAGACTTTATTGTCACTGCACTTCAACCGCCAGGGACGACATTTGATTGTTTCTTTTTCAAAGAATCTGAATCTCAAACGATTCCTCTGCGTGAAGGCGATGACTTTGCCAGTTCGCTAACCAATGCGCTCATCTTGCAAAACCATGCCCTGCGACTGCGCGGCGAAACAGAACGCAAAATGATTGTGAATGCTTATCGCATCGAGGCCGACACATTAATTTACAAGCAAGGCACGCGCGAAAAATCCATACCGATTTCCGAGCTCAAAACGAATCCTGACGGCACGCCAGTCGTTCAGAAGAAATTTTACCTTATGGGCACAGACCAATACGGGCGCGATATTTTCAGCCGTGTAATCTATGGCTCGCGTATTTCACTCTCAATTGGCTTTTTGGTGGTGGCAATTGCGATTACGCTGGGTATGATTTTAGGCGTGGTTTCCGGATACTTCGGCGGTTGGGTCGATACGCTCATTATGCGCCTTGTTGATGTGCTTCAAGCCTTTCCAAGTTTGTTTTTAATTCTCATCATTATTGCGTCGTTTGGCAATTCAATTTTTCTGATTGTGTTGACGATTGCCTTTACGAGTTGGATGGGGGTCTCGCGCTTGGTGCGTAGTCAGGTGCTTTCGCTCAAAGAGCAAGAATTTATTCAAGCGGCGCGAGCGTTGGGGCTTTCGAATGCACGCATCATTTTCAAACATCTTGTTCCAAATTCGCTGACACCGGTCATTATTGCTGCAACGCTTCGCATTGGTGGCATTATTTTGACTGAAGCGGCACTGTCGTTTCTTGGGCTGGGCGTCCAGCCCCCAACAGCCTCGTGGGGCAACATCATCAACGAAGGACGCGATAACCTGCTCAACCACTGGTGGATTTCGACTTTTCCCGGACTTGCGATTGTGCTGACAGTTGTTTGCTTTAACCTTATTGGTGACGGCGTGCGCGACGCCTTAGACCCACGGCAAAGAGAATAGCCAATCGGGCGAGAGTGGACACCCTAAACTGCATGCTGCTTGGCCTTCCGCCATTTATCACCACGCCCGGCTCTCAATAAAGCCCAAGGCGCGCATTTCTGACCAATACAATCCGTGCGACGTTTTTGCTGTGATAAACCCCACATGCCCGCCTGACTTGGGCGTTTCAAGAAACACAACCGCGCTGGATTTGGCTTCATCAAAGGGAAAACAAGACGGGGCAAGGAAGACATCATTTTGAGCATTGACAATCAAGGTTGGAATCGTGATGCGCGGAATAAATTGTTTGGCACTGCATCGGGCGTAGTAATCGCCTGCGCTCTGAAAGCCGTGCAGTGGGGCAGTGTAGTGGTCATCAAAGTCGCGCAAGGTTTTAATTTGTTTTTTGAGATAGGGCTCAAGCGAAAGGTCGTTTGGAAAGAGCCGTGCTTTTTGCTCAATTTTTTCTCGGAGCGATTTCAGGAATCGGCGTTCATAGAGACGGTTGGAGAGACGCGAAATTTGTTGAGAACTGGCGGCAAGGTCACATGGCACTGAAAACACAACCGCTTTTTTGACCTTGGGAGAGAGCGCCTCGGATTGTTCGCCCAAGTATTTAAGCGTTAAATTTCCGCCAAGGCTGAATCCGATGAGGTAAATTTCATCATACTTTGCGGCGACATGTTCAAGAACGGTGTGTAGGTCTTCGGTTGCACCGCTATGATAGGCACGCGGCAGTTTGTTCGGTTCGCCTGAACAGCCGCGAAAGTTCCAAGCAAGAGCATCGTAGCCACAAAGCGAAGCGGCATGCGCCATGCCCACAACATTCGCAGAGCGCGAACTGCTCTCCAACCCATGAGAAATGATGACCAACTTGCAAGATGGCACAGAAGATGAGGCATAGAGCCAGTCGCAATCGAGAAAATCGCCATCAGGCGTGGCGATGCGCTCGCGAATGTATGAACCAGAAGCAACCTTGCGAAATAGCGCAGGAATGAGGGTCTGCACATGCCCGCCTGAAACCCACCACGAAGGCGGCTGATACGTAGAATGCTCAAGAATTGGCATGGTGGAGTCTCTTTAACGCAAAATCATCAAAGGTAATGAAAATCACCTACAATGCACCTGTGGTTTTAACTTTCACCTTTCTTGCGGTTGGCGTCATGATATTGAGCTCAATCACAGGCGGCTGGTTTGCCCAAAATTTTTGCACCACCTACCCAAATCAAAGTTGGCTCAACCCGCTGACTTACTTGCGATTGTTTTCGCATGTGTTGGGGCATGCCAATTGGACGCATCTGGTTTCCAACTTCTCGTTGATTTTGCTCTTAGGCGGCTTGCTCGAGGAAAAATACGGCTCGAGAACGCTCCTGATGCAAATGCTGATTACGGCATTGGTTACGGCTGTGCTGAATAACCTGTTCTTCTCGACAGGCTTGATGGGCGCCAGCGGCATTGTGTTTATGATGATTTTGCTTTCGTCGTTTGTCAATTTCAGGCAAGGTGAAGTTCCGCTCACCTTTGTGCTGGTGGTTTTGCTTTACATCGGTCGTGAAATCATTAGTAGCTTTGAACATAACCACATCTCGGAATTTGCCCATATTTTAGGCGGCCTTTGCGGTGCCGTGTTCGGCTTTTGGCGTCCTTTTCAAAACACTTGAAACATAATTTAGACCAGTTCGATTACTCCAATTGTTAGGAATCCTCTCTCCAATTCAAATCACTACTGTCATGAAGAAAAAGTTATACCGCTCGTCTCGTGGAAAAATCATCGCTGGCGTTTGCACAGGTCTCGGCGAATACTTCGAGATTGACCCCGTGCTCATTCGCGCCCTCTTCATCATTGCTCTGTTTTCGGGTGGCATTGGTTTATTGCTCTATGTGGTTATGTGGATGATTATGCCAAAAGAAGAAGCCGTTTTCTCTCCACTCTCTCCAACAGAATCTTCTGAAACGGACGAGAGCGTTTCTGGCGAGAAGCCCAGAGGTGCAGTGGTTACAGGGCTTTTGCTGGTTGGACTTGGCGCGTTTTTTTTCATTCGAGAGTTTCTCCCAGAATTTAATCTCGAGTATGTGCTTCCTATGGCTTTGATGGCGATAGGTACGCTGATGATCTTCAATGCACTTCGTAAAAACTTGACCTCTTCCAAACCATGAAGGTTGGGAGCATTTTTTGGGGTTCGTTTTTCGTTGTGTTGGGCGGATTGTTTTTGGCAAAAACACTGGGGTTTAAGGCGGCGAACATAGATGGGCTCACCAAACTTTGGCCGCTGATTCTCATTGCGTTGGGCATTTCTTATCTCATTAGCCCTGAAGCCCTTGCAAGAGTATTGGCGGCGGCGGCAGGGGTCTTGGGCGGCGTGATTGTGTGGATGGTGTTCCAACGGCTCGATGTGTCCAGCGTGTATCTGTTCCGCGCCAACGACTCGGAAGCGACAGCCAAAACGCACCTCACTGCACCCTACGACGGAACAGCCACAAGAGCAAAGTGCCAAATTGAAGCCCGCGTTGGCGAGTTAATCTTGAGCGATACCACAACCCACTTGCTTGAAGTCGATGCACCGTCGACGCTCGGACTTTACGAATTGCACCAAGTGCGGGAAGGCGATACCGAAAAGGTTGAAATTAAAGTGCAAGATGCAGAAATAAGTTTAGAGCATAAAGTCACCCATCAGTTGCACCTGACCTTGAATCCGAACCCAATTTGGGAAATTCGGACAGACGTTAGCGCGGCAAAAGTTGCTTTGACCTATCAGCGTTTCGAGTTCAGTATATCGGCATTGAGTCGGGCGCAACCTCGGTGAAGCTGAAAGTGGGCTTGCGCTCCGACTCCGTACGCCTTGATTTATCTGCGGCCGCTTCTGCGCTCAAACTGCTCGTGCCAAAAGACATGGGTTGCCAAATCGTGAGCAAAAATAGCTTCACCAGCATCAGTGCAAACGGCTTCACCACATTTGACCCATTGACTATGCGCACTGAAGGCTTTGAAGACGCTCCGAAAAAAATTTACATCGTCTTGAAAGGCGAACTCTCCAACCTGAATCTTGAACGATACTAATATCTCACAAACTGGTCTCTAAGAAACTGCTAACATTCAAAGGAACTTGGCTTCCGCTTGGGTTGCGAAAGCCTGAAATGACCAATGTGTAGACACCTCGTGAGGCAAAAGTTTGTGGAATTCTGAGCGCCGTGTTGTCTGAAAATTGAATAGTGAATTCGCGTGTGCCAGCATCAACCGTGAAGTATGGCGAAATGTCGCGCCGAGCAAAGTTTTGAATCGAGACACCTTGGCTCGTGATGGAAATTATGTCTGCATCGCTCGAGGCGTGGATGAATCGTATGAAGGCCTTTCCTGCGCTTGGCGTTGCAAGCGTATCTTGCGCCATAAGGATTAGCGTGTCGATTGTATTGCCAGCATCAATAGCCAAGGCAGTGAGTTTTGTGTTGGCTTCAAGCGTGCGTATGGTTCGGGCAACGTTCAGCGTGGTGCCAGACAGGAGAAGGCGGAAATCACGTTCCCCTGTTTTAAAGAAATGATAGCGATACTGCCGACCATATTGCGTTCCACGCTGAACATAGAGGAGCGTGGCCCCGACAGTGTTCATGACAGCAAAGTCTAATTCTTCGGTTGTGGATGCGGCATGAATAAATTGCACTTGCGCGCTGGGTAGGTTATCGTTTGGCTCACTGATGTCAGGCGCACAGGCCGAAAAGAATAACAGCGCAAGCAATGGAAGGACGGCTTCAATAGGTGTTCTCATAGTGTCTCCCTTAGGTCTTTAAGTTTAACTAATTACTTTGGGCACTTTGAAAAATCGGTCTTGCCAGTCCGGCGCATTTTTTAGCACATCCTGATTTGAAAGAGATGGTTTCAGTATATCTTCTCGGAGAACATTCGTTCGGTCGCCCATATTGGACAGCGGCTCAATAAGGTCGGTGTTGAGTTCGTTCAACTTTTCAACATAGTTTAGAATTTGGTTTAAGTCCTCTTTCATAGCTTCCTTTTCATCGTCAGTGAACGAAAGCCGCGCCAACATTGCAATATATTCTACATCTGCTTTTGAGACAGCCATAGTGGGTTTCTATGTTTTTATGAGTGGTCGGAATTTAGTGTGAACGCCTGTAAGATTAAAGTCGCTTTAAGATTTTTTCTGCAACGCTTTTGATGAAATCCTGTTCAGTTTTTTCGTCGCATGTTTTGCAGGTCAGTTTTGCAGGTTCGCATTTGGGTGTTTCTTTTTCTTGGAAGTCAGCAAACATGCCACGCCGTTCAAAGTTTTGATGGGTTTCGTAGAGGTAATCCACTTCGCGTTTTGTCAGTGGCACAATCCCGCCGAGTATTTGTGCATAGATGAGCGTTTTTGCGGCGTGCTCTAACTTTTCGGTCCGATACAGGGCTTCGTGGATATTGCTTCCCAGCACCACAACGCCGTGATTGGCTAAGAGAATTGCGTTTGCCCAGGCGATAAATGGCTCGAGCGAGCGCGGCACTTCATCGGTGCTGGGCGTTGCGTAGTCAGCAAGCGGCACTGGGCCGAGGTCTAAAATCACTTCGGGGAACACGGCAAGGTCGAGGGCTTTGCGCGCAACTGCAAAAGCCGTTGTCGCAGGTGGGTGGGCATGTACAATGCCTTGGACATCACGTCGCTGGTTGTAGATGTAAAGATGCATCAGGCTTTCGGTTGATGGCGGGCGCTTTCCCTCAATGAGTGTGCCGTCGCGGCTTATCAAGCAGATATCTTCGGGCAAAGCGTTTGCTTTGAGCGTGCGCGTGGCTGTAATGTAGATGCCTTCTTCAGCACGAAGGCTGATATTGCCATCGTAACTGGCTACAAATCCAAGCCTTGCGCATTGGCGTGCAATGTCGGCAACGGTTTCTTGATGCAGGCGGTTCATGTTTTAATCTCCAAATTGCATCAGGTAGCGCGCTATGAAATCATCAATATCGCCATCGAGTACGTTTTCCACATCGAAGCGTTCATAGCCAGTGCGGTGGTCTTTGACACGACGGTCATCGAGCACATAACTACGAATTTGCGAGCCCCACTCGATTTTGCGTTTCTTGCCTTCAATTTCGCGGCGTTTGGCTTCTTCTTCTTCGCGTTTAAGTTGATACAGGCGCGATTTGAGCATTTTCATGGCGCGCTCACGATTTTGGAACTGTGAGCGTTCTTGTTGGCATGCTACAACAATGCCTGTTGGAAGATGCGTAATGCGAACAGCGGTTTCAACCTTGTTGACATTTTGCCCGCCTTTGCCGCCGCTTCGATAGGTGTCAATCTGCAAGTCTTCACGGCGGATTTCAATTGGCACATCGTCTGGCGCTTCAGGATAGGCGAAAACGCTGGCAAACGAGGTGTGCCGTCGTGCATTGGCATCAAAGGGTGAGACCCGCACCAAGCGATGCACACCGTTTTCGGCTTTCAAGTAGCCATAGGCGTAATCGCCTTGAATTTCGAGCGTAGCGGTTTTGATACCCGCTCCTTCGCCTTCTTGGTAGTCATCGGTATAGACTTTGAAGCCTTTGCGTTCAGCCCAGCGCATATACATTCGGTAGAGCATTTCCGCCCAGTCTTGTGCTTCAGTGCCGCCTGCGCCCGCGTGAATCGTGAGAATTGCGTTGCGTTTATCGTCTTCGCCCGACAGCATATTTCGGAACTCGAGCGAGGCAATTTCCCTTTCAAGTCTTTCAAGATTGCTTTGCGCCTCGACTCGGTAGCCTTCTTCGCCAAGTTCTTCGGCCAGCTCGAGCGATTCTTTTTCGCTATTAAGCTTAGCTTCAAGCGATTTGTAAGACTCTGTCCACGATTTGAGTTCAGCAATTGTTTTAAGGGTCTTTTGCGCAGCAAGGTTATCGCTCCAAAAGTTGTCGGCAGTTGTCTGGGCTTCAAGTTGCGCAAGGGTTTCTAATTTCTTATCGATGTCAAAGAAACCTCCGCAGTTGGTTTAATCTCTCAAAAAGTGTAGTCAGTTTTTCGCGTTCAAGGTCAAACATGATTAAGATGATTTTGAATTGAGGCGAGAATATAAAACGAAAGGGCGACTTTGTGCAGTCGCCCTGTGCTTCGTAAGTGTCAGTAGGTTACGTTCTCGTATCGTGTCTCGCCGTCGGCAGTGTTGGTTTTGACGGTGATTCTGACCGTGTGAGGCACATTTGGATTTGCGCTTCGGAATTCCACGAGCCAACTGTTTTGAAGCGCGACAGTAACGGGAAGTGTGGTCAAATCGAGGTCGCGCGCATCGGAGCGAATCACTTTGAGCGTGCCACCCGTTCCGAACGACAGCCGCCAAGGCTTTTCACGTGAAAGCGGGGTTTCTGTACCGAAAGCTGTTGTATCGCCGCCGCTCCAAACCGTGTGAATCGTGCCGCGTTGGTTGTTCCAATTCGCTAAGAACACATCGGTCGAATACCATGGGCGTTGACCGGGTTGCGTGGGTTCATCGGTGAAGTTGATGTAGACGCGCTGTGCATTTTGCCGCCATGCAAAGAGCGAATCGGCGAAGCGAATGGCAACGATTGCGTTTTCACCAAAGACGCCGGCGTTTTGACCTTGCGCCGCTTGTTGCAGGGCTTGCGCGTTTGGTCCGCCAAAGCCTCGTGTGCGGCTGGTGCCGGTAGCGCGATTCAAATACACGCGCAAACTTTCAGGCGCGGTTAAATCCAACGCGCCGGTTACCGGTCCGTCGTATCCCACACAGCCGACGCGCAAGTTCAAGCCCGATGCTTGCAACGTATTGGCAAACGCAATGATTTTCGCCGCAATAGAATCCGCTTCTTCAAACATTGAGCCTGAATTATCCACCGTGAAGACAATATCAACACCTAACGCGTTGCTCGCGCTCACGCGTGTGAGTTTAATGCCTTTGAGCGTATTGTCTTCGGTTACATACAGGTTTTGATTGCCTGTAAATTCAATCGGCTGTCCCGTAGTCGGATTGATGATGCCCAAGAGCGAAATGCGAATGCGGCTTTCGTTGCCTTGTGTTTTCGCGAAGGTAGCGGCGGGGCGCACATTGTTGATGGTCGGCGCAGGCGCACTGCCACTAGGGTCAGCAGGAATGTCGCTATTCGGATCGTCATCGTTACCAGATGGATTGCTTTCTTCTTTGCACGCATAGAAGAGCGAGCTGGCAACGATGAGCAGAAGGGTCAGCAGGGTTTTGAGTTCAAGTCTTTTCATGGTTGTTCTCCGTTTAGTGTTATGGCAAAGAAGATGGTTTTGGGTGATAGGGAGTTTCTAAAACATCGCAATGAGGCTGACACGCGAGGCGCGCTCTGAAATGGCGGCTTGGCGCACTTCATACCGAATGCCGATGCCGAAGTAGTCGTCTATCTTTTTGATAGCAGTAATTTCTGCCACTGAAACGCCGTACTCAGGCGAATTGGGATTTGAGACCACTGGCATTAAGTAGCCGGCTTCGATGTAGTAATCAGCAATGTCTATGGTTGGCTTAATCCAAATGCCTGTGGCGGGCATGCGCGCATCAAATTCAAACGGCACGAGTGCTTTAATGCCCAGCGTGGCGTTGAAGAGCGTTTCGTTCAGGAAGCCAATGCCAATCGCATTCGAGAAATGCACATCAGCATCACTTGCCGATAGACTTGCTTTGCCCCAACCAAATTGCAGACTGCCGTGATAGACAATGCCGAGCGTTTGATGGTTGCCGATGGTCAGTCCAAAGTCTGCCATATCCACAAGGTAACTGGCATTGAGCGCGGCTCCGTAGTAGGCTCCGGCGTTTGAAGCGTAGTTGCCTCGCGCATAGTTCTGTGCTTGGTTTGCCCGCGTGATGCCGCCGCCCCAGTAGCTATACCCAAAATCCGACGGTTGCGCTTGCACGGCGACCGACACCCAAACAAACAGAAAGAGACTCACTATCCTTTTCATGACCATCATCAGGTTGAAGTAGAAAGGCACTTACTTGCAAGAAGCAAGTGCCTCCGGTTTTTTACCTTACTGCCATTTGACATCAAAACGCCCGTCCGTGATGTTGCGAATCTCTGGGGTTACATTATTTCCGGCTCTGCATCTGAAGCTGAATGTGCCCGAGACGATTTTGTTTTGCGTGTCGAGTTTGGTGATTTTCACGGTGCCTGTTTCTGTATCTGTGGTGACCCATGCTTGTCCAGCAGATGTTGCATAAGCCGCAATACCTTGAAAACTGCCCGCCCCAGGTGCTAATCCGAGCCTGAAATCACCAGTGCCGGTTACATTGGCAATCGTGATGTTGAACGTCGAGGCAGATGTGCCTTGCAGTTGCGTGCCAATGATCGTCAGGTTGTTGTTGGTGTAGGTCGCATACGCGCCGGGCAGGGGCGAGCCGGGAATGGAAGTGGCAGACCAATCTTGTCCGTCAATTTTTGCGCTCATGGTGCCTGCGCCGGTTTGTGTATTGCCGCCCCCACTACCGCCGTCAGCGGGGTTTTCGTCTTTTTTGCATCCTGTCAGCAGAACGCTGGTGGTCAGCAGAGCGAGTGCGAAGAAAAGAAGTGTCCGTTTCATTTTCGTTAGAAGTTTAAGTTGAACAAATTAGCCCTCAATGTTGTGAGGGTTCAGTAGAAGTAGGTGCTAAAACTGTGCCAATGCGTTTTTCTTTGAATTTGAGCGCAATTTTGAAGGCGGTGTCGGGTTTTGACGACGCTCTGTTGCTTTTAGGCGACGGGTTTCAGCAGCTACGGGGTTATGGGGCGTTGTGCAGAAGTATTTTCAGGGAAAGCATGCCGAATTTCTTGCCATTTTTGATACCTTTGCAAGATTTCTTGCAAGTTATTTTTGGTGGGAACAAGAGGATTTGAATTGGCTATGAAATCAAATCATCGTCCGCAAGCATTGCCGCGCTCGCCTGAAGTGCAACAAGGCGTGAAGGTGCTGGTGGTTACTTCGGTGATGCTTTCTTTTATTTCGTTTTGGCGTGCCGCGGCGATTGTGTTAAGCGACCTTGCTTCGACGGCCTACTACATTGGTGGCATTACGGAGCGTGCGATTGGGGAAGCGGCACCGTATTTCATTTTAAGCGTGATGATTTTCGCCTATGCGGTTCGGTTGGTTTATATCGAGTCGTGCTCACTGTTCACGCGTGGCGGGGTGTATCGTGTGGTGCGCAGTGCACTTGGCGAAAAATTTGCCAAAGTTGCCGTCTCCGCCTTGATGTTCGATTACATCTTAACTGGTCCGATTAGTTCCGTTTCGGCTGGTCAGTATTTAGTCGGGTTGTTTAATAGCCTTTCAGCGCAGTTTCATTTCGGATTCACGCTACCTGTCAATCTTTCCTCACAAATCATTGCTATGGGGATTGTGCTTTACTTTTGGCGTGTCAACACCAAAGGCATTGGGGAGTCGTCGGAAAATGCACTGCGCATTATGCAAATCACGGTTGTCATGATTGTGGTTATGCTGGTCTGGTGTGGCATCACACTTTCGGTGCGCGGGTTTGAGCTACCAAAATTCACCATCCAATTCAATGAGGAATCGCTGGGGTTTCTGATGCATTTTCGCTTGGGCGAGAAGTTGCTTTCGGGCGAGGTGTTGGGGGCGATTGGTCTGTTGATTGCGCTTGGGCATGCTATGCTGGCGATGTCGGGCGAAGAATCGCTGGCGCAGGTCTATCGTGAAATTGAGGCGCCCAAACTCCGAAACCTCAAACTGGCAGGCTTTGTCATCTTTGTGGTCAGTGTGACTTTCACAGGCATCTTCTCCTTTCTTGCTGTAATGATTATTCCTGACGACGTGCGCATTTCACAATATGCCGATAACCTGCTTGCAGGTTTGGCGATGAATGTTATCGGTCCAGAGGAAGTCAAGCTCGGGTTGCAGGCGTTTGTGGTAGTAGTGGGCTTTTTGATTTTGTCGGGTGCGGTGAACACATCATTTGTTGGTGCAAATGGCGTGCTCAATCGTGTGGCGGAAGATGGACTTTTAGCCGACTGGTTTCGCGAGCCTCACAAGCGGTTTGGCACTTCTTATCGAATGATTAACCTGATAGCGGGTTTTCAACTGACGACTATTTTGCTTAGTGGTGGCAATGTGTATTTGCTTGGCGAGGCATATGCTTTCGGGGTGATTTGGAGTTTTGTCTTCAACACTTTTTCCATGATGGCCCTGCGTTTCAAGGATAAGCGCCCACGCCGCTTCAAAGTGCCCTTGAATTTTAAGTTCGGCTCGGTCGAGTTTCCACTGGGCATTTTGTTGGTGCTGATGGTCTTGCTGAGCGTTGCGGTTGTAAATCTTTTTACCAAATCGGTGGCAACGGTGTCGGGCATTTTGTTTACGCTGTTCTTTTTTCTGCTGTTCAGCCTTTCGGAGCGGCTCAACCAACGTGCTAAAGAAGCCTACAAGCGCTCACGACCAAAAGATGCACTTTCACTCGAGGAACTTCAAGAGCTGGAAAAATTCAATCAAGAAATCGGCTTGAAAATTACACCCGAAGAAATCGGCTCGGAAAAGCCCAAGCGCATTTTGGTCGCTGTGAAAAATCGCGCTAACTTGGAACACTTGGTCAATTGTTTAGAAAACACAGATACTGACGAAGTCGATGTCATTGTCATGCGCGTGCGCATTCTGAAAAACGGACAAGCCTTCGTTCCTGAAATGCTTCGTGATGAGCGCAGGCTCTTTACCGACGTGGTCAATATCGCCGAAGATATTGGCAAACCGGTCATCCCATTGATTGTGCCGGGCTACAATGCCTTTTACAGCATTGTCAATACGGCCAAAGAACTTGGTGTCTCGGAAGTCTATATGGGCGAATCGCAAGAGTTCAGCATGGAAACTCAACTCGAAGAGCTCGCCATGATTTGGGGCTATGAACGCAAAGACGAAAAGGAAAAAATGACCTTTCGTGTGGTCGCTGATGAAAAGAATAAAGTTGAAATTGAACTCTAAACGGCTTGATAGGACTATGAACAAGTATGCAACGCTTCTCAGACAACATGCTTTCAAAGTCACACATGCACGCGTCAAACTGCTTGAACGGCTCGAGCACGCCACAAGACCCATGACTGCACAAGAGCTACATGCAGAACTTGCTGATGCCAAGATGGATTTAGCCACCGTTTATCGTTCGCTCAATAAGTTTGCTGATGCAGGGCTGGTAACGCGCGTTCAACTTGGCGACGAATTTGACCGCTTTGAATTTGTTAAACCTCATCACCATCATCATATTGTGTGCAATAAGTGCGGGAAGGTCTCGGAAATTGAACTCTGCAATCTGGATGCGCTTTCTAATGCGATTGCGAAACGAACAGGCTTTCGCAACATTGAGCATCAGGTGGTTTTTCGTGGCGAATGTCAAGAGTGCGCCTCGCATTCATGAAGAAACAGCCGATTCGCATTGGCACACGCAAAAGTCCGCTTGCGCTCTGGCAGGCTGAATTTGTGAAGGCCAAACTGCAAGCCGCTTTTCCTGACCGAGAGTTTTTGCTATGCCACATTCAAACGACTGGCGATAAAATTTTAGACTCCCCGCTTTCAAGGATTGGCGACAAGGGGCTTTTTACGCGCGAAATCGAGCACGCCTTGCTGCGTGGCGAGATTGACCTTGCTGTTCACAGTCTCAAAGACCTACCAACACAAACGCCCGATGGGCTGATGATTGCCGCCATCACGGAGCGTGAAGACCCGCGCGATGTGTTAATTTCAAAAACTTCGGCAACGTTGCTCACGCTTCCCAGAGGTGCAAAATTGGCCACTGGTAGCCTGCGCCGCCGCTCCCAAGTGTTGGCGCTCCGCCCTGACTTGGAACTCTGCGACATTCGCGGCAATCTCAACACGCGCTTCAAAAAATTTTTTGACAGCGACCTGGAAGCCATGCTTTTAGCCTTTGCAGGCGTTCATCGCTTAAAGATGGACGATAAAATTTCTGAACTCATTTCACACGACCTTGTGCTCCCGGCGGTTGGACAAGGTGCGCTTGCTATTGAGACGCGCCAAGACGATACAGCCATCATAGACATGACACAGCCGCTCAATCACTTTGAAACCGAACTGGCTGTCAAAGCCGAGCGCAGTTTGCTGCGCTCGCTCGAGGGCGGTTGCCAAATCCCTATCGGCGCGTTTGCTTCATTCGACGGCGAAACCTTCAAACTCTCGGCTTTTATCGGCTCGCTGGATGGCAAAGTTACACTTCGCGAAAGCCTTACAAAATCGCACATCACCAGCATTGCAGAGGCTGAAGCCACGGGCATTGAACTCGCTGAACGCTTGCGTGAAAAAGGATGCGAAAAAATTTTGAGTGCAATCCGCAGAAGTTGAACACAACAGTCGCATCAGGCAATACAGAGATTGCATCACACTGCTATGCAGACACCAACGGACAGACAAAAACGACTGAATCTCTGGACTGCGGTTTTGGTTGATGGCGTCATGTTCAACCTTGCCTTTCTGCTCTATGTCAAGTTTCGTGAGCTCATGCCGCAGATACGCTTCGCTGACCAAGTGCCGATGTTGATTCTGCCAATGCTTGTCATGATGGGCTTTTGGTATGGGCTGTTTTGGCTTTTTGGGTTGTATGAGGTGGAACAATTGGTCTCGCGATACAAACAAGTCTCGCTTGTGTTCCAAGCGGTTACGACCGGCGCAGTTACGCTGGGAATGTTTATCTATCTTGATGATTACCTTTACGAACAATCTTCAGGTGTGGAAGTCACTGCGCGCGCACGGTTTGGCATCCTTTTCTATTGGGCGATTTTAATTCTCTGCACCTCGTGTGCGCGGGTGCTGCAGGCAACTGTGATTCGAAGGCGCTTGATTCGGGGCATCGGCCGCAGTAACGCACTGATAATCGGAACAGGCAAGCGCGCACAAGAACTTGCTACCGATATCGAAAAGCACCCAGCACTTGGATTGAACGTGGTGGGATTCGTCAAAGAACACAGCCATGGTCAAGAAGTGCCCATCAGAGACATCGTCGGAACTATTGATGAAATTCCAAAGCTCATTCGAGAAAAACAGATCTCGACGGTTGTAATTGCCGTGGAAGTCAACCGACATGATGAGCTCCTAAAAATTATTGGACTGTGTGAAGGCAAAGGCGTGAGTGTGAAGATACTGCCCGATATGTATGAAATCGTGTCAGGTGCGGCGCAAACCACGCAGATTTACGGCATGCCGCTGGTCAGTTTAGACCCCAAATTACTCTCACCCATTGAAGCCAATTTGAAACGTATGTTTGATGTCGTGGTCTCACTCATTGTTCTGGTGATAGGACTTCCGCTTTGGATGATTATTGCTGTCGCAGTCTGGCTCGATACCAAAGCCTTCCCGATTTACACGCAGACACGTGTGGGTTTGCACGGTAAATACTTCACACTCTATAAGTTTCGCTCCATGCGTGCCGATGCGGAAGCATCAGGACCGAGATTGACGCAAAAAGACGATGACCGAGTTACACCACTTGGAAAAATTCTCCGCAAATATCGCATTGATGAGTTCCCACAATTCTTCAACGTCTTGATTGGCGATATGTCGATTGTCGGACCGCGACCAGAGCGACCGTATTTCATAGAGAAAATCATTCAACAAGCACCCCACTACACGCGCCTGCATCGCGTCAGGCCAGGCATTACCAGTTGGGGACAAGTCAAATACGGCTACGCTGCCAATGTCGATGAAATGGTCGACCGTCTCAAATATGACTTGTTCTACGTTGAGAATATGAGTTTTGGCATGGACATCAAGATTATTCTCGCCACGATTTATGTGGTCATTACAGGCAGAGGGCAGTAGCATTTGGATTGTCTATCACCTCCTGCGCGATGCTAGAACATCTCTAAAATTTTGGATTTCACGATAGGCTTTCGGGTGCTTACCTGAATTGCCTTGCTAAGGCGCATAGAAACAGGTTCAACCGCTGATTCTTTGTCGGTAAAAATTTCGGCAATCACGTCGCCTTTCTTCACTTTATCGCCGACTTTTTTTCGGAACAAGATGCCGGCTTTGGGGTCAATGGCGTCTTCTTTTTTCATTCGCCCTGCGCCAAGTGTGATGGCGGCAAGTCCAATTTCAAGCGCATTGATAGCGGAAATGTAGCCGTCCCTTGGCGCTGTGATGTGTTCAGTGAATTTTGAGGTTGGATATTTTGAAAAATCTTTGAGCGGCGCAGTGTCCGCACCTTGTGCATTGGCAACATCTAAAAATTTCTCAAAAGCCCTGCCGTTTTGAAGTTGCGCTTTTGATAATTCAATGCCTTCTTTGAGCGACTTCACTTTTTTTGCCAAGAGCAGCATTGCGCCTGCAAGCGTCAAGGAAACTTCGAGTGTATCTTGCACGAGTGCATCATTTCGCCCTTGCAAGCACTCCATACACTCTTTGACTTCCAACCAATTGCCGACTGCATAGCCCATCGGTTCGTTCATATCGGTGATAAAGGCTTTGACTTTTTTTCCGTAACTCTCGCCAATCTGCACAAGCGTTTTCGCTAGTGTTTTTGCCTGTGAATAGGTTTGCATAAATGCGCCTTTGCCAGTTTTGACATCAAGCACGAGCGCCTCAAGCCCCGACGCAATTTTCTTTGACATGATGCTTGAAGCAATGAGCGGAATGGATTCAACGGTTGCGGTGACATCACGAAGAGCATAGAGCAGTTTATCAAGCGGTGCAATTTCCTCTGTTTGTCCAATTAGGGCGCAGTGATGCTGTTGAAGCAGATGAATAAAGGCTCTTTCGGAGAGATTGACATTAAACTGCGGAATGGATTCGAGTTTATCTAATGTGCCGCCTGTGTGTCCAAGAGCGCGTCCTGAAATCATCGGCACCACCACGCCGAGACTAGCGACAATCGGCGCAAGAATCAGCGAGGTTTTATCGCCCACGCCGCCCGTAGAGTGTTTATCCACTTTCGGAGCGTGAATCGCAGAAAGATTCACCACCTTGCCACTCTCAATCATCGTTTTGCAAAGCGCATTCATTTCGGATTGTGAGAGCGAGCGAAAAAATATCGCCATTAACATCGCTGACACTTGATAGTCGGGGATTTTTCCAGCGTGGTATGACGAAAAGAAAAAGCGGATTTCGGCTTCGGTGAGCGTTTCGCCTTGACGCTTTTTGCGAATGAGCTCGACAGGATTCATTTTTTAGAAACAGTTACACACGGTGCAAAAGCAGTAGGTCTTGAAGCGTTCTGACACCGATTTTCTCAAACTGCTTAAAAATACGTGCGGCAATTTGTGCTCTACAAAGGCCTCGCCAAGCACGTGGCGCCGCATGTTGTTTGGCATGTGATACTTTTCGCAGAGTTTGTCTAAATTACTCTTCCAATGTGATGCGGATTGAGCTATATGTATTGCAAGGATGGTTTGGCGCATCCGACAGCGTGAGCCAGTTCAACCGTCTCAATGAAGTAATTGATGAGCGTTTGTCCATAAAGCCGCTTCATTTCCGAGTTAATGAAGCCAATCTCAAGAGTGCGTATATGCGACAAGCACATCAGCCTTGATGTATTCTAAAAACTTTGGTAGCACTTCTTTAACGGATAGTGCTGCAATGGTTTCTGACGGCGTGATAAAATGCACTTTCACAGATTCGGCAAGGTGCGCAAATGGTTGTCGGGCTTGATAACAGCGTAAAATATGTTGTTTCAAATCCACGCGGGACCGTTCTTCATGCGTAAGTCGCAAGTTGATGAAAGGTAAGATGAATTGCGATGTTGTGCAAAGGGTTTTGGAAAACGCATTGAGCGGAACAGATGCATTTTGTATCTTTTCCTTCATTTCTGAATCAAACCTTACGAATGAGTTCCAACGTCACATTTTTTCTCTCTTGCTTGCTGATTGCCGTGCCAGTCTCAATGGCGGGGCAAGATGCACTTCAACAACTTCGTGACCAAACTTATGGCACACAAGCCACAGGCGAAAGTCGCTCCTCACTGCTTAAAAATTATTTTTCGGCGTTTTCACAAGACCAAAATCTGCTTGACAAAATATCTCCGCTTCCACAACTTTCTGCGTCGCTCCAAGCCGTTCCGCTTGAAGATGTGGTGGATGCAGAAAAGTATGTGCTGGGACCCGGCGATGTGATAGAGATTAGCATTTTTACCTTGACGCCAATTACCTTTCGCACAACTGTTTCTGCCGATGGCGCGCTCACGCTTCCGAATGTGGGCGCAGTTGCCGTGAGCGGAAAAACACTGGCGGCAGTTAAGTCTGAACTCGTGTCGCAAATTTCCAAACAGTATAAAAGCAGTTCGATTGCGATTACGCTTCAACGTCCGAGAAACTTTTTGGTAACGGTTACCGGTGCAATTCGCATGCCGGGAAAGCACCTCGTCTCATCGGTTGACCGTGTTGATAAAGCAGTCCTGCTTGCCAATGCGCCGCCTGTTGAAAACACAAACCTTGCGCCAACCTTACAAGCGGAGAAACTGAATAGTGATAGGCTTGCGGTTCGGCTTTATCCAAATTACGCGCCGCTTTTGCAACCGTCGCTTCGGCAAATCAAGGTGCATCGCAAAAGCGGAGAAGTGTTGGCGTGCGATTTAATTCGATTTTTCATGGCGGGCGATAACTCTATGAATCCCGTGTTGCAAGAGGGCGATGTGATTGTTGTTCCAAACCTTGCAGTTGAATCAGTTGAAAAAGTGGGCATTTATGGAGCCGTGCAGATTCCCGGTCTTTACGAATACTCGCCGTTTGATAGCCTGACCACTCTCTTCAAACTTGCGCATGGTGCAACGCCGAATGCGGATTTGGAGAATGTGCAACTCGTCCGCAAAACCTCGTCGGGCTTTGTTTCAGAGCGCATCAATGTTTCGGAAATTTTTGCAGGTCGCGCCAAAGACGTGCTCATTCTCCCGAATGATAGAATTCAAGTGCCTGAAAAGCCGATGACCAAAATCGGCAATGTTACCATCAAAGGAGAGGTGAAGTTCCCCGGATATTTTGCGATTGAAGAAGGCAAAACAACTTTGAAGGAAGTCATCAAGTTGGCAGGTGGGTTTACTGAACAAGCCTTGCTGAACGGTGCGAAAATTTATCGCAAGCCGCGCACCGATGACCCAAACGCCAAAGAGCCGATTGCGATTACTGACCCCGAATTTGAACGAGCGCGTATTCTTCGCGGAAGCAATCTTAACCCTGAAGAAGCACAAACGTTCAATATTGATTACAACGCTCGGCGTAACTATGTTTCCGTGAGTTTTCAAGAAATCTTTCAAAGCGGTAGTTCAAAAGATGTGGTGTTGAAAGATGGCGATGTCATTTTGGTTCCAAAAGATGAGCAAACGGTGTATGTGTTTGGTCAGGTTGAGCGACCGGGCTTTGTGAAGTATGTCAAAGGCTGGAAAATACGTGATTATCTTAACGCCGTCGGCGGCGAGACGAGCGAATCAACAGGTGACATCAAGGTGCTGAAAGCCAACGGCGATGAATGGAAAACGCCACGTGATACCGAGATTGAATCAGGCGACTGGATTATCGTACCCAAAAAAGTGCGTAAGACCTTTGCACAAAGTGTTTCCGAATACGCGCCTGTGATTTCAGTCTTCACGACAATTGTAACTTTGAGCGTTTTAATTTTTCAAGTAACACGATAGCGAAGATGGAAGAAACACAAGAAAGCACGATTGTTCAGAATAGTTTTAGCGAACAAGCGTTATCTGCTAATAATGGTGCGGTGCCGACATGGGCAAAAGTGCTTGAACTCTTGATTCGCTATCGCAAATGGATAACCGTGTGCACCTTATCAGCAACAGCAGTAGCGACGCTTATCGCCTTTTTGCTTCCCGTTTGGTTTCTTTCTTCGTCAGTGATTGTGGTTGGACAGCAAAGCGATGTGCTCAATTTATCTAAATTACTTGGTGTCAGTGCTGGGCTGGCGGGTGATTTGCTAGGGAAAAATAAACTGTCAGATGAAGTAGACCGCTATGAAGCGATTTTCAAGAGCGAACGCTTGCGCCTTGCAGTGATAGAGCGATTTGATTTGATGAAGGTATATGAATTTGATGATCCCGATGTCAAAGAGCCGATTAAAAACACCCTCAAAGAGTTAGACGCAAACATTTCTTTCAAAGACAACAAAAACGGCACAATTACGATTTCCGCGCTCTACAAGGAGCAACCCGAAAAAGCCGCAGAAATGGCACAATATATTGTTGCTATGATGGATTCTATCAATCGCCAACTTGCGACAGAATCGGCGCGCAATCAGCGTATCTTTATTGAGCGAAAGTATATGCAAGCACAACAGGAATTAGCCCTTGCAGAAGCGGCCTTAAATGCATTCCAGAAGCAATACAAAGTGGCAGAAATCAAAGACCAAGTTCGCGCGAGTTTGGAGGCATTAGCACAACTTGAATCTGCGGCAATTACCAGTGAAGTAGAATATAATGTGCTTAAAGAAGCACTCGGAGAAAATCACCCCCAAGTGCTTCAAGCGAAAAGCAAAGTTCAAGAAATGAGAAAACAAGTTAGGCGGTTCGAGCAAGGCGGGTTGAATAGCGATATTATCATTCCATTTGAAAAAATGCCCGATGTAGGAATGGAGTATATGAGGCTATATCGGAATTTACTCCTACAAACAAAAATCGTTGAGTTTCTTGCAACGCAATACGAACAAGCGAAAATTCAAGAAGCCAAAGATACACCGATGCTCCTTGTTTTGGATAAAGCACGTGTGCCCGAATCGAAAGCTAAGCCGAAACGGCTCTTTATCATTCTCGGCGGTATGCTGGTGGGTTTCTTCGTGTCGGTTGCGCTTATTTTTCTGTATCGTGAGACACAGACGACAGAATTTCGCCATTGGAAATGTTACTTTGAAAATGTGATTAAAGAGCGCGCCTAATGCCTAACTTTCAAACTCTTGCATCTACACCACTTACGCCATTACCAACCCTAAAACTCTCCCTTGCCTATGGTATTTTCCTGTTAATAATCGCCGCGTCCTACTTTCTTAATCCATTGCTTCCTTTGGGTTTAACGTTCATACTATGCTTATTCGCATTCCGACATCTAATACCGTTTGAAGTATTGTTCTACATTATTGTAGTGATGTTTTTGATAGTAAGCCCTAATGTGCCACCTCATGAAAAACATTTTCGGTCGCCGATTCTTCTGAAAAGTATTTTCTTAGCACAAGACATCATTCTATTTTCGGCACTATTTCTTTTCGCTGTGAAACTTCTAACTCAAAAAATTGAGTTTCCCAAGCCGAAGACCTTTGTAGAAAAAGCGTTTCTATTATTTACAATTTCTTTCATGTGCTCGCTCGCAGTAGGACTGTGGCAAAATAATCGCACCGAATATGTATGGAGTGAAGTGAGAGATTTTGCCTATTTGATGTTGTTCTGGTTGATTCTCGCGTATGCGTCGCGCTTTGAGCGCGCCTATGTTTATTTTCTTGTCTTTATAGGATGTTGCGCGGTGTTTGCCATAGTCAGCATAATTGATGCGGCAGTGCGTTATCAATTTTCGCGCTACAATTCAGGCATTTCTTTCTTGTTATTGCCGGGCTTTTGCTTCTCTTTGGCGACGTTAGTGCAGGCGTTCAGAAAGCATAAGACGTTTCTTATCGTGCTTCTTACTGTTTTCTTATTTGCTATCCTGATTTCATTTACACGAGGCTTATATTTCGGGGTGATTACTGGCGTACTTGCAGTAATAGTTTGTGCAGGTGCAGTGCAGATGATACGATTAGCGGTTATCTTGGTGGCAGGAGCAGGGGCAGTTGCCACTCTATTATTTTTATTTAATTTGACACCAGATTTTTTGGTTGACCAAACAGTCAATCGTGGAATGGAAGTTGCAGGTGGAATTGATGTAAGTAGCACAGAGCGAATTTTAGAGGCTATTGCTGTATTGGAGGCATTTCCTAAACACCCTGTTTTTGGAGCAGGCATCGGTGGAACGATATGGGTTTATCGCTTTACGGATCTTGTGGGAAAAGCAGGAATGACAGACTGGTGGTTTATTCACAATAACTATTTTCAAACCTTGCATAAACAAGGATTATTCGGGCTGATAACCTTGCTTGCTCTTTGGCTGGGAGCAATTTGGAAATCATATAGGCTCTATAAGAGAGTAACAGACCTCAAGAAAAAAACACTACTTTTGACAACGCTGGGAACATTAGTTGGATTTATGGCTGTCTCTATGACTTCTGCGGTGATGACTTACTCGAATACGAATTTCTTGAATGCACTTTTATTCGCGATTGTTGTAATTATTGAGCGAGAGCAGAACCATAGAGACCAGTCGGAGCGCGAAAATGAGCGTTAAACAGAAGTTAGTTTTAAACTCGATATTCGCCGCGCTTCCCCGCGTTTTAGCATGGTCTCTGACCTTATTTATCACACCCTACGTCGTGCATCAATTAGGCATAGCCTTATTTGGAACTTGGGCGTTGCTTTCCTCTTTATCCAGTTACCTTTTCTTACTGGATTTTGGATTTGCAACTTCAATTGCACGATTTGTTGCTGAAGCCGATGCCACACAAAACCGTGATAGATTGTCCAAAATTTTTTCTATTAGTTTGTTGCTCTATGCCTGCTGGGGTATTGCTATTGCAGCTATATTGCTGCTGTGGCAAAACGAAATTTGTAACTTTTTTCGTCTTGAAGCACCAGACGAATCTATCTTGAAGACGGCTTATATCGCCACAGTGTTTAGTTTTTTGTGCTCGATGTTTGTGACCGCGTACTTGCAGATAATTGACGGGCTACAAAAAATGAAGGTGAGCGGCACAATTACATCAGCGTCAATTATTTCAACAAATATCGCCAATATCGTTGTGCTTTATCTTGGATACGGTATTGTAGGGCTGGCTGTTGGCACGGCACTGGTTCAAGCCGCAACGCTCGTTGCCGTTTTAATTGCAGTCCGTAAAAACATTCCAGATTTGAAATTCAGCCGATTTGAGTTTTCTCTTTTTAAGTCAATGTTCAAATATGGCGGGCAGTTACAAGTCTCATCACTGCTCTATATCATTGTCATAAGAACGGAAAGCCCAATTATTTCAAGCATTCTTGGCGCGTCGGCAGTCGGCTATTATCGGCTTGCCAACAGCCTTGCAGGGCTATCGCGCGATATTCCTTCCTTGCTTCTTTCGGCACTAATTCCGACGGCAACCATGCTCTATGCCAGTGAGCGTAAAGAAGAACTTCAACGACTTTATGAACGTGCAACTGCCTACCTAACCTTTTTTGCGTTCTCGGTAGCGGCTTTCTTTTTTTGCTTCTCGGAAGGTCTTCTGCGGCTCTGGCTTAACAGCGAAGACTATCTCGTTGCCGCTTTACCCATGCGGTTGATGATTGTCGGATTCTGTGCCAACATTTTAACGGGCGTTTGCACATCTCTGGCGCGTGCTATCGGACAAACAAAGCAAGAAATGTTCATCAACATAGCCATTGTTGTCCTGCATCTTTTGCTCAATATCGCCTTGCTTCATTGGGTTGGGGTGAGTGCCATAGGAATTGCAACAGTAGTGGTGCTGATTCCAATGAGTCTGTTATTGATTGCACGTCTTTCAACGCAGTTTGGCTTCTCGCTGGCAAGCGTTTCAAAGCAAATTTTTCTTCCTAACCTGTTACTCGTGAGCATATCGTCCATCATTGGACTTGGTATGTATGAAATCGTTCGCGCGATGATCCATATAAATGTTGTAGGGTTAAGATACTGTGAACTTATTGCCCTGTTGATTTCAGGCATCACTTTCAGCGCATCTCAACTCTTTTTGGGAGCACGCTTCGGAATGGTGCGCATTGAGGATTTACAAAGTCTGTTAAGACCCAGCGTTTCATAACCAATGGCTCCAAAAGTTTCGGTTATCATTGCAAATTGGAATGGCGAAGCAATTTTAGAAGCGTGTCTATGCTCTATTTTTGAGCATACAAGATGCGTTTCATTTGAAGTTATCGTTGTCGATGATGCTTCCACCGACCGAAGTAGAGAATTGATTCGCACAAAGTTTCCCAAAGTGAACCTGATTGAAAATGAGCAAAACATCGGCTATGCGGCGACAAACAATCGTGCGTTGGCTTTCGCACGAGGAGAGTATCTTCTACTGCTTAACAACGACACTATTTTGCAAAATGATGCTATCAGTTTAATGGCAACATACTTGGACGAGCATAAAGAGGTTGGCATTTGCGGGGGCACATTACTCAATCCCGATGGGACGCTTCAACATTCGTTTGGAAATGTGCCTTCGCTCAAATTAGAACTGGTTGGATTGTTCTCACTGCATCGCTTTTATCGCAAAACTTACCCGCCTGCACTTGGCATTATTCCCTACAACATCAAAAATCCGATTGAAGTCGATATGATTGTCGGTGCTGATTTAATGATTCGCGCGTCGCTTGCACATGAACTTGGTCTGTATGATGAAACATTCAACGCTTATTTTGAAGACGCAGATTTATGTTTTCGTGTGAAAAAGAAAGGGCTGAAAGTGGTCTATTTACCCGAACCTAAAATCACACACTTGTATAGCTACTCATTTGGCAAACTCAACGATGAGAAAGTTCAGAAAATCTCCCGCAAAGCGCGCCAGATGGCAAGCGGATATAAACGGTTCTGCAAAAAGCATTATTCCTATTGGCGGCTTCTCGTTCTGCTTCGATGCCTGACACAAATGCGGTTATGGATTCAACATTCTTTGAAGGCGTTTTTTACAGGCTCTTCAAAGTCAAAGCAACTTTCGGCGGAATATCAGTCAGCACTTTTAGCACTACTCACTTCATAGGAGCAAACGGTGAAAATTTTGGTTGTCAGTCCAATTCTTCCTTATCGTAATGTCGGACATGGCGGCGGCATCATTTTATTTCATCTGTTAGAATCGCTCTCGAAGCGACACGAGGTTTCGTTGGCGGCAATGTATGAGCCATTCGAGAAAGAAAAAATCGCAGAATTGCAACCCATGCTTGAGGTTGTTTGTGCTTTGCCCAGAGGAGAAACCAGCATGGAACGCTTATCCATGCAAACTTCAAGAGCGCGTCTCTTTCACAAGATAACATTATGGACAAGAGGATTTTTGAACGATGCATTCTCTATCCCCACGCCCGATGTGAAAGCATTTTCTGACGCCGTGCTCTTACATCTCTCGCAACGCCGCTACGACATTGTGCAGGTTGAGTTTCCGCAGTGGCTTTCATATTTTGTGCGCCGCGTTCGGACACCGAAAATGGTTGGAGCGGCGCATGATGTGGTGTTCAAAGTGTTTGAGCGAATGCGATTTCAAAAAAAGAATTTGCTGCATCGACTTCTGTTGAGCCTGCGATATGAGCTTACAAAACGCAATGAACTTTCAACCTACAAGCGATTGCAGTGCATTTATACATTATCGGAGTCTGATAAACGGCTCTTGCTTGAAGCCGAACCAAGACTGAATGTTCAAACGAGAGAAGCAGGATTTCCTTTGCCGCCACCAACGACAACGACCCGCGAACCGAAGATGATTCTATTTGTGGGCTATTTAGCGCGAGGTGAAAATCAAGATGGCGTTTGGTTTATGATAAACGAGGTTATGCCGATACTTTGGCGCACACACCCCGATGCCGCACTGCATGTAGTTGGCGGAGGCGCACCAAAAAATCTGCTTGAACGCCACAACGGTCGAACCCTTGTGTTTCACGGCTATCAAGAAAATTTACACCCGTTCTATCAACGCGCTCGCGTGATGGTTGTGCCTGTCTTTATCGGAGGCGGAATTATTACCAAACTCATTGAAGCCTTGATGCACGCTCTTCCGACAGTCTCGACAACGATTGGCAACGAAGGTGTGCAAGCCAAAGCCGATGAAGCGGTGTTAATTGCAGATACAGCCGTTGACTTCGCTAATCATATCAACACCTTGATTGAGAGTGACGAAATCCACGAGCGCATTTCCAAAGCCGCGCGGCGACACTTCGAACAAAAGTTTCACATTGAGCGCGTCGTTCAAAGGCTTGAAGAAAGCTACCAGCAACTCTGTAACGAAAGTTAATGATGCAAGTGAAAAGTGCCTTGCGTTTGGCAAGAAATCTATTTCAACATCGTTTCGGAACATGCACGATTTGTGGCATGCGCACTGTGTTCCTTGCTTTTGACACAGGTTCTGCGCCTCATGCACGTGAGCAGTTTCATTGTGCTGTATGCAAAAGTGTTTCACGACATCGGCATGTTGCCCTTGAAATGTTGCGCGCATTTGAGCGCAAAGAAGTATCACTTCAAGAAGCACTTCCGTTCTTTCGGAATCTGAAAATTTATAGTGCCTCTTCGGGCGATGCCATAAGCCAAGTGTTAGGCAAAAACAATCCGAACTACGTCATTTCAGAGTATTTTCCAGACACGCCGCTGGGTGCAGAAAAAAACGGTGTGCAGTGCCAAAACCTTGAAGCACTGACGTTCAAAGACACCTCATTTGATTTGGTTATTACGGAAGACGTGTTGGAGCATGTGGTCAATGTAAAAAAAGCCTTATCGGAAATTCATCGTGTCTTGAAGCAGGGGGGCTTTCATATTTTCACCGTTCCGCTTTTGTTGGATTCACCGACGATTGAGCGTGCCGTTGTGGAAGAAAATGGAAACATCAAACATCTCTTGCCACCTGAATATCATGGCGACCCGATACGCGGCGAAATTTTGGCGTTTAGAACTTTTGGCTACGATATTTTTGGCATGCTTTCAGACATTGGATTCAGTGCAAGACTATCGCCAACATTTTTTCAGATGACACTCAAACACGCGATTGCTGATAGTTACGTCGTTGTAAGTCAGAAACGATAAAGAGAAGCAACTGTCCATGTTATCCATCATTATTTGCAGTGTTTCGCCTGATTTCCGAAAGCAAGTTGTGGAGAATTTGGCACAAACTGTTGGGTGCGAACACGAGTTCATCATTTTTGATAATCGAGAGCCGCGTTACGGCTTGTGTAAGGTCTATAACCGTTGTGCTCAAAAAGCAAAGTATCCTTATTTATGCTTTGCGCATGAAGACATCTTGATTGCGACAAAAGATTGGGGCAGAAAACTTATCTCGCACATTGAAAACGACAGCGCAATCGGGGCGATTGGCGTTGCAGGAATTGGATTTGTGAGCGAGCGACGCAAGCCATCTACACCCCGAGCCGCCGCATTTTTTCGCGTCAAGCATATCGATAAACGCACAGGGCGACGCGCTGACATCTGGCGACCGAAAGGCAAAGAAGGCTTGTTCCGAGTGGCAACCATCGATGGACAGTTTATCCTAACGACGAAAAAAGTATGGCGCGAATTTCCATTTGACGAGGCACGTTTCACGCACTTCCATCTTTACGACTTAGATTTCAGTATGCAAGTCGGCACGCGCTATAAAGTCATGGCAAGCACCGAATTGGACATCACGCATTTTTCCTTTGGAACATACAACGAAACGCATCGCGAATTTTATTTGAAGTTTATTGAGAAGTGGCAACATCGACTGCCACTGCTGCAAATGCCTGAACACACATCAACAACCGATGTGGTAAAAATCTTTACGCACGATATTCTCAATCATATTCGTGATGGAAATTACGAGTTCGCTAAAAGAAGCTTTACACATCTCCAACAGAAAACCGCGCGCCCTTTTTGGAGACTTGCGCTCCAATGTCTTGCGCTAACTCCCAACGTGCTGCTTTCAACCCTCCGATACTGACCATGAACCCAACAGTCAACATTTTGCTCTCGACTTACAACGGAGAAAAATTTCTCTCTCAACAGCTCGACAGTCTCCTTGCACAATCCTATCCCAACCTTTTGATTCACATTCGAGATGATGGCTCGTCAGATTCAACCATGCAACTTCTTGAATCTTATCGCAAAGTTCATTCTAACATTCTCGTCACAAGAGGGGAAAATCTCGGTGCCGCCAAAAGTTTCTTTCATCTTCTTCTGCATGCCGATAATACTTGCGACTACTTCGCCTACTGCGACCAAGACGATGTGTGGAAACCCGATAAAATTGAACGGGCAGTTGAATTTCATCAACGCCTGAACGCATCGTGTCCCGCACTGTATTTTTCAGAGTTTGAAATTGTTGATGAGCATCTGCGGCGAATTGGCTCTTCAAAACCTACACGCCACTACGATTTCAAAACTGCATTGCTTCAAAATATCCCCTTCGGCTGCACCCAAGTGTGGAACAAGGCGGCGCAGAACTTTCTTTCGCGCTACCCGCCTGCATTCTTTTATATGCACGATTGGTGGAATTTTTTGGTCATTTCAGGCATCGGTAAAATCCTTTATGACCCATCAGAAACACTTTATTACCGTCTGCACGGGAAAAACATGTTCGGTCAAACCACATCGTTTAGTGCGCGAATGCTGAATCGGCTCCGACTTCTCAAAAAAAAAGACCTCCCCGTTCTTTCTGCATGGAAACAAGCCGTAGAATTTGAGAAATTATTCTTGCCCTATCTTTCACCTGAACACAAAGAGATACTGTTGGACTTTACGCGCTCAAAGGAAAGTTTCTTTAAGCGGCTACAATACGTGTTCAGAGGTAAAGCACGACGCACAACGCGTTTAGATACGCTGATATTCAAAGTTATGGTTGCCTTTAACTACTACTGAACGCTCATTGACTAACAAACTTCAACAGATACACCCAAGCATTGCCATCGTTCACGAGTGGCTTTCCATCATTGCTGGCTCGGAAAAAGTTGTGAGCGAATTGCTCGCGCTCTATCCCAATGCCGACCTCTTCACACTCGTTGATTTCTTCAACGATGAAGAACGCACACTCGTTCACGGCAAACGCGCACAAACGAGTTTCATTCAACACTTGCCTTTTGCGAAGACATCGTTTCGCACTTACTTGCCCCTCATGCCGCTTGCGATTGAGCAGTTTGATGTGTCCAAATATGACATTGTGATTTCCAGTCATCACGCGGTTGCCAAAGGCGTGCTTACGCACCAAAATCAACTGCACCTTTGCTACTGCCACTCGCCGATGCGCTATGCGTGGGATTTTTATCACGAGTATCTACGCGAAGCCAAGCTGGATAAAGGCTTGAAAGGCATGGTTGCAAAACTGATGCTTCACTACTTGCGCGTGTGGGACGTTGCAACCGCCAATCGCGTCGATGCCTTTATCGCCAATTCGCATTACATCGCTCGCCGCATTAAGCGCATTTACAATCGCGAAGCCACCGTGATTTATCCGCCGGTTGATGTGGAGCAATTCAGCCTCAATACGAAGAAACAAGAGTATTACCTTGCCGTTGCGCGCTTTGTGCCTTACAAAAAAGTCGACGTGATTCTCAATGCGTTTTCAAAAATGCCCGATAAAAAACTCGTGCTGATTGGCGAAGGCGATAAGTCGCTTTTGAAACATGCCACACGCAACATTGAAGTGCTGGGCTTTCAGCCGTTTGAATCGCTCAAACACTATCTCTCAAATGCCAAAGCCTTTGTCTATGCGGCAGAAGAAGATTTCGGCATTACGATTGTTGAAGCACAAGCCTGCGGCACGCCTGTCATTGCCTTTGGCAAAGGCGGCGCAACTGAAACCGTGATTGACAAGCAAACAGGATTGCTTTTCCACGAACAAACGCCCGAAAGTTTAATCAATGCCATCAACACCTTCGAACAAATGGAATTCGATTATGCCCATATTCGCCGCAACGCTGAACGCTTCAGCCGCACTGTCTTCGCCGAAACCATCAAAACCTTTATTGATGAAAACTATCAAGCCTTTTTGCAAACAATTTCTTCTCATTAGTTTTCTTGTTGGAGTTTGGAGCAAAGCCAATGCACAAGTTGAAACCGTGCCGCTCGAAGCCGATTTTCATGCGCAAAACATCTACGAGTTCCTCAAAGAAATGCGCGTCAAAAAAATTCTACTGGATTACCGCGACGATATTCTCACGCTCCCCCGCGCTGAAATCATCAAGCACCTGAAAACGATTGAATCACATTGGAGCGACCTTTCCGACACGGAAAAAAAACTCACCAAACGCTTTCAACGCACCTTCGAAAATCCCGAAGACCACACAGGCGATTACACCTACTTCTTCGGAACATTGCAGGCTTCGCCAAACCATGTGCGAGAGATGTTTAGCGATAAAGAAAAATTACTCTTCTATGCGAATGATGATAACAATCGCTTGTTCATTGAAACATTCGGCGAACTGGATTTCACCGAAGAAAGAAACCGAGAGCGTTCCTTCATTGCACAAGGTGGATTTCGGTTTCGCGGAACGCTCTTTGAACGGCTTGGCTACAACTTAATTTTCATCAAAGGTGCAACGCTCGGCAATCGAGAAACCATGTTGCTCACGCGCCCTGATGTGATTTACAACTTCAAATACCTTGAAAACATTGACGGCACGCCGAGTATTGATTTCACCGAAGGCTATCTGCGCTATCAACATGAGTTCAGAGATGACGTCATGTTCTTTGTGCAACTCGGACGCGAAAAACTCCGCTACGGTTTGGGTTACAGCGCAAGCCTCACACTTTCAGGCAATCATCAAGACCTTGATGCGATTCGCTTCGGTATCAATTACAAACGCCTGTCTTTCACTTCAATTCATGCGTCAACATCGGGTAATTTTTTAGACACACTTGGGCGAATCATTCCGCGCAGTGAGCGATACACGAAGTATTTTTCTGCACAGCGATTGCGCTTGCTTGTCCCGAATGTTGGGGCATTTGGTATTGGTGTGACTACGGTTTATAGCGGACGCTTCGACCTTGCCTATCTCAATCCGTTTCAATTTCACAAGTTTGCTGAACACTCGCTTCAAGACCGCGATAATGTGGCGATGTTCTTCGACCTTCAAACGCACTTTCTCAAAAACATTGAGTTTCAAGCCTCATTTTTCCTCGATGAAAATTTAGACTTCTCAAACATCAACTCGGAGCGCAACAAGTATGCGTTTCAAATTGGCATGTTTTGGTATGAATTTTTGACGCTAAAAAATCTCTCGCTTGTGGCGGAATACACGCGAGTGCGCCCTTACACTTACACACACTTTGACGAGCGTAATTCATATTCGGCGTGGGGCGTGGGGCTTGGGCATCCAATCGGTCCAAATGCTGATGAACTGTTTTTCAAACTCGCTTACAACGCAACCGATTGGCTACGTCCAAGCGTGGAGTATCGCAAAATCCGAAAGGGCAATAATGTGATTGATGAAAATGGCATCTTGATTCGCAATGTGGGTGGCGATTTGCTTCGTCCTTACGAGATTGTTCAAGTCAGCCCGATTGCGCCGTTTCTTGATGGAGAGCGTATCGATAGTCAACGCTTTGTCTTCAATCTTCGCTGTGAGATTGTGCGAAACTGGGTTGCCGAAGCGCGTTACGTCTATCAATGGGAGTCGTTCATCACGCAGGGTGGGAAGGCAACGCAATCCTTTTTTACGCTTCGGCTTTCGGCAGAATACTGAAGGTCATTTCCGTTTCTTCACTATTTTCGTGCATCGTTTTCAAAAACAACATTCCAATTCAAAACTATGGCCATTCAAAAAATTGCTGTCGTTGGCGCCGGCACAATGGGCAACGGCATTGCGCACGTCTTTGCGCAACACAATTTTCCCGTTGCGCTCATCGATGTCAAACAAGAGTTCTTGGATAAAGCCCTTAAAACCATCAGCACGAATTTAGACCGACAAATCAAGAAAGGCACGCTGACTGAAGCGCAAAAAGCCGAGACACTGAACAACATTACGCCGACAACGGATTTAAGTGGAGCAGTCAAAGAGGTAGATTTAGTCGTGGAAGCTGTCAATGAAAACTTCGAGCTCAAACAATCTATCTTCAAAACGCTCGATGAACACTGCAAGCCGTCGGCGATTTTAGCATCGAACACGAGTTCAATTTCTATTACAAAATTAGCGGCAGTAACGAAACGCCCCACGCAAGTAATTGGTATGCACTTCATGAACCCTGTGCCTGTGATGAAGTTGGTTGAGGTCATTCGCGCCTTGCAAACATCGGACGAGACCTTTCAAACGATTGAAGCCACAGCAAAAACGATTGGCAAAGTGCCGGTCAGTTGTAATGATTATCCCGGCTTCATTTCAAACCGTGTGCTGATGCCGATGATTAACGAGGCGATTCAATGCGTTTATGAAAATGTGGCCACGCCCGAAGCCATTGATGAGATTATGAAACTGGGCATGAACCATCCGATGGGACCGCTCACGCTGGCTGACTTCATTGGGCTTGATGTGTGTTTAGCGATTATGGAAGTGCTGTATGAGGGCTTCAATGATTCAAAATATCGTCCGTCGCCCCTGCTGAAAAAGATGGTCGCCGCAGGCTACTTGGGGCGCAAGTCAGGACGCGGATTTTACAAATACGATTAAGACTCTTCTCAATGATGAATGCTTTGTCGCCGCGCTTACGCGTGTGTGGAATTTTTATTCAAGAGGGAAAAGTGTTGCTGGTTAAGCATCGGCGGTTTGCCAGTAGCGTGCAGTTTCCCGAAGAGTCGTGGATTTTGCCCGGTGGCGGCGTTCATTATGGTGAATCTCTGACGGCGGCATTGGAGCGAGAAGTGCTTGAAGAGACAGGCTACAAGTGTGAAGTCGGCCGCGTGGCGTTCATCAAAGAGTTGATTTTTCCGTTTGACTCACCAAAAGAAAAAGCCGTGCATCACTCGGTTTCGATTGGCTTTTATGGCACTATCACGAGCGGCAGTTTAATCACAGGGCGAGACCCTGAATTCGGCGAACATCAACTTATCGTTGAAACGAAGTGGATTCCGTTTGAACAGTTGAGCGACCATGTGCTCTATCCGCCATTTCTTTCAGAATTTTTGAGAACAGGCTTTGAAAGTGAGTTTCCGAACATCGTTCCACTCTACGGAAGCAAAGAATGAAAGCAATTGTCTTAATTAGCGGCGGAATGGATAGTCTTGTCTCAACAGCGATTGCCAAACGCGATGGCTATGACCTTGCCGCCCTGCATCTCAACTACGGACAGCGCACCGAGCGCAAAGAACTCGAGTGCTTTGAACGCATCACCGCGCACTACGGCATCAAAGAAAAACTCGTGGTCGATGTAACACATCTTTCGCGCATTGGCGGCTCATCACTCACCGATAAAACAATCGAAGTCAGCAGAGCCAACATTCACTCCAAAGAAATTCCAACGAGTTATGTGCCGTTCAGAAATGCGAACATTCTCTCGATTGCGGTCAGTTGGGCGGAAGTCATTGGCGCACAGCGCATTTTCATCGGTGCCGTCGAAGAAGATTCATCAGGCTATCCCGATTGCCGAAAAGAATTTTATGTGGCGTTTAATCAGATGATTAAACTTGGCACGAAACCGACAAGCGATATTCAAGTTATCACGCCTGTGATTGACATGAAAAAATCGGCGATTGTGAAACTTGGGCTTGAACTGAACGCACCATTTGAACTTTCGTGGTCGTGCTACAAAGAAAATGATGTTGCTTGTGGCGTGTGCGATAGTTGCGCCTTGCGACTGCGTGCCTTTCAGGAAGTTGGCATCGAAGACCCCATTCCCTACGCCGTGCGCCCGATTTACGATTAGCCGTTAATTGAGAGTTGATAATGAAAAGTGAAGAGTGCGTCATGCGAATCGGACTACAACTTTTAACGATTCACTCTCAACTCTCAACTTGTTTATCGTTGTTTAACGCTCCATTAACGTTGGCGTAATAACCCACCCCTATCTTCGCGTGCTGTAACCGTTGAAGTCAATTCTTTCAACTATCAAAACTCATCTTCAAATGAAACTTCGCAACATCATTTTGGGCGTGTGCTTGCTTCTGCTTTCGAGTGGAGCGGTTGCACAACTTCGCCTTTCGCCGATTGGCACATTCAAAACGGGCATTTACAATGCGGGCGGTGCGGAAATCGTCGCTCACGACCCGGCAACGCAACGCTTGTTTTTCGTTAATGCATCAGCCGGTCAGATAGTCGTGTTAGACATCAGCAACCCTTACAATCCCACGATGGCGGTTCCTGCCATCACATTACCGAATGGATTTCTACCGAACAGCATTGATGTTCGTAATGGAATTGTTGCTGTTGCTGCCGAAGATTCTGTCAAGACCAATAACGGTCGCGTATTTTTCCTCAACACCAACGGACAAGTGCAAGGCTTTGTAACGGTTGGCGCATTGCCGGATATGCTCACGTTCAACAACGATGGCACGAAGGTGCTTGTTGCCAATGAAGGCGAGCCAAACAACTACGTGTTGCCGGGCAACATTGACCCCGAAGGCTCGGTCAGCATTATCACACTGAACACATCAAATCTTTCAAGTAGCACGGTTCAAACCGTCGGATTTTCAGAGTTCAATGTTGGTGGACCACGCCACAGCGAACTGCCCGCAGGCGTAAGAATTTTCGGACCAGGCGCGTCAGTAGCGCAAGATTTAGAGCCTGAATACATCAGCGTGCTGGGCGATACGGCGTTTGTCGTGTGTCAAGAAAATAACGCACTCGTCTTGATTCGCATTAGCACCGCATCAGTGATTGCAATTAGGGATTTAGGATTCAAAGATTTTAATGTCGCAGGTAATGGCTTTGATGCCAGCGACCAAAACGGCGGCGTGATTGACATTCGCCCGTGGCCAGTGCGTGGCTTGTATCAGCCTGACGGAATTGCGGCTTTTCAACAAAGCGGACAAAAGTTCATCATCACGGCAAACGAAGGCGATGCACGCGAGTATCCCGGTTTTGACGAATTGATTCGCGTTGGGAACGCTAATTACCAACTCGATGCGACCGTCTTTCCGAATGCGTCCGTTTTGAAGAACAACAACAATCTTGGACGATTGAATGTAACCCGTGCGATTGGCGATACTAACGCCAGCGGTGAGCGCACGGCTATTTACACCATTGGCGCACGCTCTTTCTCCATTTGGAGCGATAACGGCACGCTCATTTGGGACAGCGGCGACCAATTCGAGCAAATCACTGCGCAACGCTTCCCCGCAAATTTCAATGCCAGCAACTCCAACAACACCAAAAAGAACCGTAGTGATGACAAAGGTCCCGAACCCGAAGGCGTTACGATAGCTCGCATTGGCGATAGCCTTTATGCCTTTATCGGATTGGAGCGTATCGGCGGCGTGATGACTTACAACATCACCAACCCCAGCGCGCCTTACTTTGTCGACTATGTCAATAATCGCAATTTCAGCGTAACGCCAAGCCAAGCCAATGTCAATCTCATCGGCGATTCAGGCGTTGAGGGATTGATTTGGATTCCCGCGTCGCAAAGCCCCACAGGCAAAGCGTTGCTTGTTACAGGAAATGAAACCAGCGGCACGGTTACAATTTTTGAAGCCAATGGCTTTGCCGCACAAGCAAAGTTGAACATGAACGCCAACGGCTCATATACATTTGCGCAAACAGCAATTAGTCTCACAGCAGGCGGCGTTTCAGGAACAAATCCAACAACGGTCGTTCGCTACACTGATGCGCCACAAAATCCAACGGGCATTGTCGGAAATGTCTCGCAGTATCGATGGTTTATTCGCATTGAAAATCGGCAATTAACCTCGCTGAATCTTGCGATTAACCTTGCGCAAATTCCTGTTTCAGGCATTGTCAATCCCGCAGGCGTGGTGCTGTATGCCCGCTCGACGCTGGGTTCAGGCGCGTTCTCACCGTTAGCGGCAACGCTTTTAGGCAATACACTTTCAGCAACCATTCCTTTGCCAACGATTGAATCAGACTTCACGATTGAACTTGCCTTTGGCTCTACAACAGAAGTCTTGCCCGTTGAACTCACCTCGTTTGTGGGAACAGCGAAAGGCAACAGCGTTGAACTCGTGTGGAGAACAGCATCGGAATTAAACAACGACCGCTTCGAAGTGGAGCGCAGTCGCGATAACATCACCTTCACCAAAATCGGATTCGTGCGCGGAAGCGGCACCACCACCGAAGCCAAAGAATATCGCTTTGTTGATGAAGGCGTTTCGGGCAACCTTTACTATCGCTTGAAGCAAGTTGATTTTGATGGCTCGTTTGCCTATTCGCCTGTCGTTGAAGTGCGTGTTGCGCCGCCATCTGAATTTGCGCTCGAACAAAACTACCCGAATCCATTTAACCCAACGACCACCATTCGCTATCAACTTCCTGTCAATAGCGATGTGAAGTTGGAAGTCTATGATGTGCTTGGAAAAAAAGTCGCCACACTCGTGAATGAACGGCAAGAAGCAGGAATTTACACCTACACGCTGAACGCAAGCACGCTTTCAAGCGGCGTGTATTTCTATCGCTTGCAAGCAGGCAGATTTGTAGAGACGAAAAAGATGATGCTTGTGAAGTAAGAGGTGGAGAGGTTGAAGGTTGAAAATTGTAGGGGCGAGTTCCAAACTCGCCCTTTTCATTAAACATTTTCAATAATGCTCATTCAACGGCGGTGCGGCGCACGCGCGGCGAAACCGAACAAAGCAGTTCATAGACAATCGTGCCTTCTTTATCGGTCAAAACATTTGCGCCCAAGTTTTCGCCCCAACCGAACAGCACGGCTGTATCGCCAACTTGCACGCTGGTGTCATTCCCCAAATTCACCATAATCGCATCCATTGTTACGGCACCGACTTGCTCAAAAAATTTGCCGTTGATTTGCACCTTTGCCTTGTTGGAAAGGTTGCGATGATAGCCATCGTAATAGCCAATCGCAATCGTGGCAATGCGTGAGCGTTTGCGGGCTATCCATTTGCGACCGTAACTAATGCTCGTGCCGCGTTCAACAGTTTTGATGAACACAACCTTCGCTTGCAGTTGCATCACAGGTTTAAGCGAAAGCGGAGAGCGCAAGTCGGTTCGCGGCGTGTAGCCATAAAGCAAAATGCCCGGACGCACCATATCAAAGTAAGAAGCTTTTTCGGTGATAACCGCGCCGCTATTGGCAGTGTGCTTCAAAACCGTGCGCCCTATGCTATGCTCAATTTCGCTCACGAGTGAAGTGTAAAGGGAAAGTTGCTTGCGCGTAAAGGCCTTATCGGAGTCGCTCGAAGCAAAGTGCGTGAAAACGGCTTGTAAGTTCAAGTGTTCGGAACGCTCAACGGCTTGGGCAAGTGCCAACGCATCTTTGGGCAAAACGCCTAATCGTCCCATGCCAGTGTCAATTTTCAAATGCACATCAATCGGTTTGCCGAATTTTTTGGCGATGGCTTCGGCAAGGCGTAAGGTTTCAAAATCGCCAAGACAAAGCGCAATCTCATGCTTGATGTAAAGTTCCAACTGCGAAAACAGCGGCGAGGCAAATGCTAAAATTTGCACGGGCGAATCGCCCAGCAACTTGCGTAAATGAACGGCTTCATGGATATTGGCAACCCCAAAATCGCACACGCCTTCTTCAAGCATTGCAGGCGCAACCAAATCAATCCCGTGTGAATACGCATTGGCTTTAACAATTGCCATAATGCGTCGCTCTGCTCCAACAAGTTTTTTCACTTCACGAATGTTGTGGCGCAAATTGCCAAGTGAAATCAAGGCTTCGGAAAGGGGCGGCGCAATATGTTCCGAATCAATAACAGGTGCAGGAACTTGAATCGGTTCAATCATCTAAAATGTGATGCAGTGGTTTTTGATTAAGATAAGCAATTGTGTCGCTCAAAGGCTTTAAGCGTATTTGTGAGAAGCATCGCAATCGTCATCGGACCAACACCACCAGGCACAGGCGTTATCGCCGACGCTAATTTTGAAACACTTTCAAATTCCACATCACCTACAAAGCGTTTGCCTGACTTCTTCGTTGGGTCATCAACTTGGTTAATGCCCACATCAATCACTACTACGCCCGATTTCACCATATCTGCCGTGATGAAATTGGCTTTGCCGACTGCGGCAATCAGAATATCGGCTTGGCGCGTGAAATCGGCAATGTTCGGCGTGGCAGAGTGGCACACGGTAACCGTGGCGTTCATTGATTTTAATTTCTGCATCATCAGCATCGCCATTGGCTTGCCCACAATGTTGCTTCGTCCGACAATAACGCAGTGTTTGCCTTCGGTTTCAATCTTGTAGCGTTTGAAAAGTTCAATCACGCCAAAGGGTGTGCAAGAAACAAAGCATTCGTCTAAACGACCAATGCACAATTTGCCCACATTTTCAGGGTGAAAGCCGTCGACATCTTTTTCAGGTTTAATCGCGAGCGTAACGGCGAAGTCATCAATCTGCTTGGGAAGCGGCTGTTGAACCAAAATGCCGTGAACTTCGGGATTGCAGTTGAGTTCATCAATTTTTTTGAGAAGGTCTGATTGTGAAATGCTGGCAGGAAGTTCAATCACTTCGGAGCGCATTCCGATTTCAACGCACGATTTCGCCTTGTTGCGCACATAAACTTGCGAGGCAGGATTTTCACCGATGATAATCACCGATAGCCCTGCAACCTTGCCCGTGCGCTGTTTATAGGTTTCAACTTTGGCTTTGAGTTCTAATTTAATTTGTTCAGCAACAGCTTTGCCGTCAATGAGAAGCATGAATGGTTGAGAAAAGTTAAGAGACTTTGACGAGCGAAAGAATGTCAAGGTTTGGCAGTTTTTCGCGTCCGTTGAGAAAAGAAAGTTCGATAAGGAAGCACGCGCCGATGACTTTGCCGCCTAATCGCTCGATGAGTTTCAGTGTGGCTTGTGCGGTGCCGCCAGTGGCTAAAACATCGTCATGGATTAAAATCTTTTCGCCTTTTTTGATGGCGTCGGTGTGAATTTCGAGCGCGTCGGTGCCGTATTCGAGTGCGTATTCTTCGCGAAGTGTTTCGGCGGGAAGTTTGTTCGGCTTGCGGACGGGAACGAAGCCTGCACCCAGTTGATAGGCAAGTGCCGCTCCAAAAATAAAGCCACGCGATTCAACGGAAACAATTTTATCAATCTTCTTGCCTTTGTATTGCTTGGCAAGTTGTTTGACGGTTTCGCCGAAAAGTGTTTTGTGTTTGAGAACGGTCGTGATGTCTTTGAACAAAATGCCCGGCTTGGGAAAATCGGGCACATTGCGCACTTGCTTTTCAAAGCGCTTAGCAAACGCAAGAAATTCTTTTTCGGAAGCGGAAAGTTTTTTTGTCGGCATTTTAGTTCTTTGGTGTGTCTAAATGTTTGGCTAATGTCTTATCCAAATTTGTGCCGCGCAAGTCCATTTCAACGGCAATGATGTTGCCTTTATCATCAACGAGAATCGGCTTGGGAATGCCTGCGACTTCAAAGCGTTTTGAAAGGTCATTGTTAAATCCATTTTCAATAAAAGCGTGCAGCCAAGGCATTTTGAATTTTGCGGCGCGGAACTTTGCAACATCATCGGGCGAGCCGTCAAAGGAAAGGCTCAATATCTCAAAGCCTTTTTTGCCTTTGTATTTTTCGTAAGCCTCGTGCAGTTTCGGTAGTTCTCCGACGCATGGTTTGCACCAAGTCGCCCAAAAATCAATCAGGTAATACTTGCCAAGCATTGATGTGCGCGAGACCGTTTCGCCTGTGAGCAATTTGATTTCAAAGTCAGGCACGGGATTGCCGACCTGAATCGCCTTG
>Ga0197142_1000006_pt1:195000-210480 | contig 210480 bp, 184 predicted proteins | sample GBS60_MetaG_FD_148614 | JGI IMG/M metagenome (GOLD analysis project Ga0197142, IMG submission 148614) | Sediment microbial communities from Great Boiling Springs, Gerlach, Nevada, United States - GBS 60_MetaG | ecosystem: Environmental > Aquatic > Thermal springs > Hot (42-90C) >... | reverse complement strand
GGCGATGTTTCGGTGTCTCCTCACCGGCGACCCGATCCCGGACGACTACATCAAGGAGCAGGGCAAGGCTGGCCGGATGGACGCGCGCCTGGTGGCCATTGTGGCCGACGCGGGCCGGGGGCGGGTCTACCTGCCTGCCACCGAGGAGCACGAGGCCGTCGCCCGGAAGGCGGATCCGGCGTGGAGGCCCGAAGGCGAGATTCCCACGAAGCTGACTGGCGGCACGTGCGCCCTCTATGGGCTCAGCAGCTTGGGCGACCTCTTCACCCCCCGGCAGCTCACGGCGATGGTGACGCTGTCGGATCTGGTGCGGGAGGTGCGGGCGGACGTGCGGCGGGATGCGGCCACGGCGGGACTCTCCGACGTCGAGGCCGACGCCTACGCCGCCACGGTGACCACCTTCCTGGCCCTGGCCCTGGACAGGGCCGTGGACCTCAATACGAATTTATGCCGTTGGGACTCGAGGAATACGCGTGTCGCTCATTTATTTGGCCGTCAAGCTATTCCAATGGTATGGGATTACTCGGAAGCTAACACGATTGGTGCTGCGATCGGCTCGTGGGCGAGTTGCGTAGAGCGAGAGGCTGAGTGCATCGAAACACTTGCCATCGGCAGCGAGCCGCAAGGACGCGCCCGCCCCATCGACGCCGCGAGCCCTTGGGACGGCCTCCGGAATGTCCTCGTCTCCACCGATCCACCCTACTACGACAACATCGGCTACGCCGCCCTCTCGGACTTCTTCTACGTGTGGCTGCGGCGCACCATCGGCGACCTCTACCCCGACCTCTTCGGCACGATCCTCGTGCCCAAGGAGCCGGAGCTGGTGGCCGCCCCCGAGCGCTTCGGCGGAGACAAGCGCAAGGCCAAGGAGCACTTCGAGCAAGGCTTCCGCCGGGCTTTCGCCGTCCTGCGGGAGAAGATGGACCCGCGCTTCCCCCTGACCGTCTACTACGCCTTCAAGCAAGACGACGAGTCAAGCGGTGCCGACGAGGAAGCCGGGAGCGCGGGCGTCCCGCCCGCAGGAGAAAGCGGCCAAGATGGTCGCGCTCCCAGGAAAGGCCGGAAGGGCGCGCAAGATGCGCGCGCTCCAGTGGACCGCACCACTGGCTGGGAGACGATGCTTACCGCCCTCGTCGAGACCGGCTTTCAGATCACCGCCACCTGGCCCGTGCGCTCGGCCTACAAGTGGCGCCAGAACGCCATGGGATCGAACGCCCTCGCCTCCTACATCGTCCTCGCCTGCCGGCCCAGGCCCGCGGACGCCCCGCAAACCGACCGGCGCTCCTTCATGGCCGAACTCAAGCGCGAGCTGCCCGTGGCCCTCCGGCGCCTCCAGCAGGGGAACATCGCCCCGGTGGACTTCGCCCAGGCGGCCATCGGCCCGGGCATGGCGATCTACTCCAAGTACAGCCGCATTCTAGAGGCGAGCGGGCGGCCGATGAGCGTGCGGACGGCGCTCGCCCTCATCAATCAGACCCTCACTGAGGTGCTCTCGGAGCAGGAGGACGAGTTCGACGCCGACACCCGCTGGGCCATCGCCTGGTACGAGCAGCACGGCTTCGAGGAGGGCGACTTCGGCGAGGCCGAGCTGCTGTCCAAGGCCAAGGTGACGTCGGTGAGCGGGCTGGTCGAGGCTGGGATTGTGCGCTCCCGGGGCGGGAAGGTGCGGCTACTTCGGCCCGACGAGCTCCCCGAGGACTGGGACCCGGCTCGGGACCGGCGCTTCACCGTCTGGGAGGCCACGCACCATCTAGTCAAGATCTATTGGTACCAGCAAAAAGGAGACCGTGCCACAGCGGACCTGCTGCGCCGGTTGGGCTCTCACGCCGATTACGCCCGTGACCTGGCCTATCGGCTCTTTTCGATCGCCGAAAAGAAAGGGCGCTCAGCCGAGGCACAGGCGTACAACGCGCTGGTCCTCGGATGGAGCGAACTGGCGAAGCTGGCACAAGAACAGCACGAGAACCCTGAACTCTTCTAAAAAGGAGAACTAAGCTATGGCCATGACCAATCGTGAACGAGTTGGAAAAGCGCTTGAGCTCCTGTGCACGGGGCTGGCGCCGTACGTTGAGCGCGAACTACAGGAGGCCGTGCGGGCAGGGGCAGTGAACATGGAGACGGTACGCCGCTTCACCGAGGATCCGCTGCTGAAGAATAAGCCCATTGCTGAGTGGGACGCGGCGAGCCTTCTCAAACTGATGTGGGAGACCTGGAACGACGTCTTCCGCAAGACGCTGGGGTTTGCCGAACGTTCGCTGGTGAGCGAGCTGCGGGAGTGGCGCAATCGCTGGGCGCATCAGGAAGCGTTTTCGAGCGATGATGCGGACCGCGCGCTCGACTCGGCTGAGCGGCTGTTAGCAGCCGTCTCGGCGCCTCAGGCCGAAGAGGTGCGCCGGCTAAAGCTGGAACTTCGGCGCCAGGTGTACGACGAGCAAGTGCGCAGCGAAAAACGACGGCTGGGCGGCTCGCTGATCGAAAGTAGTGCCACCAGTAGCCTCAAGCCTTGGCGCGAGGTGGCCGTGCCGCACCCCGATGTGACCAGCGGCCGCTACCAGCAGGCGGAATTTGCCGCCGATTTGTGGCAGGTGTACCTCGGCGAGGGCAGCGACGAGTACCGCGACCCGGTGGAGTTTTTCCGGCGCACCTATCTCACCGAGAGCCTGCGGCAGCTTTTGGCCAACGCCATTCTGCGGTTGACCGGTCAGGGGGGCGACCCTGTCGTGCAACTGCAAACCAACTTCGGCGGCGGCAAAACGCACTCGATGCTGGCCCTCTTTCATCTGGCTTCGGGCCGACGGTTTGCCGATCTGCCGGGCGTGGAACGCGCGTTGGAGGAAGCAGCGAAACGTGCGGAAAACGCAGAGCGCCTTCCCACCTCGCTGGCCGTCAAGCGGGTAGTGCTCGTGGGGAACCGTCTTTCGCCGGGAAATCCCCTGCGTAAGCCCGACGGTACCGAGGTGCGCACGTTGTGGGGCGAGCTGGCCTGGCAATTGGGTGGGCGCGAGGCCTACGAGCGCATCCGCGAAGACGACGAGCGTGCCACTAATCCCGGCGATCGGCTGCGCGAGCTCTTCCGCGACTACGGTCCGTGCCTTGTCCTCATTGACGAATGGGTTGCCTACGCCCGCCAGCTCCATGATGCAGCTGATTTGCCGGGCGGTTCGTTCGAGACGCAGTTTTCCTTTGCGCAGGCGCTCACCGAATCGGCGCGGGCGGTCAGTCATTGCCTGGTTGTGGTCAGCTTGCCGGCCTCGGAGGGACCTGGCGCACCGCATGCCGAAGATGTTGAGGTGGGCGGCCTGCGGGGGCGGGAGGCTCTGCATCGCCTGCAAAACGTGATTGGCCGGGTGGAGTCGTCGTGGCGTCCCGCCTCGGCCGAGGAGTCTTTTGAGATCGTGCGGCGGCGTTTGTTTCAGCCTTTCACCGATCCCGAGCAGTACAAGGCTCGTGATGTGGTGGCGCGTGCCTTTGCCGATCTCTACCGCACGCAGGCGACGGAATTCCCCTCCGAATGCGCCGAGCGGGCCTACGAAGAGCGCCTCAAGGCCGCCTATCCGATTCATCCGGAGGTCTTCGATCGGCTCTACACAGATTGGTCCACCCTGCTGAAGTTTCAGCGCACCCGAGGCGTTCTGCGGCTCATGGCGGCGGTGATCCATTCGCTGTGGGAGAAGGGCGATCGCAGCCCGCTCATCTTGCCTGCCACGCTGCCGATGGACGATCCGCGCGTGCAGTTTGAGCTCACGCGCTATCTGCCCGACAACTGGACGCCGATTCTCGAGAAGGATGTGGATGGACCGGACGCCCTGCCCATCCGGCTCGATCGCGACCACCCCAATCTGGGCAAGTACTCGGCGTGCCGGCGGGTAGCGCGCACGATTTTTCTGGGTTCGGCGCCGGTGACGAGCGCGCCGCACAAAGGGCTCGAGGATCGCCGAATCAAGCTGGGCTGTGTGCTGCCCGGCGAGCCGGTGGCGGTCTTCGGGGATGCCCTCCGTCGGCTAGCCAACGAGGCGACCTACCTCTACCACGATGGCACGCGCTACTGGTACGCCACGCAGCCGACGGTCACCAAGCTGGCCGAGGACCGGGCCGAGCAGCTCAAACGCGACCCTGATCGGGTACACCAGGAAATCGAGAAGCGGATGCGGCAAGCACTGCGCGAGCGCGGGGACTTTTATGGGGTGCATCCCTTCCCCCAGTCCAGTGCCGACGTGCCCGACGTGCTCGAAACGCGCCTGGTGGTGTTGGGTCCCTCTACGCCCCATGCCCGAAACAATCCAGACAGCGCCGCTCTCCGTAAGGCGAGGGAAATCCTCGAAATGCGGGGCTCTACGCCGCGGCTCTATCGCAACACGCTCGTCTTCCTGGCACCGGACGAAACTCGGCTTTCGGATCTGGAGGAGGCGGTGCGACGCTACTTGGCGTGGGAGTCGATCCTGAACGACCGAGAGGCGCTGAACTTGGATCCGCAGCAGGTCCGCCAGGCGGAGGCGCAAAAGCAGTCAGCCGACAAGACGGTGGGAGCGCGTTTGCCGGAGACGTACTTCTGGTTGCTGGTGCCGGTGCAACAGGGCGCGCAAGGGCAGCCCGACCCGACCGCAGAAGTTACCTTCGAAGCCCTCCGTCTGCAAGGGACGGATCCGTTGGCCGTTCGGGCCAGCAAACGTCTGTGCAATGAAGAGTTGTTGGTGACGAACCTGGCAGGAACACGGCTTCGAATGGAACTCAATCGCGTGCCTTTATGGCCCGGCGATCATGTAGAAGTGCGGCAACTGGTGGAGTACTTCGCCCGCTATGTGTACTTGCCTCGACTAAAAAGCCCCGAAGTCCTTGTTGAGGCCATTCGGGATGGAGTGGGCCTGCTCACGTGGGATAAAGATGCATTTGCCTATGCGGACAGCTACGATGAAGCCAGCCATCGCTACCGGGGATTGCGATGTGGTGAGAACATCGCAATTTCAGTGAGCGCCCCCCAAGGATTGCTCGTCAAGCCCGAAGTAGCGCTTCGGCAACGTGCGCTTGAGCAAGAGGCCGTCGGCGCTATGACCAGCGGTTTAACGGTCAGCCATGCACCATTGCCTTCGACGACAAGCACGGTGGGTGAGCAGAAGCTCGCCGCCAGTAGTGCACCCACACCTCCAGGCGCTGCTTCTCCGCGACGTTTTCATGGCAGCGTCGTGTTGGATCCGCTGCGTGTCGGTGCAGATGCTGGCAGGGTTGCCCAAGAAGTTATCGCCCATTTGATGGGGCTGCCAGGTGTACATGTAACAGTGACCCTCGATATAGAGGCTACCCTCCCCGAAGGTCTGCCAGAGCATGTGGTGCGGGTGGTAACGGAAAACTGTCGCACGCTGAAGTTCACCAGTCACGGTTTCGAGCGCGAATGACGGGTTGACTGCTCCAATTAGGCTGCATTGCGGGAGGAGTGTTGGCGGACTGATGAGGGACAATGGAGAAAAATCTTCTTTGTCCCTCTTGAGATTGGCTAAACTTTTGCGTATTTAGGCCTTAACTGGCAAGCAGAATCGGTGATTGCCGCAACCCAACGCTGCCGTTTCAATCTGACGAAAATTGCTATGCCTCACTTCATGCGCATGACCGTTTGCGGGATCTTCTTGGGCGCTTTGGTGGCTTCGGCTTTTGCGCAGCAAGGGACGCAAAGGCCCATCTCCCCACGGGCTCGCTCCGCTGCGCTTGACGCCGCGGTAGCGATCATATCCTGGGATGAACGGCACAACCAGGCAGCTGAAAAGATGGCGCAGGCCCTTAAGCCCGTAGTGGACGCGATCGCCTCGGGTGCTACGGTCTCCAAAGCAGATGCCGCCCGAATCGGTCGGCCTGCGGACGAAGCCCAGAAGCTACAAGCGTTTCTAACCGAAGCCCTACAAGAAAGCCATCGAGCGCGCAAGCTCAAAATATGGGTAAGCGCGCAAGACACAAATAGCGGGGGAGCGCAGAGACAAAACAACAAATGCCCAATCTGCGGCTCAGATCAACATGCGTTTTGCTACCGCCTTTTGGATTACGAGAAAGTAGAGCTTCAGGAATTCCCAATCGACGATCCCGAATTGAGCTGCCTTTGCTTATCAAACGGCGTTTGTGCTCCTCCAGGCTGCGGAGGTGGTGCACCAGGCAGTCCTACCGGAGGCACAGGCGGGCGCTTAATGGCGCCAGGGCGAACCGTGGTCGTCTTCCTCCTTGCAGATAACCTCCAACAGATCATGCGGGAGAAAGACGTCTTGGTACACGTCCTGAAGGAATCCGTCGAAGAGGCGCTCACCGCTCCGTCGCGACTGACCATCAAGACCAAAAGCTCGCCACCGTAATAAGCCTCTGGGCAGGGGAGGCATAGTCGCCCTCGAACCTGCCTGATGCTTAAAGGTCGGCGTACACGCATAGCCCGCCGAAGGTCTTTCGTTGATAGTCCGAGAGCGAGAAGGGCTCACTGGGCTGAGACCAGTTACCCAAGACGGAAAGGGTATCGTGTGGGCGGACAAAAGGTGAAGAGAAAAACGGCATTCACAATCCGGAGAAAATCCATGGAAAACCGTGCAGGGGTATTTCAAGGGCTTGATACGGTGCTTTTGCGCGTCCGAAACCTGGATTTGGCAAAGCGCTGGTATATGGACAAGCTCGGCTGGGCCGAGCCCTATGTGGATGAGGTCGCCCGCCTTGCCGTCTTCGACCTTGGTGGGACGACAAGCCTGACGCTGTGGGAACTGAAACCAGGAGAGCAGTTCAGCGCTTCGGAACAGGCAGCGACCTTCCCCATTTTCTCGGTTGCAGATGCACACAAAACGTTGAGCTTGCTGCGAGAGCGGGGGGTCGAGGTTGGCGCGTTGGTCGAGAGCGAAGGCGTAACGTACTTCGCCTTCCAAGATCTCGACGGCAATCTCCTCGAGGCTTGCCAAGTCCACTGAGAAAGTTTGCGCTTAAGCGCCAGAAAAGCAGATTACGCGCGGGTTGGCTTACAATCGAAGCGATAAAGAGGCCGAAAGGTATGCTTTTGTCTCGGGGTGTTTAGAGCGGCGTTGCGTGCATTTGGCGCTGCCGCAGCTCCCAGCGGCTGAGTAGACCTACAAAAGCCAGTCCTGCCAGGGCCAGTAGTACCACGCTAATAATAGGATCTGTAGCGGTAGGCAGGAGCAACTGCCGCTCTTCATCCATCCAGGGCCAAATGGCCCGGAGTGAGCCCGCCATCAGACCCACCAGTACAGCCATGGTAATATCGTGCCAGTGCAACAGCAGGTAGCGCAGCAGGCGAACAAATACGCCTAAACCCGTCGCCATTCCAGCAATAAAAACCAACAAATAGGGCAGATTGCGTTGCGTTAGGGCCTGTAGCGTTGGCTCATAAAAACCCAATACGAGCAGCAAGAAGGCCCCGCTTACGCCCGGCAGAATCATGGCACAAACAGCGACTGCACCCGCGCCAAACACCTGCCACAAGGCTGGATCGACAACCACTCGGGGGGGAAGGCCTACCAGAATAAAGGCAGCTGCAGCGCCCGATAAAGCCAGCAACGCTTCGCGCCAGGAACGTCTCTGAAGCCGAAGCCAAGGTAGAGCAAGTGAACCTGCGATTAAGCCAAAAAATAGACCTCGCAGGTGCACTGGATAATGGGCCAGTAGATATAAAATCAGACGGGCTAAACTTAAAATAGCCGTGGCAATGCCCCCGACAAGCGGGAGTAAAAACATCCAGGGAATAGTCCGAAACTGCTGTATGGTTTCTGCGCCGCGGCCACGTAACAACACCATGACGGCTTGAAAGACCTGATGGAGGGCTTCAACCAGCTTTTCATAAATGCCCACCACCAGGGCCATTGTACCACCGCTAACCCCTGGAACAACATCGGCAGCGCCCATCAATAAGCCTGAAAAGAAGTAGCGCACTGCCCCTTTAGGCTGAAAGGCCATATCCTACATAGGCTTTAGCCATCTAAGCCAAGTTGGCGCCGGATTGAGGCATCCCGATAGAATTCGGGCAGCTCATCCTTGGCCGAAGGATCCAGACGCAGGGCCATTTTGAGCGAGCGAATCCCTTCTTCAGAACGTCCCAAGGCCAGTAAGGCACGGGCCTGGCGAATGTAGGCCCGGGCGTCGGGATTGAGCGAAAGGGCTTGACGATAGGCCTCTAAGGCTTCTTCGGTAAAGCCTGCTTCAAGGAGCGTTTCGGCGTAATCGAGCCAGGCTTCTCGATTTGTAGGATCAAGCGTTATCACGCGATGGTAGGATTGCAACGCGGCTTCTAAGCGCCGGGCATTGTACTCACAATCCGCTTTAGCATACCAGAATTCACTGGTACCTGGGCGCAAGCTTACAGCCTGTTCTAAGCAGGTAACGGCTTCATCAAACCGTTCTAAGGCATCATAGCAACAGCCCAAACCATACCAGGCTTCGGCGTAAGAAGGGTCTTCTTCGATAGCCTTTTGGAAGTAGGCAATGGCCGTTTCGTATTCTTGGAGCTCTTCGTACGCCAACGCAATGTTGTAATAGGTCGCCGGATCGCCCCCTTCGATTTCCAGAACCTTCTCGTAGCTTTCGATAGCGCCGCGCAAGTCGCCCAGGTTGGTCAGGGCATTGCCCCTGTTATAGTAAGCGGAAGCAAAGTCGTCTTGAATGGCTATTGCAAAGTCGTAGGAGGCCACGGCTTCCTCGTAGCGTCCCATACGGTTAAGCACAATGCCGCGATTGTACCAGGCATCGGCCGAATAGGGATCCAAGTCTAAATGACGGTCATAGCAGGCTAAGCTACGGGCGTCGTCCCCTAAGCGATCATAACAGTAGCCCAGCTCATACCAAACTTCTGGATGCTCCGGATTGAGGGCTGCTGCTTGCTCGAATGCTGCAATAGCCTCTTCCAGCCGATCCATCCGCTCTAAGGTAATGCCCCGATTATAGTAGGCTTCTTCGTTGAGCGGATCCAGTTGCAAAGCCCGTTCGTAGGCCTCCAAGGCTTCTTCAAAACGCCCTAAGTTGTCGAGCGTGATGCCCAGGTTGACGAGCGTTTCGGTATCGGTAGGATTGAGTTCTAGGGCCCGTTCATAGGCCTGGAGGGCGTCCTCATGCTGTCCTAAGTGGCTAAGTAAAATACCCCGCCGCATCCAGGCATCCGAAGCCGTAGGGTGCAAAGCAAGCAGTCGATCGATGACGCCTAAAGCTTCTTCAAAACGTCCCTGCTCGTAGTAATAGGTGGCAATCTCCTCTAAAGCGTCTGAGTCAAAATACGCCGACGATCCATAGGCCTCATAGGCGGCAACCAGCTCTTCAAGCTGATGGCGTTCTAAAGCATCGTCGGCATCATCAAAGCCGAAATCGAAAAAGCTCATAAGGCGCCGCTAGTTATCAGGGGCAGCAACACAGACCAGCTCGTGCGCCGGTCAAGCTATTAAAGCAGATGATTCCAAAATGTTCACCACTTGCCTAAGAATGTCGGTAGTCTAACGGAAATCAGCACAATTTGCAAGAACTTTGTCCTGTTATGCCGTAATATCGTCTGTCTTACTGCCAAACTTAGCCTGTCTTGTTATGCTGATTAGCTTTGAGGGTATTGATGGCAGTGGAAAAACTACCCAAGCCCGGTTGCTTGCAGAACGTTTGGAAGCTGCAGGCTACCGGACCCTGTTGGTTCGCGAACCCGGAGGCACCGAGCTTTCTGAGCGTGTGCGTGATCTGTTGCTGGATGCGTCGTTAGACATTGAGCCCTTTGCGGAGCTTTTGCTTTTTTCGGCGGCGCGTCGCCAGTTGGTCATGCGCCGAATTCGGCCTGCCCTGGAAGCGGGCTATATCGTTTTGTGCGATCGTTTTTACGACTCGACAACAGCCTATCAGGGTGGGGGACGCGCACTCGAGGATCCGAAATGGCTGCAGGACTTTAACTTGCGCGTAACCGAAAATCTGGTTCCTCACCGAACGTACTGGCTGGATGTGCCGGTTGCCGTAGCCCTTGCGCGGCGTGCTCCGCTTGAGGCCGACCGCATGGAGCAGGCCGACACAGCCTTTTTCGAGCGCGTGCGCGCTGCATACGCCCGTCTGGCTCAAGAAGAACCTTGGCGGATTCTGCGCTTAGATGCTACGGCCGAGATTGAAACGGTGCACGCCAAGATCTGGGCCGACGTGCTGCAGCAGTTGAGTGCTGCTGGAACCCGTTCCGGACGTGGCGGTTTTTCCAGTAAAAAGTCCTATTGAAGCCTAAACGAGTGGCGCTCATGTCGATCTCTCCTCGTCAGCTCGAAGAAGTGAAGAATATCTTTCGCACCTTTCTTAAACAGCGCGGCCAACGCCAAACGCCCGAGCGCTTTGCCGTTCTAGAAGAAATCTATGCCACAAGCGACCATGTGGACGCTGACGAGCTGTACCTGCGTTTGCAGCAAAAAGGCGCACGGGTCAGTCGGGCTACGGTCTACAACACGTTAGAATTGCTTTTGGAATGCGACCTGGTTGTGCGGCATCAGTTTGGAGGCCATCAGGCAAAGTATGAACGCGCTTATAGCTATTGGCAGCACGACCACTTGGTCTGTTTGGACTGTGGAGAGTTGTTTGAATTTTGCGATCCCCGCCTGCAGAGCATTCAAGAGATGGTAGCCGATATCTATCAGTTTGATATTCGGCACCATGCCTTGCATTTTTACGGTCACTGTCGCCGCCCCAATTGCCCTAACCGTCCTCCCAAAAGTCGAAGCGCGCTCGCCTCTTCCCCTCTTAAAGAGGAAGAGTCTGCCTAAGCAGATCAAAGGAAAGCCGTTGTGCGCACGAACTCACGTAAAGAGCGGCCTTGGGCATCGTAAAGCGACACGCGAAACTCACGTGTTCCAAGTACCTCAACCAAGTCGCGCTCCGAGAAGGTAAAGGTTGCTTGCGGTACCTCCAGCACCAAAAGCCGACGCGTACCTGAGCTGACCTCGATGCGGGCAACCGTTGTGGGAAGTGGGGTTAGGGTACAAGAAATTTGGGAGTTGCTTCGCGTGCAGCGCAATTCGGGCACGGCTGCGACCGACTCTTCTACTCCTTGGCCTGAACGGTTCAAGCGTCCACGCACATCCAACACCATGAAGCTTGGAGGACGCAAACTCAGAAGCACAACAACAATAAAGAAAACGGTAAGCATGGTTAGGGTAAAATGGCCGCCTAGCCAGTGCAGAACGCGCTGCCGATGTTGCCGACGTAGCCAAGGGATTAGGCGGGGGACAAACACCAAATGGGTTAACGGACCCCACCAAAATAGCAAGGCCCCATAGACGATTAGCAAAAAGGGCCAGCGTGCGTTGGGCAAATAAGCGTGTAGCAAATTGCCAGCTGCCCAGCAAAAAAAGCCAAAGAAAAACAGAGCACCACTTTTGAGAACCTGCCAACTAGGACTGCTGGCGTAGTAAATACTTTTGATAAGGCGCCACAGCCGCTGACCTCGGCTGAGCCTCCGCCACACAGCCGGTAGCGTGACGGAGGCTTCAGCCGTTCCATTCTGCTGTACGGATTGACCGACTTGATGGGATCTCACGACCTGACCCTCCTCAGCCAATTGCCCACAAGCGACCCAGTAAGTACCAGTTTATCAGATAGATGGCTACAAAAGTCGCTAAGAATACAAGCGTTAGCGTAAAAGTCCCCTGCATGGAGTACTCATGAATGGGCTTGTCGTCGTCGACGCCTCCAGAAATCAAGGGCGGCATGACGAGCGCTGGGTTATCCACGCGCTTCCCCAAAAGCAGCGTACCTACCGCAACCAGCAAGAAACTTGCTCCGGCAATAAGCGCCAAGATGGCCGCAACGCCAAAGATAGCAAACAAGGGGGCGCTGTGGCAAAGCTAAAATCCGTACCCGGAAAACTCATTACCGAAGGATGGCGCCGCGGCACGCCATAGAGTAAGCCGAGGTAGAGCATCATGATTGTGGCCAGCCCCATGGTCACCGCATAAAAGTAAGGTTGAAGGCGTGCCAAGGGTTTGAGCACCAGATCCCGATTGAAAAGGACGGGCAGCGCAAAATAGACCAGCCCCATAAAGGTTAGCGTAGTGCCCAGAACCACCGTTCCGTGGAAATGGCCGGGCACGGCCAGCGTATTGTGCCAGGTTAGATTAATCTGGGTTTGACCCATCACCACCCCTGAAATCCCGCCAATAAAACCAAACAAAATGATGCCCAGCGCGGTGGCCGAAAAGACCGGATTGCCCCAAGGTGCCGACCAAAGCCAGCCAAACAAGCCTTGGCGGCCAAAACCTCGCTTATGCCGCCCAGCTTCCAGCCCGGCCGGAATGGCAAAGGAATGAATCATGCTGGCCAACACCGCTCCATAAACCGCATACGAAGTGTTCCAATGTTTCCAGCTGGTATGAATGCCCGGATCGGCCAGCAAGTGATGGGCTGCACCCATGTTGATGAAGAACAGATACAGCACAAACGCCACCCGTGAAAGCCGTTCTCTAACCACTTCGGCGCCTCCTACCACATGGGTTAGAAAGTACCAGACCGTGATCATGGCGGCCAGGTTGATCTGCTGGCTGCCATGCCCAATGATCCAGTACATCTGACGATACCAAGCCGCATCGAGGTGTTCAATGAGCCCAATGCGCCACAACAACGTGGGCACATAGGTAATCAAGCCCCCCAGCAGGGCCTCCAGCGCGATGATTGCGGTGATAAAGGCCCCAAAAGTTACTAATGGCAACGTCCGATTGGGGAATTCCTGCTTCTCCTGCCAAATGGTGACAAAAAACGGTAAGGCTGCGATAATCACGCCAACAATAAAGAGAACTGCCCCCAAGTAGAACAAAGGCGGAGAGGGTAAAGGCACGTAAGAAGTCAAAAGGGGTGCATTGTCAGGCGCTTCTGTGGTAGCAATCGCATGGTTAATGAGCAAGGCCGCCCCCAGCATCATGGCGTACCCAATCCCGGCCAACTTGGGTAACGGGCAGTGGACGGCCCAGCACCAAGGGGCCACCAATATACAAAATGGCGACCTCCATGAAGACCATCCAAAAAATGAGCAGATTCCAGGCATGGATGCTGAGCCATTTATAAAAGGCCGGGGGCGTAGCTAAGCCGATCACCTCCCAACGGGTGAGGGCTACAAAAATGGCCGAAATGCCTCCAACAAGCAGCGCTACCACAGCGGTTAGCGCAAACAGCTTAACGTAACGCTCGACACTTTGGTGCAACCGCAGACCAGTTACCGGACAGGTGCGAAACCCTGCCGTGTCGTAGGTTCCAGAAAGTAGCAGGCCAGCCATAGATCATTCCTCCACAATGAAGACAGCTTGCATGACCTGATGCCCGAGGCCGCAAAACTCATTGCAGATTACGCGATAGATTCCGGGCTCGTCGAACCGCATCGGAATCACCCACTCATAACCCGGTAGTAGCTGCAGCGTGATCTGCTTGCTCAAGGCATGCTCAGGCCGAATGGAAAGCCCGTGCTGAACATCATAACTGCTGAGATGAAAACGGTACGTTTTCCCTGCTTTGAGCACGACGGGTAACCCATCAAACCCATAACGCATAGCCGCGATGTACACGTCTTCCCCAGCAGGGCGCAAGCCTTGCGCCGTGGAGATGCCAGCTTCTCGATAAGCCACCAGCTTGGACCGGTAGACCATGGGATCAATCCGGTAGGTCGGCCCATGCTGGTTTTGGTTACCGATAAAACTCCAAGCCACCATCCAGCCAAACAAGATCAGACCCCATATAGTGCTGATCCAGACCCAGAGCTTCTCATAACGACTGGCAGGAATCGACCACCAGTTTTGGGTTAACGGCTTGAGTGGGGAGCTCATGGCGTTGTGCCTCCAAGCGGGATGGTGAGTAAATCGATCATACCCCAAGCAAGGTAGGAAAGCACAAAAAACACGATTGCCGCACCGGCCAGCAGCCAGAGGTTGTCAAGGACCTGCTGTGGCCAGGGTGGCCTTTGCGTAGTGCGCGGCTCCATAGCACCTTGTGATTTTTTCGTCTTGATCGCAAAATATAAATCGTATTTAATACTAATTAATCCTAATTAGGAAATGCAAGAAAAATTCATCCTGGGGGATTGAGCTTATACGGTTGACGCAAGGTGTGTAGAACCTGAGGATTGCCAGCGGTTTTGGCAGTGTAATCTACGGGATAAACGATGGGGTTCAGGCGTCCAATGCGGATTGGGGTTAGTAGAGGAAGCCTCATTACTGGGTTGGGATAAAAGCTGCTGTCTTTGCTTGCTGCCGCATGGGTGTGCGTGTGTCAGATTGCGCAAGGGATGGGGGGCTTGGTCCAGAGGATAAGAAAATGATAACAAAGTTCGCGTTTTTCCCTTTGACTTCTTGCCGCAAAAGCCGTTTCTTTGCTTTTTGGTGCCAGGGAAAGGTTGGATGTTTTGGAATTGATGTATCGCATAGGTTTAATTGGATTGCTAGGGATATGCCTGGGAGCTTGGGGGCTCCCGGCGGGGGTTGAGCTATCCTTTTTCAAGGTAACGGCGGAAGGAAACGATCTGGTCGTTAGCTGGGAAGCCTTGCGGGAGGAAGGGGTGCAGCGGTATGAATTGCGACGGCGCACGCCCTTTAGCAAGGGGCAGTATGTGCTTGTGGCCCAGCTTCAAGCGCAAGGCGCAGGACGGATGTACCGGTACGTGGATCGGCAGGTCTACAAGCAGACTGCAGATGAGGTGGCCTATCAACTCTGGGCTGTTTATGTAGACGGGAGTGCGCAGCAGCTGGCCGAGCAGGCTATCAACTATACTCCTACAGCTGTTCGGCGCACTTGGGGAAGCATTAAAGCGATGTTTCAGCGATGAGGCGGGTGCGAATTTTAACGCCAGAGCATGTTGCCCGCATGCTGGATCGGATGGCTTATGAAGTGTTGGAGCGTAATCGTGGGGGAGCGGAGTTGGTGGTGATAGGGATTCAGCGGAAGGGAGTGTATGTGGCCGAAAAGCTGGCTGCACGTTTAGAGCAAGTAGAAGCACGTCCATTTCCTGTAAATGTGCTGGATGTTCGGCCTTATCGAGACGATAGGGAGCCAGGGGTGGCTGTTGAGGACACGTCACGTCTTCAGGTAGATACGCTCACAGCTCGGCATGTTTTGCTCGTTGACGATGTATTGTTTACAGGGCGTACGGTGCGGGCTGCCTTGGATGCTCTGTTGCGCTTTGGCAGGCCGCGTAGCGTGCAATTGGCCGTGCTGATTGATCGGGGGCATCGCGAATTCCCCATAAGGGCTGATTATGTAGGGCGTCAGGTGCCTACCAAGTACACAGAACGCGTTGTGGTGGTACCCGAAGAAGGGCTGTCGGTCTACATAGAAGAAGCCCTATAAGCTGTCGAGGGGGGCAACAAAGAGGCGAATTTCAAAGCCCTCGCGGACCAGGCTTCCCGGCTCACGGCTTTGGCGGATTACCAAACGCGTGCTGTCTTCTGGCGTGATCTCGGTCTCTTCGGCAGGCTCAACGACCACAGAACGCAGATGATGCGCTAAAAGGATGCGTTGGGCCTCTGCTATGCTGCG
>Ga0197142_1000006_pt1:0-190000 | contig 210480 bp, 184 predicted proteins | sample GBS60_MetaG_FD_148614 | JGI IMG/M metagenome (GOLD analysis project Ga0197142, IMG submission 148614) | Sediment microbial communities from Great Boiling Springs, Gerlach, Nevada, United States - GBS 60_MetaG | ecosystem: Environmental > Aquatic > Thermal springs > Hot (42-90C) >... | reverse complement strand
GGCCGTAACTATAACGGTCCTAAGGTAGCCTCTGCTGCCTGCCTACGGGGTAACCCGTAGGGCAAACCCGGCTGTATGCGGGAACGCCCTGAGAGCCACTTCTACGTTTCTCCTCTCTTGAGGGGCGTAAAAATGAAGTGGATTGGGTAACCCGCAGGAAACTCCGCTGCAAGCGGAGGATCCTCAGAGGCCATACGCTGGGTATCCAGTGCCAGATTGGGCCAATCGCTTAACCAAACATACTTTCATGCAGCTTACGGTCGATTGGGTGGTCGGTTTTGTCGACGGAGAAGGATGCTTCCACATAGGCATTACCGAACACCCGGAAATGAATCTTCGCTATCAGGTGCTTCCGGAGTTTACGGTCGTCCAGCATAAGCGCGATATCCAAGTGCTGTACGCGCTTAAGCGGTTCTTCGGCTTTGGGGTGGTGCGAAAAAATCATGGCGATCGCTGGGCCTATCGGGTGCGCAAACTCGAGCACCTGGAAAAGCTCTGCGAATTCTTCCTGCATCATCCCTTAAAAACGCGAAGGAACGTGGACTTCCGAAAATTTCGGCACGTCGTGCTGCTGATGAAAGAAAAGCGCCATCTAACGCGCGAAGGGCTGCTCGAAATCATCGACATCGCCTGTTCGATGAATACGGCAGAGCGGCCCCGCTTAGAGGCAATCAAAGCCCAACTGGTCACTGGATAAAGAGATGGTCCACCCTCACTGGAAACAGTGAGATCCAGGTGAGCGAAATTCCTTGTCGGGTAAGTTCCGACCTGCACGAATGGTGTAACGACTTGGGCACTGTCTCGGCCACGGGCTCGGTGAAATTGTGGTGCCAGTGAAGACGCTGGCTACCCGCCGCGGGACGGAAAGACCCCGTGCACCTTTACTGCAGCCTGGCATTGACGCCGGCCAGGGCGTGTGCAGGATAGGCGGGAGGCTGAGAAGCCGGGGCGCCAGCTCCGGTGGAGCCGCCCTTGAGATACCGCCCTCGCTCTGGCTGGCGCCTAACCCACGGCCGTTATCCGGTCGGGGGACCGTGTCAGGTGGGTGGTTTGACTGGGGCGGTCGCCTCCTAAAGGGTAACGGAGGCTCCCAAAGGTCCCCTCAGCACGGTCGGTAATCGTGCGTAGAGTGTAAGGGCATAAGGGGGCTTGACTGCGAGACACACACGTCGAGCAGGGACGAAAGTCGGGCCTAGTGATCCGGCGGTTCCGCATGGAAGGGCCGTCGCTCAAAGGATAAAAGGTACGCCGGGGATAACAGGCTGATCGGGGCCAAGAGTTCACATCGACGCCCCGGTTTGGCACCTCGATGTCGGCTCATCGCATCCTGGGGCTGGAGAAGGTCCCAAGGGTTGGGCTGTTCGCCCATTAAAGCGGTACGTGAGCTGGGTTCAGAACGTCGTGAGACAGTTCGGTCCCTATCTGCGGCGGGCGCAGGAGGCTTGCGCGGACCTGTCCCTAGTACGAGAGGACCGGGATGGACGGACCTCTAGTGTACCAGTTGTGCCGCCAGGTGCACCGCTGGGTAGCTATGTCCGGACGGGATAAGCGCTGAAAGCATCTAAGCGCGAAGCCCACCGCAAGATGAGGCCTCCCCTACGGGCCGTCCGAGACGAGGACGTTGATAGGCGGCAGGTGTAAGCGGGGTAACCCGTTGAGCCGAGCCGTACTAATCGCCCGTGTGGCTTAATCCCTCTCCCTTTTACAGGCAACACCCAAGGCGCACCGCGCCGCGCCGGTTTTCCCTTACCTTGTAGCGTGTCTCATGTCATCGGTTGGTGTCTCTGGTGCCTATAGCGCGGGGGAAACACCTCTTCCCATTCCGAACAGAGAAGTTAAGCCCCGCAGCGCCGATGGTACTGCCGGGTTACCCCGGTGGGAGAGTAGGTCGGTGCCAGGGACCTTCGTTTGGCGAGCAGGTGGGGCTGCGACTGTAGCCCCACCTGCTCGTTTTTTTATGCATGCAAAAAATTTCGCAAACCTGGATAGAAGCGCGTCCTCAGGCGTACTTCCCTTCGCTGACTAACTATGAATCGGTATGGCTGAAACCCTGCTCCAAGAACCTGAAGTAACCCTAGAATTGGCCCGTCAACACGGCCTGACCGACGAAGAATACGGTTGGATTGTTGAAAAACTTGGCCGTACCCCCACCTTCACCGAGCTGGGCATTTACGCCGTCATGTGGAGCGAGCACTGCTCTTACAAAAATTCTATCGCGGTGCTCAAAACCCTTCCGCGTCAGGGCCCTGCCCTACTGGTAGCTGCTGGCGAAGAAAATGCCGGTCTGGTCGACATCGGCGATGGGCTGGCCGTAGCCTTCAAAATCGAAAGCCACAACCACCCCTCAGCAGTCGAACCTTACCAAGGCGCCGCAACCGGCGTCGGCGGTATCCATCGCGACATTTTTACCATGGGCGCCAGACCGATTTGCGCGCTTAACTCCCTACGCTTTGGCTCGCTCGACAATCCGCGCGTGCGCTATCTGCTCGACGGCGTTGTACGCGGCATTGGTGACTACGGCAATGCCTTTGGCGTGCCTACCGTGGCCGGCGAGGTGTATTTCGACAAAGCCTACGAAGGGAATCCGCTGGTCAATGCCATGAGCGTGGGCATCGTGCGCGTAGGCCAAACCGTCTCGGCTGCCGCACGCGGTAAAGGAAATCTGGTCTACATTGTAGGCTCTGCTACAGGACGCGACGGGATTCATGGCGCCACGTTCGCCTCGGAAGAAATCAGCGAAGAAAGCGAAGCCAAGCGACCCAGCGTGCAAGTCGGCGATCCTTTTGCCGAAAAACTTCTGCTGGAGGCGACCCTGGAGGCCATTCAGAAAGGACTCATTGTGGGGATGCAGGATATGGGCGCGGCCGGACTTACCTGCTCTTCCTGCGAAATGAGCGCACGGGGCAAAAGTGGCATGGTCTTGCACCTTGAGTGGGTTCCTGTGCGTGAGGCTGACATGACCCCTTACGAAATCATGCTCTCTGAAAGCCAAGAACGCATGCTGGTCGTTTGCGAGCCAGATAAGGCCGCTGCCCTGGAAGAAGTCTTTCGCAAGTGGGACCTGCATGCAGCCTGCATTGGCGAAGTTACCGACGATGGCCATGTGCGCATTTATTGGCATGGGCAGCTGGTGGCTGATGTCGAAGCAGAACACCTGGTGCTCGGCGGCGGCGCACCTGTTTATTATCGCGAAGCAAGACGACCCGCCTATCTCGATCAAACCCTTGCCTTTGACCCGGCTACGCTGCCAGACGTTACGCCCCAAACAGCGGGCGAGCTACTGCAGCGGTTGCTGGCTAGCCCTAATATTGCTTCCAAACGCTGGGTTTTCGAACAGTACGACACAACAATCCGTACCAATACCGTGGTTGGCCCTGGCCCCAGCGATGCAGCGGTCATCCGGATTAAGGGGACCTCTAAAGCCCTGGCCGTTAAAGTGGACGGTAACGGTCGCTATGTCTACCTAAACCCGCGGCGTGGAGGGCAAATTGCAGTCTGTGAGGCCGCCCGTAATGTGGTCTGTGCCGGCGGACGGCCACTGGCCATCACGAATTGCCTAAATTTCGGCAACCCTTATAAACCCGAAGTATACTGGACATTTAAAGAAGCGGTGGCGGGCATTGGCGAGGCCTGTCGCATGCTGGAAACGCCTGTCACAGGTGGAAACGTCTCCTTCTATAACGAAAGCCCCGAAGGGGCAATCTTCCCCACCCCAACCATTGGCATGCTGGGCTTGCTGGAAGACGTACGCTGGACTACAACCGCCAACTTTAAACAAGCAGGAGATGTCATCTTCCTGCTTACGCCTGCTGCTTGGTTACACCGTAACGATATAGGGGGTTCAGAATACTTAGCGTACATCCATGGCATAACCGCAGGTGATGCCCCCTATTTAGACTTAAGAGAGGAAAAAGCGGTGCAGGAAGCCCTACTAGCATTAATTCGAGCCGGACTCGTTCAAAGCGCTCATGACGTGTCGGATGGAGGCTTGGCCGTGTGCTTGGCAGAATGTGTGATTTTTTCTCCTGGTCTTGGGGCTAAGGTGGAGATTCCGGATACGCCTGGTGTGCGCCGGGATGCGTTGCTTTTTGGCGAAGCGCAATCCCGGATTCTTTTTACCACTACTGCTGCACGCAGCCCTGAAGTGCACCAATTGCTTCAAGGACGCTCAGTGCAAGCGGTACAAATCGGCGTCGTTGACGCTTCAGAAACGCTAAGCCTGACTTTAGGAGACACGCTGATGTTTCAGCTCAACCGAACGCAACTGCTGGAGCCTTATGAGACGGCGATTCCTTCCCGACTTCAGCCGGCCTAAATCAAGGGAAACCCCTTCTACAGGCGGTATGTTGAACCCGCAAACTGTTTGCTAACCTACGTCAAATGATCATGGGAGACAACGTTAAGTACGTAACCCTGACCGATGATAACTTTGAGGCAGAAGTGCTTCAGTCCGAAGTACCGGTCCTGGTTGATTTTTGGGCTATCTGGTGCGGTCCCTGCCGCATGATTGCGCCCATTATTGAGGAGTTGGCTGCGGAATACGAAGGCCGTGCCAAGGTAGGCAAGCTGGACGTCGACCACAACCCGCGTATAGCCATGCAATATGGCATTCGATCAATTCCTACGCTGCTTTTTTTCAAAAATGGGCAGGTAGTTGATCAACTCATTGGCGCAGTACCCAAGCGGATGCTGGTAGAGCGCTTAGAAGCCCTGGTAGGTGCTGAAGCTGCTTGATCAGGGAGGAGCACAAAAATCTGAGGACCTTATGGCGCAGGCAGCAGTGTCGGCCTTTAGTGGCATTGACTTCAGCCAGGCGGAGCACCGCACGCTGGTGATCCTTGGTACTGGTCCGGCAGGTCTAACAGCTGCGCTGTACGCTGCGCGGGCGAATCTGGCTCCGGTGGTGTTCCGAGGACCAGAACCAGGAGGACAGCTCATTACCACCACAGAGGTCGAAAATTATCCGGGTTTCCCTGAGGGGATTCTTGGGCCTGAGCTGATGCAACGCTTAGAGGAGCAGGCGGCTCGCTTTGGGGCTGACTTGCGCTATGGCACGGTAACCGCAGTCGATTTCTCCCATCGGCCGTTTCGCTTGCTTGTGGATGAGCAGACGCCCATTTTAGCCGATGCAGTGATCATTGCTACGGGCGCTTCAGCCAAATACTTAGGGCTGGAGAATGAGCGCCGGCTGATCGGGCGCGGCGTATCGGCCTGTGCCACGTGCGACGGTGCCTTTTTCCGTGGGCAGGAGGTGGCTGTAGTCGGGGGAGGAGATACTGCTATGGAAGAAGCCCTGTTCTTGACCCGCTTTGCTAGACGCGTCTACGTGATTCATCGTCGGGATCAGCTTCGCGCCTCAAAGATTATGCAAGAGCGGGCCTTCAAAAACGAAAAGATCACCTTTATTTGGAATACAGTGGTTGAGGATGTTCTTGGCGAAAATGAAGTAGAAGGCCTGCGCTTGCGGAATGTACAGACGGGTGCGCATTCGGAGCTACGCGTCAAAGGGGTGTTTGTCGCTATTGGCCATAAGCCAAATACCGAAGTCTTTCGGGGCTGGCTGGAGATGGACGAGCAGGGCTATATCAAAACAAAGAACTGCTCGACCCATACAAACATTCCCGGCGTGTTTGCGTGTGGCGACGTGCAGGATCGCGTCTATCGCCAAGCAGTGACCGCAGCGGGTTCGGGCTGTATGGCTGCTATTGATGCAGAGCGTTGGCTGGCAGAACAGGAACACGTGGCCCTATCTTCAGCGGCCTAAACTACCGACGAAAGAGGTTTTTTAGAACGAACCAGACGTTTTCTTTGCGTTCACGCAGCCGGCGGTAGAAGTACGGTAGCCATTCCGTACCATACGGCACATAGACGCGTAGGCGGTAGCCTTCGTGTACAAGACGATGCTGCAGCTGGGGCCGGATGCCGTAGAGCATTTGAAACTCAAAGCGGTCGCTACCGATTTGGTGCTGGGCTGCAAACCGTTTGGTAGCGGCAATCAGATAGTCGTCGTGGGTGGCAATTCCGGGATAACGACCTTCCAGGAGCAGCTGCTGCATGTATTCGATAAAGCGGGCGCGGATGGTGGGCATGTCTTGATAGGCAAGCGTTGGGGGTTCTTTATAGGCGCCTTTGCAGAGGCGGACGCGGGCTTTTAAGGCGCACATGCGGGCTACGTCTTCGCGGGTGCGCTTGAGATAAGCCTGGAGTACGGGCCCTACGTGGTCAGGGTAGTCCGGATAGACAGTTTCAAAAATGCGTAGCGTAGAGGCCGTCAGGTCGCTGCCTTCCATGTCAAGACGAATGAATACGTTACGGGCGCGGGCTGCTTCAAGCAACAAGCGTAGGTTGTCCAGGCAAAAAGCTTCATCGATTTTCTGGCCTAACGCAGAGAGTTTAAGCGAGATGTTTGCATCGCGCAACCGACCGGCATCGCGTTCTTCGGCTACCACGTCTATAAGCTGCTGATAGGCTTCTCGAGTGGCAAGGGCTTGGCGACGGTCTTCTACGTATTCGCCCAATCGGTCTACGGTGACGTAGTAGCCTTCAGCCGAAAGGGTCCGTAGCACAGGCAGCGTGGCTTCCAAGGATTCGGCTGCCACAAAACGGCGTGCTAAGATGAAGGGGAGCTTTACCGGCATAGACTATTATGGAATTCGCAAGCGCTTCCAAAGATAAGATGTAGAGAACAATTAATCTTCCAGAGCGTGCGAAAGATCTGCCAATAAATCATCAACGTGCTCCAGACCGATAGAGAGTCGGAGCAGGTTCGGGGGCGTTCGGGTTGGTGGAGTTTCAATAGAGGCACGGTGTTCAATAAGGCTTTCAGTACCTCCAAGGCTGGTTGCACGCATAAAAACGCGGGTGCGGGCAGCTACTTTCAATGCAGTAGCGTCGTTTCCATCCACTTCGAAAGCGATCATAGCACCGAAATCATGCATTTGGCGCTGGGCAATTTCATGGCCAGGATGGTTTGGAAGGCCGGGGTAGTAGACGCGGCGTATCCGAGGGTGTTGGACTAAAAAGGCTGCAATTTTTTGGGCACTGGCGCATTGTTGACGCAACCGTACGGCCAGGGTGCGTAGACCGCGCAGCGTTAGCCATGCGCTAAAAGGATCGAGCACGGCGCCCGCTGTTTGCTGGATGAGGCGGATGCGATCGAAAAAGGCATTGGCTTCTCGCGCAATTAGCGCCCCGCCCATGACATCGGAATGCCCTGAAAGGTACTTGGTGAGCGAATGCAATACGAGGTCGGCTCCCAACTCCAACGGACGTTGAATCGGTGGAGGGGCCCAGGTGCTATCAACCACCAAAAGTGCCCCTACCTCCCGGGCCAATTGGGCTAAGGCTGATAAATCAGTAATTTGAAGCAACGGATTAGAAGGGGTTTCTGCCCAAATTAGACGTGTATTAGGCTGCAGAGCGGCACGTACGCACGCCAAGTCGGAAAAATCTGCCATAGTGTAAGATAAAGCTTGTTTTACGAAAAGCTTTTCAAGCAAATTTCTCACACCGTAGTATACATTTTCTGGAATTAAAACATGACTTTGCGGCTCTAAGGCTTGTAACAAGGCCGTGGCGGCAGCCATGCCCGAAGCAAAAGTGGCGCAAGCTTGGCCGCCTTCAAGGCGGGCTAAGAGCGTTTCCAGCTGATGGCGTGTGGGGTTGGCATGGCGACTGTAGAGGTAGCCACGCGGATAGCTGCCGTCTGGGGCGCGTTCAAAAGTGGTGCTCAAATAAGGGGGTGAAACCAAAGCACCGGTTGTAGGATCTGGCTCGCAGCCTGCCTTGGCCAGTAAGGTTTCGAGGTGTAAAGGCTGGTACATCTTTTGTAAAAGGACACATGCGACATTAAAATTTTTGTATCAACTTTTAAAGGCATCTATTTCGTTCCTTGAATCGAATGGTTTCTGATGCTTTAACGACAAAGCATTTTCGCCGGCAGCGCGTCAAATCTTTGCTTCGATTGCTTTTTCGGGCAACGCTTTATGGGGTGTTTTTCGGAGGAGCATTGGCCGGACCGGGAATTGTAGGGTTAGCTTGGCTGAAAGGCTGGGGAGCCGTGGAGGTACTTTGGGGACTACTGTTATCTATGGCGGCTTTGGGCGCTGGCCTGTATCTCATAGGGCAGCAGCGGTCCGAAGCCTTGGAAGTCTATCGCGCCTTTTTTGCGCACGCTCTGGAAGGCATCTTCCGTGCCGATCCTACGGGTCAACTGCTTGATGGCAATCCGGCATTGGCCCGAATGCTGGGCTATGCAGATGCCAAGGCGCTTGTCGGACAGAACTTGGCCCATATGTTGGCCGATGAGACGTTGTGGGACCAGTTGCTGTCCCAGTTGACGCTCCATGGAGTAATCTCAAACTATTACCTACCGCTGCGTCGTTGCAATGGAAGCCTATGGTGGGCCCGCATGAATGCCTGGCTAAGGGAAGGATTGCTTGAGGGGACGTTGGAGGACGTTTCGGCTTGGCAGCGCACGGAAGCGGCCCTGCGAGCCAGCGAAGCCCGCTACCGATCGCTCCTGAATCAGCTTCCTGTGGGGGTCTATCGCAGCACGCCAGAAGGGATCATTCGAGAAGCCAATATTGCGGCAGCCCGGATGCTGGGTTACGAAAGCGTCGAAGCGTTGCTGCGCGTAAATGCGCGGGACATCTACGTGGATGCAAGCCAGCGAGAAGCCTTTTTGCATCAACTGCAAGTCCAGGGAGAGGGCTTTGCGGAATTGGCGCTGCGTCGTGCCGATGGGTCGGTGATCTGGGTGCAAGACTATGCGCGGCGCATTGAAGAGCCAGACGGGCAGGTCTACTTTGACGGCGTCTTGATTGACGTGACCCGTAGTCATGCGGCTGAGCAGGCCTTGGATGAAAGCGAACGGCGCTATCAGCTGCTTATGGAGCAGCTCCCGGAACCGGTTATTGTGCACGACGTGCACTATATCCTCTATGCCAATCCGGCAGCCGCAACATTTGCTGGCGTAGAAACGCCTAACGAGCTAATTGGACAGTCACTTTATCGGTTTTTACAGTTTGAAGAAGCCAAAACCCTGCAGCGCTATCTAGAGAGAGCTGCATGGCAGAGTCGCCCTCTTCCGATAGGCGAACAAAAGATCTTGCGAACTGACGGGCAGATACGCCACGTCGAAGTGATTAGCACGCCAATTACGTATCAGGGACGCCGTGCCTTTCAGGTCGTGTTGCGCGATATTACCGCGCGCAAGCAGTATGAACAGCAATTGCTTGAAGCCAAAGAGCGCGCCGAAGAAATTGCCCGCTTGAAGTCTACCCTTTTGAGCAACATCAGCCACGAAATTCGCACGCCCTTAACGGGCATCATTGGATTTGCCGAAGTGCTGGAAGAAGAGCTCGGGGAGCCGCATCGCGAGTTGGCCAGTTTGATCCAAAACAGTGGAAAAAGGTTACTCGAAACGCTCAACACCCTCTTAGATTTGGCACGCATCGAAGCCGGGGCGTTTACCTTATATCCTGAACCTTTTGACTTGGTCGAGGAAATTCGGCAGACCGTTCGGCTTTTTGAGCCAATGATGCAAGACAAACGGCTGCAGCTCACACTGCAGCTTCCAGAAGCTTTTGGGGTTCGCTTAGATCGCAACGGGGTGCACCGGATTATATTGAACTTGGTCTCAAACGCCGTAAAGTTTACCGATCAGGGGGAGATCACGGTTGCGCTTCATACTGCCGAAACGGATCGCTTTTGTCTTGAAGTCAGGGATACAGGGGTTGGAATCGATCCAGCTTTTTTGCCGCATATCTTTGACGAGTTTCGCCAAGAAAGTGATGGCCTCACGCGTACGCATCAAGGCAGTGGACTGGGCCTGGCCATCACGCGGCGGTTGGTAGAAATGATGGGGGGGCATATTGAAGTGCATAGCGTCAAAGGTCAAGGTAGCCGATTTACCGTTTGGTTACCCTTGCAGCTACCCCAAAAAGCTATTTCGCATGAAGTAACTTCGAACTCCGGAGCCGCGCCAGGCATGCAGCGTTGACTGTTTTGCTAAATTGAGCCAGAGTCCTTAGACCTTATGAATCCCGAACTTGCCCATTTGCGCCGTGAATACATCCGTCAGGCGCTGGACGAGTCGCAACTGCCGGATGATCCGTTGGTTTTGTTTCGTGCGTGGTTTGAAGAGGCTTTGCAAGCGGAATCATTCGACCCCAATGCCATGGTGTTGGCGACGGCAGATGCTTCTGGGCGTCCTTCTGCGCGGGTGGTGTTGCTCAAGGATTATGATGGGCAGGGCTTTGTGTTTTTTACGAATTACGAAAGCCGAAAAGGCCACGAACTGACCGAGAACCCTTGGGCGGCTCTGGTTTTTTGGTGGGCAATTTTAGAGCGGCAAGTGCGGGTGGAAGGCCGCGTTGAAAAGGTTTCAGCGGAAGTGTCTGACGCGTACTTTCAGACGCGTCCGCGCGAAAGCCAGCTTGGAGCTTGGGCTTCTCCCCAGAGCCAGGTTATTGCGGATCGGGCTATGCTGGAGCAACGTGTGGCAGAGCTGGCAGCTCGTTTTGATGGGCAGGAAGTGCCACGTCCTCCTTATTGGGGAGGCTTCCGGTTGATTCCAGAGGTCATCGAGTTCTGGCAAGGGCGGCCAGGTCGGCTGCACGACCGCGTTCGCTATCGCCGAACGTCTCAAGGTTGGGTGAAAGAGCGTTTGGCGCCTTAAAGTTAAGGCGTGCGGAGTTTGCGGTCGGTAAGCTGCTCCACTTCGGTCCGTTCAAGCAGGTGCCAGCGTGGCGCACTTAGCCGTCCGCTGCCGGTGCGGCTAAAGGTTGCGCGTAAAAACAATTCTTTCTTAGAAGGCCGGGCTTCTGCAAAGCTGAAAGCCCCCCAGTGAAAAATCCAGTAAGCCTTTGCAGGGTCAAAGCCAAAACGGCGGCCAATATGTTCGGCTAGGTAGCGAGCGTCGGCTAGCGTTGAAGGGCCAGTATTTTCGGCCAGTTCACGCAAGATAACCACGTAGGTGCGTTCTCCATCGAGAGACGTTCGGTAAAGCTGTACGCGACAGCGTCCTTCCGTCTGGTACCCCTGCCAGACCAATAGGGTGTCGACCAAGGGTTGGGCCCTTAGCTGGGCTGCCCCGAGCAGTCCAAGGGCTATAAGTAGCATAGTTTGAACCATAGACGCAGAGACGCATTGCAGGTGATCTCTAAAAAATGACACACTACCATGGCGTTTATAACCCTCATTGATTCTGAGACCCTAGAAAGCCACTTGAATGATCCGGATTGGGTTGTCGTAGATTGCCGCTTTTCGCTCACAGATCCGTCCGATGGTCGCCGTGCCTATTTGCAGGCGCATATTCCTGGTGCGGTGTATGCCCATTTAGAAGAAGATCTCTCTGGACCTGTTGTGCCTGGAAAAACTGGACGCCATCCCCTTCCGGATCCAGGAGTGCTGGCGGCCACCTTTTCGCGCTGGGGGATCGACACGCGCGTTCAGGTAGTTGCTTACGATGATGCAGGAGGCGCAATGGCTGCCGCACGGCTTTGGTGGCTTTTAAGGTGGTTAGGGCACGATGCGGTAGCGGTGCTCGATGGCGGATGGTCGCATTGGATTCGAGAAGGAAGGCCAATTCGCAGTGGAAACGAAGTGCGAGAACCGCGGATGTTTAGACCCCGGATGCGTCCTGAATACGTAGTGACAGCCGAGGAAGTAGCGCGCGTGCGGATGGACCCGGCCTGGCGGTTGCTGGACGTTCGCGCTCCAATGCGTTTCCGAGGGGAACAGGAGCCGATTGATCCGGTAGCGGGACATATTCCCGGAGCATTGAATGCCCCATTTGCAGAGAACCTGACCATAGAGGGGAGATTCCGTTCTCCTCAGGAACTGCGTGCGCGCTTTGAAGCCTTGCTGGGATCTGCACCGCCCGAAAGAGTAATCTGTTACTGCGGCTCTGGAGTTACGGCCGCGCATACGCTTCTGGCTATGACCCATGCTGGATTGCAAGGGGCGCGCCTTTATGCAGGATCCTGGAGTGAATGGATTACCGATCCTGCACGGCCCATTGAGCGTTGAAGCAAACGGGCAGGCTGTTTGCCTAAAGTCGCAAAGCGTCGCTTAAAAGCAAAAAGAAGCGCCATGCGACTGTATGTGGGCAATCTGCCGGAAGAGATTTCCGAAACGGAGTTGCGCTATCGGTTTGAGGCCTTCGGCCGCGTAACCCAGGTAGAGATTGTGCGTGACCGTGCGGGTAAATCGCGTGGGTTTGGCTATGTGACCATGCCAGTTGAAGCCGAGGCGCATGCCGCACGGATTGCGCTAAACGGGGTGTTGTGGGGAGATCGGTGCTTGCAGGTAGAGATTGCCCGTCCTTTTGGATTCGAGCGGCCCAATGGAGAGCCTATTACGCCCTCGTAAGCTGGCGGTATAGCGCTTCGACTTGCTGGCGCAGCTGTTCCAATGAGCCAGTGTTTTCTAAAATGAAGTCGGCTCGGGCTCGCAGCATCTCGGGAGATAGCTGGTGTTGCATGCGGGCGCGTACGTCCTCGGGAGCAATGCCGTCGCGTGCCACAACCCGTCGAATGCGTTCTGCTTCGGGTGCATCGACGACGAGCACGTGATCCACGAGCTGGTCGGCACCGGATTCAAACAGCAGGGCTGCTTCTAGGATCAGTAAGGGCACCTTTGCCTGTGCAGCTTGCTTACGGACTTGCTTGAATGCCTTAAGCACATGCGGATGTACCAAGGCATTAAGGCGGCGGAGGGCTTCAGCATCGTGAAAAACGCGTGCAGCCAAATAGGCCCGGTTAAGCTGTCCATTGGGCAGATAGCTTTCTGGTCCAAACGCGTCCAGGATGGCTCGTCGCAAAGCGCGATCTTTGGTCATGAGCCGTTTGGCTTCTTCGTCGGCATAAAATACCTGAGCGCCCAGCGTTTCAAACAAGCGGCAGACGGTGCTTTTGCCGCTTCCAATACCACCGGTGACGCCTAAGGTAGGGACCTTCAGGGTTGCCATGTCAGCGAGAAGGAGAGGTTAGGGAGACGACTGCGTCCGCTGTTCCAGGCCGCTTGTCGTATGCGGTTGGCAGTGGCTGACGGCAGCGTTCCATAGAGGCGCCGATGTATACGTTGCAGCAAAAGCCAGCCTTCCAAGGTGAAGTGAAAGGTTCGGTTGGCTTGCCAGTGCAAGGTGCACGTTGGACCGAGCTGCACAATCCATAGCTGCCCGGGACGGTTAATTGTAGCTTGGGTTCCTGTTTCGGTTGGGTAGGCAACCAGCAGGCTGCTTGCATAGTCCTGTCGGAGAAACAAGCGAAAGCCGATACTGCTGGTAAAGGCTGGATTGCGGTTTTCCAGGCGAAGCCAGGTGGTATAGGTGCGTAGCGTATCAAATGGAATTTCAGCAAAGCGATCCCAAAGCAGTCTGCCTAATCGGAGTTCACTATAGGTTCCCTGAAGGTGAAGCCTTAGGTTTGCGGTGAAGTCGTGCTGCAGTTCAAGGCGATAGCTTAGTTCACGGGCAGATTGATCTTGGCGTTGGCGGCCGGGCAAAACAAAATCCATCACCATATAGGCGGCACGTACCTGGCTTTGCAAGTGAAGCGTAGTATGTGGAGTTGGCGTCCAACGTAGGCCTGGATAGAGACGTAAGGTGCGCTGCACGTGGTTTTCGGCCGAGCGTGCGCCTTTTAGGTAGACCAAGTGGTAGTAGGTGGCTTCTAAACCGATTTCAGCCTGCAGCGCAGGGGTTAGACGCCAGCTTAGTTCTAAGCGTCCTTGCTGCTGCAGTTCGTCACGATCATCGGGGTTGACCTCGGGAGTGTCGTGGCGCAGCATGGTGCCTAAAGCGCGGAGATCCAGGGTGAGGCGACCGGTTTGTAGGCGGCCTTGGCCACCAAGGGTCAAATACCCTCGGCCATAGTCAGCTTGCTGGAGCAAAGTAGATTTTTGGGCTGCCTGGGCTAAGGGGAGCTGATTTCGGTTGGTCAGTAGTCGTGTTTCTTCTTCAGCTCCCGTTTCAAGCATGAGATGCAGCTGCCAGGGGGTGCGGCTATAGGAGAGGGCTACGGCACCGTCAAGCCTACGGCGATTGAAACGCGTGTTGAAAAATAGCGCATTGCGCGGCGTGCGAAAAAACCATACTTCGCGTCGGACCGTCTCGCCTTCAAATTGGCCTGTGAGTTGTAGATGAGGGCTGAGCGGAAGTTCGATGTTCACGCTTGCCAAGAGCGTATCGTTACGTGTGGCTTCGATGGGTTCTGCCGAGGCGGCCGGACTGTTTCGGTTAAGGAATGAGACGGCCTGATAGGTATCTCGCCGCAGTCGAGCTGCACGAAATTGCAGCCCAACGGTAAAGGTTTCAGCGTGGTATTGTAGCCTACTGGCCAGATAAGCCGTTGTGCTTTGTCTGGGAGTAAGGTACTGTTGAAGGCCACCAGCTTCTAAGCTCATCTGGGCGGGCCAGAGGATGGAGGGTGTAAATTGCAGACGCATGCCAAAAGCAGGTCCGTAATCCGTTCGCAGAGGCGCTTGAGAGGTCCCTGTAGGTAGCGTCGGACGTTGATCCATTCCTAGACCTAGGGTAGGCTCAAGCCAGAGATTGGGGTTAGGTTGATAGCGAAGCCCACCCAGCACCTGTTGCGTCAAAACCCTGCTTTGATTAAACCAAAACAGACGACCGGTAAGTAAGGGCTGTAGCTGGCGTGGCTGTAGAGGAGTTAAAAGCCAGCTTGCCGTTGACTCGTCCCGGAAGTCTAAAGTTTGCCGACTTAATTGAAAGGCATCACTGGTAAAAGCCTGTTGCCAGGTAAGCTGCCATGCTCCCAGGCGGGGCTGCAAATGCAGCGCCGCCGTCCAGCGGTAGCGACTCACGTCCCGCAAGAAGCTGGTCGTTGCGGAGCCGACGGGTTGGCCGGTGGCCGGTACCTGCTGCAGCGTAAGCAGCAAAAGTCCGCATGCAGTCAAGCAGCGGCGCATGCGTTTAGCCTGGGGGCCAGCTAAACTTACGACCGCCCAGCAGGTGCAGGTGCAAATGGTAAATGGATTGCTGGGCATCGGGGCCGGTATTAAACACGGTGCGGTAGCCCGTGCGTGTAAGGCCTTCGCGCTCGGCCATTTGTCGGGCTACAACGAACAGGTGGCCAATGAGCGGGGCGTCTGCTTCAGTCAAATCATTGAGCGAAGGGATCGGTTTGCGCGGGATAATCAGCAGATGGACAGGCGCCTGGGGATTGATGTCGCGCAGTACGACACACTGCTCGTCTTCGTAGACAATTTCTCCCGGAATTTCGCCGTCCATAATCCGCTGAAACAACGTCTTTTCCGCCATACGCTTTGGGATTTTTGTACGTCATCGGATGGAGAAAATATAGCACCGTAGGCTCTTTGGTGTGCAATGTAACAACGCGGTAAGCTTACGAAACTTAAGGAACGCTGCCTGCGGCTGCACGTTTGCCCCTACCGGTTCCTGCATCATCACCGGGAGAAGTATGCCGACCGTTTATGTAACGCGGCGCGTGCACTTTAATGCAGCACACCGCTTGCATAACCCCGCCCACTCAGCGCAATGGAATCAAGAGACGTTTGGCTTATGCAATCATCCTAACTGGCACGGCCACAACTACGTACTGGAAGTTACGGTAGCAGGCGAACCCGACGCAGAGACCGGATTTGTTTTGAATTTGCGTGATTTAAAGGAAATCCTTGAAAAACGTATCCTAGCCAAACTGGATCACAAGAACCTCAATCTGGATGTAGATTTTTTGCAGGGCGTTATTCCAACAACCGAAAACTTGGCTGTAGCGATTTGGCGCGAATTAGAAGGCGCCTTACCGGCCGGCCGGCTGTATCGCATTCGTTTGTACGAGACTGAACGCAACTACGTGGAATACTATGGCGAGTGACAAGACGCGCGCGCTTGCCGAAACTTGGCCTGAAGCCTTTGATGGTCATCCGGCAGGACGCTATGAACGGCAGGATTTGTACTGTCCGGAAACGACAGCGGCCATTGAGCGCCATGTGCGGGAAATTTTGTGTTGGATTGGAGAAAACCCAGATCGCGAAGGGTTGCAACGCACGCCAGCGCGGGTGGCCATGGCCTTGCAATACCTGACGCAGGGCTACTATCAAGATCCCCGGGCTATTCTGGAATCGGCGCTCTTCGAAGAAGACTATAGCGAAATGATTCTGGTTAAAGATATCCAGATCTACTCGCTGTGTGAGCATCACTTGCTGCCCTTTTTTGGAAAAGCTCATGTGGCCTACATTCCCAACAAAAAAATTGTTGGCCTAAGCAAGATTCCGCGTGTGGTGGACGTTTTTGCGCGGCGGTTGCAAGTGCAGGAACGGCTGACGATTCAGATTCGAGATGCGCTGGAGTCGGTATTGCAACCTTTAGGGGTGGCAGTGGTCATCGAAGCGCAGCATTTATGCATGATGATGCGGGGAGTCGAGAAGCAGCATACAGTGACGACGACAAGCGCGATGAGTGGAGAATTTTTGAAGGAGGCGACACGGGCAGAGTTCATACGGTTGATTAATGGAGGCTGAGCGGTGCCGATTGTGGTCGTTACAGGAGCCAGTCAAGGTATTGGGGCTGCCATTGCGCAGGCTTTTGCTGAGGAACCTGTCGCGCAGCTAGCGCTTGTAGCGCGTAATCGAAAGCGGTTAGAAGCAGTAGCCGCTGCTTGTCGGGCGCGAGGAGCCGAAACGCTGGTGCTGCCGTGCGATGTAACCGATGCAGGGGCAGTAGAAGCCATGGCCAATGAGGTGTTGGTGCGTTGGGGTGCACCTGAAGTGCTGGTCAACAACGCTGGCTTATTCCGACCTGCCCCTTTGCGACAGACCGCTGTAGAAGAATTCCGCGCCCAACTCGAGGCCAATCTGACCAGTGCCTTTCTGGTTACACGGGCGTTTCTGGAGCCGATGATTGCTCGGCGGCGGGGCCATATTTTTTTCATGGGTTCGGTAGCTGCGCTCAAGGCGTATCCGGGTAGTGTTGCCTATTGTGCGGCTAAGCATGGGCTGTTGGGATTGGCCCGTGTGGTGCGTGAAGAGACGCGACAGCTTGGCCTGCGCGTAACCGTAGTGCTACCGGGAGCAACATACACGCCCAGTTGGGAAGGCGTAGGCCTTCCCGAAGCGCGCTTTATGCCGGCAGAAGATATAGCGCGGGCAGTACGGGATGTTTACCACCTTTCATCGAGAACGGTAGTTGAAGAAATTCTGCTCCGACCGCAAGAGGGGGATCTGTCGCTGGACTAATCCTGCAAAATGCGCTGCCGTACGGCTTCTCCTAAAGCTTCTAACCGAGCGCTAATCCGTACCGGATAAGGGGGATCGGCTTCCTCTAGACTAAGCAAATGCTTGGGCAGGCGACGCAGGCCTTCCTGGGCACGCTGGCGGGCTGCTTCGAGCGTTTGCTTGCCGGCTTCGGTGCGTTTTCCTTGCTGCATCACGCATTGAAGCAACGGTTCCCCATCAGCAAACGTCTCATCGCTACAGGCAATAAGGTCATAGGCTGCTTCGCCGGCATCGTTATAAAACCGAAAGACCTGTTTGCGGCCGGGCAAGTTGGCCTTTTCCAAAGAAAGCTTCATCCGGCCTTCTCCTTGGAATTCACTTAGTTTATAGGCACTATCGAGGTAGGGCCGGTCACTGATGGTCCCCATGCGGGTTCCCACGCCAAAGCCATCAATGGGTGCACCTTGGGCCAGTAGTTCTGCAATGCGGTATTCGTCGAGGCTGCCGCTTGCAAAGATTTTTACCTGTGTAAGGCCAGCCGCATCGAGCATTTGGCGTGCCTGGCGGGCCAAAGCAGCTAAGTCCCCAGAGTCAAGGCGAATTGCCCCAATGATGAACTGCTCACCGTATTTTTGATGCAGTGCAATAACTTTGCGGACACCTTCGAGCGTATCATAGGTATCGACAAGCAACGTCGTTCCAGGATACAATTGCGCAAACGTCCGGAACGCCTCTTCTTCGGTTGGGTGGGCTTCAATATAGCTATGGGCCATGGTGCCGGTAACGGGCACACCGTAGAGCTGCCCCCCTAAAACCAGCGAGGTCGCTTGGATTCCTGCAATGTAATAAGCCCGCACAGCTTTTAGGGCGGCATCGGCACCGTGCATGCGGCGTGCGCCAAAGTCAGCTACCAGGCGGCCTTGAGCAGCTTGTACAACGCGACTGGCTTTAGAGGCAACACCGGTCTGGAAGGTGATCTGATTAAGCACAAACGTTTCGATTAGCTGGGCCTGACCAATAGGGGCTACGATTTGCAAGAGTGGCTCTCCAGCAAACACGGGGGTTCCCTCAGGGATAGCATAAACGTCGCCTGTAAAACGAAACTCAGCAAGATAGGCTAAAAAGTCGGGCGCAAAGCGGTTTAGCGTGCCAAGGTAGTCGAGCGCCTCTGACGTAAACCGAAGGGTTTCTAAATAATGCAGCACAGTGTCGAGTCCACAGGCAAGTAGGTAATTACGCCCCGGCGTCTGGCGGATAAACAAGTCAAAGGTTGCCCAAGCCGTGTCTAACCCTTCGCGCCAGTAGGCCTGGAGCATGGTCAGTTCATACAGGTCGGTAAACAACGCTACATTGTTGTCCGAAACCCAGCTCATAGCCTAGAGAAGCTGCACAGCCATTTTTTTCTAAAATACGGCGTTTTGCGGTAAATGCTGCAAGCAGACTTGGCAATTCGTTGTTTTGCGGGTTTTTTCCAATAGAATGGCATTCTTATTGTGGATTTACATTTGGGTAACTAAGCTAACACCTTTATGCCGGAACCCTTCATTGTAATTGCGCCGGATGAGGCGACGGTGCGGAAGGTACAGCAGCATCTGCATTTGCTTGAGCTACAGCCTTTGTTGCACTTCCGCACTTTGCAGGAATGGATACACTATGAGCAGCGTGCTGAAGGAGCGACGGCTGCCCTGATTTTGTTAGCGCTCTCCTTACCGGATAGCGAGGGGCTGGATACATTTGCCGAAGTGAAGCTACGGGCTATCCAGACGCCCGTGATCGTATTACTTCGCCGGGAGGAAGCAGATCTGGGAATTCATCTGTTGCAAATGGGGGCAGCTGATTACCTCTTTGAAGAGGAGTTGTCTGCTTTATTGCTGCAGCATGTGGTCGTGCGCGCACTGGAGCGCCAAAAACTCCAAAATGCCCTCTCCGAGTACTTGCAAGAATTGTATGCCAGTGAGTCGCGATTCCGGGCTATTCTGCGGCATTATCCGGATGGGCTACTGGTTCTAGATGAAACCGGCCGCGTTTTGCTTGCTAACAGCGAAGCCTGCCGTTTGCTTATGTGTTCGGAGATGGAAATAGTTGGACAAGCAGTAGAGAACCTTTTTAGAACAGCAGAACCCGGTTTTGTCCTCGTCGAAGGCCCCCAGGGCACGCACCGGTTGCGTATGCAGGAGATTGTCTGTGAAGAAGACAGAGGTCGACTGGTGCTGTTGCGTGAGCCAACGCATGCGGAACAGGAAGAAAGCTCAGCCCTTTCAGGGGGACTGTTAGCCGTGTCTTCTTAAGCAAGTATCCGGCCCAAAGGAAACCCGCCTCAAGGTTTGGTAGGCGCATCAATTTAATCGAGGGTCGTCGGGAAAGTTAGCCAGGAGGGCATAATCGCCTCCCATGCTGCGGAGCACATGCCGCCACAAGTGCGTAGGATCTGCTTGAAATACATGATAAGCTGCAGCTGGCGCCAAAAACCATCCTCCGGCTTCGTATTCTGCCTCGAGCTGTCCGGGCGCCCAACCTGCATAACCCAAAAAACAACGAATGCTTTCAGCTTCAGGAGGATCAGTGCGCAGCTTTTCTAACAATACTTCAGCCTCTCCTCCCCAATAGACACCGTCTAGTACCCGTTGGGCGTTTGGGATGGTTTCCCCTATCTGGTGCAAGATATGCAGCGTATCGGGTTGAACCGGTCCACCCAGGGATAGGGGATAATCGACCGGTACATCGAGCACATCACGTAGCGTGAGGGTGACGGGACGATTTAAAACCAATCCAAAGCTTCCTTCTGCATCGTGTGCACACAGCAAAACAACCGTGCGCCAAAAATTGGGATCTCTAAGTATTGGGGGTGCAACGAGCAAAATGCCTGGACGCAACACAAGCGAAGAATTCATTGGGTCGCTACTGCTGCTGTTTGGGCTGTTGGAGCAAGGCCTTGAGGGCACCACACCACCAGTCGGCATTACGCGTAATGGTGTTTACGGTGATGGATTGAAAATAGGGGATGAGCTGTAGCAAAAGAGGAGGGATTGCCTCCCATTGGTGGGTCCGAATGCGGCCTTCCAGTTCGTCCGCTATTTGACGACTCCAATGCCAGCGCGCACGAAGCGCCTCAGCCTTTTTCCAGTAGCCACGGTCTTCCCATACTTGAGCGCTCTCTTCAATGGTTGCGTAAATGCCACGTAAGTTGAACACAAGAAACGCCACCATATCTCGGAATTCCTCGTCAAAATAACTTCGCTGGGCCAGTAAGCGTAGTACTTCAGCACAAGAACGCAGGTGCTGTTGACGTCGTCGGGCAGCGGTGTCTCCGGTATGTAGGATCCTTCCCATACGGTTTCAACCGAAAAGGTAACGTTGCCCTAAAGATCGTATCGACCCTGCCGTCTATTCAACGCCTTGAGACGATTTTGATGGATTGCATAAGCCGTTCGATTCATGTAGCTTTCGGGGCGTTTAGGAAAACCAGCCTCAACCTAGCCGTGCAAACCTACACCATTCCGCAAACCGAACTGACCGTTTCGCGCCTTGCCTATGGCTGCATGCATTTGGGAGGGCCGTGGGAAGCCTCTACTATTACCCCAAAGGTAAAGCGTCAGGCTACCGAAGCCATTTTGACTGCCCTGGAAGTAGGCATTACGGTATTTGACCACGCAGATATCTATAGCCGCGGCAAGTCGGAACTCGTGTTCGGTGAAATTCTGCGCGAGCGGGCCATCCGTCGTGATGCACTCATACTGCAAACCAAGTGCGGCATCCGGTTTAAGGATGATCCGCCTGGTTCGCCGCAGCGCTATGACTTTAGCTACGCGCACATTGTGCGATCGGTTGAAGAAAGTCTGCGGCGGCTTGGAACCGACTATATAGACTTATTGCTTTTGCATCGGCCAGATGCGCTCATGGAGCCCGAAGAAGTGGCCCGGGCCTTTGATACCCTGCATCGTAGTGGCAAAGTGCGCTATTTTGGGGTTAGTAATCACACAGCAGGGCAAATGGCGTTACTAATGCGCTACGTCGATCAACCCCTGGTGGTCAATCAACTTGAACTCAGCCTGCTACATGCACATTTGATTGAAGAGGGCATTACAGCCAATCATGATGCCGCACCTGCTTATGCAGGTATAACGGGATTGCTGGATTTTTGCCGGTTGCATGACGTGCTGGTGCAGGCTTGGTCGCCACTAGCCAAAGGATCCCTTATCGAGCCCCCGGCAGAAGCCGACAGCCGCACGCTACGTGCAGCCGAAGCGGTGGCGGAACTGGCCGAAGCAAAGCAAACGTCGCGCGAAGCCATAGCGCTGGCCTGGCTGCTGCGGCATCCAGCACCCATTCAACCTATTGTTGGTACGCTCCGGCCAGAGCGCATTCGGGCATGTGCCCTGGCTGATACGGTCTGGCTGAGCCGCGAAGAATGGTATGCGCTGCTTACAGCCGCACGCGGCGAGCGTGTGCCTTAAAGCTCAGCGTATCACCTGCAGCCGCTGAATGCGCCGTGCGTTACCTGCCTCAAGCACACAGAAATACACCCCACTGGACCAGCCTCTGGCATCGAGGCGAACTACATGAGTACCAGGGGCCTGAAGTTCGTCGACAAGTACGACGATGCGTCGCCCCAATAGGTCGTAGACGCTCAACCGCACAGCAGCGGCTTGCGGTAGGTGATAGCGCAGCAACGTTTCGCCTCGAAAAGGATTGGGATAGGGCGGCTCAAGCTGGAGCACAGCAGGCAGTCCCGGCATTTCTTGCGTGGGGACGGGCTGATCGCTTAAAAGAAATTCCACCCGAATCGGGATAACCCGGTTGTTTAGCTGCGTTCCATCCCTTAGGCGCGTTTCCCAAAGGGGTAGCCAAGAACCATCTGAACGCGGACCGATAAAAGACCGGTTTTCGACTGTGTAGTTAGCAGTAGCCAGCACAATTTGGTTGCTGTCACTGCCTGCATCTCGGTAGCCGACAAAAAACACCTCAGGTAAACTCCCTATTTGCGCAGCATAAGGGAAAAGGTCAATTTCAGCAAAATCCAGGGTTAGTGAGGTTACTGGCTGATAAGGGCGCGGATCGTTTAGGGTCTGCTCAAAAATAAGGCTACCTGGTGTACCATCGGGATGGGCCGTGCGTAGGGTTAGGGTAAAGTCACGCGGCGCCGTAGAAGGTAAGTCGCTGTTGCTAAACTGATTAAAGAAGTACAAAGGTAGCAGCACGCGCCCCACGAGGGTATAGCCCGGACGAGGATTTTCAAAACGCGTAAGAAACTCAAACCCACCGCCAAGTACAAAAGGACTTGCTGCCTGCCCATTGTCATACTGGGTCGTTTGCGCCGTGAAGGTTTGATCTGTACTCCAGTTGGCGCTATAGGTGACCGTTACCCCAGCTGTGAGCGTGGTACATACCACAACCAGCACAACGCGGTCGTAGACGCCGGAGAAGGTAAAAGGCGGGCTGCTTAGCGCTTCTACAATAGGTCCTCCGCTCTGGGGATAACGGATCGCATAGGTAGCCACTCCTGTTCCTCTGAAGTTTATGGTCAAATCTCTAACATACCGCCATACCAAATACTGCGCAGCACCAGATTCTATAGTGATCGTGGTGTCGCGCGTTTGGGTGCCTAAACGTCCGTTATAGACAACAGAAGGCGCTGCCCGCAGGTCTTGAAAAGTTGTTCGGCTGTAGCCATAAGCCGGATTTAACCCCCGGTCGTTCAAAAAATTGGCGATGTGAAAGTCGGTCAAAACTTGCGTAAGGCTTAGCCCTGCAGCGTTGAGCACATTTTGATAGCCTGCAACGCCGGCGAGCCGATCGCGGGTAATGGCGCCCGTACGCAACGGCCCCAGCCGTTCTTCTAGATACGTAGTGAATAGTCCTGCGCGTTCGTAGTCGTCGAGCACAGCCAAATCTTGGTTGTTAGACCAGCGGAAGAGGGACACGTTGTAGCGGGATACTGCGCTAAGGTAACGCATGGGACGCCGGTCATAACCGTTTAAGACTTCAGCCCACTCCGAGAGGCCTTCGTTGACAAACGTAAGCTCATTGAGGTCATAATTGAAATGAATCAGATGCTGGTATTCATGCGCAGCTGTGGAGAGCAGTTGTGTTATAGGGAAGCCTCGGGTAAGCGAAGGATGCGTGTCTAGATAGAGCACGTCACGGTTGTTGCCGAGCGAGCTTAGGTCGCCGCTATAGACAAATCCCGCAATGAAACCCCCACCGCTTTCTGGATTCCAGCCGTCCCGGATGTCTACCAACAGCACATCAGTCTTGCCATCACCGTCGACGTTGGGGGGATTGCCGAAGACTTCTTCATTGTTTGTAATGATGCCCTGGGAGGGATTGTAAGAGCCAACCGGAGTCCTTTCGGCTAAGGCCAGGCGTAGCGTTTCCAGTTTGGTATTATCCACGTAGCCGCTGTCTAGCGAAGCGACTTCAACCCAGAGGTAAAAGCGACTTTCGATCGCCCGCAGTTCAAAAAGCCGATTTTCTAAGCTTTGGGTCGTAAAGTTATAGACCTTGAAGTTACGTCGCTCTCCAATTGTGGGAGGAGCCTGAATAGCCGGTGTGGAGGGCAGTAGACCTAAGGCTTTGCGGCGGTGAAAATCGATCCGGGCTTGGACTGCTTCGGGTTGTTGATTGAGCCAATCGGTTACGTGCAGTATGTAGCTTTCAGGCTTTGGCGGAAGCGTAAGGGGGAGTACGTCTTGCGCCAGTGTAGCCAGCGGCCAAAACAGAAGCAGCAGAAAAAGAGTGCGTCTCATGGTTTTTTCTAGGCAACAGTGGATCTTTAGAGAAATATAGAGAGAAATATAACATGGAGAGCAAAACTTAACCTAAGCAAAATCCATGCTGCGTTTAGTGCTCAGGGGTCTTTTGGGGTTATGCATGGCAGGGTGTGCTGCCACTTCGCCTTCTGTGCAAGCTCCCATTACTGTAGAGGGGGAGGTGGTGGCGCGCGGACAAGAGCCGTTTTCAGCGCTTGTTTTGGAAACTGCAGGGCGGAATTTCTATGTGCTCGTTTTTGCTGAAGCGGCTGATCGGCGGGCCGTGGCCACTCAAGCTCCATTGCGTTTGCGGATAACTGGGGAGCCTTTTTTAGATTATTGGCAAGGGCAGCCTTATGCTCATTTGCGGGTTCAGCGTTGGGAGCAGCTACGCTGAGGATGGACGGCCGGGAAACAACGCGCGCAATTCTTGCGCACGCACTACACCAAGGAGGAAAAACCCGCCAATAAAGGCTAAAAGTAGCAGGGCTTCTGCGAAGGGATGATGTAGAAGCGGCCAGCTATGCCAGGTGCCAAAGAGCATCCCGGTCCAAATGCCCATTGCGAGCACTTGGGGCCAGGGATAAGGGACGGGATAATAGGGTTGGATAAGCCGCCAAAGGAGCAACGCCATGACCGCATAGGCCAGTGTTGTGGCCCAGGCTGCGCCCAGCATGCCCCAGCGCGGCACCAGGAGCGCGTTAAGCATCAGCGAGACGGCTGCACCCACCAACGTGCAAGGGACGAAGTAGCCCGTGCGGTGCTTAAGATAAGCGCCTGCGGAAAATACGTAATACCAGCCCTGAAACAGATAGCCCAGTAGCGCCACGGGGACGATAAACAGCCCCGTCCAGTAGCGGGCATTAACCAGCGCGTAGCCTCCAGGCAAAGGAAAGCGGACGATTTCTTGAGCAAAGAACGACACGGCCAAAAAGATAAACAGGCTTAAGGCGGTAAGTAGGACAAAAACGCGAGCAAATAGGCGAGGGGAATCAGGATCGCGGGCATGCTGCAGAAAGAAAGGTTGCCAGGCAAAGCGAAACATTTGTACAAAAAGCATTAAAAAAATCGCCAGTTTAAGTACACCGTTATAAACTCCCACAACGTGGTTGCCATAGACGGCCTGAGCAGCTTCGCTCATGCGCTTTAGCACTTCAGGGGAAAGTGCGCCTCCTGCTCGCTCCAGCACTATCTGAGCTGCGCGATCTGCTTCGCGGGCCAAGGCTTCCAGATCGAAGCGGTCGCCATAAAGCTGCTTGACTTGCTCCGGTGAAAGGCGCTTAAGAAAAAGCAAATTGATTCGGTCGGTGATCGCATAACCTAAACCGCCGGGCAGAAACGGCAGTCCAAAGCGTAGCAAACGTTGCCAGAGGGCTTTGTCGAAAACCGGCCGTAGCCAACGTGCAAACTCAGGGGCAAGTAAGAGGAGGGTAACGGCTGACGCGGTGGCATTGGCAAAGAAGACCGCTTCTAGGCCCCAGCGTAGTCCTACCAGGAGCCCGATGTTTAACCCTACATTGACCGCTACTCCTAAAAGACGAATCAGCGCAAATCGCCATGGGCGGTTTTGCAGCCGAAGTTCGGCAAATGGCACCACGGCCAAGGTGTCGAGCACCAGGATTAAGGCTACGTAGTAGAGCAACCATTGGTAGTGCGTCTCAAGGTCAATGAAGGCGGCTATCGGTGCGGGAAAGAGCACCATGAACAGCGAAAGCCCAAGTGAGGTGGCCAGAAGTGAACCAACTGCTGTGCTGAAGAGGCGTCTTCGGGTTTCAGGCGTTTGGGCTTCGACGGCAAAACGCAGATAGGCCGACTCCATGCCGTACTGATAGAGGATATTCAAGAAAATGAACGCCGTGTAGACGATCGAGACAACTCCGTAGGCATCAGGTGCAAAGACGTGCGAGTAAAAAGGAAACAGCAAAAAGTTTAACAGACGGGCCAAAATAGATGAAAGCCCGTAGATTGCCGTTTCCGAAGCAAGTCGGCGCAAACGACCCGAAGGCATAGCCGGCTTTAGCGATAAGCGCGGCGGCGTCGGCGAAAGCGCAGTAGGACGCCATCGAGTACCAGATGGCTAAAGTATCCTACCACTGCTGCTCCATAAAAAGGTAAGCCCGAAAGCGGCCGCTCTGGGAAAAACACGTACGGCAAAAGCAGTAGCGGAGACGGAATTAAGAGCATAGCCCACCAGGTGTGCGTCCAACCCCGGTGTTTTCCTAAAATAGGTAGGATTGCAAATAGACCCAGGTAGGCAGCTTCCTCAAAGTGGCGCGTCGCGATAAGCACCACATCGACTAAAAAGAAAATCCAGTAAAACAGGGCCTGTCCAGCCGAATTTGTATCGACGTCAGGCCAAAGGGCAAACATCAGGCACAAGCCAAAGAGAGCCAGGGGGTAAGCCAGCATTTCTAACAGACTAAAATGCCGGTAAGCTGCATCGATAGAAAAGACGTAAAGCAGACCGGTCAGGTAGACGGCAAAAAAGGCCGTGGCCCCGGCCAGATGTCCTCGATAGCTTGGCACCGTTAACGCTTGACCGTTTGGCGAGCGCGCTCGACCAGGTACAGAATCGCCAGTCGGTACCCCGTGGCTCCCAGGCCGACGATCTGGCCCTCACAGACCGCTGCCGTCAGTGAGTGTTGCCGAAATTCTTCTCGGGCATGCAAGTTGGACAGGTGCACCTCGACCACAGGGACGGAGATGGCCGCAATCGCGTCTCGTAACGCTACCGACGTGTGCGTATAACCACCAGGATTGAAGACTACACCGTCAAAGTGCTCTGCATCGGCGCGGTGAAGTTGATCGATGAGTTCTCCTTCATGGTTGCTCTGAACGAATTCTAGCGTGACGTCCGGAAACGCTTCCTTAAGGGTTTTTTCCAAGTCTTTCAACGAGGTGCGGCCATAAATGGCTGGTTCGCGTTTGCCGAGAAGATTGAGGTTGGGTCCGTTAAGTACTAGAATTTTCATGGCTTATATTTGGGTCTTGGTCTCATTTGGGGGTTAAGGTAGGATGCAAGATACAACACCCACAATTAAGATGTAAGGCGGCAGCAGAATTGTAGGCCGTCGTAGGCCAGGTTAATGCCTTTAGGCAATTGAGGATCGATGTCGGCATGCAGCACTTCGTGCGTCATATGGATGAAATACGTTTGGCGAGCGCCGATGCGTTGGGCTACGGCAACTGCTTCGTCAATTGAAAAATGCGTTGGATGGGGGCGTTTGCGCAGGGCATCCAGCACGAGTACATCCAGGTCTTGCAGCCGGTTAAAGCTTTTTTCTGGGAGCTGGCTGGCGTCGGTTAAATAGGCAAAGTGGCCTATGCGATAGCCGTACATATGGAGTTTGCCGTGCAGCACGTCGATGGGCTCGACGCGTACACGGGTTGATTTCCCGTATCGGCTTGTTATTTCAAAAGGGCCTTCGATGGGTTTTAAGCGCAGGTTGGGGACGCCGGGGTAGCTTCCGTCGGCAAAGATGTAGGAGAACATATGGTAGAGCACGCGGGCTGTGAGGGGTGAGGCATAGCATGGGATAGGGCGCTTATTTTCAAAAAAGAAGGGTCGTAGGTCGTCGATGCCGGCCACATGATCGAAGTGATGGTGGGTGTAGAGCACGGCATCCAAGCGGTGAATGCCTTCGCGTAGGGCTTGCTGACGAAAGTCCGGGCCGGTGTCGATAAGGATGCTCAGGCCTGCCGCTTCGATATAGCAAGCGCATCGGGTGCGATGGTCGCGGGGGTCTGTAGAGCGACACACCCGGCATGAACATCCTATGACGGGTACGCCGGTTGAGGTTCCGGTGCCCAACAGCGTTACCCGAAGCATTGCCGGCTCAGTCGGGGTCGACATGGAGCACTTCGGCAGGTGTAACTGGTCCACGCGTCCAGGCTTCTTCGAGGGCACGCCGGACGATGGGTTTAACGTAAATCGCTTCAAGGGAACGGTTGCGCAGCGCCTCGGCCAGCAGGGCGATATGGACTTCGGGCGGATGAGCCCGGTTAAGCACCACCAGTTCATCTCCCTGTTTGACGCAATAGCCTCCTCGAAAGGCGCCGCGCTCGATCCGTACGGTTAGGCCTACCTGACGGGCTAGGTCAATAAGTTCTTGAAGCAGCGCATGCGTTGAGGTTTTAGGCATGGCTTACTCTGGTACAAAACTGGTAGCCTGGCCATTTTGAGCAAGGGCGAAACGGTCGGTTATGTCTTCACCGGTTGCAGGATCTACAAAGCGGAAACTCAAGGGAGGAAGCGTAGGGTCTGCCTCCAGACGCACACGAATCAAATGTTTTACTAACCAGCGTGCTGGATAAGGGGGAATGCGGTGCGTGAGGTAGGCTGCTGTAAAAGGATGAACACGTAATGTAACGCTGCGGCGATCGCTTTGGTGACGGTAAGCATGTAGCCACTGTTCAATCGAAGCGAGCAGGGCTTCAGGAGTAGGTTGCGCTAAAGCCGGAGGCAGGGCTCTTTCTTTGACGAGGCGTTCGGTGATCTTGTCAAATGCTGTGGTCAAACTGGGCCGCAGGCGCTGGCGCGTGATCTGAACCAATCCAAAGTCGCTCATGGGCAGAATTTTGGTAACAGCTCGGTCGCGCCGAAATTCTTTTTTTAACTCGTCGTAAACCCTCTTTTTGTTCTTTTCATCCTTGAGATCGATAAAGTCAATGACAATGATTCCGCCCAAGTCGCGCAACCTGACCTGGCGAGCAATGACGCGCGCTGCTTCCAGGTTAACACGCAGGGAATTTTCTTCCTGACTTAAGCCACGGCCTGCTCGACCCGAATTTACGTCAATCACGTGCATAGCCTCGGTATGCTCAATGTAAAGGTATCCTCCTGAGGGCAGGTCGACGCGACTTTCAAAAGCCTGGGCCACTTGGTCAGCAATGCCCGTTGCAGCAAAAATGTGGGATTTGCCCCGGTAGAGTTCTACAACGTCGATTTTGTGCGGTGCTACAGCTTGCACATAATTTCGAATGTTGCGATGCAGGCGCGGATCGTCGACCAAAATGCGGGTGCAGTCTTCTGAAAACAGGTCTCGAATGACCGACGAGACCATATTGACGTCTTCGTGTAGCAGTACGGGTGGGGTGGGATGTTCGGCCAGCTTTTTCTCAATCCGCTGCCATTTCTCCAGGAGCAAACGCAAATCGGTATCTAAGGCCTTGGCGTTTTGGCCCTCAGCCACCGTACGGACAATAACGCCAAAGCCTTCTGGAACCAGACTACGGGCCAGGGCGCGCAGGCGTCGCCGCTCCTTATAGGACGTAATTTTCTTGGAAACCGCTACGTAGTTGGCAAAGGGTACTAAGACCAGAAAACGTCCTGCAAGCGAGATATCCGTGGATACGCGGCTACCCTTTGAAGAAATAGGCTCTTTAATAATTTTGACCAAAAGGGGTTGATCGCGCTTGAGTAGGGTTTCGGGTGCAAAAAGCGGATTAGCAGCCGTTTCTTTGGGTTCGGTTTCGGTATCCGCTTTTTTAACAGCTGTTGTTTCTGAGAGTTTGCGCATTAGCCGCCTTTGGGCTAAGCGACGGCGGCTGCGGATAAGTACATCCAGGCGTAGCCGCCGTGAGACTTCGCCTGATTCAAGCGACGGCGTTTCGGCTTTCTGAGCCTCTTCGCTTTCTTCGTTGGCGATTGCTGCCAGATGCCCGCGTGGATGCCGGCGTCGCGTTAGATGCTGGTGGTGCTGTTCAATCTCTGCCGCCAGCTTTTGAACACTAGGTTGGGGGTCTGCCAGGAACTTTAGCTGTAGAGGCAGGCTGGGTGAAATATCCGAAAAATGCAGGAAAGCGTCCTGTTTCTGACCAATATCGACAAAGGCAGCCTGAATGTTGGGCATCAGGCGGCAAACACGCCCCAGGTAAATGTTCCCGATAGTCCGTTCGTGTTCGGGGTCTTCGATGTAGAATTCGACCAGTTCGCCATCCTCGACAATTGCAATGCGCGTCTGATCCTTCTCGGCGTTGATAATAATCTCTTTGGCCATACAACTCCTCGTTGCACGGGCCCCGAACCGGCTGGGGCCGGGAGCCGCTTGAACGGAAACGCACCCCGCGACCTGGCAACGAAAACCGAATAGAAAAGCTTCGAAGGGCTGTTGAGGCTTCCTGCAAGCTCCAGGACTGCCACCGGTTCAAGGCATACGTGCGCTTTTGGGTTAAAGGGAAAATCACCATATACATAGCCCACTGCACCGCCACCAGGCGCAGTGGGTATTGCCATTGTGAAGGCCTAAAAATGCTCATGCGGTGGCAGGTAAGTAAAAAAATCTGTTCAAACGGAAAGGGAAACCGCCCCTTCTCTTACATCTTAAGATAACCAACTACGGGTGATACAGGGGCCCTTTTCCCCAAACGGGTCACAACGCCAAACAGTGTATGCCTGAGGGATAGGCGTCGACCCAGCAGGGGTTGTTCTACATGAGAAATAAATCGCCGGTAGGAAGAAAAGGATCCCTGAGCAAATAAGGTCTTGCTTAAACGTAAATTCGTAAACAGGTTGCGAAACCTGCTCTACATTTAGCGCATTCAGCTTTCACGAAGGTTTGTAAAACAGACTAACGTGACGTCTAATGGGCGTTGAAACCCTTGAACCCCCAGCGCATCGTGTACGGCGCTTTCAGCGTTACCGAGTGCGAACGGGGATGCTGGCCTGGATGCTGCATCGTCTGACCGGCATTGGGCTCGTGGTTTATCTGGTGCTGCACGTTTGGGGGCTGCGCGCACTAACCAATCGCGAAGCCTTTAATGCGCTGATCGCTTCTTATCATGCTCCGATCTTTAAGCTCGGAGAGTTTTTTTTACTTGTAGCGGTAGCTTACCATGCGCTTAATGGCTTGCGAATCGTGCTGATGGACTTTTTAGGCTGGCATCCGCACTCCAAAAAATTGTTTTGGACGCTGGCCCTCGTGTGCCTGCTGATTATTGGCGTGGGTGGGTATCCTTCGCTGTATGCGGTGATCACGTATTTGACCGGTGCGTAACCATGGCAACCCAATACAGCAAAATTCCTCGTTCTAAGGCGCTCAACTGGTTCCTCCACCGCATTACGGGGACATTTTTGATCTTTTTGCTCATAACCCATTTTTGGGTGCAGCACTACGATGCGCAAACAGCAAGTGTGGCTGCACAGGTACTTTCCAGTGAGCAAATCGCTGCGGGCGAGCTGCCTGATTATCCCGAGGCAGCTCAAGAAGCGGTGCGTGCGCGTTACGGCCCTGACGCTGCTGTTACCCCTTACGATGTAGTCATGCTGCGATTGGCCGATCCGGTCTACGCTGTATTGTGGAAAGGATTTAACATTTTATTTTTGCTGTTTGCGCTGCATCATGGTTTTTATGGATTGAACAACATCTTAACCGACTATATCCGCAATCCGATAGGGCGGGTTTTGGCTCAAACGCTGTCGTGGGTGCTGGCCTTGGTGCTTTTAATTGTGGGACTCTACTCGGTCATTACCGCGGGTTGGGGCTACGCGCCCGCCTCGTGAGTAGGTTGGATTCGGAACGGTAAGCGCTATGATTTTCTCGCACGACGTTGTCATTGTAGGGGCCGGCGGTGCTGGCTTAATGGCGGCCCTTTATGCTCGGGAAGGCGGTGCCGATGTGGCTGTCCTTTCGAAGTTGCATCCGCTGCGATCGCATACCGGCGCTGCGCAGGGGGGCATCGGCGCAGCCCTGGGCAATGAAGAAGAAGACCACTGGCTCTGGCACGCCTTCGATACGGTAAAGGGGAGCGACTATTTGGGCGACCAAGACGCTATCGAAATCATGTGCCAAGATGCTCCACGTACCATTATTGAGCTGGAGCATTATGGCGTGCCTTTTAGCCGTAATAAAGAAGGGAAAATTGCCCAGCGGCGTTTTGGAGGGCATACGCGTAACTTTGGCGAAGCTCCTGTACGCCGAGCTTGTCATGCGGCTGATCGCACCGGACATGCGATCCTGCATACGCTCTATGACCAGTGCGTCAAAAATCAGGTTCGTTTCTATGATGAGTTTCAGGTACTGGACTTGATCCTAACCTCGGAAGGAGTTTGTTGTGGTGTGGTAGCCTATGAACTGCTGACGGGCGAGCTGCACATTTTCCATGCTAAAATGGTATGCCTGGCCACTGGTGGTTACGGTCGGGTCTATAAAACCACTTCTAATGCGCATGCTGGTACGGGCGACGGGATGGCCCTAGTTTTGCGTAGCGGCCTGCCGCTAGAGGACATGGAGTTTGTGCAGTTCCATCCCACAGGGCTGTATCGGTTGGGAATTCTCGTGACCGAAGGGGCGCGTGGTGAGGGAGGTATTCTCCTTAATGACAAAGGGGAACGTTTCATGGAGCGCTACGCCCCTACTGTGAAAGATTTGGCCCCACGCGACCTGGTTTCCCAATGCATTTACAAGGAAATCCGAGAAGGCCGTGGTATTAACGGCAAAGACTACGTTTATCTGGACCTGCGGCATGTAGGGCGAGAGGTTATTGAACAAAAGCTTCCGGAGATCGCTACGTTCTGTCGCACCTATCTAGGCATAGATCCGGTAAAAGAGCCCATCCCTGTGGCCCCTACTTGCCACTATGCCATGGGAGGAATTCCGACCAACTACGATGGTCAAGTAGAGCGGGCGCTGCGGGGTAGTGTCGTGCCCGGCCTGTATGCGGTAGGCGAGTGTGCTTGTGTTTCGGTGCACGGAGCCAATCGTTTAGGGACCAACTCGCTCCTAGATTTGGTTGTATTTGGCCGTCGGGCGGGCATGCATATGGCCGAAATGCTGCGCAAAGAAGGCCGCAAAAAAGAACCTCTCCCCGAGCAGGCCGATCGTCGCATTCGTGAGCTGCTGGATGATATACTGGGTCGTACTACCGGCGAGTCTGTCGCGGCGGTACGTACCGCGTTGCAGCAGACCATGATGGATCACGTTTCGGTTTTCCGAAACGAGGAAACCTTGCAAACAGCCCTAAGTGATCTTAAGCAGATTCGGCAACGGGCGCAACACGTAGTGGTGCGCGACAAAAGCAAACGGTTTAATACAGAGCTGATGGATGCCGTTGAGCTGGGCTTCCTGGTTGATATTGCCGAGGCCATCGCCCTTTCGGCGCTGCACCGAACCGAAAGCCGAGGAGCTCACTTTCGGGAAGATTATTCCAAGCGGGATGACGAACGCTGGCTCAAACACACCCTGATTTATCGCGAAGCGGAAGGAAGCTACCGCTTCGACTACAAACCGGTCGTTATTACCCGTTTTCAGCCTAAAGAACGTAAGTACTAAGCCGTAGTGTAGTTTGCGGCAGGGACCATGAAGATTAACGTTAAAATCAAGCGCTTTAATCCAGAGACCGACGCTGCGCCGCACTGGGCAACCTATGAGGTCGATGTGGACCCCATGGATAGTGCGCTGTCGGTTTTGCTGTACATTAAGTGGCATCTTGACGGTTCTTTGACCTTCCGCAAAAGCTGTGGTCATGGCATTTGCGGCTCAGACGCCATGAAAATCAACGGCGAGAACCGTCTGGCTTGCTCGGTGCTGGTCAAAGATTTGGTGCATGGCGAGGGAGATACCATCACGTTTGAGCCGCTGCCCACAGCGCCTGTGATCAAAGACCTAGTGATTGATCAGAGTCGCTTTTTTGAAAAATACCGAGCTGTCAAACCTTGGTTAATTACCCATAGCCCTCCACCCGAGCGCGAGCGCCTGCAAAGTCCAGAAGAGTTTGCCCTGATCGAGGAGGCTACCAAGTGCATCATGTGTGGGGCTTGCACGCATGCCTGTCCCAGCACCTGGGCTGATCCAGAGTATTTAGGTCCTGCTGCCTTGCTAAAGGCATATCGCTACACGTTCGATTCCCGCGACGAAGGAGCGGAGGAACGCTTGCCTGTGGTTGACTCGCGTGAGGGGTTGTGGAAGTGCTATACCATTTTCAACTGCAATGAGGCCTGCCCGAAAGAGATTGACATTTCACGCTGGCTTTCGGCCTTAAAGCGGCGGGCCGTCGTTGAAGCCGCTGCGCGGTAGTCCTTAGAGGGATACCGCGGCGGGTTCGGGCTCTTTCTCTAGGCGCAGTCGAACGAAATTGAACGGCGGGGAAGGGCCTTCCAGCTGCAGTTGAAAGCCCAAAAGCCGATAGGCCCGTTCCAGATTCTCAAAAGTGTGTCGAAACGCTTCTGTCTGATCTTGGGCCACCAGATAAGCTGTGCGCATGACCTGACGCTGGCGAAGCTGCGGCACCAGCGGTGTTGCCCGTTCGGCGGCAGCTTGTAGTTTTTCGTGGCAATGATGGGCTGCAAGCTGCACTAGCCGATCGGCTTCCTCCTCTAAGGCCTGAGTATCCGTGGCGCTGGGATTGGCAAGACGAATGGTTTCAAGTAGCCGTGGCCGATCCACAAATAGCCGAAACGTCCATTCTTGACGCCCTTCCAACAGAGCCAGCGTTGCACAAAAATCTTCGTAGTGGGCCTCCAAAAAGGCCTGTACACGCGGCACGTCCGGGCAGATCGTCCCGAACCGTAACGGGAGTAGCGGCCCATCGATTTGCAACGAAGCCAGCATCCGATGATGGGCTTCCAGGTGGCTGCGGAACACTTGGGGATCGGCCAGTTGCTTACGCAGCACCTCAGCGCCGTATTGTTCAGCAGGTACATGTCGCAAAAGGGCTTGCAACTTGCGATAGGGCACCCCCACCAAGTCTGCTGGGCCGTTTACTGCTCGTCCGGCGTAGGTAATGCCGTAAAGGTAGCATACAGTGGCTGATGCCGGCTTGAGCTGCTCCACCACCTGGTGCAGGATGGCCTCCAACCACCAATATTTTAAAATTTGGCGTGCCAGAGCCATAGCCTCTTGGCAGGCACCTTTGGTAAGCTCGTGAAGCTCATCCTCTGAAAAGCGCCAGGCAGGCGAAGCAGAAGGGGGGTTCATGGAGTATCCGAGGCTGAAGACGCTTCCGAAGGGCGCAGACGGGAAAGCCAATCTTCATTTTGGCTGAGCTGCTGCCGCAAGGTTTCAATTTCTTTTAGGATTTTCCGGGCGTGATCAAGTTCATTCTCGTTTTTTGTCTCAGCGGCTGCAGCTTCCGCCGGCTCTTCGGGAGGAGTTTCCGGGCGGCTTACTAGGGTTACTCGAGGTGTGACAAACTGCGAACGCTGGGAGGCAGCTGTGGGCTCCGGCTTAGGCGGAGGCGCCGAAGCCGGTTTGCCCCCATATTGGGTTTGCAGTGTTGCCGAATGCTCCAAAATAGCCTGAAGCATTTGTTCTTTTAAAAGGGCTCGTGCTTCGGCAAGGGCTTCGGTCCGAGCTTCTTCGACAAGGCGTTGGATTTCATCTGCTGTGAGCGCGACAAATTGCTCTCGAAAGCGCTCAATGAGTTGACGAATATGTTCGGCGTGCATAGCAGCTCCAATAGTAAAAAAGAACACCCTTATCCTACACAAGAGTCGTGCCTAAAAGGCGAACGATGCGTGGTAGAGAGAGTTTCGAACAAAAAGGAAAAGCTTTCCTTTGCTTTGGAAAGCCCGTGCACTTAGGAGAAAATTTTTAATTGTTGGCCCGGATAAATGCGTCCAGACCGCAGCCCATTCCACTGCATCAGGTCGCGTACCGAGACGCCGTACTTACGCGCTATTAGATACAGCGAATCGCCAGGTTGGACGTGATAGAGAATGTATCCTGCGTTTTGGCTTTTGTTCGGATAAAGGGTTAAGCGTTGGCCGACTTGGATCGTTTCTCCCGAGAGGTTATTCCAGCGTTTGAGGTCGGCTACCGAGACGTTATAACGGCGGGCAATCTCGCTTAACGTGTCCCCACGTCGGACGCGATAGACGACGCGTTCTGGGGCTACAGGCTGCGATAAATAAATTACCAGCTCCTGGCCGACCCGAATGGTGTTGCCCGAAAGGTTATTCCAGCGTTTTAGGTCAGATACGGAGACATTATAGCGGCGAGCAATCTCGCTTAGAGCGTCTCCCCGCCGCACGGTGTAGACCACACGCGTGGGGGCTTCAGATTCAGAGGATGGTGAGGTTTCGGTTAAGGCTACGGCCTCAATGGATTCAGAAGATGGCGCAGTTGACGTTTCGTTGAGGGTTAGAGCGGTAGTCGTTGAGGCTATTGGGGTTAAGGGGCGGATGGCTCGACCGCCGTATTGGACACTAACGGGTCGGATTTCGGCCAGCTTTACAGCTTGCGTACTTTCATGCGGGGCTACAGGGATGATCAGACGTTGGCCAGGACGCACTGCAGTGCTTCGCAGGCCGTTAGCACGCATGAGTGCCGATACGCTAACACCAAAACGTCGCGCAATGGTGCTCATAACGTCGCCCCGTTGAACCGTGTAGGTTGTGACTGGCTGCTTGCGCGTTTCAGGCAAACGGGCATACTGTTCAGCAAAGCGTGCATACGAACCTAAGGGGAGCCGGATGAAGTAGGGGCCGCGTGTGGGGGGAAGATGGTTGGTTCGGAGCTCTGGATTGAGGGCGCGCAACGTAAGGACATCCGTTCCCGCCATCTGGGCGATTTCGTCTAAAGAAAACATACCATAGATTGGTACGTAGTCGTACTCATAGCGAGGTCCAGGATCTGCTGTTAGGCCTACCGCAGCGGGGTTAGAGGCTAAAAGTGCCGTAGCGATAAACATAGGCACATAGTTGCGCGTCTCGCGCGGCAGGTAGGTATAGATATCCCAGAACGAGCGGGATATTTGGCGTTGTTGACGGGCAGCTTGCTCCAGGGCTCGTTGCACTCGACCTGCGCCAGCGTTATAGGCAGCCAGGGCCAGGTGCCAATCTCCAAACATGGCATACAGATCCTTCAGGTGACGGGCGGCCGCTCGGGTAGATTTTTCGGGGTCCATGCGTTCGTCTACCCAAGCATTGATTTGCAGGTCGTACAGACGGGCAGTGCCGGCCATGAATTGCCACATGCCTACGGCGCCAGCGCGGCTGCGTGCGCGTGGGTTAAGGCCGCTTTCGATCATGGCTAAGTATTTCAACTCATCGGGCAGGCCTTCTTCGGCAAAGATCTGCTCGATCATAGGAAAGTAGGTTTCTGCCCGGCTGATCCAGCGGAGAAGGTGCTTACCTGGCTCGCGCAAAAGAAAGTCGATACTGGCCTTGACCAGACGGTTCATGGTCAACGGTACCGTGCTGGCAAGGGTAGGTAGCTCAGGCAGCATCACATCTTCCAAGAGGGGATCACGTACGGCGTTCATTGCCGCAAACAGCGCCTCTCGAAAAGTAAAAATATCTCCGTAGCTTAATGTCAGCGTATCCGGCGGCACGCCGTAGACCTGTTCGTATTCGGTAATCAGGCTACGGTAGACTTCCTGGAAGCGGACGTTTTCGGCAATACCTGGACGCCGGCTAAGAGCTGCCAGCGCTTCCATGGCATGATCCAAAAGCTGGGCGGCTTTCTCTTTGTCTCCCGCAGCTTCTGCTTTAAGGATTTGAGCCTGGTAATCATACAGGCGTGCTAGGTAGGCCAACAGTTCGGCTTCGCTTAGGCTATCTGCTTCAGGCCAAACGTCTAAGTCGTTGGACCAGAGCAAAGCTTGACGCCGCTCAAAAGGGATTTCTTCGGAAGGGCGTGCTGGCAAGCGCTCTATCGATTGGGTTAGATCTTGGGCAAAAAGAGAGCTCGCCACGCTACCTACAAAAGCCAGAACAAACAGCCGTCGAAGCACGCGTACCTCCTTCGTCTAGTCCATTTACCATTTCCCAAGCGTCAACAATACGCATGGAGGGGGTTTATTGCAAGAGGAAGAGGGGAAAATCCTATCGATTCCAGTATCGACGTTCTACCGCTTCGGTAAAACTAACTGCTGGCTCGCTGTAGATATTCACCTGATACCTTCGAAAGACCTCTTGGGCAATAATCTGGGAGGCTTCGGCCCAGGTAGATGCGTGATATAGCTGCCGAAGCACCTGGGTATAGGCAACAGGGTTGCCGCCAAATAGTGCTTTGATAAATAGCTCGCGATTACGGCTGCCCTCGGAACCTAAGACGGCGTTTTCGATGGCTTCCAGGGAAAGCTCGGTTGAGGGAGTAGTTGGGGGTTTTTGATAAAATTGCATCCAGCGAGGCAAAGCAGAAGAAGAGGGGGCAGGGGCTTCGACGACTACACGAGCCTGCTGCAATTGAAAGCGACGCCACAAAGGGACAGGCTCCTCAGCGGTAACGGCCGAAGGGATCGGTGTTGTGGGGGCACGCTGTTCCTGCACCAGCACGTCGTGTAGCGCATCCGCTGAGAGTGCCTGTAGGCCCTGGCTTGCCAGGTGCTGTAAGCGGCTTATCAAAGCACTTTGCTGCTTTTCGCTGAAAAAAGTGATGAGTAACGGTAGCGGAACGACAGCAGGGCGTTCTGGAAGTAGGGAAGCCAGCTCGTAGAGTGGTTCGAGCAAGCGTATCCAGGCCTGAGCGTCAAAATCGGCTGTAAACTGCCGATCGACCTGTTGAAGGATTGCGCGGAAGCGGTCTCGCTCTAAAGCAGGTGTAGGCTTTTGTTGCAGGTACAAGGTGATTGCCTCTCGAAAATAGGCGTAAGGTGCAAAGGCTTGCAGGCGTTCTACAATTCGTTCAGAAGGCAAGGGAGCATGCTCATCACCAAAGACGTGCTGCACCAGCGTATGGATGGGTTGGGAGAGGTAAGCCACGACTTGTGCTACGCTTTGCCGGAGTAGCGTGAGCCAAAGCTCAGCCGGCAGGCGGCCATGTTGAAGCAGACGGGCACAAAGGGTTTGGTAGGCTTCCCGAACAGCAGGGGCGTGCACATCAAACCAGGCTTCATCTAAAGCGGGCAATGCGGCTTCCAGGCGCGCAGCAGCCATATAGCGCAGCTGCACTTTAATTGCTTCGGGCAATCCAAGACGGTCTAATTCGGTGATTGGATAAATGCGATGGGTGGGTAAAGCTGCCTGTAGCTGTTGCGTCAGGCGCGTTATAAACAAGTCGCTCATGGCTGGATGGCTGGCTTAGGCCTACTTAACATAAAGGGTGAGGGCACGGTCTCCGTCTAAAGCAGCGTTAGATTGAACGAAAGGTCCAACGCCTGGACGGAGTGGGTTAGCGCGCCGCAAGAGATTGCATCGACGCCGGTAGCAGCTACGGCTTCAGCCGTTTCTAAAGTAATGTTGCCGGAAGCTTCTGTGCGAAAGCGGCCCCCAATGCGGTTGACGGCTTCGCGTAGCAGCGTGACGTCCAGCGATCCGTCGGGCAGCTGGCGCGTCAGGTTGTCCAGCAAAACCCAGTCGACACCGCCTACGCTTAGGATGGTTTCAACATCCTCCAGGGAGCGTGCTTCGATTTCGATTAGTAACGAGCAAGGATGCCGCTCTCGGTATCGGTGGGCAGCTTCAATGGCGGCTCGAATGCCACCAGCTGCAACGATATGATTATCCTTGATAAGCATCATGTCGTAGAGACCCAGGCGATGGTTAATGCCGCCGCCGATACGTACGGCCCACTTATCCAATAAACGCAGGCCGGGGGCAGTTTTGCGTGTGTCGAGCACCTGGGTGCCGTAAGGGCGTACGCGCTCTACTAAGCGGCGTGTGGCCGTAGCAATCCCGCTCATGCGCTGCAAAAGATTAAGCGCCAAGCGCTCGGCTATAAGTAGACTGCGGGCGCGGCCTGTAATGTGACCCAAGCACGTTCCTGCTGCAACCCAGTCGCCTTCTTTTTGAAGCCAGACCACGTGAAGTTCAGGATCGACGAGGTGAAAAACGCGCTCGGCAACTTGCAATCCTGCTAAAACGCCCGCTGCTTTGGCAAGAAGTAGCCCTTGGGCCTGCTGCTTGGGAGGTACCGTGGCTTCAGTAGTGACATCGCCGGTTCCCAGATCTTCTTCCAGCCACAGACGCAGCAGCGTGTCTAGTCGCTTGGGATCAAGATAAGGGGGCCACTGAGCTGAGGGCGGTGCGCCTTGGGACATAAACGTTAGGCAGGTTGACCATCGGTAGGGGTTGCCAAGGTAGCAGCGCGCGCGAGCGTTTCTACTAGCATGCGGGGTGCGCGAATAGGACGATTGCGCTTGCGGTCAACAAAACACAGCGTTACCTGTCCTGTGGCTAGCAGTTCTTGCGTTTCATGGCGGCGAACTTCGTAGCGTAGATAAAGGCGCGCTGTGGGCAGCTGATCAATGAACGTCAGAATATCCAGGAGCTCGTCATAATAAGCTGGGCGATGAAAGCGCAAGTTGAGCTCGACAACGGGCATAATGATGCCCGCGGCCTCTAATTCCCGATAAGGTAGCCCCATAGCCCGAAGGGCTTCTGTGCGGGCTGCTTCCAGGTAGTCCACGTAGTGGGCATGGTAGACCATCCCCATAGGGTCACATTCTCGATAGCGGACCCGGTGTTGATAGTGGTGCGTGATCATTCCCTGGAGGTGTTTTCGGAGGTTACAGGAATCTGAGAAGCCGTTAGCTCTCGATAGACGCCCATGCGGGCAAACTTTTCGATGCGGGCGTTTACCAGCGCCTCCGGGGTGTAGTTTTCAAGCGTTTGTAGGGCGCGGGCAATTGCTGCCCCGACAGCTTGGAAGGTGGCTTGGGGATCTCGATGGGCTCCCCCTATGGGTTCAGGAATGATTTCATCGATAACGCCCAGTTCAAACAAGTCGGTTGCGGTCAGTTTTAGGGCGCGGGCGGCTTCTTCTTTGTAATCCCAAGACCGCCAGAGAATTTGGGAACAGCTTTCGGGGGCGATGACCGAATACCAGGCATTTTCGAGCATCAAGATGCGGTCGCCTACGCCGATGCCCAGTGCTCCTCCAGAGGCCCCTTCACCAATAACCACGACAACAATAGGAACAGGCAAGCGGGCCATCTCGAAAAGGTTGCGGGCAATGGCTTCGGCTTGGCCGCGTTCTTCAGCTTCCATGCCTGGATAGGCGCCAGGCGTATCAAGTAGGGTGACGATAGGTTTACCAAACTTGGCCGCCAGTTTCATTAGGCGCAAGGCTTTCCGATAGCCCTCTGGATTGGGCATGCCGAAACGCCGATATTTCCGGCTCTTGGTGTCTCGGCCTTTCTGATGGCCAACAAATAGCACCGTCCGATCTCGGTAGTTAAACGAGCCGCCGCGGAATGTGGCAAAGCCCCCAACAATAGCTGGATCGTCACCAAAACAGCGATCCCCATGGAGCTCAACAAACCCTTCGGAGAGCGCTTCAATATAGTCCAGGGTATAGGGCCGTTCAGGATGACGGGCGATTTGCACGCGTTGCCAGCGCGTTAAGTTACGATAGATGGATTCGCGCAAGGCAGCTACGCGCGTCTCCAGCGCCTGAATTTCGGCCGATAGGTCCACAGTGGGGTTTTCGGCCATGAAGGAGTGCATCTCGTCGAGCTTTTCTTCAAGCTCGGCGATAGGTTTTTCAAAATCAAGTAGGTAGCGTGCCATAGGCTACAACAGGGATGGTCGCAAAGTTTGTTGAACAATACGATAGAGTAGCCTGGCGTCGAGCCCCAAGGAGCGTTGTTGCACGTAGTAGGCATATAGGCGACGCAGCTCTTCGGGCGTGCGGGCTGCTTGAGGGCGCGCTTCGCTGACCGCAAACACGCCAGGGCGCAAGCCCCATTCCGGAGGAAGTAAGGCTTGCTCTTGCTCGCGGCAGCCGATTAGCGCACGGCGACCCGCTACGACCTCACGCAACCCGCGCAACCGGCAAGCCAGGCGTTCCAGAGCGCGCCCCGGGCCTTGCCAACGGGCGCCAAGTCGCAGCAGAGGTAGGAAAGCTAAGCCTACAAGCGCCAGCCCGCATTCCAACGCACGGGAAAGATGCAGGCTCCGCAATGTGGGTAGCGCATTTTCCGCATCGAGAATGGGGGCTATTTCTAAGGCATCGATACGGGCTTTGCCAATGACGTGCGCACGTCCCTCGGGCAGAATTTTGAACTGGAGCGGTAGGTCGCGAAGCTGTTGGATAAGTTGGAGCACCAAGGTGTGTGTAAGTCCGCCCGTAGCAAAAACAACGGTATCGATCGCATGAAGCCGTACCAGATCACGCAGGTGACGCAGTTGACCCAAGCAAGGTAGCTCGCAGACGCCTGCGGCCTCAGGATTAGGAGCAACGTAGCCGATCAGCGTAAAAGGCGGCCAGGGAGCCGTTTCTAGCAGCGTGTGCAGGCGGCGTGCCTCATCGGCGGGTCCGACAAGCACTGCGCGCTGAGGTCGATGTTCATGCCGCCGACGCCAAACCAGGCGCCAACCCATAAGCGCAACCGCCACAAACGGAGCGCTGACCAACACCACCATACGCGAAAACGCAATATCGGGCACGAAAAACGAAAGCGTACCCATAAAAAGCAAGCTAAGCAAAACCCCATATGCAACAGGCCGCAGATGCCAACGTCGACGGATTTGGTAGCCGCGCTGCAGCGCAATACCTGCAATGGTACTTACGGCGTAGGCCGGTACAACGCTCAGCAAAAAAAGCTCAGCCAACGTGCGGCCAGCTGCCTTGCTGCGTAGCCATCCAATAAGCACAACGATGCTGGCCGTCAGCAATCCGTCAAGGACAAGCGGGGCTACCCGCTGCAGCCCACGATGCAGCATCGAAAGTCCGGCACGTAGCCCAATGCCTATGCGCAGTAGGCTCAAAAACAAAGGCGGGTAGCGATCCTGAAAATGCTTGGTCACGAATTGCAACATCGCCCCATAAAAAAGGCGCACGTAGCGAAGCTCTCCTTTTTTTGTGCTTTCTCCTTTGTAATGAATGATTTGCGTTCGGGGGGTGTAAACAATTTTCCAGCCAGCTTGCTGAATGCGATAGCACCAGTCTAGATCTTCCCCATACATAAAAAAATGCTCGTCCAATAAGCCAGCTCCGCCTTCAGGTTGAAGGCCATCCGGAAGCAGATGCGCTACAGGCCCAAGCCGTTGCAGGCAAAGACGCTCGTAAGCCGGACGGGAAAAGTACAGCGCGGCATGGCGCACAAACATGCAAGATCCGCTGAGCGCGTCAACTTCGGTCTCTTCGTCAGGCGAGAGGTAGGTGAGGTTGTATCGCCCAAAGCGCCGACTGCGGGGAAACAGGCGGCTCAGACCGATTAGCCGGTAGAAAGCCACAGCCGGTGTAGGAAAGGACCGGCGGCTTTCAGGAGCAAACGTACCGTCTGGGTTTAAAATCTTGCATCCTGCAGCGCCTACTTCGGGATGTGCGTCCAGAAAATCGATCATCACACGTAGCGTGTCTTCCTGAACCAGCGTATCGGGATTCAGCAAGAGCAAATAGCGACCGCGCGCCTGGCGAATGGCTTGGTTGTTGGCACGGCTAAATCCGACGTTTTCCACATTTGCAATAAGCTGTACCTGCGGAAACTCGGATTGAACCATTTCGACAGACCCATCGGCCGAATTGTTATCGACTACAAAAATTTCAACATCCAGGTCGCGGCTTGCCCGGCATACCGAGCGCAGGGCTTCTTCCAGAAGCTCGCGCACGTTATAGTTGACAATAATGATCGATAAATCGCACGGGCGACGGTCAATCGATAAGGTTTGGGCGGATACCAGAGCTGCAGGCTTCATGCCTTTTCTCGATGCTTACTGCAATAAAGCTAACTGCAGGAGAACGGTTGTGCCAAGGGGTATGCGGGAGACTTTTAGCTATGCCGGCGTTTAGCCCTTGAGGTTGGCTCTGGATTGCGGAGACACTGTCAACGATTGCCGAAAATCGTGAGAGAATGCGATCTCATGATTGACTTTTCCGGATAAGTCCAGTAATGTTGAGGCTGTTTTTGCAAAAGAACGCTTTTTTATCCCAAATTCGCAAGAAAGGCTGAGCAAAGTTTTTTGCGTGGCGTAGATTCTTCCGTCTTTCTAAGGAGGTAGCTTTAGGCATTTGCGCGTTATGCCTCAGATTTTTGCAAAAAAGGCAAACCGGCTTCCGGCCTTGTCGCTGGCAGGATCGGTCTTTGGTGGCGTATTGGTAGTGTTTTTGGTCTGGTATTACTTTTCGCCCGAGTTTTATGAAGTGGGGTATGCGCCGCAGCAGCCGGTCCCGTTCAGTCACCGCATCCATGCGGGCCAGCTGGGCATGGACTGCCGCTACTGCCACAATTGGGTGGAGGTGTCCGACAAAGCCAATATCCCGCCGACGCAAACCTGCATCAACTGCCATAGCCAGATCCTGACGGATTCGCCACGGTTGCAATTGGTGCGGGATAGCTGGGCTACAGATCAGTCCATCGAGTGGGTAAAGGTGCATCACCTGCCAGACTATGCGCACTTCAGCCATGCTTCCCACGTGAACAACGGGGTGGGGTGTGAGACGTGTCATGGGCGCATCGATCAGATGGATGTGGTGCGCTTGGTAGCTCCGCTATCGATGGGCTGGTGCTTGGAATGTCATCGGCAGCCTGAGTTGTACTTGCGTCCGCAAAGCGAAATTACCACAATGGGGTATCAACAGCCCGCCGACTACATTGAGCGCAATCTGGAGCGCATTCGGGCTGAAGGCATTCGACCCCCTACGAATTGCTCGGCCTGCCACTACTGATCCAAATTTTTTGGCCCCCAACGCTGTGATGGTATTGCACGACGGCTCTATGATTGAACTGCCTGTTGTTGATGCAAGCAGCACGGAAGAACCGGCTTCGGGCAAGCGCTTCTGGCGAAGCCTAAGTGATTTGCAGCGCGAGCCAGAATGGGTGCAGCTGGCACAGAATGAATTTATGCCGGGAGTGGCTGAGCCCCCCAGCGGCACTTCGCGGCGTCAATTTTTGCAGCTCATGGGTGCTTCGATTGCCCTAGCTGGGTTGACAGCTTGCCGGCGACCCGTAGAGAAGATTCTTCCCTATGTGCGCCAGCCCGAACAGATTATCCCGGGCATCCCGCTCTACTATGCCACGGCAATGCCGTTTCGGGGTAGTCTGCGGCCGCTTTTGGTTGAAAGCCATGAGGGACGTCCGACGAAGATTGAAGGCAATCCCGATCATCCGATGAGTCGGGGGGCTACGGGGGTTTTTGAGCAGGCTTCGCTGCTTAACTTGTATGACCCTGATCGGTCGCAGCGCGTATTGCATCAGGGGCAGCCGTCTTCATGGGCCGATTTTGTACAGTTTGCGCAACGTTTAGCAGCTGAGGCAGCCAGCAAGCGGTTGGCTGTGCTTTGCGAGCCGAGCAGCTCGCCTACGTTGGCTGCGCTGCGCCAAGAGCTTGCACGGCGCTACGCACAAGTGCACTGGATTGAGTATGCTGCCGAAGGCGACGATAACGAGCGCTTGGGGCTGCAGCAAGCCTTTGGACAGCCCGTGCGGGCACGCTATCGCTTCTCCGAAGCGCGCGTTATTGTAAGTTTGGATGCGGATTTTCTGGGATCTACCGATCGCAATTTTGTTGAGCATACCCGAGAATTTGCGGCCAGCCGTCGAATTGCGCAGCCAGGTGACGAAATCAGCCGGCTCTACGTGATCGAAAGTACCTACACGATCACAGGGGCAATGGCGGATCATCGGCTGCGGCTGCGCGCCAGCGATATCCCAGCCTTTGCAGCGGCGCTTGCAGCCGAGCTGGGCGTAGAAGCGTTGCGGACCGCAGGTGCACGTTTTGCGGGGCATCCTTATGTGGTCGAAATTGCTCGTGACTTGCGGGAGGCAGGCGATCGCGGCGTCATTCTGGCTGGAGAGACGCAGCCGCCGGTTGTGCATGCCCTGTGTGCTGTGCTGAACGATTTGCTTGGAAGCCTGGGGCGTACGGTCACGCTGCATGCCTTAGAGACCCCAGCCCAACCCCAGCTAGCCGCACTGAGTGCCCTGGTCAAGGCAATGGAGGCGGGCGAGGTGGACGTGTTGTTGCTCCTAAACGTCAATCCTGTTTACGATGCGCCTGCCGCATTGGGTTTTGCCGAAGCGCTGAAACGGGTCCCCGAGGTAATCCATTTGGGATTGCATATAGACGAAACGGCTCAGCGGAGCACCTGGCATCTGCCAGCGGCGCATTACCTCGAAGCTTGGGGTGATGGACGGGCGTACGACGGCACGCTCTCGGTCATCCAACCGCTTATTGCGCCGCTATATGCCGATGCGCATTCGGCTATTGAGGTGGTGGCCCTGCTTGCCTCAGGCCAAGAGCAAAGCGGCTACGACCTGGTTCGTAATCAGTGGCGGACGATCCTAGCGGGCCGTGGGCCATTTGAGCAAGCCTGGCAGCGCGTGTTGCACGATGGCTTTTTGTCCGATTCTGCCTATCCAACGGTTTCCCTGCGGCCGACCCCTCAAGCATTGGCCAACTGGCCTAATTCAGCTCAAGAGGGCCTGGAAGTGGTCTTTCGCTTAGCTCCTACCGTACTTGACGGCAGCTTCGCCAATAACGCTTGGTGCCAGGAGCTGCCAGACCCGATAACCAAGATCGTCTGGGACAATGTAGCCATTTTAAGCCCCCGGACGGCCGAGCAGTTGGGTATAACCCAGCGGTATCATAAAGGCTCTTACTTTGTAGACCTCATCGAATTGACGCTTGACGGCCGTTCTGTCACGTTGCCGGCCTGGATTTTACCAGGACACCCCGATCAAACCATCACCGTTAATCTGGGCTACGGCCGCCAGATTCTCTCAAATAGGCCTGAGCGTAAGACGCCATTTTTTGATTTAGACGATTACACCGACATTTATAACCGGGGAGCCATTGCTACCGGTGTGGGGGTCAATGTGGCGCCCCTGCGACCCGTGGATAGCCCGTATGTGGCGCTGAAGGCGCAGGTGCGTAAAACCGGTCAAACCTACAAGATTGCCACTACCCAGGACCATGGGGCCATGGAGGGGCGGCCGCTGGTACGCATGGCTACCCTGGAGGAATTCCGGAAACGACCAAATTTTGCCCAGGAAGCAGAACCCCCGCTGGAAGGACTTGAACCATGGACAGAATATCCCACGCTGTGGGAAGAGGCGCATCCAAGCCGCCAGCCAGAGTTTCAGAACAGCGATTACTACCGTAACCAGTGGGGCATGGTCATCGACCTAAATGCCTGCACCGGATGCAATGCCTGCATTGTCGCCTGCAACAGCGAGAACAACATTGTGATGGTGGGCAAGCAGGAAGTAGGACGCGGGCGCGAAATGCACTGGCTGCGCATTGATCGCTATTTTGTCAGTGATGCAGCGCATGCGGACAATCCCCAGATGGTGATGCAGCCGGTGCTCTGCATGCACTGTGAAAATGCCCCCTGCGAGTCAGTCTGCCCGGTGGCGGCTACGATGCATTCGCCTGATGGCCTCAACGAGATGATTTATAACCGCTGCATCGGTACCCGCTACTGCTCGAACAACTGTCCATACAAGGTGCGGCGCTTTAACTGGTTTAACTGGGTCAAGACGCTGCCTATTCAGGTGCAGATGGCCCAGAATCCGGATGTGACTATGCGCTTCCGGGGTGTGATGGAAAAGTGCACCTACTGCGTGCAACGCATCCGTGAAGCGCAGCGCCAAGCTAACGTCGAGCAGCGGCCCTTGCGGGATGGCGAGGTGAAAACAGCCTGCCAACAGGTTTGCCCGGCTGAGGCAATTTCATTTGGGGACTTGAACGATCCCAATAGCAAGGTGTCGCGTGATAAGCAGAACGTGCGGCGCTATGAGATGCTGGCTTACCTGAATGTTAAACCGCGCACGTCCTACCTGGCGCGCGTAACCAATCCGAATCCAAGACTTTTGGAAATAGAAACCGTAGCCTGAAAGGCTTCTAATAAGCGTTAAAAGGCAATGGCGCACGTGACGGCAAAGGATCTGTCAGCCCTGGCCCGTACCGATCATGAGGCCGAGGCCTCGCTGGTGCAGGGAAAGCTGTCGTTCCACGACATTACAGAGCTGGTTTCCCAGCACGCCGAGAAAAAAACACCGAAGCTCTGGTGGGGGCTTTTCTCGGTTGCCTTTCTGGGAACACTGACGTTGGTGGCCATGCTGGCCTACCAGATATGGAATGGCGTCGGCGTTTGGGGTAACAACATCCCGGTAGGTTGGGGATGGCCGATTGTTAACTTTGTCTTTTGGGTAGGTATTGGTCACGCTGGCACGTTGATTTCAGCCATTTTATTTCTTTTCCGCCAGCGGTGGCGCACCTCAATTAACCGGGCTGCCGAAGCGATGACGATTTTTGCCGTCATCTGCGCCTTAATTTTCCCCACCTTTCACGTAGGTCGTGTATGGGTGATTTACTGGATGCTGCCCATTCCGAATCAAATGGAAATGTGGCCCCAGTTCAAAAGCCCGCTGCTGTGGGACGTATTTGCCGTCTCCAGCTACTTTATTGTATCGCTGGTTTTCTGGTATGTGGGTTTGATTCCAGACTTGGCCACCTTGCGGGATCGGGCGGCAAGGATGGGGCGCAAGCTAAGGGCGAAGATTTTAGGTTTTCTATCGCTTGGCTGGTGTGGCGCCAACCGGCACTGGCGCAACTATGAAAAAGCCTACATGCTGCTGGCGGGTTTGGCTACGCCGCTGGTGCTCTCGGTGCACTCCGTCGTGTCGTTTGACTTTGCCGTTTCTATCATTCCGGGATGGCATACCACGATCTTCCCCCCTTATTTCGTTGCAGGCGCCATTTTCTCCGGGTTTGCCATGGTCGTGACGCTCATGGTGCTGGCCCGTAAGGCTTATGGCTTGGAGAACCTGATCACGCTCGATCACCTGGAGAAGATGAACATCATCATGCTCGTAACAGGCACGATGGTGGGCTTTGCCTATATCACGGAATTCTTTATCGCCTGGTACTCTGGTGTGCCTTACGAGCGCTATGCTTTCATTAACCGAGCTACAGGGCCTTATGCGTGGGCCTATTGGATCATGATGTCGTGTAACCTGATCTTCCCCCAGTTTTTCTGGATTAAGAAACTGCGGCGAAGCATTCCATTCATGTTTTTTGCTTCGATTGTGGTCAACATCGGTATGTGGTTTGAGCGTTTTGTGATCACCATTACTTCCCTACATCGGGATTTTCTGCCTTCAAGCTGGGACTATTATAGCCCCACCTGGGTGGATGTACTGACGCTGATCGGGTCGTTCGGGTTGTTTTTCACGCTCTTTCTGCTGTTTTTGCGCTTTGTGCCCATGGTAGCGATGGCGGAAGTGAAGGGGGTATTGCCGGAGGCCGATCCGCACTATTATGTAACGCACGGCGACGGCTACAGCCATCCCGCTCAGGTGCAACCTTCTCGTGGAAATCGGCACGCCTAACGCCAAAAGAGGAGCAGGACGCCATGTTAAAGGAATTGCAGCGCGCTGTAAAGACCTCGATGGGCATTTATGAGTCGCCGCCGGGTCAGTCGGTCTATGGCTTGCTGGCTGAGTTTTCGGATCCGGCTGCCTTGCTGCATGCAGCTCGTCAGGTTCGTAAAGCTGGTTATCAGCACTTCGATGCGCACAGTCCTTTCCCTATCCATGGGATGGATGAAGCCATGGGTTTAGGGAATTCCAAAGTAGGACTCGTGGCTTTTGGCGGCACGGTGACGGGTTTCGCGCTGGCGTTATGGATGCAATGGTGGATGGGTGCAGTTGACTATCCGCTGAACATCAGCGGCAAGCCGTTTTTTGCGCTGCCTCCCTCGGTTCCTATCATTTTTGAACTGACGGTGTTGTTTTCTGCACTGGCTGCTGTAGCCGGCATGCTGGCGCTCAATGGTTTGCCCCGCCCATACAATCCACTTTTCTACTCCGAGAACTTTAGCCGGGTGACCGACGACGGCTTCTTTCTGTTTGTGGCAGCCAGCGATCCAAAGTTTGATCTGACGCGTACCCGTCAGCTTTTGGAGCAACTTGGCGGCTATAACATCGAAGTCATCGAAGATCGCGGCGAAGAAGCATGGGTTGAAGCGCCGACGGCACCTGCTGCAGTGACGGTAAACGCTAGCTAAATAGGCATGAGCATGTTGCACACACGCTGGACGGGGTTGCTTCTGGTTTTGCTTTTAGGGGGTTGCCGGGGGATGATTTCCAGTAAGCCCCCCGTGCATCCAAACTTAAACATGGACTTTCAGGAGAAATTTGAGGCTCAGGAGCTGAACCCCTTTTTTGCAGATCGACGGGCTATGCGGCCGCCCGTGCCGGGCACTGTAGCTCGCGGACTGCTCAAAGAAGACACGCCATTTTATTTCGGTAAGACCGCCGAAGGGGCATATGTGGCGCGTATTCCGGTAGCTGTAACCCCAGAACTGGTCATGCGGGGTAAGGAGCGCTACAATATCTACTGTGCGGTCTGCCACGGAGGAGCCGGTGATGGCGAAGGCATCATCATGCGGGGAAACTACGGATACACGCCAGCACCTTCGTTTCACGATGACCGGCTTCGTAATGTAGAAGACGGCTACATTTTCGACGTAATCACGAACGGCATACGCAACATGCCCGCCTATAGCCATCAAATCCCCATAGCGGATCGCTGGGCCATTGTGGCCTACGTGCGTGCGCTCCAGCGTAGCCAGCAGGCTACGGCTGCTGACTTACCTGTTGAAGTCCTCCAAGAATTACAACAATCCGCAAGCAGCCGCTAACACAAGTGGTTATGGCAGCCCTAAAATTTTCTTCGTTTCCCGTTTGGCTGATTGATTCGCTTCGACCGACGCGTGATAAGGCCGAACCGCACTACCGGTTGCCCGAAGATGTGCGCATTTGGGCGGTTCCTTTAGCGATTGGGGTAGCGCTACTGTGCATTAGCGTAGTGGGGTGGGCACTGGATGCGAGGCAGTTTTACTTTTCGTATCTCGTGGGCTGGACATTTTGCTTGACGCTCGCCCTGGGAGCCTTGTTTTTTGTCATGATTCAGCACCTGACCCGGGCGCAATGGGTAGTAGCCGTCCGACGGCTACCTGAAGCTTTGCTGTGGAGCTTTCCGGTGCTGGCCTTGTTGTTTATCCCGGTGCTCTTTGGGCTGCACGACCTGTATCATTGGACGCATCATGAAGTCTACGACCCCAGCAGCCCCGAATACGATCCGCTTTTGGCTGGTAAACGGCTATATCTAAACGTACCGTTCTTCTTGGCGCGTATCGCTTTCTACTTTTTTATCTGGACGCTTCTGGCTTACAAGCTGTATACCCTCTCGGTGCGGCAGGACGTGGACCCTGATCCCGCTATTCCAGCCCAGCAACGGAAAGTCAGCGCCTGGGGCATGCCGCTCTATGGTGTGACCGTAGCGTTCGCCAGTTATGACTTCTTAATGTCGCTTGATCCCCACTGGTATTCGACGATTTTTGGGGTGTATTTCTTTGCTGGCGCTTTCTTTGTGGCTTTAGGATTTATTACAACCTGCTATGTGGTGCTGACGCGTACAGGACCCTTGCAGGGCGTGGTCCGCGTGCCGCACTTCCAGGACCTGGGCAAGTTGATGTTTGGCTTTACAGCGTTTTGGGCCTACATCGCCTTTAGCCAATACATGCTCATTTGGTACGGAAACATCCCTGAAGAAACCCTCTGGTATCGGCATCGCCTGGAGCATGGTTGGGAGGTCATAAGCCAGTTGCTCATTTGGGGACACTTTGTTTTGCCTTTTCTGATTTTGCTTCCATGGGCGTTCAAGCGCACCCCTCTGCTGCTGGCGGCAATGGGCATCTGGTTTGCGTTTATCCACTGGGTTGATTTGTTCTGGGTGGCTATGCCCGTACTGCATACGGAGCATATGCGCTTCCATTGGTTGGACGTCACGTGCTGGCTAGGCTTATTGGGGGTGATGGTTGGATTGCTCTTTTATCGGCTAAGTCGGCACAGTCTGGTACCCCAAAACGATCCATATTTGGCGCGTTCACTGGCTTTGCATTAATTCACAGGTGCTTTGCAAAATCGGACAACCTACGCTTGAATTAGGCGTTTTTAGCCTCGTAAAACGATAAATGCTATGGCCGACCACCCCGTAGAATCGACAGTAGCACCAGCTGTTGAGGTAGCAGAGCTGGAATTGGAGGTGCAGCCAGACGAGGCAAACCTTCAGGCATCCTCGCTTTTCCGTATGGTGCTGGGGACCGTGGTGCTGCTTGTGGCGATTGTCGTTACCTTGATTTTTGTCGCCCGCTGGCAGATGCAAAAAGATGCAGAAGCGGCTGCGGCACAGGTGCGCTATCCATTGCTGGAAGAGACCCGGGCCCATGCAGAAACGTTGCTGCAGGGCTATGGGGCGGTAGATGAGGCGGCAGGGATCTATCGCATTCCTATTGAGAAAGCCATGGAAGACATCGTTGCACGCTACGGAAATGCCCAGCAGGTGGCGTGGCCACAGCCTTCAGCGGTCGCAAGGCCATAAGGTTAAGTCATGCGGGTACTGCGCCAGTACATAGGGTGGGGATGGTGGATGAGCTTGCTAATGGCGTTCCCTGTTTATGCGCAGCGCAGCGGTCAGCAATTGGCCGTATTTGAGGGCGTTGGCATTACAGAGCAGTTGGGGGCCCAGATTCCGCTGAATTTGACTTTCTATGATGAAGAGGGGCAGCCCGTTGCGCTTGAAGCGTTTTTTGACGGCCGGCGTCCGGTACTGCTCACGCTGGTCTATCACGACTGCCCAATGCTCTGCAACTTGATGCTCGATGGCCTAACACGCACGCTACGCCAAATGACTTGGGTGCCAGGAGAGCAATTTCAAGTGCTCACGATCAGCTTTAATGCGATCGAAACGCCTGAGCTGGCCCGAAGGCAGAAGGCACGCTATCTGCAAGAGCTTGGTAAGCCGGAGGCCGCTGCAGGATGGCATTTTCTGACAGGAGATTCCTTGAACATTCAAGCCTTAACCAAGGCTGTAGGCTTTTATTTTCGTTGGGTACCGGTGCAGCAGCAGTTTGCCCATCCAGCAGCGTTGATTTTCCTGAGTGGTAACGGCATGGTGGCCCGCTACCTGTACGGATTGGAGCATAACCCAAGCGATGTGCGGAAAGCCCTTGTGGAAGCTTCCGAAGGTAAAGTGGGCAGCGTGCTTGATCAGGTGCTGCTGTACTGCTTTCAGTATGATCCTAAAGCAAATTCCTACGTAGCAAATGCCTATAACCTCATGCGGCTGGGTGGGGGGTTGACAGTAGTTGGCCTTGGGTTAATGCTGCTGTTTTTCTGGCGTCGCGAGCGGCATCGGCAGCAGCAGGCCTTCCACGCTACCGCATGACTAAAAACCAGAGATAGCGGCGATGATTTGGTTGCAGGCTACAGCTTGGCTACCCGAAGCGGCTTCATCGATAGCATCAGACGTTGATGCGCTTTTTCATTTTTGGGCTTGGGTAAGTGTGGTGCTCTTTTTGGGCGTTATTGGTGCGACCTTGTTTTTTGTGGTACGTTACCGGCGCCGCAGTTTGGAAGAAGCGCCTAAGCCTGTCAAAGAAAAGAAAGTCATTGAGCTTGCCTGGATTGTTATTCCCACGATTTTGGTGCTGGTTGTGTTTACGTGGGGTTTTCGGGTCTACATCAAGATGTATACCGCCCCCCCGAATGCCTACGAAGTGCTGGTCCATGCCTACCAGTGGTATTGGGAATTTGAGTATCCGAACGGCGTTAAGACCACCAATGAGCTGCACGTCCCGGCCAACCAACCGGTACGCCTGCGCATGAGCAGTGCAGATGTGATCCATAGTCTTTATGTGCCAGCTTTTCGGGTAAAGCAAGACGTCCTGCCAGATCGCTACTCAACGCTTTGGTTTGAGGCAACGCAGCCCGGAGAGTATACCATTTTCTGTACCGAATACTGCGGGACGCAGCATTCCGGCATGGTGGCCAAGGTGGTCGTCCATCCCCGTCAGGAGTTTGAACAATGGCTTCAAGAGGTAGGCGTTCCCGAAGATATGCCGTTGCCTGAGCTAGGCGCCCGGCTTTATCGAGAAAAAGCCTGCTTTAGCTGCCACTCTATTGACGGTTCGCGGGGTATAGGTCCTACTTTTAAGGGGCTTTATGGTAACGAGCGGGAGCTGGAGGGCGGCTCGCGTGTGATTGCCGACGAGAATTATCTGCGGGAGTCTATTCTTCAGCCCGGTGCTAAAATTGTGCGCGGCTATCCTAACGTGATGCCTGCCAGTTATGCTTCGTTAAGCGAGCGCGAAGTGGCCGCCTTAATTGAATTCATAAAGCAGCAGCAGTAATTGCTGAGGAGGGTCTTATGGCTACACAGACGTATGCTGCAACTGCCACTCAGCCCCAGGCTGAGATAAACTACCTTAATCATGCGCGGGGATTGAAATCCTGGCTGCTAACGCTGGATCACAAGCGGATCGGCTTACTTTATTTAATTTCGATCGCGCTGTTTTTTGTTGTAGGGGGTATTCTGGCCCTGCTGGTTCGTTTGGAGCTGTTTGAACCGGGCCAGACGATTATGAGCGCCGAGACGTACAACCACGTTTTCACCCTACATGGGGCGATCATGATTTTCTTATTTCTTATTCCGGCAGCGCCTGCCGTCTTAGGTAACTTTGCGCTGCCTATCATGATCGGCGCTCGTGATGTGGCATTTCCTCGCTTGAACCTGGCCAGTTGGTACATTTTCTGGCTTGGGGCGATTATGATGCTGGTAGGTATCGTGGCCAGCGGTCTGGATACGGGCTGGACGTTCTACACGCCCTACTCTACGATGACGGGTTCTGGTGTCACCTGGGTAGTGCTGGGGGTGTTCATTTTGGGCTTTTCGTCCATTCTAACCGGACTGAACTTTATTGTTACAATCCATAAGATGCGGGCTCCTGGCATGACCTGGAGCCGGCTACCGCTATTTGTGTGGGGGCTTTATGCCACCAGCATTGTGCAGATCTTAGCTACGCCCGTATTGGGCATTACCCTACTGCTGCTGGCGCTGGAGCGCATTTTAAAGGTGGGTATTTTTGATCCGGCTTTGGGGGGCGACCCTGTGCTGTTCCAGCACTTTTTCTGGTTTTACTCCCACCCGGCGGTGTACATCATGATTTTGCCTGGCTTTGGGATTATTTCAGAGCTGATTGGTACGTTCTCGCGTAAAGGGATTTTCGGCTACAAGTTTGTCGCCCTCTCGTCGGTGGCTATTGCTTTTCTAGGCTTTTTGGTTTGGGGCCATCACATGTTTGTGTCCGGCCAATCGGCCACTGCCTCGACAATTTTCTCGCTTTTGACATTTTTAATTGGGGTTCCGACGGGAGTAAAGGTGCTCAATTGGGTCGCTTCGCTTTATCGCGGATCGATCTGGCTGCGCTCGCCGCTACTTTATGCGCTGATGTTTTTGTTTGTTTTTCCCATCGGCGGATTTACCGGTATTGCGCTGGGTACGCTGGGACTTGATGTCCCACTCCACGATACGTACTTCGTAGTGGCGCATTTCCACTATGTGATGGTAGGGGGCATGTTTCTCTCGTTCCTGGGCGGGCTGCATTACTGGTGGCCTAAGATGTTTGGTCGGCTCTACAACGAAAAGCTGGCGCAGCTTGCGGCGCTGCTGATCTTTGTGGGCTTCAACGTGACCTTTTTCCCGCAGTTTATCTTGGGTACCCAGGGAATGCCGCGTCGCTACTTTGACTACGTCCCCGAGTTTACGACGCTGCATCAGATTTCAACCGTGGGATCGTGGATCCTGAGTGTGGGGTTGCTGCTGGTGGCCGGATATCTGCTCCATTCGCTCTTTAAAGGCCAGAAAGCTCCGGCCAATCCATGGGGCGCAGGTACGCTCGAATGGACCCATACAGGTCGTGTTCCTTCCCCGCACAACTTTGACCGTATTCCTGTAGTTACTCGCGGTCCGTATGATTATCACCTGGCTGAAGAAATCTTCGGTAATGGTCGGGGTGATGGAGATAGCCTTGCAGTGCAGCCCAGTCCCTCTGGGCAAACGCAGCAGCCCCAATCCACAACCTGAACGTAAAGCGGTGTTAAAAACATGGCAGGAGCTTCGGAAGCGATAACCCGAGTCCATGCGGCGGAGGAACATGGGCACCATCCGCCGTATTTGCAACACCATTTCGTGTCGGCCGAGCAGCAGTTCGATGCAGCTAAGCTCGGCATGTGGATCTTTTTGGCGACAGAGATCTTGCTTTTCAGCGGCATGTTTGTCGCCTATGCGGTCTACCGCGTTTGGCATCCTGAGGTGTTTCAAGCCGCCAGCAAATTGCTGGATTGGCGACTGGGCGGATTGAACACGCTTGTGCTGCTGGCCTCGTCATACACAGTGGCATTAGCAGTACACTATGCCCAACTGGGCAATCAAAAACGTCTACTTCAAAATCTCTGGCTGACGATTGCACTGGCCGGGGTGTTTATGGTGGTGAAGTACTTTGAGTACACGGAAAAATTTCACCACCATATCTTTCCGGGAGGCAACTATGCCTACGAAGGGCTTCAGCTCCCTTACGTGGGACAGTTTTTTAGCATCTACTTTGTGATGACGGGTATTCACGGGCTGCACGTGCTCGTGGGAATGGGCGTGCTAACGTGGGTAGCCTTGAAAGCACGACGCGGGGTGTTTAGCAGTGAATACTATACGCCTGTGGAAATCTCAGCGCTTTATTGGCACCTGGTCGATATTATCTGGATTTTCCTGTTCCCCTTGCTGTATTTAATTCACTGAGGCAAACGGAATTATGGCGCACGCTACGCACCATCATATTATCCCTAAAGCGTTACTGCTTAAGGTTTTTGTGACCTTGGTTGTGCTCACCGTGATTACTGCGCTAACGGGGCAAGCAGACTTAGGGCCGTTCAACTTTCTGCATGTTCCGTTGGCTGTTGGGATTGCGGTCATTAAAGCAACATTGGTGGTGCTCTTTTTCATGGGCCTAAAGTACGATCGCCCGATCAATGCCCTTTCGTTTATTATCGGGTTGCTGATGGTTGGGGTGTTTTTGGCCTTTACCCTTTTAGATATGCTCTATCGCGGTGATATTGGCAACTTGGAGCGCCAACCTATTCGGGGGCCCCAAATAGAGCAGATGGCCTCTCCTACCACAGCCCACTAAAACATGGCGCCTGTTCACAAGAACAAGCGTTTTTATTGGGATCTTTAGGCCAAACGGTACGTGTTTGACAAAAAATCTCCCAAGAGGGCATGTACCTGCTTTTAGCCTTTGCCTTTGCGCCTATTTTGTTTTTCATGCTAGTATGGGCGATTGTAACGGCAGGGCGGATATTGTTTCCAGAAAAGCCGATGCCCTTTGACCGGGAATTTTCGTTACGCGGCTGGCGAATGCGTTCCCGTTACCGCGTGCCTATCCCGAGCGCGGCTTTGCGTCCGCAACCTGTGGAGGATGAGACAAGTGGCTATTCTTTTGAGGCAGGTCGCTCTGCGGGATTGCCAACAGCATGGTACACTGATTTATGGGACCGTCGTAATTAGCAGGCTTAGGCTGTTGGCAACTGTCTGGCAGGCCCCGCAGGCGTAATTCTTCGGGATAACCATTGAACCTGCCAGAAGGGTTAGCGGTAAGATGGCCCGTTTCCTTAAAGCAAGCGTTGGCATGAAAATCATCGAGATTTTAGAGAAAGCAACGGGTCCGCTAATCTCGTATGAAATTATCCCTCCGCGGCGGGGAGGCTCCTTAGAAGAAGTGATGGCGGTCGTAGCAGAGCTGATGCCTTTTGATCCACCGTTTATTGACGTGACTAGCCATGCGGCTGAGGTAGAATATGAACAGCTTCCGGATGGAACGCTGCGGCCGCGCATTAAGCGTAAGCGTCCGGGCACGCTCGGTATTTGCGCGGCAATCAAAAGCCGCTTTGGGGTGGAGACCGTACCGCATTTACTCTGCCGTGGGTTTACGCGCGAGGAAACTGAAGATGCGCTGATCGAGCTGCATTACCTGGGTATCCAAAACGTTATGGCCCTGCGGGGTGACAACCCCGGTTATCAAAAGCCTATCCCCCCAGACCGAACAGTCAACGTTTATGCAGTGGATCTAGTGCAGCAGATTGCAAACATGAACCGCGGTATTTATCTGGAGCCCCTCGAAGATGCAGTGCCTACCGATTTTTGCATTGGCGTAGCAGGTTATCCAGAAAAGCATTATGAGGCGCCCAATCTGAGCTGGGATATCCTGAATCTCAAGCGGAAGATTGATGCCGGGGCGCATTATGTAACCACGCAAATGTTTTTTGATAACCGACACTATTTTCGGTTTGTCGAGCGGTGTCGAGAAGTGGGGATTACGGTTCCGATCATTCCAGGGCTAAAAATCCTGACCAGCAAGCAACACTTGCAGCTACTGCCCAGTCGGTTCCATATCGAAATTCCTGAAGCCTTAGCAGCTGAAGTGGAAGCAGCTAAACCTGAGCATGTTCCAGAGATTGGTATTGAATGGGCAAGGCGGCAAGCCGAAGAGTTGCTGGAGGCCGGGGTGCCTTGCCTTCACTTCTACATTATGTTGCGGGCTGATCACGTGCGCCGTGTGGTCGAAGCGTTGCGCAAAATGGCCTAAAAGCCGGCTAAAGCCAAAAGGATGCTACGTGCTGCGTTTTTTGCGCAAAATCGGAGACCATCTTGCACATCAAAGGTCTTCGATGTAGAATTCTTTAAAATTGACAAAGAAAATCTTACAAGCTATCTTGATTGAAGATAAGTGTTTGCGCCTGTAGTCCCCGATCCTTTGAGCGGGGAGGCCGCAAAAGAAAAATTCCTTTGTAGCTTGGAAGGAGGCCTCCCATGGTAGCACGTCGTGGCGTTGTTAAGTGGTTTGATGCCAAAAAGGGTTATGGTTTTATTGTGCATCCGGACGGCGGGGCCGATATTTTTGTACACTTTTCGCAAATCATCAGTGAGCGACGTTTTAAGACGCTGCGCACCGGCCAGTGGGTAGAGTTTGAGCTGCATGAGGGGCCCAAAGGCCTACATGCCCGCAATGTTGTCCCCTTGGAGGAAGTAACAGCGCGGCGGGAGGCGTCGGGTTCTCCGACCAATCACCGGGGGAGTATCAGACCCCAGAAGGTAGGCCGTTCTTGAAACCTTGAGTGGGCATTGTTTTTCGACCGCCGTACGGCTATCTTGCAGCAGCTTTAAGCTGTAAGAGAAGGAGGCAAATGATGTCTTTTGTTTTTTCTGACGAAGACATCCACCGCATTGCCGAGGCATTAGATGTACCTCCGGAGATCGAAGGGACCTTGGTACGCTTTAGGCTGTTTGATGCCAATAGCGGCCGGCGGTTAACGCTGGAAATTCAGCGTGCGCTTGCCCTTCCTCCAGCGCTTGCTGAGGCAATGTCGCCTACGTTGGTTTCGGTCTATACCCCCAGCTCTTTTTTGCAACTGCAAGGGTGTACGGGATTCTTGGCCAGTGCAGAGCTGGGAGAAGTCATCTTCTTTGGGCGGCAGCAAGGGGTCGTGAGTGGACTGGTTGTTGAACGCGAGGCAGGATGTTCGCTTTATGCGAATGTACATGAACGCCTGCTCTCGGCCGATTTTATGCAACTTCCTCCGGAAATGGTGATGAGTAGTGTAGCCCTATCACTTACCGAAACGCTTTTTAACGATCACGACGAATCGGCTACATGAGGCGAGGGGGGATCTTAGAGATCGTCCAGGCGCATCCAAGCTTACGCCTTCCCCGTACGCATTTGCGTCAGCTAATCCATACTGTTCTGCGTGCTGAAGGCGTACGGCTTGGCTACCTTAGCGTGGTGCTTGCCGATCACGCAACGGTGCGGGCGCTAAACCAGACCTATCTCGCGCACGATTATGATACCGATGTACTTTCGTTTTCTTTCAATGAAACGCCGGAGGTCATCGAGGGCGAGATTTACGTGGATCTTGATACCGCTGCTGAGCGCCATGCTGAATTTGGCGCTTCCTTTTTACAAGAGGCTTGCCGCTACGTGGTGCACGGTCTACTCCACCTTATTGGCTACGACGATGCTACGCCGAAAGCCAAGGCGCACATGCACGCGCTTGAAGATCATTATCTGGCCTCCTGTCAAATAACTTAAGGGCGATTGCTGGTGTCGGGTAAACCCATTAGCCGCTGCATTTCCTGGCGCAACTCATCCGGGCTTTTGCGGAAGCTATCATCGCCAATGGCATCGGCCAGGCGGTTGCTAAAGTCGGCTGCCGCCTGATAGTCGCCAGCCAACAGGTAGGTCATTCGGATAATCTGAACGAACTGCGCTGCCATCTCGGCCTCGCGCTGTGAGCGAGCTGTACGTAGGCTAAAGAGTACAAGCGGCTCAGCATGCTTCCAGAGTGCAACGGCTCTATCCGACGCTCCTACCTGCTGGTACGCTTGAGCGAGAAAGTAATAAGAGCGTAGATCGGCGGGTATGGTCTGCAAGGGAATGCGAGCCATAATGGTGTCCAATAAGGCAAGCCCTTCCTGGTTCAGACCCTGTTCAGCAAGCTGGATGGCTATGTGGGCATAAATACTCCGGTAGTTATCCACCATGCGCCGGGTGTTTTCATCAAAATAAACCTTGGGATTGTCCAGGTTGGTGAAGCGGAATTGGCGTAATCGCTGCAGCGTAATTGAAGGCACCACACGACCCAACGTAACGCCATGCCGGATCGGGACAACCCGGTAGGCTTGTCCTTCAAGCTGGAAGAAGTTTTGCAGGTTGAGTTGGCCATCGGGGCTTACAGTAACAGCAAAGTAGATGGGCCGTTTCCACTCTTGCTCTGCATTAGTCCGCAGCATGTCGAGTACAGCCACGTCGGCTGCGTAAAGCAAGCGTAGCTCGCGCGTATAAGGACGGCCTTCGAGTCGCCAGCGCATGGGCCGCATTACGCGTGCACTGTCTTCGGGAGCAATGCCCAATTGGGCATAGTCTGTGGTGGGATTAAGCCGAACGGGCAATTCGATCTCCCGGGGTTCCCAAGCTACCACCGTAAGGCGGTCAATCTGTTCATCGCTTAACGAAATCGGTAGCGGTTGCGACTGGCGCGCCCACTGATGCTTGAGTTGTTTGATGTACCATGCTGTGTTCAGCAACGAGAGGTTGGCCACGCGCACGTCCTGGCGTACGCCTTCCACTTCTTGCAGATACCAGAGGGGATAGGTATCGTTATCTCCATTAGTGAAAACAATGGCCTGCTCGTCCAAACTCATGAGCAGATTCCAGGCATAGTCACGGGCTACATAGTTCCCTGAGCGGTCATGGTCGTCGTAGTTTTCTAAAAGCATGTGTAACGGTACCGCAGCAAAGAGGACAACTGCTGTGGCACCGAGCAGCAGGCGTTGTAACAAGAGCTTCTGCCCCTGCAGCTTGTCGCGCACCAGCTCTAGCAGCCCTGCTGCGCCAATACCCACCCACAGGCTAAAAGCAAAAAAGCTCGCCACATAAGAATAATCGCGTTCGCGAGGTTGTAAGGGTGTCTGGTTGAGGTAAAGGATAATACCAACGCCGGTGACCAAAAACAGCGTCAATACACTGAATGCCCGTCGCCAATCTTGCTTAAAATGAAATGCTGCCCCTAGCAGGCCTAATAGCAGCGGAAGGGCATAATAAACGTTTCGGGAGGCACGCTCGCTGGGTGTCTGGAAAAAGTACAGGTCTTTTTCTCCGGGCAAAAATCCAGTAATTGCCGGAGCGTCCTGCATATCGCTTGCTTTGCCAACAAAATTCCATAGAAAATACCGGATGTACATGTGCCCGAGTTGATAACGCAGGAAAAAGTCCAAGTCAGATTTGTACTGCGCATACACACGCAAGTGGCTGGGATCGGGCGACCAGCGGCGTGGGAAAAGCACTTCGCGCGAAGGGTCAATCTGGCCGGTGCGGTCGTTGTAGGTGGCACCGCGTAACAGAGGGGTTTCGCCGTACTGTTCCCGTTTTAGGTAGGAGACAAAAGCATGGGGCGTTTCAGGGTCATTTAGGTCAATAGGAGGATCGACGCTGCTTCGAATAATGATATACGCGTAGCTCGAATAGCCCAGCAGCACCATCGCCAAGCAGAGCATGATCAGATTGGCTGCGGGCTTTTGCTTACGTTGTGTATAGTATACGCCAAAGACCACCAAGGCCAGTATAAAAAGGCCAAACAGGAGCGGATCACCGCTTTGTCCAGCCCAGTCTGGCAGCTCCTGGATAATAATGGGATAGATAACAAGAAAGATCATAGCCGTAAGAGCCAAGGCGCCCAGGATGCGGAGTGCACGTTGGGGCGAGGTCCATTCCGGACGATCGAATTCGGTAAAGAACACCAGTAAGCCTACAAAGAAAATGGCCAGCAAGCTGAGCAGATGTACGCCGATAGCTAAGCCAAACAAGTAGGCAATCAGAACTAGATAGCGATTGGCTGATAGTGCCGAAAGGGTGCCTCCACGACGCCATGTCGCAATTTCATGGGCAGCCTGCTCACTCCACCGTAAGCCCAGCCATACGACTAAGGCCGTAAAGAGCATCGACATGGCATAAACCTCGGCCTCAACCGCATTGAACCAGAATGAGTCGGTTACGGCAAACGTGCAGGCGCCCACCACACCTCCTGCCAGGGCAATCAAATCGTCCAGCCACGTCCGCTGATCAAGCGCCGGCTGCCAGAAGCGAATCAAACGGACGATGATAAGATGGGTTAGCAGTACGGTGGCTGCACTGGACAGGGCCGAAACCCAGTTGACCGTCAGTGCGATTAGCTCGCGCGAAGGCGCCAGCATCGAAAACAGCCGGGCGACTAACACATAAAATGGCGCTCCCGGTGGATGCATTACCTGCAATCCAAAAACACTGGCAATAAATTCTCCTCCATCCCAAAAAGGAACTGTGGGCGCAATGGTCAGCCCATAAAGAAGGAGCGCGTACAAGAAAACAGCTATGGCAACCAGGCGCTCGAGGAGCAAGCGGTTCATGAGCATGCCGGTTATTCTTTAGGAAAACGCCTTTCTAACGCCCCGCCAGCAGGGGGGTGCCCAGCTTTGATCAGTTTTAGTGGCGATAAGGCAATCCCGTCGATGGCCAAACGGGATGCTTCAAGGCGCACGGTAGCGCTCGTTAGGTGATGCACTAACCATTGACTAGAAGTTACGTGATCGGTGATAAAGGGTATATGATAGGAAGAAGTGCCTTGGGCTAAGGCTACATAAGGCAAAAGTTGGTCGGCTAAATAGCGATCGACCGTAGCTCCTCGTCGCAGGTCTTCAAGGAGCTGTTGTACTACCATGTCGGCGATAGCTTCTGAGGGACGACCTGGTGCACCGGCCCGATCTGCCCCCAGAAGGGCACCGGTATCGGTTTCGATAAAAACTGCCAGAGCCGCTCCTGCTTGGTAGGCAGTGGTATCCTCCAGGATTTCAAACTCAGGTTCTTGGAGGCCTGCTGCTAGCAAACGATAGCGGCAACGTTCGGCCATACGCTGCGCCACATGGCGGGCTTTTAAGTGGGAGGCCAGCGAGAATCCAAATACCCGTATCGGCCGGCCTTGGGCAGTTAGCCGTAGCGGTTGGAGCGGCGCGCGCAAAGGTGTTACGTAGAGCAGCACTTCTCCGCCCCCACGGGGTACGTAGCCAGGACGTACCATTTCCAGGTGGACTTCCAACCCCATGCGGGCCAAAAGAGGCAAGAGGGCATAGTTGAGGTGAAACCACGTAGGGGCGAAGTCCTGAAACAGTCCACCCTGAATACGTGCTTGGGTTGGGGTATCAGCAAAAGCCAACACAGGCAGAACAGTCCCAATCAGCAGCGTGGCCGATCCAGCACTTCCAATATCCCACTGATAGGTTCCACCCCGGGGAGGCCGGCGCGGAACAAAGAGGAGTTGCTGGCTGCCCACATAGGCGCCTTGTAGTTCGGCTTCGACCAGTTCGGCAACAGCTTCGACGGCTTTGAGGTGTTGGGGGCGCAGGCCAGGAGGATGGCGGCGTGCACGAATATTGTACAGATGTAGGGGATGGCCTAAGAGGGCAGCTAAGGCTATCGCCTGGCGTACCAGGGTGCCACTGCCGGAGTAGCGACTGCCGTCTAAGCGAATAAGCGCCCGGCTGCTCATGGCATAGGAGATTGGGCAAAGGAGGGGGTGATTTGGGCCTGATCGCGTGGCCAGTACGGATCAGGCCGATAGTCAGAACCAGCCACGATCAAGACGACCTCGCCACGAATACGGTTTTGGGCAGCATAGTAAGTATGCAAGGTGCGGAGCGTGCCCCGAGCCAATTCTTCAAAGGTCTTCGTCAACTCTCGTACCACGACAGCTGCACGGTCGTCGCCCAGAACCTGGGCCAGTTCATCAAGCGTTTTGATCAGCCGGTGTGGCGCTTCGTAGAACACCAATGTACGCGGCTCCCCGGCCAACGCCATGAGCCGCTTTTGACGGCCTTTTTTTGTCGGTAGAAAACCCTCAAAGACAAATCGATCGGTCGGCAGGCCGCTGGCGACTAGGGCAGGGACAAAGGCAGTAGGGCCTGGCAGGGCTACTACAGGTAAGCCTTGCTGGATACAAGCCCGAACTAAGAAAAAGCCCGGGTCGCTGATTCCTGGCATTCCGGCATCGGTAATGAGGGCTATTCGAGCGCCCATTTTTAGGCGACCAATAAGTTCTGTTGCTTTACGGGCTTCGTTGTGGGCATGATAGCTTGTGGTTGGCGTTGTGATGCCGTAATGCTGGAGTAGTCGAGCCGAGATGCGTGTGTCTTCGCAGGCGATGAGGTCCACTTCGCGTAACACGCGCAGGGCACGGAGCGTGATGTCTTCTAAATTACCGATGGGTGTAGGAACGAGATACAGCATAGGAAAGCTGCCTAAGCGTTTTGCAAAGCCATGCTACGGGTCGCGTGGCGTGTAGGTCGAATGCAGCGTGCAGGACGAGCCCGATGCCCACGAGGCCCATCACCAGGTTAGGTAGCCACATTCCAACCCAAGGGGAGAGAAAACTCCGGTCAGCCAGCTTTTCTCCTTGCACAAGGGTAATCCAGTAAAACAGAAAAATGCCTAACGCTAAACCGGCTGCCAAACCCAATCCGCCACGCCGAACCCTGAGACCTAAAGGAATTCCCACAAACACAAAGACTAAACAAGCTACCGCGATAGAAAACTTTTTGTGGATTTCTACACGATAACGATCAGCACGTCGCTGCGTCCAGGTGATCATGCGTTGTAGATCTTCAATTTCGGTTTGGCGCCGCTGCACTTCGTGTAGAGCTAAGCTGTAGAGCTGGCCCTGTTGGGCCCTTGAAAGGCCACGTAAGGCCAGGCGTTGGGGCAAGTGTAAGCTGTCGATAAGCATGGGCAACGTAAAACTGCTGGCCATGGGCTGGGTCGAAATGGTATCGTAGTGCAGGAGAAGCTGTCGAACGCGCGCCTGGTTACGCTGCACATCTTGCATCAGCGAATCAACCAGGGCAATCATTTCTGGTGTGGGCGTTGTGCGGTCGGTTCGGTAGCCTTCTTCTTGGCTGCGCGTAAAGATGAAGTCTGATAAATCCAGACGCATGCGGTACTGTCCAAAGGCCAGCCGTTCATAGTGCTCGCGTCCTTCCAGGCGTCGCAGGCGATGAAACTCTCCTGCTTCCAGGATTAAGTCGATGAAGCGGCCGCCGGCGATAGCATGTAGCACGCCACGTTGCGCCTTCAGAACGCGCTGCTCACCACTGTAACGGTAATCGTAGATCGTGATGCCATAAAGCGAATCGGTGCCCGCAGGTCGACGCTCTACGAGGATGCTATAACCCTCGATTCCGTCATAAAAAACGCCCTCCTGAAGCTGAAAGCCGGGCTTTTTTCGCTGGATATCGATCCACAAGTTGCGGGCGCGATAGTTCGCCTCTGGCAAAATGAGGTTGTTGAAATACATCATGGCGCCCGTTAGCAGTAGGCCTACGATCGCAAAAGGCCACGTTAGCTGCGCAAAAGAAATGCCCGCGCTTTTGATCACCGCATAGGCATTCGACTCGGCCAGCCTACCAAAAATCATGAGCATGGTAACCAATGTAGCCATGGGGACAGCCAGCACGACCATATAGGCCAGGTTGTAGGCCACAAGCTCAGCCAGGATGCTTAGCGGAAGTCCCTTGCCTACCAGTTCGGGCAAGTACCGAATCAAAAACTGCATGAGCAAGAGAAACATCAGCATGCCCAACCAGCCCAGAAACGGAGCGGGCAGCATGCTGAGCGTCATGCGGTGGAGGCGTTTTAGGCCACTCATGCTCGGCGCAAGGTAATGAGGGTAATTTCAGGCCGAATGCCCAATCGCAGCGGTGGCCCCACAGTGCCCAGACCCCGATTGACGTAAAGGTATTGGCGTCCTCGAGGTGCAGACGAGGGTTCAAGGTACAGGCCTGCCCAACGCGGGTAAACTAGGTTTGCAAGGCCCCAGCGCAGCGGTCCCAGTTCGATGCCGACCTGGCCACCGTGAGTGTGGCCACAGAGCATGAGGTCCATGTCTGGGTAATGAGGCCGCACCTCCAGATCCCAAAACGTCGGATCATGGGCTAAAAGTAAGCGGAATTCTTCGCCATGAGGATCAGCGTCAAGCCCGTGCAACGCTTTAGGCAGATCGGCAAAACGCTGACGAAAGCCCGTGTTGTCGGTGCCGATGAGGTGTAAGCGGGCGCCATCGATGTAAAACGTATGATGGGCATTTATCAACAGTCGAAGTGGCGTTTGTTCGTGCAGCCGGCGTACCACGTCGGGCGTGTGGGCGTAGTGTTCATGATTCCCCAAGCAACCCCATACGCCAAGCTCAGCTTGCAGTTGTCGAAGAGCTGGAATAATGATTGGGAGCTCGTCGGCGTCGTGATTAACGTAGTCGCCGGTGAGTACAATAAGATCAGGTTTTTGGGCCAGCAGGAGTTCGACAGCTTCCAGGGCTGGTTGTGGGCTAAAAAACGAACCGGCGTGTAGGTCCGAAAGCTGGCCAATGGTGAGGCCGTCGAGCGCGGAAGGTAAGTTGGGGATAGGCAATGCGACGCGATAGACGACAAAGTCGTAAAGGGTACGGAGCACCCCATGGCCTACGGCGACAAAAGGAAGCGCAGCAGCAGCCCATCCCAGTTTTTGCAGAAAGGCTGCGCGGCTCATGGGTTGCGTGGGTTGGGTTGAAGGCGGGGTTGAAGCTGGCTGAGATTGGGGTAACAGTCGACGAAGCACATAGCGAAGTCCTCGAAAGCTGTCTTTAACTGCGAGAACGAAGGCAATCGGCACTTTAGGTACATAATACACCGCCCAAAATCCCAAAAACAGCGCACGTGCCAGTTTGGGTTCTACTTCCCACCAGAGAAACAGCAGAAAGTAGGCGGGTAGGGTCAAGGGCATCAGGATAAGTAAAATGCGGTAGATGGCGAGTGTCCATCGCAGTAGCGGTCGCCCTTGGGCAAAGCGGCGCCAGTTCAGGTATACGTAGCCGTCGATAGCCAGCGTCAGCAGGGCCAAAATCACGGAAAACAATAAAAACCTCCCCATGGTCGCTTCTGCTAAGTATTCAGGCTTGGGTAAAGCAGCACGGAATCAACGTAAAGATGTTCCAGCGCGCTATCCTGGAAGATTCCGGTGAAAAAACAGCGCGACCTTTTTGAAACCCCACAGATGTGCTAAGTTTTTTATGAAGCTGTGACCTAAGAGGAAGGCGATGACCGTTAAGCGTTTTACGTTTAACCCGTTTCAAACAAACTGTTACGTATGCCATGATGCGGGTGAAGCCGTGCTTGTGGATCCTTCCTGCCATACGCCTGCTGAATGTCAGGCTGTGGTCGACTACGTAGAACGTAATGGGCTACACCTACGGCATCTTCTACTAACGCATGGGCATATCGACCACATTTTCGGTTGCCGTTTTTTTAGTGTGTATACCGGAATGGGCTTTGCAATGCATCGAGCAGACGTGCCTTTCTTAGAAGAAGCAGAGGCTCAAGGGCATTTTTTTGGTATTCCGATCGAGCCACCGCCGCTGCCTACACATTATCTGGAGGAAGGCGATACGATTCAGTTTGGCCACACAACGTGGCAGGTATTGCATACGCCGGGACATTCGCCGGGGTCACTTAGCTTTTATGATGCCACCCATGGCTTAGTGATGGTAGGCGATGTGTTGTTTTTGGATTCGATTGGGCGTACCGATTTGCCCGGGGGGAGTCTGCCCGAGCTTATGCGGTCGATTTTCGAGAAGTTGCTTTCGCTGGACGATGCTACGCGGGTTTATCCAGGGCATGGTCCAGAGACCACAATCGGCCGAGAACGGCGTCACAATCCATTTCTAACCGGGGCTTTTCCGTTGTGAGCGGCACGACTTAAAGCCCCGTTGCTGCGCGCAGGTAGAAGGTGATGGAGGCGGGCCGGCTGCGCTCATAGACGATCTGCGTAGAGCAGGCCACCAGTTCTCCCATAGTCAGGCAACGCTCAAAGCGCATGTCGTCATAGTGAGCCGCCAACTGGGCGCCCAACTGGCGCACGTGCGCTTCGGGCGCAATGAGGTCTTCTTGCATCACTTCCATTAAGGCTTGAAAACGACCGTGGGAGACTCGCATGCGGTTGGCGATCAGGGCCCGCTCTTCTTTTTGGTATTGAACGACGGTTTCGTCAGGCAAGTATTCTGCTACCAATGTTACAAATGGCTGATTTTGGGGATAGCATTCTGGAAGGTAGACTTCTTTGCGCCAGTGGTGGCTTTGCTGATCAAAGTCAATAGGTCGCATGCGGTAGTGCCATTTTTCGAGGTCAGGCGTAGCATCGATCACGAAGTTGCCCGCGTGCATATCGCCTAGAAGGCGCACAAAGCAGCGCTCGTTAAATTTGACAAATTCTTTTGCCAAGCGCACACGGTCAAAGCGGTTGTCGGGCATGTAGTCTTGGAGAAAATCGTCACCTGGGATGCCGATGATATGTTCTTCGATAATGGTATCGCCCCAGACAAAATAATTGATGCGGTTGGGAGAAAGGATGTGCTCTAGTTCAAGACCATAGATGCGGTTAGCGTCAACGCGTTTAACGTAAAAGTAGTCGAAGTTGTCGTTTAGGGCATTGACGATGCGTACGCGAAAGGGGGAAGTATTGCCGTAGAGACACAAATCGATGCGGTCAATGTAGAGGTGATCCGCAATCGACAGGTCGCCTTCTGCTTTGAGGAGAGCATAGGTTAAACGTAAGCGGTCGTGGATTTCGCGCTGCTCTAATTGGGGATAAAAGACCGTTGCCCAGAGCGTATCGTTTCCCCGTTCGTCGTACAAAGTGATGGCATTATCGTAGCGCAACAAGTCATCGTAGCGGATGCCGCCGTCATAGATGCGTCCGTAGCGTTCAAGGTACGAACGCAACATGTCGCTGATCGGATAGGCCGGCTTTTTACGGCTGATCAGGTGAGGCATAACCGCTTAGAACATGCGGGGTGCAGCTTGGGCAAGCACCTGTTCGTAGTAGGCCTCGTAGCGCGGGACGATTTGGCTGGTATCGAATTCTTCGGCGCGGTGACGCGCGGCTGCACTCATGCGTTGCTGCAGGGTTTCGTCGGTCAAGATTCGCCGAGCGCGATCCGTAAATGCCTCGATATCCCCCAGTGGACACAAGTAGCCTGTTTCACCTTCTATGATCAGTTCCGGCAGACCCCCGATGTTGCTGGCTACAACCGGTACTCCGCAGGCCATGGCTTCAAGAGCTGCTAAGCCAAAAGTTTCTGAGCCACTGGGCATGAGAAAAAGATCCGCAATCGAAAGGATTTCTTCGATCGGTTCTTGTTTACCCAGAAAGCGTACGTCTTCATAGACGCCCAGCTCCCGAGCCAAATGCTCGGCGGGTACACGGTCGGGGCCGTCGCCAATGAGCAACAGTTTTATGGCCAGGCCTTCGGTACGTAACCGGTGAAACACCCGAATGACATCAGGCACGTGCTTCACCGGCCGAAAGTTCGACACGTGTACGATGACCTTTTCCCCATGAGGGCACAACGCCTGCTTAAAGTGAGACTTGTTCTGACGACGGAAACGCCGCGTATCAACAAAATTAGGAATAACTTCAATAGGGCGCGTGATCTCAAAATGGGCCAGCGTTTCGCGACGCAGGTACGCTGAGACGGCCGTTACCCCGTCTGATTCGTTAATCGAGTAGGTGACGACTGGACTAAACGACGGGTCTTGCCCTACAATGGTGATGTCAGTACCGTGCAGCGTGGTAATTACCGGTACGTAAAGCCCTTGCTTTTCTAGAATCTGGCGAGCTAGTACAGCACTGGTGGCGTGTGGAATGGCATAGTGCACATGGAGTAAGTCCAGTTTTTCGTACTTCACTACGTCCACCATTGTGCTCGTCAGGGCAAGATCGTAGGGCGGATACTCAAACAGGGGGTAGGTATTGACATGCACTTCGTGGAAATAAATCTGCTCGCTAATGGAGCTCAAGCGAAATGGCATAGAGTATGCGATAAAGTGAACCTGGTGTCCGCGTGCAGCCAGAGCTTTGCCGAGCTCGGTTGCGACCACACCGCTGCCGCCATAAACCGGATAGCACGTGATCCCGATCTTCATGCAGGTAGCGGGTTAGCCTCCAGAAAAGCCTGTTTCTGCATGAACCCTAAAGCAAGGCAGAGGTTGCACGCCAGAAGATTTCACCAAACCAAAGTAGAATTATGCTTCGATCCCTGTTGCTGCAATTTGGACTCATAGGCGTGTTATTGGGTTGGGCTGGCTCCGCGCAGGCTCAGCTTGGCGCTTCTGTTGGCCTCAACTTCAATCGTCTAAGCGACATCAATACGGGGGATACCCGGGCCACATTTAAAAACAGTCAAGGTTGGCATGTTGCGCTCTGGCTCGATGTGCCCCTGGGGCCTGTAGCACTTCGGCCTGGGCTGCGGTATATGGATGCCGGTTCGCTTTACCGGGGCGCTTCGGATGGGATTCCTGGCATTCAGGATGATTTTGACGTGTCGCTGCTGGAGATTCCGATCGATCTTCGCTATCGGCTGACGTTTCCTTTGATTACACCCTACGTGATGGCAGGTCCTGTACTGCGCTTTCCTACTGGAGCGGATCCGGAAATTGAGGATAACTTAGAGCGGCTCAGCTTGGCCGGCAGTTTGGGGGTAGGCGTCGAAGTCAACCTAATGGGATTACGGCTGTATCCGGAGTTGCAGTACACCTTTGGCGTGTCACGTTTTACGAAAGGCTTTGCTGTGGGGGATGTAACGATCGAGCCTGATGCGCGGCAGCATCTCAATGTAGTAATGCTGCGCTTAGGCATCGGGTTATAATTAGCGAGGTGCCAGTGTTACAACCACCGGAAAGTGATCGGACACGGTGCGGGGGTCATGGGCTTGCACGTAGTGCACTTCGCGCAGGCGGGCTTTAAGCTGGGGGGAAAGCAGTATGTGGTCGATGGCGGAAAGCTCTGGCCATTCTACTAGCCCGTCATTATCACGATCGTTAAACACGGTATAGCGGTCGGCCTGGGGCACCTCAGCGAGCACGTTGTACAGATCATCGACAGGCCCTGGACCGGCCGCTTTAATGATGGCCAAAACACGGCTAATGGGGCGGTTGCCGTTGAGGTCAAGCACTGTTTCATCAAAGTCGTTAAAGTCGCCCACTACAGCTACGGCACGTCCGGCTGCCAGTTCACGGACTACCAGGCGACGGATCACTTCGGCCTGGGCTTCGCGGCGCGCTCGACGACTGGCGTCGTTGGGACCCGCCAGAAAATGTATCCCGATAAGCGTTACCGGCAGGTCCCCCAGGTACATTCGTACCCAGATGTTTTTGCTTACCCCATACGTATCGCTGCTACCCTCGACCGGCACGCGTTCTTCGGTGCGGCCGATCTTTTCAACCGGCAGGCGCGACAAAACGGCGACGTCTTGTCCGGTAAAGGTGTCGTGTCCTTGGACGAAATAGACCCGATAGCCCAGCTCAGGCAGGTCTTCATCGACCAGGCGGCGCAGCACCTCTTCGTGCTCCACTTCTTGTAGCACAACGACGTCTGCTTGTAGCATACGCAGCACTTGCGCAATTCGTGCGCGATGCTGACGTGCTGCCTCCGGATTCCCCTTGTGTGGAAAGTCCGCTTGTCCTTCGTCGCCGTAACCGTCAAATAGAAAGAACGTGTTGAAAGTAGCGATGCGGATGCCTTCGGCCCGGAATTGCGGAGGAGGTTCAGGTACAAAAAATCCTGTAGCTGGGTACTCGAAGCGATCCGGCTCGGGGCCCGTCTGCCGGCAGGCCGGAAACAAAAATAGGAAAACAAGCAGCCCTTTTTTAAGCCAACGTATCCCCATAGCTCAAACCGATCAGGATACGTCCTCGTAAAAGCGAAAGCGCCGTTCGTCGATCCGGTAGCGGGCTGGTCGTACCGGATGAATACCTTCAGCCCAGATGGGAAATAGCTGATCGGTCATAGATTGCTCGCTATAGAAGTGGCGTGTGCGAATAGAAAATGGCCGGTATTGGGGATCGGCAAACCGTACGTAGTAAGCAATGCTGAGCGCTTGCTGCCAAGCTGGCGCTTTGCTGTGTGGCGTAAGGCGCATATAGTAAAACCGGCGCGGATTGGACGGCAGAAATGCACTAAACTGATAAGGATCCAGAACCACTTCTCGATAGGTGGCTTTCCCTCGATAGCGGGTCTCTACGCGATTGCGCACTACCCAGGCAATTAGCTCCATTTCCTCAGGCCGTTTGGTCTCTGAGTAAATAGCTCGAGCGAGCCAGAGCGTCTCTGTATCAATAGCCTCCGGAGGGAGGGGCGGTAGACGATGCCCTCCTACCTGGATCAAGTGGGCACGGACCTGATCAAGTGAATCTAAGGCGATAGATAAAGAAGAAGGAGCATCTAGGGGAAGGGGCTCTTTAGCAGGGATACCCAACAAACGATCAGCTTCAAATGCCAGGACCCCGGTGAGCAAGAGCAGCGCCAGCAGTAGGACTGCCGTTCGTCTGCGTCGCATAGGCATGCCGGGTTGGTTTGTAAAATATACCGGGTCGTGGGCAGCAAGATGGTCCGTTACGCAGACTTCCTGCCTGCCTACGACCCGGCAGCTCGTCGAGCGGTTCAACAGCCTGTTTTTAATGCAGTTTCGATTTTTATGAACAAGTTGTGCACATTCTGTGAGGCTTATATGAACGAATCATATGGTTTCGATAAATAGGATAAACAGGTTTAGACTTGCTTTCCTCTAAAAAGGACCTTAAGCTATAGGACACACCGATTTTTGTAAGCAAAGTCTATGATCAAAAGTGGGCTACTTTTTTGCGCCTTTGGGATTGTTTTTTCCGGTATAGCGATGGCGCAATTTGGACCTTTAGGCATCTTTGTGCAGCATGGCGACGTGGGTGAGGTTAAGCAGTCGGGTTCGCTCCACTATGATCCGGAAGCCGAGGTGTATGTCCTTGAAGGCAGCGGGGCGAATATTTGGGGAAATAAGGATGCGTTTCATTTTGCTTGGCGCCGTTTGCAAGGGCCATTTATTCTGCATGCGCGAGGGCAGTTTTTAGGTCCAGGTGTAGACCCGCATCGCAAGATAGGATGGATGGTGCGAGCCAGTCTTGCGCCTGATGCGCCTTACGTTGACATTGCAATCCATGGGGATGGGCTAGCTGCCCTGCAGTTTCGTCGTGTAGCCGGAGGTCCCACTGAGGAGCTGCGGTTTGCCCTTCAGGGGCCGGATGTATTTCAGCTTGAGCGTCGGGGAGATACCTATGTTGCTGCAGTAGCCCGTTTTGGTGAGCCGCTGAGCTATCAAGAGCTCACAGGTCTTACGCTGGGCGACACCGTCTACGTCGGGCTGTTTGTCTGCGCCCATAACGATACGGTGCTTGAGCGGGCTGTGTTTGACAATGTGCGTATTGTTGTGCCTGCGCCGGAAGGCTGGGTCCCCTATCAGGACTATCTCGGTAGTTTGCTTGAAATCCTTGACATCGAAACCGGCCGGCGTAAAATTCTTCACGCCAGTTCGGCTGCTATGCAAGCTCCGAACTGGACGCCTGATGGTCGGGCATTGATTTACAACCAGGATGGCCTGCTGTATCGCTTTGAGTTGAGCACGCAAACCGCTACGATTATCCCTACCGGCTTTGCGAATCAGAACAACAACGATCATGTGCTGTCGTTTGATGGGCGCTGGTTGGGGCTCAGTCACCACGCGCCAGAGCATGGGGGCCAATCGATCATTTATGTAGTGCCTGCTGAAGGGGGGATGCCTCGGCAGGTTACGCCTACTGGTCCTTCGTATTTGCACGGCTGGTCTCCCGATGGCCGATACCTGGTTTATACCGCCTTGCGCCAGGGCGATTACGACATCTATCGGATTCCTGTAGCGGGTGGCCCAGAAGAGCGACTAACCGACGCGCCAGGACTCGACGATGGACCCGAGTATTCACCCGATGGCCAATACATTTACTTTAACTCGGTGCGGAGCGGTACCATGCAAATTTGGCGCATGCGGCCGGATGGAAGTGCCCCAGAGCAGCTCACGCAGGATCGTTTTAACAACTGGTTCCCGCATCTTTCTCCAGATGGTCGTTGGGTGCTGTTTTTGTCTTATTTGCCTGATGTGGATCCAAGTGATCATCCGTTTTACCGTCCGGTTTATCTGCGTATGATGCCTGCTGAAGGGGGCACGCCGCGTGTGGTAGCGTACCTCTATGGCGGGCAGGGTACGATTAACGTAAACAGTTGGGCTCCCGACAGCCGCCTTGTGGCTTTTATAAGTAATACCGACGTATTCAGACCTTGAGGGAAAACTCCGCTTATGCGCTTGCATCCAGGGATCACACGTCCACTGCGCATTTTAGCTGATGAAAATATCCCGTTCGTGAACGAAGCCTTTGCAGGGTTTGGGATTGTGCGGTCGCTGCCAGCCAGCCAGATAACGCCAGAAGCGGTGCGGAATTGCGATGTGCTGCTTGTGCGCAGTGTAACCCGGGTGGATGCCGCGCTTTTGGATAGCAGCCGCGTGCAATTTGTGGGATCAGCTACGGGAGGTATTGACCACGTCGATCTGGAATATTTGCAGCAGCGGGGGATTGCTTTTGCGCATGCGCCGGGGTCGAATGCCGATTCGGTGGTGGAATATGTGTTGGCGGCGCTTTTTGAGCTGGCTGTGCGTCGCAGGATTTCGTTACGTGGACGGGTCGCTGGCATTGTAGGATGTGGGCACATTGGCGGTCGGTTGGCCCGGCGTCTACCGGCACTTGGGCTCGAAGTGCTTTGCTGCGATCCCCCTTTGGCCGAACAAAGCGGATGTACGGATTTTGTCTCCCTGGAAGTGCTGCTTAAAGAAGCGGACGTTGTCACATTACATGTGCCGCTAACGCGGACAGGCCCCTATCCTACCTTTCACCTTATCGACGCTGCTGCGTTGGCGCATATGCGTGCTGCTGCCTGGCTTATTAACACGTCGCGCGGTGCGGTTGTGGACAGTCAGGCCCTCCTGGCAGCGCGTCGTCAAGGTCGGCCAGCTGCCGTTGTCTTAGATGTTTGGGAAAGCGAACCTACGCCCGACCCAGAACTTATCGCTCAGGTTGATCTGGCTACTCCTCATATTGCCGGCCATTCCTTTGAGGGGAAAACGCAGGGGACATTGATGTTGGTTGACGCTTTAGCCCATCATCTCGAGGTTGAGCTTGAGCTGAACAGCCGAGATTTTCTACAAGCAGATCCTGAAGAGGGCTGGGAGCTTATCCCACCTGACCCTTGCCTTTCAGAGACCGAATGGCTAGCTAATCTGGTGCGGCAAATGTATGATATTGCTGCCGACGATGCGCGCTTTCGTACCTTGATGCTGCATGCTTCTGACGAGCAGCGGGCCGAACGCTTTCGTTTGCTTCGGCGCAATTATCCACGCCGTCGCAGCTTTTCGCGATATCGTATCGAACGGGCACGCGTTCCAGAGGCGTTCCGCGAAGCCGTAACCCAAGGGCTGGGGGTCCAGCTCTCTGATGCTCAGTAGCCGTAAGCGCGGAGTAACGTATCCCGATTGCGCCAGTCTTCGCGCACTTTGACATGCAGTTGTAAATAGACCGGGCGGCCCAAAAAAGCTTCAATATCCCGACGGGCCGCCATGCCCAAGCGCTTGAGCGCTTGCCCGCCCTTACCAATGAGAATAGCCTTCTGGGTAGGACGCTCAACGATGATTTCGGCATCGATGAAATCCTTCCCCTCCGGCCGTTCCTTGTAGTCTATAATGTTAACCTGGGTGGCGTAGGGAATCTCTTCACGGAACTGTTCAAAAATTTTCTCCCGAATGATTTCGGCCACAAAGAATCGCTCTGGATGCTCGCTAAGCTGATCTTTTGGATAGAAAGGAGGACCGGGGGGCAGATGCCGAATGATTTCTTGTAGCAGCACATCCAGGTTATAGCCCGTCAAAGCCGAAATGGGCACTACCGCTTCAAAGTTGCGCAGTTGGGTATATGCTTGCACCAACGGTAGGACTTGTTCTTGGCGGACAAGGTCCATTTTGTTTAGGGCTAAAATGGCCGGCCGTTCATTCAGGTATCCCAGACTGAAGGTATCGGGTTCTTCTTGGGTTGCTTCTGCCATAAAGAGCACCAGATCGGCATCGGCTACTGCCTGCGTTACCGTGCGCATCATGTGCTCGTGCAGCCTGTAACGGGTTTTTTTGAGCACACCGGGCGTATCGAGAAAGACGATTTGATAGGTCTCACCCGAGAGAATCCCTAGTACGCGATGGCGGGTGGTTTGGGGTTTGGGCGTGACGATGGAGAGTTTTTGTCCCAGCAGGGCATTCAGGAGGGTGCTTTTTCCTACATTAGGCTTACCCACAATGGCTACGTAGCCGCTTCGGTGTTCAGAGGGAAGCTGAGAAGGATCGATTAGTAAAGGGATATTGTTGGTCATTGCAGAGGAAAGCAGGTTAGGACGCGGTGCTCAGAAGCCTTTTACCAGCCGACGCATTTCCCGTACAGCAGTTTCCAGCCCAACCAACACGGCGCGGGCAATGATGGCAAAGCCGATGGACACTTCGTGGACGTAAGGCACGGTTTCGCGGAAGAGCGGATAGTTGTGGTAATTTAGTCCATGCCCTGCGTGAACCTGCAGGCCTAGCGCATGGGCTAGCCGGGCAGCCTCGGCCAGGCGTTCCGCTTCGGTGCGCCGTGCGGCCTCAGTTGGGGCATTGGCAAAATCTCCTGTATGCAACTCTATGGCATTAGCCCCCAGTGCGTGCGCTGCTTCAATTTGCTTAGGGTCAGGATCGACAAACAGAGCTACTTCCTCGATGCCTGCTTCAAAAAGCCGAGGAATTACCGTTTGCAGACGGGTTCGGTTGGCCAGCACATCTAGGCCTCCCTCCGTGGTAATCTCTTCACGCCGCTCCGGTACCAACGTGGCCAAGTGCGGCCGCACCTGGCAGCAGATGGCGACGATTTCTTCGTTGGTCGACAGTTCAAAGTCCAGCTTCCCCCGGACGACTTCTTTTAGACGAAAGGCGTCCTGGTCGGTGATATGCCGGCGGTCTTCCCGCAAGTGGAAAACAATACCATCGGCGCCGGCAAGTTCACAGAGTACGGCAGCCTGGACGGGGTCGGGAACCGTCTCGCGTCGCGCATTGCGCAGCGTGGCCACGTGATCGATGTTAACCAGTAGACGCGTCATGTATTCTCTTTTTGAGAAACCGGCTTCCTTTAACCGAAGGGCTCGGGAGCAGGTTGCGCGTTGACGAAAGGATGATGGAATGCAAAAGACATGTTGCATTTCCACGAGGCGTCCAGTATTTTCGCGCTGGGCGGAGCAATTTGCTCGCCGTGTTTTCACAGGAAAGTTTTCATTAGGAGCACGAAACGCATGGCTGACCGTCGTCACACCACGCGCCTCCTGTTGCAGCTGGTTTTAGGCGTGGTCATTGTGGTATTGGCCTATTATCTGTACGTGTCGATCACGGAGCCCTATCAAGCGGTACGGCGCGAGCAGGCGCTTACGCGCCTAACGCGCGATCGCATGATCGATGTGCGTACGGCGCTGATTCGGTATAAGTCCCTCTACGATCGCTACCCTTCGAGCTTGGATTCGCTGGTGCTTTGGGTGCGGCAGGATTCGTTTATGATGGCTAAGGCCGATAGTATCTTTGGGCCAGGTTTTCTTGTAGATTCTATGATCTTTTCACCCCGTGGTGGAAAGTTTGAGTATGTCCTAAACGACACAGGACGGATCGACATTTATTACCTGAAGGATCCGCATTCTGACGATCACATTGGGGCGTTGGAGCCGGATATAACGAAGCTCAACGCCGCCAGCTGGGAATAAAGCAGCCGAAGTGGCTGCAGTTTGGGCCGGGACACTATGGAGCAGCCTCGGGCGGGTATCGAATTGCAGGGCAGTGTGCTGCGCTATGCCGAACTCGAACGGCAGGAGGCAAAGTATCATTTGCTGCGGTTAGGAAGCTGTGATTTTGACTTTGATGTGGTGGCCGAGTTGCAGTCACCGACACCGCGGTATCTGGATATTGTGGCCGAGGCGTTGTGTGACGTGCTGAGTGGCACGCGGGCTTCAAAGATTGAAGTGGCGCTGCATCCGCTACAGGCCCTGACGTTTGGCAGTCCTCAGCCGGATCCGATCGAGTCTGCGGTGCTCTACGAGCGTCTAACGGAAGAAAGTGTTTGGCTTAGTGGGCAGGAGGCCGGAGCGTTTCGCCTGTACGTTGAGCCTGGCTGGGTGCAAACATTGCCTGAAGGGGAGCGCGTGCGTTGGTATCAGGTGCTTGCATTACCGAAGCATGTAGAACAAAACTTAGCGCAGGTGTTGCGACGGGCGCCTTGTTCGGCCTTTCGCATTCGGCTGAGTACAGCTGGTGTGGCAGAAACGCTTAGCCGAATGCCCGGCTTCGAGGGTGAACTGCCACCAGAGGTGAGCTTAGCTATTGGGTGCTATGAGACGCACACCGAATATACGCTTTGCCGTCGGGGTTCCTGGATGCTTAGCCATTCCATTCAGGGCACAGCCGCCAATGTCCCCTATTTTAGTGTGGCCCTTTTGCATAAACTGGGGTTAGCTGCGGCAATGGTGGAGCAGCTCCTGCTTTACGGTACCCATGTGACGGATACGCTGCTGGAGACGCTGCGCCCCCTATTTCCTGTTGAACCTGTGCGTCTCAATCCCCTTGTGTTAACAACACTGGACCCGCACAGCTTGACGAACTCCTTTGAAGTCGAGGCGTACGCCCCTTGCATTGGTGTGGCCTTGAGCTAAGCGACGCAATCGGCCTATGCGGATCATTGCCGGACGCTTCCGTCGCAAAAGCCTGCGGGCGCCTAAAGGACACCTAACGCGCCCTACAACCGATCGCACCCGCGAGTCGCTCTTCCATCTGGTGGAAAGCCGCATGACGCTCGAAGGTGCCGATGTGCTGGATTTGTTTGCTGGCACCGGAGCACTGGGCCTCGAAGCCCTTAGCCGAGGGGCTGTTGCAGTGACGTTTGTGGAGCTGCAAGGACCTGTGCTAGCTTATGCTCGGGAAAATGCACGTGCCCTTGGCGTTGAGGATCACTGCGTTTTCCTTCGGGCCGATGCTGTAGAATACTTGCGCCGCTATAGTGGTCCGCCATTTGATCTTATCCTGGCCGATCCTCCTTATGACCTTCCTGAACTGCCTCAGCTACCTGAGCTGGCCCTCCCTCTGGTAAAACCTCACGGATTGTTTATCTTAGAACACGACAAAAGGCATTGCTTTGAAGGACATCCTCACCTGGATACCAGCAGGGCCTACGGCCGTACCATCGTTTCCGTCTTTCGCCCGCAACGCATTCAGCGCTAATGTTCCATGCCTGCACGCTTGGCGCTCTATCCCGGGACCTTTGACCCGTTTACCTATGGCCATCTCGACATTGTGGAACGGGCACTGCGCATTTTCGACCGGGTTGAGGTAACGGTGGCCGTCAATGTGGGCAAGTCGCCTCTGTTTACCATCGAAGAGCGCTGCGAACTTATCCGCCAGTGTACGGCCCACCTGGAACGGGTCGAGGTTGTTGCTTTTGAAGGGCTGCTGGTAGACCATGCGCGCGCCCGAGGGGCAACCGCCTTGGTTCGTGGACTGCGGCAGGTGAGTGATTTTGAATACGAGTTTCGCATGGCTTTTGCCAACCGCCGCCTTTATCCTGAACTAGAGACAGTTTTTCTGATGACTTCAGAAGCCTATTCCCTGATTAGCTCTTCTATTGTGCGCGAAGTGCATCGCTGGGGCGGGGACGTCAGCCTGTTTGTGCCGCCGCCTGTTGTTGAAGCGCTTCGGAAGAAACACCCGGCCCATTGAAGCCGCAGCTTCAGTGATCTAACTTTCTTACACGTCGTTAAAGCCGGCAATCCTTGTTCACCTTAACCTGTTGCCCCCTATGGCCGTGCAGGTCGATATGTTCAATCCCCGCGTAATGGCCATGCAGCCTTCGGCAACGCTGGCCATGAGCGCCCGAGCTAAGCAGTTGCGTCGGGAAGGTAAACCCGTAATCAGTCTGAGTGCTGGAGAACCAGACTTCCACACGCCAGCCCCGATTGCTGAGGCCGCTATTGCTGCTATTCGCGAAGGTTTTACGCGCTACACCGAAAATGCCGGCATGCTGGAGCTACGTCAGGCAATAAGCCGTAAATTGGCCGAAGAAAATGGGCTGGAGTATACCCCTGAGCAGATTCTGTGCACCAATGGCGCTAAGCAGGCCGTGGCTATGGCCATCGAAGTGTTGTGCCGCCCAGGGGACGAAGTGCTCATCCCAGCTCCTTTCTGGGTGAGCTATCCAGAAATGGTGCGTTTAGCAGGCGCAGAACCGGTGATTTTGCCAACTTCGGTGGAGACAGGCTATCGGCTTACCCCAGAAGCGCTCGAGGCTGCTATTACGGAACGCACGCGTCTACTTATTCTATGCTCCCCTTCCAACCCGACGGGCACGGTCTACACCCCTGAAGAGTTGGAGGCGCTGGCTGCAGTGCTGCGGCGCCATGAGCACGTTTACGTGCTTTCGGACGAGATCTACGAGTACATTGTGTTTGATGCCGAGCATGTATCGTTTGCGCGTCTGCCCGGTATGAAGGAGCGGACAATCACCGTAAACGGCTTCTCTAAGAGCTTTGCTATGACGGGCTGGCGCTTGGGATATCTGGCTGCTGAGTTGTCAATTGTCAAGGCCGCAGCGAAAGTGCAGAGCCAGTTTACTTCAGCGCCGTGCAGTATTTCCCAGAAAGCCGGTTTAGCAGCGCTCCAGATGGATAAAGGGCCCATTCGAGAAATGGTGTCTGCCTTCCGGCAGCGCCGCGATTTTCTGCTGCAACGATTGCGTACCATAGCGGGCGTTGCCTGCCCTAAACCTGAAGGAGCTTTCTACCTGTTTCCGCAAGTGTCGGCTTTTTATGGACGACGAACGCCCGATGGCCAGACGATTACCGACAGCGATTCGCTGTGCCTGTATCTGTTGGAGCATTGCCATGTAGCGCTGGTGCCAGGTCAGGCGTTTGGTGATCCCAATGGGGTGCGTATTTCCTACGCAGCTTCAATGGAAGACCTGGCTGAGGCCATGCGCCGCATTGAGGCAGGCCTGAAGGCGTTGCACTAAAGTCTGTTACAAGCTTTGGAACCAACGCCTCTCACGCAGCGGTTTGAAGAACTCACTTCCCGGCCACGCCGACCGCAGCGGTTGTGGCTGCACCTGTTACTTTTTTTGCTGACGCTTTTTTCGACTACGCTAACCTGGCCCGATTGGGCTGGTCGGTGGCTCCTGTACGAGCGCCTGGGTTATGGCGCGCTTCTGGCTGATGGCCTCCGGTTTAGCTTGCCGCTACTTTTGATTCTGACGGTGCATGAGCTGGGGCACTACCTGGCAGCCCGTCGCCATCGGATCGATGCCACCTTGCCCTATTACATTCCCTTTCCCTTTAACGGTATTGGGACCTTTGGTGCGGTGATTCGCATTCGGGAGCCGATCCCTGATACGCGGACGCTGTTCGATATTGGCGTAGCTGGACCCCTGGCAGGTTTTGTGGTAGCTCTTTTGGTATTGCTTTATGCGCTGATTACGCTCCCACCTCCTACCTATTTGCTCGATGTGCCGGGTCACGAAGCCCTGAAAGCCTACATTCAGACCCATGGGCGTTTCCCTTCGGCACCCTTACCCTCCGACGATCCTGCAAGTGTGACGCTGGTGCTGGGCCCTACCCTGCTTTTCGATACGCTGGCGCACTTTTTCCCTTATGTGCCTCCCATGTATGAACTGTACCACTATCCTACGCTGTTTGCTGCTTGGTTAGGCCTGTTTTTTACCGCGCTGAATCTATTGCCGGTCGGTCAGCTCGACGGTGGTCATGTCCTTTATGCGCTTTTGGGGTCTCGTTGGCATCGACGCCTGGCTCGGGCATTCGTCGTCCTGCTTCTCATTTCGGCTACTATTGGCTTTGCTCTGGAAATGCTGCCGGCCCTGCTGGCTGAAGGTATCTGGTGGCTAGAGCCGGTTGCCTGGTTTGGTTTGGCATTTACGCTTTACCTGTACCTCCACCGGCTTTTCGCCGGTGATCATCGATGGATTGCACCGATCCTTTTAGGGCTTATGCTTTTGGCGGCTTTAGCGCAGCATTTGGTTGGCCTTATTGGCTGGCTTGGACATAGCGGGTGGTTTCTTTGGGGGGCGATCATCTTGTACGTGATTCGGGTGGATCATCCCCCGGTTGGGTTGGTGCAGCCGCTTACGCGTACCCAACGCCTGCTGGGTTGGGCCGCTATTGCCATTTTTGTGCTTTGCTTTAGCATTCGACCGCTGCATCTGCTGTGAAAAGGAGGCGGTAAAACCTAAAATTTGTTATTTTAAAAATTCCCAAACTCCTGCCGGTGCCCATGTAACAGGGATACAAAACACGCAAAACTACAGCAAAAAACAGGTATTGTGGGTATGGGACGTCTGGTATGGATCATGGGCCTGGCAGGTATCTTGTTTCTGGGCTGCGATACGTTGCCGGGGGCGCCTTCGCTGGTAGGTAGGCCGCCGGTAGTTTCCGACTTTAGCTTTTCGCCCGATTCCGTCGACGTGGCAGCATTGCCACCTGATCAGGTCCGAGGAGACATTGTCTTGGTGCCGCTTTCGATGGCTGTTACGGCGCGCGATCCCGATGGGTCTGTTGAGCAAGTAGCTTTCGTCGTGCGAGCCCCCTTGCAGACGACCGAGCCGGTGGTTACCGGAACGTTGCAGGCCGTAGGCGGGGATCGCTATGCCGGAGCAGTAACGCTGCAGCTTCAGCGGGCCCAAGTCGGCCCTTATACCGTGCTGGTCTATGCGGTAGACAATGAGCAACGCCTAAGCAATCAAGTCCGCGGGATTTTGTGGTTTTGGGCAAGGGGGGGCCCTCCGGTAATCGAAGAGGTGGTGGTGCCCGACACGTTACGGCGTCCTCCGCCTGGATCTCCACCAGTTACCTTCCGGGTTGTAGCACGCGTATCCGATCCCGATGGTCTGGCGAACATCTTGCGTGTAGAACTGCGGGTTGCGGGCGGAGCGCCCATTTTGCTTTGTGATGATGGGGGGCAAGGTAGCTGCGGTGGGGTTCCTAACAGCGGCGACGAGGTAGCCGGCGACGGCCGTTTCACGATAACACTTGCTTTGGCGAGCAACAATGTGCCCGGTGTCTATCCTTTTGTCTTTCAAGCTATTGACCGAACCGGATTGACCAGCGAGGAGGTACGCCGTGATGTGGTGGTGGAATAAATCGATCCTATGGGCAGGAATCCTTAGCCTGCTACCCCTTTCACTTTGGGCTCAGTCCAAGGTCGATTGGACCCAACGGATCGCTGCCCTACTCCCTGTTTCGGGTATTGCCGACAACTTTGTTAGCAACCTGGCGGCACGCGGAGATTCGCTCTGGATTGGTCCGCGCTTAGACCTTACCTTTGATGGCGGCCAAACCTGGTACCGGGCTCCTGTTGACTCTATTACCCAAGGGCGCGGTCGTGTATATGCGCTGCTGGTTGTAGGCGACACGGTGTGGGCGAGTTTAGGTACACGCTATCTGGCCGACCTAAACGGCGATGGGATCGACGATGACGTATTCGAGGCTGTTGGATTGGTTTTCTCGACCGATGGCGGCGAGAGCTGGAGCTTCCGCTTTCCGCCGCTTGATGCGCCTACCGACACTGTAATCCAGTATGGCATCTCTCGTCTTCCGGCCATCCCTATTGTTTCTCCGCAGCTTACAACCACCTTTGACCTGGCCTATGATCGATTGCGGCGCCGACTTTGGATAGCAAGCTGGTATGGTGGGTTGCGCTATTCCGACGACTTAGGCCGCACCTGGCATCGCGCCGTCTTGCCTCCCGATACGCTCGACGCGTTGCGCCCCGAGCAGCTTTACTCCTTTCGGGTTGGACCACCTACCAGTGCACAAGATCGCTATGACAATTATTTTGCTTTTGCCGTGCACGTGGATGGCACAGGAACCGTGTGGGCTGGAACAGCCGGGGGAATTAATCGCTCGGAAGATGGGGGAATGAGCTGGGATCGGTTTGCCAACAAAGGCCACCCCAATGCTCCGACGGGGAACTGGATTGTGGCAATTGCTGAACAGGTGCGGCCTAATGGTCAACGCGTGTTGTGGTTTGCTACGCGTCCAGCAGGGCAAGCGCTAGGTGAAACGTTTGGCATTACCCGTACCCCGGATGGCGGCCGCACCTTCGAGCAAGTGTTACTTGGTGAGCGAATCAACGACTTTGCATTTCGAGGCGACACCGTATACGCTGCCGGTGATAACGGGCTATTTGTCTCGGTCGACCAGGGGCGCACATGGCAAACAATTCGAGATTTTTACGATCCTACCTCTAATCGTGTGTTGCGGCCTGATGTACGTGTTTTGGCCGTAGCCACTACGCGCACCTATCTGTGGATTGGGACTTCTGATGGGTTGCTTCGCAGCGATGATGGCGGTCGCACCTGGCGTCTGTTTCGGGCTGAAGTTCCTTTGAAGCCTACAACCCCTTCGCCCCAAGTCCCTCAGGTGCATACTTATGCCTACCCCAATCCATTTTCGCCTGTGCTGGATACTTTTGTGCGCATCCGCTACGATCTGGAGCAGCCTACATCGGTACGCGTGTACGTGTTTGACTTTGGGCTGCAGCGCGTGCGTACGCTTTACGAAGGCACCCAAGCAGCCGGAGCTCACGAGGTGATTTGGGACGGACTTGACGCGCGGGGGGTACGTGTGGCCAACGGGGTTTATTTCTATGCTGTAGAGACCAACACGACTACCTATTGGGGCAAAATTCTGGTGATTGAATGAAGCGCATCTTAGGCGTGATTCTGCTGCTTAGCATTGGGCCGGTGCAGGCCCAAGAAGCCGGTATATTTGCTCGGCTTGCTCTGGATGCTCGTGCCCTCGCGCTCGGGCAAGCACTAGTAGCTGACGTTGAGGGCGCTTCAGCTTATTATAATCCTGCACTTGCTGTTTTTACCAAGCGGCCTGGACTGGGGGTTAGTGCAGCATTTATGGCGCTCGATCGAGAGCTACAAAGCGTGCACTTAGCTGCCAAAATGCCGCCACAGGCTGGCATTGCAGCGGTTCTGCGGCATGGAGGAGTGCGGAATATCGATGGTCGAGATGGCAGCGGCTACCATACCCAAACCTACAGTACTGACGAGTACACGTTGCTTGTCGCATTTGGGACGCGGCTATTTGAGCGTTGGCTAATTGGAGCCGGACTCCAGTTTTATCGCGCTGATTTGTTCGAAGGGCTACAGCCTGTTCAAAGTATTGGTATCGATCTCGGGATGATTTACCGTGCTGCGGAAACCCTGCATCTGGGGCTGACCATTGACGATTTGCTGGCCCGATACACGTGGAATTCGTCGACGCTCTACGGGCCGCAGCAAGGCAGCACTACGTCGGACCGTTTCCCTATTCGCGCGCGGTTGGGAGTTTCATGGGTAGCTCTGGCTGGACGGCTTCAGCTGTTGGGAGAGTACGAAACCTCGTTCACTTCTGTTGAAGTGCGGCGACGGGCGGTTCGTCTGGTGGGGGATACACCTCGGGAAGGGCTCGTTTCTGAGCGCCGCTGGGCGCATGCTGGGCAGCTTCGCATGGGCGCAGCCTATCAACTGACTGAAGCCTTTCAGGTGCAAGGGGGTCTCGACCGCATGGGGCGGCTCCCAGAAGCCGGAGGATGGCAACCCGCCCTGGGTTTTGTCTTAACCTCTCAGGTGGGGAACTTGCCCTTTCAGGCTGGTTATGCCGTTCAGCTTGAACGCTATGGACTTCCTCCCCTGCACATGCTTTCGATGCAGGTATTTTTCTAAGCTGTTTGCAGTCCTCTTTGAGCCGTCGGCCCTACTCTGAAGCCGGTAGAAACTTAGGGGTTAGATAGCGCATAAAGAACTCATAAATGCGCAGGATGCGGTCCATACGCCGTTTGGGATTGCCAGAGCGTGATAGCTCGTGCCCTTCGTCGGGATAGCGGACGTACTCGACGGGACGACCCAAAATTTTCAAGCTCTTATAGAGCATTTCACTTTGTGAAACCCCTGTGCGTAAATCCTGATCGCTATGCAGAATTAGCAACGGGGTGCGAATCTGGTTTACCCAGGTAATCGGAGCGTTGTACAAGATAAGGTCACGTACAGAAGCCGTGTCGCCATGCAGCAAAGCCGGCGTTTGGGCCTCCCAGGGATAGCCGCCAAAGTGCCAGGGGACCAGGCGCCAGGCATTTCCTTCGCCTAAAAAAGTTTGTAGATCGTAGACGCCGCGTTGTACTACAGCAGCTTTAAACCGGTGGTCATGGGCCACAATCCAAGCCGTTAGATAGCCGCCATAAGAGCCGCCGGTAATAACTTGGCGTTCGGGATCGATCCAGGGCAGACGGGCAGCTGCGCTTGCTGCGGCCAGCACATCTGCTGCTGGCCCGTCTCCCCAATTTTGGTAGTTTGCTCGGCGAAAGGCCTGGCCATAGCCTTCCGACCCACGAGGGTTTGAAAAGACGACCGCAAAGCCCTGGCTGGCAAAAAATTGGAACTCATGCCACATGGTAGCTTCGCCGGGTCCCCACATAGCCGCCGGCCCACCGTGGATCTGTACAAGCAGGGGATAACGTTTACCTCGCTCAAAGAAGGCCGGTCGCATAACCCAGTATTGAATGGTTAGGGTATCATGGCGCACCGTAAAGGCTTCAGGCCGGCTTAACCGCTTGTTGCGTAGCCAGGAGGCATTATGCTCGGTTAGGCGTTTGGGCTGTTTAAAAGCCAAATCGGCCGCATAGAGTTCGTAAGGGTTGGTGGCTTCGGTAAGGATATAGTAAACTGTAGCCCTGCTTAGGTCATAATCCCGCACGCCTTTGTCAAAGTCGAGAAGGCGTTCGATTTGAGGCTCTAGGCGCACGATTTCGTGGGTTGAAAAGTAGGCTCGAGAGGTTGTCGTGGTATCGGGTGCTTGGGAGCCGGGCCGGGGGGGATGTAGATTAAAAAACGGGATGCGATAGAGCGGAAAGCCGCCGTTTGAAGGAGCTACGAAGTACAGGTAACGCATGTCGGGGGCCCATTTTAGGTTGCTCACCGAACGGTCGAAATGCAGCGTGAGCAGCTCGGGCGGGTGGCGGCCATCGAGGCGAAACAGGCCAATTTCAGTCTGGGCATAGCCAGAGTCGGCCAATGGAGAAGCTAAAAAAGCAATCCACTGCCCATCCGGTGAAGGGCGCGGTGAAAACAGGGCGTAGCCCTCGAGCTCCAACAGCAAATGGATACGCGCGGAGTCAACATCAATTAGATAAAGGTTACTGCCTCGGGTGCGGTCGGGATGGCGTGTAGAGTCCAGCAAGGCTGTAGCGATGACCTGCCGGCCATGCGGAAGCCATTCTGCATTTGTAAATGAAAAAAACCCCTTAGTTAACGCACGAGGTTGGGCGTTGGGGTGTGGCGGTACAACGTAGAGATGCTGGAAGCGCAAGCGGGGTTCAAGCGCTTGTTCTCCCTGAAAGTTAAGCCTGTAGAAGACACGTGGATTATTCTCAGCTTCGTTCTGAGCTAGCCAAGCACGGATTTCTGCCAGTGAGCCGTCGGGGTTAGGGCGGACGCCGATTGTATCGGCTGGTGTACGTTCTGGGCGCTCTTCGGGCCAGGGGAGAGTTTCTTCCGAGCGGCGCACTTCGTTTTCCGTAAGTGAAGCCGAAAAAAGGAGTAACGAGCCATCGGGACTCCAGCGAGGCCGGGAAGCGCCATGACGGAAGTTGGTAAGCGGATACGCTTCCCCACCAAAGACCGAAATGAGAAAAATCTGGGGTTTGCCGTTTACGGGGCGTACAAAGGCGATCCGGTCGCTTTCGGGATGCCAAGCGGGTTGGCTAGCTGTGCGTTCGCCGTAGGTGTAAGCGCGCGCAGGGCTACTGCCATCGGTAGGAAGCAAATAAAGGTGCGTGCGGTAAGCATAGCGAACCGTGGGTTCAGTAGAAGCGGTGTCGATCTGCCGCACAATGTAGGCAACAAAGCGGCCGTCTGGCGAAACGGTTAGGTCTTCAAGCTGACGAATCCGGAGCAAATCGGTAACGCGGATGGGTTCGCTGCCCTCTTGCCCGTAGGCAGCAAGCGCCATCAGCCATAAACCTATAACCGTTAGGCTGTACCAACGTCTAGGCATGGTGGCAATGCATCTTTGGAAAAGTCCTCTGAAAACCCAAAGATACAATCTCTACGTTAGAAAAGGGTAGTGAGGTGCGCTTATTCAAAACCCAGAAGGCGACCGCCTTGATAGACCAAAAGCGAAAACAAATAAGCCAGGGCAAACATGTACCCCCACATGACGGCCGGCCACTTCCAGGTGTCTAGCTCCCGACGGGCTACAGCAAGCGTGCTCATGCATTGCAAGGCAAACACGTAAAAGACCATCAGGCTAACGGCTACCAAAGGGGAGAAGGCCGGATCGGCACGCAGCGCCTCACGTAGGATAATTTCATTTTCGCCTGCGTGGGCGACGCCATAGATCGTCGCCATCGTGCCCACAATGACTTCTCTGGCCGGGAAAGAAGAGATGATGCCGGCCGTAATTTTCCAGTCGAAGCCCAACGGTCGCATTAGAGGCTCCAACATATGGCCAAGGCGGCCGATAAAGCTTTGGCGGATTTGCTGTGCAGCTTCGGCGTCGGTAATGGGCGTCAACCGGTCTTCGTAGGTGGCTTCAAGCGCTTCAAAGGCTTCTAGGGGAGCGCCTACGGCGTGCAGGCTGTCGCGGGTTTGCAGGTACCAGGTCTCTAGTGCGTGACGCTGCGCCAAAAGCTCAGGATCTAAAGTAGCCCGAGGAAAGCTTGCTAAAAACCAGATTACGATACTCAGGCTAAAGATAATCTTACCAGCACGGGTGACAAACGCTTTGGCCCGATCGAGCATCCGGTAGATGATCTGCTTAAACTGGGGGGCTCGATAGGGGGGCAGTTCCATTACGAAATACGAGCTTTCGCCTTTAAACACAAACGTCTTGAGTACCCAGGCGGCGGCGAAGGCCATGCTGGTACCCAGCAAATAAAGGCTAAACATGGCCAGTCCCTGGGCATTTAGCGGACCAAGTACTGGCACACTGGGAATAAAGGCCGCAATGAAGAGCGTGTAGACGGGCAAACGGGCTGAGCAGCTCATAAGCGGCGTGACCATGATTGTGATGATGCGGTCGCGCTCGTTATCTAATGTACGGGCAGCCATGATTGCTGGAACGGCACAAGCGTAGCCGCTTAGGAGCGGCACGACTGAAGCTCCACTTAGACCTAGCCGCCGCATAAGCCGATCCATAATGAACGCCGTGCGCGCCATGTAGCCGGTGTCTTCCATAAGGCCCAGGAAGAAAAACAAAAGCAGGATTTGCGGCAGAAAGACCAGCACATTGCCTACACCCGTAAGGGCACCATCGACAATCAGGTCCTCTACAAACCCATCGGGGAGCAGCGTACGCGCCTGTTCACCGGTCCAGGCTACGGCGGTTTCGATAGCGTCCATAAAGGGTACGGCCCAACTAAAAATGGCCTGAAAGATGAGCAGCAGGATCCCTAGAAAAATCAATGGGCCCGCTATGCGATGCGTAAGCACGGCGTCGATACGGTCTGAAAGCGTGCGTTCCTGGGCATCTGGTCGCTTACGCAGCACTTCGGCCACCAGCGGACTAAGCCAGCCATAGCGACCGATCATTTCAGCCTGGCGATAGGGGACTTTGCGCGCTTCAAGCGTCTGACGAGCAGCAAGCACAGCCTGGTAAAAGCGGGGGGCGCGTGTGCGCCACTCGTCCAGCAGGGTATCGCTGGTTAGGGCACTTAATGCTTCGAAAAAGCGCTGACGTTCAGGTATGTCAGGCGCTTCCTCACCTAATTGTTGGCTGAGCGCTTCAACTACCGAAGCCACGGCTGGCATCAGCGTCCAGCGGCGCTCAGCGGTGGGCGAAGGTACACCGCGCAACAGAATTTCTTTTAGCCGATCGATACCCTGGCCCTTGCGAGCTACCATTGGGACCACCGGCACGCCCAAGCGTTTGGCCAGTGTGTTGACGTCCAGCTCCAGGCCGTTTTCGGCCACAGCATCCATCATGTTGAGCGCAACCACAACAGGCCGCCCTAAGTCCATGATTTGGGTAACCAAATAGAGGTTGCGCTCTAGGTTAGTGGCATCAACCACGCACACCACCACGTCGGGCGCTGGTTCGCCGCGCATGCGTCCTACCAACACGTCGTAGGCCACGCGCTCGTCCATCGAGCGTGGATTTAGGCTGTAGGTGCCGGGCAAGTCGACGATTTCGACATCCTCGTGGCCTATAAGGCGACCGCTTTTGCGCTCAACGGTCACGCCTGGATAGTTGGCGACCTTCTGGCGTAGGCCGGTTAGCAGGTTGAAGACGGTAGTTTTGCCTACATTGGGATTCCCCGCCAAGGCAACGCGGTGCACAATGGCCGGCGCCTGGCCATCGGAGAGCAGCGTCGTCGTGGTGGGCTCGTGGCAGCTTCCACTCATAAACGCTCGACCAAGATTAACTCCGCCTCGTGTTTGCGGATTGAGAGATGAAAGCCCCGGACTTTAAGGTCAAGAGGGTCGCCTAAGGGGGCCAGTCGAACCAGTTCTACGATAGTACCGGGCAAAAGCCCCATCTCGAGAATGCGGGAAGGCAGGCGATCTGTTACATAACCTGTCACCCGACCCCGCTCACCTGGCCGGAGATCTTTAAGCGTGGTCATGGTTTAAGCAGGCACGGCAAAAAGCCGCATGGCAATTTCGCGCTGAAGGGCTAATCGACAGGTGCCAACACCCAAAATGCATTTGTCGGCATTGAGCATCACGCATGCTCGGCAACCCTCACGTACCCCAAGCTCACGCAACCGCTGCGCCTGCGCATCATCAAGGGCTAACCACGCAATCTCCACATATTGCCCTTGCCGAAAACACGTCAGCGGGACAGCTTCATGCTGCATGACACCCTCCGGCCAGCTTTTCCTTAGACGTAGTCTAAATGATCGTGTGCGAAAATGCAACGCTTGGGCCTGTGGGAGTTTCCTTTTCAAGAATTATTGACGGCGGCTTCGACGGGTTGCAGTTTTAGATCGCGCAGACGCAATTGCACACGTGCTTGGCCTTGCCAATGGTCTTCGTGAATAGAAAATGCCAATGCCAGCGGATATCCTTCGCGGCGGCTGCGCATCACAAGGGGGAGTAGTTTCCCAAGTCCAAAGCCAACCACTTCAAAGGGAGGATCTTCTGGATGGGTTCGCTGACGCACGTAAAACTTGAGGTGCTTGTTTTCGGGGCCAACGAGCTGAGGCTCGCCAACCACTTCTAAATCGCGGGCCATAAAAAGCGGCTCTTCATTTTCGGGGCCATAGGGTTCAAACTGTCGCAGAATGCGGTAGAAGCGTTCGTTGAGTGTGTGCAGATCGACCAGCGCATCGATTTCCAGTCGGGGGATGAGCAGTTCAGGCGTTAGGCGTGCACCAACGGCTTCGTTGAAGCGTTCGCGAAAGGCTTCTAAGTTAGCTTCTTCCAAGGCCAGGCCGGCTGCATAGGTGTGGCCACCAAATTGCAGCAGTAAATCTTCGCAGTCGTGCAGGGCTTCGTAGATGTTAAGGCCAGCTATAGAGCGTGCTGATCCTTTTAAAATAGAGTCTACCGCGCAAAGCAAGATGGTTGGGCGGTAGAAGCGTTCGACAATACGGCTGGCTACTATGCCGATGACGCCTAAGTGCCATTCGGGCCGATAAAGCACCAGCGCGTGGCGATGGTCGCTTGCGGTAATCTGGCGTTCGGCCTGGGTGATCGCTTCATCGAGCGTCTTGCGGTCGAGTTGTTGGCGCTCCCGGTTAGCGGCGTCTAGTTCTGTAGCCAGGGCTTCGGCTGTCTCTTCGTCGGCGGTTAGCAACAAGGCAACGGCCCGGTTGGCATCGCCTAGGCGTCCGGCTGCATTAATGCGTGGGGCCAGTCCGAAAACCAAACCGCGCATGGTAAGCGTCTCCAGCGGCCAGCGGGCTTTTTCGGCCAAAAATTTTAGGCCTGGACGCGCAGTTTGGCGCAGGTGGCGCAACCCTTCAGCCATGAGAATGCGGTTTTCGCCAGTTAGGGGTACAATGTCGGCTGCAGTTGAAAGCGCCACCAGATCGAGGTAGGCAAAGGCAGCCTCTGGAGACTGGCCCAGCACATGGAGCGTTGCCTGCACCAGTTTAAAGGCTACCGCACAGCCAGAGAGTTCAGGAAACGGATAAGCGCAGTCGGGACGCTTGGGATCCAGTACAGCAACGGCCTGAGGCAGTTTGGCGCTAGCCGTATGGTGGTCACAGATGATCAGGTCAACCCCTCGGGAGTGGGCATAGGCGGCCTCTTCAGCAGCGGTAATGCCACAGTCCAGTGCGATCAGGAGGCGTGTGCCGGCTTCTAAGGCCTCTTCGAGGGCTTTCTGCGTTAGCCCATAGCCGTGCCGAAAGCGGTTAGGGACAAAGTAACGAACAGGTACGCTGTACGCCTGCAAAAATAAAGTCATCAGTGCCGTGGCTGTGGTGCCGTCTACGTCGTAGTCTCCATAGACCAATACAGGTTCTCGATCTGTAATGGCACGTGCCAGCCGGTGTGCAGCCACCTCCATATCGGCCATAAGAAAAGGATCGTGGAGTGCCTCCAACTGGGGCCGGAAAAAGCTGCGGGCTTCTTCAAAGGTCGTAATGCCACGAGCGATCAACGCCCGCGCAAGCGGCTCCGGCAGCCGATTGAGGGCTTCACTAAGGGCTGCAATAAGGTCTGGACTTGGATTGGCCTTGCGGACCCACCGGTATTTGTGCATGCGCACGTAGGGGTAAAACGTGAGGGCTGACTACCCTAAAGTTATTGGTAGAACCCTGAGCGGCGCAACGGAAAAATGAGGGCGCTGTGCAGCCTCAAATAATCGAGGGAGGATGCGTGCAGGGGCCTGTGCTACCCAAGCCCGAAAGCGAAGGGTAACTTCGGAGGGACTGGTCGGCACGCCTGGCGGTGGCAAAACAGACAACAGAGGATCCAGATCAAACCGCGGACTCCATAGGCCTCCGCCCAAAGTGGCCAAATCGTGCGCGTTACAACGTTGCTCAAAGTGCCCTTCGACCGGTACCACCAGCACGGGTTTACCCAAGTAAAGTGCTTCGGAGACTGTTTCGAAGCCGGCCGTGCTCACAACAGCCCGACAACGGACCATCTGCTCCAAAAAACGTTCCGCGTGCAGGTGATAAAAGACAATCCCTGGCTGTGGAGACCAGCCATCGGGTTGTTCGGTGTTATCCCAGAAGACGTGCAGGAGAATTTCGGGATGCTGTTGCTGCCAGCGGATGAGGTCTTCAGCATAGCCGCGGTTAAGCAGGTAGACCAGGATAAAGGGTTCGGTAAGTCCCAAAGGCTGTTGAAACAGGGCTGGCCGCAACAGGGGCGGCACTACGTATAGCCGTCGGTTGGGTAGGTCGGGTGTCTCGTAGAAAGAAAGGGCCAAGCGCAATGCACCCGAGGGGGTCGTAAGTCGGGTATAGGTCTTTAATAGATAGCGTTCCAACTTAAGCTCGGGTGGAAACGGATAGGCTGGATGCAGAAAAAAATACTGATGCCCAATGCTAACCAAAGGGGGCAGATGACGCTTAAACCGATACAGCACCCCAATCAGCGGCTCATAGAAATTGACAACCAGGTCGGGCTGATAAGCCTGAATGGCTTCAAGCAACTGTCGCAGGCTACGCCGAAATTCCGGCAATCGGCGCAGATTGGTTACTACAGTACGTATAGGTCGAATGTCACGAAAGCTATGATCGAAAGCAAAATTGGGAGAAGTAAACGTGTGGACTGGAGCAAGGATAGTCTCAAGGAAAGATGGGGGAATTGCTCGCTCTCGGCTATGGCCTACTAGGACAGCGACCACCTCGTGGCCCGCTTCACGAAGCAGTTGACCTAAAGCTAGGGATTGCGTGAGATGCCCTCGGCCTTCGCCTTGTACGACGAACAGCGCGCGCAACGGCGTTTCAAGGTTCATGCTGACGGACTATGGACCATAAGGCGGGGGATATTGAGAACATCGAGGTAGAGGGGCGAAATGTCAAGTAATAGCAGTCGATTATCGCTGCTTTACTCCTATTTGGTGAGATTGGCCGGCACCTGCAGGACAGGGATTCGATCTTGCCGTTGATGGCCGTCGCCTGAAGGTTGGGAGAAGACCGCGTCCGGTATCCAGTGCACAATCTCTAATCGACCATCGAAATGCTCGACTAGCGCCGTGCAGCTTTCAACCCAATCTCCTGTGTTAGCGTATAGAATGCCGTCAATTTCGCGTAGTTCGGCATGATGGATGTGGCCGCACACTACGCCTTCAACGTCGTGTTTAAGCGCTTCGTTAACGATAGCCCGTTCAAAGTCTGCGATGTACTGCACAGCTTTTTTTGTGCGGTGCTTTAGATAAGCTGAGAGTGACCAATACGACAAGCCCAACCAACGACGCACCTGATTGTACCACCGGTTGAGTCCCAGTACCAAGGCATATACCCGTGCACCCAGATGCGATAGCCAGGGGGCGTATCGAATGATACCGTCAAATTCATCTCCATGCAGGATCAGAAGCCGGCGGCCGTCTGCCGTGGTGTGCAAAGCGCTGGGACGCACAACGATCTCGTCAAGCTTAAGGCCATAATACTGACGTGCAAATTCATCATGATTACCAGGGATGTAGACAACGTGCGTACCCTTACGCGCTTTTTGCAGAATTTGCTGCAAGATGCCGTTGTGATAGGGATCCCAGTACCAGTGTCGCTTTAGGGCCCAGCCATCGAAAATGTCTCCCACCAGATACAAATAATCGGCGTCGTTTTGGCGAAGAAAGTCATAGAAGAAGTCAGCGCGGCAGGACCGCGTGCCCAAATGCACGTCTGAAACCCAGATCGTACGGTAGCAATTGTTACGCATTGCAACTGCTTTAGACCTAACCCTGTCGGCCTAAAGCTTAGCAATGCAACATTAGCAAACGATTACCAAAGCATCAGCAAATCATTTTCTTTTCCGCGTGCGATGCATTAGAGCCAGCCCTGGCTGCGGTACCAGGCAATGGTTTCTTGAATCCCTTCTTCAAGGGTAATTTGCTGTCGATAGCCGAAGTCGCGGTAGGCTTTGTCGACGGTGCACATTTTGCAGGCACGACGGATTTCTCGCGCTTTTTCGCGGTTGAGCGGAGGATAGGTACCTGTCAGCCGTCCGACAAATTCGACCAGTGCGCCAACCGGCTCAACCAAAAACGGAGGGATGTGAATTGTTAGGGCCCGGCGGCCTAAAGCGTGCAGCGTAGCATCACGGATTTCCTGCCACGAGTAGAAGCGCTCGCTGCTGATGAAGTAGGTCTGTCCGGTAGTAGCCTCCGATTCGGCCGCATCGACCATGCCGCGTACCAGGTCGCGTACGTGTACAAGGCTCAGCTCAGGTTTTTGTCCGCAGCCGATGATCGGACAGATACCCCGGCTGACGGTTCGGAAGAAGGTGTAAATATCGGCTTCTCGGGGGCCGTAGACGGCCGGTGGACGCACAACAACGATGGGTAGACGTTCGGCGTAGAGGACGCCGTCGGTGCGCGGCATCCGAAGGGCTTGTTCCATAAGGGCTTTGCTGCGGCCGTAAGCGCTAATAGGGTGCAAGGGGGTGTCTTCGGTAGCGACGCCGCCGGGACAGTAGCCTACGGCTGCCAGACTGCTGGTGATGAGTACTTTGCGCACGCCCGGGTTGGCTTCCAGTAGCGCGCCCAGGAGGTTTAGCGTGGCCGTAATGTTGCCTTGCTCAAAGGTGGCCCAATCACGCGCTCGGGTAACACCAGCCACATGAAAGACGACATCTACGTCCTGGAGCGCACGCCAAAGCACTTCGATATTCGAAAAGTCTCCCCGGATGGGGACGATATCAAGGCCTTCAAGCCAGCGCAGCTGGTTGCGGACCAGGCAGCGCACCTCGCGGTAGCCGCGACGTAACAGTTCTTCAACCAGGTGACTCCCGATAAAGCCCGTTCCGCCGGTAACAAACGCAATCCCTCGGTGCATGGAAGATTATGAATTAGCGAGCGCGTAGGGCGACTACGCACTCGACGTGATCGGTGTGAGGAAACAGGTCCACAGGCTGCACGGCCTCAATGCAATAATGTTCGCGGAGTAGTTTTAGGTCGCGTGCCTGCGTTTGGGGGTTGCAGCTTACGTATACAAAACGTTCTGGCCGAAGCTGGCCAATTCGGTGCACTACTTTAGGATGCATACCGCCCCGGGGTGGATCAACAATGATTACGTTCGGGCGACCGTGCAGGCGTACAAATTCGGGCGTGAGCACCTGGAGCAGATCACCAGCCACAAATGTGCAGTTGGTGATATGGTTAGATGCCGCGTTAGCCCAAGCGTTTTCTACGGCTGAGGCTATCAGCTCGACGCCTACAACGTGCCGCACATGGGGGGCGATAAAGATCGAGATGGTCCCTGTGCCGCAGTACAAATCGTAAACCAGGTCGTCGGGCTTAAGCTGGGCCAGCTCGCGGGTGACTTCATAGAGCCGCTCGGCTTGCGCTGTGTTGGTCTGGAAAAACGCCTCAGGGGCAATTTCAAATTGAAATGGGCCAATCTTGTCGTGAATCACACCCGGCCCAAAGATCGTGTATATGGCTTGGCCATAGGCAACCTGGGCAGGGCTACTGTTAATGATATTCACCAAGGTGGTGACTTCCGGAAACTGCTGCTGTAGGAAAGCCTTTAGTTTCGCCATGCGGGTTGGATCGTAGCGGCTGGTAACCAGGCTAACCATCACTTCGCGGGTTCGGGCGCCGGTGCGGATAACCAGATGACGCAGGTATCCCGTGTGGTGGCGGATGTCCCAGGGTTCCCAATGCTGCTTTTTGAAGAAGGTCCGCAGTTCATTAAGCAGGTGAACGGTGATGGGTTCGGGTAAGTGGCATTCTTCCAGATCGATTACCTTGTAGAAGTTGTTGGGCGCGTGCAATCCCACAGCGAAATGGCGGTCCAGCGGTTGTTGACTGGCGATTTCTTCAGGCGTTAGCCAGCGCTCGGTGCTAAAGGAAAACTCCATTTTGTTACGGTAACCATAAACCTGGGGAGAGGCCAACGTAGGGCGTACCTCGATGGCTTCAAAGCCGCCGTGATGCACGAGCGCTTCATAGACGCTTTGCCGCTTAGCTTCGAGTTGGGCTTCGTAGTGTACGTGTTGCCACTTACAGCCGCCGCAACTGCCAAAGTATCGGCAGCGTGGCGTTGTGCGCAGCGGGCTAGGTTCCAGAAGCGCAACAATGCGGGCTTCGGCGTAGCTGGCCTTGCGTTTGGTGACGCGGACGCGTACTCTGTCGCCCGGCACGGCACCTTCGACAAAGATCACATAGCCGTCTACGCGGGTAAGCGACTTTCCGCGGTCGGCAAACTTTTCGATGCGCAGTTCCAGTTCAGCGCCTTTGTGCAGCACGTCTCGATCAAGAAAAGCAACAGGGCAAAAAACCCGCAAAGCTGTTGCAAGTTCAGCCTTAATCGGTAAGAAGCGAAGGAAGCTGGCGTTCGGCCTGCTGGCCGGCTTCAAGCCACCACCGCAAGGCCTGGGGACGGTTGGCGCATGCAGCCAAAACGTGCACGAGTTCGACCTGTCGTGCAGCTACATAGCGCGCCAGCGCTTGCAGGACCGCAGCGCCTGCAGAGGGATTCCGTTTGAGCAGTAGCTTCAGGTCAGGGCGGAAGAAACCCAGCACCTGGACGTCGGTTACGGCCTGGGCTGTTTCCAGGCGTCGGAATGCTCCAAGCAGCGCCAGATGGCCGCAGGTGTCATATTCTCCCAGACGAGCCAATTCTTGAGGGGCTTCCTCGACATCCACCAGCAAGCGAACAGTTCCTTCTACGATGATATACATGCCCAAACCTGGGTCCCCCTCGTAGTAGAGTACTTCTTGGCGGCGATAGGTGCGTTGGTGCAGGAGGGGGATTAGGTGGTGCAGGGTAGTTTGAGGTAAATACTGAAAAATGGGAACGCGGCGTAGCACATAGAGCAGTTCTCGAGTGCGGCCCGCCTCTTGAGGGCGGGCAATATGCAGATAGAGGCGTTGCAGGCTGTGCCAAAGCGCGTGTAGCATCATTGTTTTGCTAAAACGTATGACCAATCCCAAAATGCAACATGGGTCGGTGCAAGCCGTCAGGCAGCAGGGTGGTTCCCGTGCGTGCAGGATCGTGGATGCGGTAAGCCAAATCTAAACGAACAATCAGATATTCCCAAGCCAGGCGTAAGCCTAAACCACTGCTCCAGGCTAGCTCGCGGTAAAAGCGATTGAAGCGAAAGCGTCCGGCCTCTGGGCCTGGATTTCGCGGGCCCAGCCATACGTTGCCGACATCGGTGAATATAGCCCCAATCCAGTCGGCTGCCAGGATGCGATGCAGTAGGCGTTGACGAAGTTCTGCACTGGCTTCAAACTTGATCTCACCCCCTAACAAGTTAGCACCTTCAAGATTTTCTGCAAAGCGAATACGGCCGGGACCCAATCCACGCAGGGGCCACCCACGGACGCTGGAGGCCCCACCGCTGTAGAAACGACGGTCGAAAGGAATTACATCGGGTATACCTACAGGTTGCGCCCATCCGAGCTGAAGCTTCCAAGCAAAGACGGTGCTGCTTTGTAGCCGTTGATATTGCCTTAAATCGGTGGTCAAACGCACGTACGGACGGTACAACAGCCGGTTGCCCGAGGCGGCTTGTCGAAAGAAGGGTAAGCCAGGTAGTGTGCCTTCGTGCATGCCCGGTGTAAAGACGTAGCGGTCGAGCAGTTCTGAGATAAAGGCTCCGGCTTCGAAGGTTAGTTCATAGAGGTAGCCTTGGTCCCGCAACAAAGGATTGAGCCGGGCAGCCTGAAGCGTATAGCGCAGCGCGTCGTTGATTTGGGGTACCGTATAGTCATCTAAAAGCTGAGCGCGTTGCACGGGATCCTCAATAGGGCGCAGTACCTCATCGAGAAAAGCAGCGCGAAAGCCGTTTAGTGTATCTGGGTTACTAAGGCTGAGGTCTATCAGGTCGATCAAGGACGTGAGCGCTGCAGTATGCTGAAGTTCCAGTCGAAAGCGGGCGGTACCACGGCCCCGGATAGCTAAGCGTAAAGCGTCTCGGCGGGCAGTAAGCCAGCTAAGCGAGAGTCGGGTACGGGCGTCATAAAGCCGTAGCCAGCGTTCAAGCGCACCAAAAGGGATGATGGCATATGGATAGAGCAACGAAGCCGTAAGCTCAATTTGCGCTGAGGTAAGGAGTCCTTCTTCAAAATTGCCTGAAATTGACCCCGCCGTACGTAAGCTGAACGTTTCAGCGTTCCCCAGCAGATTGGCGTTTTCATAGGTAGCTGCGATCCCGGCTCCGAGTTCATTTTCTGCTCCTGTTAGGGGACCACTGCGTTGCAGCATGAACGTCTCCAAGCGCAGCCGGTGGCGGGGGCGTGTCGTTAGCGTAATGGTTAGCGGCAGCCGCGGTGCAGCTTCGCCAAGAAGGTACGTTGTATCGCCCCATAGGGGGGCAAATCGTACATAGGTGAAGAGGCCTGTAGCCTCCAGTCGGCGTCGTGCATTAAGGAGCTGGGCATAACTGTACCACTGTCCGGGTCGTACCTGAAGCATACGGGTTAAAAACGCAGGCTTTAGGCGGCTTTCTTGGCGGCGTGTGATGATCGCGCGTCCTGCGGTCAGGCTATCGGCTACTGGCGGAAGCACAAGGGTATCCCGCCTGAGGTACAATCCAGGCTCTGGGCCATCGACTTCGATATATAAATCGCCCAAGCGATAGCGGGGGCCTGTGTGTACTTGCAGGATTAGGTCAAAGGAATCCGGTCGGGCAGGAATCACGATAGCCCGAATTGAATCGCGTGTTACTGCAGCAAAGCCTGCGTTCCAGAGAAATTCCATTAAATGTCGGCGTTCTTCGAGCAGGCTCAGCTCGGAGTAGCGTTGCATTTGGGCTAGTCGATGCAGGGGTTGCTGAAGATCCAGGGGGCGATGGCGCAAGGCCGAACGTTGCATCAACGTGCGTTGTTCGGCTGGTGTCAGGTGTTCCAACCCTGCATAGGTGATCTGCCGCAAGAAGGTTGGTGGGCCTTCATCGATGTGGAACGTGATGCGCAGAAGGCCTGGTCGTAGCGTATCGTAATGGGCTTCAACGCGGGCTTGAGGAAAGCCTTCCTGGTGGTAAAACAGGGTAAGGCGTTCAACATCGGAGGTTACCAAAGAGGTGTCGTAGTAGGCTGGTGGTTCGCCGCTGGCCATTAATGCTCGGCTTAGCGCGCCGCCCAGGCGGCCGGAAGCGCCCAGTTCATAAAGCCAGAGCCACCAGGTGAGACCAGGGATGCCTAAGAACTGTCGGTTTGCCGTGGTGCGCACGTAGAGGCGCAGGGTTTCGTCAGGAAAGGCCCGGTTTCCTTCCAGGCGCACCTCTCGAACCAGCCAGGGAGAAAAAATTTGCTGCTGGGTTTGCCCCCACACGGGAGGGCTACCCAGCAGCCCCCAGCTAAACAGCATGATAAGCAGGCAGTGTAGACGGGGAGAGGCCGGATGACCGACGGGCATTCGGGTGCCGCCTACTCTTCTTCGTAGTAGAAATCGTCGTCGGCCGTAGGATAGTCCGGCCATATTTCTTCAATGCTCTCGTAAGGCTCCCCGTCGTCCTCCAGTTCCTTGAGGTTTTCAATCACCTCGATGGGTGCACCCGTACGCTCGGCGTAATCAATCAGCTCATCGCGCGTGGCCGGCCAGGGTGCATCCTCCAGGTAGGAGGCCAGCTCCAGTGTCCAGTACCCCATCGTCGGCACACAGGTTTGGTTAATAGGTTATATCCACTCCTTTCTTGGGGCCGGCACAATAGCACACCGTCCCGAAAAAGTCAAGAGGCTAATAGAAGGTCTTGGCTTTTTTCCCTATCGGGGAAAAGGGAAACGGGTTCCCGAAATTGCGTCACAACAGAGAAATTTTTTGTTTTAGTCCAGCGAGATCGTAGACCGTTCAGCAGCTTCCAGCAACCGCTGGTATTCATGCGGTGTCATGCTGGGAGCCACAAATTGCAAAGGATTGAGTGGGCGCCCTTGCCGATCACGGACTTCGTAATGCAAGTGAGGGCCAGTAGAGTAGCCGGAGTTTCCACTTAAGGCAATTTGGTCACCCCGCTCTACTTTCTGGCCGGGGCGTACCAGGATTTTGGACAGATGACCGTAGAGCGTCTGGTATCCTGTAGCTGGATGATCGATGAGGATATAGTTGCCGTAGCCGCTATTGCGGCCAGTTTCACGGACAATACCATCGCCCGGAGCATAAACGGGCGATCCATAAGGTAAGAGGATATCGATCCCTTCGTGGACTTTGCGGACGCGCAGGATGGGATGCAGCCGCATGCCAAAGCCCGAAACGACAGGACCATCTGCTGGAAGGAGCGCAGGCATCTGGCGTCGCCATGCTTCACGCCGTTCAGCCAGCGTTAAAAGCTCGCGAAAACTGACATTCTGCAGCGCAATCTGGCGCTCTAAAGCATCCAGTTTCTGTGAGGTTTCGCGCAACAACGTAGCGGTGGGTTTGCTATAGCGGTCAAACGTCGCATAAGCATCGCTACCGCCTATGCCGACCCGACGTACATCTTCTGCGATGGGCTCTGCCTGTAGCAAAGTGCGATAGAGGGACTGGTCGTGCGCTGCCAGCTCGTTGAGCTGGTGCGCGAACTGATCCAGCTTTTGGCTCATGCGGCGAAGCTGCGCCCGAAGGGCTTCGTTTTCAGCCTCTAGGGCTAACTCGCGGGGAGTAGCCAAACGGCCTTCCACCTGCCAAACCACCACGCCACCCAGACCTACAAGGACCAATAGCCCCATCAAAATCCAGAGCACACGCCGGGAAGAAGGCGGCCGTACCTCGACAAACGAGCACGTGGCGTGGTCGAAGTAATAGTAGCGGTTTTTAGACATAAGGGCAATCACACTTACACCACGGCGTCGCGTGTTGGCCTTCTCTACCAAAAAAATCGTACCCGAAAAGCGCTACCCTTCCTCTCGTCCGGCCGGGCTATGTCTTAGAAGGCCAAAGCGCTTAGGAAAATACAGGCTTGACCCTTTTCTGTCAACAGGAGGGCTGTGGACAATACGATAACTTTGGTTTCTTTTTTACGCGCCGATACGCTTATTCGTAATCCTGCTCAAAGTACTCTGTCCCACGAAGCGGCACTGAGGAGGCTTTTTGACGAATGCGTTCGCTCAAGCGACGGGCAAACACTTCTGCGGGATCGTAGCCATAGTGGCGTAAGAGATGGTTCATGGCAATCACCTCGCAAAGTACCGTAATGTTTTTGCCCGGTGTGATTGGAACCTTGACCATAGGCAACTCGACATCCAACAGACGATAGGTCTCCTCTACCATATCAAGTCGAGTGTATTCGGCATTAGGATCCCAGAGCTCCATTTTCACAACAATTTCAATTCTTTTCTGAAAACGAATGGCCCGTACGCCAAACATTGCCCGTACGTCGATAAGCCCGAGCCCGCGTACTTCCATGAAGTGCTGAACCAGGTCGGTGCCGGTGCCCATAAGCACGGTTTCCTCTTTGCGGGTGACGATAACCACATCGTCGGCAACCAAGCGGTGGCCGCGTTCAACCAGGTCGAGGGCTACTTCACTTTTACCGATCCCCGGCTTACCGATCAGCAGTAGGCCGATGCCGTAGACGTCGACCAGCGAGCCGTGCACAGCTGTTTGGGGTGCAAACTGATCATTAAGAAAGTCGCGCAGCAGGGCCATGAAACGGGTTGAAGGTACCGGTGTGCGATAAATCGGCACACCGGCCTCATCAGCCATCTGCACCAACTCTGGATCCAGCTCGTTGTTATCGGTTAGGAAAATGCAGGGAATGGGGAATTGCAGCAAATTCTGGAAAGCTTTGCGTCGCTGGTGCGGAGGTAAATGGCGCAAGTACCGGTTTTCCGTGTTGCCTAAAATCTGGACGCGCTGGTAGGTAAATAATTCGGTGTACCCAGCTAAGACCAGGCCGGGGCGGTTCAGTTCGCTTTCTACAACCAGGCGCAGCGTGTCGTCGGCCGCATTGATCCGTTCGATCGGGAGGCCTACGGTCTTTTGAAGGTGTTCGACCATAAAGGCCACCGTGATGGATTCTTTGCGGTAGACTTTAAAAGGCTGGTAGGGCATGGCCGGCAAAAAGGCTAATGGTTAAGGTACTGGAATATGGGCTAAGAGCTGCTCAATGACTTGGTCACTGGTAATCGATTCAGCTTCTGCTTCATAGGTTAACACCAGTCGATGGCGCAGGACGTCTGGGGCTACAGCGCGTACGTCTTCGGGGGTCACAAAAGCACGGTGTTGCAAGAAGGCATGGGCTCGGGCGGCCAGGTTTAAATAAATCGTAGCCCGGGGCGAAGCGCCGAATTCCAAATAGGGGCGTAGCACACCAAGCCCGTAGGCGTCGGGATTTCGGGTAGCCACAATAAGGTCAACGATGTAGTGTTCCAGGCGTTCGTCCACATAAAGCGCGTTGAGTGCTTCGCGGGCGCGTAAAATGTCTTGGCCTGAGGCTACCGGCTGTACGGCCGGCAGGCCATTGGTGTGGGCCATGCGGCGCATAATGGCCAGCTCTTCTTCACGGGTAGGATAGGGCACCTGAAGCTTAAACATGAACCGGTCTAGTTGCGCCTCAGGTAAGGGATAGGTCCCTTCTTGTTCAATGGGGTTTTGGGTAGCTAAAACTAAAAACGGCTCGGGTAAGCGAAAGGTAGTGTCTCCTAAGGTAACCTGACGTTCCTGCATGCTTTCCAGCAAAGCACTTTGCACCTTAGCCGGTGCTCGATTGATTTCATCGGCCAGGATGAGGTTGGCGAAAATTGGCCCTTTGCGGATCGAAAAGGTTCCTTCTTTCTGATTGAAGTATAGGGTGCCCAGCAGGTCGGCGGGGAGGAGATCCGGGGTAAACTGGATGCGCTGAAATGATAGCTTTAGCGCTTGGGCCAGGGTACTGACGGTTAGGGTTTTGGCCAGTCCGGGCACCCCTTCCACAAGTACATGACCGCCGCAGAGCAAGCTGATGAGTAGGCGGTCAATGAGGTAGTGTTGGCCTACAATGATGCGTCCGATCTCGGTACGCAGCGCATCGAGAAAGGCACTGGTATGCTCAATTTGTGCATGGACGCGAGCCAGGTCAAAGGCGGACATGGGCTACAGCAGATGAACGTTTGGTGTCGTGTCTAACCAAGCCTTGGGGTGCAATAGGGTTCCCTTCTTAAAGGAGGAGGGTTGCCGGGTGGCGTCCAAAGTGGATTTCGCAGCTTTGCTGCATCCGTTCAAGATAGAGCGGCAATTGAAAAGGACGACCAGCAACCAGCACGCCATGACCATATCCATTCATCGACGCCCCAAAGATTCCTTCCAGGCTCATGGATTCCGCAACAGAAACGATTAGATCGGCTTCGGCGCAGGAGGCTTGCCAATCGTGGCGTAAGGCAGCATGCGACATAAGCAGCAAGGTGCCCAGCATTTGCCAGTCTTGATTTCGGATAGCAAAGACCATGCGTTGCACCCGCTGGTTTTCGGATACCAAATAGCGTACTACCGGATGAAACCGTTGGGGTAGAAGGGCCTGGGCGCGAGGCAGATCGCGGTGGGCCAGTTCGCGTAAGGAAGTGAGCTCACGGAATCCACGGCGTCGCAGGATTTCGACAACCCGTTGGGCCAGTTCCTGCTGTCGAAGATGGAAGGCCGGAGGGGGAAGCAGGGTGCATCCGGCATCCACCATAAGCCATCGAAGCACCTCTGGGTCTGGCCCTTTCAGAGGAAGCAGTTCGAGGGTTTCGGTGTCGATCAAGAGAAAAGTCCCGGGCTGGGCTGATGCAGCCGCTAAAAGATAGGCAACGCTAAAGGGGGCCCCTATGCAGGAAGCTACAATTTGGGCCAAATGGCGCGGATGGACGTCTAATTTAGTTTGCCATGCCTGCAAACAGCGCGTCAAAGCTATAGCTAAAGTGCTCAAATAAAGCTCTTGGCTAAACGTAGGCACGCTGCTATAGACTGTGACGTTTAGGGCCTGTGCCTGTGGAGTCAGTTGACGTAGGAGGGAAAAAGTTAACACAACGCTAAGCGGCCAGTCGGGAGGGATGGGTTGGTCGGCTGCAAGTGTCCAGAGCGTTTGGTCTTTGTGGAAAAGGAGACGACTTTCAGGTCCGGTGGCTGGGCATGCCGCTACTGCAATACCTTGAGGAACTGAGAGCAGCAGCGCGAACCCGTTGAAATAGTGCGTATGGGCGGCCAGCAGACCTGCAGCACCATAAGCAAATCCCACCACAGCCTTGTCGGCTTGTTCGGGTGCCAGATAGGCCAGCAAGGTGCGGCTTTGTTGCTGGTGCGCTTCGGGTGTTGGCGGCACTTCATGCTGCCAGCGCGTCATCGCCTCCCGATAGACCCGCACCACTGGGCTCTCCCCACCGTTCCACGTAAACGGTTCCATACCTATGCGTTTTGATCATCCGCTCGGATAGCCGTAGAGTAAGCACATAATAAGGCGGGCGTTCCTTTGACAGGAATACGTTTAGTTTAGCCTGGGGGTTCGGTTTAGTCTAACCGGTCGCCTGGATGCAAAGCATACCCTCTTAAGAAAGCATCGGCAGGAAGGATACGGCGACCTTCTTGTTGCAGTTCTAAAATTTCTACAGCGTCTTTCCCGCAGGCTACAATAAGCTGTTGGTCTGCTTTAAGAACAGTGCCTGGTGTACCACGACCTTCGGTTGGGCGCGAGCGATACAGTTTAAGCAGTCGGCCCTCGTGCAGCGTCCAAGCACCGGGATGGGGCGAAAGGCCACGAATGTGGTTGTGGACCACGAAGGCGGGACTATCCCAAGGAATTCGGGCTTCTTCGCGTGTGAGCTTAGGGGCTAAGGTGGCTTGGGTTTCGTCTTGCGGCTTGGGTTGCGCCTGGCCGCGTTCGATCAACTGCAAGGTTTCAACTACCGCTTCGGCCCCCAGTAGCATTAACCGATCGTGGAGTTCTCCAGCGGTTTCTTCAGGACCAATGGAGGTGCGTTTTTGCAGAATGATTTCGCCGGTATCCACCTGGGGCTTCAGGAAAAACGTGGTTACACCTGTTTCCGTCTCTCCTGCCATAATCGCCCGGTGAATCGGGGCAGCTCCACGGTAGCGAGGTAGGAGTGAAGCATGCAGGTTAAAGGCTCCCAAGCGGGCCTGGGTGTAGACGTCTGGGGGCAGAATTTTGAAGGCAACTACCACGATCACGTCTGGGGCCAGCGCTCGGATCGCTTCGGCAAATGCTGGGTCCCGTACCGACTCGGGTTGTAAAATCGGCTGCAGGCCTAAACGCTGCGCTGCTATTTTTACAGGGGTTGGCTCTACACGCAGGCCGCGGCCGCGTGGGCGATCGGGACCTGTGACAACCGCTACGGGTCGGTAGCCAGCTTCGACCATGCGCTCCAGCGAGGGCACAGCGAATTCCGGCGTACCCATAAAGATGATCCGCAATGCTGGGCTATCGGCTTTCATAGCGCCGGAAAGCTATGGTTGCATTGTGCCCCCCAAAGCCAAAAGCATTGGACAAGGCTACGCGAATTTCGCGCTGGCGCGGCACATGGAGGGTGTAATCCAAGTCGCAGGTTGGATCTAGCGCCTGCACATTGATGGTGGGAGGCACGGTTTGATGCCAGACGGCCAGCACGGTAGCTACGGCTTCTACAGCACCTGCGGCACCCAGGAGATGGCCGGTCATACTCTTGGTGGCTGAGCAGCTTAGGCGATACGCATGCTCGCCAAAGACCGCCTTAATGGCTTCTGATTCGATGGGGTCGCCCAGGGGAGTAGAAGTCGCATGCATGTTGATGTAGTCTACTTCCTCAGGTGCAATGCCGGCATCCTGTAAAGCATGGAGCATTGCTTGGCGGGCGCCACGGCCGGTCGGTTCCGGTGCGGCAAAGTGATAGGCATCGTCTGACATGCCAAAGCCAATAACTTCAGCATAGATGCGTGCACCCCGCGCTTGGGCGTGGGCTAACGTTTCCAAAACAAGTGCTCCTGCTCCTTCGCCAGCTACAAAACCGTCCCGGTCTTTGTCGAAGGGACGACTGGCCGTTTTGGGGTCGTCGTTGCGCGTAGAGAGGGCCTTCATTGCATTGAAGCCCCCAATGCCCAGCGGCGTAATAGGGGCCTCACTGCCGCCGCACAGCACAACGTCGGCATGCCCATGCCGCAGCAGCATGGTTGCGTCGATCAGCGCATGGTTGCTGGTGGCACAAGCGGAGACCACAGCATAATTCGGCCCGCGCAGATCATGTTCAATAGCAATCAAGCCGGCGGCCATGTTTGAAATCATCATGGGAACGAAGAACGGCGATAGCCGCTGCGGCCCTTCTTTCAGGTACAGGGCAGTTTGCTCTTCAAAGAGCCGAAGCCCCCCAATGCCAGAGCCAAACACCACACCAAAACGTTCCCGCGCCTCGTTCGACAACGTGCTGGTATCGATGCCGGCATCCTGAAGCGCCTGACGGGCAGCTGCCAGCGCATACTGCGCATAAGGATCCAATCGTCGCGCCAGCTTGCGATCCATGTAGTTGAGCGGATCGAACCCTTTGAGCTCGCAGGCAAACCGCGTATCAAAGCAGGAGGCATCAAAGCGGGTAATGGGGCCAGCCCCGCTTTCTCCATGCATCATGGCTTCCCAAAAAGCCTCCGGAGAAAGCCCAATTGGCGTTATTGCTCCCAGACCCGTAACGACGACGCGCTGCGGCGTAATTTTATGCGTGGGAACCATACTTTCTTGTGTCGTTCGTCCCAAGGGATTAGCTTAGTTGTACGTTATGCAGCTTACTGGGCTTCCATCGCTTTCGCCCAGGTTGCCGTAAAAAACAAAAAAGTCACCTAAAAGTCAGCATGCTGCTTGTCGTATCTTTAGACGAACCCGCAAGCGCTACAGGCGAAACAGGATGCGCATTCAGCATGGACCATTTAGCCTTGAGATCGTTCAAGGCGATATCACTGCTCAGCCCGACGTCGAGGCCATCGTCAATGCGGCCAATGCCCAGCTTATGCCTGGAGGAGGTGTAGCAGGTGCGATCCATCGTGCAGCTGGGCCTGAGCTGGCCGAAGCCTGCCGACCTCTGGCACCCATTCGCCCGGGCCAGGCCGTGATTACACCAGGTTTCCGACTTCCTAACCGGTATGTGATCCACGTGCTAGGACCGGTCTATGGCCATGATGAACCTTCGGATGCTCTGTTGGCTGCTGCCTATCGCAATGCTTTAGATTTGGCCGATGCGCATAGCTTACGTAGCATTGCTTTCCCTGCCATCTCAACAGGAGCGTTTGGCTTTCCTTTGGAGGCTGCTGCCCGGATTGCCCTGCAAACGATTCTGGAAGAAGGCCCGAAATTGCAGCATCTACGTTTAGTGCGGTTTGTACTTTTTGACGCACGGGCGCTTCAGGTGCATGAGCGTGTGCTTGAGGAGCTTACTGCAGCATGGAAGCGGTAGGCGCATCATCTCCCTTGTTACGCATTGGGCTAATCGGCAGCGGGCGCGAGGCGCAGCGGCACCTTGCGACGGTACGGACAGTTTGGCCCCAGGCTCGGATAGCGCGTCTGGTACAAAGCACACTGGATTTACCAGAAACCATGCTGGTTGACTGGTTGCGAGCGCACGATGTGGTGATTATAGCAGTGCCTTTGGTCGAGCGCTATCGTGTGTTGGAGCTGGCCATTCGTGAAGGCGTGCATTGCTTTGTGGATGGCTTGCCGACGCCTTCATTAAAAGATTTGGAACGGTTGGGGCGACTAGCCGAAGAAGCCTCCGTAGAGGTTGGCGTTAGCCGTCCCTGGCGGTTTCATCCTAAGCTACAAGCAGATGGGGCCTCTTTAGGCACGCCCTCGTTGCTCCATTTACAGCAATGCATCGGAGATAGGGGGGTTGTCTCTTGGCACGCGCGTTTGGCTGAAGCGATCGATTTATGCTGTGCGCTGGCACGCTCTTCGAGTGTGCTTCAAATCGACGGCGAAGCAGTACGTGGCCGCTCCTGGATAGCGGCGGTGGCATGTAACGTGCGGTTTCTTAGCGGCACCTACGCCCAGGTGATGTTGTGGCAGGAGGCAGGTAAATCCTCATTAGAGCTGCATTTAGGACGCACTGGCGCGTTGCGTCGTCTGGTGCTGGAACCGGCAGCGGCAGCTTCGGAGCAAGCCGAAATGCTCGCTTTTCTAACCTCGCTGGCGATGCAACAGCCCGTTCCGGTCTCTTTGACGGAAGCCCTGCAGGTACTGCACATTGTTGAACGTTTAATGCCCCGCCTGCGTTAAGCAAACAACAGAGAATTTGGTGGAGGCCTATTTTGGCTATGGTGATGTTGCCAAAACGTGTACAGGATCGGCTGGCTCGACGCCCTTTTGCGGGGTTGCTTGTGCAGATTGGCCAAATAGCTGCGCAAGCAGGTATTGAAGTGTATGCAGTTGGAGGGGTAGTACGCGACCTGTTTTTGGATCGTCCCACGATCGACATTGATTTTGTGACGATAGGCGCCGGCAGTAGCATTCGGTTGGCGCGCTTGGTTACGCAAGCGCTAGGAGGCTATACGGTACAGGTCTACGAGAATTTTGGCACTGTAGCGATCCGGGTACCGTCGGCTGATCGCGGACGCACATTGGTGCTAGAATTTGTTGCCGCCCGCCGCGAAAGCTATCGCAAAAACTCCCGTAAGCCCATTGTCGAAGAGGGGACCCTCGAAGACGATCTGCGGCGCCGCGACTTTACAATTAATGCCATGGCTTTCGATCTATGGCCGGAGCGCTTTGGGCGGTTCATTGATCCTTTTGGCGGTCGGCAAGATTTGCGCCGCCGGCTGCTGCGTACGCCCTTGGACCCGCTACAGACCTTTGAAGATGACCCCTTACGCATGATTCGGGCAGCGCGTTTTGCAGCTCAGCTTGGATTCCATGTGGATTCCGAAGCCTTTGCTGCCATGCTCGAAAAAGCCTACCGGGTCGATATCCTTAGCCAAGAACGGATCACCGAGGAACTGCAGAAAATTCTCTGTGCCCCCCAGCCTTCGGTGGGCTTTAAGATTCTGGAAGCAACAGGAATTTTGGAGCGCATCTTACCTGAGCTGGTAGCCCTCAAAGGGGTGGAGACGATCGACGGCCATCGGCATAAAGACAACTTCTATCATACGCTCCAGGTGGTAGATAACATAGCCCTGCTAACGGAGGACCGCTCCTGTGAAGAGGAGAGCATTTGGCTGCGTTGGGCAGCCTTGTTCCATGATATTGCCAAGCCGGCGGTCAAGCGTTTTGTCCCCGGTACCGGGTGGACCTTCCATGGTCACGAAGAGCTGGGGGCACGCATGGTTTCCCGCATTTTTCGACGGCTTAAGCTGCCAGTAGACCACCGAATGGAATACGTGCAAAAGCTTGTGCGTCTACATCACCGTCCGGTGGCGTTGGTCGATGAGCAGGTTACCGATTCAGCTATTCGTCGGCTACTCTTTGAGGCAGGCGATGCATTGGAGGATCTCATGTTGCTTGTACGGGCCGACATTACGTCAAAGAACCCGCGTCGGGTGCGGCGTTATCTGGAAGCATTTGATCGGCTGGAGCGGCGTATGGCAGAGGTTGAAGAAAAAGATCGCATTCGCAACTTCCAGCCTCCCATTGATGGGGAAGAAATCATGCGCGTGTTGGGTTTGCCGGAGGGTGTAGCGGTAGGCATTATCAAAGAGGCGATTAAGGAAGCCGTGCTCGAAGGAAGCATTCCGAACGAGCATGATGCCGCGTTTGCTTACATGATGGCGATCAAGGATGAAGCCCTCCGGCGGGCAGCTTTGTTTGAAGAGATGGCGGCAACCCTGCAGGGTTCGGAGCGACGGGCCTTGGGTGCAATCAAGGAAGTGCTCTTTCGGGGCGAGTTGCCGTCTGATCGGGAAGCAGCCCTGGCCAAGTTGCATCAAGTTAAGGAAGCTGTATTGGCAGCTCCGCATGAAGCAGAGCCTTTTAGCCCGGCCAAAGGGCCTGGAGCTGTTCATTGAAGCCGATCAGGTTGAACGCGCGGAAGTACGTTTGCAAATAGGCTTTCAGCTGTGTCCGCACATAGGCTTGAGCATCGATCCACGGAGCCAGCATGTCGTACAGTTGGCGTCGTGCAGCTTGAACGGCAGGATGCGTCCATACATACCGGCTGCCTGTAGCGATGAGCCAGCGCTGTCGTTCAGCTGAGAGAGCCTCGAAGGGAAGTCCTTTTTCTTGCGGCTGAAGCCATTTTTGCCAGCGTCCACTTTCGATAACGGCCTGTCGCAGGGCGGCATCTAGCGTGACGGGCAATCCCCGAAGGCGCGCTTCGTTTATCAAGCTTTCCAAAGCCTCAAATTCCACAGCAGCCAAGCCTGGACCTACGTTGGCTCCGCCAATACCGGCTTTGGGATACAGTTCAAGCTGAGCTACCCCATCGGTATAGTGCCCCTTGATTAGGGCTTTATAGCGGCGTACCAGAATGTTCAGCCGTCGCGCACGCTCAAAATCAAAGTCTGAGGTGTCAAGTTGCGTTCCAATGTCTCCTACGACAAAGATAGGGTGCGGCAAGCCTTCACGGTCCAAAGCCTTCCAGAGTTGGTCTAAAAAGGCTGCCATACGGGCTTCGGCCTCTAGACCCCCTCCTACTTCTTCCGTTCCCACTTCATAGGCTACAGGGGGCAGCTTACGGGTTTGGCGATAGAATTCCGCATGACGTAAAAGCGCTACCGTGCGTTCTACGATGCGCTCAATCGGTACGGGAGCGTCAGGGGAGGCTTCCAGATCGACCGTAGGGTCCAAATGCAACAGTCCGTAGCCAGCGTCTAAGCAGGCCTCGATAGTGCGCAACACTGAACTAAAAGTTTCTTCAAAAGAGAGACGATCGCGCGCATGCACATCTTTTTTCCAGGGTCCGCCGTGATCTAACCCTAAGACAATAGGCAAATCTAAACCAAGCCGCTCACGCGTTTGGGCCACAAAGTGCGCTAACGTATAGGGCGTCCAACCGGTATAACCCCCGTCTAAATCTACCTGGTTTAGCGTAGCAGCAAAAAGCAAGGGGGCATTGGCTTCAGCGGCAGCCTCAAGTGCTGCTTCAACCACGGCTACCGAGTTGGGACAGACAGCCAGCAGCGTATGCGCGTAGGCCAGCGGACCCTGCAGTAGCTCAACGATCCAATCCACAAAACTGCGATGATGTGCCGCTAAAGCCCGTACCAGCGCTTCGCCCTGTGGCACCCGTTCTTCCATATATCAAAGGGTTTATGACTAATTTAGGGTAAAATTTTAAGTTTACAAAAAAGAAGGCGTCCGAAGTTCAGACGCCTTCAAACAAGAGGGTAAAAACGCGCTGCTCATTTTTCAACATTAACCGGTCGGATGTCCCACATCAGCATTTGCTCGATGGTGGCATAGTCTTCTTCGCCATCGGGGCTAATAAAAACATAGTCGCCCAAATCTTGTTGAGAGGGGGGCAAACGACGCCAGTGCGTGCCTTCTTGGTCGACAAATTCGTCGGGATAGGGGTTTTCTACCCGATAAGAAGGATGATAAGAGCGATAGGTCAGTGCTGCCCGGTATAAGGCAACGCGGCGAGCTCCTGCTCTGGTACGACTTTCCCCTTCAACCTTAAAAGGAGTGATTTCTATAGTAGCGCGGTAGTATCCGTCCTCAAGCTCGGTATATTCCGGACGCATGACCTTAAACTCATCCGGATGGGGGTATGCGCTGCTGTCGGTGTCGTGCATCATGGCGTTAGCGTGGCTTTCAGGGTGTGTAAAAGTTTGAAATGTGTACTCTGCAAGAAGGATATGGGTTCGGTACTGCTATAAAAAAGCCCAAGTAATTGTAAGGAACTTCTACGAACGCTAAAGTTAGAGTTTCAGCCTTATTTTCTACTGCGAAGGTTATGAAAATTAACAAGCGTCTCCCCAAGCGCAGCCTTATTTGGACGGGATTGGCATTGGTGCTGCTCCTTCCTGCGCTTGCTATGCAGGTTACTGATGAAGTGTCCTGGAGCTTGGTCGATTTTGTGTTGGCAGGTCTGCTTTTGGCAGGAATGGGGCTTACCTATGAGGTCGCAGTCCGATTTGGTGTATCCCTTGTTTATCGTGTGGCCGTAGGCATTGCAGGATTGGCTGCGGTTCTGCTTGCTTGGTTGAGCCTTAGTGTTGGCCTTATTGGGCGGGATGGTGATCCAGCTAATTTGATGTATTTGGGCGTCCTGGCGATTGGAGCCATTGGGATGCTACGCGCCCGTTTTCGGTCGCAGGGGATGGCTCGTGCACTATGGGTTGTGGTCTGGGCACAGGCTCTGGTGACAGCAATAGCGCTTATTGGGCGGCTGGGCTATCCATGGAGCGGCCCAGCTGAATTGCTGGTGCTGAACGGTTTTTTTGTCGGTCTGTTTGGGCTCTCTGCCTGGCTCTTTCAGCAGGATGCGCGACGTCAGGTTGACGGTTAAGCTCAGGGTATTCAAAAAAAGCCGCTACCTTAAGGTAGCGGCTTTTTTCTATTCAAGGTGCCCGGGACTGGACTCGAACCAGCACGCCCTTGCGGGCACCGCCCCCTCAAGACGGCGCGTCTACCAATTCCGCCACCCGGGCTTCGGTATCGGTGACCCCGGCAGGACTCGAACCTGCGACCCTCTGATTAAAAGTCAGATGCTCTACCACCTGAGCTACGGGGTCAGGTAGGTAGAGGTGTCCAAAAATACACTAACCCCTACCCTAAGGCAAGAGCGCTAAACGCCCAAGACTGCCCAAAGGATTCGATTGGCAAAATGCGTAGCCGTAATTAGGCAAAAATGCAAAGAGCGATTCGCTTAGGTCTCTTCCAGTGCAGTTTGCTTCAGTAGTCGACGTAACAACCGAACGTAAGCCTCGCGATTGGGCAGCGTTGCCGGGGGACGTATGCGATAGAGCACTAGGCCTGCAAGGCTCAAAATCCGAGCTTTAGCCCGGTCTCGGGCTTGACGCTCAACTGCCTCGTGCAAGGGACTATCCAGTTCGAAGCAAAAACGTGGCCGATAGTCTTGGTCTGGGTCGAATACCACACAGTCGACCTGCCCGTAAAAGAGATAGCTGCGTTCGATTCCGTTTAAGACCTCGGCAATCTGCTCGTAATTCACTAAACAGGATAAAGCTACGTTGGGATAAACCAAATAGGTGGGAAAAACCTCGCGCACGGCTTGAAAAAACACAGCTTCTTGGTGTGAACGGAACAGGGACGGCGGCGTCAGGCGACGTACGGGTAAATGGCGCTGCACAGCAAATCCGTCCCAGTCTTCCCAAGCCTGCTCGGTATGAGCTGGGGCTACGTAAGGAGCGCACAATGGATGCTCAGGAAGCCATCGGGCGTAAGCTTGGGCAAGTTCAGGGCGGTCGGCATGCCGTTGCACCAGGGTCACGACCACATCGGCAAAGAGGTCTTCTGGTAGCCTCAAGAGCTGACCTGTGTGCAGCAGGAAAATTTTTTCGAGTACCTCCCCAGGCAAGTCGTTAACATACTTGCGAAGTTCGCTCAGCAGCAGCTGCGTTGCTTGTTGCAAGAGCGGGTCAATTGCCAGCGATGCCCGGTTGCGATACAGCACCTCAAGCGCAGGCCCCCAAGCCTGGATTTGTAGATAGCGATAGAGCGCTTCAATATCGGCTGGTGGAGGCATGGCCTTCCTTTTTTACAGCTGCGTCGGTTATTTTTGGCCTAATCGGTTTTGCATTTAGCCTGCTACAGCCATGAAACGTCTCATTGTTGTTGGGATCCTGCTTGGAGCGTGTGCAGCCCAAAGTGTGGGGCAGCCGCGCCTTACAGTCGAACAAATTATGCAAGACCCTAAGACTTGGATAGGGGCTTGGCCCTCTGAGCCGTTCTGGTCAGAGGATGGAGAGTTTCTTTATTTCTGGTGGAACCCTAAAGGTCAGTTTCCTTCGGATTCCCTTTTTAAAGTTGCCCGTAACGGTGGGGTACCGGAAAAAGTCTCGCCAGAAGAGCGGCGCATGCTCCCGCCAAGCTTTGACGGTTGGCATCATGGCACAGGGATCTACGACGCAAACTTTCGGCGGAAAGTCTTTGCCCGTGAGGGGGATCTGTACCTGTACGATCGGCAAACACGCCAGCTTACGCGTTTGACCCATACGATTGAGGCTGAAGCTAATCCGCGCTTTACGCCCGATGGCCAAGCTATTGTGTTTGTAAAAAATAACAATTTATTTCAGCTGGACTTGCGCACAAGGGCGCTGAGGCAGCTTACCGATCTGCGTCGGGGAAGTGAGCCTCGTGAACGCAAGCCAGACGAGCAAGATGCTTTTCTTAAGGCGCAGCAACGGGCGCTTTTTGAGGTGGTCAACAAGCGTGTAGAAGCCCGTGAAGCCCGAGAAAAAGCGCGCGAGCAGGATCGAAAGGCGGAAAATCCCCCTCCTACCTTTTATTATGGTGAAAAAGAAGTTGCTCAGCTTCAGCTCGATCCTACGGGGCGCTTTGTCACGTTTGCGCTAACAACCGACTCTCCCCGAGAAAAGGCCACGGCCGTTATGGACTACGTAACGGAGTCGGGCTACGCACAATCGCTGCAGGCTCGGCCTAAGGTAGGCGTGCCGCCAGGAAGTTTTGAGCTTTATGTACAAGATCTGGTGCGGGATACTACCTATCTGGTCAACTTGCATCAGGTCCCGGGAGCTTATGACGTGGCGGAATATCTTCGACAGCAAGGCGTTGTCCCGGACACCCAAAAAACCAAGCGTTTTCTCTATGCTTATGGCCCTTATTGGAGCGGGGACGGTCGCTACGCGGTGTTAGAAATCCGGGCGCGCGACAACAAAGACCGATGGATCGTCCGTCTCGATCCGGAAACAGGCCAGCTAACCGTACTCGACCGTCAGCATGACGAAGCGTGGATTGCAGGGCCTGGCATCTCCTGGTTTGGCGGACGCAGCACCCTGGGCTGGCTTCCCGACAATCGCCATTTTTACTTTCAGAGCGAACGCACCGGCTACAGCCATCTGTACGTAGTGAACGTGGAAAGCGGTGAAGTTCGCCAGCTCACAGACGGTGAATTTGAAGTGTTCGATCCGTTTCTCTCCCGCGATGGACGTTACTGGTACTTTATCAGTAGCGAGGGCTCGCCGTTTGAACGCCACTTTTATCGGATGCCTATCGACGGCGGACCGCGCGAGCGGCTGACCACGCTGAGCGGACGCAACGACGTGGTGCTGAATCCCGACGAGCAGGTTATGGGCATCCTGTACTCTTACAGCAACCGGCCACCGGAAATTTACCTGCAACCGCTACGGCGCGGCCGCCCGGGTGAGCCGCAGCGCATCACGCATTCACCTACGGATGAATGGCTATCCTATCCATGGCGTGATCCAGAAATCCGTTTCATCGAAGCCTCTGATGGGGCGCGCGTGCCTGCACGGGTTTATGAACCTGATTCGCTAAACGGTGCAGCCGTCTTCTTTGTGCACGGTGCTGGATACCTCCAGAACGTACACCGATGGTGGAGCAGCTACTTCCGTGAGTACATGTTCCATAATCTGCTGGCTGATCAGGGTTACGTGGTACTGGATCTGGATTATCGAGGTTCGGCTGGCTATGGGCGTGACTGGCGTACGGCCATTTACCGGCACATGGGCGGCCGGGATTTACAAGACTATGTAGATGCCTCACGCTACGTCCAGCAGCATTATGGCATCCCTCCGGAGCGCGTATTCATCTATGGCGGCTCTTACGGCGGCTTTCTGACACTGATGGCGCTCTTTACGGCTGGCGAACACTTTGGCGGAGGCGCTGCGTTGCGGGCAGTAACCGACTGGGCGCATTACAACCATCCCTACACCTCGAACATCCTAAATACGCCCGCAACCGATTCGATTGCCTACGTGCGCTCCTCACCGATCTATCATGCCGAGGGGCTTGAAGACCCCCTGCTGATGTGTCATGGGCTGGTGGACACAAACGTGCAGCCGCAGGATATCTTTCGCTTAGTGCAGCGCCTTATTGAGCTGGGCAAAGAAAACTGGGAATTGGCTGTTTATCCGGTCGAAGGCCATGGTTTTCAAGAACCTTCGAGCTGGACGGACGAATACAGGCGCATCTTGAAGCTGATCAAAGCTTCAGTGGGGCCCAATCGGCAAAAGCCCTAAAATAACAAAGGCCCTGCCGCCGGCAGGGCCTTTGTAGCTACAATGAAACGGCTCAGAACACGTAGCGCACACCGAGCTGAAGCTGCCAGCGTGAGTCTAGATCGCTGGTGATGAACAAGTTATTCCGATCCGTGACCGGTGTAAACCTCACTATAGCGCGGCCTTGGGTATCGTAGCCCTGAAAGTCCATAAGCGGAATGGTATTAAAGGCTGCGTAGCGGATCTTGCCCCAGTCGGTGTTGAGAAAGTTCAGTACGTTCAAGAGCGTAGCGGTGATCTCTAGCCGCTGGGCGCGGAACGTCTGAATCTCCTGAACCAGGTTGAGGTCCAGCAGATTGCGCCACGGGGTGCGGGCCGAGTTCCGCGGCACGATCTGCCCCCGATACTTTCGCAGGCTGGGTTCGCTTTCGATGAACGCATTGAGTTCGTTCCAGCCGCCGGGTGAGTCAGCCGTAAAGACGATCTCATTAGCACTGGCCGGTACGTAGATTGGGTCGTTATCGCGGCGCGTGTCAGCGTTTGCGTTGCCGTTATAGATCCAGGTGAAGGGGCTCCCTGAGCGTCCTTCATAGACCACCATAACGGTTGTGGCAAAGCGACGTTGGTAGCGCACGCGGTAGGACAGGTGAGCCAGAATGCGATGACGCACTTCAAAGTCGGCCGTGGCCAATTCAGGATTATTTACGTCGCGTGAGGGGTTAAATTGCCAGTTCGAAATAGCCCGGCTTGAGGTTCCATTGTTGACGTTTTCAGCCCGATTCCAGGTGTAAAAGACTGCACCGCTTAGTCCGTCGGGCTGCGCTTCACGCTGCACGCCAACTGTCAAGCTTGTGCTATAGCCCTTGTCGGTGTTTTTTAGCAGAATGGCATTCGTAAAGCGCGGGTCCTTGCGCTGTGTGCGGCCGCTAAAGCTAGCCTGTCCGTAGAGTGCACGCCCGCCCTGCGCCGTACCGGTGCGAACGAGGTTGAGATTTTCGAAGACTACGTCGTTGATCGTCTTCGAGTAGAGGAACTCCACGGTACCAATCAGCCCATAGGGTAAGCGCTGATCGAAGGCTATATCGGTGCGCCAGACTTGAGGAAACTTGAAGTCTTTTGTAATCAAGTTGACCTCCGTTGTGGTGATCGGCGCCAAACCGCAGGCGGTACCCAGGGCTGTGCCGGGACGAGGCTGGGCACTTGGGTCTGGGGTAGGCACAAAGCATCCTGCAGGCAAGTTGCGCTGGTCAATACGACCGAAGTCTACGCCCGTATTGCTGTACTGATTAGAGATCCACACAAAAGGCGTGCGGCCAGAAAAGATGCCCGTACCGCCCCGAAGCTGCGTAGAGCGGCTGCCTCTTGAGAGATCCCAGTTGAAGCCCAGGCGTGGAGACCAAAGCAGGTTACCGCTGGCTGTAGTGGAGGTCCGGTAGCCCGGGAAAGCTTCAGGTACAGCGGGATTGTCTAAAGGCTTATCCGGGTAAAGGGGCACATCTACGCGCAGACCTACGGTTAGGCTCAAGTGCGGTGTAGCCTGGAATTGGTCTTGCACGTAGAAGCCGAGCTGATAAGCAGTAAACTCGGCGCGTGGCTTGGGGTTGTCGAGCAGCGAGTAGCTAAAGTAGTAGCGTGAGGGCCGACCGGCTTCAAAGTCGGCAATGCTGTTGAATTCATACGCGCCGTAGTAGTCCTGAATAAACAGGTTGCTGAAGCGGTAGATCTGGTTGCTAGTCCCTACAGTGAGGGTATGTTTGCCCCGGAAGTAAGTCAGGTTGTTGGTAAGCTCCCACAGGTCTTGATCCAGGGCATTGGCTTGCGAGAAGCGATCGATACCCATATTGACGGTATAGCGACCGCCCACCAGGATGCTAACCTGGGGGAAGGGCTCAGCCTGGACGGTCCGTTTGTCCCGAATGCGGGTATAGACTAAGCGGGCTTCGTTAAACAGATTGGTGCCAAACGTGCTTTTGAGCTCCAACACGCTTGAGTGTTGCACGCTCTCAAAAATCCAGCGCCGGTTAGATAGGTCAAACCTAAACGCGCTGCGACTAATTCCTTCATCTTTATCGGCATTTACAAAATTGTGTCGGAGCGTTAACCGATGGCCGGGAGCCAGATTCCAGTCGACCTTGGCTAGTAGCTTCAGGTTATCTGTGCCGTTCGAAATGGGATTGTAGCTGCCAGGATCGTAGCCGTAGCGTGTGCGGGCAATATTGATGATGCGGTTAAGAGAGTCTGGTGCTACGTTAAAGATCGTGGCGGCTTGGCTACCTATTACGCCAACGTCAAGGGGGGTTTTACGGCGCTGATATTCTGCATTGATAAAGAAGAAAGCGCGGTTAGGCTGAATAGGGCCCCCGATATTGCCAACCAAGGTGTACTCCGAAAAATCCCCAAAGGGGACAATTTCGCCCGTAGGCGTTTTGAGGTCGCCCACAAAGTTCTGATTGCGGCCCAGGTAGCGTACGGATCCGCTTAGGCGATTGGTGCCACTTTTAGTGATCGCATTGATCGAACCGCCGGTAAAGCCGTTGTAGCGGACGTCAAATGGCGCAATGTCGATATTGAATTCTTGGATTGCATCGAGCGAGATGGGCTGGGCATCGGCCTGTCCGCCCGGCATGCCGGTTCCGGAGAGTCCGAAGACGTCGTTTAGGGTAGCCCCGTCGATTTGGATGTTGTTGTAGCGGTTGTTACGGCCGGCCAGCGAAAAGCCGCCACTGGCCTGAGGGGTTAGACGCGTAAAGTCGGCCAGGCTACGCGTAATGGTAGGTAAGCGCTCGATGGTCTGGGCATCGATGTTTGTGCTGGCGCCCGTACGGTCGGAGTTCAGCACCGAACTGCGGACGCCCACTACCTCGAGGGCTTCAAGCTGTACGGTTGCCTCAGACAAGGTAAAGTCCAGCACGCGCGTTTGACCTAAAGGAAACGTTAGATTGGTTTCCCGACGCGTTTGGTATCCAACGAAGGAAACGGTTACTGTATAAGGACCGCCTGGCCTGAGGTTTAACAGGACGTAGCGTCCATCAGTTTGGGTGATGGTGCCGTAAGTGGTGCCCGTAGGTTCATGAACAGCAACCACATTGGCTCCGGGCAGCGGCTCGCCGCGTTCGTCAGTGACCGTACCGGTCAATGCGGCTGTAGTGACGCCTTGGGCCTGCGCAATCAATGGCAATCCCAGTAGAAAAACCAGTAAGCGGCTTACTTGTCGCATGGCAGTAACCGGTGGGTTAGGTAAACGAACAATCTGTCCTCCAAATTTACGCATTAACCTCGCTTCCTTAGGTTAAGACTTCATGGCTAACGGTTAATTAACTTGTAAGCACAAGAAAGTATGGTGTGAGAACGTGACAAATTATCAATCCAGGATAGAGTCAGATTGTAAATTCATAGAGAGCTGAAGCGCTTGCGAGTCTGTGGCGAGCGAGCCAGTATGCGCGCTATCCAGCGGAGCTTTAGGGTTCACGTCTCACCTTAGCGAGCTAGCTTAAAAAGAGGCTTTAACCCACCCCCTTCTTCGCCCAGAAGAAGGAGGTCATAAAGGCGGATGAGGTATGACGCTTTGTCGGTAAGAAGGCTTTGGGAGGCACTTTGTCGCCGGACGCGTCAGGAGGTGGCCCTTGCCATTGGAGATCGCAGCGAACAGACTTTTCACCACCTGCCTGCGGAAAGGGTAGCGAAGACTCCCACGTGTCAGCGCTTTCTGGGAGGCAGATGCTTCCGCCGACAGGAATCTAACTTGGCTCCCGAGTTGGGGATTTGTTGGTTCATTGTGGAAGGCAACTTGGAGCAAGTAACCCTTTCCTTAAGACCACGTGGTTATCTTGTATTCTATAGCCCGCTGTCTTACTTTCTTTAAGGAATGCGAGCCCGCCTGAGAATTGCACGCCAAGATATGAAGTTCTCTGTTTTGGATGCGCAGTTGTGCTGGATGCGTTTGGGAATATTGAAGCGCTTCTTTGTGGGAGTGTGGTTGGGACTATGGGGTGTTCAAGCCCTGGCGCAGAGCTTCGAGGAAGCGGTGGTGAATATCGGCAATGTGGGACTTACGATCACGAATGCGGGCTTTGTGGGAAAGGCGAACGTGCGCAATAATCCGGCCGGGCCGCCTTCGTTTGAGTACCCGCTTGACTCGGGTGTCGAGCATCTTTTTGAGGCGGGGCTCTGGATTGGGGCCATCCGCAGCGACGGCGTGATTACGGTGCGTACCGGCGCGGTTACGGCGGCCGGGGGATACCGACCAGGCGCATCTGGCTATGAGCTGGCCCCTCTAGAGCCGATTATTGAGCGCTCCACGCTGCCCACTTCGCCGCTTTTTACGCGCGTGGCTGTCAGCCATCAGGACTTTCTGACCGCCTACACCGACACGGCCCGCTTTCTGCCCGGCACGCTCATCCCAATGCCGGATCCGGCCGGACAGCTCGGCGCTAAAGTTGTCCAGACCAGCTATGCCTGGAATTTTCCCTTCACCGAAAGCTTCGTCATTATCAACTTTGATATTATCAACCTCAGCAATCAGCCCTGGGATAGCGTCTACGTAGGGCTCTATCATGACCTGGTCGTGCGCAATGTGAACACGACGACAGACCAGGGGAGCGCCTTTTTCAACAAGAACGGCGTTGGCTTCATCGACAGCTTGCACGCCACCTACGCCTTCAATGCAGGGGGGACCGAGGAGTCGATCAACACCTATGGCGCTATTGCTTTTCTGGGGGCCGAATGGCGTGATCCGCGTACAGGCCAGTACCGCTTCTTTCACCCGAACGTGGCCGAGGAATATGTCCGTGACGGGTACACGCCCCCCATTGTAAATCCGCGCTGGTGGTTATTCAGCGGTGGAACGGACGAGCGCTCGCGGCCCGGCGACGATCGCACGCGCTACCAGCGTATGGGCACACCCTATCCAAATCCGGCCGACTACCCGGGTTGTGCGGGTGTGCAAGACCTGGCCTGTCAGGATCCTGGTTATCTGGAAGACCTTCGCGCCTGGCGGGAAGAGCTGCGGACGGCCGGCCAGCGCTCACAAGGCAACTGGATTGGACTGACGCCTGTAGGACCGTTTCAACGCGTGCTGCCGGGCGATACGCTGCGAGTAACGTTCGCGTTTGTCGGGGCACTCAAGCCCGAAGCGTATCAGGGACTGGCCGGACGGCCCATTGACAACGCCGAGAGCCGAAGCCTGCTGCGCACGAACCTGTTCTGGGCTCGCCGTACCTATGCGGGCGAAGACCTGAATTACAACGGCCGACTGGATCCGGGCGAAGATGTGAACGGCAATGGCCGGCTCGACCGCTACCTGATTCCTGAGCCTCCGCCGCCGCCCCGCGTGCGCGTGGAATTTACCTCCGACACCGATCCGCAAACTGGCCGCACACGCACGGGCGTGACGCTTTACTGGGACCGGAGTGCCGAGGCAGCCATCGATCCGGTAACCGGACGCCGGGACTTCGAGGGTTACCGGATCTACCGCACGAATCCGGGCGACGACCGGTTCGGTAACCTGCTCGACCGCGCCGTCCTGATCGCCCAGTACGACAAACCCGACAACCGAACAGGCTTCAACAACGGATTTGAGGAAATTCGGCTGCCGGAGCCCGTCACGTTTCCGGACGACACGACGCAGTACTGGTACCGCTTTGAAATGCCTGATCTGAAGGCCGGATGGCAGTATCTGTTCATTGTGACTGCTTTTGACGAGGGTGATCCCGATGCCGGTCTGGATCCGCTCGAGTCATCGCGTACAGCCGGGGCAGTGCGGGTCTTTCCGGGGACGACGCCTGCGCGAGGCGGTCCGGTCGGTGTCTACCCCAATCCCTATCGTGCCGGAGCAGCCTGGGACGGCGGCACCAGCCGTACGCGCAAGCTCTACTTCTACAACCTGCCGCCCCGCTGCGAAATCCGCATCTACACGCTGGCCGGTGAGGTTGTCAAAACGCTCTACCATGATGCCGCCACCTATACCGGCGATATTCGCTGGTTTAACGACTTTAGCGGTCCCAACCGCCGGTTTAGCGGAGGGGAGCATGCCTGGGATCTGCTTTCGGAAAACGGTCTGGATCTGGCTGCCGGACTTTATCTCTTCACCGTAAAGGACCTCGATACCGGCGAGGTTCAGCGTGGAAAATTTGTGATCCTCAAATAACCAAACCCCTTACCTGCCATGCGACGCATTGCTACACTGCTACTTTTGCTGCTGGGCTTCGGGATGATGCTTCCAGCCCGTGCCCAGATTAAAGATGTGACCGTGCGGGAGATCAATCAGATTCACCCCGACAGCCTGGCGCTGCTCAATCAACTGGGGGCGAATCTCGATTTCGACCGCATTCAAAGCCTGATCCGATCGACGTTTGCCGGCGATACGGTGCGGTTTACGGCCGTGGTGATGAGCGACCCGCTCAAATCCGGTCTGTCCGGGCTAACTAACGGGGTGCCCTCCCGGCTGCACGTGTTTGTGCGCGACACTTCTGCCGTTTCTCAAGGGAAAGATGGAATGACCATCCAGATTGTGGATGGATCCTACGAAACGACCGGACTGAAGAATCTGACCAAGGGCGATGTGGCCACTTTTACCGCGGTGGTGACCTACTTTGGTCACACGATTCAGCTTACGCCGATCAGTATCGAGTTCTTAGAAAGTTTCACGGAGCTTGGACTGCCCGACAGTCTACTTGATCCGGTGGTGGTTACCACGGCGGATCTGAATAGGCCCATGGAGCCCGGCAAGGTTCAGGTGAACTGGGATAACTTTGCCCGGCTGAACAATCAGTATGTTCGGATTGAAGGTGCTACCATGCTGCGCAGCACCCTGGCCGACCAGGGGCGTCCTAACTGGCTCTTTTCAACGGACGGCGGCCAGACGTTTGTGCAAAACGACGATATTTCACTGCGCTTCCGAAACGATCAGGCTGGCTACCCCAACGAGTTTGATAAGCGTGACCCGAAAGACCCCTTCCGTCCACCACCACCGGGTGCACTCATTAACGTACAGGGTTTTGTGATTTTTCGGGGGACTTTTGAGGCGTTTGATCTTGGGGCCGTTCCGCCAGGCGCTATGCTCAAGCTTGCGCCCTTTGAAGACAGCGACCTGGAGGTGGTCGAATCGCCGCCGACCATTTCGGCCGTGGGGCGTCCCAACTTTGTGCCGGGCAACGAACCCGTGACCATCACTTTTGACGTGGCGCCTGACCCCAATCGCCAGCTCACCGGCGTCGAGCTGTACTATTACACCAGCTCGCAGCCCGACACGCAGGTGGTGCAGGCTTCGCCCGCTGCTTCAAAAGCGGATGGAAAGGGTACGCTGGCGGTCTACGAGGCGCAGATTCCGGCTGCGCCGGACGGCGATTTTGTCACGTACTGGGTGGAAGCCGAGGACAACACAGGGGCGCGGACGCGCTCGGATGATCGGTACTACCGGGTGCTCTATGGAGGCATTACCCGGATTGCCCACGTGCAAGAAACGCAGACCGGGGGGCCCGGCAACAGCCCGTTTGCCGGCGTGACCACCGACATGGACCTGCACGTGGTAGTGCAGAGCCAGCCATCTGTGTCGGGCCTGGTGGCCGTGCAGGACGACCCGAATTTGGGGGCATGGTCGGGCATTCTGCTGCGCCTGCCCCGGGCTGCTCGCGACACGCTCCAGCGGGGTGATCGGCTGCACATCACAAGGGCCCACATTCGGGAAAGATTTGAAGTGACCGAACTAGACAGTCTCACGTTTACCAGAGAGAGCACGGGTGATTTCTATGGCTACAAGACGGTAACCACCCATGCGCTTCAAGATCCGGACATTGCCGAAGCGCACGAAGGTATGTTGCTTCGGTTCGAGAACGTGACCATCATCAACCCGAACGAAGGCTTTGGCGAGTGGTCGTTCTCGTCGGACGGCACCGAAGAGAACAAGGTGAAAGCAGACGACCTCTCCAGTGCTATTGGACAGGACTTTGCCGTAAACACTTTCCAGGCAGGCGATCAGGTATCGTTTATCCAGGGCATCTGGTGGTACTCGTTTGGCGAGTACAAGCTGGTGCCCGAGGATCCGGCCACGGATATCGGTACGATAACGGATGTGGAGCCGGGCGAAAACCTGCCGGCTGCCTTCACGCTGGCCCCCAACTATCCCAATCCGTTTGCCGAGGCCACCACGCTGCGCTACACGCTGCCCCAGGCCGGTCCGGTGCGGCTGGAAGTGTTCGATCTGCTGGGGCGCCAGGTGGCCGTGGTGGTTGACGGCGTGCAGCCGGCCGGGGTGCACGAAGTGAAACTGGACGGCCGCAACCTTTCGAACGGTCTCTACATGGTACGCCTGACCACACAGGCGGGCACGGCTACACGCATGGTCATTCGTATGAAGTAACCGTAGGTATCGGGTGGGGGATGGCGGCCCACGGGTCGCCATCCTGCCCGGTGATTTAGCTGAGCAGGAAACCGTGACGTACCCCCTGAGCGCGCTACCAGGACTGATTAGCCTGATGATGGGGCTGCTGGTGCTGTGGGGCTGTGATGCCGGTTTTACGGGAGAGCCCCTGCCTAACCAGCCACCTGAGACCTATCTGAGTGTGCGGGACAGCTCGCTCGTTGATAACCTTTCGGACGAGCAGCGGCTCGTCAGTACCGTTTATGTGTCATGGACGGGCGACGACCCGGACGGTTATGTGGCAGCCTACGAGCTGCGCTATTACGATGCAGGCGAAGGACCGGCTGGTATTGATTGGAGGCGGACCTCTCGTAACGACACGCTCGTCGTGCTGCCCATTCCGCCGGGGAATGCCACGGCCAACGTGGTGTTTGAGGTGCGGGCCATTGACAACGAAGGGCTGGTCGATCCGACGCCTGCCCGTACGGTTTTCCCCATCCGGAACTCGCCTCCGAAGATTCGTCTGGTCAGCTTTGAGCTACCGCCCGACACCACCTTTCCGATTTTCTCTTTTAGCTGGCAAGCCGAGGATCCAGACGGTACCGTCAATCTGGCCCGTATTGAGGTCAGCTTCAACGACTCGACGCAGTTTGTAGCGTTACCGTCCGACGTCGATTTCGTGACGTTCGTGGCAAACTTCGACCGAGATGATCCGGCGCAGCGCGAGACGACCGCGCGAGTTTATACGGGCCGTGCCTTTCGGTCCACGACCATTGAAGTGCCGGGGTTGCGGCTTGACGCCGATAACACGTTCTACGTACGGTCCGTGGACCAGGCCGACATGAGTAGCGCGCTGGCCCGACATACGTGGTTTGTCAAGAAGCCGCGCAGCCGTGTGCTGCTGGTTAATGACTACCGGAAGGCCACAGGTTCGGTGGTGATGGCTTATCACCGGGCCATTTTGCGTGACTTTTTACCGCCGGATATGCCCATCGACGAGTGGGATATTTCTCGGCCCTACGTGACCGGATCGGCCGGCAACACGCCGCGCTCCGATGCGCTGCCACCTGTGCCTGAACCGACGCTGCGCCGGATGCTGGCACTCTGGGACTATATCTACTGGGTCTCGACGGCTACGGTCAACAGTGTAGTCGGAAATAACTTGCCCTACGCTGCAGCCGTGATGGACCTGTTCTTTGAGCAGGGTGGACGCATCTTGGTGCACAGTCCGATCACGCAGCCGCGCGATCCTGAAGCGAACCTGGGCAATCCGGCGATCCTGATGCTGCCTCTGAGCGATCTGCTCGTGCTGCCCGATACGGTGCGGCGGCTGGAGTTGGCCAGCGGCGCGGCCATTACGCCCGTAAATGCCCCCCCGGGCGTTGTAGAGACGCTCCCGCCGTTGCAGAGCAATCGCTTTTTCATTAACGAGCTGCCCTACTTTGCTCAAGGCGCGACGATCATTCCGCTTTATGAAGCAGATTATCGGTACTTGAGCCGGAGCGGTCGGCGTGGCTCCTGGCCTTATCCACGCACCGTGGCTTCGATCAGTGCCGACGCTCGGGTGGCGCTTTTTGGGTTGCCCCTGGTGAATGAACTTACTGGTGAGCCTGAACTGGTGGGGGCCGATGGCGATCCGGATGCCGGACGCCGGGCCGTGATGATCCTGCTACGAAGTCTTGGATTTCCTGAGCGATGAGTAGAAAAACTGCCGGACGGAACGCGATCCTGTGGCTGCTGCTCCTGTTGGCCGGGGCGCTGCCGGCCCGTGGTCAGGGGAGCATTGCGGGCACGGTGCGCGACGAGCAGGGCGAACCGTTGCCCGGTGTGAACGTGGTGGTGGTCGGTACCAGCTATGGGGCCGCTACCGACTTGAACGGACGCTTCCGCATCGACGGTTTGCGGTCGGGCGAGTATTCGGTACGCGTCTCTTTCGTGGGATTCGAAACGGTGCTTTTTACCGGCGTGCGCGTGCGCGACGGCGAAACGACCATGCTGGACGTCACGATGCGGGAGCAGTTGTTGGTCGGTGAAGAGGTAGTGGTTGTGGGAGAGCGACCACTGGTGGACGTTGAACAGTCGTCGAGTGCCTATATCGTCTCGCGCGAGCAGATCGAAGCCGCGCCATTGCGTTCCGTGCAGGAAGTGGTGGGCCAGCAGGCCGGCGTTCTGCGCGACCCGACGGGCCTCTACATTCGCGGCGGCCGCGCCTACGAAACCGGCTACTACGTGGATGGCGTCTCGGCGCGCGACCCGCTGGCCGGCACCGGCTTTGGGCTTGATCTGGGCACCAACGCCTTTCAGGAAGTGGAAGTGATCACCGGAGGGCTGGACGCCCGATATGGTGACGTCACCTCAGGCGTGGTCTCGATCCAGACGCGTGAAGGAGGTGAGCGCCTCTCGGGAAGCTTTACACACAAACGGGACAACTTTGGAAGCCTTAATGAAAGCTGGAGTAGCAACTTCCACGAAGATGTCTATGAGCTGACGCTGGGCGGACCGCTTGGCACCGATCGGTTGCGCTTTTTCGTGGCCGGCCAGGTGCAACTCTCCGACGGCTTTACGCGGCACGTGTCGGATCCCGACTCGGTGCGCTCGTCGCTGGTGAAATGGGATTTTTTGCTACCCCGCGCGAGCAACCGCTGGAATGGTTTTTTGAAGCTAACCTATACCCCCTGGCCGGGGCTGAAGCTGCAGGCGGCCTACCAGCGCTCACTGACAGTGAACCAGAACACGCGCATGCTGCAGGTGACGGGCAACGAGGCTGTAGTAGCGCCTGGTTTCCAGTACGCCTTTATTCTACAGCCTGAAAATGCCAACACCTTCGCCCACGACAACGTGCTGGCCTATGTAAAGGCCTCGCATGTGATCAACGAGCGTTCGTTTTACGAAGTCCAGATCAGCCGTCTCTTTACGCGGCTTCGGGCCGACGCAAACGGTCAGCGCTGGCGGCCTCGAGCCGTCACTACCGAGCTGGACCCGCGGAGCATTGTCACCTATCCGGCCACGATCTTCGTCGATGAAAACGGCCAGCCATTCGATCCCAATGCGTTGTTTGTACTGCCCGGTCCCGGCCTGTTCAACAACGGCGGCATCGCCACGCGCTTCCATGATCATTTCGCTGAGGAGTGGACGATACTGGGCTCCTACACGCTGTTTTCAACGGACCGCAACCGGCGGTTGAATGCCGGACTGGAGCTAAAATTCAATGATTATCAGTGGATCGATATTATCCGGCCATGGGTGGGTGCGCCTATCGGATCGGAGGAGGCCGAGGCCACAGGACGTCTCGGTGAAAGTGCCGACATCTGGCGCGTCAAGCCGCGTCGTGGCGTGCTCTTTACAACGGGACAGGTGCGCTATCGAGGCCTGATCCTGAACGCCGGACTCCGACTGGAAGGGTGGTCACCGGGGCGCTATGTGGATCGGCTTGTAGGCGATCCGCGGGCTCCGATTCTGGAGACCGTTCGGCAGGCTTACAAGGACGACACGGTACCGTTCTTAGGACTGCGCACCAAGTTTTTCTTGCTACCGCGCCTGCGCGTGTCGTTTCCCATTCGCGAAAATCAGGTGCTCTTTTTCAACTACGGGCGCTCGACGCGCCTGCCGCATCCAACCTTCGTCTACGCCGGGCTCGATCCGTTTTTCCAGGATCGCTCGTTCTTTGCCGACCTGGGCAACCCGAACCTGAATCCCGAGGTGGACATCTCCTATGAGCTGGGTCTTCGCTACCAGGTCACCAGCAATGACGTACTGAGCGTGACGGCCTTCTGGCGGGACAAGTTCGATTTCATCACGATCGAAAACGTGATTATCCGTGACCCGACCGGCCGCGAGACGGTGCGCGCTTTTCGCATCAATGGAGACTTTGCACGCGTGCGTGGTCTGGAGGTCAGCTATTTGAAACGCATGGGCGACTGGTTCCTGGGACAGATAGCCGGCTCATTTTCCCGGGTTACCGGATTGAGCTCGACGAACAACGATGCGCTTGTGCAGTTTTTGGCACGGGGCGATATCGAGAACACCTTCGAGACGCCCCTGGCCTGGGATCGGCCGCTCGATCTGAAGGCCAGCGTCACACTCACGTACGACCGGTCGAAACCTCTGCTGGGACTGCCTGGACTGAACCGACTGCAACTATTCCTTTCAACCACGTTCCGGAGCGGCCAGCGCTATACCCCGGCTGAATTCAAGGGCTATCAGACCAACCCCTTCACCGGCGAGGCCAACTGGCGGCCCATCTACGAGGTCGTCTCAGATCCGGCTGCCCGCTACAGCCGCATCGGGGAGCCCTGGTGGTGGTTCGACCTGGCGCTGCGTCGCCGCATACAGCTGGCCGGCAACGAACTGGAGCTTTCTGTTGAGATCACGAACCTGTTCAATCAGAAAAACAGTGTGATCATCAATCCGGTGACCGGCAAGGCTTACCCGGATGTCGATCCTGAAAAGACCGACCTTACGAAGCTTCGGGGCAATCGGGCGTTCGATGTGCCCATCAACGTGCGAGATCCGCGCTACGAGGATCCGAGCACAACCGGGTTGCCCCCGTTCAATCCGGCGCGTTTCCTGCCGCCGCGTCATGTGATGTTTGGAATCTCTTATGCGTTTTGAAGCAATGACACGGATTTGTCTGGTGCTGCTGCTTTGCGGGATGGCCGTGGACAGCCGGGCGCAGCTCCTGCCTTCTTATGGACGGGATCGGGCCGGCACGTCAGGCTTTCAGTTTTTGAAGATTCCGGTGGATGCCCGCTCGGCTGCTTTGGGCGAGACGGTCGTGGCGGGTGCATCCGATGCGGCGGCACTGTTCTGGAATCCCGCCCTGGCGGCTCAGATTGAGAACCTGCAAGTAGGGGTTGGTCACACCGCTTATTTCGTAGATATTCGGCTCGACTACCTGTCGCTAATCTATCCGCTTCGATGGAGCGGGCTGACGCTGGGGCTGAGTCTGCAAGCGCTTGACTCAGGTGAAATGCCGGTAACGACCGAATTTAAGCCCTACGGCACCGGCGAAAATTTCAGCTTTCGAGACCTGGCGCTGGGGTTGAGTGTGGCACAGCCGCTCACGGATCTGTTCAGCTATGGGATCACGGCCCGCTACGTGCGCGAAAGCGTGGCCGAACTGGTTACGCAGACACTCCTGTTCGACCTGGGTATTTTTTACCGCGTGGGCGACACGGGTGTGCAGATGGCCGTGGCGATTCGACATTTCGGATTCGACGGACGTCCTAAAGGGCAGCTGTCGCGCACCGTGATCGAAAGTACAGGCTCGGCTAAGCGCACCGTTAATCCAAAGGCAACCGCAACGACCCCAGAGAGGGGTGTGCGGGTCGAAACCGAATTTGAAACCATCACGCCGCCCACCACCTTTCTGCTGGGTGTCAGCTATACGCTGCTTCGGAATAACCCCCAGCATCGGCTGATGCTACTGGGCCAGCTCTCTAACCCAAACGACAACGCCGAGACCTTTAACATAGGGGCCGAATATATCTGGAATCACACGCTGATGGTGCGAATGGGCTACCGTTTCGGCGTTGAGGAATTTCACACACCTGCGTTGGGTGTGGGAATGCGACTACCTGAGCTGGTGACCGGTGTGCAGGCTCGTTTCGACTATGGCTTTCAGCATCTGGAGCGGCTGGGGACTGTCCACCGCGTAGGGCTTAACCTGGAGTTGTAAAGATGGCTGGATACCGAAGCGTTTTGTATAGAGGGACCAGGATAGGGGCCGGACTGCTCCTGCTTGGGCTGTTACTTGCCGGATGTGATACCCTGCTGGGAAGCAAGCAGGACCCGACCACTGAGGAAATCTTTCGCGTGGGACGCACCGAGCCCGGCCTGCTGCGCGAGGTTGAGTATGTGCCACTCTTTCCGTTCTACACGTTGGGTGGCGACGGGATGCCACTGGAGGCACCGAAGGACGTCTATGTGGGGTTCGACACGTTCATCTACGTGGTAGACGCCCGTGGGCTGCACGTGCTGGACGAGGCGGGCCGCCCAGCCGTGTTTATCCCGATTCCTGGAGGAGCAACCTCGGTCATCCAGGACCGGCGTTTGCATGTGTACGTAACGGCCCGGCGCGACACGACAATCGGCAACCGCAGCTGGAATCTGCCCGTGGTCTTGCATTATGCGGGCATTCCTACAGGCAATCCTCGCCTGGTGGATATCATCTGGCATCCGTTCGACGACCGTTCACGCCGGCTGAACCGCCCCGACCCAATACCTACCGATGAGCAGGTCGAGTTCACAGGTGTGGCCGTGTTGGCCAATAACTCGATCTACGTGGCGCGGCGCGGTCCGGTGAACGAGCTGGCCTCGGTCATCCTGCCTCACAATACAATCTTAGAATTTACTCCAGAGGGCATCAATACGCAGGCGCTGGTGACGCTTGATCCGCGCCAGCCTACCCTGCGCAGTGCCGTCAACCCTTCGGATGTGCTGACGTTTGTTCATCCGCCACAGCGCACTACGTTCCCATTCCTTCGGGACTTTTACATCGCGCAGACCCCGCCTGAAGGAGAGCAGCTCCGCTACGCCGTGCTCTCGATCCGGGCTTTCGAAACGCCCGACGGCATCGAATACCGCCCGGATGCCGACAAAATTCAGATCGTAGGGGATACGACTCGAGGCGACGGCTTCCTGTACGAGGATTTTAAGTTCGGCTGCCCCTCAGACCTTGCCTTTGCAGCCGACGGCACCAACTATCTGTTCGTGCTGGATGCCTGTAAGGACAGTCTGTTTGTTTTCACCTCGGCAGGTGTCGAGGGGGTAGCGCCGCCGCCCGGCGCAGCCAGCACAAAGCCGGTGGTTGTCTCGTTTGGTGGGCGGGGTGACGGTTCGCGTCAGTTCAACAACCCGCAGGGCGTGGCATACAACCGGCGCATCGTCTACGTGGCCGACACCGGCAACCATCGCATTGCTCGTTTCCGTCTCAATACCGACTTTGAATGAAGCGCTGCCTGCTTGTCCTGCTGTTCGGCTGGAGTCTTCCGGTATGGGCGCAGATCCCTTCAATAGGGACTTCCGCCACGCTGGAGGTGGCTACCTGGAATGTGGAATGGTTTGGCGACCCGAACAATGGTCCATCCGACGAAGCCCGGCAACAGGCGAACGTCCGTGCTGTCATTGCACAGAGTGGAATCGATCTCTGGGCGCTGCAGGAGGTGAGCAATCCGGCTGCTTTTCAGGCGCTGCTCGATAGCCTGGGGAGCGACTATGACGGGGTACTGGGTCAGACGGCTTCGTTGGGTGTAACGCAGCGGCTGGCTTTCATCTATCGTCGCGATGTCGTCCAACGTCGACGCGTTGCGCACATCCTGACTGAATTTGCCGAAGCGTTCGCCTTTCGTCCGCCGCTTCTGCTGGAAGCCACTGTGCATTTGCCCGACACGGCAGTGGTTGTCTGGTTTGTCACGCTGCACATGAAGGCAGGAGGCAACTTGGACGACTACAATCGACGGCGGGAAGCAGCCCAGCGGCTGAAAAGCCGGCTCGATCTGCTTTATGGCAATCAACCCATTGTGGTGTTAGGCGATTGGAACGATGAGCTGCACGGCTCGATTATCTCGGGCCTCCCCTCTCCTTACGAGAACTTCCGTGTCGATGCGAGCCATTACCGCTTTCTCACCGAAACGCTTGATGCAGCCGGTTTGCCTACCTGGTGTGGTAACAGCAGCACATGCCGGACGGGCTCTACGCTCGACCACGTGCTGATTACGGACGAGCTGTTTGGCGCCTACGAAGAAAGCTCTACGGATCGTTTTGCTGCGCTGCTCGAGGCGATCCCGGATTATGTCTTTTCCACTTCAGACCATCTGCCCGTGTATGCGCGCTTTCGGTTTGGGAAGGCGGTGACAACCGAAAGCGCCACAGGACCACGGTTTGCAACCCTTTCGCTCTATCCTAATCCAGCACACGAGAAAGTTACGCTGGTATGGTCGGCTAAGGGCCAAGGAAGTGGGGTGTACGTGTGGGACATGCTGGGTCGGCTGGTGTGGCGGCAAGTGCTACCACCAGTGGTAGGCGAACGTCGGCTAACCCTTGAGCTGGCAGGGATGGCGCCCGGGTTGTACTGGGTCGAGGTGGTGGAAGCCGGAAGGCGCTTCAGCGGGCGTCTGATTCGGCTTCCATAGCCTGCAAGCGCGCAGCAATACGCTCGACTTCTGCAAGCACACGGAGCAGGTTGCCGCCCAGAATTTTTTGAATATCCGTCTCGGAGTAGCCGCGACGGTAGAGGCCGTAGGTGATCCAGGGCAGGCGCGTTACGTCCTCAAGTCCTGCAGGCAATTCAAAAACGCCGTCAAAGTCTGAGCCTAATCCCACATGGTCGATCCCAGTTACTTGGACGGCGTGGTCGATGTGGTTGAGCACGTCTTCCACGGTTGACCGAGGGAGCGTGCGTTCACGGGCAATGGCATAAACGGCCCCCCAAAGCCGACGGAGGTTGCCGCCCGTGCGCCGTTCGGCTTCGGCATACACTTCGGCTGTCAAGTTGGGATTGACCAGGGCATCGAAAAAGTTGATGAGCACAACGCCGCCGTTTTGGGCCAAAGCACGGAGCATCTCGTCGCTGGCATTGCGGACGGTGGGTACCAAGGCACGCATCGATGAATGGGAAAGGATAACCGGAGCTTGGGTTATGTCCAGCACCTCGAAAAACGTAGCATCGGAAGCATGGGACAGATCGATCAGCATGCCAAGCCGGTTCATTTCGCGGACGAGTTGGCGGCCTTTTTCGCTTAAGCCGTTCCAGCGCGGCTGATCCTGGGAGGCATCGGCCCAGCTATGGGAGCTTACGTGCGTTAGCGTGACATAACGAATGCCGGCTTCATAAAGCGCCCGGAGTGTATCGGGCGAAGCAGCCAGGGCGTGTCCGCCTTCAAGCCCTAGCAGGATTGCTTTGCGCCCACTACGTGTAATGCGCAGTACATCGGCGGCCGAATAAGCTATAGCAGCGCTATCGGAATGGGCTGCTACCTGCCGTTGCACTTCGGCAATTAGGCGTCGGGCGTAGCGGACGGCTGCAGCCCCCTCGCCATAGGCGGCAGGTACGTAGATCGAAAAAAAGGCAGCGTCGAGGCCACCTTCGAACATGCGGGGCAGGTCTACATGACCGTCGGCTCGGCGGTGACGACGACCGAAATCGAACCCCTGCAGCATGCGCGTGGGGGTGTCGATGTGGCCATCGAAGACGAGAGTGCGGTAGTGTAGGGCAAGCACTGCGGCCCAAGAGGTGTCTTGCTGCAAGAGGGCATGACGCCGTGCGGCTGGTAGCGCGATTGCACCCCCGTCCTCGGCAAGTAACGTGTCAGGCAGGGGCTCAAGGCCAGAGGTCGGGGTCTGTGCCCGACAGGCCCAACCCAGCAGCATTACGGTGCAGAGCCATATCCGCCGCATAAAAGTGTCGTAAAAGCTGCTAAAAAAGCGCAAGTTGGACTCCGTCTTGCCGAAAGCGGTCGGTGCGGAGCAAGGGGCGTGTGCGATTGAGTCCAAGCCGCCGGCAGCTTAGGTCAAAGAGTTGAGCCAGCAGCTCGGCCTCCTTGCCCGATCCGTGCAAACGGCGGCCTGGGGTGGTGTCGTTTAGCAAAGGGCCGCGCAGGGTTTTTAAACGGCGCCAGACGCGGTCGTAATGGCCGGGGAAATGGCGTTTTAGGGTATCTGAAAAGATTTCTCGCACCGCACCGGGCAGGCGCAGTAGCGTGTAGCCAGCCCAACGCGCACCGGCCCGAGCCGCAGCCTCCAGAATGGCTGGAAGTTCCTCATCGGTGAGTCCTGGAATGATGGGCGCAGCCAATACGCCCACCGGCACGCCGGCTGTGGCAAGGGTTTCCATGGTTTTTAGGCGCAGTGTGGGTCGTGCCGTACGGGGTTCGAGCCGCGCTGTGATTTCCGGCTTCAAGCTAGTGACCGAGATCCATACGAGCACAATTTCTTCGCGGGCCATTTCGGCAAGGATATCGAGATCGCGTCGGATGAGCGCGTTTTTGGTGACGATCACCACCGGATTGCGGTAGCGCAGCAGCACTTCCAGACAAGCCCGTGTGAGGCGAAACCGGCGTTCGAGCGGCTGGTAGGGATCTGTTGCGCCGGAAAGCGAGAGGGGCTGCGGTTTCCAGGAGGGGCGACGCAGCGTCTGTTCGAGCAGGCGGGCGATGTCGCGTTTGACGACGATCTTTGTTTCGAAGTCCAGACCAGCCGAAAACCCCAAATATTCGTGATAGGTACGGGCATAGCAGTAGGCGCAACCGTGCTCGCAGCCGCGATAGGGGTTTAGCCCAAAGGTAAAAGGAATGTCGGGGCTGTCGTTTCGGGAGAGGGCCGAACGGCTGCGGTCTTCTAAAATGGTGGTGGACACGCGATAGGGTTCTGCTTGGGGCAGGGCTTCAGGATCTAGTTCAACGGAGCGCAGTTCGAAACGGCCGGGAGGGTTGAACGCTGCCCCGCGTCCCCGAGGTGCCGGAAGCTTTGGCATGGAGGTGCTCTGCTTGACTAAAGTAGGGAGTCTTTAACCGAAGATAAAAAAGCAAAAAGGGCAGTAAGCACCTCTACCGTCCTTTTTTATCCCTGAGCCCATTGGGGTTCTGCCTCGATAACCCAGGTATCGCCACTACGCAGTAGGGCCTGTAGGTTGCCTTTGCCTTTTCGGGCGGTGACTTCCGCAATCTGGCGGTGCAGCAGGTCCTCGTAGGTAGGTCGCTCCTCCCGGTAGAAAACGCCGAAGGGTTGCGGTAGGTCAGGCCGGAAGAAAATTCGTGCCATAATATGGGCCAGTTCACGGTTTGTCTCGTCGTAGACAAGGCAGTCATTGACGGACCAGCGGCCATCGGTTAGGTCGATGACTTCGGGCTGGAAGCCGTCGAGCCGCAATCCCTTACGGCCTTCTTCGAAGACAAGCGGCTTGCCGTGTTCCAGGAAGAGGGTCCGATGCGGCTTGGTGTCGCGTTCGGTAAACTGGAAGAAGGCCCCGTCGTTGAAAATATTGCAGTTCTGGTAGATTTCTACAAAAGCAGCGCCTTTGTGATCGTGGGCTCGGCGAAGGATGTCTTGCAGGTGCTTGGGATCGCGGTCCATGGAGCGGGCTACGAACGAAGCATCTGCGCCTAAAGCCAGGGCTACCGGATTGAAGGGATGGTCGATGGTTCCGTAAGGTGAGCTTTTGGTGATCTTGCCTTCTTCAGAGGTAGGGCTGTACTGACCTTTGGTGAGGCCGTAGATCTGGTTGTTGAAGAGCAAGATCTGGACGTTCAGGTTACGGCGCAGGATGTGAATCAGGTGGTTGCCGCCAATCGACAGGGCATCGCCGTCGCCGGTGATGATCCACACGTCGAGTTCAGGACGGCTGGCTTTCAGGCCGGTGGCAATAGCCGGAGCGCGGCCATGGATGGTATGCATGCCGTAGGTGTTCATGTAGTAAGGAAAGCGGCTGGAGCAGCCGATACCGCTAATGAACACCAGGTTTTCGCGCGGAATGTCAAGCTCTGGCAAGAGGCGCTGTACGGTTGCCAGGATGGCATAATCGCCGCACCCCGGGCACCAGCGCACGTCCTGGTCTGAGGCAAAATCTTTGCGCGACAGACGCGTTTTGCCCTCGCCATCTGGACGGAGTGTTGGCCGCGCAGCAGGCGGCATAGCTGGCTTAGCCGTTGGGAGTACGGCCGGGCGTGCAGGAGATTCGGCAGGGCGTTTAGGATCCGACATCGCCACAACAAACAGGTTGGTTATTAGGCCCCAAGGAAAGAAACAACAAATTCCTCGATTTCACGGGCCTGGAAGGGCAGGCCCTGGATCTTTTTCAGCGGCACAAACGGCCGCAGGTATGTATCACGCAGCACGCGCACCAATTGTCCGTTATTCAGTTCCGGCACGATCCGATGCTGGTAGCGATCCAACAGGGTAGGTAAATCCGGAGGCAATGGGTTTAAGTAACGCAGGTGCACGCTGCCAACGCGTAGTCCCCGGCTTTGGAGCCGCTCAACGGCCGCTTCAATAGCACCACGTGTAGAGCCCCAGCCGATAAGCAACACGTCGCCTTCTAGATCGCCGAATACTTGGCTGGGTGGGATCTCGCGGGCGATACGGGCGACTTTCTCTGCCCGTAGTTTGACCATGCGTTGGTGGTTGGCAGGATCGTAAGATACGTTGCCTGTTTCGTCTTCTTTTTCAAGACCCCCAATCCGGTGCTCCAACCCAGGTGTACCTGGGCGTGCCCAAGGCCGGGCTAAGGTTTCGGGGTTGCGTCGATAAGGCAAAAAGGCGGTTTCGCCGTTTTTATGGAAGTTGGGTTCGGTCGCAAACTGCACGTCAAAAGGTGGTAGGGCCTCTACGTCGGGCACGCGCCATGGTTCGGCGCCGTTGCCCAGGTAGCCGTCGGCCAGCAAAATCACCGGCGTCATGTAGCGCACGGCGATGCGGCAGGCTTCGTAGGCTGCAAAGAAGCAGTCGCCGGGCGAGCTAGCGGCCAGCACGGGCAGTGGGGCTTCGCCGTGGCGCCCGTAGAGCGCAAAGAGCAAGTCGCTTTGTTCGGTTTTCGTAGGAAGTCCCGTAGAGGGACCCCCGCGTTGCAAGTCGATGATCACCAGCGGCAGCTCTGTCATCACAGCCAGTCCGATAGTTTCTGCTTTGAGGGTCATGCCCGGACCGCTGGTGGCCGTTACGCCTAAAGCACCGCCGAAACTGGCGCCCAGAGCTGCCCCGACTGCTGCAATTTCGTCTTCGGCTTGGAACGTCATTACCCCGAAGTTTTTGTGGCGGCTTAGCTCGTGGAGCAGTTCCGAGGCGGGCGTAATTGGATAGGATCCATAAAATAGGGGTAGGCCGCTTTTGACGCTGGCTGCAATCAAGCCAAAAGCTAACGCTTCAATGCCCTGGGTAGTCCGGTAAAGTCCAGGTTCCAGGCGAGCAGGTCGTACCTCGTAGCGAACTGCAAAAAGTTCGTTGGTTTCACCATAGTGATAGCCCTTATGCAGGGCTTTTAAATTGGCATCTCGAATTGCTGGCTTGTTTGCAAACTTTTGTTTTAGCCAGGTTTCAACGGGCTCCAGCGGTCGCGAGTACAGCCAGAGTACCAGACCCAGGGCAAACATGTTTTTGCAGCGGTCGATTTCTTTTTTGTCTAGACCGCTGTCGGCCAAGGCTTCGTGCGTCAGGCGGGTAAGTTCGACCGGAATAACCTGGTAGCTGTTGAGCGACCCATCTTCAAGTGGGTTGGAGGCGTAGCGGGCCAGCTCCAAGCCACGGCGATCGAAAGCATTGACGTTGAGCAGCAAGGTGCCGCCTCGGCGCACACGGGGTAGGTGCACCTTGAGTGCGGCTGGGTTCATGGCTACCAGCATATCGACGGCATCGCCGGGTGTGCGCACCGGCACCGAGCCAAAGTGCAGCTGGTAGCCACTAACGCCGTAAGTCGTACCGGCTGGAGCCCGAATTTCAGCAGGATAATCCGGAAGAGTGGCCAGATCGTTTCGGGCTAAAGCCGTTGCCCGTGCGAACTGCAGGCCCGTAAGCTGCATCCCATCACCCGAGTCACCAGCAAAAAGCACCGTTGCCTCGGGAAGAACCTCTACGGGCTTTTCCAGAAAGTTCATAACGCAAGAATCTTCTAATCACAAAAACGCTTTAACGGCTTAGAGTGCAACGCGAAAACATAAAGGGAGTTCAACACGTGCAGTGCACGCAGAGCTTTCTTGTTTTTGAAACTTTCACTAAGGAAAACAACGGTTTACATGGTTCCTTATGCAGCCACCACGCGCGGCGTGACGGTTACCGTACGGCCGGTATATCTCGATGACCCGTCGGATTTTTTTGAGCGCCGTTTTGTCTTTGCGTATTTCATCAGTATCGAAAATCATACCGAAGAGCCGTTGCAACTGCTTCGCCGCTACTGGCGTATTGAAGAGGCTGATGGCTCTGTGCGTGAAGTAGAGGGGCTGGGGGTAGTTGGACAGCAGCCCATTATCGAGCCGGGGCATGCCCATCTCTATAGCAGCTACTGCATTTTAGCTTCCCTAAGCGGAACCATGGAAGGATACTACCTTATGCGGCGTCCTGATGGTCGGCGCTTTCGGGTGAAAATCCCGCGCTTTGATCTTCGGGTTGGCGCCAATTAGAACATTTCCACTTCGATCGTAAGCTCAGGTGTGCGCAGCTCAATCGTGCGGTTTTCGTTTGTTAGGCGGTAGTCGAGAATTTCAGCGGGCAAAAGTTCGCGAGGCGTGTGCATCCGAAAGAGCGTATCTGCCACGACAAACCAGTCTTCCTGCGTTAGGTGTACCTGAGCCCGGCCATTTTCGGCCACTAAGGGAGCATAAGCTAAGACGCGTTGAAGGTGGTTGATGCCTTGCTTTTGATGCAGCGTTGGATCCATAGGCTTTACGGTTGCCAAGGTTGTTTTGTAGATTCCTATTGCCTTCCAAACCGAGCACACGACCCTTGCGTTCCAAAGCGTCATGCGGCAATACCACGACTTTCTTCGTCACATTCTCCAGTACGGCAGTCGCCGCGTAGACCGTACTGGCGTGGGTACAATCAGCGTATTTGGCTATCAGATGCGGTTTGATTTGCAGGAGGGGTTTCCCTTATTAACCACCAAGAAGATTCATATCAAAAGCGTAGTAGCCGAACTGCTCTGGTTTTTGCGGGGCGATACAAACCTGCAATATTTGCACGAGCATGGGGTGACCATCTGGGACGAATGGGCAACCGAAGAAGGAGCCTTGGGCCCCATCTACGGCAAGCAGTGGCGGCGGTGGCTTGCCCCAGACGGACGCGAAATTGATCAGATCGCGGAGGTTGTCCGCGCTATTCGAGAACGACCTTGGTCACGGCGGCATGTGGTCAGTGCCTGGAATGTGGCCGACTTACCTGACGAGCGGCTCAGTCCTCAGGAAAACGTTCGGCAGGGACGCATGGCCCTTGCGCCTTGCCATGTGTTATTTCAGTTTTATGTGGCCGACGGTCGCCTGTCTTGTCAGCTTTACCAACGTTCGGCTGATGCCTTTCTGGGCGTACCCTTTAATATCGCTTCCTATAGTCTGCTTACCCATATGGTAGCCCAGCAGACCGAACTTGAGGTAGGCACGTTCATTTGGACTGGCGGCGACTGCCATATCTATCTCAACCATCTTGAGCAGGTGGAAGAGCTGCTTTCGCGGGAGCCGTATGAACCCCCACGATTGGTCATTAAACGAAAACCGCCTTCGATTTTTGATTACGAGCCGGAAGATTTTGAATTTGTCGGCTACCGCTACCATCCACCTATTAAAGCCCCTATTGCTGTGTAAATGGCATCTACGACGCGTCCTGAAATTGTTTTGATTGCCGCTTTGGCCGAGAAAAACCGGGTTATTGGGCATAGAGGTCATCTGCCTTGGCATCTGCCCGAAGACCTGCGGCGGTTTAAGCGGTTGACGATGGGCCATCCGCTGCTTATGGGGCGCAAAACGTTTAACTCGCTTTTGGAGCAATTTGGCGGTCCTCTCCCTGGACGGCGTCATCTGGTACTTTCGCGCACGCAGGTCTATCCGGAAATGACCGACGTAGAAGTGTATCCTGATCTCGAAGCAGCACTTAATGCGGTGCAGGACGTGCCCATACTCTTTGTTGCCGGTGGCGCTGACATTTATGCTCAGTTTTTACTGCGTGCTGACCGATTGGAACTGACGCTGGTGGAGGGCGACTACGAAGGGGATGTGTTTTTCCCACCCTATGAACACCTCATTGGCCCAGTTTTCGAAGAAGTGGCGGTCGAGACGCATCCGGGCTTTCGCTTTGTCACCTATCGTCGTCGGCCTAGAGTTTAAGCAATCCCCAAATCTATTAGTAGCCTTAAGCGTTGTACAGCTAAGGCCTTACGACCAAGCAGAAAATCTGAATCATGACAGTAACGGTTGGACCGGAACTGGCACCGCATTTTCACGAGCTGGTTTCTTGGCAGATTTGGGATGTCAAATATCGCTATCGCGAGGGCGCACAGCTGCGCGATCAGACGATCGAGGATACCTGGCGCCGCGTAGCCCAAGCTTTGGCTGCTGCAGAGCCTGAAACAGAGCGTGCACGCTGGACCGAACGCTTCTACCAGGTGCTCTACGGTTTTAAGTTTTTGCCCGGCGGACGCATTCTGGCCGGAGCAGGGACCCGTCACCGCGTGACGCTTTTCAACTGCTTTGTTATGGGGGTCATCGAAGATTCACTGGAAGGTATTCTCGATGGCCTCAAAGAAGGTGCATTGACCATGCAACAGGGGGGAGGCGTAGGCTATGACTTTTCCACGTTGCGGCCAGCCGGTACGCGAGCACGTACAACAGGCACCATTGCTTCCGGACCGGTCTCGTTCATGCATATCTGGGATGCCACGTGCGCTACGCTGCTTTCAACCGGCGTTCGGCGCGGAGCAATGATGGCTACGCTGCGCTGCGATCACCCCGACATCGAAGCCTTTATTACGGCCAAACATCAACCCGGCGTACTCACGCATTTTAACCTGTCGGTGCAGGTTTTCGATGCGTTCATGGAGGCGGTACGCCGTGATGCCGATTGGCCACTGGTTTTTCCAGCCGCTTCTCTGGAAGACGAAGGCTTAGGAGATGGGCCAATCGTATATCGGCGATGGACGGGAATCGATCGACCGGTGCCTTGCCGGGTGCTTCGCATTGTCAAAGCACGCACGCTTTGGGACAAGATCCTGCGTTCGACCTACGACTACGCCGAGCCTGGCGTGCTCTTTATAGATACAATCAACCGCACGAACAATCTGGCTTATCGGGAGCATATTACGGCAACAAATCCCTGTGGTGAGCAGCCGTTGCCTCCCTATGGCGCCTGCGATCTCGGGTCGATTAACCTGACCCGCTTTGTGCGCCATCCCTTTATGCCAGAAGCTGGGCTCGACTGGGAAGGGCTCCGAGAAACCGTGGCTGTAGCCGTACGCTTGCTCGACAATGTGATCGATGTGTCGGGTTTCCCGTTGCCGGCGCAGGCCGAACAGGCCCGGGGTACGCGGCGCATTGGGTTGGGCATTACCGGGCTGGCCGATGCCCTGATTATGCTGGGATTGCACTACGGCTCGGAGGAGGCACGCCGGCTGGCTGCGCACGTAATGCGGACGATTTGCCACACGGCTTATCGAACTTCGATCGCACTCGCTCGCGAAAAAGGCCCTTTCCCGTTTTTTGAACGCGAACGCTACCTCGAAAGCCCATTCATTCAAGCGCTACCCGAAGACATTCGGCAGGGTATTGCTACGTACGGGATTCGGAACAGCCATCTGCTCTCGATTGCCCCTACCGGCACCATCAGTCTGCTAGCCAATAACATTTCCAGCGGCATCGAACCGGTGTTTGCTTATCGCTATACCCGACATGTGCTAAGTGCCGATGGCGAGCGGCAGAGCTACACGCTTACGGATTACGCATTGCGCCTGTGGCACCGAATCAACGGTGAAACGGCTACGCTGCCCGAAGCTTTTGTCGATGCACAGCACTTAGATCCCTTCGATCACCTGAAAATGCAGGCCGCGCTGCAGCCTTATGTGGACGGCGCAATCTCGAAAACGATCAACGTACCGGCCGAAACGCCGTTTGCCACGTTTCGGCAGCTTTACGACTGGGCATACGACCATGGCCTCAAAGGATGCACAACCTATCGACCCAGTGCTGTGCGCGGCGCCGTATTGGAAGTGGTGGGAGGTAGCGTTACCGAAAGCACCCACTGCTGTAGCCTCGAGCGGGAAGCCGACTGAAACAGAAAGCCCCTGCCTTAGCGGCTAAGGCAGGGGCTGCAATCCGCCGGTAACAACGTTTCACGTCACCGGCTCGGCTTCGACCTGGGTGATCTTTTCAAAGATCAGCCCAGAGCCATCGGGCGCCACGTCGATGCGGACAAGGTCGCCTTCGGTAAACAGACCGGAAAGAATTTCTTCAGCCAGCTTGTTTGTAATTTCGCGCTGGATGACCCGCTTGAGCGGCCGTGCACCAAAGACCGGATCGAAACCATGCTGGGCTAACCAGTCTTTGGCTGCATCGCTCAGCTCCAGCTTGAGCTTGTGGCTGCGAGCTGCCAATTGCTGGATCCGCGCAAACTGAATTTCGACGATCTGGCGGATCTCTTCGTGGCCCAGCGGCCGGAAGACGATGATTTCGTCGATCCGGTTTAGAAACTCAGGCCGCAGCCGTTGCCGTAGGAGCTGCAGGATCTCCTCCCTCATCCGCTCATAGGCCTGGGGAGGGACATTACCGTCAAAGGCGTCGATGCGTTCACGGATTAACTCCGAGCCCAGGTTGCTGGTCATGATAATAATGGTATTTCGGAAGTCGGCCGTGCGTCCCTTGTTATCGGTTAGCCGACCATCGTCAAGCACCTGCAGCAGGATGTTGAAGACTTCCGGATGCGCCTTTTCAATTTCATCAAGCAGAACGACCGCATATGGCCGACGCCGCACGGCTTCGGTAAGCTGGCCCCCTTCTTCGTAGCCGACATACCCTGGCGGCGCACCAATTAAGCGACTGACCGAATGGCGTTCCTGATATTCGCTCATGTCGATGCGGATCATCGCGTTCTCGTCATTAAAGAGCGCTTCGGCCAGCGCCTTGGCCAACTCGGTCTTCCCGACGCCCGTTGAGCCTAAAAAGATGAACGAACCGATTGGGCGATTCGGCTCCTGGAGTCCGGCACGGCCACGCCGTACCGCATTGGCCACGGCAGCGATGGCCTCAGGTTGTCCAACCACCCGCTTCGACAGGGCTTCTTCAAGCCGCAGCAGCTTTTCACGTTCGCTTTCAAGGAGCTTAGCGACCGGAATGCCTGTCCAGCGGGCAACGATCTCTGCAATATCCTCGGCCGTCACCTCTTCTTTTAGAAGGGCGCCGTTTTGCTGGACTTTGGCCAGTTCTTCCTGGGCCTGTTTAAGCTGTTTTTCCAGCTCAGGAATGCGGCCATAGCGGATTTCGGCTACGCGGCCATAGTCACCCCGACGCTCGAGCTGCTGCGCTTCGATGCGGAGCTTTTCGATTTCCTCTTTGATGTCCCGAATACGCTGAATAAGCTCTTTTTCTTGCTGCCAGCGCGCCCGGAGCGCCCGCCGCTGCTCTTCAAGATTGGCGAGCTGCTCGTTGATGGCTTTGAGCTTTTCCTGATCGTTGTCGCGTTTGACGGCCTCCCGCTCAATTTCGAGCTGACGAATCTGCCGTTCAAGCTGGTCCAGCTCCTCCGGCATCGAGTCAATCTCGATTCGCAGCCGGGCGGCTGCTTCGTCGATCAGGTCGATGGCCTTGTCCGGCAGATGTCGGTCGGTGATGTAGCGGTGCGAGAGTTCGGCAGCGGCAATCAGCGCGCTGTCGGTAATGCGCACGCCGTGATGCACCTCATAGCGGTCCTTAATGCCACGCAAAATCGAAATCGTATCTTCCACCGACGGCTCCTCGACGAGTACGGGCTGGAAGCGCCGTTCGAGTGCCTTGTCTTTCTCGATGTACTTCCGGTACTCATCCAGCGTTGTGGCGCCAATTACGCGGATTTCCCCCCGTGCTAGCGCAGGTTTGAGGATGTTTGCTGCGTCTACTGCTCCTTCAGCAGCTCCGGCGCCCACAACCGTGTGCAACTCGTCAATGAAGAGGATAACCTGTCCCTCGGAAGCTGCTGCTTCCTGAACCACAGCCTTCAGACGCTCCTCAAACTCTCCCCGATACTTTGCCCCGGCCAGTAGAGCACCCATGTCGAGCGCCACAATGCGCCGATCCTTCAGGCTTTCGGGAACGTCGCCTTGCACAATCCGCAGCGCTAACCCTTCAACGATCGCGGTTTTCCCAACACCGGCCTCTCCTACCAGTACCGGGTTGTTTTTCATCCGCCGCGAGAGGATTTGCAGCACGCGACGGATTTCTTCATCCCGGCCAATGACGGGATCCAATTTCCCTTTACGCGCAAGGTCGGTCAGATCGCGACCGTAGCGCTTGAGCGCTTCATAGCGCTCTTCGGCATGCGGATCGGTTACACGCTGTGCACCACGGACGTCTTTGAGGACGGCCAGAATTTTTTCCTTTGTAACCCCTTGCTCCCGAAGGGCTTGCCCCACTTCAGTGGGGCTTTCGGCCAAGGCAATCAGCAGGTGTTCAGTCGAAACATACTCATCTTTGAGCAAATCGGCTTCTGCCAGCGCCCGGTCGAACACTTTTTTAAGTTCACTACCCAGATACTGGCCTGAAACCGCTGCTCCATGCACCACAGGTAACTTAGCCAGCGCCTGATCGACTTTCGTGTTTAAATATCCTAAGCTCGCTCCAAGACGCTGGAGGACGGAGACTGCTGTGCCCTGCGGATCACTTAAGAGGGCTTTGAGCAGGTGGGGAGGCTCTAACGCCTGATGGTTTTTCTGAGCAGCCAGCTCCAACGCTTGCTGCACGGCCTCTTGAGCCTTTAGGGTAAACTTTTGCAGGTTCATTGTTTTCAAAAGGTTTGACGCTGCCTGACACGTTGTCAACGTTATGCGGACTTGATCCCTTTACGAAAAATGTACCGGATGACAGGATGGCAGGAAAGCTTAGTTTGCGTGCAGGCGAGCGCGTAGCAACCGGGCTGAATTGCCCAGAATGCCTAAGTCGGGAAGCGACTGGGCCGCAGCGGCTAAGATGGGGGGCAGGTAGCCCAGCGCGGCCAGCGTGAGACCGACCAGGTTGTAGAGGGCCGTAAAGCCCAGGTTGACGGCAATGGTGTGGCGTGTGCGTCGGGCCAGCTGGAACAGGGCAGGAAGCTGGTGCCAGTCGTCCCGGAGCAGCACAATAGCGGCCGTGTCGAGCGCCACATCGGTGCCGGAGCCCATGGCGATGCCTACGTCGGCCTGCATGAGGGCCGGGGCGTCGTTGATGCCGTCGCCAATCATGACGACGGTGTGTTTTTGCGCTTGATATTCCCGGACGATGCGGATTTTGTCGTCAGGTAGCAGGCCAGCCCGGCAGTGCAGTCTTAGGCGGCGGGCCAGTGGTTCGGCCGCTTGCGGATGATCGCCGGTGAGCAGTTCTAAATGGCGCAGGCCCATCCGTTGCAGTGTTGCCAGCGCTTCGCATAAGCCCGGTCGCTCGGTATCGGCCGCAGCCAGCAGGGCAGCCGGACGGTCCTCTACTTCCATCAGGATGAGCGTTTTCCCTTCTGCCGCCAGCCGCGCAGCTTCCGGAAAGGCTTCAGGTTCAGGCAGCCGTTGCAGGCGTACCCGGCGGCCATTGATGCGGGCTTCAATGCCAACGCCCGGCAGTGGGTGGGCTTCTTCGGGGCGGTGTAGTGGCAGGCTACGCGTGCGGGCTGCTTCGCGGATGGCTTCGGCCAGCGGGTGCTCTGAGGCGTACTCGGCGGCTGCCGCCAGGGTAAGGAGAGTGTCCGGTGATTGGCCATCGAGCGGCACCAGGTCGGTGAGCTGGGGATGCCCAAGGGTGAGCGTGCCGGTTTTGTCGATGAGCACGACGTCAGCACGGGCTAGTGCTTCCAGGTAGCGCCCCCCCTTGATCACGATCCCCTGACGTGCGGCTGCACCAATAGCAGCCAGTACGGCCACGGGGGTGGCCAACGCGAACGCACAGCTGCAGGCCACCACGAGCACGGCTACGGTGGCCATCACGTCGCCGCGAAGCAGATAAGTGCCTAGCGCCACGGCCGCCACCACCGGCAGGTAGTAGGCCGAGAAGCGATCGGCCAGGCGTTCGGTGTTGCCCCGGTTTGCTTCGGCGGCTTGTACCAGGTGCAGGATGCGGCCGAAGGTAGTGGCCGCACCGGTGCGGGTGGCCTTCAGCCGCAGATAGCCCTGGCGGATCAGAGAGGCGGCCAGTACCGCATCACCCGGACCCACCTCGGCGGGCATCGACTCCCCCGTGAGCGCTGAGGTGTCGAGCGTAGCGGTACCTTCAAGCACCTCCCCATCGACCGGAACGCGCTCGCCCGGACGCACCAGCACCACGTCGCCGAGCTGTACGTGTTCGGCAGGCACTTCAATCAGCTCGTTGCCACGCTCCAGGCGGGCCGTGCGCGGCATGAGTCGGCTCAGTCCGCGCAGCGCGCTTCGGGCCTTTTCAGCCGTAAAGCGCTCCACATAGTCGCCCACGCGCATGAAGAAGACCACTACGGCCGCTGTAGGCCAGGCGCCAATGAGCAGCGCAGCCAGCGCACCGACGCTCATCAATGTATGGGCAAGGATGCGTCCACGGAGCAGCGCCTGCACAACCCGGCGGAAAATGGGATAGCCCAGCAGCCCGACCAGCGCGACGCCGACCGGCAAGGGCACCCGTGCCGTGAGCTGCTCAAACAGGCCCAGCCATTCGCCCAGCACAACGATCGTCAGCACAGTGCCGAACAGGAAGACCAGCAGGCCGGTAATGTGGTGTACCGGGGGCGTTGCCACCACGTGGGCCTCGGTGTGGGGCACGCGGTAGCCGGCTGCTTCGACAGCCCGGCGGAGGGCCTCCGGCTCCGGCGGGTGGGCCGAATCTACTTCCAGCACCGCCTTTTGCGCTGCCAGCAATACGTCAACCCGACAGACGCCCGGCACCTGCGCAAGCGCCCCTGCCACATGCCGTGCGCATTCGGCGCAGTCCATCCCTTCGACGGGAAGTTCGATCGTCTTCATGGCCTGTTGTAGCGTGTGCATCGGTAAACACCACGGGCAACCTCGGCCAAGACCTGTTCAGCGAGCCGCAGGAGCTCGGCGATGCGATCGTCGCTAAGCTGGTAAACGGTAAAACGGCCTTGTCGGTAGCGATGCACGAGGCCACAGTCAAGCAGGCAACGCAAATGATTGGAGACGTTCGGCTGGCTCAATCCGGTGGTTTCAACCAGCGCGGTCACGGTCTGGGGGCCGTTACGCAACGCTTCCAAGATGGCCAGTCGTGAGGGGTCTGCAAAACCCCGGAAAAATTTGGCTTTCAACGCCACTGCTGTTGGGGACTTTTCCAAAAGCATTTGAAAGTTTTAAATTTTTTATATCAGAATATACTGATATATCGAACGCTACGTCAAGCTTGTTCCCCGTTTTGTTGTTACCAGTTGCGCCGTAAAACCCCGTCCTTCAGGGCGGGGAGGAGGTCAAATGCCTTATCCCTCTGGGAGCGTCCACCCGTTGTGGTAGGTAGGGCGTAGGTAGGCTTGGGCTTCGGGGTCGTCGATGATGTGCTGTCTTGCAACATCCCAGCGCAGCATGCGTCCGGTGCGATAGGCGATGTTGCCTAGGTGGGCGTTAATGGCCGCAACAGCGCCGGCATGCACATCGCACGCTAAGCGAGAAGGATCGTTGGCCTTGACGGCTTCGATAAAGTTCTGCACATGGAAGGCCAGGTAATCGCCCTGACGGTTTTGGCGGGGGACGGCTTCCATGCGGTAGACACGCCGGCCATCTTGGAGGTCCGTTTCTGGGAGCACTTCCCAGCCGTCGCGGTTGACAACCAGCGTTCCGTTGTTGCCAATAAAGGCTATGCCTTCACTACGGCCGTAGGGCCCGCCGTCGATTCCGGTAGCATGTTCCCAGAGGAGCGTAAACGTATCGTATGCAAAGATAGCCTGAAGCGTGTCGGGGGTTTCAGAGGCGTCGTCAGGGTAGCCAAGCTTACCGCCGCTGGCTTGAACGGTCTGCGGCGCTTCGGCCTGCATGGCCCACAGCGCGATGTCCAGTTCGTGGACGCCCCAGTCGGTCATTAGGCCTCCGGCGTAGTCCCAAAACCAACGGAAGTTGAAGTGAAATCGATTGGGGTTAAAGGGACGCAGTGGAGCGGGGCCCAGCCACATGCGATAGTCTACGCCTGGTGGCGGTTCACCGTCAGGTTGTACAGAAATAGGCTTCATCCAGCCTTGATAGGCCCAGGCTTTGACTAAGCGGATGCGTCCTAAAGCACCAGATTGGACCACTTTTATAGCTTGGGCATAATGAGGACCACTGCGTTGCCACTGACCTACCTGAACAATACGTCCGGTTCGGCGCACGGCCGATTTCATAGCTTGGCATTCGGCAATCGAATTGGCTAGCGGTTTTTCGACGTAGACGTGCTTACCTGCCTCCACAGCATCAACGAGCATGCGACAGTGCCAGTGGTCCGGGGTTGCGATGATCACCAGATCGAGATCTGGGTCTTCCAGCATACGACGGTAGTCTGAAAACACCCGAGGCGGACGGCCGCGAAGTTGTTCCAGCTCGGTTGCGCGTCGCTGAAGCACACGGGCGTCGATGTCGCACAGGGCTAAGGCTTCAACTTCGGGTATACCTAAATGGGCCCGTAGGTTAGCCCAGCCCATGCCGTTACAACCAATAACGCCTACATATAGGCGGTTACTTGGCGGGGCCCAGGGTTTACGGGCAAGAGCTTCCAAAGAAGGCCAGCCAAGAAGGCCGGAACCAACCAGCAGCGTCTGTTGCAAAAAACTACGGCGGGTGGTGGACATAAGTGGGCACAAGTTGATCTTTTTGATTCACAGTAAACATAAAGCCGAAGCCGCTTGCTTACAAGTCCATTCAAAACAGTCCTGCTTGGGTTGGGGGCTGAATGTAAAAGCTGGTACAAAGTAGCCTGTGTTGGCGGTGCCCGTAGTCGTAAATTTATCTTAAGGTAGCTTTAGGTCTTTGCATGAGTTCTGATCCCTAATACGCCAACTGGCTCCAGGGTAAACCAATTGAATAAAGCAACGCGCAAAAAGGGTTTTCCTCGTAAGGAATATTTGTACTTCCAAGCAGATAAGCCAGGGATTTAAGTCGCACATGACGGGCCTTCGGTTAGGACTACGGGCTAATTGGCAGCAGTTTGCCCTTCTGGTGGTGGTCAATGCCTTTGTAGGGGCGATGGTGGGAATGGAGCGGAGCATTTTGCCCCTGTTAGCCGAGCAAGAATTTGGCATTGCGTCTCGAACGGCTACGCTTTCGTTTGTGGCCAGTTTTGGACTGGTTAAGGCGTTGGCGAATCTATTAGCCGGGCGATTGGGTGACCGAATCGGTCGCAGATGGGTGTTGCTTGCGGGCTGGCTGGTAGGGTTGCCGGTGCCCTGGCTGCTGATGTGGGCGCCTTCGTGGGGGTGGGTGGTCATAGCGAATCTGCTGTTGGGACTCAATCAGGGGCTGGCCTGGTCGATGACGGTTATCATGAAAATTGATCTGGTGGGGCCTCAGCAGCGGGGGTTGGCTATGGGACTCAACGAAGCTGCAGGCTATTTGGCTGTGTCGCTGGCAGCCTTGGCCACGGGATATGTGGCAGCGGCCTATGGCTTACGTCCGCAGCCGTTTTATCTGGGCGTGGCGTTTTCGGCGGCCGGACTGCTGCTTTCGGCGTTCTTTGTGCGGGAGACGCAGCATCATGCCAACCTGGAAGCCCGGCAGCACTTTGACGCCGCGGAGCCGACGCCGTCGTTTGGAGAGGTGTTTGCGCGCACGTCCTGGCGTGACCGGCGGCTGTTTGCCGTGTGCCAGGCAGGCCTAGTCAATAACCTGAACGATGGCATGGCCTGGGGATTATTCCCGCTCTTTTTTGCAGCGCTTGGCTATGGACTGACGCAGATCGGCTGGCTGGCGGCACTCTACCCGGCTGTTTGGGGATTGGGGCAACTGGTGACCGGACCTCTTTCAGACCACATCGGTCGACGTCCTCTGATTACAGGCGGGATGCTGTTACAAGGACTAAGCATTGGGGCCATGCTGGTTGCCGATGACTTTCTATGGCAAGCTATGGCTATGATTGGACTGGGAATTGGGACAGCTATGGTGTATCCAACCTTGCTGGCTGTGATTGGCGATGTGGCCCATCCGGCCTGGCGTTCGACGGCCGTGGGCATTTATCGGCTTTGGCGGGACGGGGGGTACGTGTTAGGTGCATTTCTGGCCGGGATGTTGGCCGACGTGCTGAGCATTTCCTGGGCAATTGCCCTCATTGCGATGCTTACGGTGCTTTCGGGGCTAGTAGCTATTGCAATGCTACGAGAAACGCGCCCCCACGCTTCTTTCCTTAGCGCTTAACGACCAGAGTACCTTTGGTCATTCCCATTCCACAGGTAAACAGAAACGTTCCTGCTTTGGTAGCGGTGACTTCGATAGGCACAGGTTGGTTTAACGGAAGGTCTACAGGGCCAATGCCTAAATCCGGAATTTGCACCTGTTCCAAGCAAGCGCTATCGATCGTTCGGGTGAAAACAAGTCGGACCGTGTGGCCGGCAGGAATCTCAATCGTCGACGGTCGGAACCCTGCCATGCCGGCTTCGATGTGGATCTCGGTCGGTGCAGTTTCGGTGCCGGAATGACAAGCAGCGCTTACTAAAAGCAAAAGGCTCGTTGCTGTATAGAGAACACCAAGGCGCATAAGGATTAACGGCTTAACGTTGTAGAAGGCCAGGTCAATTGCAAGCGGAAGAACCCCCCATCAAAGCGGGCAGGCTTGTTGCGCCATTGACTAAGAATGCCCCAGCCGCTATATAGATCCCCATCCTGGTCATAGGAAACCCCTAGGGTGAGGGCTATGCCGGGATAGCGATATCCCAAAAGCAACGTCAAACGGCGGTTGAAGGGAACGACCTGATCTGGAAAGTTGCGCCGGAAGGGCAGGTTGATGGTGCCGCTCTGGCGAGGACCGCGTACTTTGCGGTCTTCCAAGTTAAGCTCTAATGCACCCCAAAGTCCAGCTGGTGTAAAGTAGCTAAGGCGCGTTTTGCCGCTTAGGCGGCGCTCGCGAAAGTCGTGGGGGTTGCGGTACGCTGCAGGCAGGGCACTGCCTTGGAGTTGATCGCCGTTGATGGTGCGGATCCACTCGGTTTGCAGTTCTAAACGCCACCACTGCAGGGCGCCGTGCAGGCCTAGGGCGCTGGTGTATTCCCGAGTGCGAAAAGCGTACGGGTAAGGGACTTGGCAACGATCCAGTCCGCTGGTAGCGTTCCAACAGCCCGTGCTATCGGCACTGGGGATGCGTATCAGGCGGCCATACCTTCCGCGATAGGTAGCCCCCAGGGTGAAGAATGGTCCCGAATATTCCATCAAGATGCCTGCATAACGGATAGCCTCTGTGTTGTAAAAGGTAGCCAAATGTTCCGTAACAAAGCCAGCATAGCCGGGAATGCGGGCAACGGTGGCATCGACGCGGGCTTTTGCGGGGGGTTGTGTGCCGGCTGTTACCTCGGCGCGTAGCGGCCAGTTAGGGGGAGTTGCAGCGTTAAGGGCAAAGAAAAATGGCCGATCAAGGTAGTGCTGGCGTGTGTCAAAGCTGCGGTTGCTGCTCGCAATGAGGTGATAAACAAAGTTGTTGGTCCAGTCAAGCAAACCCAGTTCAACGTGCACGCCCCCTTGTGTCAAGGAGCGCCAGGTGTAGTGTAGCGATAGGTCTAGATCTTCTTTTTCCATACCCAATGTATGCTGCACGCCTATGTGGTGGTTGGGTGCAAGCGCATAAGTGTAGCCTACTTCCACAAAAAATCGGCGGGCACGCAGGTTTTCTTCTTGGAGACCAAACACCCGGAACGTGCTGCGGCGGCTTAACCGTACAGTCTGCTTGATTTGGCTTTCGGTGATAAATTCGCCATAGTCAATGCTACCCGTGTAGACCCGGTAGCCGCCTGATGCTTGGCCCCACTTCAGGTCGTCAAACGGCGTGAAGCGATAGGTGAGCAGGTCCAGCTCGTACTCATAGTCCATCTGGCGCGTAAACGTCCGGAAAAGTCCTCCTTCGTAGTAGCGACCGCCGTAGCCGTGCGTGCGGTCCAGCACCAGGCGGCGCATTTCGGCACTCCATTCCAGCAAGGTGGCCTGCGGCAGCGCTGGCTGGGCCTGCGCAGTACATACAGCCACACACAGGCCCAGCCACAGTACAAGGCGTCCGGGCATTTTGCGTGACCGGGTAGATTGCAAACTAACGTCGGGTAAAATTAGCACACCGGACGCCTTACAAAAAACACGCCTGTTGTTAACTGCCCGCAGAGGATGCCGACAGCACTTCAGCGGGTTCTTTGGCCTTGCGCTGCCATCGATGACGCTCCACAAGGAAGTACAGGGCAGGAAGCACAACCAGCGTTAAAGCGGCCGCGCTAAAGAGTCCGCCCACCATAGGAGCAGCGATCCGTTTCATAACTTCGACGCCGGTTTCTGTGCCGATCATAATGGGCAGCAAGCCGATAAACGTTGTCGAAACGGTCATGAGTAGCGGTCGCAAGCGTAGTAGGGCACCCTCTTCGATGGCTGCACGAAGTTGCTCGAATGTGGTCAGCTGTCCGGTCTGATAATAACGACGGACGGCTTCGTTCAGAAACGTGAGCATTACCACCCCGGTCTCTACGGCTAACCCTACCACCCCAATATAGCCCACCGCCACTGCGATGCTCATATCGAATCCCACTGCTACCATCAGCCATACGGCACCAATAGCCGCAAAGGGCAGCGTAGAAAGCAACAACAGAGGCTGGCGCAGGTTGCGAAAGTGCAGCAACAGGATTAAAAAGACCAAGCCCACTGTTAGGAGACCTAGCACTTGCAGGCGTCGATTGGCCCGCTCCATGTATTCAAACTGGCCGCTCCAAACCAAGGCATAGCCCGGAGGTAGCGATAGCTCACGTGCTAGAAGCTGCTGGGCTTGCTGCACATACGTACCAATGTCTACACCAGTAGCCAAGTCGATATAGACCCATACCGTTGGGCGAGCGTTTTCGCTGCGAATCATTGAAGGCCCTTCGCTGAGCTCAAAGTGGGCAAGCTGACCCAAGGGCACTTGGGCTCCCGAGGGGGTCGGGACCAGCACCTGCCGTAAAGCGGGCAGGTTGTCGCGCAATTCCTGGGGATAGCGTATAAGCACGGGGTAGCGCTCCAACCCTTCAATGGTGGTCGTTACGTGCAATCCTCCAATAGCAGCCTGGGCTACGTCGAGCACCTCGCCTACGGTCAGCCCATAGCGGGCGGCTTCGGCACGATCGACTACAATATCCAGATAACTACCGCCGGTGATCCGGTCGGCATAGACCGATCGTGTACCGGGCACGTTGCGCAGCAAGCGTTCGATTTCAATACCCAAACGATCCAGCGTGCTTAGCTCCGGACCCATAAGTTTCATCCCCAGCGGGGTTCGCATGCCGGTAGCCAGCATATCTATACGATTTTTGATCGGCATCGTCCAGGCATTCGTTACGCCTGGAATCTGGAGAGCCTGATTCATTTCATCGATCAAACGCTCGAGCGTCATGCCGGGGCGCCACTCCTGCGGATCTTTCAGCTGAATGATGGTCTCGAACATCGAAAGGGGCGCAGGGTCAGTAGCCGTCTCAGCCCGACCGGCTTTGCCGGTGACGGAGGCCACTTCAGGAAAGCTTTTGATTATGCGATCGGTCCATTGCAGGAGTTCTTTAGCTTTTTGTGGCGAAAGACCTGGCAGTGTAGTAGGCATATAGAGCAGATCTCCCTCATTTAAAGGGGGCATGAATTCCGACCCAATCTGGGGAAATGGAATTGCTACCTGACCCCAGAGTAGACGTTGGACGGGCAACAGCGTGAGCCCAAGCAACAGGAGGCTTCCTACCACGACCTGCCCGGGATAGCGAAGCGCATAGCGGATTACCGGTCGATAAGCCTGGGTAAACAGACGGGCCAGAGGATTTTGGGCTTCAGGGCGGATTTTCCCACGCACAAAAACCACCATGAGGGCAGGGACCAGCGTTACGGCCAGCACCGAAGCCGCTGCCATGGCAAAAGTTTTCGTTAAGGCCAGCGGTCGAAACAGGCGGCCTTCGATATGTTGCAGGGCAAAAACTGGCAAAAAGCTAAGGGTAACCACCAAGAGTGAAAAGAACAGGCTAGGGCCAGCTTCCCGAGCAGCTTCCAGAACGGCCTGCATGTGCTCACTGCGGCTTAAAGGCCGATTGTGTTGGGCGCGCCATCGCTCCAGGTGGCGGTGAGCATTTTCTACCATCACCACCGAAGCATCTACCATCACTCCAATCGCCACAGCGATACCACCCAGACTCATGATGTTCGCGTTAATGTCAAGAAGGTACATAATGAGCAGCGAAATGAGCACCCCTACAGGCACCGATACCAGAGCCACAAAGGCGCTGCGCACATGCAGCAGAAAGACCAGTACGATGAGCGCTACGACAGCCAGCTCTTGCCAGAGCTTGAGGGTGGCCGTGTGCACTGCCTCACGAATAAGCCTGGAGCGGTCGTAGTCTACCACCACCTGTACGCCTTCCGGCAAGCTTTCCTGCAGCTCGGCCAAACGGGTTTTTACGCGCTCGATAACCCGCAAAGCGTTTTCTCCATAGCGCATGATGACAATGCCGCTCACCACTTCTCCTTCGCCGTTGCGTTCAGAAATGCCTTGACGCAGTTCTGGTCCTAGCTGGAGCTTGGCCACTTCCCCCAGCGTAATTACTGTGCCATTTTGCACCTTGAGGGGAATTTGTCTCAGATCCTCGATACCCCCCAAATAGCCCCGACCGCGTACCAAAAATTCTCGCTCGCCTAACTCTAAAAGCCGGGCTCCGACTTCCTGATTTGAGCGTGCGATGGCCTGCCGTAGCTGGTCGAGCGAGATGCCGTAAGCCAGTAGCTTTTGGGGATCAACGACAACCTGATACTGCTTTAGAAAACCGCCCACTGTGGCTACCTCTGAGACACCTTCAATGGACTGGAGTTCGTACTTGAGAAAGAAGTCCTGCAACGCCCGCAGGTCGGCCAGGTCGTGCTGGCCTGTGGTATCAATCAGGCTGTACTGAAAAATCCAGCCAACCCCGGTGGCATCGGGTCCCAAACTGGGTTGGGCGCCTTCGGGTAAGGTTACCTGATTTAGATATTCCAGCACGCGGCTCCGGGCCCAGTATAGATCTGTCCCGTCTTCAAAAATCACATAAACGAAGGAGGTCCCGAACATAGAGTAGCCCCGGACGGTACGGGCGCCCGGTACGGCCAACATGGCCGTAGCTAATGGGTAGGTAATCTGGGTTTCTACAATTTGGGGGGCTTGGCCTGGGTACTCCGTACGGATGATTACCTGAACGTCTGATAGGTCTGGGATAGCATCAACCGGTGTATTGAGCGTAGCCCATAATCCTAACGCGCTAATTAAAAGCGTAAATGTTAAAATAAGCAGGCGGTTATGGGCGCTCCAGGTAATGAGTCGTTCGATCATGGTCGTGCCTGTTGGATTAGTTAGAGCGTACCAGCAGCGTCCCCTTGAGCATGTTCATGCCACAAGCGAAGGTGTAGGACCCCGGGCGTTCTGGCGTAAAGGTGAGCGTCACGGGTTGGTGCAGCGGTAAATCAACCGGACCAATCCCCAGCTCGGGTATCTGAATGGCGGTTGCGCAGGTCTGGTCCGTGGTGCGCGTGACCGTCAGGCGGACCGGCCGTCCGGATGGGATTTCGATGCGCGAAGGCACAAAGCCGCTGGCCTCAACCCGAATCGATACAACGGTTGTGTCGTTGCTGGAAAGCGCTGGACGATGCTCCTGATGTTCAGGAGTAGATGGGGAAGCTGGGATACTGCCGTGTTGATGGCCGCCCATAAACGCAGTCAGGGCTTGCTTTAGCCGCGCTTCGGAGTCGATCAGGAACTGGGCGCGTACTACGATTTGTTCACCACCTTGCAATCCTTCCAGGATTTGCACGTAGCCTTGGGCTTCTAAGCCGGGTTGGACGCGTACAGGTTGAAAGCGCCCCTCTCCCAAGGCTAAAATCACAAAAGCCTCTGCGCCGTAGCGCACGAGCGCCTCTGTGGGGATACGCGGTCGCGGCGGCGTAGGCTTCCCTTGGAGGGTGGCCAGCGCATACATGCCTGGTTTTAGACGTAGACCGGGATTAGGCACTGCAATGCGTGCCCGGACTGTACGTGTTTCGGGATTGAGGGTATCGTAGATGTAGTCGACCCGACCCTGCAGCCGAAGTGTGGGGTCATAGGGCAGCGTAATTTCAGCAGTAATGCCCGGTCTTATCCAGCTCAGGTCGTGTTCGTAAACGTCTACCAGTAACCAGAGCATCGAAAGATCGGCCAGAACGAAAAGCGTTTGGCCAGGTTGTACCTGCTGCCCTTCGACGATTTCTTTGCGCAGCACCGTTCCAGCGGCTGGAGCGTAAAGCGTCAGCGTTTTGCGTGGCTGGCCGCTAGCCTCAAGCTGGCGAATCTGTTCTTCGGTGATGTCCCAAAACAGCAGCCGTCGACGTGCTGCTTCAAGCAGGCGCTGGGCATCAGCTTGGGCCGGCGTGCCGGCCAGCTGCTGTACATTCCGAAGCGCCAGCAGATACTCTTCTTGGGTAGAAACCAGCGCTGGGCTGTAGATTTCCAGCAGCGGCTCGCCTTTGCGAACGCGGGCGCCTTCATAATTCACATAAAGGCGTTCCACCCAGCCCTCAATCTTGGGCGAGACTGCTACCAGCTTTTGCTCATTAACCTCAAGGCGTGCTGTAGTCCTCACGGTTGGAGCTAGAGGAGCCACTTCAACGGTTGTCAGCCGCACACCAAAATTTTGCAGCACTACGGGATCGATGCGGACAGTCCCTTGCGCACTCCCAGCCGTGACTTCGTGAATAGAGACCGGGACAAGGTCCATTCCACAGTCGGGCGCTTTGCCCGGAGCATCCTGGATAATCCAAGGATGCATAGGATCTTGGTAGACGATGCCATCGCCATCAAGGTCAAAGGCAGCTAAGCCACCCAAGGGCGGGACCATGGCGATCGTGGTATCAACCGGAGCGGCGGGTACCTCCGCGTCGTTCCGCCACAGACTGTGGGCCACGTAGGCGATAAGCAACAGGCCCAGCAAGCTTGAAAACAGGACAATGCGCGTACGCATGGCTATCCTCCAATAGTTTGGTTCTTTCACGGGGAGGGCAACAGACCCAGCAATTGTTCGGCTTCGGCCTGTGTGAGAAGCAGGCGTGTGAGGGTATCAACCTGCTGACGCTCAAGCTCAAAGAGCGCTCGCTCTGCATCCAGCAGATCCAGGTACGAAGCCTGGCCGGTCGTATAGGCGCTCAGCAGAGCTTCCCGTGTGGTTTGGGCTTCTGGAATCAGCGTCTGCTCGAGCAGAACCAGATTGGCACGGTCGGCAGCAAAGCGTGCTTTGAGGGCACGCCAGCGGCTTTCGAACAGGTTGCGCAGGTCCCGATAGCGGGTTCCCAGTATGCGGGCTTCCAAATTCGCTTCTTCGATGCGGGCACTACGACGTGCGCGCTGCAGAGGAAGCACCACGCCAACGCGAATGGCGAAGCGGTCACTCAGCGCTGAAAGCGGCGCCACGGATTGGTTCATGCGCATCATGTCCATGAACCCTATACCGATTACAAAGTCCGGCCAGTATTCTAGACGGGCACGACGGATAAGCGTGTGCGCCCGGTCTTCTCGGAGTCGGAGGGCCAGCGCTTCGGGGTGGCGTTGAAAAGCCTCTTCGAGCGGTACTGCCGGCAGTTCTGACGGCGGTGTGAGCGGCTCCAGACGTATGGTGTCAGGTAAATCGGTGCGTCCGGTAAGCTGAATCAGCCGGGCATACAGGGCCTTCCAGACTCCCTGGAGATCCAGCAATTGCCGTGAGAGCCGATGCTGCTCTAGCTGCACGCGCAGCACGGCCGCCTGGGAGCCCTGTCCAACTTCGTAGCGGACGGCGGCTGCTTCGGCAAAGGCTCGCAGCCGTCCCTGAAAGTCTTCGATCAGCCGGCGCGTTTCCTGCAGGCGGTATAGCTCATAGTAGGTGGTGCGTAGGGCAAATACCAGCTGCAGAGCCAGCGCATCAGCATCCTGGGCCGCGGCTCCGGCTTCCAGGCGGGCCGCTTCAGCCTCCAAGCCAAGCTTGCCCGGAAACGGCAACCGCTGCATAAGCATGACGGAAGCCGGCATTAGCCCCTCCGCGCCGTCAATGGCTAGCGGACGATAACCGCCTTCAAAAGACGGATCAGGTAAGGACCCAACCTGTGTAGGACGGGTGGCCTGGGATGCGGCCTTTAATCGGGCCGCTTGCAGCGCTGGGTTGGCCTGCAGGGCTTCTTGAATAAGCGCTTGAAGCGACAAGAGGGTGTCGGATTTGACTTGTGCCGTGGCCGATGGCGTAAAGAGCACCAAAAAACACAGGTAATAGGCAACCATATGCTGCTCCTGATTTGATGGGGAAACAGGAAAAAAACAAGCCTAAAACCGATAGCCGCGATGCGGCACCGCGTATCGGCCCATCAAATCAGGAGCACTGAAAGCATCAGGTGTCGACGTGCGCGATCCGATCTTCGGATCCGAAAAGCACTTTGCTGTAGGGGGAGCGTAGTAGAAAAAACAATTGAAAGCCCACCTAACCCCAATCCCAGTGCCAGCAGTACTATGCTCAATCCATTAAGCCGCAGGTCAGGGGTTGGGTGTGGTAGCGTAGCCGGCCGCACCTGGCAGCAGGCCATCCAGGTTGCGCACGAAGAAGTGGGGATCTTTTCTTCTTCTGGCATGGAATGCGCTGCACATGCCGAAGAAGTTGCAACCTGTGTAGGGCCGGCAAGGCTTATTAGGCAAGCCTGCAGCAACGGGCCTATCTGGCCTACGGCCATCCAACTTAGTAGGCCAATGATCGCTAGGCGCATGCCCAGGCGGTGTTGTTGCTGCAGGCGCATAAGGTGAAGCGTTATTCGATCACCCTATAGCCTTCGGATTCAATGGCGGCTTTAATACGCTGCCGGTCAATCCGGGCTGGGTCATACGTGATGGTAGCGCGACCGATTTCGACTGTATGTACCGCTACTTCGGGAAGCTGCTTTAGGGCATGCTCGACTGCACGGACGCAGTGCTGGCAGCTCATCCCTTCAATGCGGAGCGTCTCCTGGGTTTTCATGTTGTTTTACCGGTTGTTTAGCTGGTGGTTCATAGAGCCAGAAGTACCAGACGACCCAAACCATGGCCGCCAGGCCCAAAAGCGTTACGATCCAAGCCGTTGTGTCCATTGCTCAAGCAAACCGCTCAGGTTGAAAACGTCGCAGCCGCAGGCTGTTAGTGACGACCGAGACGCTTGAGAGCGCCATGGCCGCGGCAGCGATCATCGGGTTGAGCAGCAGGCCGGTAAACGGATAGAGTACGCCTGCGGCGATCGGAATGCCCAGTGTGTTGTAAATGAAAGCGAAAAACAGATTCTGCTTGATGGTGCGCAGCGTACGTGCCGACAGCCGGAAGGCATCGACGACGGCCCGCAGGTCCGGCCGCATGAGGATGACGTCCCCTGCTTCGACGGCGATGTCGGTGCCGGAGCCCATGGCAATCCCTACATCGGCCTGGGCCAGCGCCGGGGCGTCGTTGATGCCGTCGCCCACCATGGCCACCACGTGTCCTTCTGCCTGAAAGGCGGCCACGGCCGCGGCTTTGTCCTGGGGCAGGACGTTGGCCCGGACTTCGTCGATGTCCAGGCGGCGAGCCACGGCTCGGGCGGCTGCTTCACTGTCGCCGGTGATTAAGGCTATGCGACGGCCCATCCGGTGCAGCGCCTGAATGGCCGGCTCGGCCGATGGTCGAATCGTGTCGGCGATGGCCAACAGGCCGGCCAGTTTGCCATCGACGGCCACAGCCACCACCGTGTACCCCTCGGTGGCCAGCGCCGACAGCCGATCTTTAGGGATCGAAACGCCCTGCTCCGCCAGAAAGGAAGGGCGTCCGATTTGCACCTGATGGCCATTGACCCGGGCAGTAACGCCCAGGCCAGCCTGCATCTGAAAATCGACCACCGGCAGCAGCGTAAGGCCCCGCGTTTCGGCCGCTTCAACAACGGCACGGGCGAGCGGATGCTCTGAGCGTTGCTCAACAGCTGCGGCCAGCGTGAGCAGCTTTTCGGATTCATAGCCATTGAGCGGGGCCACGCGCGCCAGGCGTGGGCGGCCTTCGGTGAGCGTGCCGGTCTTGTCAAACACAACCAGATCCACCTGATGCAGACGCTCCAGGGCGTCGCCGCCTTTGACCAGCACGCCAAGCTGGGCTGCCCGACCCGTGGCGACCAGGATGGCCGTGGGCGTGGCCAGCCCCAGCGCACAAGGGCAGGCGATAATCAGCACCGACACAAAGGTCAGCAGCGCGTGCGCCAGACGTGGCTCCGGACCAAAGTCAAACCAGAGCACGAACGTGGCAATGGCCACGAGCATGACCGCAGGCACGAATATGCCCGCCACGCGATCGGCCAGGCGCTGGATGGGTGCCTTGCGGGCCTGGGCTTCTTCGACGAGCCGGACGATCTGCTGGAGCACCGTGTCGCGTCCGACGCGCGTTACGCGCACGACCAGGGCGCCGCTCTGGTTCACCGTACCGCCGATGACCGGGTCGCCCGGCTTCTTGTCGACCGGAACTGCCTCGCCTGTGATCATGCTTTCGTCAACGGCCGCTGTGCCTTCCTCGACCATGCCATCGACCGGAATTTTTTCCCCGGGCCGCACAACCACCCGATCCCCCACGCGCACCGTCTCCACAGGCACCTCTTCCAGGTGTCCGTTGCGTTCGATGCGGGCGCGCGGTGGCTGCAGGTCCAGCAGCTTTTCGATGGCCGCGCTGGTGCGGGTGCGGGCCCTCGCCTCAAGCATGCGGCCCAGCAGGATCAGGGTGACGATGACGGCGGCCGCTTCGAAGTAGACCTCCGGTGTGCGCCCGGCCGCTTCGAAGAAGCCCGGAAAGACGGTGGCCACTGTGCTGTAGATGTAAGCCGAGCCCACGCCGATAGCCACCAGCGTGTTCATGTCGGCTGCGTGGTGCCGAAAGGCCCGCCAGGCGCCTGTGAAAAACGAACGACCGGCCCAGAAAACCACCGGCGTGGTAAGGAGCAGCTGGATCCAGCGGCTGCCGGGAAAGTCCAGCGCTCCATGCGCCATGGCCAGTACGACGACCGGCAAGCTCAGCAGGGCCGCTATCCAGAAACGTCGGCGCACGTCCCGGTAATGCGCCTCACGTTCGCGGCGCAATGCTTCACGCTCGCCGGGTGCGGTCTGTCGCGCGCTTTCGGCCAGCAGTCCGGCTGCTACGAGCTGCTGCTGGAGCGCATCCGGATCGGCCACGACGGGCACGTAGCGTACCTGGAGGACAGGCGCGTCGTACTCTTCGATGACTTCCCAGGTCAGGACCCAGTTGGTACGGCCGAAAAGCTGTTCCAGCTCTGCTTCCGAAGGACGACGCGTCAGCGGAACGCGCAGCGTTTCGGTGCGGACGCCGTAGCCTGCCTCCTCAACGGCCGAGACGAGCTGTTCCAGGCCTGCGGTCTTCGGGTCGATGACCACGGCTGCTTCGCCCGTGGCATAGTTCACGCTGGCCTGGCGCACGCCCGGCACGTTGCGCAGCCGCCGTTCGATGCGCACGGCACAGGCAGCACACTCCATTCCTTCGACGGGCAGGCGCAGCGCCGCTTCCGTTTCAGGCGTGTGCGTTTCCGTTACTGTTTCCAGTGTTGTGGTGCGTTTCACGGTCGTCATGCAAGGCATGCAGAATGGGACAGTGCTCAATAGGCGCCTGACCATCGCAGGCAGCCACCAGGCGGCAAAGCGTATCGCGCATGCGCCCTAGATCGCGAATTTTCGCTTCGATTTCGGCGATTTTGGCTAGCGCACGTTCACGTATTAGGCCGCTATGGGCGCCTGGAGTCGCTTCGAGCGTCAGCAGCTCTTCGATCTCGCGCAGCGAAAAACCCAGCTCTTGCGCGCGCTTAATGAAGCGCAGGCGAGCTACGTCGCTCACATTGTAGGTTCGGTAGCCCGAGGCGTTGCGTCGAGGCGGAGGCAATAGTCCGCGCTGCTCATAGTAGCGGATTGTTTCCGCATGAACTCCAGCCATTTCGGCCAATGCACTGCGCGTTAGGTGCATGACGCTCCATGCTTGGTGGTGTCTCTTCTAAAACAGCTTGTAGTAAACTACAAGGTTTCGTACATAAAAAATCTTTGTGAGATATTCATTTTTATGTGGACTTAGTAAGGCGAAGTAGTGCGGCGTGTGGTGTTCGGTTCGCCGTTGGTTTTTAGTAGCACGTGGGGGGCTGGAGCCAAGTGGATATACATGGGTAGCGTGGCCAGTCCTAAAGCGGCTGCATCTATTCCAGCGGTGCCCGGTAAGAGGCGAGCAGGGGGTTTTTCTTCAATGCGCATTTCGGCCAGGCGTTTTTCAAGCCATTCGATAATGTAGGTGATCAGCGATTGTGGTAAGCGGCCGCCGAAGAAAATGGCTTCGGGGTCGATCAGGTATTCAATGGCAAGGATGACGGGAGCTAAGTGTTCTAGGCCAAGCTGGAGCCAGTCAAGCAGAATAGGATTTTGGTCGCGAAAGAGCTGGTCGAGGTCTTCCAGCGAATGTGCCGTGTAGCCGGCCTCGCGCAAGCGTCGGTAAAGGCGGGGTACATTGAAGAGGATACCTAGGTGGGATTTTTGAAAGAGCGCCAAGTCTTCGGCTGAGGTGTACGCTGGCGACAGATAGCAATAGCCCAGTTCGCCTGCATTGCCGGTATGGCCATCGTAGGGTTGGCCATTGATGATCAGGCCACCGCCCAGGCCTTCACTGAAGAAGACGTAGAAAAACGTAGAAATGTGCTGGCCGGCCCCGTACCAGCGTTCGCCAATGGCGGCAGCGGTCGCGTTATTTTCCAAGAAAACCGGCATTTGGAGCCGTTTTTCCAGAATGGCCACGACGGGTACGCGATACCAGCCAGGAAAGGCTTTGGGATTGGCTACATTAGTAACATGGCCATCTGCCGAGACGTCCAGGGGACCTGGAATCCCAACCCCAATGCCCCAAACTTTCTCTGGGGAAAGTTGGGCTGCGTCGAGCAATGCGTAGACGGTGCGTGCAAGCAGGTCCATAGCCTCCTCGGGAGGGAGGACGCCGTCGAGGGTATGATGGATGCGATGACGGATCTGCCCGGCAAAGTCGACCAGCAAAGCGGTGAGGTGGTCCCGGTCGAGATCTAGCCCGATCGAATAGGCCCCGTCCGGATTTATTGTAAGCAGAATTGACGGGGCTCCGCGGCCGTCGCGTTGCCGTTCAGCTTCATAAATCAGCCCCAGGTCGAGCAGTTCGCGGGTGATGTTAGAGATAGTCTGAGCAGTTAGTTCCGTACGGCGGGCAACATCCGCCCGGGAGATAGGACCAAAGCGACGAATGGTTTCTAAAACGATCCGAAAATTGTAAGCCTTTGCATGTTTTAGGTTAGTTCCAAGGAGCATAACCCTATTCGATTGAGTGCCTAAAGCTTCTCCTCCCCACACTTCGGGTAGACTCGGAATACTTCGGGTAGACCCACAAAGATTCAGGGCAAGTTACAAGTATCGACAAAACATAAGCTTACTTTTGATATCCTCAACTGTTAAAAAAGTGTTGTGATTTTGTGAATATGGAAGCCCTACCTGTAGAAATGCCTTGCAGGAATTCAGCGTTTTGCGTATATATCCCCATTAGTAAAACAAATTGATTAAAAATGGTGAGAGGAGATTATAGAGGAGCCTGGTAGTTCAGAATAAGCAGAAAAAAGAAGTTATGAAGGAATTGATTCGGAAGCGTTTCCAATGGAGAAAGTGGGGGTTGCTATTCATGGTGGGTATGGTGGTGACCGTAGAAGGGTATGCGCAGGCAATGCTGCGGGGGAAAGTAACCGACCGGGATACGGGGGAGCCGTTGCCGGGTGCGAATGTGGTGATTCAGGGAACCTTGCGCGGGGCTGCTACAGACGTTGATGGAAATTTTCTCATTCCTGGGGTAGCTCCAGGTCAGTACACTTTGGTGATCTCTTATGTAGGCTATGAGCGGGCTGAAGTCCCCGTGCGCGTTACGGAAAGTGACCGTACGGTTGAAGTGAACGTGCGGCTTGTGTGGGTGGGTATTATGGGGCAGGAGGTGGTAATTACGGCCCAGGTCGCCGGTCAACTTGCGGCCATTAATGAGCAATTCTCTTCGAGTGTGGTCAAAAATGTGGTGTCGCGCGACCGCATTTTGGAGCTGCCCGACAACAACGCGGCTGAATCGATCGGTCGCCTACCGGGTATTGTGATCTTGCGCTCAGGAGGTGAAGCTACCAACGTAGCCATTCGGGGGCTTTTGCCGAAGTACAATACGGTGACGGTTAATGGGGTGCGCTTGCCAGATACCGATCCCAGCAATCGCGTGGTTGACCTATCGCTGATTTCTTCCAACGTGCTCGATGGGATCGAGGTGCGCAAGGCCATTACGCCCGACATGGATGCCGATGCCGTGGGAGGCAATATTGACCTGCGGTTGCGCAGTGCGCCTTCAGGATGGATGGTTGATCTATTGGCTACTGGAGGGTATGCCGGGTTACAAAATTACTGGGGTAACTACAAATTTGTCGGCACAGCAAGCAATCGCTTTTTGAACGAGCGCTTGGGCGTCATCGTCACATTTAATACCGACCGCTATAACCGTAGTGCTGATAAGCTGGGTATCAACTGGACTGCCGACGATATTAATCCCCGAACGGACGCCCGCGAACCCCGATTTGACAGCTTTAACCTGCGTGAAGAGACGGTCTTTCGGGGGCGTACAGGGGGTAGCGTACTGCTGGACTACAACATCGCCGGTGGCCGCCTTTTGGGCAATTTGTTCTATAATGCCCTAAAAGACGATGCGTTTATTCGGCGCTATGGCCCTTCGGTAGATAACCTGCAGGGCAGCGTAGAAGACTACAACATGCGCACGGCTATTTTGACCAGTGGGTTGGGTGTTGAGCAGCGTCTGGGCAGTTTCCGTTACGATGTGCAAACGTTTTATACCCGCTCACGTCGCAATGCCCCAGAAAACTACGTTTGGGAGTTTTGGCGGGATGGTACGGCGCTGACCGTGGGGCGAGCCGAGCTGTTTGGACTATCGCCTGACAGCGTCTGGTCCTTGGTGCGGCATGACTCTACGATGCAGCTTACCTCAATCTGGGTGGATTCTGAACGGCTGGATGAAGACCAATATGGTCTGCAGGCAAATCTACAACAATCTTTTCATTGGGGCTGGGTTTCGGGATATGTTAAGCTCGGGGGTAAGCTGCGTTGGCTGGAGCGGGCGTTCGACCGCGAGCGCAACGGCCGTCAAGGATTACGGTATCCCAGCGACAACGTTGAGCGATGCTTGCTGCAAACCCTGGGGTTTGAATGGGAGGCACGCTATGCCTTCGCCGATTCGGTCTACGGCGTGCCCGGTCTTCCAATCGCCTTAATCCAACGTGGCTACAGACGTCAAGGACAGTTTTTAGAGGGACAATACGGACTGGGGCCGGTGGCCGATGAAAGCCTACTCATGGAGCTTACGCGAGCCCTTCGGGCTTCTCCTTGCCAGGCAGAATACCAAAACAATACCATTGAATCGCTGGGACGCGACTATAACGGTATCGAGCGCTACCAGGCAGCTTATGTGATGGCTGAATTAAAGCTGGGACGCCACATTACGCTTATTCCAGGCATTCGCTATGAACGAGACTTTTCGCGCTACAACGGCCAGCGCTTCCGTGAAGTTACTTCAGGGTATAACTATGCGCCTCCAGCTGATTTGGAGCCGCTTCGGGTAGAACGCGAAAATATCTTCTGGCTGCCCATGATTCACCTGGACGTGCGGCCAGTTAGCTGGATGGCATTGCGGCTGGCACGTACAGAAACGATTTCGCGCCCCAGTTACTATCAGTATGCACCTATCACTTCTATTAACACCTGGCGCTCGTTCATCTGGGCAGCAAACGCCAAGCTGCGCCCTTCTCATGCCACGAACTACGACGCCTCCTTGCAATTCGCCACGTCGCGCTTTGGCCTATTTGGCGTTTCGGTTTTCTACAAACGGATTGACGACCTGCTCATCGAGGTCGAATACCCAGCGCAGCTTTTCCGGGACGTTAATGGAGACACCACGGTCATTGGCGTGCCTGAAGGCACCAACGTGCCTCGGGCCTGGCTCATTGGCGCCAGCCCACAATTGCAGACCACCATCAACAACGAAGAGCCCGCCAAATACTGGGGATATGAGCTGGAGTGGCAGACGAACTTTTCCTACTTGCCAGGAGCCCTCAAAGGGCTGGTGCTGAGTTTTAACTACACGCGGGGCTTTTCTGAGACCACTTACCATTACTACCGCAAGCTGCGCGAGTACGTCCCAGGGTCGCGGCCGCCACGCTACGTTTATTCCCTCATCGATACCACGCGAACAGGCCGTATGCCAGGGCAAGCGGCGCACGTGCTGAACATCACCCTGGGCTACGACTACAAAGGATTCTCTGCCCGCCTTTCCTACCTCTATCAAAGTGATATTGCCGACTACGTAAACCCGCGCGAGCGGCTCAACGATGTCTTTGTTGGGCCCTACTCCCGCTTTGATCTCTCAATCCGACAAAAAATCCGCGCTAATCTTGAACTCTATGCCAACCTGAACAATGTCAACAACCGACCGGACGAGCGCTACACCGGTCAGGATACCCTAAGCCCCGACTATCACTTTAGCCGACAATATCTCGCTTACCGCGAGCTGTACGGCTACACCGTTGATGTAGGCTTTCGCTATCGGTTTTAGTTCAACTAAACCCTAAACCAAACCCTGAGGAGGGTGCTATGCGACGCTGCTACTCCCTGACCGCCGTGGTTTGGCTGGTGCTCGGCTTCAGCTGGCAGCCCGCCAAAGCGCAAGACTACACGGTCTGTCCGCAAGACCAAGACGAGTGCGTTGTGGAATGGGCCAGTGAAACAGGCGAGCCCATCATGAACGCACTAACGTTAACGGTTGCCAACGATGTAGGCCGGCCGGACGGCCGCATCTATAAGCTCAAACGCGGCGGCTTTTACTACATCACCGAACACCTGTCCAACAGCGGCTTTAACCTTCGCCTTATCGGCCAAACCGCTGAAGAAGGAGCGGCTGCAGGAGAGAATGTGTGCGGTCCAGGTGGCAATGAGGACTGCGGCCCGGCTATCATTCAACGTTTCCGTCGGGATGACGGCAGCGTAGACCCGCGTATGATCGAAAGCAGCGGTGATGGTAACGGCGGCCTTGAATTGCGTCACTTGTGGCTCATGGGGCAGGACAACACGGGCGTAACGGCCAACTACGAACCCATCACCATTAACTCCAAAAATTCGCGCTTTATCTTTGATCACGTTATCTTTGACCGTAACGATTGGCACCACCTGGGCTTTAAGGCCGAAGGGAACGACATCTTCATCACCAACTGCCTCTTCCGCAACTTAGTCGGACCTACGCAGATTTGGGAAGGACGTGCTATCCGTTTGGAAGCTGGGGCCGACACCGTTATTTTTGAAAACAATTCTTTCTTCAATTTGACTTCCTTCCCCTTCCAGTCTGAGGCTGCGCCGGTGGAGTACTTCCTGTTTAACCACAACACGCTGGTCAACTTTGGTCGTAACTTTAACGCTGGCGGGCTCTGGAAGCGGGCTTATGTGACAAATAACCTAATGATCAACCCCTTCTGGCAGGGAGAAAGCCAGCAGCAGTATAACGATCGTTACAACAGCTGGGTAGGCGCAGGTAATGATCCGAATTATTTTAGCCAGTGCTGCGAGCATATCGGCATTTTTGGCATTCAGCCCTTGCCGGCGCGCTATGGATTAGAATCGGACCGGCGCATTGTGCTGGCCAACAACAACTGGTGGCTGGATCCGGCCGTGGCGCAGATTCATCAGGAGCTAGGGGTGCGTTCGCAACCGTTGGTGAGCGACACGACCGCGCGCTGGTTTGCACTGCGCGAAGGTATGGTCATGCAAAACAATACAAACCTCGAGGTTCAGCTGGCCAATGCGCCTACGGTGAGCGATGTTTATCAGCAAATGCGCACCTTTATCAGCCAGTGGATCAATAACCAGCCTACCCCCTGGGCGCTAGTGGTGTGGGATCCCGGTCGCGACCCCGACCCCACGTTCAACATCTGGCCTGTCCCCGAAGACTTCTCCTACACCCATGCCCAATTGCAGACAGCAGGCACCGATGGCTTGCCCCTGGGCGACCTCAACTGGTTCCCTGAGGCATTGCAAAACTACCTGGCAAACCGCAATGCCTATATTCAGGCGATCGAAGACATCGCCGGCGGTGCGCCTGAACAGCCTGTAGGGCAGCAAGTGGTTGAAGGCGAGAAGGGCGTGATTCAAAACGGGGAAATCTACCGGGCCCAGGGCTTTACCAGCTTCTTCTTTGAAGGCAGTGGTCATGTGCGCTGGGTATTTAATGCGCCGCAAGACGGCGAGTACATTTTGCGCGTGCAGACCAACTTGGGGAATGAAACGGTACGTGGTCAGCATATTCGGATTGACGGTGTCGGTCTGCGCAACACGAATACTTATGGAGAATTTTTCTTCTGCTCTACAGCCAGCGATAATCCAGAGTGCAAGTTTAAGCTGCAGCCCAACACATGGGAATGGGTTGAGATCCGGCAAGCTGATCTTGTAGCCGGTTCGCTGGTGCTGACCGCTGGCGAGCATACCTTAGAGATTGCGCCTTCGTGGGGCTGGCAGTGGTTTTCAGGCGTTGAGATCAAGCTGGCTTCCACGGGCGAAACCATTGCTACGCTTACACCTGCGGATGCCGTTGAGTTGGTAGCCGCCCGGCTGCAGTGTGAGGATCCGAATGCTTTCTGCCCTTCGGGCTTTCAGGCCGCCCTGTTGAATGCCGATGGCACCGTCTCCTGGACGATCGAAGTGCCTGAAGGGGTACGGAGCGGTCTGGCCCGGATCTTCTACCAAGCGGAAAGTGGGGCCTCGGGCACGCTGATTGTCGATGGTCAAGAAGTCGCTAGCCTATCGTTCCCGCCTGCTGCGGGCACCTCAGCAGCTGAGACGCAGTCGCCGCGCTTTAGCATACAAACCGGCGCAAAAACGATTGAACTGGGTGCAGGCACGCACACCATCGGTATTGCCAGCAGCAGTGGCGGTCTGATCATCGACTACGTCATTGTGCTCTACTACTACGGCGTGGTGGCTACCGAGCGTAGCACCTTGCCCGAAGGCTATGCCTTGGAGCAAAACTACCCCAATCCCTTCCAGCGTGCTACAACGATCCGCTATAGCCTGCCACAGCCGGGAAAAGTACGGCTGGTCGTCTATGACCTGCTAGGTCGGGAAGTTGCACGACTGGTGGATCGTGAAGTGCCGGCCGGGACGCATGCCATACGCTTTGAACCCAACGGTCTGGCCAGTGGACTGTACTTCTATCGGCTCGAGACGCCCGAAGGCGCACTGGTACGTACCATGACACTAGCAAAATAACGGCTGCGAAATACGTCTTATCCGGGAGCAGGGTGATTAAGCGATCACCCTGCTCCCGGATCCTTTGTAAAACCGTAGAAAAGGCTGAAAAATAGCGCTTAGAAGCCTTTGGGGAAGAGGATGCACCCATGACGCTTCATCTGACAACCCTCGATTTGCTTATTATTTTAGCCTATGGTTTGGTCACAATCGGTGTAGGCATCTGGATTTCTAAGCATGCTTCAGCCAGTATCCGCAACTATTTCTTAGGGGGTAACCGCATTCCCTGGTACATGCTCAGCCTGTCGAACGCTTCCGGTATGTTCGACATTAGCGGTACCATGTGGATGGTGTATTTACTTTTTGTTTATGGGCTAAAGAGTATCTGGATTCCATGGCTTTGGCCTGTTTTCAATCAGATCTTTCTAATGGTTTACCTTTCGATCTGGCTGCGGCGTTCTGGGGTTATGACCGGCGCAGAATGGATTGCCTTTCGCTTTGGAACGGGCCGTGGCGCACAACTGGCGCATCTTATTGTCGTGCTTTTTGCCCTTTTCAACGTGATCGGCTTTCTTGCGTATGGCTTTATTGGAATAGGGAAGTTTGCCGCCACGTTTTTGCCCTGGAAGCTTGCTGAAGATCCGATAACCAACATGCATCTCTATGGACTAGTCATTACGGCCCTTACCACAATCTATGTTGTCAAAGGGGGTATGTTTAGCGTAGTGGCTACCGAGGTGCTGCAGTTTCTGATTATGACCGTTGGCTGTATTGCGTTGGGCATCATCGCCATGCAGCGCATCTCGCCGGAGATGGTGGCAGCTGTAGTACCGGAAGGCTGGTTCAGTCCATTTTTTGGATGGCATTTGGATCTGGATTGGTCGCGTCTGATGCCGGCAGCGCAGGAAAAGATTGCTGCCGACGGTTGGGAGCTGTTTTCCGCATTTTTCATGATGATGCTCTTCAAAGGCGTGCTGCAGGCGATGGCCGGACCTGCACCCAACTACGACATGCAGCGCGTGCTTTCGGCCCGCACGCCCCGTGAAGCAGCCAAAATGAGCGGCTTGGTTAATGTTGTGCTGCTTATCCCGCGTTATATGCTGGTTACAGGACTGACCGTGCTGGCGCTTGTGTTTTTTTCAGACGAACTCAACGCAATGGGATCTGAGGTCGATTTCGAGCTGGTTCTGCCTTTTACCCTGCGCGAGTTCGTACCAGCCGGCCTAGCTGGGCTGCTTATTGCGGCGCTAATCGCGGCGTTTATGTCGACGTATGCGGCAACCGTGAATGCTGCACCAGCCTACATCGTCAACGACATCTACAAGCGCTACATCAACCCCCACGCCCGCGAAAAAACCTACGTCTGGATGAGCTACCTCACCTCGCTGCTCGTGGTGGTGATCGGCACGGCGGTGGGTTTGTTCGTCTATTCGCTGAACGACATCATTCAGTGGATTGTAGCCGCGCTTTATGGAGGCTATACCGCTTCAAACCTGCTCAAATGGCACTGGTGGCGTTTTAACAGCTACGGTTACTTTTGGGGCATGGTGGCCGGTATGCTTGCGGCTATGGTGGTACCAGCCCTTATGCCCTTTGTGACCACCATTTACACGTTTCCCGTCATCCTGGCAGCCTCGCTGATCGGTTGTTTTACCGGAAGCCTCTTGACGCCGCCCGACGACGAGGAAGTGCTGAAGAACTTTTACCTGAAAGTGCGGCCTTGGGGATTCTGGAAGCCGATCCATGAGAAGCTGGCGGCTGAGTTCCCCGCGCTGGAAGCCAACCGAAACTTTAAGCGCGACATCCTGAACGTGGCTGTCGGTATCGTTTGGCAAACAGCCCTGACGGCTGCCGGCATTTATCTGGTGCTGGAGCGCACCACCGAGCTTTTAATCTGCGCCGGATTGATCGCAGCTTGCTCGATTTTCCTGAAATACAACTGGTACGATCGCATGGAAGACTGGCCCCGTGACCTGGAGCAGCAGACCATAAAAACCGCTCAAACAGTAGGAATTCCTGCAAACTGAACGGTCTATTAAATCAAAAAACGAAGCGTATGGTCGTGCGTTTGGCACAGACGACAGCATTTTCTTTGCGCCTACAGCGACTGCTGGCTACCTATGAGGAACTCGTGACGCGAGTGAACGAACCGCTACCCGACGACAACGGTATCGTCACCCGCTACCGCTATCCAGTGCTTACTGCTGCGCACACGCCCATCTTTTGGCGTTATGACCTGAATCCGGAAACAAACCCGTATCTGCTGGAGCGGATGGGAATTAACGCCGTGTTTAACCCGGGCGCTATCAAGCTGGGCAACCGCTATTTCTTGATAGCCCGTGTGGAGGGGGTAGACCGTAAGTCCTTTTTTGCTGTAGCGGAAAGCCCCAACGGGATCGACAACTTCCGTTTCTGGGACGAGCCTATTGTGCTACCTGAGACGGACGATCCAGATGTCAATGTCTACGACATGCGTCTTACGCAGCATGAGGATGGTTGGATTTATGGGGTTTTCTGTACGGAACGGAAAGATCCGAAAGCGCCGCCCTCCAACACGACCGCGGCTATGGCTCAATGCGGCATTGCCCGTACGAAAGACTTGAAGACCTGGGAGCGACTGCCGGATCTGAAGACGCCCTCTCCGCAGCAACGCAACTGCGTGCTCCATCCGGAGTTCGTCGACGGTAAATATGCCTTCTACACCCGGCCCCAGGACGATTTCATTGAAGCTGGTTCCGGGGGCGGAATTGGCTGGGGGCTTTGTGAGGATATCACCAATCCGGTCATCACCGAAGAGCGCATCATCGATCCCCGGGTCTATCACACAATCAAAGAGGCCAAAAATGGACTGGGGCCGCCCCCCCTCAAAACGCCGCATGGCTGGCTGCATTTGGCGCATGGCGTGCGGCATACAGCAGCTGGTCTGCGCTACGTCCTCTATCTATTTATGACCGCCTTAGATGAACCCTGGCGGGTAGTCTATGCTCCGGGTGGCTATTTTATGGCGCCTGAAGGCGAAGAGCGGGTAGGCGACGTATCAAACGTGCTCTTCTGCAACGGATGGATTCTGGATGACGATGGGCGCGTACTGATCTATTACGCCTCGTCCGACACGCGTTGCCATGTGGCAACCTCAACGCTCGATCGGCTGCTGGACTATGTGAGGCACACGCCGCCCGATGGCGGACGCTCGGCTGCCTGCCTCCAGCAACGTCTAAACTTGATCCGACAGAATCTGCAGTGGATGTCCCAAAAGTGAACCGAACCGCTACAATCGATCAGGCTCAACTGGCCTGGCTTTTCCAAGACGTACAGAGGGAACTGACGGAACATATTCTGCCGTTCTGGGCAACGTATACACCTGATCCCAAATACGGTGGATTTGTTGGACGTGTAAGGTCTGACGGCAAGCCTGACCCCGAAGCGCCTCGAGGGGCTATCCTGAACGCCCGGATTCTGTGGACCTTTGCTGCCGCCTATCGGCAGTTTCACCAACCGCGCTATCAACGCTTAGCTGAGCGCGCCTATGCTTATATCCAGAAATACTTCATTGATCCCGTGCAGGGCGGGGTCTATTGGCTCGTGGCGGCCAACGGACAGCCTCTGGATACCCGTAAACACGTCTATGCCCAAGCATTCGCCATCTACGGCTTAAGTGAATGGTGCCGAGCCAGCGGTGTGGCCGAGGCCTGCTCACTGGCGCAGGCCCTCTACCACTTGCTGGAGCGGTATTGTGCCGATGGCGCACCAGGGAGCTACATTGAAGCCTGTGACCAGAGCTGGAAGCCGCTCGACGACGTGCGACTAAGCGATAAAGACGCTCCTGAACCCCGCAGCATGAACACGCACCTGCACGTGCTTGAGGCCTACACCAACCTTTACCGCATATGGCCAGATGCCCAGCTGGCCGAGCGCCTACGTGCGTTGATTGAACGTTTTCTACAGTCTATTTATAATGCAGCTACAGGCCACCTGGGGCTTTTTTTTGATGAGCGCTGGCAGCCTCGCTCGCACACGATTTCCTTCGGACACGACATCGAGGCCAGTTGGCTGCTGCTAGAAGCTGCCGATGTACTGGGTGACGCTGCATTGCGTATGCGCGTAAGCGACGTTTCCTTACGTCTGGCCTGGACAACGCTGACCGAAGGCCTGGCCCCCGATGGCAGCCTCTACTACGAAATCGATGAAACAGGTCGCCTAGATACCGATCGGCATTGGTGGCCACAGGCAGAAGCCTTTGTGGGTTTTTTGAATGCCTTCCAAGAAAGCGGCGATCCAGCATTTTTTGAGGCTGCCGTGCGCCTTTGGCGCTACATCCGCCATTTCCAGTGCGATCGCCAAGGAGGTGAATGGTTTGCCCGTGTGCGCGCCGACGGAACACCTTATGCCGACGATAAGGTGGATTTTTGGAAATGCCCTTACCACAACGCCCGCGCCTGTCTCGAAGGCCTTCGCAGATTGGAAGCCCTGCGCTATACCCATAGCGCTATGTGAACGAAATCCTTCAAAACGGCGTACTCTTTGCTACGCAACATATCGTGAGCAGTTTTAAAGAACCTGAAGTGCGCACCAAAATGGGGAATTTATCTCAAGATGCTTGGTGGGATCGATTTCAAGAGCTACTGGATGATCAAAACGACTGGCCAGCCGAATATCTGTTCAAGTTTATCGCTCCTTCAACGGAACGAGAAACCCTGCGGGCGGTATTTGGCCACTATCCGGTTACCATTCGCGAGTCCCGTAAGGGCAACTACGTTAGCCTAACGGCACGCATGGAGGTGCAGTCTAGCGACGAGATTATTGCCATCTACAAAGCAGCTGCTCGCGTACCTGGAATTATTGCGTTGTAAGCCACCACGTGGGGGATTAACCGGGACTGTGGGGTGGAGCCAGATTGAGCGCGTTGGAAAGTGCTTCAAAGAGGGCTTTAAGCGTAAAGGGTTTACACAGGTAACCTGTAAAGCCTAGTTCCAGAATTTTTGGGTGCTCGACTCCGGTTCCTACTGAAGTCATGGCAATAATAGGCGGAGGGTCGGGAGTTGCTTCGTATATCAGTTGGCGTGTCAGTATAGCATTTTCCAGGAGGGGGCGTGTAGGGTGGCCCACCGATTCCAGAGAAACGAGCACAAGCTGGTAGCGATGCTGGCCCAGAAGCTGTCGAGCTTCTTCACAAGAGGTGGTGGCGTGGCATGCTAAGTGACGCAAGGCCTGTTGGGGGGCACGCCGCAAAGCAGCTTGAATAAATGGATGCAAGGCTGCGTCACCATCCAGCAAAAGCAAAAGCCTACGCTGGCCATTTACAGTTTCGGGGGTAGACATAAAGAGTCTACAAAAACACCTAAACGCAGAGGCAAGGTAAAGTCGATGAAACCGTACTTTCTAAATCCTAAGATGCGAGGAGGCTCCATGAATCGGATAGTCTATTTGGCGCATAGAAATGCTCATCAATGGTAGAAATGGCGCAGTACGTGGAGATTACAATTTTTTTGTCTCGCTTTGGGATCCGATTGCGCGGATTGCCGTCGAAGAGTATAGCACGTGGTTTAAGCGCTGGGCGCCATGGCAGATCTCTTGCAAGAGCGAATAGGGCACCTTGAAAGGGCTTCTACGGCGTTCGATGGCGCAGCAGACGGTGAAGCCTTACGCATGCTGGATCGACTGGCCCGAGAGCTTGCGACACTGGCGCGGGAGCTGGAACAGGCCTATGTAGATGGATGGCAGTTACTGCAGCACGTACAGGTAGGAGGGCGGCCGGACTTATTGCGTAACGCGGCCCATCTTCAGGTTCGGCTGGAAGGTTTGCAGGATCAGATGCGCGAAGTGCAGGAGCTGGTCGAGCGGTTGTGGCGGGCAGGGATGGCGGAACGTCCATCCTTGGGCCGTACAGATCGGCCGCCGGTTTTAACGGCTACCGCTGTGCAGACCGAGCCAGCCTAAAAACTCGGGCCAACGTGCAAAAGTAAAGACGCCTTCAGCTGCAGCGATCGACTCCGAGGGGCGGTACCAAGCTGCCTGCCAACCGGCTTGCCGTGCACCCTGCACATCACTGTGGAAGGAGTCTCCTACGTAGAGCAGGGCTTCAGGAGGAAAGCCAGCTTGGGCTGCTGCATAGCTAAATAGTTCGGGATGGGGTTTGGCTACGCCTACTTCTTCACTGATAATCACGCAGTGGGCGTGTCGGCTTAGTTCGGGAAAATGCGCTAACTTGGCCCGCTGAATGGAAGCAAAGCCGTTTGTTAGCAGGCCTATCGGAAAGTGCTGCGCTACTGTGAGAAATGCCGTCTGGGCCCCTTCGGTCCAGCGCCAGTGACGAGGATAATGCGTCAAATAGATCGTATTCAATTGTTCCGGCGTTACGGCAACAAGGTGCAAGGCTTCAATCAGCTGGGCAAAGCGGTTATGCATGAGTGTAGGGCGATCGAGGAAGCCTTGCTGGTACTGCTGCCATAGCGCTGTATTAATGGCATGGTAGGTGGCTTGTAGCTCGGCTAATGTGACGTGTGCAAAGACGTTCGGTAAGGCCGCTTTTAGATCTGCCAGCGCGGCTTGTTCGGCCGCACGGTGATCGATCAGCGTGTCATCCAGATCGAAATAAATGAAACGAATAGGCTTAAAGGGGCTTTTCGTAGAGCGCATAGGCTTTATCAACCACAGCCCCCAGGTGCACTAAGGCGTTAAGCAGGACCTTGTTGGTATCGAGCACCCAGCTCATTTCGCAGGCTTCATAGCCGCGAAGCTTGCCACGTTGAATGGTCTCCAGAACCAGAAGCGCATCCAATCCTCGGCCATGATAGGCCTTACGGATGCCCATAAGCGGCATCCGGGTTTCGTAGACTGCACCCAGCTTCAGCGCCAGCAGCAGTTTGATCAAGCCAAACGGTAGGAGGCGGCCATTGCGTACGTGGCGGAGGGCCTGGTTTAAGTTAGGAAGGAGCAACGAAAATGCAATGGGACGACCAGCATCCTCCAGAATAAACACAAGCTCTGGATCGACCACCTGCCGCATGGCACGGGCCATATGCTGGAATTCATTTTCTGTCATAGGCACGTGGCCCCAATTATCCGACCAGGCTTCGTTGTAAATGTCCAGCACCGTGCGTGCTTCTTCATCGAAACGACTAAGATCCAACGTGCGCAGCGTTATGGAGGGATTGCGACGGCGAACCAGCTCAACGCCGCGTTCCAGCTTTTCGGTTTTGACGTATTTTTTGTGGACGTAGTAAGCCCACATGGTCATCACGCGGGTAAAGCCCGCTTGCTCAAGAAAGGCGGCGTAATAGGGTGGGTTATAGGGCATCAGAATTGAAGGCGCGCGGTCAAAACCCTCGACAAGGAGACCTGCAACTTCATTGAGGGAAGGATTGGCCGGGCCTCGCATGTGCGTGAGGCCCTGATGGCGAAGCCAACGGGCCGCAGCCTCAAAGAGCGCTTGGGCAACTGCAAAATCCGGGACGCACTCAAAAAATCCAAAAAAACCTACGCCATCGTTGTACTTTTTAAGATGCATGCCATTCACAATGGCCGCAATGCGGCCTACCGTGTGGCCTTGAGCATCCAGGGCCAGGAAAGGTTGAATTTTTCCGTGCTCGAAAAATGGATTTTTCCGAGGGTTTAGCGTTTCGGCTACGTCGCGCCGTAGCGGTGGAATCCAGTAGGGATGGTCTCGATAGAGCCGATACGGAAAATCGATAAAACGCCGCAACTGCCACCAGTGCGAGACCGGAACGACCCGCACCGTCTTTTCAGTTGGAACATGTACCGAAACGGGAGCAGCTTCCATAGACCTTAGATAACCCCATGGCGCTTCCCTACCCGGTAGAAGGCTTCTAAAATATAGTCAAGCTCTTCGTCGGTATGGGTAGCCATGAACGAGGTACGCATTAAGGCTTGACCTTGAGGGACTGCAGGAGGGACCACTGCATTGACAAAGACTCCTTCCTCAAGCAGATCCCGCCAGAAGCGGAAGCAAGTCATCATATCGCCAATGACTACCGGGATAATAGGTGTCTGGCTATTCCAAACATTAAAGCCAGCACTGCGGAACCCTTCACGCATGTAGTCCGAGATTTTCCAGAGGCGTTCTAAGCGCTCGGGTTCGTTCTCAAGAATTTCCAGACACTTGAGTACGGTAGCTACGTTGGCTGGCGGCATAGAAGCGGAAAAGATATGCGCCGAGCTGGTATGGCGAATATATTCGATCACGTCATGGTCGCCTACGCAGAAGCCTCCTAGTGAGGCGAAACTTTTGGAAAAGGTACCGACCGTTAGGTGAACCTTATGCTCTAAACCAAAGTAGGCCGCCGACCCCCGCCCACCAGGACCAATTACCCCGACGGCGTGTGCGTCGTCTAGCATCAAGGCAGCACCGAATTCTTCAGCCAGTTCTACCAGCTCCGGCACGCGGGCAATAACGCCGCTCATTGAAAATACGCCATCGGTTACAATAAGCTTTCCGGCATCCGGATGCTCAAGCTGGGCTCGTTCCAACAGGCGACGCAGGTGATTGAGGTCATTATGACGGTAGCGTACTGTGGTAGCCAGGCTGACCTGCGTGCCAGCCACGATGCTGGCATGGTTGTCTTTATCCGAAAAAATAAGGTCGTTTTTGGAGGTGAGTGCTTGGATCACGCCCATGTTGGTCATGTAGCCCGTGGAAAACAAAATGCAGGCCTCGCGTCCCATAAAGCGGGCCAGTCGGGCTTCAAGCTCCAGGTGCAAGTCGAGGGTGCCATTGAGGAAACGGCTGCCAGTACATCCGGTGCCGTATTTGCGAATAGCCTCGATAGCCGCTTCCTTAACTCGAGGGTCTGAGGTGAGGCCTAAATAATTATTGGATCCGGCCATGATAACTTCACGGCCATTAATGATGGCCCGAGTACCTTCGTTGCGCTCAATAGGCCGAAAGTATGGATACAGGCCTGCTGCACGGACCCGGGCGTAGTCTCCTGTGGGATCAAAAAACCGATGGCACTTGGCAAACAGGCTGGGCTCAGCGGTAGACACCTGCGGGATGGCCAGCCGATCCTGTGGATTGTGAACGGTGTCAGACATGGGAATCTCCCAGCGTTGATTCATGGAAAAACAGAGGATGCCGCTTGCCAAAAGCGCATCTCTTCAAATCGACGCTACAACGCAGCGTGCTTAAGAAGGATCTATGCGGTAGAGGTTGCATTTTGCTCAAACAGAAAATCGTAGAATATTTTCACGTGGGGTTTGCACGCGTGGACTCCGGTAAGCCCGTCGTTCCACCTGTAGCAAAAGCCGCTCAAGGCAGGCTAGGGCTGCTTCGTTGCCTTGCTGCATCGGATGGGTCTGTAGCCGGAGGCGGTAGTGTGGGATGATTTCTAAAAAGCGGTGAACGTCTTGAGCCCGCAAGGGGCGATCGTAGACAGCCATGCCCAGACCATTCCACTCAAGAAATAAAGCATTTAGCGTTTGCTCAAAGATACCGCGATTCGGCATGACCAGAAGCGGCTTGCCCAGGTAGAGTGCTTCGCTGATCAGCGTAAAGCCTGCGGTGCAGAGCACGGCCCGACAGCACGCCAAGTCCTGGAGGAATTCATCTCGTGCAGGGGCTTTAAAGATTAGATTGGGATAGCATGCTGCATTTTCGGGTGGTGGCACGTTGTACAGGATAAACGGCACAGGCAGCTGGGCCAGTACCTGAGGCAGATGGTCCACGCCTTCGGGTTGATTAACATAGACCAGAATAGCTTCGCCAGAGACGGGCCGCAGCTGTTGTACTTCGGGACGAATGATTGGTGGGATTAAGGTTGTGCGTTCGGGGCAGCGCAGGGGAGGAAAGAAGAAAGAAGTTAGCAGCACATGCAGAGGACGTTTGGGCGCAATTAAGCGAATGGCCCAGCAGGCTAAGGCAGCATCTAGCCAGTAGCGTAGGGGAAGCGGATAACGCGTTTCCGTGACCACCTGTTGGTGATTAAAGGAAAGGATGGGCAATCCAAGGCGTTCCGCTGCACGAGGTGTGAAGGCTTCAAAGTCGGTGATGAGTAAATGCGGCCGAAAGTCAGCCAACTGCTCGGTTAGCTCCTCGATGAGCGGGCGCAGGTTGCGTAAGGTGGTTGCATTCGCGCGTAGGGTCGCAAGAAGTTGCATGCGGTTGCCGTGCAATACCTGGCGTAATGAAGGAATGGGGAGAACCCTTTCGCCGCTGGCTTCCAGTACATCTCGGGCTGTGCCGCCGCCGCAGAAAAGCACTTCGTGGCCGCGTTGACGAAGCGCCTGCCCAATGGCTAACACCCGCGAAGCATGGCCGCGTCCCTGTCCGCTCAGCGCATAAACGATCCGTGCCATAGATAGGGGGTTAATGGTAGGGCAAACTGCGCTAAAGATCGTAAAAATCTGTTAGAAAAGAAAACGCCTTGCTCAAAATTGCAGGCGTAGCTGCGCACGTGCGCCTCCTAGAGGCAGCGGGTGCACGCTCAGGCTAAGCCGTTCACTTACATCAAACGTGTACAAGTGGGCGTGCACGTAGGCATCCAAGACGCTTAAGCTGTACCATAGACCAATGGCGATATAGGAAAGATCCCGGTTGCGACGGTAGCGATCACGGTAATACCGCAGCAAGTCTGCACGTCCAGCTTCAATAACAAAGCGAAAACGCTCCGCTTCTTGACGGTATTGAGGATATTGCTGGGGGGCGACGGCATACAGATAGGCATGGCGGTAAAGCAGATAGCGCTCGTTGAGTACATGGGCCAGTGCTGCAAAGCCCACTAGACCGGCGTAGACAAACGGAACCTTCCAGTACTGGCGGTTATAGACCTGTCCCCATCCGGGCAATACAAGCGCACGCCACAGCGCTGCTTGCGGCGTGTGTACCGAATCCGGTGGTAGAGAAGGCATGCCTGTGGAAATTCCAGTAAGCAACACCAGCGTCAAAACCTTCATTCATTGAGCAAAAGGGTCAATAGGCGCTCGAGTTCTTCGTCGGAGAAATACACGATTTCAATGCGGCCTCCGCGGCCACTAGTGCGATGGCGGATATGCACGCGTGTACCCAACCGTCGTTGCAGCTGATCTTCATAGGTGCGTAGCTGGAGGGTTTGCGCATCAGGTTCAGCACTTGCTGAAGTTGTTTCTGCGGCAATGCGCTTTTCTTGTGCGCGGTGCCAAGCGCGTACCCGGTCTTCAACCTCACGGACAGAAAGCTGCTTGCTTTCGATTTCCTGAAGTAGGCGTAACTGGACAGATTCAGGCAGTCCAATCAGGGCGCGGGCGTGGCCGGCTGTGATGGTCCCATCCCGTAAACTTGCCTGAATGCGGGGAGGGAGCTTGAGTAGACGCAGAAAGTTGGCAATGGTAGCCCGGTTTTTGCCCACCTTTTCGGCTACCTGCTCTTGCGTAAGCCCACATTCTTCCATCAGGCGCTGGTAACCTAAAGCCACTTCGATGGGGTTGAGCTCTTCGCGCTGAACATTTTCGACCAGTGCCATTTCCAGCATCTCTTCGGTGCCGGCTTCCCGAATGTAGGCCGGAATGCGCTTTAGGCCTGCGCGGCGCGCAGCCCGCAATCGCCGCTCACCTGAAATCACTTCAAACTGATTGTTGCCTAAAGCGCGAACCGTGATGGGCTGAATTATGCCCAGTTGCGCAATGGACTGAGCCAGCTCCTCGAGTGCTTGCTCATCGAAATCTTTTCGGGGCTGATACGGGTTGGGGCGAATGTGGTCGATGTCAATCTCGGCAACGCGACCTAAAAGCCGAAGCCGCTCCTCAAAGTGATAAAGTCGACTTTTAGGCGTTTCTACGTTGCTTAGTTCGTCTACTGTTGTTTCTTCACGCGCTGGAGAGGGAAGCAGCGCGTTCAGCCCACGCCCTAATGCTGCCTTACGTGTTGCCATGGATCGTTGGGGCTTTAAGCTGATGCCCTAAAGGTTAAGAAGCGGGCGAAGCCCGGCGCATGGCCGAAGGCAATACGCCGTTGTTTGTTGAGGCTTCTTCAGAAGCAGCGTTTTCGTGCAAAAAGCGCTGGTTGTTTTGCAAAATCTCCCGCGCCAGCGCCATGTAGTTGCGGGCTCCAATGCTTGTAATGTCGTACAACAGTACCGGCCGTCCGAAACTGGGAGCTTCCGAAAGCCGAACGTTCCGCTGCACAATGGTGCGAAACACCTTGTCGCCAAAGTAGCGCTGCACCTCCTCGGCCACCTGGTTCGATAGCCGTAGCCGCGTGTCGAACATGGTCAGCAAAACGCCCTCGATCTCCAAGTTGGGATTCAAATGTTGGCGGACAATTTTGATGGTATTAAGCAGTTGGCCCAAGCCTTCCAAGGCAAAGTACTCCGCTTGCACAGGAATGAGCACCGAGTTAGCCGCCGTGAGCGCATTGAGCGTGAGCAGACCAAGCGAAGGGGGGCAATCGATGATCAAGAAGTCGTACTTGCGGCGAGCGCGTGTGAGCGCATGGGCCAAAATACGCTCACGTTCCGCCACGTCGATCATTTCGATCTCGGCTCCAACCAGATTGATGTGGCTGGGTACGACGTCTAAAAAGGGCAGCTCTGTAGATAAAACGGCTTCCTCTAAAGCGACGTTGCCGATGAGCACTTCGTAAGTGGATTTCTGCACCGTGCGCGGATTAATGCCTACGCCCGAAGAACAATTGGCCTGAGGGTCAATATCAATCAGCAACGTTGGATGCTCCATAGCCGCCAGAGAAGCCGCCAAATTAATTGCGGTGGTCGTTTTGCCGACCCCTCCTTTTTGATTGGCTATGGCTATCACCTTACCCATGAGTACCCGCCGTCTTGCAGCTGCGGAAGCTTTCTTTTAACACAGAGGACGCAAAAAAACGGATAAAGCCCGCCTTTGTTGCGCCTACTTGACCAAAAGTACGGCCCCTGTGTCCGTTAATCTATAAAGAAACCAACCATTAAGCCAGACTTTTTTCGCACAAAAAGCAATGATCGGATCACGCCTTGCAGCCTTCGCGTTGTGTTGAGTGCATACAAGGCGTGAAAGCATGGTCTTCGATGGCCCGACGCTTTGTCTTAAAAGCTGATGAGGCAGCTCTAAAAGCGCCGCTGACGGTGGATTATGCTGGTCAGCTTAATCCACAGCAGTATGCGGTGGCTACCGCTGGGGGTGGTCCAGTGCTGGTTGTAGCCGGCGCAGGCACAGGGAAAACCCGGGCCCTGGTTTACCGTGTGGCTTACCTCGTGGAGACCGGTACGCCCCCCGAGGAAATCGTGCTGCTAACTTTTACGCGTCGGGCTGCCCGGGAAATGCTAGCCCGCGCGGCTGCTTTGCTTGACGGCCGCTGCGAGCGCGTTCAAGGTGGCACGTTCCATGCTTTTTGCCTGGGAATTCTCCGGCGCTACGCTACCCGGCTGGGCTACCCCAATACGTTCACCGTAATGGATGCTTCGGATGCTGCCGATGTGATTGATTTGCTGCGTACGGCGCGTGGCTTAGGCCGAAGTGCCCGCCGATTCCCACGGAAGCAAACGCTGCAGGACCTCTTTTCGGCCGCAGCTAACCATCCCGACTTATCGCTGCAGGCCTTGCTTGAGATTCGCTATCCTCAGTTTTTGGAACATTTGGAGGCCATAGAAGCCCTGCGTGAAGACTATGTGCGGTATAAGCGTGCGCATGGCCTGATGGATTACGATGACCTGCTCATGTGCACGCTGGAGCTTTTTGCACAGCACCCGGACGTGCATCGCCAGGTAGCTGCTCGCTGTCGTTACATACTGGTTGACGAATATCAGGATACCAACCGGTTGCAAGCCGAGCTGGTGCAACAGCTTGCAGTTGTCCATGGCAATGTGATGGCCGTTGGCGACGATGCGCAGTCGATCTATCGGTTTCGGGGCGCTGACTGGCGAAACATCTTTGAATTTCCCCAGCGCTTCCCAGGTACGCGCATTCTCAAGCTTGAACAAAACTATCGCTCTACCCAGCCTATCTTGGATCTGGCAAACCAAATCCTTCAGCGAGCCCATCGCCGCTACGACAAGGTGCTTTTCAGCAGTCGCAAGGAAGGAGAAAGGCCAGCCATTATTCCAGCTCCAGATGAGCGTACCGAAAGTCGGTTCGTGTGTCAGATGGTGCTGGCACTACGCGAACAAGGGGTACCGTTGCATCACATAGCGGTGTTATTTCGCAGCAGCTACAATGCTTTTGATCTGGAATTGGAGCTTAACCGGCATCGGATCCCATATGTAAAATATGGCGGATTGAAGCTCAGCGAGGCTGCGCATGTCAAAGACCTCTTGGCCTACGTACGCCTGCTGGAGAACCCCAGAGATGCGGCTGCCTGGAATCGCGTGCTACAGCTCATCGACGGTATTGGCCCACGCACAGCGCAACAATTGATTGCCTGGCTTACCGAAGCGCAGACCGAGCCATTTCAGCTGGCTGAACGACCTTTTTCACCGCGCTATGCTCAGGCTTTAATACAACTTTTTACGCTATTGCGTCAGCTTCGAGAAACAGACTCCCCCCTGGAAGCGCAGCTGGAAGCCCTGTTACGCTACTACACGCCACTTTGCGAGCGTCGTTACTATGAGGATTACCCTCGCCGGCTGCAAGATCTGGAGCATGTGGTCACGTTGGGTGCGCGTTTTCAGAGCCGGGTTGCATTTTTGGAAGCCATGGTGCTGGAGCCATTAGAGCTGACCGCTCTCGAAGTCGACCCCATGGTCGAGGACGAGCCCCCGCTGGTGCTGTCGACCATTCATTCTGCTAAAGGGTTGGAGTTTCACGCCGTGTTTATTATTCATGCGCTTGATGGCGTGCTCCCTTCGGCTTATTCGCTTAACGATCCTGAAGCGCTTGATGAAGAGCTGCGCTTGTTGTATGTGGCGGTCACGCGTGCTCGGGAGTACTTGTTTATCTCGTATCCCATAGTGCGTTATCAAACCGGAATGGGAACGTACTTAGCGCACCCAAGCCGTTTTATCCAAGAGATTCCCGAATCGATCCTCGAACCCTGGATGCTGGTAGAAGAGCCTCTACCTCCAGCGCTACCAGCGCGTTCTGATACAGCCTCCAACGGTTTATGACCGAATTGTATCGTGCCCTTGGACCCAACGCTGCGGTGCTGACCATCGAAGAAGTTGGGCTAGATCAGCTTGAGTTGATTCGCGAGCTTAACCTGCTCATCTTTGAAGAGGAGCGGATTATCAACACGTTTGATCGCGAAGATTTGCTGATTTTGCTTGCGCGTGTGAACGGCATGCCGGCCGGGTTTAAAATCGGCTATCGGGAAAATGGCCGCACGTTTTATAGCGCTAAGGGCGGCGTGCTTTCTGAGTACCGTCGCCAGGGTATTGCCCGACAACTGCTCTACGTGATGATGGACTGGGCACGTCAGAGAGGCTACAAGCGGTTTGCTTACGACACGTTTCCCAATCGGCATCCTGGCATGACGGTATTAGGACTGACCGAAGGCTTTCGCGTAACGCGAGCCGATTATAACACGTTCTACCGCGATTATCGACTGCGATTGGAAAAAGACTTGTAAAGGGTTATGGCGAGCGAACCTTGGCTGGAGATCGACCAAACCGAAGGCATTGCAGCCCGCCGCGAAGACCTCCTGAAAGGATTGCGTCAAGTGCAGTACTGGATCGACGAGGCGCTTGCCCAGATGCCTGACGAGATCATGCTATGGTGGGAACCCGCAACGGGTATTCCTTCCATGGGAGCACGTTTGCAGCATATTTTGGGTGCCAGTCGTCGTCTGGCTACCTATGCCCTAGCCGCCAATCCGGATGCCGAAACGCTGGCCGCAGAGGCTCACTTGGATTGGATACCCCAGGGCCTTTCAAAAACCATTTTGGCGCAAAGGCTACGGGACTTTTTTACCGAATTGATTCGGCAAGTTGAGGCTTTGCCCGAGGAGGCAATGGACGAGCGGTGTCGGGTAGGCCGAAAACAACTGCCTGTGCGGCGTTGGACGATCCTGCATCACCTTGTCGAACATGCAGCCTATCATAGCGGGCAGCTGATCTTACTGGTGCGGCTTTACGAGCGTCAAGTCAGCTAAAAAGGGCCTTCCGGGCCTGCAACTTGCGGTTTAAAAGGCCGTAGGCTATGGCAGTGGAGAACAGGCTTTAGGCCAAGCATGTCGCTATTGCTGTTCGAAATCGGAGAAGGGTTTCGGAGTGCTTTGCACGCGATCCTAGCCCACAAGCTGCGCGCTGTTTTGACTACGTTGGGCATCATCATAGGCATTGTGGCTGTAACGCTGATGGTGACGGTTATTAATGGGGTTGAGCGAGGGCTTAATGCAACGCTTTCGGTTCTGGGTGCCGATGTACTTTATGTGGAGAAATTCCCTTGGGCTTTTAACCCTTCGCGCTGGTGGGAGTATATCAACCGTCCTGAGCTAAAGCCTGAGCTGGCCCAGGTCATTGTGCAACGTGCCCGTTACGTTCGTGCTGCAGCGCCTGTCTATTTGCATCAAGGGCATGCGCGCTATGAACGTGTGACGGTCTCGCAGCTGTCTATTGTGGGTACGACAGCCGATTACCTGCGGGTGCACGCTTATGAGGTTGCGCTGGGGCGGTTTTTTACTGAAGTAGAAGATCGCGGCGCACGTGCCGTATGCGTACTAGGGGCCGAGGTGGCCGCGCGCTTGTTTCCGGTAGCGCAGCCTTTGGGAAAGTTTATTCGCCTAAATAGCCATCGATGCCAGGTTGTAGGCGTAATGGCGCGTCAGGGTACTGGGCCAGATAGTCCAAGTGGGCTTGATTTACAAGTGCTAATTCCGCTCACTACGTTCAGCCGTTTTTTTGGCTTACAAGGCCGCAGCCTTTCTATCCAAGTTAAGGTCGTAGACCCTGACCTTTTGGACTTGGCTCAAGATGAAGTGACTGGCATTTTGAGGACGGCGCGTAAGCTGGATGCATTGGAGAAAAACAACTTTGAGATTAATACCTTGCAGTCTTTTCAAAGGCAGATGGCGCCGGTTAAGGCTGCTATCTATGGGGTGGGCATTTTTCTGACAGCCCTTTCGCTCTTTGTGGGAGGGATAGGGGTAATGAACATTATGTTTGTTTCGGTAAAAGAGCGCACGCGGGAGATTGGTATTCGGAAGGCTGTGGGTGCTACGCCTCGGGCGATTCTGACGCAATTTCTAATCGAGGCCGTAATGGTGTGTTTAGTAGGGGGAATGATTGGCGTGCTGTTGTCTATTGGCTTGACGGCGATTGTGGATTTGGTACTCCCCACGTATTTACCGGTCTCTACGGTAATATTGGCGTTTATGATTTGCATTTTAACGGGCATTACGTTTGGGCTGGCACCAGCCTGGACGGCAGCACGTGCGCAACCTATTGAAGCGCTCCGCTACGAATGAGGGTAACCTATGCAATGGAGTGAAGCTTTTCGCATGGCTTGGATGGCGCTTCAGGCCAACAAGCTCCGTTCCGGCCTGACGCTGCTGGGCATGGTGGTAGGCATTTTTGCCATCATTAGCTCGGTAACTGCAGTCAAAGTCATCGACGTGTACTTTCGCGAGTCGATGACTTTTTTGGGCGTTTCGACCTTTACCATCACCCGCTACCCCGCAGTCCAAATTAATGAGGGCCCACGGGAATACCGGCGTCCTCTCACGTATGAGCAGGTGCAACAGCTGCGGCGTACCCTTACGCTGCCGGTTTACATTAGCGTGCTCGAAGGGTTTGCTATGGGATCACTGCACCATGAGAGTCGAAAAACCGAGCCGGGGGTAATCCTGATTGGGACCGACGAGCACTTTCTGGAGAACTATGGCTACGAGTTGGACACCGGTCGCTTTTTTACTGCCCAGGAGGTGCACTACGGGCGTATGGTTGCGGTTTTGGGTTCGGTAGTTGCCGAAGAGCTGTTTCCCAACGTGTCGCCTATAGGCAAAGTGGTGCGTTTCCAAGGGCAGCCTTATGAGGTTATTGGGGTACTCAAGGAGAAAGGAAGTTTTCTGGGATTTAGTCAAGATCGTCGTCTGTTTATCCCCATTACTACAGCGTTTGTTCGGTATGGAAGGCCGGATCGTGATCTGGGATCGGTAAGCGTGCGCGTAGCCCGGCCTGAGCTACTGGGTGCTGCCATGGAAGAAACCATCAATCGGCTCCGGATCATTCGGAGAGTTCCTCCAGACAAACCCAACGACTTTGAGATCAGCACAAATGACTCTATGCGGGGTGTTTTTGACCGCTTTACACGTTTGTTATCGATAGCCGGTGCTGGCATTGGCCTGATTGCCCTACTGACAGCGGGCATTGGCATCATGAACATTATGCTGGTGTCGGTTGCTGAGCGCACGCGGGAGATTGGTATCCGGAAAGCAGTAGGGGCCCGTCGGCGAGATATTCTGGGGCAGTTCTTGCTTGAAGCATTTTTCTTGTGCCAGTTAGGAGGTCTTGTAGGTATTTTGCTGGGCGTTTTGACCGGTAACCTGGTTGCCCTACGGTTCGATATTTCCGCAGTATTTCCGTGGGAATGGGCGCTGGGAGGGATTTTGCTGGTAACGCTTATTGCCCTTGTGTTTGGCAGCTATCCAGCGTATCGGGCAGCCCGGTTGAATCCCATTGAAGCTTTACGCTATGAGTAGAGGTCCATGGAAGAGACGCTTACCCCTGCCGAACAAGCTAAGCGTGCAGCTGGTCAGCATGTGGCAGCTATGGTGGAAAACGGCATGCGGCTAGGGTTGGGTACAGGATCGACAGCCGCTTGGGCTATTCGTGCACTTGGACGCCGCGTGCGTGAAGAAGGACTGCAGGTAGTGGGGGTGCCTACCTCCTATGCTGCCGAACGTTTAGCCCGTGCCGAAGGCATTCCGCTGGTTACGCTCGATGATGTCGATGGGTTAGATCTGGCCTTTGACGGTGCCGACGAAGTCAGTCCTACCTTGGATGTAATTAAAGGCCGAGGAGCTGCACATACCCGAGAAAAAGTTGTAGCTGCTCAAGCACGCCGCTTTGTCATTCTGGTAGATGACTCCAAGCTCGTTGAGCGCTTAGGTACGCGCTGGCCGGTTCCTGTCGAGGTGCTCCCTATGGCTGCTGCACCGGTGATGCGAACCTTAGAGCGGCTAGGAGCCGAGCCTGTTTTACGTATGGGCCAAGGCAAGGATGGTCCTGTGGTGACCGATCAAGGTTTCTGGATTATTGATGCGCGATTCCCCAATGGGATTGATGATCCGCATGCTCTTGCCCTTAGGCTTTCTACGCTTCCCGGCGTGCTAGATCATGGACTGTTTCTGAACATGGTCACCGACGTTCTGGTGGGGCAGGCTGACGGTCAAGTCCGCCATCTGAAAAAATA